>Ga0209643_1000028_pt1 | contig 463056 bp, 391 predicted proteins | sample AutmiccBRH37_all_FD_187383 | JGI IMG/M metagenome (GOLD analysis project Ga0209643, IMG submission 187383) | Deep subsurface microbial communities from Mt. Terri, Switzerland - Autotrophic microbial communities BRH/37_all (SPAdes) (version 2) | ecosystem: Environmental > Aquatic > Deep...
CATCTTGCACCTTCATTGCACCGGATGGGTATCAAGCATTTTCATGCGGCCATCTGCCAGCATTTTGCCGATTGTTTGAGGGTTTTTGTCATAGGTGAAAGTCTCTACTACCCCGTAAGCGTTGCTGAACTCTTTACCTGTATAGGCTGTGATCCCGTTGCCGGTAACATATTCATTGGCGCAAAGACGAGTTTGGATTTTTACTCGCGCTTTAAAAAGATCACTTGCATCCTGATCGCTAATATAACTATTGCTAAAAGCATCTATTTCTATTGAATCTTTAATATCTACCCCTTTGTTTTTCGCCGTCTCATACGCCTTCGCATACACTTTGGCATAGCCAGGTAGGGTGGGCATCGCCCACCATCTCCAATTGGCCGCCGCTTGGCCGGGAAACCTATGATGTTGTTTAATAGTTTGCGCCTATGGTGGTGGGCAGTGCCCACCCTACAACTGGTGCCGCCTTTGACGGAGGTCTCCATGGGCATGAATTCCACGATGATCCCGTTGAGAAAGCGTTCTTTCCATCCGAGGAAGCAATGCCCACGGTCACATTTTTGCCGGCAAGCTGGTCAAAGGTGATGTCGTTTTTTCCCGAGGCCAGCATAAGGGCGAAGTTAACGTACCGCGAAATTCCTTCAACGCCGCTAAACGATAATACGATGAAAGCGTCTTCACCCAGTGGGGTGGCAATTCTTATCATCCGGTGCTGTTGCGAAAGGGCCATGGTTTTTCTCCGTTAAGAATTTTCGCTTGGCGCAATTGAAATCACTGATAATGCAGATCTATATTTTACCTTCGCTGATTTTTGCGCCAAGGTCTTTTAAAAAGTCCATCAAGCCATGCTCGAACAAAAAGGGATCGGGCATGGCAAATTCTTGTTTTGAAGTAGTTAAAATATAACTATTTCGGCTCAAATTGATGAGCTTATACCCAGCGATATTTTCACCGCCAATAGAGACGCCACGGGCTATCATCAATTCTTCACCTTCGATTTTTTCGATGTAGTGGAATTTATCTATCGGCAATCCACCTTGCGCGTGAGGTTTGAAAAACTTGATCTCAATGGTGTCTACAATCCATTGTATGGCTGAGGCCGGAATTTCGATTTGGGTTTCAATTATACCAGGTTTTTTCCAGGTTACTAATTTTCGGATGTAAATGATGAGGTGGTTAGCCTTTTTAAAATAAAATTCTTCTTTGCCCTTAAAACACGGATTTTCAAATTTTTTTAAAAAACGGGTACCGGGGGTCAGGTGATCCGGATTGATTAGGCTGAATTTCTCTATCATTATATTACTCCCTTACTTAACTACACTGGTATCAAGCATTTTCATGCGGCCATCAGCCAGCATTATGCCGATTGTTTGAGGGTTTTTATCATAGGTGAAGGACTCTACTACCCCGTAAGTGTTGCTGCACTCTTTACCTGTATAAGCTGTAATCCCATTGCCGGTAAAATATTCATTGGCGCCAAGACGAGTTTGGATTTCTACTCGTGCCTTAAAAAGATCACTTGCATCCTGATCGCTAAAATAATTATTGCTAAAAGCATCTATTTCTATTGAATCTTTAATATCTACCCCTTTGTTTTTCGCCGTCTCATACGCCTTCGCATACACTTTGGCATAGTCATCATTCAGGACCTTGGGGATGTTATCCGCGGGAATATCTTTCAATTCCGATATGGCAAAAGCCCCAAGCTTTTCATGGGTTGGAATAATGGTGTAACTGTCGCTGTATTTGGCGGCATCGGTGGTATCGATCACCGCCAATTTATAGTTTTTGCTCGGATCGTATTTCAAACCCAGGCATTGTGAAATACGCTTGGGATCGGTGTCCGCGTTTTCGAGTTGATCGAAGGTGGTCGACCAATACCGAACCTTGCCATCTGTTTTCAGCCCTAAATGACCATTTCTATCGTTAGCGAATGTATCTTCGAAAAAGCGTACTACAAAACGATCATTTAGAGTTCCTTTTGCCGCCATGGCCTTGAGTTGATCGTCCGTGTACTTGGGTTTGTAGCCTTCAATTTCCAGCCGCTTTCGTGCTTGCTTGAGCCGGCCCACGGCCTCGTCCAAACTGGCGGGTGGTTTGCGCTTCTTTGCAGCAGGCGCGTTCGTGTCCGTGGAGGTCGTCTTGGGCGGTTCCGGCTCTGGCATATCGGCTTTGGCGTTCTTGCGGGATGCTTTTCCCGTACTTGCGGCGGCGCTTGTACCGGGGATCTCTTCTTTGGGCAGTTTGGATCGGGCGCCGACTTTTTTGAGCGCCGACGCCAGTTTTTGCAGCCGGTCGGCCACGCGGGTCAGGCGATGGGACTTGGTGATGATGTTGGCCGCTGCGCCCACGCCGCCGCTGATCAATGCGAACAGGATGGTCATGGTGGTGTCGGAGCATAGGGCGGCGCCCATATGGGTTTTTTCCAAAGCGTGAGTGGCGTCCCAGTAGCGGCGGACAAAATCCATCAGCATGGCGTTGGTTTGTTCATCGGTCGCCAGAATGTACAGGGTCGATCCTATGGCCAGGGCTTGTTCGCGGGTCTGTGTAAATGGGCGGATCGCTTGGGTGATCTCTTGCTGGAGCGGTTCCATGCACAAGGACAGCGCCGAGCGGGTGGCGGCGATCGTCACGCGTGCCGGAAACGTGATGACGCGCCACTCTTTTTTCAACATCGTCAGGTAAAAGGCCGGTGCTTTCTTGGCAAAGCCGACAAGATCCTCGATGGGATCGGTGAACAGGCCCTTGCCTGCCCTTTTGCCGTACGCCGCGGCTCGTTCGGCAGGGCTCATCTTGGCCAGCATGGCTTCGCATTGGTCGTACTTGTTTTGCTGCTCGGCGACCAGGTCGTCCAGATCCGCCTGAATGTCTATCTGGGCCGCATCGATATCGGGAACGGGTGCAACGCAGATGGGGATGACCGGCTTCTGGGTCATCGGTTCGACCTGCACGGCCCAGCCGAATCCCGGTTCGATGACCACTTTATACGCCCATTGGGTCAATTCACCGGCTGCCGCTTGGATGACCTCATGGTCCTCCATTTTGTAGACCAGATAGTGGCCCAGGCAATCCTCGGCCAGAAAGGAGCGCAGTTGACCGATGGTAAAAGATGCGTTGCGCTCGACGCAGGCCCACAACATCTGCTCGGCATCGCGTTCATGGTTATAGACCACAGTCTCGACGTCCGCAATGTCCTGGTGGCTCCAGAGTCTGTCCTGCACGTAGTAGCGGCAATAACCATCATCCAGCCACAATACGTGTTGGAGAAAGTATTTACTGTAGCGGCTCATCGATTTTCGGCTTTTCTTGTTTTGCTGGTTTCGGTGATTTCTTCTTCTTTTTGGCCGTCATGATCTTCGCGGCAGCCGGTTCGGCCTGGCACCGGCGGCGGTTAAATTCGAATTCAAACCCTTGCGCGCCCATGTGCACGGCAATGGTTTCGATGGGGATATCCTTGGCCATTTTTTCCAGGATTTTGCGCGACAGTTCGGGCAGCAGCGCGTCGCTCAGGATGTGATCCACATTGCGCGCGCCCGAGTCCACTTCGGTGCAGCGCGCGGCAATGCTCTCGACCAGCGCTTCGTCGTAGCTGAAGGCCATTTTGCGGTTGCGCTGCATGCGCGCTTGGATGCGGTCGAGTTTGATCCGGATGATCAGGCGCATGATGCCGTCGTGGATCGGATAGTAGGGCACCACCTGCAGCCGCCCCAGAAAGGCCGGTTTGAAGCGCTTCTGCAAGGCCGGAGTGAGCATGGTTTTCAAGGTTTCCATGTCCGGGGCATCCTGCTTGTTGTGGCAATGGTGCATGATCAGGTCGGTGCCGATATTGGAGGTCAAAATGATCAGTGTGTTTTTAAAATCGATCCGGCGGCCTTCGCCATCTTCGAGCACGCCCTTGTCGAACACCTGGTAGAACAGTTCGGTGACGTCCGGGTGGGCTTTTTCGATTTCGTCGAGCAGCACGACGCTGTAGGGCCGCCGGCGCACGGCTTCGGTGAGCACGCCGCCTTCGCCGTAGCCCACGTAGCCGGGCGGCGAGCCCTTGAGTCCGGATACGGTGTGGGATTCCTGGTACTCCGACATGTTGATGGTCACCATGTTCTGTTCGCCGCCATACAGCAGTTCGGCCAGGGCCAGGGCTGTCTCGGTCTTGCCCACGCCGGAAGGGCCGACCAGCATGAAGACGCCGGTGGGCTTGGCGGGGTCTTCAATGCCGGCATGGGCCGTGCGGACCACGCGGGCGATGGCACCCAGGGCGTGATCTTGGCCGATGATGCGTTTGCCCAACTCGTTTTCAAGGTTCAGGACCATGGGAATTTCATCGGTTAGCATGCGGCCGGTGGGGATGCCGGTCCAGCCGGAAACCACTTCGCTGATCGTTTGGGGGTCGACCTCTACCTTGATCAGCGGCTCGTTTTGCTGGATCTTACATAACTCGGCCTCCAGATCCCGCAGCGTGAGCCGGCAGGCCGCGATCATATCCTGATTCGGTAAATCGTCGTCATGCGCCTGCCGGATGTCGGCACGCGCCTGCCGGATCCGCATCACTATCTCCTTTTCTTTCAACCAGCGCGCGTTCAGCGTGGCCAACTCGGCTGCGGTCTGGCGGCCTTCCGTCTCAAGCACGGCAATGCGTTCACCGTGATCGCGGCCGATCCGCTGTTCATCGCTCAGTCGTTCAATTTCGCGGGCAATGTGTTCGAGGCGACGTTGCGCGGCTTCGATCGGTTGGGCCACCGCGTCGGCCTCCATGGCGATGCGAGCGCAGGCGGTGTCGAGGACGCTGACCGATTTATCGGGCAGTTTGCGCCCTGAAATGTAGCGGTTGGAGAGGCGCACGGCATCCACCAGGGCCTCGTCTGTGACGCTGACCTGGTGGTGCTGCTCGAAGAGCGGACAGATGGCACGCATCATCAGCAGGGCCTGGGTTTCATCGGGCTCTTCGATTTTGATGACCTGAAAGCGGCGCGACAGGGCCGCATCTTTTTCAAAGTACTTTTTATATTCCGCCCAGGTGGTGGCGGCAATGGTGCGCAGTTCGCCTTTGGCCAGCGCCGGCTTGAGCAGGTTGGCGGCATCGCCTGCGCCTTGGGCGCCACCAGCGCCGATCATGGTGTGGGCCTCGTCTATAAATAGGATAATGGGCACCGGCGAGGCTTTAACCTCTTTGATGACCTCCTTGAGCCGGTTTTCGAATTCGCCTTTGACGCCGGCGCCGGCCTGCAACAATCCAATGTCCAAGGTGCGGATTTCAACGCACTTAAGCGGCCCGGGCACATCGCCTTGCACGATCCGCAATGCAAACCCTTCCACCACCACAGTTTTGCCGACACCCGCCTCGCCAGTGAGAATGGGGTTGTTCTGCCGTCGCCGAATCAGGATATCGGCCATCTGGCGGATCTCGGCGTCCCGGCCGATCACCGGATCGATCTGCCCGGCGCGCGCGCGGTCGGTCAAATTGATGGTGTACTGATCCAGTGCTCCGCCGTCCATGGATCCTGAGATGGCCGTGGTTTGCGATAAGGACGCGGCGAAACGCTGCTCGGCCGAGCCGGCGGTGATGTCCCCGAAATGATTACGCAGCGTTTCCAGCGAAATGGCCATTAGTTCCGGCACATTGGAGCGCAACGTCTCGGCAAAGTAGGGCACGCGCAGCGCGGTCAGCATCAGGTGCCCGGAACAGAGCGCCCCCGCGCCAAAATCCACCGAAGCGCACAGCCAGGCCTCGGCCAGCAATTTGGGAATCCGTGGAGACAAAGCCGGCGTGCGCCCGTTGCCGGTTTTGAAACGGGCGATCGCAGCGGTCAATTGAGCCTGAACGCGTCCCTGGTCGATCTCGAAGCGTTTCAAAAGGCAGTGAATATCAAGGGCATCGTCGTCAAGCAGTTTGAGGAAAAAATGCTCGATCTCCACCTCGTAGTGGGTGTTGGAGTGACACATGCCGGCGGCTGCTTCCAGCGCCTTGCGACAGGCCGGGTTAAGTTTCGAGACCAGCGATTTTAGATCCAGGTGCGTCATGAGGTCCTTTCGTTCAATGCGGCCGAGCGCTGTTTGTTGCTTTCACGACCACATTGCCTTCATAAGGTATCAGTGGGCTACGCAGCATCACCGTACGGCCCAGGATGGGAGGTTGCCTCTTCGATCCCAGGCTTATTGCCGGGATTTCCTTGCCAAGGATGATCAGGCAGACGTCGAATTCGTACTCGATGCCAGCCAGGTAAGCGATCAGCTTCTCGATCAGCTCCAAGTTGCGGCTGTGCGGCGCAAAAGCCATGTAGTGCTTCCAGGACATGGGCCCGATGTTGACTCTGAAAAAGGAACTGGTATCGCGAATGCTTCGCCCGCAAAGGGCATCTTTTTGCAAAGTGCTGTTTTTGCTACCCAGGCGCGTGCGGTCATTGGCGTGAATGGGGATCAGGCGTTCGACAAACTGCTCGATGCGAACCGGTGCGCCGGTCGCGTGGGCCACGATAGTTTCGATCGCCGCAACGGTCGGAACCGTGCGCGCAACCAAACCGCAAAAATAGCTCAAGCGCCTTCGGACGGCGCTGAAAAACGCGGGATCTACCGCGGCTTCACGCTCGGTTGCCCCCGCCAGACTTCCAAAAATCATAGAAAAAGGATCGCGGCCATCAGACCGGTAGTTTTCCGGCAGCCGGTTTTTTTTCCAAGCCAGGTAAAACAAAGAGACCAAGCGATGATGAAAAAGATCCAGAAAATCGGTAAAGACATGATCTTTCTTGTAGTTGCTGTTCTGCGCATGGCTGTTGTACCAGTGAGGCAGCACGCCCATGGGTCCGATGAGCCCCATGAAGTTGATGGTCATTTGCGGCGGGGCATCCGGCCCGTTGGTGCTAATGTGCTGGATGTCACTGGCCGCAAACGAAAAACCCGGCTTGACCCTGAAATGAACGGGGTCATCCGCTGGACTTAGGCCCATGCCTGGCGCTTTGCCACCGGCAGACAGCTCCATCAAGCGTACCGCCCTGAAAAAATTAAAGCGGTAAGCGCTTTCGAACAACCGCTGTTGGACCTCATTGGGTTCTTGCATGCATGCGACCTTATCAGGCGTTAAATCAGAATCCGGTTTCCATTCCGCGGCGGCCAAGCCTTGATGTCGCCGGTACGCTGCAGACTCTTTACGATCAGACGCGTGAATGAATTGATTGAGACATACTGGGCCAGAAAGTGCTCCAGAACCGATGCGAAAAGATAGACACTGGAGCCGACGTAATTATCTTCATCGAACTGAATGGTCACTTCCACGCCCCGGCAGAAAGAACGCCCAATGCGCATCGTCTCATAGCAGTACGCGATGGACGCAATGCCGTCGATCTGTTGCTGCGATATGGCAGAATCATGGATATCGTAGAGTTTGAGCAGTTCCTTGAGGCCCTGTCCGTTTTCCGTCAGCAAAGAGAGATAGTTAAGCGACAGGTGCGAAATGAGACGCCATTGCATCCGGCTGCCCGGCTTGGGTCGCACTGTGGGCGTGGGCTTCATCAGGCAACCGATGCCCTCAATCGGGCACTCTTGTTCAAGAAAAAAGTCCCTGGCAAAACCGCCGGGTGTCAGCCGCGCCGGCAAGTCGCGATTGGTACAGGTGGTGTGCACAGTCAACGTGGCACATTGCGGCTGGGCAGCGGCCATACCGGCATCGGTGAACGACAGGGAGACATCCATGCCCTGGTCCCCCTTGCGCGGCGAAGGCGAGCGCTGGATATGCCAATAGGCCTCCTGATCTTCTTTTTGACCATAATGCCCCACCGAGTAAAAAGGGTGATAGACGATTTCACTATCGCCTTTGTCGGCAACCCCGGTCACCTCGTCAATGCTGAACACTTCGGTGGTGCTCTTGGTGTTCGCGTCGTGATAGATGGGGTATTGTGTCCGCTGGTGTTCGATCCGCACGGGCAATGCGATCTGTTGAAAAAGGTTCACGGCCGGTGAGGCATAAAGGCAAAAAGTGTCGTTGTCGATCAGCAGAGATCCGACGCCTTTTTGGTTCAGGTATATGATAATTTCGAGGCTGTCGCCGGCCATGGCGCGCACTTGATCCATCCCCGCGATATCGAAGTAGAGGTATTTTTCGGGGAAGGCGAAGTATTCATACAGCAACCGGTAACCGTCGAAGGATTGTTGCGGCCATGGCAGCAACGCCTCGTCCGGACCAAACCCAACCGGAACAATGTGATCGGGGGTAAGGGAAAGCGTCCCTTCTTGGCGCCGGGTTCCCTTTTGCTGTGAATAGGAAACGATCCGCACTTGGACGGTGTTATTCAGGATCAGTTCGTACAGCTTGAAAATATGCTGTTGGTGACCATTGAGAAATAAACGCAAGCTGTGCGGCCACGCAATCCGGTCAAGCGTCAGCTTGGGCGCCATATTCAGTTCAATTCGCAATCCCGCGACCGCACCGATACCGGGATTGTAAGGCAAGATGAATTCAGCGCCGGCGACCTCCACAGGCAACAGACGCACCGCCTGAGTGGTCGTAAAGAGTATTCTGCTATCCTGGACAGGCGGTGTGAACAGACGCGCACCCTTTGCAATCACATGTCCGGCGGGCGGCACATTGAGAAGGCGCGGAGCGAATTTGACGGTGGTCATCGACGGCAGCGGTCGCGTGTAGTGCGGGTAAATCACCTGAAGCAGGGATTCGGTCAATTCTGGGAAGGCATCATCGATCTTTTTCTGTATACGCCCGGTCAAAAAAGCGAATCCTTCGAGCAACCGCTCCGTATGCGGGTCCTCACACCGATCGGTCTGCAGTTGCAAACGTCCGGCGATTTTGGGGTACTTTTCGGCGAATTGGGCCCCCGCCTCACGAATAAAGGTCAACTCTCGCTCATAATATTCCAACAAAGGGTCATCCATGGGATCAGTCTCATCGTAATGGCGGCAACAATCCACCGATAGCCGAATTATTTAACGTTATCGATTTTGTACTCTCCGCGACTGGAAGAAAACCAGGTATCGAAGCAGATCGGCTCTTTAATTGGATCCGCGTGCAGAGTGGCCTGGACGCTGAAGCATAAGTTTTGACCGTAGCCTTCTTCGGGACGGAACTGCACCAGAACCTGTTTCAGGCGTGGTTCAAAGGTGGCGATGGTCTGTCCAATGATCGTCTTCAATACGTTTTGAACATGCGGGCTTTTGGGGTTGCGCGCCGCGAAATCGTCCAATCCGTAAACGTAGACGGAACAGTTAAGATGTTTGTACCGCGCCGATGGTCTTTGAAGAGCACACCGTGTATTGAGCAGGTTTTCCACATCCCGCAACACGGCGTTGCGCACGATCTGCACGTCGGAGATGGCATCTCCCGGATCGCGGCCGTTCAGATCTAAAGCGAGCCGGTCAAATAGTGACAGCTGCAAATGTTGCTTTTCCTCGAACGCACGTTGAACCATTGCCGCCCTCCCCCGGATTTTTTACCCTCGAATCCGGCAGAGAGAAAAATTCTCTCTGCCGGAAAGTTCAAGGGCGCGATGTAACGTTTACGCTTTGCAGTTTTTCTGCAGATCCCATCCGGCCGCCATGTTTCCGGCGGCCTTGCCGCCCTGACGGTCTTGTTTCGTATAGGCCCAGCTGATTTTGCCATAAGCGATGGCCACCGATTCAGTCGGCAGGTCTCCTTCTCCGGCACCCTGGATGGTCACGCCGCTGATCAGGCAATTGGTCAATTTATACTCCATAAACTTGACCTTATCTGTTCCAGCGCGGCACAGCTCCACGATGATTTCATCAATATGGGTGCCGTCGGCACACGCCAGCGACAAAGCCGGCGATGCGATATCGAGCTGTTTGGTGAAGGAAAAATCCTGAAAGTTCGCTCTTTCGGCGCTGGCACCGCCAGAACTGCTTGCGGTTGACGAAACGCTCTGAGTAACGCCGTGATTATAAGAAATCACTTCGATCCAGTCTTTGTGTTTTTCATCCGTGCTTTCACCGTTGATGTCCTTGATTTTAATAAACGCATCAAACGCCATAACTCTTTCCTCCTATGAAATGGGTAGCGGGTAATGAGATGGACCGCTTGGCAAACGCGTTCGCGGTCGGCTCCTGCATTCGTCTCCAAAGTGCAGACGAAATTAAAACCAATCAATTAATAGGCAGTGGTCTGGCGGCGCGGTGAATGAGAACCCGCTTCAGCGAAGAGGGAGGGATCAGTAATTCGCCTTAATCCAAATGGATCCGGCAGTGTGATACCGCGCGTTTATTTTGGGCCGATCATCGATCAACCATTCGCCGGCGGCGGTAGTTCGGCAACCAGGCGCAGGGAGACGGTCAGTTCATCCAACTGGTAATGGGGCCGTAAAAAAGCGACGGCTTTATAAGCACCCGGCTTGCCGGGAATCTCGGCCACTTCGATGCGGGCCTCGCGCAAGGGATAGCGCGCCTTGATTTGCTGGCTGGCATTGTCATCGAGCACCACGTAATTGCTGATCCAGTTGTTCAAAAAGCGCTCGGCCTGACTGCGCGACATGAAGCTGCCGATTTTGTCCCGCATCATGGATTTCAGATAGTGCGCGAATCGGCTTACCGCCATGATATACTGCAATTGAGACGACAGACGTGCATTGGCATTTGCCAGGTCCGAATCGTATATTTTGGGCTTATTGGCGCTTTGCGCACTGAAAAATGCCGCATAGTCCGTGCCTTTACAGTGGACCAAGGGAATAAAGCCCATATCCCCGAATTCTTTTTCCCTGCGATCGGTGATGGCAATCTCGGTAGGACATTTCAGGGCAATTTCGCCTTCATCGGTCTTGAACGAGTGGGTTGGCAGCCCGTTGACCAGACCGCCGCCTTCGACGCCGCGAATGGCCGCGCACCAGCCATACTTCGCAAAAGCATCGGTCATGCGCATGGCCAGGGCGTAGGCTGCGTTGCCCCATAGATACTTTTTGTGGTCGGTACCGTCCACATCTTCTTCGAAGTTAAAATCTTCGACCGGTATGGTGCGGCTGCCGTAGGGCAATCGCATCAAGATATGGGGCAGCGTCAGGCCCACGTAACGCGAGTCTTCGGATTCCCGAAAAGACTTCCACTTGGTATATTCGGCCGACGTAAAAATTTTGGCGATATCGCGAGGCCCGCCAAGTTCGGTGAAGCTGTCCCAATTAAACATTTTAGGTGACGCAGCCGCGATGAACGGCGCATGCGCGGCGGCGGCCACGCCGGAAATTTTTTCCAACAGCGACATGTCCTGCGGGGCGAAGCCGAATTCATAATCGCCGAGGATCACGCCGTATGAGTTGCCCCCGAACATGCCGAATTCCTCTTCGTACACCTTTTTGAAAATGGCGGATTGGTCGAATTCCGGCGCCTTTTCCATATCCTTAAAAAGCTCTTTTTTGGTGACGTTCATCACCTTTACTTTCAACTTTTCGCTGGTCTCGCTCTGCTGTATAAGGTAGTTAAGCCCGCGCCAGGAAGCTTCCATCCTTTGAAAGGATTCATGATGCATGATGACATTGAGCTGCCTGGAAATCATGCGGTCGAGTTCGGAGATACGCGCGTTGATCATAGCCTCGGTATTTTTGGAGATCTTCATCTGGCCAGCCATGACCTCTTTGGCGAATTCGACAATCAACTGTTCAGCCCATGACCGTTGGCTTTCCTCGCGGACCATGTTGCTGTCGCGGATGATGGTATCCAGAAGATCAACTTCCTGGACCGGTTGGTCGGTAACTGGCTCTTGGGGTAAGGCGTGCTCTGCCATTGTCTTCATCCTTTCAGACTATTATTCTTACTTCTGGTCGCCATCATCTTTGACGTCGGCTTTCGCTTCACTGATCCGAGCCAATTTATCCGTGCTGGCAATCACATCCTGAAGAAGGGATTCAAGCTTGTCATTGCCGTCCAGTTTAGCCATTAGATTGTAAAGTTTTTTTCGTGCTTCAACAAGCTTGCGGATAGGTTCGACCTGTTCAGCAATTTTTTCAGGATGAAAATCGTCCATGCTCTTGAAAGTCAATTCAACTCCCATGTTGGTTGCGCTTCCCTCTTCGAGCTTGTTTTCGACCTGAAACGCCAATCTGGGCTTCATGCCTTCCAATATTTCGTCAAAATTGTCACGATCCACTTCTACGTATTTGCGTTCCTTGATCGGCGGCAGCGGCTGTTCCGGTTGCCCCGACAGATCGGAAAGCACACCGACCACAAAGGGAATTTCCTTCTTTTCAGCCGCATCTCCGGTCTCCACGTCATAGGTGATATGGACGCGCGGCGGACGCACACGCTTGAGTTTATCCTGGGTACTGTCGGCCATTTCTTCCTCCTATTGGTTTGAATGGGCGAATCGGCTCTGTTGGGGCCGGCCGGCGCCAGATTAAATTGTCTTTGATCCACCTGCGGGGCATTTTGTCCAACGCTTCCACGCCAATCAAGTTCGCCGGTAGGCCGCGGCCCTGGTGACATTTAAAAGGCAAAGTTTTTCAAAAAGGGTTTTGGTCCGATCCGTTTCTTCGGTGCCGTTGGCACTCAGGCAGCGGTAAAGCGTTTCGACCACTTCGGCCACCCAAGATGGGTGTTCCCATTTTTCCAGGTTCAATGCTTCGATCAACTTATAAAGCTCTTCGACAATGGGACCCGCCAGATCGACACGATCGGCTTTCAGACATAGCTTGGCGACCAGCAGCTGATATCTGGTTTTCTCTCTGATCGACGGTGCCAGGGCCGCAGCGGACAGCAACTGGTTCATCGCATTCTTTAAATGCCCTTGTTCGAGTTTCTCCAGAACCTGCTTCCACAGCCATCGTTCAGAGCTGCTGATGTCGCTGATGGCGTTGCGCACGGGCATGGGCATTTCGGCACGACCTTGATCTGGATAGGAAACTGGATCAACCGCGAAAGACTCCAAATGAGCTTGGGGAAAACCTGGGGTTCGACCGACTTCGATCTCCTCTTGGGGCGCGATTTCGCTTTTGTGCTTATCCTTGAAGATTCGGCCGACGACCCGCGCACAAGCTTCGATGGCCGCGATCATCTGAGTGAGACCAGGCGGATCGGGGGCGAATTTTTCATTCAGAACGGTGTCAAGATCCAGCGCTGCCGTGCTGCATTCCCGCAACTGCTCGGTTATGTCACTGTAAAACATCATGGAACAGGTATTGATCGATACCGCGAATTCTTCGGGGCTGATCTTGCCTTCGCCGATCAATGTCTCGCGCCTCTGTCTCTGTTCTCTGTCCAAATTCTGGTTGAACCCAATCAGCCTGGATTCCTCCCATTGACGATAATTATATCCCTTGGTCTGGATTGGATCGCAGAGGGGCACTTTGTAGATACTGCCAGGTAACCGTTCGTTTAAATACCTCAGGGGCCCTATCCGATAATCGAGGTCGCCGTCTTCGATGGGCGGATACAGAGTTGGCCAAAAGTGCTGGATGAGTCTTCGAATCAGTTCCAGTCCCTCCGCCAATCCTGCAAAACCATATTGATGAATCATCGCCTCAGTCAGCCAGACAGCGATCTGAAGGTCTTTGGTTTGGGTTGTCAGCGCTTCTCGGCACAGCTTAATGACCTGTCGCCAGTCCGAGTTTTTGACCTCTGTCTGCCACTCGCCTTGTTCGAGCACGTCATCGGCCCGCCGGGCTTCTTTGATCTGATCGTAAATCGGCGCGTAGCGCAAATCGTCTCCAGAGGGACTGGCGTGCGAGATGGGCTGCAAAAGTTCATCGAGCGTCAGTGCGGAATCCATTTAACATCCTTAGTCTTTGACGGTACGGTTTCGGACAAACAAACCAATCCCATTGCATTCGAGTGAACATGGCGCTTTATCCCGCAGATTTTTTGCAATTGATAATTTTTCTGGGTGGCTGTCCTGGCCCCGTATCGAGCAGCCGCATCACCGGTTGGATCTGGCTTTGATCGAACTGAAAAATCACGTCGATTTGCTTGACACCGAAACGGTTTAGATCCGTCACTTGGTTCGGGAACTGATCCGCCGTGAAGGTTTTGCGCCCACCGGAAAAATCGCGCAAGAATTTACCAAAGGCGCAGTAGCCTGTGTATCGTTGGGTCAAAGTGATATTTTCAAAATGTATTTGCAGAAGAACGCTCCCATCGCCGACGGCCGACCAATTAAATTTCTTTTCTACAGGGTATTGTTTGTTTTCAAGAACTGCCGCACCCTCCGGACTGTCGACTATCAGGCGCGTCATATAGGGTTTGACCCTGGCTTCGGCGTTGACATCGGTGGGATAGGCCGTCACGGTGACATTGAAGTTCTGCTGCTGACTGACGCCGCCGGAGCGGGAATTCCACCGTTTGCCCTGCTTTATAAAGTCGAAGAAACTGCGCTGAAAGTGAACCCGCGCATTTTGCCGCTCTCTTGCGTGATAACCACGCGCCGAACTTTGCTGAACAAAAGGCCGTGCATGCGTATACATGTACTGGTCTGCCAGTCCGCGATCGCCGAAAAGCAGTGCCGTCAATTGGTACTGGTCATGAACACCTTGTGTTCTGACGATCACTTCTTCATCCCACAGCTCCTGCAAACGACAGCCGGCCTGCAACACGGTGAAACGCCAGAGGGCATCCAGTGGTTCCTGGAACAAACTCCAGAAGGGATCCTTGATAGAATCTTTGAGAGGTACATCGTGTTGGGACAGCATCGAACGCAATGATGCGCTGGCCTTGTCGGCCGCGTACAGATGGGATTTAGCCTCGGCCGGATTATCACCGAATCCTGAAAGGGCGACCTGATGGGCGTAACCCAAGGAGGTTGTTATTCCCGTAAATCCTGTCATTGCCGTTTGGTATTGAATTAACGCTTCGCGGGCTTTGGCCAGTTTACTGTCATCCAACGTGCCCAAGACAAGTTTGGCGGCAACCGCCGTATTACCGCTGACCTTTCCGGCCATCTTGTTCCCCAGCTGTTTTACCGCTTTATTGTCCATTGCGGCGTCGCCGATGGCGGCTTGTCGCACGACGGTGAAATTGCGTACCGCCGTGAGCCATGCATCGTATTTTTCCTCATGCGAAGCCAGAAGACGCAGTGTGGGCCAGGTGTCATCCGAGGCTATCGGAAACAGCTCAGCTGCCATTTTCTGAATGAGTTGCATGTAGGGACTGTTTTCACTGGCAAGTCTCTCCAGTGCATTCAGCCATTCGGTGTCTTCTTTGAACAGCAGCATGCCTTTTTCGAATTGCGTGCACAGGGCCAGCCAGGCACCGTAATAGGCATCCTGGTATGATGCCACAAACGATTCCTTTTGCTGCACGATCGACAAAGAATGCGCCACTGCCGCATCCAGTTCATCGGCGACAAAATGGCCGATGAGTTTACGGCCTTCCAAGGTATACGCCGGCTTAACCGATGCGAGCGTGTCATCCGGCGCGGTGCCGCGCCAAAAGCTGTTCATGGTGACCGCTTGGCCACGCAGGTGTCGATTGACCCATTCCGTCAACCACCCCAGATTTCCCTGGCTTTCTGAAAAGTAATTGGCCAAAAGGCGCTGCATACCTGCCATTGTTTTGTTCAGCACCACGCGGTCTTTCTGCCAGATAAGATAGGTAATGTATGTTTCCTTATATCTATCGAGCGTATCGCTGGCCGATGACCGCTTATCGTCATTGAGAATCATCAGGGCGTAATCCGGGTCGGGCAGTTGGGCGAGTTGCTGCTCGTCAGCGCCCATAAACAGAGCGTTGAGCAGGTTGACCCGGCGAATAATGAAGGGGATGTACCGCACCGTAGGTTCGGCATTGTTTTTCTCCCAGCCGCCATCGGCAATCTGCCCTTCGATCTGATTATTGATGTCGGCGTCGAAATGCTCGTAAAAACGCTGGCAATAACGTTGTTTGAGATCCTTCTCCAAGGTGATGCTGGCCTTCAGCCCCAGACGCGGCGTACGCCAATCGGCATTGATGCGTTCCAGATTTTTGATCTGGGACCTGAACTCGGCCATTGTGGCGATGTCGGCGACCGGCTCGTTTTTAAAAAGAAGGGTTTTCCTGAACTCCGGAGATACGGTGTTGATGGCGGATCTGTTTTCATTCCACGAATGGGTCAACAGGATACAAAAGATCAGGACAACCGTCCCGAACCCTGTCAACCAGAGGTTATGGGTCAAACGGTGCCATTCCCTGGCCTGCCTTGTCAGTGAATACAGCGGGCGATCGAGTGGGAGTATCTTGGCGAAAAAGTCGTGCAGAAAAAAGCCGTTGCCCGTGCCAGGCAATTCATGGCGGATCATTTTGCCGGCGGTGTCGACATGAGTGCTGACGGGCCGCCCGGCCTGCTGCCCGCTGCAAAAGTAAACCCCGCGCAGGGGCGGCAACTCCTGGAAAGGATTATCTTTGAAGGCGCCTTTGCAAAACACCATCAATCCTTTGCGCAAACGGGCCAGTTCATCCGGAAACAGCAATACTTCAGGATTGACATAGTGACGGTCGCGCACCTCTTCCCGGTTTGCCAGCAACAGGCGGATATCCTTGAGCTTGTCGACCAGGGTGTTGATGGTTTTGTCGACCAGCACCGCGATATCCGTTTCGCCGTCATGGTTCATCATTCCCATCGCCTGATCCAGGGTGCTTTCCGATAGCAGCCGACAAAATCTGTCCATTCCGTAAATCAGGTCGCATTTGGTTACCAAAAGATAAATCGGAAACTTGGCGCCCATCACATAGATGACCTCATCGATGCGCTTCCGGAGTGTCCGGCCTTCCGCCTCTACCTTTTCAAGATCGCCCTGAAGCAATTGATCAGCTTCGACGGTGACGATGATGCCGTTGATCGGCTCTTTTTTGCGGTATTTGACCAGATGTTCAAGAAAAGAGAGCCACTCGCTTTTATCCAGATCTTCATTGCGATGAACAGAATACCGCCCGGCAGTATCGATCACTACCGAATCATCGAAAAACCACCAGTCACAATTGCGCGTCCCTTCCACGCCCGAAATTCTGTTGATGTCGCCGAATGGTGAAGGCAGCCTCGCGCTCTTGACAGCCGTGGATTTTCCTGAGCCGCTTTTGCCCACGATCATATACCAGGGGAGCACATAGAGCGGATTGCCTTTTCCTTTCAAATGCGACTTTTTCAAGGTTGTCACCGCCTCTTTGAAACGGCGTCGCAATTCCCGGGAAGCATCATCGATGGCATTGAGATTGCCGGCCTTATCGCTGCCGATAATGCCATCTACAAATTTCATTTCCTTGCGTTTTATCCAGAGTTTCCGGAGTAAAACCATAAGGATGACAGTGGCGCCCAGGCACGTGAAAATCATGGCCTTAGCCCACCACTGGATACTCAGGCTCATGACAAAAATAACCAGCGCCCAGCCGAGAAGAGCGCATAATGTCAGCAACAACACCACCAGCAGCAGCTTCAAAAATTTGGACATCTTAAAAGATCGCATGGCTTATCATTCCGGGTTCATGGCACAAAGTGTGCCTTGGGTGACGCTTGCATTCTCACAAAGATGCAAATTTGCCCAAATCCAGCTCCAGCAGATACTGATAAATCGCGAACAGGGCGAAAAACAAACCTATGGGTATGAGACCGATAACAACCGGCAGTGCCTTGAAAGAAAACACCTTTTCTTGCGGATGAGGCACTTCGTTTTGTTTCTGATACGCCTCCGGAAACATTTGCCGGTTTTCGAGGGTGGGTTCCCCGGCCGAACTTCCGAAAAGACGCTTCAGGTTGACGGCCTTCAAGTGATCCAGTACGGCGCCGTCCCCTTTTTCGATGTAACGCCCAGCCAGACCGAGCGTCAGGCAGTAATAAGCGACCTCGCGCAGGTCTCGGTCTTCGTGCCCCAGTTTGTCCAGACGATCGAAGAACTCTTGACCGCCATCCGTAATGTTGTAGTAACGGCGCTGCAATATTTGGCGCCGCCATTCGCGCGCATGGTCCCAGGCCGAATTCATCAAGGCCTCATCAATCCATACGCAGACGGATAACCGGGCATAATTGTAATCCTCATCGGAAATATAGGCGGCCTGCTGGCATTTGTGACTTTTATCGAGCAGCCGGTCGATATCAGATTTAACGGACTCGAAGTCCGGTTGATTCTTTTGGATATCTTTGACAGTAGCCACCACATAAACAATCAGCTCCATAAAACAATCGATGAGGCGTGTCATTCGTCCCCTCCGGCGACCATCAGTTCCATTCGCGCATCCTTAGGCCGGGTATCCCAGGCGAGCGCGAGCTTCTGATCTTCGATGACCTTTGTCCATAGTCGGTTGGTATGATTGATGGTAAAATAAATCCCCATGCTTCTACGCGGCAGTTCCTGAGGCGGATGCGGGATATGCTTGAGCTCGATGCCGCGCAACGACTGGACGATCAGCATGGATATATGTTTGGAGGAACTCATTTTGGCCTGGTTCTCCAATTCGACCACCACCTGGCCCTGATCCATCTCCGTTTCCACCACCAGGAAGTAGCGTTTGCGCCCCTGCAGCATCTTTGAGTTCAGATCGGCGCTGAAGTTTTGGCCATCATAAGTGAAGGGCGTGACATATTCCGGCTCTGAAGTGATATCCGACATCAATCTCGACAGGATGTACCGCGCCCGTTTAATACAGTGGGTCAACGCCTCGTGATCATATTCAACCAGGTAAAAAGGACTGTCCTTGCGGATATTATTCAGATTTATTTTGGAAGAAAAGGTGGACAATTCACCAATCAACTGGCACAGCACCCCGTAAAAGGCCCAGGGGTGCACCGCACCGGCTTTGCCGAGCATATGCCGCAGCAACGGCGAGAAACGATTCAAGGTGCGCAGGGTGAACAAGAATACCATATCTTTGGTCCCGAAGGCCGCGGTGTGCACGCCACGGTCTTTTTTGTGCATTTCGAGACGGTTGGAGGTCGCCGTGATCATCTCGTTCATGGCCTTGATGGACTGCATCAATTCATCGCATGAGGCAAGCGCCAAGACGGGCGGAACGTATTCCGGCATCATAACCACCTCGCCCTTGCGGTTCTCGAGCCTGGCAATGGGAATGACTTCGTAGTCTCCGATGCTGCTCTTTTCATCTTCCCATAGCAACTTCAATACATAGCGCATCCGTTCGATCGGCAGTTCTTCGCCGCCCGCATACAGATCGGCCAGGTTTTCACCCTCTCTTTCAGACATATAGCGGGTCGGAATCATAGAGAACGATTCAAAATCGCCGGGATCGGACACATTGCCACTGGTTCGGGAGAGCTTGCGGATGCCAAGATATACATTGAAAGCCTTGCCCTTATCCTTCCAGGCCTTCTCGAAATTACGAGACTCGAGCACGGCATTGCCAGGATAGATGGCATGCGTCAGATCGCGAAACCTGAATTCGCCTCTCAGCACACTGAACACATGATTCGATAATGCTTCTTCATGAATCTCCATTCGACCGGTGCCCCAGAAAGAAGGCTGCAGATAACGATTCAGCGGATCTATTTGCGACTGAAAGTAAAGGTCCTGCCACTGAAAATGATGGGGCTGCAAAAACAAACCCTCCTGCCAGTGGATGGGCTTGGCCGGATGCTCCGGAATGTTCGATTGGCTTTTAGTTGCATTCATCGCTGCACACCACTTCTTTCGGTAGTATTTTACTATATTCTATTTGGTTGGGACCTAAAGAAAGTGCCACATCCAATACACAGGGAATACATTGGTAGGTATTCTTGAAGAAACTCTCTTTTTTCTTGTAGGTTTGAAATTTGTGCCTGCGCACCATCCGGTCATTGGTCAGTTCTGCGGAATATCCAGTAACCAGTGCAAGATAGTTGGATTTTTCGGCGCGATCGAGTTTGATCGTGATATTCTCTCCGGCGTGGATGATTTTACTGCTTGCCAGGGCCACCGCTTCGTCAAAAAGACGGCACTCCAGCAACTGGCGAATGCCCTCGGGGTCCTGGGTCAACTGGTCGAAACCGTTCAGTTCCTGTAATTGATAGATACACATGTACAACGTATGCTCTTTGCCATTGTACAGGTTTAATTTGCTGTCCGCTTTGACATGAACCCTCACGGCCTCCTTTTCAAAATGCCATTTCGGCTTTTTTATAGTAGCCGCACATCCTGAAATTAAAACAACAAGCACCAGTAATCCTAAATATCGCGCAAATATTCTCACAATCCCTCTCCTTGCAGTTCTCACTTTACTTGGATGCTTTTATAAAGGCGCCATCGCATGCGAGTTTCAAAACACCGCGCAGGCGTAATATCTAAAGGATTCTTCCAATTGCATAATCCCATAAAAGAGTCCGTTGAAGGGGTCGTACCCGGTTAAAGCTTTAAATGATATTAATGCGTCTGATATTCGGCACACGAATACAAGCTTTACCCAGGCGAAACTCACCGGTCGAAAGTACTATCTTTTTTCCAATCAGGAAAATTTATTTAGATTCGAATTACACCGTCCGGTATAAGAAAACCAAATAATCGAAGCCTGAATAATGAACGGACCGGGCAATCATCTATGCGCCTGAGCAATCAGTATGCCATTTCGTCACAAGTTCATGTTTTTTTCCGAGATCATTAAATTAAAGTAGTAAATAATTAGGTGTTATTTCTTATTGCGTTTGCGGACTACACGTAACAGAATGTCATTTACTATCTGAATTCCTTGAAACTGTGTAAGTTACTACCCGCAAAAAATATACTTTTATTCACACTTTTTCTGACAATACAAAGGACCACCAACACCGAGAGCACAACATACCAATCCATTTTCTTACGCAAAGAAATTGTTGGAGAAATATGGACCAGCATTTGCTGGTAGTACATTTCTGCAGGCCGTTACTACTATTGCCAATCTTGTTGTCTGTTGGAGGATATGCAGGAATAGCTACCGCCATCCTGATGATGACAGTAGTAAATACCGCAATCTCTTCCGCTTCGGCGCAGAGAAATTAGACTTTTTTGGCAAGATTTGGCGTTACTCAATTCAGATTGTCGAGACTTCCGCCAAGGACAGAAGAAAGAGAAAGTAGAGAAAAATTTGTCTCGAAGATTTTGTGTGTGATACAAAGTCCGATTCAGGATGTCAATCTTTATTTCAATCAGACGAAAGGGTAAACGCTTTTACCATGTCCGTGGCATCCGCCGTCTGATCCGGCGCCAGCCACTGAATGGCCGGGTCGACGCGAAACCAGGTAAGCTGGCGCTTGGCGTATCGGCGATGGTCGCGTTTAAGGGTGGCGATGGTTTGTTCCCAGTCGGCGCGGCCCTGGATGAAATCGATCATGTGGCGGTAGCCCAGCGACTGCATCGATTTCAGGCCAGGATCATACCCGCGGGCAAGCAATCCGCGCACCTCTTCGAGCAATCCTTCGGCGATCATGGCGTTCACCCGCAGATCTATACGCGCATAGAGCTGCGGGCGCGGCATATCAAGTCCGATGCATAGCGCACGGTAGCGCGCTTGCCTGAATCCGTGTGCCTGCTGATGCGCGCTGATGGGCTGACCGGTCAGGGCAATGACTTCCAGTGCGCGCACTATACGGTAGGCATCATTGACGTGGATGCGCGCGGCAGACTGCGGGTCCTGTACAGTCAGACGGGCATGCATGGCGGCCGCGCCCTGCTCGGCCAACTGGGCTTTCAAGAGCGTACGGACCTTCATGTCGGAGGTTCGGCTTTCGAATAGCCCGTACTGCAGCGCTTTGATGTACAGGCCGGTCCCGCCGACCACGAAAGGGACAATTTTATTTGCCAGCAATGTTTGGATGATCAGACCGGCCCGTTCACCGTAGACCGCCGCGTCAAAGGATTGGTCCGGGTCGACGATATCCACCATGTGATGGGGGACGGCAGATTTTTCTTCGGCCGTCGGTTTGGCCGTGCCGATGTCCATATGCCGGTAAATCTGCATGGAATCGGCACCTACAATGTGTCCGCCAAATTCCTGCGCCAACCGGATGGCAAAAGAGGTCTTGCCCACACCGGTCGGCCCACAGATGATAATGATCTGGGAACGAACGTCAGGATGCACGGCACACGGCCCAGTGGGATCGCGTCGGGGCGCCAGGCGCCCGCCGACGCTGCGCAAAATACATACTGATATATGATGGCCGCGGCATCAATCGCCCTGAGCGGCCATAAAATCATCGTACATGGTTTCCAACGACAGCTTGTGCTTGGCTTCTTCCTGGCAAAGCATTTTAAAGACCTTCTTTTGCGCGTCATCCTGCGCATTGGCGAGCATTTCGTTATAAAGCTTGAGGGCTTTTTCCTCGCGTTTCATGGCCAGCATGAGCAACTCGTTGTAGCTCATGCCCGGATGATACGCGATCTCATCCACATAATCGCTGCGTTTGATATCTGTGATCCATTTGAATTTGTAGTCGTCTAACTGCTTGCCGACCCTGCCGGCTTTGAGGTCTTCCAGCAACGCCTGATGCTTGCGTTCCTGCCCCGAAAACTCCATGAGCATTTCCTTTTTGCCGGAAAATCGTTCTTGTTCGCTTACAACGGCATAGAAGTCAGCGGCTTCCTTCTCTTTTTCAATGGCGAAATCAATAATCTCATCAAGGTTTTTAAACTGCATCATTCCTACCCTTTCTCTGACATGTATGGGTCTAACCTCTTGGGGCACATGACCCTGTTGACCTAAAATAGCACGGAAGGTACGAAAATACCTTCATAATAGCGTCAATGCCTTCCAAGTCAATCAAATTTGCCGGAGGATTGGGGGGGGAGAACCAGAATGCAGCATGTCAGCGGCAGATTCCATGCGTTTGGGAGTCGCGCGCCAGGGATCACCTCTCTGAAGCGGATGTTTGCCAGGCATTGAACGCCATTCAATGACGGGCATAGGATGCCAGGTTGGAAACCGGTCGTCTGCAATCGTGTTACACGAACTATAGCCGTTCAGAGCATGTCCAAATATTCATTTTATATTCAATTCAATATGTCGGTAACAATGTTCTGCCACTGACACGAAAAACAGGGGCGGCAGATTGACATTGAGACCAAAAGATGAAATATGTTCTTGGATTCGTTCATTTTTGAGCGTTCGGCCACCCTGCATTCAAAGGGGTGCGAAAAACGAAATTCTGTTGACAACGCCCAAAGCAGCGGATACAAAAAATCGTTTAGGAGTTATTCAGGCGGAATGGGTTTTCATTTTCAGAGCATTGAAGAAGGCGCGGGTAAATGGATGGGTCCTGCCAGGACTAAAAGCCTACAAAAAACCCCGAAAGATAACGGACCGCGGCTCACGCACGGAAGTGAACCGACCCGCCGATGAAATGATGCCTGACAGTGTACGATTTCGCACGAAATTTGCTGGGTTGTTGTGTAATCTGTAATAAAGTAACGAACAGCCGCTTTACGCCCTCCAGACGTGGCGTTGTGCGCACCGCACGCGCGGTTGTTGACAGTATCTTATAATAAGGAGAAGAATCTTATGTCCAAAGAGATCATCGGTTCCGCTATGGTCGTCGGCGGAGGCATTGCCGGTATGCAGGCCGCTATTGATATGGCCGATGCGGGATACTATGTCTATCTGGTTGAAAAATCCGCATCTATTGGTGGGGTGATGTCCCAGTTGGACAAGACCTTCCCCACCAATGATTGCGCAATGTGAATTATCTCCCCAAAACTGGTCGAGGTCGGCCGGCATCTGAACATCGAACTGAGAACACTCAGTGAAGTTAAAGAGATCAAGGGAGAAGCGGGAAATTTTGCGGTCGAATTGATCAAGCACCCGCGTTATATCGACGAAACCAAATGCATCGCCTGCGGCGCCTGCGCTGAAAAGTGTCCCAAAAAGGTCGACGACCGCTACAACATGGGCTTGGCCAAGCGCAAAGCCGCCTACGTGGAGTATGCCCAAGCCGTGCCGCTGAAGTATGCCATCGATGCGGAAAGCTGCATTTTCCTGACGAAGGGCAAATGCGGGGTATGCCAGAAGATATGCCCAGTGCAGGCTGTTGATTTTACTCAAAAACCATCGACGGAATCGCTCAATGTGGGCGCGGTGATCCTGTCGCCGGGATTCACGCCGTTCGATCCCGGCCGTTTCGACAATTTTCAATACCTCAACCAGCCCAACGTGATCACCTCGATGGAGTTCGAGCGGATCTTGTCGGCTTCGGGCCCTACCGCCGGACATGTGACCCGCCGTTCAAAGGACCATGGCGAGCCCAAAAAAATTGCCTGGTTTCAATGCGTAGGGTCGCGCGATCTGAACAAGTGCGACAACGCCTACTGCTCCTCGGTGTGCTGCATGTATGCGATTAAAGAGGCGGTCATTGCCAAAGAGCATGACCCGAATCTGGAGTGCACCATTTTCTATATGGACATGCGCACCCACGGCAAGGATTTCGAACGCTTCTACAACCGCGCCAAGGACAAGGGCGTACGGTTTGTACGCAGCCGCGTGCACACCATCGACCCATTGCCCGATGAGAGTCTGAAGGTGCGCTACATGGATGACGACGGTCACAGTCTGGAAGAAGACTTCGACCTGATCGTACTCTCGGTGGGCCTGGAGACCAATCCGGCAGTGGTCGATCTGGCCAAACGCCTGGATGTGCAACTGACGGCGGGGCGCTTCTGCGCCACCGATACCTTCACGCCGGTGGCCTCGTCGCGTCCGGGCATTTTCGTGTGCGGCGCCTTCCAGGGTCCCAAGGATATTCCCCAAGCCGTGGTCGATGCCAGCGCGGCTGCCCAAGCAGCCGGTGAAATTCTCACCCCGGCGCGCAATACGCTGACCAGGGTGGCCGAAAAAGCTGCCGAAACCAACGTTTCCGGGGAACGGCCCCGCATCGGCGTTTTCGTCTGCCGCTGCGGCATCAATATCGCCGGCGTGGTGGATGTACCGTCCGTGGCCGATTTTGCATCCACCCTGCCCTATGTGGAGTTCGCCACCGACAACATGTACTCGTGTTCCCAAGACACGCAGGATGCCATGGCCCAGATCATCCGGGACAAAAACCTCAACCGCGTCGTGGTGGCTGCGTGTACGCCAAAAACCCACGAGCCGTTGTTCCAGGAAACCCTGATCGCTGCCGGCCTGAACAAATACCTGTTTGAAATGGCCAACATCCGTAACCACGACTCCTGGGTTCACAAGAACAATCCCGATCTGGCCACCCAGAAAGCCAAAGACCTGGTGCGGTCGGCCGTGACCAAGGTCGCCTTGGCCAACCCGCTGCAGGAAGCCGAACTCAACGTCAATCAGACCGCCATGGTGATCGGCGGCGGCATCTCCGGCATGGCTGCGGCCCTGGGCCTCGCCCGTCAGGGATATGCCACCCACATTGTGGAGCGCGACGCCCAACTCGGCGGTCAGGCCCTGAACATCTTCCAGACCGCCAAAGGCGAAAACGTTGCTGACAAACTCCAGGAGCTGGTGCAATCGGTCGAGCAGGACAAAAACATCACTGTGCACCTGAACACCGCATTGACGCAGGTCGATGGCTTCGTGGGCAGCTTCAAGAGCGAACTGACCACCGCCGGCACCGCCGCAACCATCGAGCACGGTGTGGCCGTCATCGCCACGGGCGGCAAGGCCTTCACCCCGACCGAATACTGTTACGGCCAAGATCCGCGCATCATGACCAGCCTGGAGCTGGACCGCCGTTTCATGGCCGACGATCCGACCCTGAACACGGCCGAGTGCGCAGTGTTCATCCAATGCGTGGGATCGCGCGAACCCGATCGCCCCTACTGCTCGCGGGTGTGCTGCACCCATTCAGTAGATTCGGCCCTGCAACTCAAAAAGCGCCGCCCGGACATGAATGTCTACATCCTCTACCGGGATGTGCGCACCTATGGCGAAAAAGAACTGCTTTACAAAGAGGCCCGTCAGGCCGGGGTCATTTTCATCCGCTACGCCGTGGACAACAAACCCCAGGTGAGCATCGACGGTGCCAAAGTCAATGTGCAGGTGACCGATCACATCCTTGGACGGCCGATGGTCATCGCGGCCGATCTGCTGACGCTGGCCACGGCCGTTCTGCCCAACCGCGACGATCAACTGGCGACCTTTTTTAAGGTACCGCTCAACGAAGACGGCTTCTTCGTCGAACGGCATGCCAAACTGGGGCCATCCGAATTCGCTACTGACGGAGTCTTCCTGTGCGGTTTGGCGCATTATCCCAAACCGATCGATGAGTCAGTCGCCCAGGGCAAAGCGGCCGCCTCACGCGCCATTACCCTGCTGGCCCGCAAAAAAATATTCACCAGCGGACAGGTGGCCGAAACCGAGCCGGCACTGTGCAGCCGTTGCGGCGTGTGCGTTGCGATATGCCCCTACTCGGCCCCTTCGTTTATCGCCGAAGATGCCCGCATGCACCCAGGTAAAGCCCAGATCAACCCGGTTCTGTGCAAAGGATGCGGTTTGTGCGTCGCCTCTTGCCGCTCGGGCGCCATTCACTTGAAAGGGTTCGACAACAACCAGATCTTTGCCCAGATATCGGCAATCAACTGGGATTGATGTACAAATGGAACAAGCGTCTAAAAACTTCCAAAATGGAGTGACTATATGAGCGAATGGGAACCTAAAATCGTAAGCTTCCTGTGCAACTGGTGCAGCTATGGCGCCGCCGACCTGGCCGGCGTCAGCCGCATGGAATATCCGCCGAACATCCGGGTGGTACGAATTCCCTGTACCGGCCGCATGAGCCCCAAGTTTGCCCTGGCCGCACTGCGCGAAGGCGCTGACGCGGTCTGGGTATCCGGCTGACATCCGGGCGAATGCCATTACCTGGAAGGTAATTACTATGCCCGTCGGAAATTCGTATTGATGAAAAACCTGCTCGAACACATGGGGATGGAGCCGGATCGCCTGCACTTTTCCTGGATCTCTTCGGCCGAATCCACCAAGTTCGTCGCGGTAGTGAATCAAATCACGGCCAAGGTCAAAGCCTTAGGCCCCAATCAACGCTTTGTCAAAAAAGCGGCCAAGGTAGCCTAAGTATGTCAACATATACCGATAAAATCAGAGAAACAGCCCAGCGATTGCTCAAAGAGTGCAAGGTCGAGATGGTCATCGGTTTTCGCAAGGGCAGCCAGCCCATGATGAACGAGCCGTGCGTCGTACGCAGCCCCGAAGAGGTCGACCAACTGATTTGGGACAGCAACTGCGGCATCAACCTGGCCAACTACCTGACCAACCGCAAGGAAAAGATCGGCATCGTGGCCAAAGGCTGCGACTCGCGCAACATCGTGACGCATATCGTCGAAAACAAAATAGCGCGCGAGCAGTTGGTCATTATCGGCGTGCCCTGCCTGGGCATGATCGACAAGCGCAAGATCGCCGCCGCCGCCGATGGTGAAATCCTGTCGGTGACCGAAGCGGATGGCCAGGTAATGGTGAAAACCGCCCAAGCCACGCAGACCTTCGCTAAATCCGACGTGCTACAGGGCAACTGCAGTGTATGCACCCATCGCAACCCGGTGATCCATGACGAAATGATCGCCGAGCCGGTGCCCGAGCAGACCGATGTGGATCCCTACGCCGACGTCGCCGAAATAGACGCTATGACGCCGGAACAGCGCCATGCTTTTTTCGAAGAGCTCCTGGCGCCGTGCATCCGCTGCTATGCCTGCCGCAACGCCTGCCCCCTGTGTTACTGCCCCACCTGCTTCGTGGACGAGTCAAAACCCCAGTGGGTTGGCAAAGGCCAGGACCCCGCGGATGTGCGCACGTTCCATTTCCTGCGCGCCTATCACTGCGCCGGTCGCTGCACCGACTGCGGCGCGTGCCAAAGGGCCTGTCCGGTGGGCATCAACATGCGGCTGCTAACCAAAAAGCTGAACAAGGACTGCCTGGAACTGTACGGTTGGGAAGCCGGCCTTTCCACTGAAACACGGCCGGCCCTGGACGATTATCAGCCCAACGATCCTGAAAACTTTATCCATTAACGATAAAAAGGCATATTTATGAAGGTCATTAAAATCGAAAAAAGCCAATGGTCCCAGGGTCTCGATAACCTGAGGGATGCATTTCGGCTCTTCGGACCGGTGATAGAAAAGGGGTTTTACGACTATCGGGAACTGGCCGCCGGTCAGGCCCCGGACCTGTCCTTTCAGAACACCCGGCTGTCGCCCAAGAGCCTGGTTTTTCCCCAGTCCGAAACCATGCTGAACTACTCGCTGGATCCGGCCGACCCCGAGCGCAATATTATGAAAGAGGCTCCCAAGGACTATGCGCCCCGCGCTGTCATCGGCCTGCGTCCTTGCGATGCCAAGGCCATGGTCCTGGTGAAGATGAATTTTGATACTGAAGAGTATCAGGACCCATATTGGCTCAACCTTTACAACGCCACCACCTTTGTCGGTCTGGCCTGCGATGCGCCGTGCGGCACCTGCTTTTGCACCAGCGCCGGCTGCGGGCCCTATCACGAGGAAGGCCTGGATGTCCTGCTGACGGACCGCGACGACCACTATCTGGCCAAAGCGCTGACCGACAAGGGCGCCCAGTTGCTTGAAAAAGCCGGTTGGACCCAAGCAGCCGACGCGGACACCATCATCGAAAAAGCCAAACAGGCCGCGGAAGCCAAAGTCACCTCCAAAATCGAGACCGACGGCCTGCGCGCGGCCGACACCATGGCCTTGTACAACGCCGGCTTCTGGGATGATGTCGCATTTGCCTGCATCAATTGCGGCACCTGCACCTTCAGTTGTCCGACCTGCTGGTGCTTCGACATTCAAGACGAAGCCTACCGCACAAAGGGCGTGCGCATGCGCAATTGGGACAGTTGCATGTTCCCCATTTTTACCGTCCATACCACCGGCCATAATCCCAGGGACACCAAAACCCAACGTGTTCGCCAGCGATTCATGCACAAGCTGAAGTATTTCGTGGATAAATACGATCAGGGCATCATGTGCGTGGGCTGCGGTCGCTGTGTGCGCCAATGCCCTGTCAACATCGACATCCGCAAGGTGAGCGCGCTGATGAACGCCCTGAGCGTCCAGGCCCGATGCGCCGTATAGGGGGGACCGGTAGATGCCCGCTTCGACATACGCCAAAACCGGACGCACCCCATTAAGGGAGGAACTCGTGGAAAATCCTTATCTGCCATACCCTGTACGTATTGACGATATCGTGGTCGAGAGTGAAGACCGTAATCTGAAAACCTTCAAATTCGTCTTTCTCAATCCGGACGAAGAAGCCAAATTCGCATACAAGGCCGGCCAGTTCGCCGAACTGTCCATTGCAGGGGTCGGCGAAATCCCCATTGGCATCGCCTCATCGCCTGTGGAAAAAGGCTTCATTAAGTTCACCATTAACAAAGCCGGCCTGGTTACCTCCCACCTGCACAACATGAAAGTGGGCGATATCATGGGCGTGCGCGGGCCTCTGGGCAACTGGTATCCCTGGGAGACACTGGAAGGTAAAAACATTCTGATCGTGGGCGGTGGCTTTGCCTTTACAACACTGCGATCTTCGATCATCTACCTGCTCGACCCGGCCAACCGCAAAAAGTTCAAGAACATCACCGTCGTATACGGCGCGCGGTCGCCCGGTATGCTTCTGTATAAAGACGAGTTGATCGCGTGGGAAAAACGCGACGACATCGATATGCACATCACTGTGGACGGCACTAGCGACCCCAGTTGGAAATACAATGTCGGCTTCGTGCCGCCCATCACCGAGCAAAAAGCGCCCCAAGGCGATGCGGACAGCTATGCCATCGTGTGCGGGCCACCGATCATGATCAAGTTCACGCAGCCTGTTCTCGAAAAGCTGGGTTACGATCACGACCACATTATCCTGTCACTGGAAAACCGGATGAAATGCGGCATCGGCATGTGCGGCCGCTGCGGCATCGGCCGGGAACTGGTATGCAAGGATGGACCTGTGTTCACCCTGGCCCAGATCAACCGTACACCGCGTGAATATTAGCGGTGGCCGCAGGCGAAAGTTCCTGCCGGACACCTTTTTCAATTGACAACCAATGGGTGATTGGATATTAGTTTTAACTTCACACTTTGGGAAATTACAATGGCTGAGTAGCCGCGAACCATAAAATTCTGGCAAAGGAGGATTGTAAATGCCGACAGTTGAATTTAGTGGAAAATCTTTTAGCGTAGACGAAGACGGATTCATCGATGATTACAAAAACTGGAGCGAAGAGTGGGTGCAGTACGTCAAAGCCCAGGAGGGCATTGATGAGCTGAACGACGAGCACAAGAAAGTTATCGAAGTGCTCCGCGAGTACTATGAGAAAAATGGCATCGCCCCCATGGTCCGCGTTCTGTCCAAAGTGACCGGCTTCAAACTGAAACACATCTACGAGCTGTTCCCGTCCGGACCGGGCAAAGGAGCTTGTAAAATGGCTGGCCTGCCCAAACCGACCGGCTGCGTATAGTTTTAAGCGATTCATAGTTACTGCAAAGGCTCTGCGTTACCGCAGAGCCTTTTTTCATTATGGGGGATGATTTGCGGCGCTTAAGCATCTGCCTCCACTGTCCGGTGTCTTTGGAGGCGGATTTCAATCTTGCCTGTAGGAGATCCGCTATTGCGACTCATTCAGGCTTGTTGTAGGCTTTTAGTGTCGTAAGACATGCGCAAACAATCAGCCTGCCCTAAAGCGGAGAATGCCATGCGGACCACCATAACCGTCAAAACCCACGCCAAATCCGAAATGATCGACATCACCGCGCAAGTGCAACAAGCCCTGACCGATCACACCATTACACAGGGGACCTGCATGCTGTTTGTCCCCCACACGACTGCGGCGGTGACGATCAACGAGAGCGCCGATCCCAGCGTCCGTGAAGATATACTGACGGTGCTCGATCGTCTGATTCCCTGGCAAGCGGACTACCGCCATTTGGAGGGCAACTCCGCCGCGCATGCCAAAGCTTCTCTGGTGGGCGCCTCCGAATTGATCCAGGTCGTCGGGGGCCGCCTGGCGCTGGGGACCTGGCAAGGCATCTTTTTCTGCGAATTCGACGGTCCGCGCGTGCGAAAACTTGATATTTCGATTGTGGGTGCGTAAGACTGCTTATCTTGGACTGTGCGTTTCCACGACAGGTGGGCTCAAAGCGTTGAGCATTAAAAAAGAAAAATGTACGAGACAACTTATAATCTGGCACGTTGTGGTCAAGCGAAAAGAGATAAAGGAGCCCGGGGGGGTATGCTGGACGAGTTTGACAAATCCATTATTAATCGCATTCAAGCCGATTTTCCTATCGACTCCAGACCCTTTGCGCGTATTGCAATGGAACTGGGCCTGAATGAAGATGAGGTGATCCGACGCGTAAAAGCCATGAAGGATAGCGGCATTGTCCGACGCATCGGCGCCAATTTTGTTCCGGGCAAAGTCGGGTTTGTCAGCACTTTGTGCGCCGCCCGTGTACCGGATGAAAAAATCGACTCTTTTTCCGAAGTGGTCAACCGCTATCCCGGTGTCACGCACAATTATCAGCGCGAGAACACGATCAATATCTGGTTCACCTTTATTGCGCGCTCCACCGAAGAAATCGAAGAGAACCTGGCACGGATCAGAGCGGAAACCGGGGTCGACCATATTATGAATCTGCCTGCCACCAAGGTGTTCAAAATTCGGGCACAGTTCGAGGTATAAAAAAATCCGGCTATGCATTCCGCTCCAGTGATTATGGGCGAAGTGTTAAGTGTAAAGGGAGGCATTCTGTCGATTTGACATGCTCACCTCCCCGTGTTGCAAGCTTACGTGCATGCTTGCGTGATTCTTTCTTATAAAAGGGATCCGGTGTTGTCATAAATTGAGGCTATATGCAAAATCTCCGTGTCGCTGTTGTCGTGTGCCGGGCTCCTTTCGGGGAGATCGAGGATAATCTGGTCCGGACCGGCTTGTGGGTTGAACGCGCCACGCAAGCCGGTGCCAAACTGGTCTGCTTTCCTGAACTGAACGTGACCGGATATTGCAATCACACGGATATCACCGCTTTGGCCCAACCGATATCCGGCCCTGCCGGCGCACGCCTGTCGGCGCTCGCGCAAGCATCCGGTCTGATCATTCTGGCCGGATTGGCCGAATACAATCCCACAGGCCTCCCGTTTGCCACGCATGGCGTATTCTGGCCCAATGGCAAAATAGATGTGTATCGCAAGCTGCACCTGGCGCCGAACGAATCAGCCTTCTTTTCACCAGGGCAGGATGTTCCGGTTTTCGAAGCAACCCAGGCCACTTTCGGTATCCAGTTGTGCTACGACGGTCATTTTCCAGAACTGGCCACGACCATGACGCAGAAAGGTGTCCAGATCATTTTCATGCCCCATGCTTCCCCCCGTGGAGATGCTGCTGCCAAGCATCAATCCTGGCTGCGCCATCTGCCGGCACGCGCTTATGACAACAGTGTATTTGTCGTGGCGTGCAACCAGTGGGGCACCAATGGGCGTGGCCTGGCATTCCCCGGCAATGCGTTGGTCGTCGCCCCTTCGGGCAACATCCTGGCCAAACGCGTGGAAGATGAGGAGGGTATTCTGGTGGTCGATCTGAAGGCCGAAGACCTCGAAGCCGTGCGCACCCATGCCATGCGCCACTTTTTCCCCAATCGCCGACCTGAATTGTATGTTCGTTGATTCTTTGAAGAATAAATCAATCGACGAATCAACGCATTAATGAAACTCCCGACCGATCCAGCTTGACCTTATACCTGTTGATCGTTTCAGACAGGGGGCATCCGAAAAGGAAATCAAGTAGCTCAGGGTCCAGGCGCGTGCGTTCGACGGTCACTTGGCGCAGGCTTTGGTCGTAACGAACGATCTCCAGAAGTGTCTCGACTGCCGCCGCATTGGAAGCATCCTTGCGCACATCGGCAGCGCAACGGGCCACGCGCTCATAGCTGCAACGCGCCTGGTGTTCAACCACCAGATCGCTGAGTCCGGGCAGACGGGATAAAAGATCGGCGCGCGTCAAACGGTCCTTATCGTAAATTTCCATGATCGCGCTGGTATCCCAGCAAGACAATGTGCGGCACTCCAATGGCCGGAGCTCGTAAATCCGGCATCCGACCTGCTCCTGATCAAAATAGCAACAAGTAGCGTCATTGGGCGCGGTCCCTTTGATTTTTATGATGTCCGTAGCCGCTGGCGCGGCCATACGGCGGACGTTGTCATAGGCCGGTTCCCCCTGGCGAATGGTGAAAAGGTCCTTGAGGGGAATTTTGCCTGTCTCTACTTTTTCACGATCTTCCTGATGCAGGGCCGGTCCACCCTTGCAGCAACAGGTGCCGCAACGCCGACAGTGACGAAGCGGTGCGTCCGACGGGGTCGAGTGCGCGTTCATCATTGGTTTTCCTATATCCAGCCAGTTAGAAGAATGACAACGATCTTTCAGCATCAAAAAATGAAAAGGCCGCCTCGTCGCACGAGGAAGCGGCCTTTGTTTTTATTCGATGGAATCTATTTCCCCGCGCGGCCGTCGTCGCACGCTTCTTCCGCGCCGTCACGGCTGACGTGCTCGGCGGTTGTCGAAAGCACGCAAACATCCGTTTTCCCAGCCTCGCCGGATTCGGCCGTTGCCGCCCCACCCTCTACCTGGGGTTCAGGCACAGCTTCTTCGGCCATGCGGCGCAGCCGTTGATAGCGTTGCGTCATCTCCTTGGCCAGTTGGGTATGCAGACGTTCGGCTTCGGCCGGAAAAAGTTTTTGCAGAGAAGCATAGCGCACTTCACCAGAGAGGAATTCGGTCAGACTGCCGTCGGGCGCCTTGGAATCAAGGATAAACGGATTTTTGCCCTCTGAGGCCAAATCCGGGTTGTAACGGAACAACGGCCAATAACCGCTGCTTACAGCCAGCTTGGTTTCCTCCTGCGTTTTGCCCATGCCACGCTTAATGCCGTGATTGATGCAAGGCGAATAGGCCAGGACCAACGAGGGGCCGTCATACGCCTCGGCCTCGACAAGCGCCTTGAGTGTCTGCTGTTTGTTGGCGCCCATGCCGATGCTGGCCACATAGACATACCCGTAGGTGATGGCCATGCCGCCGATATCCTTTTTGGCCGTCTTTTTCCCCGAAGCGGCGAATTTGGCAATCGAACCGGTGGGTGTGGCTTTTGAGCTCTGCCCGCCGGTGTTGGAGTACACTTCAGTGTCATAGACCATGATGTTAATGTCTTCGCCCGAGGCCAGTACATGGTCGATGCCGCCATAGGCGATATCGTAAGCCGCGCCATCGCCGCAGAATACCCAGTAGGACTTTTTGGCAAACAGGCTGGCCATGCCGTTAATCTGCGCAAGCAGGGCATTGTCCTTGAATCTGGGCAGCAGGGTCTTGAGCTGATCGCCAAATTCACGCGACTTTTCAGGGTTGCGCATATTGGCCAGCCACCCTGAAAGAGCGGCTTTGACATCGGCATCGATTTCGGCCGACAAAGCCTTTTCAGCCAACTGGGCCAACTGGGCCCGCTGCTGCAATTGCCCCATGAACATGCCATAGGTAAACTCAGCCGGGTCCTCGAAAAGGGAGTTGCCCCAGGTGGGTCCATGCCCATCTTTATTGACGCAATAGGGAATGGCCGGAGCCGATCCGCCCCAGATGGAGGTACACCCGGTGGCGTTGCCAATCACCATGCGCTCACCGAAAAGCTGCGTGATCAGCTTGGCGTAGGGGGTTTCGCCGCAACCGGCGCAAGCGCCTGAGAACTCCAGCAATGGCTGGAAGAACTGGCTGCCCTTGACCGTATCGCGTTTGAGCAGGGTGTCGCGCACCGGCAGACTGGCGGCATATTTCTGGTTGGGCACCTGGGTCTCCAGCTGCGTGCCTAACGGCTTCATTTCCAACGCCTTGGTCTTGGCCGGACAAATATCGGCACAGTTGCCGCAGCCCATACAATCTTCCACATAGACCTGCATACGGAACTTGTACTCTTTGAGCTCCTTGCCGATGGCTTTCTTGGCTTCGAAGCCGACCGGCGCATTCTGCATTTCCGCATCGGTCGCCAGAAATGGCCGGATGGCGGCATGCGGACAGACCATGGCGCACTGGTTACATTGAATGCAGTTCTCCATGATCCATTCCGGCACGTTGATGGCTACGCCCCGTTTTTCAAACTGCGACGTGGCAAGCGGGAAAATCCCGTCGGCCGTAAAGGCGCTGACCGGCAGTTTATCACCTTGCTGGGCAAGCATCGGCTGCATGACACTAGTGACCCATTCGGGTACTTCCTTTGTTGCGGCCGCACCCTCTGTCGCATTTGCCCAGGAGGCCGGGTAATCCATTTCAATCAGGTTGTCCAGGGTGCGATCGACCGCGTCCACATTCATCTTGACAATGCGGTCGCCTTTTTTGCCGAACATCTTCTTGATTTCTTTTTTAAGGAACGCCACGGCCTCTTCGACCGGCAGCACGCGGGAGGCTTTGAAAAAAGCGGTCTGCATGATCATGTTGATGCGCCCGCCCAGGCCCACTTCCGTAGCGATCTTGACCGCATCGATGTTGAAAAACTTGAGCTTTTTCTGCGCGATCGTGCGGCGCATGGCAACCGGCAGTTTTTCTTCCATCTCAGCCAGGCTCCAGGGGCTGTTGAGCATGAACGTACCGCCGGTCTTCACGCCTTCGAGCACATGGTAGGTATTCACATAGGATGGATTGTGGCAGGCAATGTAGTCGGCCGCATCGATGAGGTAGGTGGATTGAATCGGGCTTTTACCAAAACGCAGGTGACTGATGGTCACGCCACCCGACTTTTTGGAATCGTAAGCAAAATAGGCCTGGGCAAACATATCCGTGTTATTGCCGATGATTTTGATGGCGCTCTTGTTCGCACCCACGGTACCGTCGGCCCCCAATCCCCAGAACTTGCACTGCACGGTGCCCTCCAGGGAAACATCCAAGCCCTCTTCGACCGCCAACGAGGTTTGGGTCACATCGTCCACGATGCCGACCGTAAAATGGTTCTTGGGTCCGGCGGCGGCCATGTTGTCATATACCGCTTTGACCATCGACGGGTTAAACTCCTTGGAGCCCAGCCCATAACGGCCGTTGAGCACCTTGGCGTTGCGGCCGTGTTCCATGAAGCTGGTGCACACGTCCAGATAGAGCGGATCGCCGAGAGAGCCGGGCTCCTTGGTGCGATCGAGCACAGTGATGATCTTGGCGGATGCCGGAATGGCCTTGAGCAAGTGCTCAGCGGACCAAGGCCGGAACAGGCGTACTTTGACCAGGCCGATTTTGCGGCCTTGAGCGCCCAGATGGTTAACGACCTCCTCGATGGTCTCGCAGGAGGAACCCATGGAGATGATGACGTGTTCGGCGTCGGGCGCGCCCACGTAGTCGAACAGGCCGTAGGGCCGGCCGGTCAAGTCACCTACGCGCCGCATATATTGTTCCACGATCCCGGGCACTTTAAGATAGTAGGCGTTGGCCGCCTCGCGCCCCTGGAAGTAGATATCGGGATTCTGGGCCGTACCGCGCAACTCCGGCCGCTCGGGGTTGGCGCCGCGGGCGCGAAATTTGGCCACGGCATCATGGTTGACCAGCTTGGCCATATCCGCGTAGTCGATCATTTCGATTTTCTGGATCTCGTGGCTGGTGCGGAAGCCATCAAAGAAATGCACAAAGGGCACACTGGCCTCGATGGCGGCCAGGTGCGTCACCAAACCGAGGTCCATGACTTCCTGGACCGATGCCGATGCCAGCATGCCGAAACCAGTCTGGCGCACGGCCATGACATCCTGGTGGTCGCCAAAAATGCTCAAAGCGTGCGCGGCAATGGCGCGGGCGGTCACGTGCAAGACACCCGGCAGCAGCTCACCGCTCATTTTGTACATGTTGGGAATCATCAACAGCAGGCCTTGAGAGGCCGTGTAGCTGCTGGTCAAGGCACCGGACGCCAGGGAGCCGTGCACCGCGGCCGCGGCGCCGGCTTCGCTTTGCATCTGCCGCACCAGCACGGTTTGACCGAAAATGTTCAGGCGACCGTTGGCCGCCCATTCATCGCAAATCTCGCCGATGGGTGATGAGGGGGTGATGGGATAAATTGCGGCAGTATCACTCAAGGCGTACGTGACATGAGCGGCTGCTGTGTTGCCGTCTACAGTTTGCATAATTTTAGCCATTAATCTGCTCCTTCTTCAATATTTGCCGCCCCACATGAGGCTTTTTTCCTACCGATGCCATGGAGTACGGGAGTCACAATGGAGCATGGCTCGCGTGAGGATGTATGAAAGAAATTTTAAAAATCATATTCATCAGCCATTGGCAAGGAAAAAATACATAAATCTGAGGGCTTAAGAGTAACAGGATTACCCGGGGAGACATTGCATTTATCTGCACCATCTCCATATCCCTAAAACGAGTGTCTTTTTCGGGAAAATGGTTTGCGAGCGTTCGTTCTAATATGGATTGCGCCGCGATTGCGCCTTTTTCCATTCAGGACTGGTATCATTCCTTCAATTCATCGAACTTGCAGCTCAGGGTCAAGGCTTCGCCGTCGAAACTGGTGGTCACTTTATAAGGCAGTGTTTTAAACAGCCGGATCATGGCCTGATTGTGCGAGGCTGTGTAGGCCATCAGTCCCGCGATGCCTTGCTCGCGAGCCGCCTGGGCCATTTTCCGGATGAAAATTTTACCCAGCCCCTTGCCCTGGAACTCTTTGCTCACCGTAAAGGCGACCTCGGCCATGTTGCGGTCGACCAGAAGCAGGTACTCGCCTACCGCCACCACTTTTCCAAAACCGGATTCACCGACCACGCCGATCAAGGTCAGATCCTTGATATAGTCGATCTGGGATTTATTCTCGATTTCCCAGCGGTCGAAGCTGGTTTTTTCATGGAAAAAACGCAGGAAGACGTCCTCTTTGTCCAAATGGTAGTAATGTTCTTGAATACGGCGTTCATCGACCGGTTTGGCCGGCCGAACCATGATGGTTTCGCCTTCGACCTCAATGGATTCTTCAAGGTTGACTGGGTAAACAGCCCGCGCGGCCTCGCCCAAGGTCCGTTCGGGGCCGACCAGACGGGCTTCCTTGGCTGCCTCGAACAGCTCGTCCCTGAAATTGGGATGGGCAATGCTGATCATGGCGATCACCCGCTCCTGCAAGCTCTTGCCGAAAAGATTGACCACGCCGTATTCGGTGGCCACATAGTGAACATCGCCGCGCGGCACCACAACGGCTTCGTCACGCAGCTTGAGCACAATACGACTTTTTTTGCCGCCCGCGCCCGTGGACGGTAGCATCAGGATCGATTTGCCGCCGGGACTCCGGCGGGCGCCGCGCACGAAATCGACAATGCCGCTGACTCCGGCAAAAAGCGTCTGGGCCACCGCATCGGCTGACACCTGACCCGTCAAATCAACGCTTTTGGCCACATTCAAGGAGACCATGCGGTTGTGCCGCGAAATGATATAAGGATCATTCACGTATTCCGATGGATGAAACTCGATGGCTGGATTGTCATGTAAGAATTCATACAACTCTTTGGTGCCCAGAGCAGCCGAGGCCACCAGCTTGCCTTCGTTGAACCCCTTTTTACGATTATTGATCACACCGGTCGCATACAGGTTCATGGCATCGTTGGTCAGGTACTGGGAATGAAATCCCAGATCGTTTTTCTGGGAAAGCGCCTGCACCGTCGCCTGTGAATTGGCGTCCAGACCCACTTGCAAAGTAGAGCCATCTTCGATCAACCGGGCAATGTGACGCCCGATCCAGGTGGATATTTCCGAACGCGGCGGCGGTTCGACGGTCAGCAGTTCATTCTCGTGTTCTACGATGCTGTGCACATCGTTGACGTGGATAAAACTGCGGCCCATCACCCGTGGCATACGCGGGTTGACCTGCGCGATCACATGCGTGGCCGAAGTGGCCGCGGCCAGGGTGACATCCACCGACACGCCCAGGCTCATCCAGCCGAAATCATCCGGTGGCGACACCTGGATCAGCGCCACATCGATCGGCAACTTGCGGCTCTTGAACAGCAGGGGAACATCGGACATGTTCATCGGCATGAAAAAACGCAAATTGTGGGCAAAGCTGTCCGAACTGGCCGATCCTAGATAGATGTGCCGGATGCTCAAACTGGCTTCAGACGTTTTGTTCGCGATCTCCGTCAGAGGCACTGATTCAAGGCTCATCATGCGCACAATTTCAAGACCGGTGAAACGATGGGCATGTTCGGCCAGGGCCTGCACCAATGCCGGGGGTTCGCCGCAGGCCGAGCCGATAAAAACACGCTGGCCTGGCCTGATTCGCTTGATGGCCTGTTCTGCAGTCTGCCTTTTTTCAAGATACCCGTCGGCCCAGTAAAGCGATTTGGTCATGACCCCTCCAGAATTTTGATCGTCGATTCGCCCATTCAGGCATTTTCTTCACTCTTCTTAAGATGCTATCCAAGCTCCGGATAAGCAACCAAGCAGGCGCGTTCCGAATATCACCAAGGTAGTCCACAACAGACTTGAAAGCAAATCAGAAAGGATGTCCTGCTCACGAATGGACGAATCATCCAATCAGCGAAATCGACCACAACTAATCCAGAGGATCCAGAATAAACCGGCAGTCCGCCACAGTGGCCCCCTGCCCTTCAGGATGCACCAGCAGTGGATTGATATCCAGTTCCTTGATTTCCGGATTGTCCGTTACCAGGTCCGATAGGGAGACCAGCAATTTTTCCAGAACGGGGATATCTGCCTTGGGGGTGCCGCGGAACCCGTTCAGCAATGCGTGCCCCTTGATGCCACGTACCATCAGGCGGGCACTGTTGCGTTTAAACGGCGCCAAGCGGAACGTAACATCCTTGAACACCTCGACCATCACGCCGCCCGAACCGAACATCACCAAATGGCCGAACTTAGGATACCGATTCGCGCCCAAAATCACCTCCAAACCTTTAGGCGCCATTTTTTGCACCAGTACGCCGTCGATGGCGGCATCGGCTTTATAGGCCAAGGCGTTGGCCATGATCTCCTCGAACGCCCGGGTCACGCTCTCAGCATTGCCGAGATTGATCTTCACGCCGCCGGCATCCGATTTGTGAATAATCTGCGGCGATACGATCTTCATGACCACCGGGTAGCCCATCTTTTCAGCTTCGCGGACCGCTTCTTCGGCCGTCTTGGTCAAAATGGTGGGCAATGTTTTAAAACCATAGGCTTTGAGCAGATCGAGCCCCTCCACCTCACCCAGGTAAGTTTTCCCGGCCGCCAGGTTTGTTTCGACAATTTCACGGGCGGCCGCCTTGTCGTGCTTCAGGCTGAAGGGCGCCAGCTCTTGCCGGTTGAGCCACTTGGAATAGCGGTAAATGGCGCCGAACGCCTTGGCCGCCTGCTCAGGGAATGGATAGACCGGGACGCCGTTTTCTTGAAGATATTTGACGCCGGCCGACACGTCGATAATGCCCATAAAGCAGCATAGGATCGGTTTGTGCGACCGCTTGGCAATGCGCACGATCGCCTCGGCCGTGCCAATGGCATTGGTCATGGACTGCGGTGTCAGAATCACGAGGGCGCCATCGACCTCCTCGTCCTTGATCACGGTATTCAGAGCTTTTTCGTATCGGTCCTGGGCCGCATCGCCGATGATGTCCACCGGGTTGTGCACATTGGCGGTGGCCGGCAGATGGCTGATCAAGGCCTCCACGGTATCTTCCCCGAACTTGGCCAGTTCCAGACCCGAGACGACTGTCATGTCGGTGGCCACGATGCCGGGACCGCCGGCATTGGTCACGATGGCGACGCGATTGCCGGTGGGAACCTTGCGGCGCATCTTGCCCAAGGCATTTTCGTTCTTGTAGGCGAATGCGATGGCAAAGTCGAAGAGCTCGTCGATGGTCTGCACCCGGATGATGCCGGACTGGGCGAAAATGGCATCGTAAACGGCCTCCGAGCCCGCCAGCGAGCCGGTATGCGACGCCGCCGCCTGGGCGCCGGCGCTGGTGCGTCCGGACTTGATCACCAGAATGGGTTTGGGCCGGTTGCCGCCAGTAATTTCCTTGGCGAGTTGGACGAACTCCTGCCCGCGCTGCAACTCTTCCACGTAGATCATGATCACCTCGGTATCGGGATCGCTGTAGAAGTAGCGCAACAGATCGACTTCGTCCACGTCAGCCTTGTTGCCGATTGAAATAAACTTTGAAAAACCAAAATCGCGGTGGGCGGCAAAATCGAGCACCGCCGTGCACAGGGCCCCGCTCTGGGAGATAAACGACACATTGCCGGCTTTGGGCATGCGGGTCGAAAAACTGGCGTTGAGCCGCACGTTGTTCAGCGGGTTGATGACGCCCAGGCAGTTGGGCCCCACCAAACGGACTTTGCTTTCGCGGCACATCTCCACGATGCTGCGCTCGATGGCCACCCCTTCGCCGCCGATCTCTTTGAAACCGGCCGACACGATGACGATGCCCTTGACCCCCTTGGCAATGGCATTCTTCACGGATTGAACGGCTGCCTTGGGCGGCACGATGATCATGGCCAGATCCAGCGGATAGGGAATATCCGTGATGGTCGGATAAGCCCGCACACTGGCAATGGAATCAGCGCCCGGATTGACCGGGTAAAGCACCCCCTGATAACCGCCTTTCAGGATGTTCACGAAAATGTCGTGGCCGACCTTTCCAGGCATGGTGCTGGCGCCGACGACCGCCACGGACTGTGGCGCAAAAATCGCATCCAGATCTCTCATAAGCCTACTTTCTGTGTGGCTCGGCGGTGTTCGCCGGCCAGGTAAAAAGTTTATAAAGTATATCGATACGGCATTCGCATGCCGTTTTCATTTTGTTGATCCGTTAATTCGTTGATTGATGATTGATAAGTCGTCGAGTCGGTGAGTCGGTAACAGCGCCAATCAATTATTTGACCCATTAACGACTCGCCTGTTCGAGGAATTAACAAATCTGGTTATCCACTTCTGTTAAGTTAGATACGGCGTGGGTGACGAAGAAAAACCCCGGTGATCCGGGCAGGTGGTCTGCGCCACCATCCATTCGATTAAGTGAGGCAATAAGGCATGCTCCGGCGGGCCGCAAACTAAGCTGCGCTCAAACAGTGCGGCCCCATGTCCTGCGCACACCTTATGCCTCACTAAATCTCATGGCTGACGCGGCGCGGACCACCCACCCGGATCACTGCCTCCGTGCCAGTCCCGAATAAACTTCGCCAATAGCCACTGGAGCGAACTGGATCACCAAATTAACAAATTAACGAAATTACATTAATTTTTGGAAAAAATCGTTGCCTTTGTCATCCACGAGGATGAAGGCTGGAAAATCCTTGACCGTGATCTTGTAGATCGCCTCCATGCCCAGTTCCGGAAATTCGATCAGTTCCATGTGCGTGATACACTCCTTGCCCAGGCGTGCCGCCGGCCCGCCAATCGATCCCAAGTAAAACCCCCCGTATTTTTTGCAGGCGTCGGTGACCACCCCCGAGCGATTGCCCTTGGCCAACATCACCATCGAAGCGCCCTGCGCCTGAAAAATAGGAACATACGAGTCCATACGACCGGCAGTTGTGGGACCGAATGCGCCCGACGCATATCCAGGCGGTATTTTGGCCGGTCCGGCATAGTAAACAATGTGGTCTTTAAAATATTGGGGCAATCCCTGTCCGCTGTCCAACCGCTCTTTCAGCTTGGCATGGGCAATGTCCCGCGCGACGATCAGGGTGCCGTTGAGCAGCAGGCGCGTGGCCACGGGATATTGGCTGAGTGTGGCGCGGATACGATCCATCGGCATATTCAGGTCGATGCGCACCGCCTCCTCATCGCCTTGTCCGGGCTGGGGCAGATAGCGCGCCGGATCGGTATCCAGCTGTTCGAGAAAGATGCCATCGGCGGTGATTTTACCTTTGATGTTGCGATCGGCGCTGCAGCTCACCCCGATGCCGATCGGGCATGAGGCACCGTGCCGCGGCAGACGAATCACGCGCACGTCATGACAGAAATATTTGCCGCCGAACTGGGCGCCCAGGCCCAATTCGCGCGAACGCGCAAGCAGTTCGGCTTCGATCTCCAGATCGCGGAAAGCGTGGCCGGCCGGACTGCCCTGAGTGGGCAGATGATCCAGATAACGGGCCGAAGCCAGCTTGACCGTTTTCAGATTCATTTCGGCCGACAGCCCACCCACAACGACTGCCAGGTGGTATGGCGGGCAGGCGGCCGTTCCCAGGCTTTTCATCTTGGCCACCAGATAGGGTACCAGGTTTTGGGGGGTGAGCACGGCCTTGGTCTCCTGGAATAAATACGTTTTGTTGGCCGACCCACCACCCTTGGCCAGCATCAGAAATGAGTAGGCCCCTCCCTCGACGGCGTACAGTTCAATCTGGGCCGGCAGGTTGCACCCCGTATTTTTCTCGGTAAACATGGTCAACGGCGCATTTTGAGAATAGCGCAAATTGCATTGGGTATAAGCGCGGAACACGCCTTCGGAAAGCGCCGCTTCGTCATCGCAGCCCGTCCAGACTTGCTGCCCTTTTTTTCCGACGATGACGGCGGTGCCGGTATCCTGACACATCGGAAACTCGCCTTCTGCGGAAATAACAGCATTCTTAAGCATCTCCAATGCGACGTAGCGGTCATTGGGGGAACTCTGGGCATCGTCGAGGATGGCGGCCAACTGCATCAGATGACTGGAACGGTAATAATGAGACACGTCCCTGAAACCCTGCTCTGCCAAAAGGGTCAGTCCTTCGCGGTCCACCTTCAACATTTTTCGACCATCGAAGGTGCCGAGAGAAACGTGATTTTTCGTCAAACAGCGATACGCCGTATCATCATCGCCGAGTGGAAACATGGACTGATAGACAAACTGAGTCATACTTCTTTCCTCCTCTGTGTACGCTTAAGCGCCATCCGCGAGCCAGACTTCTTATCCAGTACCGATGTTTAGTGGTAAGCGGCAATGCAAGTCAAGCAATTGGTGCATTGCAAGAGCAACAAAATACTATTCATTTTTCATGAACCGCCATACCGGATGATACGCTTTGCTGAAGGGTCCGCCGTCACCGACATCTTTTTCTGCAAGGCTGTACCTGGTAGTCGTGGCCGTCGGTCACGACCCGGACCGCGCCGCACAGATCGGTGCGCCAGATGCGGCTGCCGGATGTTTCGAGGCGTTCGAGGACGGTTGGATGCGGAAAACGGAAGCGGTTCTGCCAGCCGACCGCGATAATGCTTTCGCTGGGGTGTACGGCATCGATAAAGGCGGCGCCGCTGGAACTGCGGCTGCCGTGGTGCGGCACTAAAAGAATCGTGCTGCGCAGGGCATCGGAGCCGTGGCGCGTGATAAGATCGTTTTCGGCCGGTGCCGTAATGTCGCCGGTGAAGAGAAAAGAGATTTGCTCCCAACAAATGCGCAGCACCAAAGAATTAGTGTTCCGGTCGCGCCATGTGTCCACTTTGGTTTGCTTCAAAAAATCTTCACGCGGGCCCAGAAGTGTCAGGTGCACACCGGGATCGACCACCGTATGCCGGGGCAATTGTTCAAAGAGGGGATGGTCGATGCGCTTTTCGGCGATCGCCTCCTGCCACTTGAGATACCCTTTCGTGTTGACAGTTTCGCCGTTGCTCCAGACGTGCCCCACGTTGAAATGGCGCAGAATAAAAAGCAGGCCGTTGAGATGGTCACTGTCGGCATGGGTCAACACCACCAGGTCGATCGTCTTGATCTTGTTGGCCCACAAATAGGGCGCAACCACGCTGCGGCCCACATCGAAGAGGGTGCCATCACTGAATCCGCCGCCATCGACCAGCATAGTGAACCCACCGGGCATTTGAATGACGTTGGCGCTGCCCTGGCCAATATCGACGGCTGTAACAGTCATCTGATGCTGCCCGAACCGCCGGTGCATCCAATAGGTCGCATCGATGATGCCGGCGCTGACCACCAGCGTCAGGCCAATTATCCGCACAAGACGCTTTTTCCAGAGCAACAAGGTGGCTAACAAAAGGTAAAAAAGCCCTGTTTCCAATATACTGGGCGTCACTGTCGTGGACGCCGCAAATCCGTAGCGGGCGATCCATTCCACCCACATCAGCATTGCCTGCAATCCAAAAGCCGCGATCTTCCAGCACAGGATGCATACCGGATCGCTCAGCGGGGCGACCGCAACCCCCAGCAAGCCGGCCGGAACGATCACCATCCCGGCCAATGGCACGACCAGCAGGTTGCTCACGAAACCAACCCAGCTGATCTGGTTGAAATAGCGCATCACCAAAGGCGCTGTGCCCAGAGTGGCGAACAAGGAAACCCCCATGAAAACGGCTACCTTCCAGATCCAGCGCCGCCACCAGGGGTCGCTCGTATGTCTTTTCGGCCGCGGCAGGGCCTGTAGCCCCAAAACAATGGCCAACACGGCGGCAAATGAAAGTTGAAAGGAGACCCCCAGCAGCGCTGGCGGCGTCACGATCAGGATTGCCAATGCGGCGACCGCCAGGGCATTGAGCAGATCGTGTCCGCGGCCGATCCAGTAGGTGGCCAGAAAAGCGGCCACCATGATCATAGCGCGCTGCGTTGATGGGGAGAGCCCTGCCAGCAGGCCATAGCCAATGACCGGCAGCAGGCTCAGGCCCGCGGCGCTACGGCGCCCCCAGGCGCGAGTGACCAGTGGTGGTACCCATACCAGCACACGGCTGAAAAAAGCGAAAGCGGCGGCCGCCACCATCCCGATATGTAAACCAGAAATGGCCAGCACATGGCTGACCCCCGCGCGGCTGAAGGCATCCCGCAAGGCATCGGGCAAACCGTCGCGCTCGCCAAGGGTCAAGGCTTTCATTACATAGACTACAGCGGGCGGTTCAGTTTGCAGGACCCTGTTCATTTTTGCGGACAATTGCCAGCGAACCCTGTCCAAACGCATCGTCCAGGGCGTATCCGGCGCGTTTTCGACGCGCACGCTTTCCGCTTGGGCATACAGGCGTGAATGCAACCCCTGCAAAGCCATGAACCGCTCGTAATCGAAACCATCAGGGTTGCGGAAGCCACGGATGGCCCGCAGGTGGCCGCTCACCGTCACCCGATCACCCCGCTCCAGATTTGTGATCCGGCCCCTGACACTGACCCGGACGCTGCCACGCACCGTCAGGCGCTTGTCTGCCTGACGCATCTGCTCGGCACGCAGGACGAACTGACGTCGAAAATCGTCTCCCGTTGGCGCCTCCGCAACCGTGCCGCTGATATGCCATTTTCCCTGATCGACAAAACGGCTGACATGGTCAGACGGCCATTCACGGCCCAACCAAGGCTGAATCGCAAGATAGCCCGCAACAGCGCAAAACACCAATGGCACACCCAGGGCGGAACGGCCACACTGCACATCATGAACGAGCACAATCGCCATAATACCGGCCAGTGCCGCCGCCACGGCGAACCATCCGGGTACGAGCGCACCAATGAAAATGCCGGCGATCAACGCGAGCCCCACCGGGACGAGCGGGCGCAGAAAAACAGGCCGGCCGCCGGCCGTCGCAACAATTTTTGTTTCCATCGGATTTCAGTATGCAGAAATTATTGCGGGCGTATGCGCACCGCATTTATTCGCCAACAAGTCCGAGGCAATAGATAAGGTCTCACCTGGAGAGAACACCGGACTTGGCACTGGAAAAAGCGAACGCATCGTAGAAAAACGACTGCCGCGTGTCAATCGAAAACAACCACGATGGGCAGGGGCGCACATTACGGGACGGACACGGCGCGGGCGATCCGGGTGGGTGCTCCCCATACGGTTATCCTGGCTGAAAATGCCGGACGGCTTGACCTGCCAAGCGCTTTCTGGCATGGTGCCTCCTATTTGGTCCCTATTGGAAGTTCCCTATGAAAATTGATCAGATCCCTTTAAGTCGCATGGACACGTTCTGCTATGTTATTGCCGACGAAGCCAGCGGCAGAGCGGCACTTATCGATCCGGCGTTCGACGTGCCGCGCATTCTGGCAACCACCCGCAAAGCCGGTTACGCCGTTTCGCATGTGATCAACACCCATCATCATCCGGATCATTCGGCCGGCAACGCGGAGGTCATCCAGGCAACCGGCGCACAGTTGTGTATCCATGAAAAGGATGCACCCTTTTTGAACAAATTGACTGGACGTGCAATGGCGCGCATGCTGGGCGGCAAGGGGTCACCCGCGCCTCAAAGAATGCTGATCGACGGCGATACGGTGCGTATCGGCGCGACCGAATTGACCGTTTTGCATACACCTGGCCATACCCCCGGCGGCATTTGCATCTACACGCCCGGCCACGTGTTCACCGGCGATACGCTGTTCGTCGGAGCCGTCGGGCGCACCGATCTACCCGGCGGCAGCGACCGGTTGCTGCGCACTTCCATCTGCGACAGAATTTACGCATTGCCGGATGAAACCATCGTATGGCCGGGCCACAACTATGGTGATACGCCCTCATCCACAGTGGGCTACGAGCGGCAACATAATCCGTTCACGCGCTAAGGCCTCATCAGACCCCCGCACCTGCTTGTAAAATAGGTTGATCATATCGGTTCAACGCGGTAAGAATCATTGCTTGCCTTAAGCTTGGACGCTCCGCATGCAACCGGATATCCATGCCCATAGGGAATGCAAATTCACAGGCCTTCTGAAATCGACCAGCGCCTAAAAGGATAATCATGCATACACAACCTCACTCATTCCACATTCCTGTAATGGGTACCGGCTTTACCGTCGACACGCCATTGCGTATCGCCCGCTTCGGGATCTCCTCGGTCATCTCGCTGGTCGATGATGAACTCATCGAACAAATACGCCAGTATCACTGCGCGCAATTCCGGGAACCGTACGAACCGATCACGGCCGCTGACCCGGACGCGCGCGCCCGCCGCATTACAGCTTACCTGGACATGGTGGACCGACTGGTCAAAAAACAACTCGCACTTTTGAAGGCGGCGCCTTTTGAACCCGGCAGCGAAATCACCCGCTATTACGAACTGCTGCCCCCTTCCGCGCTCAAAGATACCTATCTGCGGATGCTCGCCACCCCTGGTGCTGAAGAAAAGGCGCTGCTTCAGGAGGAACTCCGCCAGAAAGTCGTTGCCGGCAGGATCGATGTCAACATCATGACCAAGCTGGATGTAGATCATTATGCAAACGGCGAAAAGCTGCCTGCCGAATATGCAGACGCCATGGCGGCCTTACGCGGTTTTGCGCTGAGCACCACGCAATCGGCCATTGTCTTTTCGGCCGGTATCAACCAGCGACTCTACACCTATGCGGCGCGGTTCGATGGTTTTTTTCCGGATGCGCAAGGGCGCTTCAAAAAAAGAATCATCGTGAAAGTCAGCGATTACCGCTCGGCGCTGATTCAGGGCAAATTTTTGGCCAAAAGAGGGCTCTGGGTATCGGAATTCCGCATTGAGTCCGGCCTGAACTGCGGTGGTCACGCTTTTGCAGCCGAGTGCAACCTGATAGGGCCAGTATTGGAACAGTTCAAGAATAACCGCCAGACCCTGCAGCAGAGCCTGTATCAGATCTACAGCAAAACGCTCAGCGATCTCGGCCGGCCGTTTCCAGCCCATCCGCTCGAGGTGCGTATCACCGCGCAGGGTGGCATCGGTACCGCCCGCGAAGATCGTTTTCTTCTGCGTTATTATCATATCGATGGCACGGGCTGGGGAACACCTTTTATGCTCGTTCCCGAGGTGACCAACGTCGATCCGATGCATATTGAAAAGTTGTGCAATGCGCGCCGCGAAGATATCTATTTGAGCAATGCGTCCCCGCTGGGCGTGCCCTTCTGGAATCTGCGCACATCGGCCAGCGAAGAAAAAAGACGGCAGCGCATCGAGCACGGGAAACCCGGCAGCCCGTGCCCGAAGAGTTTGATCGCATTGAACACTGAATTCATCAAACCGCTGTGCACGGCCTCGCGAGCATATATCTCACAAAAACTCAAGAAACTGCGCGAAGAAAACCTGCCGGCTGCGGAAGTGGATCTGATCAAGGAACGGATACTCGAAAAATCATGCATCTGCCATGACCTGGCCGGATCGGTAAGCCTGAACTACAATACCGACCCCAAGGCCTCGCCCGCGGTCTGCTGTGGTCCGAATATCCGCAATTTCAATCGCATTTTTTCACTCGAAGAGATGGTAAACCATATTTATGGACGGCTTTCGATCATGGTCAACAGCGACCGTCCTCATATGTTCATCGAGGAAATCCGCTTGAACCTGGATTATCTGCGGGGAGAGATCAGAAGCTTTTCACAACGCATGTCCAACCGGCCCCAGAGCTTCTTTGAAACGTTCAAGGCAGGGCTTCTGGACGGAATCGACTACTACCGTGGTCTGACCCGTCAGTTCATCGATGAACACCGGGAAAAGTTTTTAGAAGAATTGAAAAATCTTCAAGACGAGATTGAACGCACTTATTTGCCAGGAAAGTGCGAACCGGATGCTGCAGTGTGCAACACCGCAGCCAGGTAACCCATTTCAAGCCTGGTGGATGTGGAAGGATAGGCCGTCAATCCGGCTGGTTGTAAGCGATGCGGTAAACGGCGCCGTTTTGGTCATCCGATACCAGCAGGCTGCCGTCGGGCAATAGTTCCACATCCACGGGCCGACCCCATTCCGATCCCCTCAGCAGCCATCCCCGGGCGAAGGGTTCATAGGAAACCACACGGTCGCCTTGCAATCTCACCAGCATCAGGCGATAGCCGATTTTTTCCTCGCGGTTCCAGGAGCCGTGCTCGGCTATGAAAATCTGCCCCTGATACTCTTCGGGGAACATTGTCCCCTTGTAAAAACGCATACCCAGGGCGGCCACATGCGGCCCCAGTGTGGCCGCCGGTGAAGTAAATTGGCGGCAGGGTTTAAAGCCGCCGAACTGCGGATCGGCAATCGTTCCCCCGTGGCAATACGGAAAACCAAAATCAAGCCCCTTGCTATCGGCACGGTTCAGTTCGTCCGGCGGGATATCCTCGCCCAACCAATCACGCCCATTATCAGTAAACCATAAATCACCGGTTTCCGGGTGCCAGTCGAAGCCCACCGTGTTGCGCACACCGTGTGCAAAAATTTCAAACCCGCTACCGTCGCGATCGATGCGCGTGATCGAAGCAAAAATGGGATTATCGTTCAAGCATACATTGCATGGCGCACCCACCGGGACATACAGCTTGCCGTCCGGACCCCAACGGATGAAACGCGCGCCGTGACGCGGATCCTCAGGATACTGGTCGTAAACCACCTCGGGCGGCGCGGGTTTTTCCAGGTTGGTTTCGATTTGGCGAAAACGCAGGATACGTCCAATTTCGGCCACATATAAGTCCCCCTCCCACAGCGCCACGCCATTGGGCGCGTTCAAGCCTTCGGCAATGGTGTAGACTTGATCCGCGCGCTGGTCGCCGTCCCGGTCCACCACAGCATACACCCGTCCCACCTGTCGTGAGCCGACGAAAAGAACGCCCGACGGACTCACCGCCATCGAACGGGCGCCGGGAACATCGCCACTGTACAGGTCGATAGTGAACCCGGGCGGCAGTTGGATGGCCATCAACATCAGCTTTTCTTTTAAGCCGGCGCTCGCCGCATGCGGGCCACAGATCGAAAAAAGGAGGATGGCCATGAACGGCAGATAAAAAACCCGTAACCAAAGCATCGTTTCTCCTTATGCATTTTGAATGGTAAAGTAATCAGCGGTACGGTTAGGATCGGTTAATGCGGATATCCATCTTGACGATGCGATTAATTTAAGGGAGCATAATAATCGTCGGCATCAATGTCAAAAATTGAACCCGGAGCACACCTTTGGCCTCACTTGAGCGAAATGGCGTGTGGCGCGGACCACCCGCCCGGATCACCGGCGTGTGGGAACCACTTTATACTTAACACTTCACCCATAATCACTTGAGCGAAGTGCATAACCAGATAACGTTAATAGGTGCTAGCATGACCCCGCAAGAGGAACAAACCATTCGCCAATGGGCAGCTCGAAACCCGTCGCCCCATCCCATTGGACTGTCCCGCGGCGACGGTGCCGCCGATCAACAGATTGCCGCTTTCTGCGACCGTTTCAAGGAACTGGTCCCCGGGGCCATCGTCCGCAACGCACCCGAAACAGCCTTTCGCAAACCGGCCATGCTGATCGGTCGTTATGGCAACATCGCCTATCAGGCGGTCCCAGAAGAAAAGGAACTGCTGCCTTTCCTGGAAATGTTGCAATCCTCCGCCGCAGACCGCGACGTGTTTCCCGCGACGCTGCGCCAGGAGGCGAGCGCCATTGATCTGCCGGCTGATCTGACGCTGTATATTGCCATGCAGTGCCCGCACTGTCCAGGCGCCGTCCGGCAACTCACGGCACTGGGCAATGCCGCCGAGCGCCTGCGCATTTCCGTCGTGGACGGCATTCTTTTCGAATCGCAGGCCAAAGCGCACGCCATCCGTTCGGTGCCCACACTGATTCTGGATGATGATCTGCGCTGGAACGGACAGATCGATATACAGGAGGTCATTCGTCAATGCATCCAACGTGATCCGGCCAAACTGTCGGTGGCGAGCCTGCGCCAATTGTTGGAAACCGGCGAAGCGCCCCGCGCCGCCGACCTGATGATCGCGCGCAACGAACTGTTTCCGGCGCTGATCGACCTCATTGCCGATGAACGTTGGTCCGTTCGCCTGGGGGCCATGGTGACGGCGGAGTATCTGACCGATCAATCTCCCACCCTGGCCGCGCGCCTTTTAAAACCGTTGTCAGAACGCTTCGCCCGGCTTGCAGAACCTGTTCAGGGCGATGTGGTGCATGTGCTTGGGCAGATCAGATCCGATGCGACCGCCGCTTTTCTAAAAAGCGTGGCAAACGGTCCCTATGCCGAATCCGTCCGGGAGGCCGCTGCGGAGGCATTGGAAGAGGACGATCCTGCCGGATAATTGATCAGGAAAACCGCTTCATTGACGCTTAATCAAGCGCAACGGATTAGGATAGGCACTATCGAGGAAGTATTATCATCCGACCGAAGCGCTTTCATCCGCGGCCATGTCCAGTATCTCGCGGGGCAACTCCCTGCCCGCCTTGACGCCCAGTTCTTTGAGCTCCTGCGCGCGCCGCACCAGGTTACCGCGGCCGCCGGTCAGGCGATCGTGCGCGAGTTTGTAAGCGGTCCGCGCGCGATCCAACTGCTGGCCCACCTCGTCGAGAGACGCTACAAAACCGACGAATTTGTCGTACAAAGCGCCTGCCTTTTTGGCGATCTCCACGGCATTGCGGTTCTGGTATTCACGCCGCCAGATGTTCTGAATGGTGCGCAAGGTGACCAGCAGGGTCGAGGGGCTGACCACGATGATATTTTTTTCAAAGGCTTCGGAGAATAGTGCCCCGTCCGTTTCGACTGCCACCAGAAAAGCCGCTTCGATGGGCACGAAGATAAGAATGAAATCGAGCGTGCACACACCTTCCAGCGCCTCGTAACTTTTGGCTGCCATGGAACGAATATGCGTGTGCATGGCTTCGATATGCATTGCCAAATGCTTTTTCTTCTCCAAAGGCTCTTCTGAATTGTAGAACGCTTCATATGCCTTCAAAGAGAGTTTGGCATCGATGATCACATCCCTGCCTTCGGGCAAACGGACGACCGCATCGGGCAAATAGCGGTTGCCTTCCGCATCGCGCAGGCTGACCTGGCAATCGTATTCCCTGCCCTTTTGCAATCCGGATGCCTCCAGCACCCGCGCCAGGATCACTTCACCCCAGTTGCCGCGCGCCTTGCTGTCACCTTTTAGGGCCCGCGTCAGGTTCAAAGCTTCCTTGCTGATGCGTTGGTTAAGATCCTTGAGATGAGTGATCTCGGCATGCAACGCAGTTCGGTCGCGGGTTTCCTTGTCATAGACATCTTCGACACGCCGCTTGAAGTCGCCGATCTGCTCGCGCAGCGGGCCGATGAGATGATCGACGGCAACGCGGTTCTGATCGATGAATTTACTGCTTTTTTCCTCAAAGATGCGATTGGCCAGATTCTGGAAGGCCTCCTTGAGCTGCTCTCCGGCGGTATTCAGCAGCGCAATCTTTTCGGCAGCCTGCTTTTGCTCCTGGGCTAAAACGGTGCGCAGTTGGGCCACCTGCGTGTGTTGCTGTGACACCTGCTGCTGCAGCGTGGCCAACTGTTCTTCTTTGCAGACTTTTTCACGCTCGATGACCGGAATGCGCAGAACCTGTGATTCCAATGCCGCATTGGCTGCCTGCAGCTGTTCGCAACGCAACTGCTGACGGCGCACGTCGTCACCCAGTTGGCTTGCATGGGTACGCAACTGTGCAATCGTTTCCTGATGCCCCAGCGCCCTCTCATCCAACACCATTCTTTCGGCACGCGCGGCAGCCAGATCGTGCTCGTGTTCATGGTTGCAACGGATGCGGACCAACCATCCCACCAATACGCCGCCGGCCAGCATTCCCAGCCCGCCGCAAATCAGAAGGTAAACCAACTCAATACTCACTTCAGGCATGGTATGTCCCCAAATCCGGCTGCGCCGGAGTGTAAAGGTAAGCTGGGCGGGTAGTCCGCACCACCCGCCGACGCACCTATCCATGTGCGAATCTCAAGGTGGCGGAAACTTACCTTATTCCGGCCGCGCATACAACACCCGAGCGCCCGTCGACACACGACGCGCGCGTTCAGCAACATTGCGATGAGCAGGAAACTTCACCAGACATAGAAGCGCTGCAATCCACCCATTTGAAAATGCCCTTACAATCAAAACAATACGATGATAAAAGGATCCTGTGATAAAGGGAGACCTATGGGGTCGAGGAGAGGGCGCGTTAAAAACACGGGGACAGACAGTGCGTGGCCAGCTTCATTAAATGACTATAGCTCACTTAGCATCTCCCCCATTCACACAAAGATATGTCAAAGGCAAATTGCGGTGGCTAAATACATTTATCCTTCTATTTTTACCTTTAATATCCCCCATATCTATTGACAAAAAAAAGATCTCTATACTAATGTGAGCCCTTGGTTTTATATTACGAGCATGTATAAATATAAAACTTTGTAAATATTAACAATAATAGCACAGGGCCACTGCGTCGACATGTGACACCACACGAGCGGCGACCAGTGGACCGGCGCATCATGGGATACCATGTCGAACCCAACGAACAACGAAGTGATCAACTTGACCACACCCTTTTCGCTGTCGGCCGCCCCAAGCACATGGTGGTTCCTGGATGCAACGCCCCTGACAATATACAATCCGACCTCGCTAAGAATAAAAAACTATTCAGGAAAGGAGGATTTTTAAGATATTTTGAAATCGATGAACCCGCAAGCATGCACTGCCGAGGGGCAAAAAGCGCCCGATCTCTTATGCACCGACAGGTTTCATGATCGGCGGCCTATTTGCCGGAACATCTATTAACCTCATTCAATCGCAGATATTTCTGACTGCAACTATTAACCGGTATCGTCACAAGGAGGTAACTTTGGCTTTCGAATTTTACAAAGAAAGTTATGCCGGCAGCGTCCACGCGGTAACCCTCGGAAAAGGGTCAAAAGCAGTGGTCGTCGGCGGAGAAACCAGCTATCCATTTTATCATTTCGAAGGCGAAATGCCCAATAAGCCTCGCATAGCAATGGAAATTTGGGACATCACACCCGAGGATTGGGCTGAAGCCGCCATCGCGCCGTTCAAGGACGTTATCAGCGACCCGGCCGCCTGGGCCAAAAAATGCGTCGACAAATACGGCGCCGAAATGATCGTGCTGCAACTGAAGAGCACCGATCCGAACGGTCTGAATGCATCGCCCAAAGAGGCATCGGCCACCGTAAAGAAAGTTCTGGCCGCTATCGATGTGCCCTTGATCGTCTGGGGCTGTGCCAACCCGGCCAAGGACGAAAGCACATTAAAACAAATTGCCGAAGACCACCAGGGCGCCAACTTGATTCTCGGCCCGGTTGAAGACAAGAACCACAAGGGTATCGGCGCCGCCGCCATGGCTTACGGCCACACCCTGATCTCTTCTTCGCCCATCGACGTCAACCTGGCCAAGCAGGTCAATATCCTGCTGGAAAACCTGGGCGTGCCCATGCAGAAGCTGATTATCGATCCGACCACCGGCGGTCTGGGATATGGCCTGGAATACACCTACTCGGTTATGGAACGTCTGCGCATGGCGGCCTTGGCCCAAGGCGACGACAAACTGCAGCTTCCGGTGATCAACAACCTGGGCAATGAAGTGTGGAAAAGCAAAGAAGCCAAACTCGACGCGACCGAAGCACCCACCCTGGGTGATCCGGAAAAACGCGGCATCCTGATGGAGGCCGTCGGCGCCGTGACCTACCTGATGGCGGGCAGCGATATTATGATCATGCGTCATCCCGAAGCCATCCGCCTGACCAAGAGCTACATCGATCTGCTGGCCGACGGCGGCAGCGCCAAAGACATTGCCGCCATTCAGAAATTGCTCAAATCCAAAACGGTCGACCTGGCTGCTCTGGCCCCCGAGCCAGATCTGACCATCCCGGAAGAAAAAGCCGCCAAGCCGGCACCGGCCGCCAAGGCAGCTCCCAAGGCCGCCCCGGCCGCCAAACCGGCTGCAGCTGCCAAGCCCGCCGCGCCCAAAGCTGAAGCAAAAGCTGAAGCGCCCAAGGCCGCCGCCGCGCCCGCAGTCGACCCGGCCCAGGCCAAAGCCGATGCCGATGCCAAGGTCAAGGCCGATGCCGATGCCAAGGCCAAAGCCGATGCGGCCGCCAAGGCCCAGGCGGAAGCAGACGCCAAAGCCAAAACCGAAAACGAGGCCAAAGCCAAGGCCGATGCCGATGCCAAGGCCAAAGCTGACGCCGATGCCAAGGCCAAAGCCGAAGTTCAGAAGCGCGAAGCCGAAGAAGAAGCCTTGCGCCAGAAACGTGCCGCCGAACGCGAAAAAATGAACGCCCAGCGCAAGACCGAAGACAAAGAAGCCGCGGTAGCGAAAACCGCATCGGCCGTTCAGTTGGATGCACTGGAAAAGATGACCCGTCAACTGGATCGAATCCACAGACGCGTTGCATAAATTATACTTTACAAAATAGAGTGGTTTCTATTTTGAATCGAGGAGGAACCTCAATGGCAGAACTGACCAAAGTGAAAGAAAAAGCGGAAGAGAAAGCCGCAAAACTGGCTGATCCTATCGCTGCGTCCATCGATCCGGCCACCCAGCAGATGATCGCCCGCGCCCAGCAGTTGGGTATCGATACCGTATTCGACCGCGCCGAGCAGATGAAGCCTTGCGCCATCGGCCTTCAGGGTATCTGTTGTAAAAACTGCGCCATGGGCCCCTGCCGTCTGCCGCTGCCCAAAGGCGGCATCCAAGGCGAAGACACCCGCAAGGGCCTTTGTGGCGCAACCGCCAACACGATCGCCGCACGCAACTTCATCCGCATGATCGCCGGCGGTGCCGCGGCCCACTCCGATCATGGTCGCGGTGTAGCCGAAGTATTCCTGGCGGCCGCCCGCAAAGAAACGGATGCTTATAAAATCAAAGACACCGCCAAGTTGGTCGCCGTTGCCAAGGTTATGGGCATAGCCACCACAGTGGAAGTCGATGGCGCAACCCAAGACCGCAACTTGGATGAAATCGCGGTGGAAGTCGGCGAGCTCGCCCTGAACGAATGGGGCAAGGCCTCAGGCGAACTGCTCTACCTGAAACGCGCACCCCAGCCTTTGTATGACAAGTGGACCAAGGCCGGTGTTAAACCGCGCAATATCGATCGCGAGATCGTCGAAATCATGCACCGCACCCATATGGGCGTGGATCAGGATTATAAAAACCTGATCAAACAAGGCACCCGCGCTTCTCTGGCAGACGGATGGGGCGGCTCGATGTTAGCCACCGATCTGCAGGATATCATGTTCGGCACCCCCTATCCCCTGCAATCCGAAGCCAACTTGGGCATCATGAAACAGGACCACGTCAACATCATCGTTCACGGCCATGAGCCGATACTTTCAGAGATGATTGTAGCCGTGTCCCAAAGCAAGGAAATGGTCGATTATGCCAAAACCAAGGGTGCCAAGGGCATCCAGTTGGGTGGCATCTGCTGCACGGCCAATGAAATTTTCCAGCGTCACGGCGTTCCGCAGGCCGGCACCTTCCTGCAGCAGGAACTGGCCATCATCACCGGCGCCTGCGATGCCATGATCGTTGACGTTCAGTGTATTTTTCAAAACCTGGCCAACGTTGCCAAGTGCTTCCATACCAAACTGATCACCACCCATCCGATTGCAAGGATGGAGCAGGACAACGTGTTGCACATCGAATTCGATGAGCATCATGCACTGGAAGATGCCAAGCGCATTGTCAAAATCGCCATCGACAATTTCCAGAACCGCGGCAGCGAGGTGATGATTCCCCAGTACAAAGCCACCGCTATCGGCGGCTTCGGCGTGGAATCGATCGAGTATCACCTGGGCGGCACTTTCCGCGGCACCTACTACACCTTGAATGACAATATCATCAACGGCCGCATTCGCGGCATCGCCGGCGTCGTGGGCTGTAATAACGCGCGCACCCGTCATAACGAAGCCCATATCGCCGTTGTCAAGGAACTCATCAAGAACGATGTCATCGTGCTGACCACCGGCTGCAACGGCATCGCCTGCGCCATGGAAGGCCTCCTATCGCCGGAATCGGCCGCCGTTTTCTGCGGCCCGGGCCTCAAGGAAGTTTGCGAGACCGTGGGTATTCCGCCCGTCCTGCACCTGGGCTCCTGCGTGGACAACAGCCGCATCCTGCTGGCCGCTACCGAAGTGGTCAAGGCCGGCGGTCTGGGCAAGGATATCTGCGATCTGCCGGCTGCCGGCTCGGCCCCCGAGTGGATGAGCGAAAAAGCCATCAGCATCGGCCAGTACTTTGTCGCTTCGGGCGTTTACACGGTTTTCGGCCTGCATCTGCCCACCGCCGGCGCACCCGTGTTCCATGACTACCTGTCCAATGAATTGGAAAAACAATTCGGCGGCAAATGGGATCTGGAAGCCGATCCGATCAAGCATGCCCAATTGATGATCGCCCATATCGACAAAAAACGCAAAGAACTGGGCATCGACAAAGCCCGCGACCGCGTGCTCATGGATATGGCCGACCGTCAGAAACTCGAGGCTTAATTTTAATATGCAACATCCTCAACGAAGGAGGAAATAAATGTCTAGACTTGTAGCATTCGCCGCTATTCAAGGTGGTTATAACATCGTCTCCAAGGTAGAGGGCAAATATAAAAGAGCCTTGCAGACCTACAATGCCGATACAAAGGTGGGTTTTCCCAATACCGCCTATTACCTGCCGGTGATCTACTCCCTTCTGGGAATCAAGGTTGCCACCCTGGAAGATATGCAGAAACCGCTGGCTTTTGCCCGCAAGCTGCTGCCCCCGCACGTCAAAGGACAGAACCACCTGCCCTACCTGGGGCCCCTGCTGGATGCCGGCATGGCCGCTCTGTTCGCTTTTGAACTTGAAGAAGCTCTGCGCTACCTGGAAGAACCCGACTTCTACCTGCCCACCGAAGAGGTGGATGAAGAAGCCGGCAAGATCTGGCTTGGCGCTGCCGATGACACCGTCATGCGCAAACGTGGCGTGGAATTCGTCGACGGCTCGGCCCCCGGCTTTGCCGCCATCGTCGGCGCGGCACCCGATGCCGAAACCGCCAAGATGATCGTTGAAGAGTATCAACGCCGCAGTCTCTACATCTTCTGCGCCGCCAACCAGAACGGCACCACGGTTATCGATCAGCTGCGTGAAGCGGGTGTACAGGTCGGTTGGAATACCCGTATCGTGCCCTTTGGCCCGGACATCTCTTCAGCCATTTTTGCCCTGGGATTCGCCAACCGCGCCGCCATGGCTTTCGGCGGTGTACAGCCCGGCGATTACAAAAAAATCCTCAAATACAACAAAGACCGCATCTTCGCCTTCGTCAACGCTTTGGGCGATGTCAATGCCGAATGGGCGGCTGCGGCGGCCGGCTGTGTGAACTGGGGCTTCCCCACCATCGCCGACACCGACATTCCCGAAATTCTGCCCACCGGTATCTGCACCTACGAGCATGTGGTCGCCAACATCAAACATGAAGATATGGTTCAAAAGTCGGTTGAAGTACGCGGCCTCAAAACCACGGTCAGCAAGATCGACATTCCCTGCGCCTTCGGTCCCGCGTTTGAAGGCGAGCGCGTGCGCGGCGCCGACCTGTATTGCCAGTCCGGTGGCGGCAAGACCCAATGCACCGAATACCTGAAGTTGGCCCAGATGAACGAAATCGAAGACGGCAAAGTCACCGTCATCGGTCCGGACATCAAGGACATGAAGGAAGGCAGCGCTTTCCCGATGGCCATTTTCATGCAGGTAGCCGGCCGCGAATTCCAGGAAGATTTCGAACCGATCCTGGAACGTCAGACCCACCACCTGGTCAACTACATCCAGGGCATCATGCACATGGGTCAACGCGACATCGCCTGGGTACGCGTCAGCAAGCAGGCCGTCGAGAAAGGCTTTACGCTGAAAGACATCGGCGTGGTTCTGCATGCCAAGTTCCACCAGGATTTCGGCAAGATTCTGGATAAGGTCCAGATCACGCTGTACACCAAAAAAGAAGATGTGGACAAGATCACCGCCGAAGCCCGCGCCGCCTACAAGCATCGTGACGAACGCGTCGAAAACATGACTGACGAGGATGTGGAGATTTTTTACTCCTGCACCCTGTGCCAGTCGTTTGCCCCCACCCATGTCTGCGCCGTCAGCCCGGAACGTACCGGCCTGTGCGGTGCCTACAACTGGATGGATTGCAAGGCGTCCTTCGAGATCAATCCGACCGGTCCCAATCAGCCCATCGAAAAGGGTGAAGTGCTCGATCCGGTTCTGGGACGTTTTGCCGGTGTCGACGACTTCATCAAAAAAGCCTCGCGCGGCGCCATCGAGACCTACAACTTCTACTCGATGGTCAACAACCCCATGACCACCTGCGGCTGCTGCGAAGCCATCGCGGCCATGCTGCCCGCCTGCAACGGCATTATGACGGTTAACCGCGAGTATGCCGGTGAAACTCCCTGCGGCATGAAATTCACCACCCTGGCCGGTGTCATGGGCGGCGGGGCTTCTTCTCCGGGTTTCGTAGGTCACTCCAAGTTCAATGTTACCCAGAAGAAATTCATCATCGGTGACGGCGGATTGCTGCGCATGGTCTGGATGCCCAAAATCCTGAAAGAAGAGATCAAGGAGCGCTTGCTGAAACGTGGCGCGGAGATGGGATACCCCAATCTCTACGACATGATCGCTGATGAAACCGTGGGAACAACTGAAGAAGAGATTCTGCCCTTTCTGCAGGAAAAGGGACATCCGGCCCTTTCAATGCCTTCACTGGTTGGCTGATACGAACAATGGCCGATGGGTTGGACGGGTGCCGTCCACCCATCGGCATCTTATAGGATAAGGAGAATACAATGGCATTAACCGGTATTCAGATCTTCAAGCTCTTACCGAAAACCAACTGTAAGGAGTGTGGCGTTCCCACCTGCCTGGCCTTCGCCATGAACCTGGCCTCGGGCAAAGCCGAACTGGACGCCTGTCCTTATGTATCCGAGGAAGCCCGAGCCCAACTGGCCGAAGCATCCGCGCCCCCCATCCGCCCCGTTTCGGTCGGTAAAGGCGTGCGCAAGGCGACCGCCGGCGGCGAAACCGTCCAGTACCGCCATGAAAAAACCTTCTACAATCCGACCTTGCTGGCCGCCCAGATCAACTCGGACATTGCCGCCGATGCACTGGCCACCAAGCTCAAAGGCTGGAATGCGCTGCAATTCGAACGCGTCGGTTTGAACCTGCGCCCCGAACTGGTTGCGTTGAAAGACGTCAACGGCAATGCCGATGCTTTCGGCAAAGTGGCCAAACAGATTGCTGATACCTCGGAACTCAACCTGATCCTGATGACCGAGAACGTCGACGTCATGAAAGCTGGCGTGGCTGCCGCCGGGTTTAAACGCCCCCTGCTCTATGCCGCCACCGCCGCAAACGCCGATGCCATGGGACAGTTGGCCAAAGAGAACGATCTGCCCCTGGCCATCAAAGCCGAGTCGGCTGAAGCACTCGTGCCGTTGAGCGACAAGCTGACCGGCATGGGCCTGAAAGACCTGGTCCTCGATCCGGGTAGCCGCGATCCCAAGCAGGCCAATGCCGATATGATCGCCATTCGCCGCGCGGCTCTGAAAAACGGCAATCGTTCGGTGGGCTTCCCTACAATCACCTTCCCGTGCGAAATGGCTGACAACCTGGACGTGGAGACCATGCTGGCCGCCATGTTCGTGGCCAAGTACGGCGGCATTGTCGTGTTGTCGGATTTTGCGGGCGAAAGCATCTTCCCGCTGCTGCTCGAACGCCTCAACATCTTCACCGACCCGCAGCGTCCGATGACCGTAACCGAAGGCATCTACCAGATCGGCACACCTGACGAGAATTCGCCGGTGCTGGTCACCACCAACTTTGCCTTGACCTACTTCATCGTCTCCGGAGAAATCGAAGGCAGCCGCGTCCCGTCCTGGCTGCTGATCAAAGACTCCGAAGGCCTGTCGGTACTCACCGCCTGGGCCGCCGGTAAATTCGCCGGTGACGATGTCGGCGCCTTCATCAAGAAGAGCGGCATCATGGACAAGGTCAAGCACACCGAACTGATCATCCCTGGTTATGCTGCAGCCATCGTAGGCGACATCGAAGAAGAACTGCCCGGCTGGACCATCACTGTCGGCCCGCGCGAAGCCGCGCATATTCCCGGTTTCCTCAGGGATCGATTCGCATAGTCCCGAATACGGGGATGACCGCTGGCCGGCCATCCCCGTTTTTTAATGCCCCAAACTGTTTGCAAGCGATGTGAAAGTCTAGTAGGTAAGCGGCCTGCGCGCGGATCTCGCATCAACCACAAGGTTTCGAACATATACGTGAACGCATCACTTCAAAGGGAGGTTACATGTTACTCATCGGCGAAAGTTTAAACGTCATCAATAAAAAGATCGGCCGGGCATTCAAAGAACGCGATCCCAAACCGATTCAGGAAGAGGCCTTGTTTCAAAAAGAGAAACAAATGGACTACATCGACATCAATCTCGGACCGGCCAAAAAAGACGGTATCGAACTGATGCCCTGGGTGGTCCAGGTGGTTCAGGAAGTCGTGCCCGACATTCCCCTGGTTCTCGACACCTCCAACATCGATGCCATCGAAGCTGCCCTGAAGGTGGTTAAGCAGGTTCCCAGCGGCACGCCGCATATCGTTAACTCGATTATGGTACGTCCCGAGCGCTATGAGCGCATGGTTCCCATCACGGCCGAATACAATGCCGATTTCATCGCGTTGATGTGGGGGCCGGAAGGCCTGCCGCGCGACGAGAACGAACGCGCTGCCCTGTGTGTGGAACTGCTTTACTTTGCCAACGAAGCCGGTATACCCAACGAAAAAATCTGGGTGGACGGTATTGTCACGCCGGTCAACATCCAGCAGCCTCAAGCCATCAGCCTGATGGAGTTCCAGAAAATGCTACCGGATATGTGCCCTGGCGCCCAGAGCACCTGCGGTCTGTCCAACATCTCCAACGGGCCCCCCGACCATCTGCGTCCGATTCTGAACCAGGCCTACATGGTCATGCTGCAAAAATGCGGGATGGTTTCGGTTATCGCCGATCCGCGCGACGCGCAACTGATCGCCATCGCCAAGGGTCAGCGCCAGGACATCGTCGACCTGATCTATAGCATCATGGACGGCAACGCTCCCAACATGGCCGGTCTTTCCAAAGAGCTGCAAGACTATGCCAAAACCGTCAACGTCATCCTGGGCAACAGCCTCTATTCGGATTCCTGGCTGGAAGTATAATCACCAGCCTCAGTCGTTGCGATCCAGCCCCTCCGATTTACCGGAGGGGCTTTTTTAATACGTGACCCGCCTACATTCCCAACCTTCGCCAAATAGCATGCTGCACGAATATCCATCAGAAAATTCCTGGCCTATTCTTTTCCGTAACCTTTGCACCCCCCATAAACCAAAAATTCCGCAGCCCCGCAAGAAAATGCGGGTAAATCGGCAAAAGGTGGACCATGCAGCTGATGCCTTTGCATAAATTAGGTCCCAGGGAAAAGGCCGACCACACGGTCGCTTTTGGCGTGTACCTGCCGTGGGTGTCCGAGGAGCACGGCCATCGCCTGTATGTGAAAATCATCCACGAAAAAGACCAATTCATCCAGACCATACCGCCGCTGCTGTTTGCGCTGCAGCACAGCATTGACCCTGAGTATGGAGATTATTGGTCCTGCGAACTGCGCATCGACCCGGCCGAGCGCCCACACGCGCACTCCGCCTGGGGTGAACCGGGTCGCTATGTCTATCGCTTCTTTTTGCGAAACCCGCATACAGGGCTGGAAATTGACTGGATCATCGATCCGTTCGCCCGCGAATTCGGCACCGGCAAGCTGTCGGCGTTCACTTTGGGGTATGACGCGTATGCCTGGAGCCATCAGGAAAGTCTTTGGAGAACGCCGTTGTTGCAGGACCTGGTGATCTATGAACTGATGCTGGCCGAATTCGGCAACGATCTGCCGGGTGCGCGGGCCAAGCTGGATTACCTCCAGGATCTGGGCGTCAACTGCCTGGAAATCATGCCGGTTTCCAATGTCTCCAACACCATCGACTGGGGATTTCTGCCTGTCGGTTATTTCGGGGTGGATGAGCGCTTCGGCAAACGTCGCGATCTGCAGCAATTTATCGACGCAGCCCACCAACGGGGTATCGCCGTGATCCTGGATGTCGTATACGGACATACCAGCAGCCAGTTTCCCTATGCTTATCTGTATCGCGCATTGCGTTACGATCAGAACCCTTTCATGGGGACATTCGCCAAAGACCTTTTTGGCGAAAGCACGGACTTCAACCGCGATTTCACGCGCGACTATTTCTACACGGTAAATTATCACTGGCTGGACACATACCATTGCGATGGGTTCCGCTACGATTGCGTGCCCAACTATTGGGACGGCCCCATGGGCAAAGGCTACGCCGATCTGACCTATCAGACGTATCAGACCGTCAAGGCCAAAATCCCGCAGGGATATCACTGGTTGCGTTTTCAAAATGGCCCGGAGATGACACTGATTCAATGCGCCGAACAACTCGAAGGGCCGGTGGAAATCGTACAAAAAACGTACAGCAATTGTACCTGGCAAAATGGAACCTTGGGCGCGGCCACCGCGGTAGCCCACGGGCAGTGGAATGCTGTTGGTGATCTGGGTCTGCACTTGGGATTGAATGGGTATCCGGCAGTGGCGATCCACAATACGGATATTGTGCCCAAGAGCGCGCTGCAGTATATCGAAAACCACGACCATTCCCGTTTCATCTGCAATTTCGGCTTATGGGAAAAAGACAACATCCTGCTACAGGAAGGCAACCGCGAGCGCTGGTACAAACTGCAACCCTATTTGATTGCCCTGATGACCGCCAAAGGCATCCCCCTGATCTGGCAAGGCCAGGAGTTGGGTGAAAATTACTTTATCCCCCACAACGGATGGGGGCGTGTCATGCTGCTGCGACCGGTGCGCTGGGATTATTTTTACGATCCGATCGGCCGAGCGATGATCGCCCTTTTTCGCAAACTCTTGTCGCTGCGCAATACTGAATCCGAGTTTCGACATGGCGAGCATTACTTTTACAATCACCACGACCACTACCAATCCAGAGGCGTGCTCATTTTTCATCGCCAGGATGCCGAACACATCAGTTTGGTGGCCCTGAATTTCAGCGATGAAACCCAGTTCGTGCCCTTTACGTTCACGCAAGGCGGTGATTACAAGGAAATGCTGCACGGTGACGAAGATGCAAACCTCAACATCGACCAGGTGCAGGCGGGCCAGACGCGTCACATAGAAATACCATCCAATTATGGACGGATATGGCGCCTATAGCAAGGCAAGGGCCTGTTCTCAGCAGGGCCATCGCATGTAAACCTTGGCACGTAGCGTGCAGTTATGAGATTCTTTACTTGGCTCAATATCTATCGTGCTGAAATCCGGTGATCCGGGTGGGTGGTCCGCGCCACCACCCACCCGGATCACCTCTTCCGTGCTAACCCCGAAAACGAATTTGGGTCTCCTGAGAGAGGTTTTTTACATGCGATTGCCCTGAAAAATCCCCTTGCCCTTTTGCAAAAAGGTGATATGAAAGGGATATCGGATTTTGAGATCCGCGAGATGAATAGCTCACCCGATCGACAATGCCGTCGATCGGGTGTTTTTGTGGCGACAGATGGCTCTTGGATGTAGATGGGTCGGCTGTTGACCGACACAGCGTTGCAGTCCTGAAAAGGGCTGCGACATCGACTACACACAGGAGTCTATCATGGACCAATCTTTCACTATGCTGAACCTGCACCCCGATTTGGTGCAGACGTTGACCGAAAAGGGCTATAGCGCCCCGACCCCCATTCAATCCGAAATCATTCCGGCCATGCTGGCCGGCCGAGATGTGATCGGCCAGTCGCAAACCGGCTCCGGCAAAACAGCCGCTTTCTGCCTGCCTATTTTACAGACCCTGCAACCCGGCAAGAAGCACGTGCAAAGCCTGATCCTGGCCCCCACACGGGAACTGGCCCTGCAGGTCAGCCAAGCCATGGCCCAATATGGAAAAAAAGTCGGCGTGCGCGTGCTGGCGGTTTATGGCGGCCAGCCCTACAGCGAGCAAATCAATCGTTTGAGAAAGGGGGTCGATGTGGTGGTTGGAACCCCCGGCCGCTTGCTCGATCTGATCGAAAAGGCAGTACTGGATCTGAGCGCTGTGTCCACGGTGGTCCTGGATGAAGCCGATGAGATGCTCAGCATGGGTTTTGTCGCGGATATTGAAGCCATCCTGGAAGCAACCCCGGCCAATCGCCACACCGCACTCTTTTCAGCCACCCTGCCCGGCCCCATCCGCACACTGGCCAATCGATACCTGCGCGATCCCCAGGCCTTCACCATGGGCCCCAGGCAATTGACCGTAGACACAGTAGAGCAACGCTACTACCTTATCAATGAGAATGAGCGCATGGCCGCCCTCACCCGTTTATTTGAAGTGGAGCCGATTGTCAGCGCCCTGGTCTTTTCACGAACGCGCCTGGGCACCGGCGAATTGGCCAACGAACTGGTCACTCGCGGATTCGCGGCGGAAGTGCTCAACGGCGATTTGAATCAGGATTCGCGGGAGCGGGTGCTGCAGCGCTTCCGCAACAACCAGATCAAAGTACTGGTGGCCACTGATGTGGCTGCGCGCGGGCTGGATATTGACCACGTCTCGCATGTCTTCAACTACGATCTGCCGCAGGACCCTGAATTGTATGTGCATCGCATCGGGCGCACCGGCCGTGCCGGTAAATCGGGCATTGCCATCTCTCTGCTCACGCCACGCGAACGCTGGTTTCTGCGCAAAATAGAGGCATACACCAAGCAGAAGATGGTTCAGTCCCAGCTGCCGTCTGAAGAGGAGATCCAGACGCAGCGAGACTCAGGCCTGGTCGAAAAGATGATGGTGTGGCTGCGCCGCGGCCGCTGCCAGCGAGAACGCGATATGGTCACGAATTTGGTCGAACAAGGACACGACGCAAACGAGATCGCTGCGGCGGCCTTTAAGCTGATCCGGTCCGAAGAAAAGCAGCGCCCGATCATGCCGCTGTCGGATGTGCGCGAAGATCGCCCCAAACCGGCCCGTGCTTCCGTAAAACGCGTAAAGCGGGCAACTGAAATCCAAACGGGCCGCTCTTCGCATGAAAAGGGCATGGTGCGATTGGCCCTGGACAGCGGCAAGGCTGACGGAATCCGGATCAGCCATGTGGTCGGCAGCCTCTCTCACCATGCCGATATTCCCGGCCAAAGCATCGGTAAGATCCGAATCGAAGATCGAACCACTTTTGTCGACGTACCCGAGGATTTGGCCGACCGGGTCCTGGCCCAAACGAAAGCCTATCATATTGGCAGGCAAAGAATCAGTATTCAAAGGGCCTAAGTGGAAAGTTAAGCAATTCAACCATCAGATTTGCGAAAAACGCGGCACCGGGCCAATGGGCCACGGGCAATGGAGTCTAGAGATGTCCAGCTCTTTACTTGAAATAGCACGCGGCGTGCTCTCTCTTATCATCTATGCATTCAATACGCTTTTTTGGTGCGGGCTGCTCTTCATCGTGGTTGCCTTTCGCGCATTGGTGCCCGCCGAATCCTGGCGGCGGCTATGCAGTTGCATTGCCCACGGAATCGCTGAGAATTGGATTTCGATGAACAACTTGAATCAGAAACTGACCGGCCGGACACGCCTGGATGTGCAGGGCACCGATGCCCTGCAGCGTTCTGAGTGGTACCTTGTCCTGGCCAATCACCAATCCTGGGTCGATATTTTGATCCTGCAGCGCATATTCAACCGTAAGATCCCTTTTCTTAAATTTTTTATTAAAAAAGAATTGTTCTGGTTCCCGGTGCTGGGCCAGGCATGGTGGGCGCTGGATTTTCCTTTTATCAAGCGCTACTCAAGCAGTTTTCTTAGCAAGAACCCTCATCTGAAAGGCGCCGATATGGAAATCACACGCAAAGCGTGCCAGAAATTCAAAACGACGCCGATTTCGATCATGAACTTTGTCGAAGGCACACGTTTCAACCGAACCAAACGGAAGCGCCAGCAGTCACCCTACACCCATCTACTCAAACCCAAAGCCGGTGGCGCGGCCTTTGTGCTGAGCGCTATGCAAGGCCAGATCCATCGCATTCTGGATGTCACGATCATCTACTCCGAGGGACCGCGTAGTTTTTGGGCATTCGTGTGCGGCAAGATCCGTAAAGTGACCGTACAAGTCAAATCGCTTCCGGTCACCGCCGACTTGATGGGTGATTATGCCAACGATTCCGTATTCAGGGAATCCTTTCAAACGTGGCTCAATCGCTTGTGGGAAGAAAAAGATCGATGCATCGATGGTCTTAGCAGTTGACCTTATTTTTAAGCGGCGACGACATTAAAAGCCACCCGGTTTTTTCCACCACGTTTCACCGAGTACATCAGATCGTCCGCACGGCGCACAATCTCTTCCACGGTATCCGGAACGGCATGGTAGGTGACCACCCCGACACTGAAAGTAACCGGCAGCTTGATCTTACGCATCGCCGCCAGCAGATGCCCCTGGAGGTGGGACAGCACGGAGTGCGCTTCTTCTTCGCCGGTTTCAGGCAAAAGCAATGCAAACTCATCGCCGCCCATCCGGGCAACGGTATCCGTATCGCGCAAATTCATACGCAGCGTTTGGGTCACAATACGCAGGACGTCATCGCCGGCCTGATGCCCCAGACTGTCATTGACGACTTTGAAATTATCCAGATCGATGAAGGCCACCGTGAAAGGATGCTGGTAGCGTCTGAAACGTCGAATCTCCATTTCAGTCAAGTCGTGAAAGTAGCGGGTATTCACCGCCCCCGTCGTATAATCGGTGCGTGCCAGCAGTTGCTCGTTTCGGATGGTCCGCTTCAGGCGGGTCACCCAGAAGGCCGCCATGGCAAACACGGCCAGGGCGATCATGCCGTCAGCCATAATGCGATGCTGCGTGGCCGACTGGGCAACGCCGACGGCCGCCGGAAGTATCCCGATGACCGTGCTGGCCACGGCTGTAATCAATCCGCAAAGTCGCCCGTATAGCCAAGCAGACAGCGACACCGGAAACAGGTACAGCAGCATAAAGCTGGATTGCCCGCCGCTGTGCCGATCGATCAGTCCAATGAGGACGACCGCCAGCACGCCAACCGCCAGATACCAGAGCCGATGCGTTTTTATGGACCCTATCGTGCTTTGCATCGCAACTTTCTGTTCGACTCAGGCCTTGGGCACTTTTACGTCCATAACCGTCAGCCTGATGATTTTTGAAAACCTTCTAATTTGGCGCCAACGAATACAATAAGGAATTTACCCTATTTTAGGGCAGAGAAACCCTAAGGCCCTTGCAGGCATCCGGACTCACAGGGCGCTTTTTCGCCCATCCGCGCCGTACGCCGTATCCTCGCTGCCATACTGTATGCCTTGCCACATCAACCGACTGCGGTATATGGACAGATAATCCTCGGCCATGCGCTCGGCATCGAAACGTTCTTCAAACACGCTTCGCACCCGCACGCGATCCAATTGGACGATTTTGGGCACGGCCGCGACCGCTTCCTCAACGGTGTCAACCAGAAAACCGGTCACCCCATCGACCATCAGTTCCCCCACAGCACCCCGATTAAAAGCAATCACCGGCGTGCCACAGGCCATCGCTTCAATCAAGGCAATGCCGAACGGTTCAGGCCAGTCGACCGGAAAAAGAAAGGCATGTGCGTTTCCCAGAAATTCATTCTTATCGGCATCCTTGATTTCACCAATAAACGTCACCAACGGGTCGGACAGTAGCGGTTTTATCTCTTCTTCGTAATAATGCCTTTCGCTGGGATCGATCTTGGCCGCTATCCGCAGCGGCATGCCCGCCCGCCGGGCGATTTCAATGGCGCGATCAACGCCCTTTTCAGGACTCATTCTACCCAGAAAAGCCAGATACCCACCGGTATGTGGGTGCAATGCATACTGGTCCAGCGGCAATCCATGGTGCACAGTGGCGACCCAGTTGACGTCGGGCAGCGGTTTGCGTTGATCATCGGAAATCGAAACCAGGGCAATGTCGCTGAATTCGCGATACAACGCATCCAAACCGGGAAGATCCAAGCGTCCGTGCAGCGTCGTGATCACAGCGGCCCGAATTCTACGGATCATGGGGTAAGCCAGATAGTCCACGTGGTTGTGGATAATGTCGAAATCGCCGGCGCGTTGCCAAAGCTTCTCCAACAATAAAGTATAGTAGGGTAGAGGATCCGCATGACTGCTGTCGAGCCGCAAAGATTTCGGACACACCGGGACCAACTGGGCCTGGGTCATCGATTCGCCGCTGGCAAAAAGAGTGACGTGATGCCCGCGGCGCACCAGCGCTTCAGTCAGGTAAGAGACGATCCGCTCGGTGCCGCCATAAAATCGGGGCGGTACGCTTTCTATCAAAGGCGCCACTTGTGCGATTCGCATCCTGTCACCATTACTTATCTATCGTCACCGATATGTTGCCCGTGCGCTTGATCACATGGATGCCGACATCGCCTGCGTGCCGGATGGCCGCCAGATCGACAACGCCGTCGCCGACAACCAGGTTCCGGATAGTAACCGTATCCAACTCTTCGGGAAGATAGGGCCGTTTAAAATGAAGGCGGGCGGTCGGCGCCTGGATGGTCAGCCCCAGACAGGACTGTAGCAGCGAAAAGATCGACGCCGCCGACCAGGCTTGGGGCGAACAGGCCACGGGGTATAAGGTCGGCCCCTGATTGGGACGTTGACGAAAACCGCAAAAAAGTTCGGGAAAGCGGTTCAGTTCGGTAAAACGACTCATGTGACACAAGGCGGTCAGAACGCGGGCAGTCTCCTGCTTGAATCCATAACGGGCCAATCCTTCTGCGATCATGGCATTGTCATGCGGCCAGATCGACCCATTATGATAGGACATTGGGTTGTACCGCGCCTGTCCCTGGGCCAGGGTGCGGATGCCCCATCCGCTGAAAAAAACATCGTTCATGAGCAACTCGGCAATAACGCGAGCCCCGGCGGAAGACGCAATTCCGGCAAAAAGGCAGTGTCCCATGTTGGAAGACCTTACCCGACAAGGCTTTTTGTCTTTGTCCAGGGCGATCACATATCCCGGCAGTGTCGGGTCCCAGAAATGATGCTCGAACTTCTTCTTCAGATCGGCCGCTTGATGTCGCAAGACTCCGGCGATATCGATGTATCCCAGATGCTCGGCCATGAAAGCGGCCTGCCGCTTGGCGGCGTAGACATATCCTTGTACTTCACATATGGCTATAGGCGCCTGCGCCAACATTCCGTCCTGATGAAATACCGAATCGTTAGAGTCTTTCCATGCCTGGTTTTCAATGCCGTGCTCGGTCCTGCGCATATACTCTACAAAACCATCCCCATCCCGATCGCCATAAGTATCGATCCAATGCAGCGCACGCTCAATATGGGGCCATAGCCGCCGCGCAAAGGATGTGTCGCCGCTACGCTGCAGATAGCGGCCGGCCAACAGAATAAAAAGAGGCGTAGCATCCGCGCTGCCGTAGTATTTGGCAAAGGGCAGCTCGCCCGCATTGGTCATTTCTCCCATACGGATTTCGTGCAGTATCTTGCCCGGCTCGGCGTCCTGACGTACATTGTCGCTTTTGGCCTGCCGGGCCGCCAAGTATTCGAGCACACCGCGGGCAATGTCCGCATTGAACCACAATGTTTCCAAGGCGGTGATCAACCCATCCCTGCCAAAAGGTGTACAGAACCACGGAATGCCCGCATAGGGATATAAGACGCCGTTCTCCTCTTCGGTCAGCAACATGCGCAAATCGCTGATAGCCCTCTCCAGAAGAGTATTGAACTGGTCGTTGGATGTCGAAATGTCGCACTCGCGTCCGCGCGCCATTTTGAGCAGACGCGAGGATTCGTCGTAGGCCGCTGCGCCGGAACACGGCTGTTTATCTTTGGCCGAATCCAGAATGCATGCGACGATCGCACCAATTTCGATCTCTTCGGCCACATCCAACGATATGGAAAACACGGCCTGCTGTTCATTCAGCAGCATTGGCACAGGTGAGAATTCGATACGCGTCGCGCGCTTCAAACCGTCGATGCCCTCATACGGAAGGTCGATTGTACGATCGGTGATCAGCGCCGTGCCCATACGACCGCGGCGTCCGCGGACCATTCCGCGCACCTCGAAGATATCGGCGAAATCGCATCCGAAAGTAACACAGACCTCGAAATCCAAACGTGTAATACCGTAATTCTTGATGCGGTATTTTTCATAACAGTGCCCCTGCCAGAGAAACTTGGACCGGAAGATATGGATATCTCCACGGTGAATTTTGATCTGCCCATCGGACATGATATCGGGATTGGTCAAGTCCACAGCGACCAAGTGATTATCGCGGGTAATATCCGAACTCAGCAGCAGGGGACGGACCGCTTCGATCAAAAACGCATAGTGGGATAAAAAACGCGTGCCATTGTGGTAAATACCTTGGTCACCGCTGGCCCCGAATGCGCTGATATCGCCGGTGCCGTCAAAAACCGCAAAGGTATTGGCATGCTTGACCGTGCGGCTGCCGTGCGCAGCCATGGCGGAGGTCACAAGCACGTTGGTATCATTATGGTGATCGCCTGCGGTCATGATTCAGGATAAGTGCACTATCACGCAAAGCAACGCTTCGACCTTTTGATCTCCCGTCTATTTTTTAAAAAAGGGGGCTGTTATAGTTTTCCCCCCATATTGGCCCCATATTGATCCCATCTTGTAACGATCAAGCGATTCGCCTATTAAATAAAGCACCTGGCATGATGCCACCTCCAGTATCGCTATATGACCGCGAACCTCGCTCTGCTTCAAAGTTCATAGCGCCAACACGACCTACTTATAGCGAATTGAACAGCGCCATCTAAGAACAACAATCCTTTAGCAGAAATACGATACACGGTGTGTACCGAAACGGACGACCGCCGGTAACGATGGACCTTCCGCTTCCCTGAAAGGAGCATCCCATGTCGCGATTTATTCAGCGGGATTATCCAAGAATAATACATCAGGCAGCCATCAAATATGTTCCAAAAAACAACATGGAACTCAGGCCTGCTTTTATGCAAAATTACAGCATCACCGGACTGTGCTTTGCCTCTGATCAGGCGCTTGACCTGGACAGTGAGATTTGCATCGTCATGGAGGATTACCATCCGGAATGTTTCGGCCCGGAATGCTTCCGCTCCTATCGTGCGCGTATCCGATGGCACCACCCGCTGATCCGTCGCGAAGGATTTGCCACAGGCGCGCAATTTGTGGCCCGCAGCCATGACCTTCTGGCCTACGATGACGACATTACCCGTTGTGCGTGTGATTTATGCGGCAGCCTGGCACCTGCCGATCAAATGGCGCATACCTGCGCGGATACCTGTTTATGCCCCTACTGCAATGCTCACATCGATCATCTTCCCGAGGGAAAGATCCGGAGATGCCTGGAACGCTTTTTAACTGGCAACGTGGTTTAGCGATCGGCCCAATGCATCCAAGGCAAAATAGACCAATGGATTACAGATTACGCCACCGATGCCGCCGATTTATCTTCCCCTTCAGCGGCCTGCTTTTTCTTGTTCTTTTTGCGCGCAACCGGCAAGCGTTTCGCATCATATTCGGCCTGCAAGTCGAGTTGAAAACGCACTGGTCCGCGGCCTTTGCCGTTGACAGATTGCGCATCGAGCGGATGCGAAGAGTCCGGGCGCGACCAGGAAGTGGCAATAGCCACATGGCCAGATGGATAGCCAGTGACTTCGGCATCCACATAATCCAGCGGTGCAAGCGCGGCCGGCGGCTCTACCAGGTCGTCCTGCTCGCCGTAGCAGATGAGCCAGGGGATCTTCTTGGCCCGTATGCGATGGATATCCAGCGCCTGCCCGAACAGCTTGACCGGCAATATGCCTTCAGCCGTAATCGGCGTATTGTATGATTGAAAACTCATGCGTGTAATTTTCTCGGGCAGATCGTTGCGGTCATGGGTGAGCCAATAGTTGATGGCGGCGGCGCTTTTGCGGATGTTGGTTTCGCCTCCTTTGGAAGTAAATTGCATGTCGCGCCATAACGCCATCAAGGGCGCTTCGGTTTGGATGCTGCGCAACTTGTAGACCCAGCCCATCAAAATACCATCGGCCACTCGCCGGCCATTGGGCAGCACCTTGCACCCATAGGCCAGATCATTGAATGCCGCGGGCAGATTACCCAAAAAACCGGCCAGACCCGGGCTGCGCGTGCCGTCCATCGGTGATACGCAGGAGATGAATGCATCGACCAGACTGTCGAGCCGACCGCTGAGCAGATGACACAGGGCGGCAAACCCACCTTGGCAATAGCCATTTAAGGTGACCGGCAGACCGTGAAGGGCTTTTAGTTTTTCGCAGAAACGCTGCATATCCTGCGCATCCTGCTCGGGGGTCAGGAGTTGAACGGCCTCGGAGGTCTGAATATCTTTAAGAATTCGGATGTAGGTGGGAATCCCCTGATTGGCAAAAGCATGCGCATAGCTGCGATTTTCGCCGGGTAAGAAACTCAGGATATTGGCGCCCAGAACAAAGGGCGGTACGATCAACAGGGGCTTACCGTCTTTGCGGGGTGAAACCGCCGGTGCGTTCGGCAGCACCTGGTACAGGATAAAGCGGTCGGTCTCATCGATTTTGCTCGAAGCCGGCTGGCGTTCGAAATGAAAGCCGAATTCGGGCTCGATTTTTTTAATAGCCTCCGGAAAGCGGTATGCAACCGAATCGATCATTGTGTTCACGCGGCCTGCAAAGCTATCCAGTTTTTCAATATCGCCGGCCATCAGTGCCGACATGAAGTCACTCATATCACCGTTAAGTGTCTGGCTAATCACCTTCATGCTGCCGTCCATGGCGCGGTCGGCGATTTCCAGATTCATGGTCCCCAATTGCAAGTAGCTCTGCAGATTCTCCATCGGGGTGCGGGTCCAAAAACGTTCATTTTCCACGCGCCCGAAGTAACCGGCGGCGATCAGGGTGGGTATTGAGAAAGCGCTTGCATACCGTGCATAGGTGGCAAGGCCGTTTTGAAAAGCATTGACCATTTTCAAGGCAGCGGACGCGGCCGTCCACGCCGAATGGTTTTCGGAATATTGGTTCATGGGTCACTCCCTTGTGTTTCGGTGTCAGGAGGATTATCGGAGATGGTTCCGGTGCAGCGGCGCGCTGCACGCGGAACCCCTCCCTGCCGCGAAGTACATTGCACGTACGAGTATGCCCGGTATTCAAGCGCGCCCAACCCAAATGGGAGCATTTTCGGTTTACTCTTGAGGGGCCGCTTCTTGAACTTTGGAAGCGCTTTCCTTGATCCCCATTTCAACCAGTCGTTCAAGACCCGTGAAGCTTAAGTCCATGTAGGATTTAAACCGATTGCGTTCAGCCTGAAAAACCTCCATCCACCCTTGGATAGCCTGGCGGCCTTCCGGGGGCATCCAGTTGCCTTGATTCAAAAGCATGCCTACGTTGGAAGTTGCCTGGTCCTGAACAACGCTCACGGCATTGTACCAATTTTCAAACGAAATTTTTTGAAAATCGATGACTTGCTTGGCGATCTGGTTATACTCCATCGTCGTGCCTCCCTTTGCGTCCTTTGATGCACCGCATCATTAAATTATCAACCAATTGATTTACAAAATAGTGAGTTTTTAGTTGTTGTCAATCTAAATTAGTTGCAACGCACCATTATCTGCACCCTATTCGAGAGGGCGGTTGTTCATCGACCGGAAGTTTGTTAGGATACCTGTTCCACGAGGGCCATTATGCCTGAGGGGCTTTGGAGGCCATATGAGCAGCGGGACCTTGCTTTTGAAAAAATATGCCAATCGTCGGCTCTACGATACTGAGAAGAGCTGCTATGTCACCTTAAATGAGGTTGCCGAAGCCATCCATTCCGGGCGACTCGTTAAAATTGTGGATGCCAATAGCGATGAAGATGTCACGGCATTCATCCTGACCCAGATCGTCCTGGAGAAAGCCAAAACCAAAAATGCATTACTGCCCGTTCCGGTATTGCATATGATCATTCGTTATGGCGACAATATTCTGGCCGAATTTTTCGAAAAGTATTTTCAGCAAACCTTCCAGGCTTTCATGAGCAATCGCAAGGCCATGGACAACAACTTCCAGCAATGGCTTGAAATGGGACTCAACATGACCCGTGTCGTGCAGCAAAACCTGACCGAAATGAGTCCTTTTCACAATATTTTCGACAGCTTCAAAAAAGAGAAAAAAAAGGAAGAGGATAAGGAATAGTATTCATGAGCACCCTGCAAAACCCAATGCAACTGTTTAAACTACTGGAAAAATCAAATTGTCGCAAATGCAATGAGCCCACCTGTCTGGCCTTTGCGGCAGCGGTATATCAAAGAAAAAAAGAGGTGGGCGACTGTCCGCACCTCGCAGCTGAAATCGTTCAACGTTTTCAGGCCACAGGGGACAGTCCGCATCAGGCGATCGACACGGATCGGGAAAAAGCCCTTGCCGAGTTGAAGCGCAAAGTCAATCAGGTCGACCTTGCTTCCGCAGCGCGCCGCCTGGGAGCGACGTTTGCCAACAACAAGCTCACGCTGAAGGTTCTCGGCAAAGATGTTTCCGTCGACACCGACGGAAACCTTTTCTCCGATATCCACCTGCATGCCTGGATCGCTGTGCCTTTTCTCTACTATGTCATCGAAGGACAGGGATTGGATGCCGCAAGCGAGTGGGTTCCCCTCAGGGAATTGAAAGGCGGCAAGAACTGGTATCGCCTTTTTTCGCAACGTTGCGAAAAGCCGCTGAAGAGAGTGGCCGACACCTACACCGAGCTGTTCGCCGACATGCTGGCGTTGTTCGCGGGAAAAGAGGCCGAAGCATTTCGGGCATCCGACATCTCGATCATGCTTCATCCTCTGCCCAAACTGCCGATGCTGATATGCTACTGGAAACCAGAGGAGGGGCTGGAATCCGAGCTCAATCTCTTCTTCGATGCCGCCGCGGAAAGCAATCTCAATATCGAATCGATCTACACGCTTTGCGCCGGGTTGGTCCTCATGTTCGAAAAACTCTCTTTACGGCACGGCATATGACCTGACTGGACTCACCGACAGGATCGAGGCGCAGTCTTGCATTGCGCCCCTGCGCTGCACCATTTACCTTGCGACCTATAGTGCCACCCAATCAGCGATGATGCGAATCGCCTTGATGACGTTGAAACACCACAGTTCGGAAAAATCATCCGGCAGCGTTTGGTCCAAGGGGATGGTCTCGCTGGCCGAAAGCGCCTTTGCGCCGTCAAAATCTACGTAGGCAATACGGGCGGTGAGCTCTGCGGACGGACGACCGAACGCCTCTCCGGGAAGCATTGCCACCCCTGTTTCGGCCAACAATTTTTCGCAAAGCACTTTGCCGCTGGTGATGCCCCGCTCCGCCAGGCGCTCGGCAAGGGGTGCGAAACACGGAAAAAGATAAAAAGCGCCTTCGACCGGATGCACCAGGATGCCGGCGCGGGTCAGCATCTCTACACACTGGGTGCCCAATGCCGCAAGAATCCGGCGCGCATGCCACAAATATCTTTCTATGCGGATACCACCCCGAAACGCGGATACCGCCGCATACTGGATGGGCGCGCTCACTGCGGTAAATGTTTCGCTTGCCACTGCCGCCATGGATTCCAAAAGCCAATCCAGATCGGGAGAGAAGGTAAAGGTGCCCAGTCGCCATCCGCCCGCGCCGCACCATTTGGAAAGCCCTGAGCTGATGATCGTACCTTCGGGATAGTAACGCGCCACCGAAACGTGTTTTCCGCTATGATGCAATTGCCCGTAAATCTCATCCGACAATAGCAGCACATTGTACTGGCGGGCCACCCTAGCAATATCCTCGAGCTCACTCGCGCCATACGAGCAGCCTTCCGGATTACCGGGGTAATTCAGAATCAGTATGCGCGGCCGGAAATCGTCTTCCTCCCCAGCACAGTGCTTTTCGAGCAGCTCTGCGGTGATACGCCATTTGTCCTCGATACGGGTATGGATCAAGCTGACCTTGCGCCCCAGAATGATCGCCTGCGGGATATAAGAAACCCAGCAGGGCGTCGGCACAATCACCTCGCCATAGTAGACCAACTGCAGCAGAAACATCAGCTCCTTGGAACCCGGACCGATCAGTACGTCTTGCGGCCGCGCCTCGATACCATCCTTTTTGCGATGAAAGCCAGCCACAGCTTCCCGCAAGGCCGGCAGACCCGTCGCCGGCAGATAATCCTTCTCATGGGCGTGCAGCTTTAATGCCTCGACCACGGACAGTGGCACCGGAAATGGGGACTGCCCCAATCCCAACCGGTAAACAGTCTTGCCTTGCCGCTGCAGCATCTTGCTGCGGTCGTTGATCGCGATGGTGGCCGATTGACCCAGACCCCGTATATTCAAATTTAAACTGACTTGTTTATGAAGACCCACTGTCACCTTCTATTCGCTTTTTTTTAGTACCATCCATTTAAATAAGCCGCTGACAAATGGAACACACCCTGGCACCGAATTCAAGAAATACTTGCTGCACCCTGCGAGAACTTCAGCCAGGCGCTGCCCACCGGTCGAGCGGTCGGCTCAACGGCCGGTGCGCCCACTCAGCAAGGCATCCAGGGCTTCAATGACCACCCCGGTAATGGAGTTGCCATGTTCGTTGGCATACTTTTGAACCCTTTCGGCCAGCCGGCAAGGAATGTTGATAATAATTTGTTCAGTATCATCAGCGCATGTCATCGAAGCGTTGTCGTTGGTCATTGGGGATCCTTTCAGGTGCTAAAATGATACAAAGAGAATGCAGTAGGCATTCATTCGCGCCGTAGCGTACGACGAAGACCTACCCTTGTTCCAAGCCTATAAAGCATTACTTATTGAGATGTACAAGGGAAGACTTGAGGGTAGGACGCAAAAAAACGGGACATACGGGACCAAACGATTGACGAGCGCAATTGCAGCGTCGCAATACACTGCAGATATCGGCCGCCCGTCGCCGATGGGTTCAATAAGGAGATAAACGATGGCACAATTAAAAACACATATCGGCCTTTCCAGACCCATTCTGGCTGGTTTTATGGCCGGGTTTCTATCCACCCTGACGTTTCACCAATTAACGCTATGGGCATTGTGGCGTTTTGGACTGGCGCCCTCAGCACCGTATGTGATGACTGCCGTACCGCCTTTTGGAATTCCGGCTGTCCTTTCACTGGCTTTCTGGGGCGGTGTCTGGGGCATTGCATTCGCTCTGATTCTTCGCAGCTTTCCGCGCATCCGATATTGGCTGTTCGCCTTTCTTTTCGGTGCCATTCTGCCCTCTATGGTCGCGTTTTTGATCGTTTTTCCGCTCAAAGGGATTCCCATGGGATGGCAGTTGCCCTTGCTGATGCGGGTTTTTTTGCTCAATGGCATGTGGGGGCTTGGTACCGGTGTCTTTCTCAAGTGGCTCCTGGCTGGGATGGGTTATCGGCGCGCAAGCCATTGTCCTCCGGGGGCCATCTGCGAAAGCTGACACGCAGGCCTGAAAAAGCCGCGGGAAAAATACATAACAGCGCATCGTCACCGCTTGCGCAGTGTTGAAATGCGCGCCGACACTTCGGCCGCAGAGTGGTCAGGCTGTGATTGCATTGATTCGGCCATCAACTGCTCCAGGCGCTTGAAATTTTCAGTCAACCGGAGTTTTTTTGCGATGATCAGGCGAATCATGGGTCTTCCGATCCACCGGGAGAAAGGACCGGTCCACCTCAGATTCCAGCGAAGACGGATGCCATCCGAAACCTGTTCAAGTTCACTGGTGATCATCAGCTTGATGCGGCCCTTGAACAGGTGAACGGTATAATAGTGGAAAGGACGCCAATCCAGAATTTCCTCGATGTACCCGCTGGTCACACAATGATACTGGGTAGCCGGACCCGTTCGGCCGCCCGGCATTTGCAACAGGTTGAAATTTGCACCCAGCAACCATTGCCGGCGCTTCCTCGAATCGGTCAGCCAGTCCCACAAGACAGGCTGCGGGACGGAAAAGGTATACGTCACACTGTGATCAGCCTCTTTTTCGGAAAGAAAAAGCCTGCGGTCGCTCACCCGTTTAACATAGTTTGCATTCAAATCGATGCTGCCGGTCTGGATCATTCCAGCCTCCGCATAGCTGAGTTCCAGATCCTTCATGCCGCGCGGATGGATATCCATCTTTTCGAGGCTCTGGCCAGTGAAAAGGGCATACCCACGCCATCCCGTAATCTCTTGGACCCTGTTCTTGAGCAGTCGATGGGCAATATTGACGCTCGCCCCGACCGGTTTACGCTTGCCCGTGATGTTCTGCAGCACGTATTGTCCATGATGGATGACAAATTTCAGATCCAAGGTATGGATGGACTGGCACGCCAGGCATGGGCAATCTGCGTTATGCTGCATCGTCTGCCGCTGGTCGCGGAAAGTCGTATAGGTGTTTTCAATGAGTTCCAACAACAACTCACCGCGTGCCACATTGGAATCCGGTACATAGGCGAAGACGGCATCCCCTTCCACTTCCGCAATGTACATGATCGGTGTGAAACCCTTGATAATCAGCTCTATCAGATTATTTAAAATAGTGGCGCTGTGCTCGATTTCAGTGTCTTCCATAAAGGATGAAAAACCTGAGATGTCCGCCAAAAGCATGTATCCTGTCTGGATTGTGGCCATTGCTGAGTCCTCCCACGCCGTATCTCACTTGACCGAAGTGGATAACCAGACATTGAATTTAACAAGGATGAGCGGGCTTTCAAGCCTTTAGAGTCACCTGCGGAAGAAACAACAGGCACACAAGACCCTTGGTGCCCTTTTTTGTGGGACGCTCAGTTTGCTAGTACGTCATCTGGGGTGCAGGTTTATCTTTGAGGTAGGATGTCATGTCCGTGGGTCAAGGGCGGGCAAACAGGCGAACAAAAGGTTTTTTCTCCCTAAAGGCACACCGGTACACGAGGCGCTCTTTTATTCCGCCGAAATTCGAGTGCCGGTCGGCTGCCATGTGTTGGGGTTACATGCAGGCAACCGTAGTTCTGCGCGCGGCGGAAACTTTACGAATGCATGTGATCAAATCTTTAGGTGGACACACTTTATCCAGATACTCGGAAGCGCCGGCCGCGATCATCTTTTCGACAAAAATTTCTTCTGAATTACTGGAGAGGGCAATGACTTTGATCTCCGGAAATTCCGATTTTATCATCTTTGTAGCATCTATGCCGTTGACCCTGGGCATGAACAGATCCATGATGACAACATCCGGATTATGGTTTTTTGCCATTTGGACAGCAGCCATCCCGTTGTCAGCCTCTGCCACTACCTGCATGTCTTTCTCTGAATCTATCAGCCGGCCGACTGTAAACCGCAGTATGTCATGGTCGTCTGCTATTAAAACTTTTATGAATGACATAAATTTCCTACCTTTTCTTTCCTCCATGAGTGGTAACCACCCTAAAGTTAGTTTTTCCTTTCGTCGTATCTTCCTTGTGGTGATTTCATAAAACTGTAACTTACTAAATATCTAAAATATATGAACGCACCGGGACGCATAGTAGGTCTTCACACTATATTGGAAAATACCATCCCTAATCGTCCCTCTGAAGTGACAGCAAACCATGCATAGGAACAGCCACAAAATCATCGAGCACCGTCCGTCCGCTGGATCTACTCAATGGGCTGTACTTCGTTTATTTTCAGTGTCCGCGTGCCACCACTTTCCTTCAGAGTCCCGCTGGCGCGGACATGCTTTCCGACCATGTCTGACAAGTCCCTATCAACCACATTAAACAATTCATCATTAGACCGAATCACGAAACCGTCGGCATTCCGCTCAACCGTACCGGCGACTTCGACTTGATCACCCTCTGTAGTTTGCATCGGTTCGGGTTGCGCTTCGGATTGTTCCTGCGCCGTATCGGGTTGCGCTTGAGGTTGCGTGATCTCAGGCGGAGCCGTTTGCTGCTGATTTCCTTCTCCCGGTTGCACTGCCCTCTGCTCCTCGGTGGGTGCGTTTTGCTGAGCGGTTTGCTTCTCGTTATCGGAACATGCCACCACCAATGACGCGGCGGCCACAAACAAAACAATCAGGCTCACACTTAGGATTTTCATATATGCCTCCTTTCGCATCCCTAAAGGGTGTTTTGGGTTGTCCTCCGACCGGTAAAATAGGACGCGATAGATGGTCGCATACTAAGCGTTCCGGTCACCGGAAAAAATGCTAAGTTTCCAGTATATTCAACGAAAATTAGGTATACTTTGCGGTCCCGCGGTGAGGCTTCGCAGGCTAAGGCTTATTCGATGCTTTTCAAACGCTCGCACACCTGCGATGCTCATGCTGAAATCGTCAGTGGATCGGTGGTCACGACCTGGGTAAGCTTCCGTTCCAGCGGCACGGATGCGATAACGGTGGTTCCTTTCCCCCGTGTCGATTCAATTTGGAACTTGCCCTTACAGATCTCTGCGCGTTCTCGCATGCTATGGAGGCCATAGCCCGTCATGAAGTCCCCGTGCGCAAAAACCTCGTCCACGTTGAACCCAACCCCATCATCTCTTACTTTTAGGCGCACCCAGCTTTTATACCGGCGAATGCGGATGGAAACAAAATTGGCGCCGCTGTGCTTTCCCACATTGTTCATGGCTTCTTGCAACACGCGGTAAAGGACGGTTTTGGCATCGTTTGAAAGCGCTTCTTCGGTGATGCTGATCCGTTGCGACACATTGATGTTCGGATGGAAGCTTGCAAAATCCCTGATGTGTTCTTCAACGGCCGCCGTAAGTCCGAAATCATCAAGGATCAAAGGCCGCAGTTGCTTGGTGATACGCCTGGATTCCTTAATCGCCTGCGCCAAGTAGGTGATGATGGTCTCAAGGGGCATGTAAACGGATTCTGGCGCCTTGTTCATCATTTCGACGCGGCCTTCCAACTGATTTTTAATTGCAGCCAAAGTACCGCCAATGCTATCGTGCAACTCCTTTGATAGCGCCTTGCGATCGTTTTCCATGGCTTTGATCGTTTTTTGGGCCAAATCCTTATTTTCTTTGTTGCGGCGTTTGAGTTCCGCCGTGCGTTCGAGCACCTTTCGCTCCAGGTGCTCATTCAAGCTCTTGAGTTCCATTTCTCGATCCGACAAGCGTTGCTCAGCCAATCGTCGCTTAGAGATATTCCGAAGGATCTCAATTGCCCCTATACAGCTGCCTTCAGCATTGTACATCTTACAGGCCCTGATCCTAAACAAGGCGGTTTCTTGTGGAGCCCGCGGATTTTCGAACTCTGAGATCAGGACCCCGTCTCTTTCCGTAATCGCCTTATAAGTTTTGGCGATCTCTTCATTCCACTTCAGTGACAGATCGATCAAGATCGGCCGTCGGGTACCATGAAATGGCACTGCATAAGCATAGTCACACTTGCCAAGCATGTCTTCTGCACTGACGCCTGTTAACCGGATCATTGCCTTGTTCCAGGCCATGACCTTGCCCTGCGTATCAATCGCGAAAGTGGGATCCGGCAAAAAATCGATGATATCTGCAAAGGAAGGTTCCGATGATGAGCATTTGTTCCCGTTGTTCACGCTGGAATTCATGTGCAAGACTCCATTGTAGCGGACAATTACCGGGGACCAGAATACGAAAGAATTACAGAGATCAGGATGAATCGGCTCGGTGGTATCAGCCCTACATTTTGAAAAACTGTGCGCATTTTACATAATTCTGTCCACGCGGTCCATGAAAATGTCTTCCGTCAATGCAAAGCCTTGGGCCGCACGGAAACATCCGCTCCCGCCCTGATGCGGACCCTCATGCGGGCGAACACAAGGTGCCCCTACAGGTGAAAACGGTAGCGGTTTTTGAGCAGGTTTGATCCGATGTGTTTTGGTCAAGCCCGATGGTTCCGGACTCGCAGGAAGTCTTACATGAATGTTTTTTGCCATCTGTCATAAACCGGATCATTCACCGGCCAGACCGACATGCCCTTCAAAACCGCATCCATCACCGAGTGTGGCTCTCCATCGATATAAAGCACAGGTTTCCCGTCAGTTGTGATTTTTCCATCCACGATTCTGCCATCAATGAGAGTTACGCGCACTTTCGCCATATAATTATCTCCTTTATCATCTTGGCTTAGATCTCATTTTATTCATTATGGAGAGTCAATAACATCGGGTTACCGCCGTATTCCGAGATCATAGGAAACCGCATTTGATCACTGCACCCGTACTCCATGCGAGTATGCCCCCCGCTCCCATTGGGCTCAAAATGTGGCGGCATGCCCGTTTGGCGCCCGTTTGGGGGACACTATGGGAACTTCGGCAGCGCAGAATGCAGCAATGACAGATGGACTACTATCTTTTCGCCAATGGGATGTTGCGGGGTGATAGCGCACAGGTTCAACGACGATCCCTGTTTCATACTCGCCGGCCACCTTGAGATCGTTACGCCTGCTATTTATAAAGACTTCTCTTTCGTACAGCGATAGACCGGCCTCCGTCCGGGGGCGCCTCACCGCTCCAGCCTTCGCCACCATAACTGAATCTGAACACCCATTTAGAGGATGACGCATGTGTTGGACCCGCCCATATCCAGTAACCGGTACTGGGCAATAATGGGGTGATTTGGATGGCCCCATTATAGTGCAGTCTGTCGAGTTCCCTTCGGGTAGGCATGCGCCACCCCCCACCGAGGCTGGACACCCACTTTTGGGCCTGGGCCCAACTCATCGGTTTATCTGGTCCCGCAAACCACTCAAGACCCGATTCCTTATCATGAATCTCGCCAGTGTTGTATCGAACCAGATATCGGTCGGTAGCCTCAACCTGTGCGCTGACCGCATAGCCGACGATCGTTGCTGGAAAAAAGAATGCTAAGCATAGTGCGCATAGTATTCGAAAATTCATGGCAAAGTGTCCTTTTCCCATGGGATCGTTTCCTGCAAAAATATGTTCCGCAACGTTTCAGGTCAACATTCAAGGTAGCGCACCTTCTCTGCCCTGGATGTTGAAAAGGTATCTTTCCTTGACCTTGGGGGCACCTGAGAGTACACTTTTCAAAATCAGGTAAGTGCCAGAACTGCAAAATATGGGTGATGCCTGTACCCTCCCTTACCGAACAGGAAAGAGGATGATGATCCGCACCATCATCAGGACCAAACATTCCAAAGACAAAACCCAGCCACGCTATCTGCATCTGACGCATCGACTTACCTATCCCGTTGAATTTTTGGAATTAGCCCATCGATCAACCAAGATGGCTCGAAAAAAGCGACTGACATTTTGCGCCAGGCTCTTGAGGTGAGTGCGGTGCAGGTTCAAAAAAGGATTCACGATTTAAGCTATCGATAATTTGCATCCGTTTTGTGGAGGCGAAATGTTCGAACTATGGCAAGCCCGGTCCCGTTTCCTGCTGCCGGCATGGCGCCGCCTTTACGAACCTTGGAGTTGCGAGGGCGATGGGCTGCAATATTGGCGTGAACGAATCCTTTTTTCCATATATCTATGCGGGGCCTTATCAGGTCTGATCGCCTATCTACCTGGCATTCTGTATTTAATCAGCCGTGGCGGAGGGTGGGTAGTGCCCATTACAACCCTATTCTACACGATGGCTGTTGTCGTCCTTATATTTCCGCATCATCTGACATTTCGATTTCGCGCCTTGCTGGTCATATGTTCGCTGCATCTGACAGGATTTTGCGTGCTCTCGGTACTGGGCCCCTACTCAGGGGGCTTCATCTGGCTATTTGCATCGGCAGTCATGAGCGGTCTTCTTCTTGGCCCGCATGCCAGCATTCTCGCAATAGGGGCCAATGCATTGACCCTGACCGGGTTGGGCGTGCTGTTGGCTTGGGGGCTTCTCCCATGGAGCGACGAGGGACTGATAACCTTTCTCCCCTGGGTCTCGGCCAGCTTGAACCTGCTCTTTCTCAACGCCCTTACAGCTGTACCGGCAGCCACTATGATGGCAGGCTTGGAGAACGCGCTGTTCCGCCAGCAAGGGATATCGGCTCAGCTTCAAATCGAACGCCAAGAATTGATTCTGGTGCGCAAGCAACTTAGAAGACTGGCCGTGGAACTGATCGAGGCCGAAGAGCGCGAAAAACATCGTATAGCAGGTCTGCTTCACGAAGACCTGCAGCAACTCCTGGCAGGCGCCAGGTTCATGCTGCAATCGGCAGCCCATTCAGAACCCACCGTCTTGGAGGAAGTTAAACGGCTGCTGGAAGAATCCATCCGCAAATCAAGGCAGCTGTCGCACGAACTGAGCCCGGCGGTGCTGCACCACTCCGGCTTGACCGCCGCGCTTAATTGGCTCTGCCTGCACATGCGCGAACAGTTCGGACTCAACGTCCGGCTGGACATAGAACCTGACAAACAGGTCGAAAAGGCGCCGCTGAAAGTCTTTCTTTTCCGTGCCGTCCAGGAGTTTTTATTCAACATCGTCAAGCACGCCGGAGTGAATACCGCGCATGTCCAACTTAGCGGATCGAACAATGAATTTGTCATCACGGTGAGTGACCTCGGCATTGGATTCGACAAGTCAATCCTCGATACCTATACGTCCAAAGCAGGCCTTGGCCTTCTGAGCCTGAGGGAGCGTGCCAGATACATCGGCGGCAGCCTGACCGTCGAGAGCACCCCTGCGCAGGGAAGCCGGTTCATTTTAAGAGTACCGGCAGACATGGAGAACACCGCTCACCCGGTCCCGCCCGCGACGCGCATTGAAGAAAAGATCCACATCCCGACAGGAACACCCGCAAGCGCCGCTGGACTGGGTATTCGTGTCCTGTTTGCGGACGATCACAAAGTCATGCGCCAGGGGCTGATCCGTTTGGTCAACGGCAAGCCGGATATTTTAGTTGTTGGCGAGGCGGCGAATGGACGGGAAGCACTTGAGCTAACAAGGCAGCTTCGGCCCGATGTCGTCATAATGGATGTTTCGATGCCGGTAATGGACGGCGTGGAGGCTACCCGGCAGATCAAAATTGAGATGCCCGAAGTACGCGTAATCGGGCTTTCGATGCACGAAGATGGGAACATCTCCAGGAGCATGCGCAATGCCGGCGCTGAGGCGTTTTTGACCAAAACCACATCCTCTGCGGAATTGCTCAAGACGATTTACGGGATAGCCCGCAAGCAGCACGCAACGTCGATGTCAAATTAAAATAAGCGCGGGCCGACCTGCCCAACGCTGCCACAACTAAATGGCCGGTCTCTACTGCGGATGTGAGCTTAATGATGTTGCATCTATGCAGGGTACCGCCAGGGTGAAGAGACTGCCTTTGCCCCGCGTGCTGTCGATCAATAAACTTCCACCCATACTGCGGACGCGCTCCCGCAGACTAAGCAGGCCCAGCCCTGGCGGTTTCGTGGACGCATCCAGAATTTGGGGATTAAAGCCGTGTCCTTTATCGCTTACCGTGATCGATAGGTTCTTGCCTGAACCGGCAAGCACAATGCTTGCACGCTTTACACCGGCGTGTTTCACCGTATTGAATAAAAGCTCTTGTACAGCACGGAACAAAAATAACTTTAAGGCCGCACTTTCGACCGGCACTTCGGTGTTGGCTTCCAGCCGAACCTGCAGCCCGAACCGCACCTCCATGTGCCTGACGAGCCACTCAAGCCCCGAGATAAGTCCTGAATGGTACAAAACCGGGGGGCTCAGTTCGTGCGACAGATCGCGTGATTTTTGTATGGATTCACCCAACAGGTTTTGCACATTTAAAAGGATCGGGTCAGCACAGGTTGTCTCGCAAAAAGATTCCAACTGCATTTTGGCTGCTGCCAAAATCTGCTGCAAATCATCGTGCAGCAGTTCAGCTAACCTTCGTCGTTCCCGCTCCTCGGCCTCTATCAGTTCCACAGCCAGGTTCTGGAGCTGTTTGGCCCGGCCTTCGGCCAGCTTGGTGCGTTCGACCACGCGCAGTTCCAACTTTTCATTCACCTTCCGGAGCGCCTCCTCATTCTGCTTGCGCTCACTGATATCACGGAAGACAAGGACAACCCCAAACAAACGCCCTGTATTATCCAGAATAGGGGCCGCACTGTCATCAATAGGCAGCTCCCCGCCTTCTTTGCGGATCAATATCGTGTGATTCGCCAGCGAAACCGTCATGCCGCTTTGCAAAACCTTGCTGACAGGATCTGCTACGGCCTCTCGGGTGTACTCGTTTAAGATATGAAATACCTTCTGAACAGGCACCCCGGCCGCTTCATCCGCATTCCAACCCGTCAGCCCCACGGCCATTTTGTTCATAAAAGTGACGCGACCTACCGTATCGGTTGCAATCACGGCATCACCAATGCTTTCAAGCGTAACGCGCAACCATTCGCGGTGATGATGTAAGTCTCTGAATAAAACATCGTAGGGTTTAGCCAAGCCGGTCTCGATGACAGCTTTGTAGATAAAGTAAAATGAAACGATCTTAAGATAATGGCCGAGCAGGTTCGAAAAACCGTAAACGCTGGCATAGGTGGTAAAGGATAGTTCAGCCGCAACGGTCGTTCCGATGGACATTAACAGCCACTTCGTTGAACCGGAGTCGAACCGATCGCGCCTGTGAACGAAAAAAACGCCGGCGGCCAGCAAGATCAGGCAGATGATATATTCGCTTACTTTTTTGAACGTGGTCAGGCCACCTGCGTCTGCGAGAAAACAATCGGGGAAATTTTCCCAGCGAAAAACAGAAAGCAGCACGACAGTCACGAAAACACCGTAGGCCAGGAAATAAAAACGGGCTCTAATCCGAAAATTCAACAGAATAGGAACGGCCAGCAGCGTGAGACTTTCCATGTAACGAGCGGCTATCCACAACTGAGTCGGGGCATTGGCGTCATAGCCGACGAATATGTTCATACCTGCGAAAGACAGGGTGTGCACAAAATCAAGAACGGCGATAAAAAAGTAAGCTACGCCAATATGCAACAGATAGGGGGTAGAACTGTAATTACGCGTATTCCAGGCCACCATAAAAATGCCGCAGGCGATGACGATCGAAAAAACCTCGGCAATGCCATGAAAAAGAAGGTAATTGAATTGGCTAGCTGCATAGAGCCCGATTAAAACGAGAAGTGATGAAAGGGCAGTAACTATTTTATTCATTGGGATCCAAGGACGAACTTTTATTCTAATGCGTTTGAGAGGATTACAATCAATTCACGGTACTGTCAACTGCTCAAAGGCACATTTCAGGCGTTCACCCCTGACTCGCTATGATCGCAGGGGCCCAGACGACCTTCATGGTGCACAGCCAGTACAGGGGGCGTTCACCATCTTCACCCCATGTTTTTAGCGGCGCCGCATAAGATCTGGCCGTTGGCATGCACGGTCCGGCCGCCGGGCGCCTTTCGCTCTCATGAAAAAATTGTTATTGCTGATCGATATCCACAATGACTATTTCCGACCGGGACAATCGAACTCGTCGGGAGATCAGAAGGAGCTTATCTTGAAATTCGTTCTCACCAATGATGACGGTTACACCGCACCGGGATTGGCCGCGCTCATCGAAGTGGCCGGGCGCTTGGGCCAAGTGATTGTCGTTGCGCCCATAAATGCCCAATCAGGGGTCGGCCACCAGGTGTCTATGCAAACGCCGTTGCGCGTTGAACGCTCCACACAGCCAAACCATTATATGGTTCACGGGGCTCCGGCCGATTGCACCCGCCTGGCTCTGAAAGAAATTGCATCAGATGCGGATTGGGTCCTGTCTGGCATCAATCAGGGCGCAAATCTAGGTTCGGACGTTTATCAATCAGGTACCGTGGCCGCCGCGCGGGAAGCAGCTATTTTGGGGAAAAAGGCCATTGCGGTGTCTCAATACATTGCTCCCGAATGGCTTGTCGATTGGGATGCCGCCGTCCGATATCTCTCCAGCGTCCTTCCCATTGTCATCAACGCGCCACTGGCTCGCGGTAATTTTTGGAATATTAATCTGCCAAGCCCCATTACGGCCGATTCCCCCATCAAGTGGCAGTACTGTCCGCTGGATAAAAACCCGCACAAATACCGCTTTCGCAAGGACGGAGATCTCTACTACTACCAGGGTGTCATTCATGACCGCCCAAGGGCGGCTCGCAGCGATGTAGATATTTGTTTTAGCGGCAATGTCTCGATCACACGTGTGGAGATATAGCGCGCAGAAGACGGTCGATCCAATCGGGAAATTGTCAAAATCGGGTTTGCGTACATCGCAAAAACCAAGGTCAATATCCAGCCGCAGTTCGTCAAACCTACCGGCAAATCGTGGACGATAAACTATTAGTAAATAACGCCCAAAACCGTCAGGGCCGAGTTCAGCCCATAGCGCGCGATCAGGTAGGTGGCCAGGGGCACCATGACGATGCCGCCGATGCTCAAGCCGCATGTCACCAGACTCATCACCCGGCCGCGCTTGAGGATGAACCAGTTGACCAGCAGGGCGCTGACCGGGATCAGCGAGGCGGCGCTCCATCCCACGGCCATCAGCAGGTAGACAGCGTACAACTGCCACAGCGCCGTTATTCGGCTGAGCAGCACGAAAGCCGCACCCACCAGCAGCGAGCCTATCGCCAGCAGGCGCCGGGAACCGAAGCGGTCGATCAGGCGGCCGACGATCATGCCCGAGATGCCGCCGGTGAGAAAGTAAAGGGTCACGGCCCATGACACCGAGCCTTTGGACCACCCGTGCGCCTGGCACAGCGGGTCCAGAATGACGCCGTGGCCATAGAAGCCGAGGCCGCTGGAGACAATGAGGATCAGGGTGCCGGCCAGGCCGATCCACCAGCCGTAGAAGATCCCTGGCCGCGGGGCGGCGGATATGGCATCGCGTTCAATCGCCATCGATGGCAGAACCTGCAGGAAGCGCCCGCCGGCGCAGTAAAAAGGACAGCACCAGGGCGACGAGGTTGGCCACCAGACATACCGTGAACGCTTGTTCGAACCCGGCCAGGCGGTATATCCCCTGGGCTTCGCCGGCACGATCCAGGATGGCGCCCGTGACCACCTGAAAGGCGGCCACCCCCAAAAATGGGGCTGGATTCATCAGGCCCATGGCCAGCCCCAGGATGGCCGGACGGGTGGCCTCTTTGACGATCGACCACAAGATGCTGAAGAAGCCGCCGGCCAACCCGCCCATGCCCAGCAGCACCGCTCCCAGCCCGGCGGCGCCGAGCGGGCGGTGCAGGAAAACGAGCGCGGCCCAGGCGATGGCGAGCCCCGCAACGATGCCGATCAGGATCCCGTACTGGTCCATTCGGGTCCGGCTGCCGACCCAGCCGATCAGGGGCGAACCGATGATGACGCCGATCGGAATCAACATGTTCAGTTTGCTCGCCAGGATGCGCTCAGTGCCCAACGCGCTCATTAGAAAAGGAGTCGCCCACAGCCCCTGCAGGGTCAAGAATGTTCCCACGACGCTGAAGAATAAAAGCGCGCATAGCCAGAAATTCCACGATGCCAGGGTCTGCCGGATGGCGGATCCGGTCCCCCCGGAGGATGCACCGCCTGCCGCCGACTCGTACCGCTTTGCCGGCCGGGAGTCGGGATGGTCGCGCGTCCCGAACAGGGTGCCCAGGGCAAGGGCCAGGGTGATCACGCCGATCAGGTGAAAGGTGGGCCTCCAGCCCCATAAGGCGGCGGCCCAGGCCAAGGGCGTGGTGGCGATGACCGCCCCCAGGTTGCCGAGGGACATGAGCAGGCCCAGCATGCCGCCGAATTCCCGCGCGCTGAACCAGAGCGCCAGGGATTTCAAGGCCGGTACGTAAACCCCGCCTACTCCGATGCCGATCAGGGCCCTGCCCACCGAAGCCCAGACGATCGTCGGCGCCAGGCCGAACAGAAAACAGCCCGCCGCGGCGAGTATCGAAGAGCAGGCGACCAGGCGCCGGGGGCCCAGCCGGTCGGTCAGATAACCGACCAGGGGCTGTTCCAATGCATACAGGTAGAAGTACATCGAGGACATCAGGCCGAGGGCGGTCGCATGGGTCCGGAAAGCGTCTATCAGGTCGTCGACGATGACCGAGGTGGAGACGCGATGGAAGTATACGAAGAAGTAGACCAGGCCGATTGTTCCGAAGACAATCCAGCGGTGGGATTCACGATTTGCGGTATCGACCTTACTGTTCATGAAGGTTGTCGGATGTATTGGGTTGCCTCCGCGATGCCTGATCAATATTGGATAGATTCAAATGTTTGTCAACAAGAACATTCGTCCGACATCGTCGAACACATTCCAAGGGGATCGGCTGCCAGGCAAAGCCACACCGGCAGACGGGTGGAAGTCAAAACTACTTCTCCGCGGCTTTACATTGCTTCGGTGATAAGAACAATTCGGGTCACAGCCTGAAAGAGACTGCTGCGTTTTTTTAGGAGAGGAGCATATCCAGATGGCGAGATTTGCAGGTTGCCACTGAGTGCGAGTAATACTTCTCTTCTGTGTCTCGCCCGGGTTGTTGAAGTTCTCGCGGCGGCAGCTCGGTGCGAACCTCTGGCATATCTGCTTCCCCCTGCTCCCTTTGCGCCTCTCGCTTGAGCCGGGCAATGCAGCGCGACATTTGTTGGTCGGAACTCACGAATGGGGCGGATTCCTCGTAAAGCAGATCTACTTGCCGTAAACAGGGAATCAAGGCCAGTCAAGCTCTGGATAATCTGTTCAGAGGCCAATTGCCGGACTTTCCGCATGCCTTTCGAGCGAACTAATGTATGTTCGATGGATTCCCGCTAACCCACCGAGTTCTTCTTGTGAAAAACCTCGTGAAAGCCTCAGGGACTTGCCATTCCTTTATTTAGGAGAGACAGCCATGTCCATTTGGAAAGACGCGCCTAAGAATAGTCGTGCAGTGTTTGAGTACCTCAAACTATTAGCCAAACGAATGCGGGTAGAAACCTATGGTGAAATTGCAGTTGCAATCGGAAATGAGGAGGGCCGCAAAATTGCGGCAGTTAGTTTGAAAAGCCCACTTGGATTCGTTCGAGACAATATCTGCCGGCCGGAGGCTTACCTTGGCTTAATGCCCTTGCGGTAAACCAAGATTCAAGATTACCTGGTGATAGTTTTTTGCCTGCAGGAGTGGCATTTGGTGATGATGAGATGATATTATGGCGTGGCTCTGTTCTGACCGTTTTCGGCTATCCTTGGGAAATGCTAAAGATTGAATGATTTGTAGCGGAGCGATATTCCCTTCGGCTGCATGTCACTTTTTTGAATAAGTGGCTGCTATTCGGCTACCAAGTGAAAAGGGCTTTCTGAGTAGGAATCAAAAAGCCCTTGAAATGACTGGTACGCCCGGCCCGATTCGAACGGGCGACCTACGGATTCGAAGACAGGACCTCTGAGTTTTCTAACCTCCTCAATTTGCATCAAGGTTCTGTAATGATAGAATATACAATTTCCACATTTTTGCTGATTTTCCATGTTTTGGTTGATTTTGGAAACTTTTTCTCACACAAGTCTCACACAGGAACTGAGCATATCATTCATTTCAAGCATGTCACGACGTTGGCTACCCAAGGCAACCCTGGGGTGATTTGAATTTCGGAACACTTATAAAAAGAGAGGCACCCGGATGATTTCGGGTGCCTGGTATGGATGCTAAACCGAAAACTCCGGTTAGGCGGCATTTTCTGTGCGTAGTTCAATTTACGGTCAATTTAAACAGTGCAGATTGGCATTTTATAGGAATCCAATATCCACCTGCTTATTCAGGACTCTGCCATTGGAAATAATTGGCCACAAACTGGTAATATGCTGGCCAGTCAGCTATTTCGGCAGCCAAACCCTGCGCCACATCCTCAAACCTTACTTCTTCATCGCTCATGTCCAACAATGCCTGATCAAAATTCGCATCGAATATGATCGCCTTCGATCCACCGTCTCGATTGGACCACTTCTGCCAAACCGGGAGTCCTGCTCCGTTTGGGTTCCCCGTCTTTGCGAAATTCGCCAGGTAGGCCATCATGGCGATCTGGAGATCGACCCTTCCTGCTGTATCATTCTCGGGATTAAAACCGTATCCCCAAAGACTCTCGTTGTCGCCAAAAAAGAATGGGATATCCATGGCATGTGCTGCGCCGTAAATGAAATCAAACGGCGACGGTCCGGACCCGGGTCCTCCCCAGTTGAACTGGTAGGCATAAACCCTTCCCTGCTGCTCTTTGAGGGCCCTGGCTCTTTCATCTACGAATTTAGCCCTCCAGTTTCGGCTCCCGTAAAATCCGGTCACCTCATACAAGTCCTTGTCCAGCTCGGTGGTGAGGACATTGTCCACAGACGGGAGTACTCCATCGAGCACCAGGATCAAATCGTACCACGGCATCCCTAAGGCGGGACCGTACAAAGGCATGAACGCTTTGGTCTCATACTGATTGACTCCCAAAATGATGGGGACCTTGTTGTAATGCCCTGATTGGATGGTGGAAACAACACTGCCGGGGATAACATATCCGTCCTGAACTCCGTCATATGTCGGCAGGGTTTTGAATTGTTGAAGGTAAGCAAGGAAGAAATCCCCTGCAGGCTTGGCCACAATGTAGTCTGCCAACTGGGTTAGGCTCCAGCCGGACCGGATCTGGGCGGCCTCAGTCATGTCAGTCGCCGAATGGTCGTAAACCAGTAGGGCATCCACATGGCGATTTGCCATCATCTCGGAATAGGTTACAGGTTTCGTTGTCATCCCTCCGCTTTGGGACATGGCCCGGTGGAACAGACCCGAGGCAAGGGGCGAAATCACCAGATTCATTACGTTATGCGCACCGGCGGATTCACCGGTAATGGTTACATTCCCCGGGTCCCCGCCGAATGCGGCGATGTTATCCCGGATCCACTCCAGTGCTTTTATGTTGTCCAAGGTTCCGAAATTCCCAGAGTCATCTAAAGGATCATTATTCCTGATAGAAGGCTGGGCAAACCATCCCATCGGCCCCAACCGGTACTGGACAACCACAGCCACCATCCCGGATTTACTGGCAATCACAGATCCGTCATAGTCGTTGGCTGTCCCGAAGTTGTTGGAACCCCCATGGATGTAGACGTAAACGGGCAATTTTTTTTGGAGGTTGTTTGGGCGAAAAATATTCAAATACAGACAGTCTTCACTACCGACGGCTACAGGTTGCCGAATCCATTTCTCCGTTGTGTAAAGCTGAGTGCAGGGCTCACAGTCCGATGCTGCCGCCAGAATCCCGTCCCACGAATCCGGATCCTGGGGGGCTTTCCATCGAAGATCGCCCACAGGCGGCTTGGCGAAAGGGATACTTTTCCAGGCAACCGTGTCTTCCGTATTATAGAACCCTTCTACCTGCCCGTATTTCGTTTCTACCAGTGTGGGGAACGATTTCTTACCCGCAGAAGCAAGATCAGGATGAAAGCCTGCTATGGCGACCAGAAAAAAAGTGAGACTCAGGATGAAAAACAAACTTGAATTGGAACATCTGATGGGGCATTTTTCGACCGGTTTCATTATAGACCCTCCCTTCAGTTAATGATTTAAGATCCAAACAGCTCTCCTCTTTAAATCCTCACCTCCTTTCGAATGCACCTTACAATTCGGCATCCTCGGGAAAGCAGCCCAATTTTTTTACTCGATTACATTAGTTCTCAGGTATTCAAAAAGTGGAGTCGGGATTTTATGCGCCTGTCACATAAGTTGAATTTCTTTTAAAATCCAGCAAGTTGCCATGGGGAAAAGCGGTGCACGGGTCATGTTCGAGGTATATTTTAGTGAAAATACAATTTTAAAGTGAATGCCATTTATTAAATAGGATAGAATTGTGTCCCGGTGATTGTCAATAAGAACTTAGGCCGACCTTTTGTGGTGTTCATTCGATACATAGTTGGAGACCTTTTATTTCATAAACTTTGGATTTTCCCGTTGGATTCCCAGAATGGCCCCTCCGTCCGCCACTCAATAACGCATCCAGGGCTTCGATGACCACACGGGTCACTGTGTTGCCATTTTCATCGGCGTATCTTTGAGCCCGTTTAACCAGTCGGCGTGGAATGTTGATGATAATCTGCTCGCATATCATCGGGACAAGCGGGAGAATCGGTATCGTTTTCCATTGTGAATCCTCTTTTGAGGTAGGAGGCGTTTTTGGCTTAAATTCAATCAACTTCGATAGTGACTAACCTCTTCCTTCTGAAAGTACGCAGATAATCGGCAATTGGCAGCGTTCCCATCTTTTTCATTTGGTTCCTAATCTTACGATCAATCAAGGGATCTTCGTTTGGAAAATGTTTCGACAAATCGAATAAAAAAGGTGGCATTCGTTTTTCAACCCTGAAATTCAATTCCAATGTATGAATTGACCCGGTCCCATTAAAAAATAGGACCATTATACCGTAATTGGTATTGATAATTAAAAACCCGAGATCATCGAAGATGTCGGTACCTTCAGGGTTTTCTACCGTAACATTAACATGTGCGCAGTAGGGAAAATCGTCAAATATCTTTGCGGAGACGATCCTGTACTTGGATAGATGTCGGAACCAAAATGATGACCTGGAAATATGTGCATCTGGTCCCAATTTTTCGAACCAAGGAATTTCCACAGATTCGGTGATCTGGTTTAAACCAAGCATTTCATTTTTGGAACCCTTTACGAGAAGAGATGATAGAAAATGTCTGAAATCCGGGATATCGGTCAAAGAGAGCATCAGAATACCTCCAACTTGAGTTATTGGTCATTTGAACTGACAATAACATAGGGGTGTGACAGATCCGGTCACAGGGAAAATAAAAATGCATGGTTTTTTACAACGTTTGGAAAAATCGGTGTAGTCCCGTCAAAATGGAACCAAGATGCCTCTGGCAATCACTATAGAAAGCAGATTTTTCACCGGTCACCTCATCCATATACAATCGCCGGTTCACCTCGATCATAATTGAATACACACAGCTGTCTTTCTGAAAATAATTCATTGGCACGATGGAACCGGAAAAAGGCCTGTTCACCTCACAGGTCCAACCGGCAAGGTGAATTAGCCCTTGTACTGCCTTACACAGCTCTGGAGGTGAGTGAAAGGTATCAACGCCAACACATATATCCGGTCGATATGGATCTTGATCCTTTTCATAGGGCAATGGGCGTGACGGAAAACTGTGGCAGTCAATTATCAGCGTATTCCCAGTCGTTTGAAGTTCATCATCGACAGCCCGTGTAAGTGTCTGGTGGTGAGGAACATAGTACCGCCGGATTAAATCCTGCCGCTCCTCTTCCTGCGGAACATCTCGCAAAAGCTCCCCATCAGAAGTTCTGGTGTAGATTACGCCCATGCCAATTTCCGCCATCGGTTCCTCTTGATCATTGAGAAAACGCTCAGGATCCAAAACAAGTCGTGAGACCGGAAAAACAATTTTATAGTCGCCGGGGGCAGTATGTGCGCCGAATAGTTCATCAGTAAAAGTATCCGTCATTGATATCATCAATTGATGCAATTGGTCTGCACTGATCTTGTAAACTCTGCGGTGATCCTCCGGGATGTAGGTTGAGCTATGCGGGATATGGAAAATCATGATGAATTTGCCCCCAAAGAGTTTCGTTGTGACCGTATCTGTCACACGATGATGTTATAAATAAGGAAGGTGGCCGATGCAATCACAACAAATTAAGGGAGAGCGGCTTTGAATGACATGAACCAAGTGACTGAAAATGAAAAGGCAAAAGGGGTCATATACGGACTTGCCATTGGAGATGCGCTTGGATGGCCAACTGAATTTTTGAAGCTTTCCCAGATTAAATCCAAATATGGAAGCGCCGGCATCACCGAATTGCCCGAACCCGCAATTTTCACAGACGACACCCAGATGAGCATTGCCATTGCCAGGGCGCTGATCCGTGCCGGGGAAAAAGACATAGATTCAATCATGGCGGCCATTCAAGATGAATTTATTCAATGGTTGCACTCCCCGGACAACAATCGTGCTCCCGGTAACGCTTGCATCCAGGGCGTAACGAATCTTGAAAAAGGAATCCACTGGTCCAAAAGCGGTGTTGCCCATTCAAAGGGTTGTGGGTCAGCCATGCGCGTTGCCCCAATTGGTTATCTGTACCAGCACGATCCAGATAAATTGAGGGAAGTGGCGCATGCATCCGGCATATGCACACATGGTCATCCAACAGGAGATGCGGCTTGTATTGGTGCTGCCTACCTTATTAAACTGGCCCTTGATAAAACAGAACCAAAGCAGATGATCCCTGAATTGCTGAAGTTTACCAGGGGCATTTCCGATGAATTTGATAAGGCCATCTTGAAAATCGACCAATGCCTCTCTTGGGATGATCAGGAAAAGGCACTTTCATATCTTGGCGAAGGTTGGGTTGGCGAAGAGGCGGTTGCCCTTGCGTTGTACTGTTTTTTAAAGCACCCTGACGATTATCGCAAGGTGGTCATTCGTGCAGCTAACAGCAATGGGGATTCGGACTCCATCGCGTGCATTGCCGGGGGTATCAGCGGCGCCTATCTGGGTGTTAAAACGATACCGGCTGACTGGATTCGAAGAATAGAAAAGAAGGTCTTCCTCGGAAACCTTGCCGATGGATTGGCCAAAAAGAAAGCTTTCTTATATGAAGCATAGCGACACCAATGTAAAATATGCCCCTTTTAATCGTTCATACTGGGTTGTTCCTGGCAAACTTATCGCTGGCTGCTATCCCGGAGATAAGGACAAACGAGAGGCGGATAAGAAATTGACGGCTCTCATCAACTCAGGGATCAGGCATGTCATCAGCTTGATGGAACCCGATGAGCGCGACCATTCCGGAGGCCTATTTTCATCCTACGATGACCATATGGAGTCCCTTGCCAAGGAAATGAAAGTTTCGGTGACTTTTGACCAGATACCTATTAAGGATCAATCCGTCCCTTCGGAACGCCAGATGGTCAGGATCCTCAATCAGATCGATCTTTGTATCCGGTTGGGAAAACCTGTTTTTGTGCATTGCTGGGGAGGGCGTGGAAGAACCGGTGCCGTGGTCGGATGTTACCTTGCAAGGCATGGCATTGCTTCAGGCAAGGATGCACTGGCAAAGATGGTTGAACTGCGAAGAAAAACAGTAGATGCTGGCCTGCCTTCGCCTGAAACAAGCAAGCAAATCCAAATAGTAGTGAACTGGCAGGCGGGGAAATGAACGTTATCAATTATCCATTCAGCGCTCGGCCATAACGATCGCCATTTCGACCGGCGCTGAAGGAATAAAGAGCCTCGAATTATTCGATTATTTCCAAAATCGTACGCTTCCGGGCCTTAGTGGCTACAGCACTTAAAATCGTGCGCATCGCCTCTGCGGTACGCCCCTTGTTTCTGCAGAACGACAACTATTAGGATCACGCCAACCTTTAGAAATGCCCTAATCGCCAGAATGACTGTTGAACATCATCCTCTGGCAGATTTTATTAGTGGATCTTGAAAAAGCCCGCTTCCAATCCACGGGCATTAACAGCGGCATTCTTTGACAACCAAATAGCCAGTGAAAAATATTTGTTATTTCGTTTTTTGCCGATAGATCCGAGTACTGATATCAGCAGTCTATCTAATGCATGATCGGGTTGTGGACTATTTGTTTCAATGCCTCTTACCCCCTTCATGCCAAATTTGCCACTGGGACGCCAGCGCTTACTAAGTACAAAATTACTATCCAATTATTCATTGACATGAAAGGGAGATGTGATCGATAGTTATTTAGGATAATAGGTGGTGGATCCTCAACTTATTACCATGGAGGTCGGTGCTATGCCCTTTCGATTTCGAGATTCCGAAAATCATCCGTACTCAGGTAAAAGGTATAAGTACAAAATTTCCATAACCGGTTAAAATCAATTCTACTAAATCCCTTGAAATAGATTCGGCCTCATTTTCCATCTTTAACCAGCTATCGAGCGAAAGGATGTAAGTGAAATGGCGAATACAAATGACAAAGACAATTTCTTACGCGCTGTCTCCCGGAAACTCAACGTTAGTATGGACAGATATTTGCCGGACGCTTTTATTTTTGCAATTGTACTTAGTTTTGTTGTATTCTTAATGGGAATAGTAATTGCCAAAGAAAGCCCATTTAAAATGATCCAACACTGGCAATCTGGCTTTTGGAAATTTTTAGCATTTTCAATGCAAATGGTTTTAATTGTAGTAACTGGCCATTGTATTGCATCTACAACCTTAGTAGGTGGTTGGATTAGAGGAATTGCTAAATTACCAAAGGATGCAAAAGGGGCTGTTGTTACAACGGTCTTAGTTTCTTGTATAGCTGGTTGGATAAACTGGGGATTCGGTCTTGTAGTCGGAGCGCTTATAGCTAAAGAAATGGCACGTCAACATGAGAAACTGGATTTTCCGACAGTAGTGGCAGCTGCTTATTCAGGGGCTTTTGCTGGAATATTCGGGCTCTCCATTACTGCTCCGCTTCTGGTTAATACACCAAAGCATTTCTTAGAGGAACAAATTGGCCTCATACCAGTCAATCTGACAATTTTAAATCCAATTACCTTGATAACGGTTGCTATTATAGCGGTATTGATGGCCATCGCTTTCAGATTCATGGTCCCCGTTCGAGATGAAGAAATACACACACTTGACAAACATCTCCTTGGAGTACCAAGCGATGATGATGGAAGAAAAAGTAGTGTGTTGCACCTATCTGAGGAGTCTGAAGGTGCAATTATAGGGGAAACAATAGGAGCACAATCTACCTCTTATGCAAGCAAAAGCTTTGCAAGCATACTTGAAGATAGTTGGGTTCTTTCGGCCATAATAGGTTTAGCAGGTTTGATCTTGGTGGTTCGTCATTTTGTTTTAAATGGAATGGACCTGAATATAGATATTGTAAACTTCACATTGCTCTTCATAGGAATCATTTTACATAAAAAACCAATCAGCTATGTTAATGCCGTCGCAAATGCAGTTAAGTCTGTTCACGGTATTATTCTCCAGTTTCCTTTTTATGCGGGAATTATGGGAATGATGGCTGGATCAGGGTTAGTCAAGATAATAGCCATTTGGATCGTAAGTTTTTCTTCACCGATAACATTTCCATTTTTTTCTTTTGTGAGTGTTGCTTTTGTAAACCTTTTTATTCCTTCAGCCGGCGGGCAGTGGATGGTTCAGGGACCTATTCTCACTGAAGCTGGCAAAGCTTTAGGCGTGGCACACCATATTACAGTCAACGCCTATACATTTGGTGATTTGAGTACAAACCTCATCCAACCATTTTGGGCCCTGCCTGTTTTAGGTATTGCGGGATTGAAAATGAAGGACATATGGGGGTACTGCGCTATTAGCTGTATTATTTACTGCGTTATCGCAAGCATAAGCTTAACACTTCAAGCGTACATAGGATAGAATTGAAACCATTAGGGGCATATTATGAAAAATAAAGTTATTATCACTGCAGCTATTACCGGTAGCATTCACACACCCAGCATGTCAAAGTACTTACCAATAAATCCAAAGGATATCGCGGAGGAAGCAGTTAAAGCATATGGTGAAGGTGCTGCAGTATGCCATATTCATGTCCGTGACCCGCAAACAGGTCAACCTATCTCCAACAATGATCTCTACAGCGAGGTGTTAAGCCGAATCAAAAGTTCATGTGATATGGTCGTTTGTATAACAACGGGAGGCGGGTTGGGGATGACTGCCCAACAACGTCTAATTCCTGTCACCACCTTTAAACCAGAACTTGCATCATTTAATGCGGGGTCTATCAATTTCGCCTTATTCCATGCATTAGACAAATATAACGATTTCAAGTATGATTGGGAACCAAAATATTTAGCTATGACTGAAGATTTTATCTTTCCCAATACTTTTAAGTCCATGAAAGAATTTGCCAATACATTTAATGAATGCAATACTAAGCCGGAATTTGAAGTATATGATTCAGGAATGATAAACAATATTGCATTCATGATAAATAAGGAGCACGTAAAAAAGCCAGTGTACATACAATTTGTGATGGGAGTTCTTGGTGGTATAACGCCAAGCTCGGAAAACCTGATTTTTTTAGTTGATTATGCCAAGAAGCTAATTGGTGATTTCGAATTTTCAGTTTGCGTTGCCGGACGTGCTCAATTCCCCATTTGCACCCAATCTCTCCTACTCGGCGGAAACGTCAGGGTTGGATTAGAAGACAATCTCTATTTGGAAAAGGGTGTTGCTGCCAAAAGCAATGCAGAACAGGTTGCAAAGATACGTAGGATTGCTAAAGAATTAGGAATTGATCCTGCAACTTCAGATGAGACCAGGAAAATTTTGGGGCTAAAAGGTTTAAGCGAAGTAAACTATTAAAATGAATTAGTTAATATCTTCCGGACACTTACCGAAAAAACATTTATAGCACGATATAGGGGCGGCATAGCCAAAGGGGGACCACAAAATCCCCCGTATTTAAAATGCCTACGCAGGGCTATGGCAAAAAAAAAAGGCCCTGGATCCGACAGTACCAGCAATCCAAGGCCTTTAAAATGTTGAGTCTGGAGGGCGGCAATCCTCATGTTCCTCACAACGTGACCCAGGGGTCAAGGTGGGCAAACCGGAGCGCCTTTCCGGAAGTCAGACTCATTGCAATGAGTATCATCTTAAATTCTGATGTCAAGACAGTACTATAAAAATGCTGTCATTGAAGGCTTTCTTTATTGCCGCTGGTAGTGGTAAGCCACGGCATCCTAAGGACTGACCAACATTACAGCATCGCAAATGGAAACGAAAAGGCACTATCTCTCTAGAAATTTTGCTCTTTCTGGGCCGCCGAATCTCATCGGCATCGAACGCACGTCTTCAATCATTATACCTGACTCTACACGCTCATTCTTCGATCACCCAAGCCGGAGGTTCATCACCCAGGGACGTACTGGCGTATTTCGCAATCCAGGCAATCAGGACACTGTATGCGTGGGTTATTCAGCATTGCAAGCGCCCGGAATTTGGCTGACCAAAATTGGCATTTTGGTCTTCTGCCCCAATCCCAGCTGGGATTGACTCGTATATTACCTTTGAAAGAACTGCAAAAGCGGCACTTTCAAACGCTCTATCGTCCATATAGCGGGTAACAATTTTATCGTTTTCGCCCATGCGCTGGATCATCAAATCTTCGATCAGCTTTCGCAGTCCCAGTTGGAATTTGTCGAAGGGGTTGGCCTGGCGAAGCTGGATCACTTGGGGATGGTTCGTTGCCTTTTCCTTGATCTGCGCAAAGAATAGGCGATCCTCTTCGGTAAAGTTGGTCCCAAAGCGTTCGTTGAGCAGTTCTATTATTTCCGAAAGGGGCGCCCGCTCATCCTTGGCCTTACGGCTCCCGACGTCGGTGGGGCTTTTAATGCCAAATTCATCGGCATCTTCATGCAGGGCGATGCCGCCGGAAAATATGCGTTGCAGGCGATAGTATTGCAGACTCACTTCATCGCCCAGTTTTACAGGGTCCTTCTCCAGATCCGAAGGCAGGTGTGGAAGCAAGAGGCGCCCGTAGCTGTAAAGCATTTCAAGATCCGGATCACTGTAAGGCATGATCTGGCTTAAGAACGAATAGACCCGCACGTAGCCTGTCAGCTTGTCACGAAACGCACCGCGCAATTCATCCGTATAAAGCGCCTTGAATCGATCCACGGCCGGTTGCAGGTGCCGCTGCAGATGCGCATGGTCGGCCGCCGCTTGTCTGGCGGGTGATCGATAAAATACATGGGCAAAAGCTTCGACCTCGCTCCAATGATAGACCTGCATCGCGTCCAGTTCGTGCTTGAGCTTCTCGAGTTGAGAAGGATCCGATGTCTCCTGCAGGCTGGTCGCGTCGTAGTAAGGCTTGAAGGCCTTGTAAATGTCCTCGGCATCGTTGACGAAATCGAGCACAAAGGGGGTCTGCTTGCCCGGCAGCATGCGGTTGAGGCGCGACAGGGCCTGCACGGCCTGCACGCCATCCAGGCGCTTGTCCACATACATGGCCATCAGCAGCGGCTGGTCGAATCCGGTTTGGTATTTATTGGCTACCAACAGGACCTGATAGTCGGGCGAGGCAAAGCGCTCGGGCAGTTGCTTTTCGCCGATCTGCCGGCCGTTGATCACATCGACATTCAGGCCCGGCTCGGTGTACTCCTGGCCGGTTTTCGGGTCCTTCACCGCACCGCTGAACGCCACCAGCGGCCGCACGTCTTTGTAGCCGTGCAGGTTGATGTAGCGCTGAAAAGCTTCGAAGTATTTCACGGCTTGCAGGCGCGAGGCGGTGATGACCATGGCTTTGGCGCGCCCGCCCAGATGGTGCATCACATGGCGCCGGAAGTGCTCAACGATCACTTCGATCTTCTGCTCGATATTGGTGGGGTGCAGTACCAGGAACTTGGCCAGGGCGCGGGCGGCCTTCTTTTTCGGAAGATCGGGGTCGTCTTCGATCTTTTTGACCAGCCTGAAATAGGTTTTATAGGTGGTGTAGTTTTTAACCACATCCAGGATGTAACGCTCCTCGATGGCCTGACGCATGCTGTACAGGTGAAAGGCCTCCGGTTTGCCGCTGTTGCCGACCCGGCCGAACAGCTCCAGGGTCTTGCCCTTGGGCGTGGCAGTAAAGGCAAAAAAGCTGATGTTGGGCTGCGGGCCACGAGACTGCATCACCCGATTGAGGTTGTCTTCCCAATCCGGCTCCTCATCGCCGTTGTCGGGCCCATCACCGGCTCCCAAAATGGCCTTCAACTCCTTGGCGGTCTCGCCGCTTTGGCTCGAATGGGCCTCGTCGGCGATGATCGCATAGCGCCGTTTGGCGATCTCCGCCTCCCAGGCCTTGGCTTTGGTGCGCTCCTCTTCGGTGGGCGCATCCAGGTTGTCCGCCCCGGCTGCCCGCAGCAGGCCGCGCAGCACAAAGGGAAATTTCTGCAACGTGGTCACCACGATCTTGGTGCCGTCGATCAATGCCGCGGCCAGTTGGCCGGAGTCCTGGTCAATGGCCTTGACCACGCCCTGGGCATGCTCGATCTGGTAAATGGCATCCTGCAACTGCCGGTCCAGCACCTGGCGGTCGGTGATCACGATCACGCAGTCGTAGACCTTCTCGTCTTGCGCCGTGTGCAGGCTGGCCAGCCGGTGGGAGAGCCAGGAGATGCTGTTGGTCTTGCCGCTGCCCGCCGAATGCTGGATCAGATAGTTGCGGCCGGGCCCCTCCTGGCGCGCGCCGGCCACCTGCTTGCGCACGGCATCCAACTGATGGTAGCGCGGAAAAATCATATTCTCCCGTGTCACCAGGCGCTGCCCGCCCTTGCCGTCGTCGATCTTGATATCGTTCTTTTCCACAAACAGAAAGTGGCCCAGAATATCTAGAAAGCTATCCGGTTCCAGCACCTCTTCCCACAAAAAGCCACTACGGTAACCTGAAGGGTGCTGGGGATTGCCCGCCCCGCATTGGATCTCGCCCGGGTGGCTGCCCCGGTTAAAGGGTCTGAAAAAGGTGCTGTCACCTGCCAGGCGGGTGGTCATATAGACCTGGTCCGGGTCCACGGCAAAATGGACAAGGGCCCTTTTCTTGAATTCGAACAATGGCGCGCGCGGATCGCGGTCATGTTGATATTGATGGATGGCATGGCGCCAATTCTGGCCGGTGCCCGGATTTTTCAACTCGCAAGTGGCCACCGGCAGACCGTTCAGGGCCATCACCAGATCCATGGTGCGATGATCCGCCGGGTGACATGGCACCTGGCGGGTCACGGTCAGCTTATTACGGCCATAGCGTGCCAGCATTTCGGGGTTGAGACCGTGGGCCGGCTTAAAATAAGCCGCCTGGAAGGTTTTGCCGTAAAACTTGAACCCATGCCGCAGGACATGCAGCATGCCCTTGATGGCAAGCTCCTTGACCAAGACCTTGATCAGCATGGCTTCCAATTGATCGGCGTGCAGCCTGCGCATCTCGGCCCACGGCGCGGGTTGGGTCTCGGCGATAAAAGCCGTCACCTGGGCCGGAAAGAGCGCCAGGGCCTGATCCCATTCCGTTACCGACCCCTGCCGCCAACCCTTGGCTGCCAGCATCTGCATCACATAGGTCTCAAAGGCTTTTTCGGTGGTTTGGCTTTGGGCCACGCGGGGACTCCTTGCTTTAACTTCGCGATCAGTTAAGTTAAGGAAAACCAATTAACCTTAACTTATAAAGAGCCTAAGGTAACGATCGAAGGCATATGAGCGAAAGCGCTGCTGGCCGGTGACCTCCACCAGGATGCCCAGTTCCATCAAGGCTTTGATCAGGGCATTGGCCGTGGGAGTGCTGACCGATAGCGCCTGTTCGGCATCGCCGGCGTTGATGATGGGTTTGCGATACAACAGATTCAGGGCCAGCCGTGCCGTCTGGGCGCGTTTGCCCAACCCCAGCACATCCTGTTCCACCTCGGTGCGCAGGGCCAGGATCTGCCGGAACACGTCCCGTCCCTTGGCGGCGGTCTGTGCCACGCCGTTCAGGAAAAATCGGATCCAGTGAATCAGGTCGTTGCCAGTGCGCACCCGCATCAGGGCATCGTAATAGCTGGAGCGGTTGCGCTCGAAAAAGTCGGACAGATAAAGCGATGGTTTGGCCAGCAGGCCGTGGCTGATCATGTACAATGGAATCAACAGGCGTCCGATGCGACCGTTGCCGTCCAGGAAGGGATGGATGGTTTCAAACTGGTAGTGGCTGATGGCCGCGCGCACCAGGTGCGGCACAGTGACCGCCTCGTTATGCCAGAACTTTTCAAGGTCGCCCATCAGTTCGGCGACGTTGTCATGATGGGGCGGAATAAAGGCTGCGTCGGAGAGATTGGAACCGCCGATCCAGTTCTGGCTGGCGCGGAATTCGCCCGGTTGCTTGTGCTCGCCGCGGACTCCGTGCATCAACACGGCATGGGTCTGCTTGAGCAGCCGGTTGGACAGGGGCAGCGTTTCGAGCTCGGCCACAGCCGTGTTGACCGCGTCGATGTAGTTTTGCACCTCGCGCCAGTCGTCGCGCTTTTCCGGCCGAATCTGCTCTTCTGGCATCAGGGCCTCATCGATGCCGGTCTGGGTGCCTTCGATGCGGCTGGAGGTCTGGGCCTCCTTGACCACGTGCATCTGGATGAAGAGATCGATGTCCGGCACGATCAGCGAAAAGGCGTTGAGTTCGCCCAGGGCCCGGTTGGCCTGCTCGAGCAAGGTGTTGATGGTGGGGTCTTCCCAGATCCAGTCATGGTTGACCGGCACCGGCTCGAAGCTCTTGTACTGAAAGCGCTGCTGCCAACGCCCGGCCGTAAAGGTTTCGAGCTTCATGCGGCCTCCTTTTTGACTATGGCCGTGCGCACATTGATTTTACCGGTGACTGCGGCGGTGATCAGGGCGGTGCGGTATTCTTTTAGGCGCTCGATGGCGGCTTCAATTTTGGCTATGAGGTTATCTATCTTGGTGATTTTTCGGTCGAGGTAGTTTGCTATGGCTTGTTGTTCATCGTAATCTGGAACAATGATCCTAAAATCACTGATTATTTCAATTGTGAATCTTGTCATTGCTCCGCCCACCAAACTTTTTAAAATATAGTCTTTAAAGGTACAGGAGTTCAGTTGATAAGCGAAATACCTCGCTTCAAGAATGGCTGCTTTTGGTCGCAGTAACGCCACACTTGATAACATTGAAAATTCTTCTTCAAGCATATTAACAGTTGCAATTCCAGCGGTGGCACCATCCTTTATATACAGAACATCCCCTTTACGGACGGGACACTTGCTATAAATTGCGTTATGATCTTCTTTAGCAACAAATGTCACATTTTTTAGGTCGATGCCTGCCTCTTTAATGTTTTTGGCAGTAATATACATATAATCGCCAGACGATTCGCTCTTTGGGCTGAAGTGCGTGCCATCACAAATTTTCAAGCAAGCATGGGTCATTTTCCAATTTTCCCACTTCTCTGGCACCTTCTCTAACCATTCGACTCCGGCGTCCCTGAACCGCATATGGGGTTGCAGGCCGAATTCGCGAGCTGCATCAGCCGGCAATCCGCGGGTGACGGTTTGGGAGATGAGGGCGGTGCGTTTTTCCTTGAGCAGCCCGATCAGAGCCTGCTTTTTGGCGACGAGGGTGTCAAGGCGGCTGGTTTCGCGGTCGAGGAAGTCGGCGATGGCTGTTTGCTCATCTTTAGGAAACAACGGTATAAGGAAATCCTTGCAGAAATCTGGAGGCACACGCTTTTGTCCGCCAGCACCATACATCTCTGCTTCACCTAACTTTCTAAATCCATCAGTAAGCGTCATGTAAAAAAGGAAGCGTTCATTAATTCGATGGGAGACACGAAGAATGTGTAGCTCTGTTGTTCCATAAGCAGCGCCATTCTCCAGGCCATTAGCTAACGCACCTTTCCAATTTTCGAAACATGGTGTGATCTTAGCAACTATCACGTCACCATTTTGGAACTCAGTGTAACCACCACCTATTTCTTCAACTATGCGTGTTTGATCCAGCTTAAGGCCACCGCATTCTCCAACTGCATCCATTGGTATAAATGAAACTTCACTTTCTTTATCGAGAGCACGAAGAATTGGTGAAGAAGGATTTACGGTTATCAAAAAGCGCGCTCTCTTTGTTTCCCAATGCTCCGGGATCTCCCCCAACCACGCCACGCTACTCTTTTTGTATTTTCTATAGGCCGGATATTTCATTTGGTGGTTTCCTTGTACAACCAATCCCGTATCTCAGCTTTGGCCCGCAGAAGTTTTGCTTTTTTTTCAGTTGCGCTTTTGCCATGGGCGGAAAAGTCAATAAGCGCATGTTCCGGAAAGGGAGCCGGATCGGGTTGAACCGGCAGCTCCAGTTTGCAGCATTCGCATTGCGTAATCGCCATTACGCCTATCGATTGCAGTTCGAGTTGTTCCGTGTAATGTTCGTGGGCGGGCTGTGGGCTAATCTGATCTCCGTCATAGACAGAAAGATTTTGTTCGTCTTTGGGCGTCGGTCGGAAAGCCTGGGAGGAAACTCGACCGCCCTGTACAAATCTTGGATGGATCTGACGCAGCAATAGTGTATCGTCATTCACGATGCACCTCCGACCAATTTATTGATCTCGTCAACGATCCAGTGCCAGGCAGTAGCCTCTTTGAGGTCTAAAGTATCCGATGCCTCATTTGCCGTGGACATGTTCAGCGCATGCCACTCTCCTTTATAAGAATCAAGATCAATCTCCAGAGTTATTTCAGAGCCACTCAGCGACCACTCAGCCTGTATGCCACCCTCTGCCGTGGGATAGAGATAAGGCACCGGAAAATGATCTGGATAGTTGGCTTTAAAAGCATTTGCCAACCAATCTAGCCCACTGCTGCTTGGGGCGAAACCGTGTTTTCCATCCAGCCAGCCGTCTTTCATCTCCCTGAATTCATCCAGTCTATCTAGAATGTCATTAGCATCCAGTAAGCTCAAATGCTCGACCGCTTCAATGCTTTGTAGGCGATCATTGCGGTTATAGCGACCGATGCCTTGTAAAGTTACGCGTGTGCCCCTTTTGTAGCCATTAAAGGCATCCAAAACTGTTTGAAGATGTTGTGTGGCGATAGGCGCTATTACTTTGGGACCGTTAATCAGCTGAAGCTGAAAGGTCAGCTTGTCTTGATCAGCTTCTGGAATACTACCTCTCAGTTTCACCGGCTCTGTCAATTCCTGAACCTGCGACGAAGCCAATATCAGCTTACGCCTAGTGGCCTTGGTCAGTCGAGCCGGTCTATCAATATTGTCCGGATCAAATTCAATACTCTCCCCATCACGTAAATTGCGGCCGATCAAGTCAAAATAACCCAGAAGTGATTCGGGCAAATGCTCGACTATGGGTCCGTGATGCTCAGCGGCATTGATAGCGCCGATTACGCAGTCCCTTGCTTTTTCAAAATATTCTTGGTTCTCTGGCGGAAAAAGAGACAACGGTTCGACAAACAAGCTCAACTGCGGGACGGCGCTGCCATTTCCAATGGCGGTCAACTTGATCGATATTCCATCCGTGAACCCCTTCGGTGATCGTTTACGATTAGGATGATCCTTCAAGTATCGCCACTTTGCCACCTCAATAATCATCTCTTCCAACCCAGCAAGATCTTTAAGCATCCCCAAAGGAATAGCGTGTTCATCAAATCGCACACCTACCATGCGAGGCGCCATAAATGGTATAGGTTGAATCATGCTGTTACCCCCTTAAGTAGGTCGAGAATTTCCGCTTCCAATACCTTGATTTCGGTTTCAATCACGTCAAGATCTCGTGGTGGCTCATAGCAGTAAAAGTGCCGGTTTAACGGAATTTCATACCCCACCTTGGTCTTGCTTTCGTCGAGCCAGGCATCGGGCACATGGGGCAGCACTTCGCGTTTGAAATAGGCTTCAATATTCTCCTTGAGGGGCACGTTTTCGGTGTCGCGCAGGTCGGTATCCGGTTCGGGGTTGCCCTGCTTGTCGCGGCAGATCTCGGCGGTTTCGTCGCGTTCGCCCAAGGCAGCCAGGATCGCCTTGAGTTCGGGCGCGGAGAGGCGCACATCGCGGGATCGGTCCATCTCGCGCAAGGCCTTCAGGAATGCTTCCCGCTCCTTGAACAGCCAGTCGCCATATTTGAGTTCGAAGGTAGCCAGCAGGTCGCGAATGGCTTGCTGGCGTTCCTGACCGGCCGCGATCTCCTGCTGGCGGAGGACTTCGTTTTTTTTGGTACTTTTGGCCAGGTTTTTAAAAGCACTCTGATCTTCGAGGCGTTCCAATCGTTCGGGAAGGATTTGGAAGTTGAGCCGCAGGGGGCGCTCCACGGTGATCTTATGATAGCCGAAATCCTCGTTGTCGAAGATCTTGCTGACCACCAGCGCTTTCTCTTTGCCGTTTAGCTTAAAGAGGCGGGTCTCAACGTCCTTGAAGCCGGCATGAATGCGGGTAATCTCCGCGATATGGTCCGGGTCCTTGGCCTTGTCGCTCGGGTCGCCGATGCGACGGCGCTTGTTGCCCAGGGATTTTTCCATTGGCACCCAAAAATTGCGGGCATCGATGAGTTGGACCTTGCCCTTGCGCCGTTTCTCTTTTTTGTTGGTGACGATCCAGACATAGGTGGCGATGCCGGTGTTGTAGAAGAGCTGTTCGGGCAGTGCCACGATGGCTTCGAGCCAGTCGTTTTCAATGATCCAGCGCCGGATGTTGCTCTCGCCGCTGCCTGCATCGCCGGTAAAGAGCGGCGAGCCGTTGAAGACGATGCCGATGCGGCTACCGCCCTCCTTGGGTGCGCGCATTTTGGAGATCATGTGCTGCAAAAACAGAAAGGCGCCGTCGTTGATGCGCGGGGTGCCGGCTCCGAAGCGGCCAGCATAGCCCAGAGTGTCGGCCTCCTGCTGGATGTGGCGCTGCTGCTGTTTCCACTCCACGCCGAAGGGCGGGTTGGCCAGCATGTAGTCGAAGGTCCACTTGTGGCCCTCGCCGTCGCGCTCGAAGCCGTCGCGGGTGAAGGTATCGTCGAGGACAATGTTGTCCGCATCCTCGCCCTTGATGAGCATGTCGGACTTACACACGGCCCAGGCTTCGTCGTTCAAGTCCTGGCCGAAGAGTTTGGGGTGGGCATCGCGGTTGAGCTGGCGGATGTAGTTTTCGCTCACCGAGAGCATGCCGCCGGTTCCGCAGGCCGGGTCGTAGATGGTCTTTACCACATGGCTGCGGGCCAGATCCTTTTCCGGGGCCAGCAGCAGGTTGACCATCAGCTTGATTACCTCCCGGGGGGTGAAATGCTCCCCTGCCTCCTCGTTGGCCTGCTCCGCCCCGATCCGGATCAGCTCTTCGAACACATAGCCCATCTGAGTGTTGTCGATCCGGCCGATCACCTCCAGTTTGGGATCGCAGAACGCCTTGATCACCTCGAACAGGATGTTCTTATCGGCCATGCGGGCGATCTGCTGGTCAAAGGCAAAGCGCTCCATGATGGCGCGCACGTTGGGCGAAAAAGCGTTGATATAACTGATGAGGTTGGGCGCCAGGTTGTTGGGATCGTCCAACAGGGAGTGTTGCCCCTCTTTGACGAACTGCATCTTGGAAAGATTGAAGAAACGCTGGCTGCTGATCTCCTCCAGCAGCCGCCGTACCACGGTGTCCGGCTTGGTCTTGATCTCCTGGTGCTTTGCGAGCACCGCCTGCTTAGTTGGCGCCAGCAGGGCGTCGAAGCGGCGCAACACTGTTAGCGGCAGAATCACCTTGCGGTATTCATTTCGTTTGTAGGGTCCACGCAGGAGGTTGCAAATGCCCCAGATGAAATGAGCCAGTTGGGAATGGGTTTCGGGAGACATACCACCGCTTTCTTATATGGTAAAAAGGTTCAGTCCAAATTTGTGTCTGATCGATCATTTCCTCATTTACCATCACGATGCGTTCACGTCATCCATCAAATGCAAATGATCACATGTTTATCCAACTATATCAACGGAAACTTCCTGGTATTCCTCTAATTTTCCCGGTTCACAATGCTTAGTGGCGTAATTTGCGATGGGGCAATCAAAATCGTCTGAGACTGGTTCTGAATTATACTATTGTCCGGATAACATAGATATATTGCGGTAAAAAATCCGACAAATGCCGAATGCCGCGATCATTTTAAACTGATTGATTTTCCGGCGAAAAAGATTGTAAATAAATCCATTCCAGTTTGCTCCAATTTTTAAAAAAGGAATTTAACAATAGTAAGAAATAACTTTTGGATAACCATAGTTTGCACCGGATCGTTGATAGACCGTCGCGCCCAGGCGAAACTTACGTTAGGCTTAATCACGATATGGATAAGTTTTTAAAAAAAATCAATGCTGCCCTATATGGGGTCGAAGTTTCTAATTGGCCTGACGCCAAGGATTACAGTTCATATTGTCGAGAAAACAATCCACCAGGTTACATAATCAAAATGGTTTTGATGTTATTGGCTCAGTCAAGATTGCCTCGTGGTGGTGATAAATCAGAATGGGAATTGTGTGTTACCTACGAAAGTATCAAATGGATTATTTCAGATTGGAAAAGATATACTTGGCGTATAATTGGCCCTCCTGGATGTATGGAGAAAGCAGGAAAACTGGAGAATAAGCTTAGGGCAGCTGCAAAGATATTAGACAATGAAATATCAACGCTATCTGAATTTGAATTTAAAAACGAAAATATTTCTCTACATAACCAGTTCCATCGGACCGAAGGTTTGTTTAGCTACTTTTTAGATATTGCAAAATCTCATTTAAAATGCAGGCCTGAGATTGTAAATAAAAGTGATGACTTTGCGGGTCTAAACCTAAACAGATATTTCGATAGATCTCGAAATATTGAATGCAATTTGATTTCTTCTGTAATTTTCTTTTTTTCACTAACAGAAGTTATTTTTGATTCCTGCTTCTCTCTATGCGATAGAAAAGGGTTATCATTCAGTGAGTTTCGTCATTTAGAATGGCCTGAACGATTTAAGTTTTTTATTCCCCCCAATGAGAATACTTCCTTAAACGAGCTTTACGGAAAGTTGATCTCAATTAGAACTTTTTATCGTAACATACCTGTGCATGCGAGCCCTACTTTTTTCTTTAAAATGGAAGGATTTGGACTGGTACCATCAAGTTATGAGAGATTAAATGATCCACATATGTCCCACAAGTCCTTTTTTGATGAAAACGAGCAACAATCAATAATTGATGCAATGAATTCGGCAATTAAATTGCTTAAAGAACATAAAAATACCAAATTTGGCTACATATATGCTGAATCCGGCTTACCAATTCATATTGTTATTGAAGCAGTGGATGAGCTCAAAAATCACATGAACACTGTTGAGCAGTTCAAAGAAGAACTGTATAGAAGAAACGAACTTCAAGATCATATTGATAACATGGAGATATGATCCTAACAAGACTTTTGCAGCGGATCGCAAAAGCGCGCCCGCTGAAAAGCTAAGTTACATTGCAAGAAAGCAATATCAAAATCAGCATGGACGGCCGGGGTCGAGCGCAGGACAATATTTTCATCGAACGACTGTGGTGGACGCTCAAGCATCAGTACATTTATCTGCATGCATTTGATACTGGCCAGCAGCTGCGCACAGGCTTAAGACAGTGGTTTTCGTTCTACAACAGAGATCGTTTTCACCAAGGCCTTGACAACAGGACACCGGATGAGGTTTATTTCGGCTTCTATCCTATTCTTGCCAAGGCTGCTTGAAATTAGAAGTAAAAAGTATTTCAATGCTGGATCGGTGTGCGCGCCGGGGGGATTTTGATGGACCCCCCGGAACACGCCCTCAGCATCTACCAAGGGGAAACGTTACCCCACAACCAGGACGATTTAGAGCTTAACTGATGGGTGCCGTTGTCCACACGATGGGGTCCACCGCCTGCCACCAGTATGTTCGAGATGATGAAGTTGAATTTGACCATATAATTCCATATTCAAAAGGTGGGCCGACAACTGTTGAAAATATCCGTTTGCTTTGAAAAAATTGTAACAAGAAGAAATCAAATACACTGAAAGAACTAATAGATTACCAATAACAGCTAACGGCTATTGCGGACTCGCTTTGCTCGCCGCAAAGCCGCACGTAGGTTCCAGAATATGAAAAATCAAATCGATGTTTGCAAATTATGCAAAAAAGATAGCAATCTCAAAATGAGTCATGTACTTCCACGATTCCTTGGCACATATTTAAAGAATACTTCCGCCACTGGTTTCCTTACAGCAGTTGACGAGAACGGAAACCCCAGTAGGTCGCAAGACCTGTATAAAAGAAGGCTTTTATGTGGGCAGTGCGAATCAGTTTTGAATGAAGCTGAAACATTTTTTGCTGAAAAGGTATTTTATCCATTTAAAAAGGATAAGCTGCAATCCATTCCTGTCGATGATCGTCTTGGAAGGTTCGCAGTTTCAGTTAGTTTGAGAGCTCTCTGGATCATGCAAATTGTTGAACATCCACTCATAAAGAGATGGAAGGATCAATTGGTGGAGCTCGAAAACGAGTGGAGGAACTATCTTTTAAAGGAGCCTAATTTTGTTAAGGGAAGCCACAGCCACCACATCCTTTTGTGTAACGAGGCTCTGCTGGCGGTGGGACTCAAAAACAGCCCAAACCTGATCCATAGCGTCTTGAGGACTTCTGCATATTATTTATTCGAAAAATTTGAAAAAGCGTATGTATTTGCAAACCTCGCAGGAGTTCAGATTATTTCCATGATCCATCCTTCCGACTTGCCAGTTTCCCGAGGAACAGAGGTGTATCCAAATCAGACTTTTGGTGTTCAAGCTCCTCCAGGAATTGGTTGGGGTGGCTATTATCAAAACCTTTTAGAACTGGCGGAAAAATGTGATGCAGCGAAGGGCCGCCTGTCTGTTGCTCAGCGAGAAATGATCGAGCGTTCATTGGCTAAAGCCCCTGAAAGAGCTGCTATGTCAGAAGATGGGCGCATTTATCAAATGCAGCAAGAACTTCTCCATAGCATTAGAGATGAGCCATAGGATAATGCGCACTACCATCCGGGAAATGACAGTCACCTCTTTTTAAACCACCCGGCGTGTTCTATTTACAATAATCTTGGACCTAAAAATGCTTTGACGGTGGACTCACAGCATCACACTATTTTTTGTGCTTTGAGCGTGCGAAACTCAGTTTTCGAGTACACTGATCGTGGTTTCAAACCATCCGTCACATGGTTTCAAACCTCGCGACACGTTACAACTGTTTCTCTTAAAGCGATTAAGGTAGATCCTGCTCTTGAGGTTAAAAAAAAGTGCAAACCAAAGAAAGAAAAAAAATTGTAATGAAACAGATTGCGCAGCCAAACACTATCTTACAAATGAGATGGGCGCGATCGTCTGAGATGGCGCGATCGTCCCGGCATTTGATACCACGCGCATAGATATTTTTAATCTGATCGCGGTTTCAAACCATCCGTCACATGGTTGCAAACATAGCGACACGTCACACGGAGTCAAACCATCCGGCGCATTACAAATACAGTTACATGTATTGATCGAAACTGCTTACATAGTGCTTACACAGCTCAAAAAATCAAAAAGGGTTTACAGCTAATGCGCCGTAAGCCCCTGATTTTTCTGGTACGCCCGGCCCGATTCGAACGGGCGACCTACGGATTCGAAGTCCGGTGCTCTATCCAGCTGAGCTACGGGCGCAAATGATAAGACCATTGCGGCGTTGGCGCCGCAATGGTCTTGCTTTTCGAATGGGGTGAGTGATGGGGCTTGAACCCACGACACCCAGGGCCACAACCTGGTGCTCTGCCAACTGAGCTACACCCACCATAAGAAAGACAGCAAATACCAAAAACCATACCGAAGTGCAAGTTAAAAAATGACCTCGCCGAACCCAGCACCCTGCGCCACGACACCCCACATGGTACCCGATGAAGCCGGGTGAGCGCTCAAATCCGGTAAATAGCGCTAAAACTGCATTTCGGGTGCGATACCGGTGCTGGCGGATGTAAAATGCCAGGATAAGCCGTTGCATCCACCGCTTTCTCGAATTTATGGCGCTTGACACTGTGTCGGCTTTACACTTATGGATAAAGAAAGCGGCGAGATATTCCTCGTCAGTACGTCGTTTCCCGCCCTGAACGGATGCCGCCCAATCTTTGTACATCCGAGAGGCTCACATGGAATGCGAAAAAGCGCTCGATTTGATTGAAATCCTCAATGCCATGGAGGATGGGGTCTATATTACAAGCCAGGACTACACGGTCGAGTTCATGAATAGCGCCATGGTGCGGCAGTTCGGCCCGGGCATTGGCAAAAAATGCTACGAGATCGTCAACAACAGCGAGGTGTTGTGCCCCTGGTGCCAGGCCAGCACTGTTTTCTCGGATGGCCTGAGAGTTCAGTCGGAAGTTTACATTCCCCGCAAGGACAAAACCTATCGCATTATCGAAGTGCCCATCAAGAATCAGGATGGCACCATATCCAAGCTCAATATTTATCGCGACATCACCGATCGCAAAGACCAGGAGTTGAAGCTGCGCGCCACGGAGCAGGATTATCGGCGCCTGTTCGAGAACGTGGCGGCCGGCGTCTACATCAGCTCCAAGGAGGGCCGCTTCATCGATGCCAACCAGGCTTTGCTCGACATGCTGGGGTATGCGAGCAAGGATGAGTTCCTGACCATTCAGATTCAAAAGGATCTCTATGTGCGGGTCCAGGACCGCATTAACTTCCAGCAGATGATCGAAGATGAGGGCCAGGTGCTCAACTATCCGGTTGACTTCAAGCGCAAGGACGGCAGCACGTTGCCGGTGCTGCTCACGTCCCACACGCGGCTCGACCCGGCCGGGCGTGTCATTGGGTACGAAGGGATCTGCATGGACCAGACCCAGGTCGCGCGCATGCAGCAAAAGGTGCGCGAGGCCCGCGATTTTCTGAACAACATCATTCAAAGCTCGCCCAATGCGATCATCGGCGCGGATATGAATGGCAAGATCATCATCTGGAACACGGGTGCCGAAGAGACGCTCGGCTATCCGGCTGCCGAGGTTCTCGGACGGGATGTGCGCATGCTGTACAGCGGGGACATGGCTTACGAGGTGATGCGCAAAATGCGCAGCCCCGAGTTCACCGGCCCGGGAAAATTGCGCGCCTTTCCGCTTACTTTCATGCACAAGGACGGCACCCCGGTGGAAGGCACTTTGTCGGCCAGCATCATCCGTGACGATACCGGCCGCGAAGTCGCCTCGGTAGGCTCTTTTGTCGATCTGGGCGAGCGGTTCGAGATGGAGCGCAGATTGCGCCGCACCCAGGAGCAGTTGCTGCAATCGGAAAAGCTGGCCGCCATGGGCAGACTCACCTCTCAGTTGGCGCACGAACTGAACAATCCTTTGTATGGCATTATGAATACGCTCGAGTTGATGAAAACGGAGATCAAGCCGGACAACAAACGGCGCCGTCTGCTGGAGATGTCCTTGTCCGAAACCGTGCGCCTGGCGGACATGCTGCGCAAGATGCTCTCTTTTTCCAAACCCGACCAGGAAGAGCGCACCCCGGTGGACATCAACACCATCGTGGACGAAATCATGCTGCTGCATGAAAAGCAGCTGCGTGAAGTGGATATCAAGACCCGAATCGAATACGCCCGGGGGCTGGGACCTGTGCTGGCGTCCAAAAATCAGTTGCGCCAGGTGTTTCTCAATATGGTTTCCAATGCCAAGGATGCCATGCCCGACGGCGGTCTTTTAAAAGTCTCCACGGCCGGCGACGGCACTTATGTGCGCGTTGAGATCAGCGACACCGGCACCGGCATCAAGCCGGAAAATGTGGGCCGGATATTCGATACCTTCTTTACCACCAAAACCGACAGCGCGCGCGGCGTGGGCCTGGGCCTCTCGGTCTGTTACGGCTTCGTTAAGGACCACGGTGGCGACATCCAGGTGGAAAGCAGCTGGGGACAGGGCACCACATTCAAAATCATCCTGCCGGTCATGCGTGCCCCCGAGCCCCAACCGAGCTAAAAACGCCCATCCTTGTTGATTCGACACATCCAAAAAAAAAAGCCAATCCTCGCGTCCGAGCGCTAAGCGGACCATGCCCGCACATTGGCCCGGACCATTTTACCTGGCTACAAATTTGCAAAAGCGGGCAAAACACCACAGACCAGCGCATCATGGCGACCCCATGGGCAATGGAAACGCAGGCGTGGGACCTCCAGGAGAACCTATCTATGGTTCTTTAATTATGAAATAAAAGAAATAACTATAATAACAGTATCTATTTACCTCGAAATGTTCATTTTTAGTTCAGTTATTTCTGTATTTATGATTTTTACTGTTGACATCAGACGGAAAATCATTTTATCGAATACTAAAGGACGCTCAACAAAAAGGGGGTGCTCGTATGGAAGATACATTAACCGTTTACAAGGCCAGTCAACTTTGCAAGGTCTCTTCCAAAACCATCATCAATTGGATCGAGGCCGGTCACATCAAGGCGTATAAAACGGTGGGAGGTCACCGGCGCATCAAGCGCGAGGATCTTGAGACTTTCATGAAACGGCAAGGGATTCCCCTGCCCGACCATGAACCAGCCAACTCCCACAAGCGCATCCTGGTGGTCGACGACGACCCGATCATCGTCGAAACCATCGTGCAGTCGCTCGAAGAAGACGAGTACGACTACGAAGTCATCTCGGCAGCCGACGGGTTCGAAGCGGGCCTGCAGGTCAATCATTTTAAACCCGATCTGCTCATCCTGGATATCATGATGCCTGACATTAAGGGCAACGAGGTGTGCCGCAGAATCAAATCCAACCCGGATACCCGGCACACCAAAATCATTGTGCTGTCCGCATACCTGGATGACGACAAATTCAAAGAGATGAAGGCATATGGCGCTGATATGTGCTTTTCAAAACCGCTGCCGCTGCCCCGACTCAAAGAAGAGGTTGCCCATCTGTTGGGGATCGCTTGATATCTCCGGCCATGCCGGAGCCAGAAAGGAGGCCAACCATGAAACTCAGGGATGCTTTGAGCAATCGAAAGTTCGTGGTCACCTCCGAGGTGCAAACACCCTTGGGGGATGACTCTCCGGAACAATTGGTGGATCGCCTGAAGCGCATCCGCGGTCGCGTTGACGGCGTGACGGTGTCGGATGTGGAACTGGAAGGGGTCGTGGGCGACAGCATTCATACCTGTGAACTGTTGCAGCGCAACCGCTTCAACGCCATCTATCAAACCACCACCCGCGACAAAAACCGCATTCAGTTGCAAAAAGATCTTTCACTGGCCCACCAGTCGGGTATCGAAAATCTGCTGGTGTTCACCGAAGACTATCGGATCACCGGCGACAGCGTGCAAGAGGAAATGTTTTTCCATGTGGATGCCGGCAAACTCGGTTCGGTTCTGGAGCATATCCGCCAGGGCCGTGGCATCGATGGCGAAGAACTGACTTCGCCATTCGACTTCACCTTGGGGTCCGGCATCGAATCGCCCTGGGGGCGCAAAGTTCCCAAACAAGGCATGCAGGGCATGGAAACCCTGAAGATCATGGGGGCCGGCTTTTTCCTGACCACCCCGATATTCGACCTGGAGCAGTTCGACAAATTCATGCGCCAGATCAGATCGCTGGAAGTGCCGGTAATCGCCGAAGTACTTTTGCTGCGCAATGCGGCCATGGCGCGTTTTATCAACCGACATTTCAAACCGAGCCTGGTGCCCGAATGGGTCATCCAGAAGCTGGACAGGGCGCCGGATAAGACCCAGGCCAGTATCGAGCTGTTCGGCAGCCTGGCGCGTGGCTTGCGCGAAGTTTGCCACGGTTTGCATATCATTACACTCGGCGGTGAAGATAAACTGAAGCCGTATCTGGATGCCGCCAATTTGCGATGAAGCCGGTTCCGCCGGAGTGGAAAGTAAAAGGTGGAGACTTAACCTTTCCTCCGGCGAAGTGCCGGACAGTGACATAACGCCGCCACAGGGCACACGTTGCACGCTTGCGGTCGCCGGTACCAATTTTCTCTCCTTTAATCCGTCTTCTTTGAAGCTTTTTATCCTCTGTGGCCCAACGACCTCCGCCCGCCGGAGCGTTCAATGGAGGATCTATCATGTCTTTACCCATCGAACTCAACGACATGGCGCCGGAGTTCAAGGAAACCGTCAAAGAGCGGGTTCCCGGCGCTAATTTTGATTTATGCCTGACGTGCGGCACGTGCACGGCGGGCTGCCCCGCCTCGGAGATCTTCGAGATGGACCCGCGCAAACTGCTGCGCATGCTGGTGCTCGGGCTTGACGAAGAGATCCGCAAAACCCACTGGGCGTGGGTCTGCACCATGTGCGCCCGCTGCGTCAAAGCCTGCCCCATGGCGGTCGACATTCCCCGCCTGGTGTACAACATTCGCGCCAGCTGGCCACGCGAAAAACGGCCCAAAGGCATTCTGGGCTCGTGCGATCAGCATATCCGGGCCGGCAATGCCATGGGCGTCCCCACCGAAGACTTCATCTGGACGGTTGAAGATGTGGCCGAAGAGATCCGCACGCATCAACCCCAGTTTGCCGGCATGCAGGTCACCGTGGATCGCAAGGGCGCTTACATGGCTATCAATCAAAACTCCCGCGAACCGGTTACCGAACCGGATGAACTGGGGCCGCTGTGGAAGATATTGCACCTGGTGGGCGCCGACTGGACCTACCCGTCGGTGATGTGGGCCGGCGAGAACTACTGTCTTTTTCTAGCCGACGACCAAGGCTGGCGCTACATTCTGGAAGAGTTTGTCGATCATGTCGACAACACGCTCAAATGTCCGATGGTCGTCAATACCGAGTGAGGGCACTCTTTCTTTGCAATCCTGGAAGGATTGCGAAAATTCAATATCTCCCACAAATTTCAGTTCACCACGCTCATCCCCATGTATGCCCAGTGGATTCGTGAAGGCAAGCTGCCCGTCAACAGCGACTGGAACAAAGACCTGAAGATCAAATTCACCGTTCAAGACCCCTGCAACATGGTGCGCAAGAGCCTGGGCCAAAGCATGGCCGACGATTTGCGATTTGTAGCCAAATCCATCGTGGGCGAAGAAAACTTCATCGACATGGTCCCCTCGGGCATCAATAATTACTGCTGCGGTGGTGGCGGCGGCGCTTTGCAGGCCGGCTATACCGATGCCCGTCGCGCCTATGGCAAAGTCAAATTCAATCAGATCCAGGCGACCGGCGCGAACTATGTCTTTGCGCCCTGCCACAACTGCCACGCCCAAATTGAAGACATCGGCCATCATTATGGTGGCCACTACAACGTGGTGCATATCTGGACCATGATGTGCCTGTCCATGGGCATTCTGGGAGAAAACGAACGCACGTACCTGGGGGACGACCTCAAAGCGTTGGGTCTGGGCAAGGAGGTACAGCCATGACACAGTCAACCATAGGCGCAGTAATGGTGGTCGGCGGCGGCATCGCCGGCATTCAAGCCTCCCTCGATCTGGCCGAATCAGGGTACAAAGTGTACTTGGTGGAGAGCCGCTCGGCCATTGGCGGCAAGATGGCGCAACTGGACAAAACCTTTCCCACCAACGATTGTTCGATGTGCATCATTTCGCCCAAACTGGTGGAAGCCGGGCGTCATCTGAATATCGAACTGCTGACGTTGAGCGAAGTCGATGCGGTCAGCGGCCAAGCGGGCGATTTCACGGTCAACCTGCGACAGATGCCGCGCTATATCGATATGGACAAGTGTACGGCCTGCGGTGAGTGCGCCAAAGTATGCCCGATTTCGGTGCCCAATGCTTTTGATGAAGGCTTGCGCGCCAAAAAAGCGGCTTTCAAACTCTACCCGCAGGCCATGCCGGGCGCGTACGCGATCGAGAAAAAAGGCACCGCGCCCTGCAAAGTAACCTGCCCGGCGCATGTCAGCGTGCAAGGCTGGATCGCCTTGATGAACCAGGGCAACTATACGGATGCGATCGCCCTTTTCAAAAAAGACCACCCCTTCCCCGGCGTGTGCGGCCGTGTATGCCATCACCCGTGCGAAGAGGCCTGCACGCGCGCACAGCTCGATCAGCCGCTGGGCATTCAGCACCTGCATCGCTATTTGGCCGACCAGGATTTGCAGGCCGAAAAACGCTTCGTCCCCGAAAAAAAAGCGCCTAAAAACCAGCGGGTGGCGGTGATCGGGTCCGGCCCGGCCGGCCTGACCTGCGCCTATTTTCTGGCCATCGAAGGATACGATGTCACCGTTTTCGAAAAACACGACGTGCTCGGCGGCATGCTTGTGCTGGGCATCCCCGAATACCGGTTGCCGCGTCACATCGTCGAAGCCGAAATTCAGACCATTCGCGACCTGGGCGTTGAATTCAGAACGGGCGTTGAGATCGGCACCACCGTCACCATTGGCGAATTACGCCAGCAGGGCTACAAAGCCTTTTTCGTGGGCATCGGCTCGCAAGAGTGCAAGGCCCTGGGCATCGAGGGCGAAGATTTCAAGGGTGTGTATCCGGGCATGGATTACCTGCGCCGGACCAACTTGGGCGAGCAGGTGCCCCTTGGCGACCGCGTGGCGGTCATCGGCGGAGGCAATGTGGCCATGGACGCGGTGCGCACGGCCTTGCGCCGGGGATCGGCCAGCCCCTTTATCATCTACCGTCGCAGCGAAGCCGAAATGCCGGCCAGCGCCGATGAAATCAGCGAATGCCGCGACGAGGGCATCGAGATCATGACCTTGATCAACCCGGTGCGCATCATCGAAAGAGACGGTACGGTCACGGCCATTGAATGCGTCCGCATGCAACTGGGCCAACCGGATGCAAGCGGCCGGCGCCGTCCGGAGCCGATTGCCGGATCGGAGTTCACCATCGACGTGGATGCGGTGATACCGGCCATCGGGCAAGAGAGCGATTGGGCCTGCCTGACCGACGAGTGCGCCTGTACCTTGAGCGGCTGGGGTACGATGAATGTGGACCCGCTGACGTTGCAGACCGCCGATCCGGACATCTTTGCTGGCGGCGATGCGGTCAGCGGACCGGCCACGGTGGTCGAAGCCATCGAAGCCGGCAAGCAGGCCGCCGTGTCGATCGATCGCTTTATCCAAGGCGAAGATGTGCGCCTGAACAGGGATAAACCGCTCCAAGCCGTTACCGACGTATCGCTGGAAGACCGCGAGCGGCGTCCGCGCGTGCCCATGCACCACCTGGCGGCCGAGCTGCGCGTGAAGGATTTTGCCGAAGTCCAGCTGGGCTACGATAACCAGGGGGCTGCCACGGAAGGGCAGCGCTGCCTGGCCTGCGGCGTCTGTTCGGAATGCTATCAATGCGTCAAGGCCTGCCTGGCCGGCGCCGTCGACCACGAGCAGATCGTGCTGGAAAGAAAAGTCAACGTGGGTGCCATTATTCTCGCACCCGGATTCGCGCCTTACGATCCCAGTCACTATGACGAATACAGTTATGCCCGCCATCGCAACGTGGTGACCAGCCTGGAGTTCGAACGCATGTTGTCGGCCTCCGGCCCCTACGCCGGCCACCTGGTGCGCCCATCGGATGGCCGCGAACCCCGGCGCATTGCCTGGCTGCAATGTGTGGGCTCGCGTGATATCAATCACTGCGACAATGGCTACTGTTCATCGGTGTGCTGCATGTATGCCAACAAGCAGGCCGTCATCGCCAAGGAACACAGCGCCGAACCTCTGGATGCAGCCATTTTCTTCATGGACATGCGCACCTTCGGCAAGGATTTCGACAAATACAACCTGCGTGCCGCAGACGATCACGGGGTGCGTTTCGTGCGCTCGCGCATCCACTCGGTCTTTGCCGAAAAAGATGACCGGCTGCGCATCGTTTACGCCACCGAAGCGGGCACCACTGTGGAAGAAATGTTCGATCTGGTGGTGTTGTCCGTCGGCCTGACAGCCGACCCGCAAGCCATTGCCCTGGCCCGAAGGCTGGGCATCGCCCTGAACCAGGACGGATTCGTACAAACCAAAAGCACGCGGCCGGTGCAGACCTCGCGTGAGGGCGTCTACGTATGCGGCGCCTTCCAGGAACCCAAGGACATCCCTCATTCGGTTATGGAAGCCTCGGCTGCAGCCGCCTGCGCTACGGAAAGCCTGGCTGCCGCGCGCTGGTCGCTCACCCAAAACAAAGAACTGCCCCCTGAAATTGATTTTTCCGGCCAACCCCCGCGCATCGGCGTGTTTGTGTGCAACTGCGGCATCAATATCGGCGGCGTGGCCGATGTGCCGGCCGTGCGCGATTATGCCCGCAGTCTGCCCCATGTAATCCATGTGGAAGACAACCTGTTCACCTGCTCCCAAGACAATCAGGATCATATTAAAGCGGTGATTCGCGAACAGAACATCAACCGGGTGGTGGTGGCCTCCTGCTCGCCACGCACGCACGAACCGCTCTTTCAGGAGACCATCCGCGAGGCCGGGCTGAACAAGTACCTGTTCGAAATGGCCAATATCCGCGATCAAAACACCTGGGTCCACATGAACGATCCTGCAAAAGCCACTCAAAAAGCCAAGGACCTGGTGCGCATGGCGGTCGCCAAGGCGGCCTTCATCGAACCGCTCTACCCTGTTTCGGTGCCGGTCACCAAGTCTGCCCTGGTAGTGGGCGGCGGCGTGGCCGGCATGGAGGCGGCCCTGGGCGTGGCCCAACAAGGCTGCGATGTGAATCTGGTCGAAAAAGAAAGCCGCTTGGGGGGCAATGCGCGTTTTCTGCGCGCCACCTGGCAGGGTGACGATATCGGCGACTACCTGGAAGGCCTTGTCGCCAAAGTACAACGCCATTCCCGCATCCGGGTGCATCTGAACACCACGGTCAGCGGCACCGAAGGCTCGCTGGGCAACATGATCTCATCTTTGACCGGCGATAACGGCGAGAACCACCGCATTGCCCACGGGGTCACGATTCTGGCCACCGGGGCCCGCGAGTACACGCCCACCGAATATCTGTACGGCCGGCATCCCGGGGTAATGACCCACTTGGACTTGGACGCGGCCCTGACCCGCAACGACAAGCAACTGTCAGCAGCCCAGTGCGCCATTTTCATCCAGTGCGTCGGTTCACGCACCAACGAACGGCCCTATTGCAGTAAAGTTTGCTGCACCCACAGCCTCAAAGGGGCCCTAGCGCTCAAAGCCCTGAACCCGCGCATGAAAGTGTTCATTCTCTACCGCGACATCCGCGCCTACGGCTTTCGCGAACAGCTTTACCAGCAAGCGCGCGCCCAGGGCGTCATCTTTATCCGTTACGATTTGGAAAATGAGCCCAGCGCGGCCATCGCCGGCGAAGATCAGCTTCTGCTGACGATCACCGACCATGTGCTGCGTCGGCCCGTACGCATCAAACCGGACCTGCTGGTGCTGGCCGCCGGCATCGTGGCCAGTGAAAACCATGCGCTGTACGAACATTTCAAGGTGCCTATCAACGACGATGGCTTCCTCGTGGAGGCGCACGCCAAACTGCGCCCGGTGGATTTTGCTTCGGAGGGCATATTCCTGGCCGGACTGGCCCACTACCCCAAACCGATCGAAGAGAGCATCGCCCAAGCCAAAGCCGCTGCCTCACGCGCCATGACCCTGCTGGCCAAGGATGCCCTGCTGGTGGGCGGCGTGGTGGCTGTGGTGGACAGCGCTCTGTGTGCGGCCTGTCTGACATGTGTGCGCACCTGCCCCTACCACATCCCCAAGGTAATGGAACACTCACATGCCGTGATCGACGCCTCCGAGTGCCATGGCTGCGGCACGTGCGTCTCCGAGTGCCCCGGCAAAGCCATCAGCCTGAAGCATTTCACCGATGAGCAGTTAATCGCCAAGACCGACGCGTTGTTCGCCAAAGTGTGATCCACGCAGCAACAGGGATGATGCAGGTTGCATCATCCCTGTCTTGTTTACCCGGCACCCGCATGTTTTTGTAAGGTCCGAACCTTGTATTCGCCGGGTGTGGCAGATGTTTAAACATGGTCGCATTGATTATCGTGCGTCCAACGCGGGCGAAGACAAACGATGCCCTGGCCCAAAAATCAAAAGGCGCGTACCCTTTTCGCGGATTTACGCGAACCTTCGTTGCCACCTCATCGCACGGCTTCCACTTGTAGGGGCGACCGGCGGTCGCCGGTGCGGGAGCAAAACCAGCATGCCAGGCAATCATGGGTGCGGGAGAATAAGGCCTCGCCATTGTTTTTGGCGTTTTAATCATCTATATTGCTAAAAATCAGTCTTATCTTTTTACCTGCGCCGGCCGCGGCCGATGTGTTTGGTTTCCGGACACACGGCCAAGTTTCTGCGCGGGCTCGGGCTTCGTTTGGACACACGCTTTGGCGTGGATGTTTGGCATGACGCTCTAAAAAAGCTTTGGAGGAAAATGATGCTGAAATATATGTGGCGATTATCGTTGCTCATCCTGGTCGCGGTCCTGGCGACCGGCTGTGGTTACAACACGATGCAAGCTCAGGAAGAGCAGGTATTCAAAGCCTGGGGCGACGTCGAGTCCAGCCTGCAGCGCCGGGCGGACCTGATTCCCAACCTGGTGGAAACGGTCAAAGGCTATGCCGGACATGAACGCGAGACCCTGCAAGGGGTCATCGAGGCGCGCGCCAAAGCGACCAGTGTTCAGGTGAACCCCCAGGATCTCAGCGACCCCGCGGCCATGCAGCAGATGATGGAGGCCCAGGGCGGGCTTTCCTCGGCTTTGTCGCGCCTGATGGTGGTGGTCGAGCGTTATCCTGACCTTAAAGCCAATCAGAATTTCATGGATTTGCAAAACCAGCTGGAAGGCACCGAAAACCGGATCAATGTGGCCCGACAACGGTACAACGAGGTCGTGCAGCAGTTTAATTCCATGATACGCAGATTCCCCAACAGCCTGACCAACAGTTTGCTGCTGAAGTTGGACCGCAAAGAGTATTTCAAGGCTGAAAGTGGCGCCGAACGGGCTCCGCAGGTGAAGTTTTAGTTGCGTTGTCCGTTCAGACGTTTTGCCCGTTGCGTCCGCTTGCTTAAAAGATCTCTCGTTTTGCACGCAACATACACGAAACAGGTTGGATCATGGAGGACGGTCATGGGCCGATTCTTAACATACCGACGTAGCCGGCCCATGGGCTATTTGGCCGGGTGCCCGCTGCTCTGGGCGGCGCTGATCCTGTTCATGTCGGCCGACGCCTTGTGGGCCCTCGACGTGCCGCCCCTGCAGGGCAGAGTCAACGACACGGCCGGCATGCTCAGCGCCGGGACGGTGCGCCAGCTTGAAACGGCTTTGCAGGATTTGGAGCGCAGCGACGGCACCCAGATAGTGGTGTTGACGGTTTCCTCGCTGGAAGGGGATCCTTTGGAGGACTTCTCGCTGCGCGTCGCTGAAAAATGGGGTGTCGGTCATCAGGAAGACGATAACGGCGCTCTTCTGCTGATCGCCAGGGATGACCGCAAAATCCGCATCGAAGTGGGTTACGGACTGGAGGGGCGCCTGACGGATCTGATGTCCGGGCGTATCATCGGCAATGTCATATCGCCCCAATTCAAGATGGGCCGCTTCGACCAGGGCGTCATCGACGGGGTGGCCGCCATGATCGGCACGGTCAAGGGAGAATACACCGCTGCCGCAAAACCCCGCCGGGACAGCCGTGAAGGCAGTTCGCCCGGGTTGCTCGGCCTGATCGTTCTGTTTTTTCTGATCCGGGTGCTCGGGCGCGTCAGCAAGGTCATGGGCGCAGCGGCCGGCGGCATCCTGGCACCCATCGCGGGTCTGTTTTTCTTCAATCTCGGCTTACTGGCGCTGGCGCTGATTCCTCTCGGCATCATTGGTGGTTTCGCCCTGAGCCTCTTCGGAACGCCTTTGTCGTCCAGCCATACGACCACGCGCTCATCCCGAGGAACATTCTGGGGGGGCGGATTCGGCGGTGGCGGCGGTGGCGGCGGGTTCGGTGGCTTCAGCGGCGGCGGCGGCGGATTCGGCGGCGGCGGCGCGTCAGGAGGATGGTGATTCAATGAAAAATCTTGCCCAACGATTCCTGAACCAGGCAGAATACGAGCGCATCGACAGCGCCGTGAATGCAGCCGAGAGCCGGACGGGCGGTGAAATTGTCTGCCTTATCCAGCCGGCCAGTTACCATTACCCTTTGGCCAATGTGATCGGCGCCGCATTCCTGTCGCTGCCCGTGGCCCTGGTGCTGGCGCCCCTGCTCGGCGGATATCTGTGGATCGGCCACTATGACCTGTGGCTTTTTCTCGGCATTTTCGGGGTCCTGTTCGCAGGCGGTCACTGGCTGCTCGATCGGTGGCCCTGGCTCAAGCGTCGGTTCGTCTCCGATCGGGAGATCGCCGAAGAGGTCGAAGAAGCCGCGGTGACGGCCTTTTTCCGCCATGGGCTGTACCGGACCCGAGACGCGAATGGCGTGCTGTTGTTTATCTCTGTGTTCGAACACAAGGTTTGGATTTTAGCCGACCACGGCATCAACACAAAGGTTCCAGCCGATCAATGGGAGGCCATTGTGGCCCGACTGACCGCCGGCATTCACCGCAAAGAATCGGCTACAGCCATCTGCGAGGCAATCGCCGCAATCGGCAAGATATTGGAAAACCATTTTCCAGCCCGGGCGGACGACCGCAATGAGTTGAAAAATGTTATCAGAGAGTGACTCGCAGCAACAGCACGGCTTTGAATTGGAAACAAGGTTCGTCCCTGCATGTAACGGTGGCCAAACCTATCCGCATCCGAGTCTCACTGGCTATTAACGGATGCGTTGAATCCCATTCTGACGACATCTACATCCCAGGGCAATCGCATGAAAAAACGTTCATCGAATGGATGGTGGCGCGGACCACCCACCCGGATCACCGGATCGCAGCACGATAGATACTGAGCCAAGTAAAGAATCTCATAATAGCACGCTACGTGCCAAGGTTTACATGCGATGGCCCTGATCTACATCGAAGAGCGTATTGAAAACCCGCGGCCGCTCTGCTAAGTTCGTAGTGACTTTTTTTACCGCGACTTTCGAATCATTCGGTTCACACAAACAACCAGCGGAGGCATAGATGATCAAATCCAAGGCATTGGAGATCAATCTGGCCCGCACCCAGGTGGATGTGGCCATCGATCCACGCTACTGTAGTCTGCAAGAAGTCATGGGCCGCTATTATGGGCTGCTCGATGGTTTGAACGCCTTTCTCAAAGAAGTTTCCCACCCATATAAAAACTGGCACTTTATCGTCAACGGCGCGCGCGGCTATGCCTTGGATTACTTTCACCTGATGCGCTCGCACCCCATGGGTGTCGATGCCGCCGACTGTTTGATCGAGATCTTTCTGGATGCCCTCACCGCCGACACAGCCGCCTCTGTCAAAGTGGATGCGGTCGACAACCTGGTTCTCTTCCTTCAGAAGATCCTCAAGACCGCCGGACCGGACCACCCCCGTTTCGAGCATCTGCTGAATACGACGCTGGAGAGTATCCGCCTCATGCCCGAAGCGCTATTCTCTCTTTTCGTGCGTAGTTTTTACCCGCTCAAACGATTGGCGGAGGCCTGCCAGGATCTGCAAAGCCCTTGCATGGCCGATTGCAGCATCATCAACCGCCTTTTGGCACGTGCGCTGACGAACACTGCAGCGTATTGGCTGGCACAGGATGACCCTGCCGACTGGTTTGCCCATGACGCGCACAACGACCTTTCCGAGCGGCTCGCGGCGCTTTTTCAACCGATTTCGCATACCCACCTGAAGGCACAGCAGCAAAAACTGGCATGGCTGGCGGAGAACGCCGACTTTTCCTCGCGCGAGGTTTTATCGACCTTATGCGGCATGACCGATCACGGCGACATGGTGCGGCACTATCGCCGGATTCCGCAACAACTTCTCGATGCGGGTGGCGCGGCCAGCGGATACCAATGGAAAGTGCTCTTCTTGTTTCAAAGTATGCGCATCGAAGGCTTGTCGCTGATCCATGAAGATGTGCTGCGCGATATCAACCGGACGCTGCACTGGTTGATCACCCACCAAAGCAGCCGCAATGTCAAAAACCTGGTCGAAAAAACGTTTACCATCCTCAAGAGCAATGTCCGCAACTATCCTGTCACTGCGTTGAGCTGTGTGCTCAACATGGGCAAGGGCATTTTTCAGACGGACGATGCCGAATTGATCGACGGTTTCATCGACGCCGTGAGCGAGTTGGGGTTTCAGGCCCCGCAAATCAAGGGGGTGCGCGACGACTGGCAGATCATGGTCAACAGCGCCCATCTGCAGAATATCCGCACCTGGATGGAACTGATCGAGATCCGGCCCAAACGAACACGGCGCCTGCTGTCCAACCTGATCATCCACCTGGCGGTCAGCGGCGTTTTCATCCGCGACACCGATCTGTTCGGCCGCGACATCACCCGCTTGCTCAACAGCGGCATCGGCCCTATTTACAACCTGACCAAGCAGTTAGCCCGTCTTTTTCCGGTCTACTTTAACGATATCGGCGCCGAAGGCGAGTTGCGCGACACCTCCACCCGCATCGATGAAATCTGCCACCGCCGCGACCCGCTGATTCACTTTTTGCGCAAACAAAGCCACGTGGAAGGCAGCAACCGCATTTTAAACCTGATGGAAGCCGCCCTGAATTTTTGGGCCACCAAGGATAAGAAGGCGCTGCTACCCTTTTTGCCGCCCCCGATTTACGAGGAGATCGAAACCACCGGCCCCTATATCGATGGGGTCCATACGCTCATGCGCGGGCTGATCCAGTCCGACGTGCAGGTCCCCGAAGGGCTGCTGACGCTGGATTCCGAAACGCTGACCCGGTTGACGGCCTCTATCGAAACTGTCAGCGAGACCGACCGCCAGCGCGTGGTCCTTTTCAGTGAATTTTACAAGCAGCTCAACCAAAAATACAATCTGGACTATCAGCACCTGCGCCAGTATGTGGATCAATTGCCCGGCGATCTGTTCCCGCAGCTTGACAAGCTCAAAAGCGCCTTGACGGAACCCGATCTGAAAATGCGGATCTCACGGCTGCTCGACTACCTGGACCTGCTCAAGACCATCATCGTGTCGCCCCAAAGCTATGACATCCGTGAAAATATTTACAAGAAACGGCATTTTACGGTCGACATCCCGTCCATGTACGGCAGCTATCGCGAACTCAAATTCGATGCCATGGGTCTGACGCTGCGCATCGAGGCGCTGCTCAACGTTCTTTTCGAAGAATTGATCGACACCATCGACCTGAGCTTCATCACCAAGGCCACCTGCCACCAGATCAACGCACGTCTGATTCTGTTCGATCGGGCGTTGAAGGTCGACGGCATTGCCTCGGCCGAACTGGCGCGCGAACTGGATATGCTGAGCCATTCACTGGTCATTCGCGGTTTCAGCTTCACGCAATACCTGGATATTTTCAAAGGATTTTCCCAGGCCGTCAGGAATGTGATCAACGATTACTTCAACAACATCCACGGCGAGCACCTCACGCGCATCTTGTCCGATCTGCCGTCAGACAGCGTTCTGCAAAAATATCTGCCCAACGGCTGTACGTTGGAGATGGATCAGGAAAAGCTCTGCCATCGCACATCGGAGATTTTCTTCCGAGACCGTTTGGCCACATCCCTGGGTCTGCAACAGTTGGATCTCTTCCTGAGCCGTATCCTCAACACCTTGTTCAATCAATCCAACAAGCTGCCCAGGGAAAAACTGCGCCTGCTGCTCAACTACGACCCAGAACGCACCATCACCACGCTGCACCAACCCAACGAAGCGGTCGGCGGCATCATTTATCTCGGCAACAAGGGGCTCAATCTGGTCAAGCTGAAACAGTTCGGCCTGCCCGTGCCACCCGGCTTCATCATCACCACCGAAATCTTCCGCTGCCGGGAAATCATCGACGCTTTTCCGCCGGCGCAAGCCAATTTCAAGGACCGGGTCGCTCAGAATATCCGTGCCATGGAACAACTCTGCGGCAAACGTTTCGGCGATCCGGCCAACCCGCTGCTGTTTTCGGTGCGCAGCGGTTCCTCCATTTCACAGCCTGGCATGATGGACACTTTTCTCAATGTGGGCATGAACGAGCAGGTCGCCGCGGGCCTGGCCGCGCGCAGCGGCAACGCATGGTTTGCCTGGGACAGCTACCGGCGCTTCCTGCAATGCTACGGCATGGGATTGGGCATGCGGCGCGACGACTTCGACGACATCATCGGGACCTATAAAAAGAATCTGGGCATCCCTTTCAAAAAAGAGTTCAGTGGCGATCACATGCAGCAGATCGCGCTGAGTTACAAGCAGCGCATCCTGGATGAAGGCCACGACATTCCCGACGATGTGATGGCCCAGTTGCACCATACCATCCGCTGCGTGATCGATTCCTGGGAAACCGAAAAAGCCAAAACATACCGGCACATCATGGGCATTTCCGACGACTGGGGCACGGCCATCACGGTGCAGGCCATGGTTTTCGGCAACCTTTCCAAGCAATCGGGCTCCGGGGTCATTTTCACCCATAACCCGCGCTGGTCCGGCGAAAACCTGAGTCTGTGGGGGGATTTCACCGTGGAAAACCAGGGTGAAGACGTGGTCTCCGGGCTGGTCAAGACCCTGCCCATTTCGATCAAACAGCAGGAGATCGAGATGCGCGATACGGACATCACCCTTGAAACCCACTTTCCCGAAATCTTCCAGACGATGACCGCCTGGGCGCACGAATTGGTCTTTCAGAGAAACTGGAGCCCGCAGGAGATGGAGTTCACCTTCGAAGGTCCGACCGTCAAGGATCTTTATCTGCTGCAGACCCGCGACATGGCCATCCGCGAACGCAAACGCGTGCTGGCCTTCGATCCGGAACAGAAGAAGGACGATTTTTACCTGGGTCACGGCATCGGGGTCAGCGCGGGCGCCTTGAGCGGGCGATTGGTGTTCAGCCTGGAAGAAGTCGAACACTGGCGCGCGCAGGAACCCGGCACCCTGCTGATCCTGGTACGCGGTGACACGGTGCCGGACGACATCAAGGAAATTTTCGCCACTGACGGTCTGCTGACCGCCCGTGGCGGGGTCACCTCGCACGCAGCCGTTGTGGCGCACCGACTGGGCAAAACCTGCGTGGTCGGCTGCGGCAGCATGCTTTGCGACGAGCGCGCGCGTATCGTCCGTTTTGGCGCACACGCGCTGCAATCCGGAGAATTTATCAGTATTGACGGGCGCGAAGGCGCCGTTTACAAAGGTTACTTAAAGATCAAGGAGGCATAAGGAGGTCGCATGCAGCAAATTAGAAGTAAAAGCAATGCAGTCAATTTGGGAATCAACGGTTTCGGTCGCATCGGCAAGCTGACCCTGTGGCATCACATCGGACGCAAATACTTCGACCAAATCGTTGTCAACATCGGCCGCCCGGCCGGCACGTCGCTGGCCGATATCGCCCACTACCTGCAACGCGACTCCACCTACGGCTCGCTGCACACCTATCTTTACGGGTGCCAAGCCAAACCACTGATCGAAGAACTCGACGAAAACGCGGGCAGTATGCGCATTGACGGCACCACGGTGCGCTTTCTGCGCAAAGAGCGCAACCCCGGAGCCCTTCCATGGCGCGAGCATGACGTGCGCCTGGTCGTGGACACCACCGGACAGTTCCTCGATCCCACCATCTCCGCCGACACGGCCAAGGGCGCTTTGCGCGGCCACCTGGCCGCCGGAGCGGACAAGGTCATCGCATCGGCCCCGTTCAAGATCAAAGCCAAGGCCACGCCCATGCCCGAGGATGCCATCACCACCGTGATGGGCATCAATGCGAACCACTATGACCCGCGGCGGCACAAGCTGATCTCCAATGCCTCGTGCACCACCACGTGCCTGGCCCACATGATCAAACCTTTGTTGGACGGTTTCGGCGCCCAGCGCATTTTATCGGCCTCGATGGCCACGGTGCACGCCGCCACCGGTTCACAGCAAGTGCTCGACCGACTGCCCGCGGCCGGCAAGACCGATCTGCGCAAAAACCGCAGCATTATCAACAACATCATTTTGACCACCACCGGTGCCGCCGCAGCTCTGGCGCTGGTCATTCCGGAAATGAAAGGCATCGGGTTCATCGCCGAATCGGTGCGCGTTCCCACCAGCACGGGATCGCTGATCATTCTGGTGCTCAGCATCCAGGAGGACCTCGCCGGGCGCAGCGTAACCCGCGAAGCCCTCAATGCCATTTACGCCCGCGCGGCTGCCGACGATCCCAACGGCTACCTGCACTACACCCAGCAGCAAAACGTCTCGGGTGATATTATCGGAACGCCGCACGCCGCCGCCATTATCGAGGGCCACGAAACCCACACGCGCACAGCCGAATTGGCGATCGACCTGCGCAAAGTGCCCGGCATCTCGGAAGCGCTGCTGGCTTCCATGGAAAGCACCATCGTCCATCCCCAGGTGACCCAGGCCGTCATCTACGGCTGGTACGACAATGAAATGGGCAGCTACGTCCAAATGCTCGGCGACCGCACCGTTACGGTGGCCGAGCAGATGTAGACTGCCGCCTGAATCCGTGTCTGCGCTTCTCTGCGTCTTGCCGGCAAAATGCAAACCACAGCGGAACGCAGAGCGGCAAAAAGCAACCACCTGAAGAATGGCCCCACAGGGGATATCGCCCACAGAGATATTTTTTCTGTGGGTTTTTTTTATTTTGACCTATGTCAATGGCGCGACCGATTAGGCAGTATATGGATAATTTAGGCAACTTTCGGGATTGGCACGTAGTGAGGTGAGCCGGGCGTTTGGAACCCGAAAGTTGAATAATTATATAAATTGTTCGATGCCGGTCGTGCCGACGGCAAAAACGATGGTCTTTTCGCCATAGCAACTCGAAATAAGGGTCTTCGATCACATTCAGACAGGTAGATAAATGAAAATGCGTTTTTCAGGCACCTTTTTCAAACACCCCAGACACCTGTTTCAACTGGCGATCCTGCTGGTAACCGTGGGCATCGGCCTACAGTTCTACGTCTATGTCCGGCAGGCACTTGGCACGCAGGCCATAACGGTGCAGCGACCGCCGGGGGTGGAGGGATTTTTGCCAATCGGCGCGCTGATGGGCTGGAAGCAGTTTTTCCTGACCGGCCGGTGGGATGCCGTTCATCCGGCGGCCATGGTGATTCTCGGGTGGGCCGTGGTGCTATCGTTTGTCTTCAGAAAAGCCTTTTGTGGCTGGTTCTGCCCGATCGGCACGATTTCAGAGTGGTGCTGGCGGGCCGGGCAGTCACTGTTCGGCCGCAATCTGACATTGCCCGCCTGGGCCGATAAGCCGCTCCGAATGCTCAAATACGTTCTGCTTGGCTTTTTCGTGTGGGCGATCGCCATGATGAGCATCGATCAGATCCATGCGTTCATTCAAAGCCCTTACTACAAACTCTCCGATGTCAAAATGCTGCACTTTTTTACGCGCATGACATTTTTGACCGGCATTGTGCTGGTGGTTTTGGTGCTTCTCTCGCTGTTCATCAAGAATTTCTGGTGCCGCTATCTTTGCCCGTATGGCGCATTGCTGGGCCTATTCTCGATGGCCAGCCCTACGCGCGTGCGACGTGATGCCAAAAGCTGTATCGGCTGCGGGCATTGCGACCGCGCGTGTCCAGCCGGGTTGCCGGTATCGCGCAAAGAGGTGATTCATAGCCCGGAATGCACGGCATGCCTGGCATGCGTCGAGGCCTGTCCGGTGAGAGAGACATTGGCGCTCTCGACCACCGGCCTTGCCCCGCACGTTTGGTCGGCTCCCCGAACCGCTGCGTTCATTGCGCTGTTCTTTGTTCTGACCGTATACACGGCATCTGTTTCCGGGTATTGGCGCGGCGCTGTTTCCGATCATGAATTCCGCGTCCGGCTGGAAACCATCGATGCACCGGGCAACACCCATCCGTAGTCCACGACCGAGCATCGGGATCAAAGGCAGACACGACATGCGCCGATGCTTCACGCCGCCCGCGCATCTTGGGAGCCCCGGCCTCTTTTGACAGGTCCCGGGGTATAGGTGTATGGTCCATGCGATTGACAAACCCACGCCCATAAAGGAGCTTGATGACCTGGATCGATTCTCTTCAATCATGGTTTGAGCGGATGCCGATCCTATGAAAGCACCCTTTCCGTTCATCCCCTGGAATACCTCCGCCTTGTGGCGCGAGGTCAACGCCGGCTTCGCACACCTTTTACGCGCAAAAAAAACGGCACTGGCGGACACCCGGCAGCTTGCCGATCAACTGCATGCATCCATGGCATCGCTGTTTCCGCTGCTGAATGACCTGTGTGCCATCACCTGCACGACATGCTCGGATATTTGCTGTCAGCGCGCGTATGTATGGATCGATTTCAAGGACCTGCTCTTTTTACACATGACCGACATCCCTGTGCCGGGCGCACAACTGCTCAGCGCCCGGGGGGAGCACTGCCGCTACTGCGGTCAGCACGGCTGCCGGCTCGAGCGGATACAACGGCCCTTCGTCTGCACCTTATATCTGTGTCCGGCCCAAACCCTGCGCCTGCGGGAAGACCCCACCGTCATGCATGCGACCACGGAAGCCCTGCAACGCATCAAACGCACCCGGCAAGCGATGGAAACAGCATTTATCCGGGCGCTGATGGCCTGAAATCGTCAAGCGTTGACCTCAATTCCCCGGCTCCGGGAAAAGGACCGGCCAGACATCATCGGTGCCGACCTTCAAGCTGAGCCCTTCCCGAGAAGGCCGACGGCATCGTATTGCACCGATTTTTTTCGCGACACCTGCCGCGGCGGGCGTAAAGTAAACCATCACTTCGCAATGGAGACGTCCTGATTCATGCCGCGTAAACAGCGCCATCTCTTTCGGGCGGCCTGCCGCCATATACTCCGACGTGAAGAGCGCCTCAATTTGGCGCAAGGGTTCCGAGGCGAACATGGCGTCTCCCAGATTTTGCGAGAACCAGGTGCTCATCGTTGCAACTCCCTGAACGCTGATCAGCGGCGGTCCCAGCCCGGCTTACATAAACCAGCCCCCTGCAGCAGGGTATTCGAACGGCGGATATCCCGCGACTACGCCTTCGACTTCGACGGATCACTTGCACCGGATGGGGCAGACCGCGAATCGTCTGAAGCTCTTATGGCCTTCTCTTTCTGCTTTTCCCGGAGATCGCGCGCCATATAGAAAGCTTTGCGTTCTTTTGTTCTTTGACCATGCTCGCCCCGACGTTTTGCGTAGGGTTGATTTTAGAGGGGCCGCGATTGATGGTCTTGTATTAAAGATTTTAGAATTCTATTTCAGTGCTGCCAACTGAACGGATGGGGAGTGCAATTGCAAGAATGACCGTCGAGACATCCTTCAATGGACTCTCGGACAGGCTCTTGCCTATAAAATTGAAACCTTTCGAGGCTTGTCAATGCATTATACCACGCGCGGGCGCAATACTGCTTCGCCCTCCGCAAGCCGGCCTACGTGACGAGCATGCGCTCTGGATAGAAGTGCCAACGCTAAAAAAAACAGATGATAGGTTTGACGGCCGAATACTGGTCCTAATGAGGCGTGTTATCGCAAGGGGTCACCCATAGGGGCGACTGGGTCGCCCCTATGGGTAAAAAATGCTTCGTACCTGAAAAGGAGTCACCCCCGGTCATGGCCAATCATATGGACTTTTTTCGGTAAGATAGCGCCGAATAATCGAGACACCGGAACACTTCTTGGCAAGGCCTGGATCAATCGGGGCCATACAACCAGATCCGGTGCCGCACGGTGCAGTAGCCGATGCCAAACGCGTACGGGTCGTCCTCGTCTTGGTCAAAAACGCGCTCACCCGGGTACTGTACTTCCAACAAGTAGCGCTTGCACTCGTCAAGGTCCATACTCTGGCTCGTCTGGCCAGCCGACAAGGTGATAAAATCCGCACCGTGGCCAATGGCGGTCACCTCATTGCCGGTGGCCTGAGTATAGCAGGCGTAATTGCCGAGGATCGCCCCTCCTGCGATGCGCATCGCGTGATCGTAGGGTATGCCCGGAGACCAGCTAACGGTTGTATTCCCAGGCGTGACTGTGCTGCCGGCCGAAGGGGAAGAGAATTCGATCGCGGGCGGACAACTGAAAGTGAGCGAGCGATTATCCTCTGGATCAGTGGTCGTGACGTCAATGGTAAAGGTTGTGCCCGGTCCGCCGGAAAGGTCCGCCGTCGCCAAATCATAAAGTCCCCCACCCGCGTGCGACACCGCCACGCCGTTGACCCTGACCACGGCGTCCTCGACGTCCTCATGGTCGCGGGTCACCAGAATTTTACCGGAGACCTGCTTTTCGTTGGCGGTCAGAATGTCCGTAACAAAAATGGGTGTCGCGCCGATCTGAAGCGACGGTGCGTATTCGTATGTTCCCAGGTTGCCTTTGGTTTCTCCTTCTTTAACCTTCCAGCCTTCCCTGTGCAGGGTATTCTCCGTCATTTTGGCCCGGCCGTCCAGGGTATCGTACACAGATACCTCTGCGGTGTCTGCGCTGTACGTCATGCTGGCCTCATATCCCGCATCCCTGAGCGGTTGAAGCGCTTTGTCCTGCATGAAAGCGTAATCTTTGTCCTTGGCGTGAAAAACAAGTTTTTTATACCCCGCGAAGGTAAAGGAGACCTCCTCGTAGGGATCAGTGTACACCGTTCCGTCCGGTCCGTTAAGACCGGAGGGCTGAGCGTACTCTTCATAAAGAATACCTCCTGTGGACCCATCCGTGCTACCCCAGTAGACGTGAATCTTGGGTAGATTGGCCTGATTGGAGGAAACTTTGATTTGGGTGCCGCCGTCCGTCGCAAAGCGCTCGCACCAGAACCGGTATCCCGACGGCACAGTCCCGGTCATCGCGGTATCGCCCGCGTCGAACGAGCACATTCCAAGTATCTCCGCCGTGCTCTCTTCGACGATTTCAACCTGCTTGACCTCCTTCGAACCACACACCTCCACGCCAGGTGCGCCTTCGACCGGAATGCACTCAGGCGCCGAGACCGTCACGGTGCACCAGAATGCTCCCGACGGAGTAGCGCCGGTGACGTTGTCATTACTGGAAGAGCCGGAACCCGAACAATTGGCCAACATCAACAGTACAATCGATATAGCAAGTATCCTGTTCATCTCTATGCCACTCCTATTTGTGAGCCATTAGAAAACCGGCACCGCCCTGATCCGTATGGCAGGTGCGCACGAATCACGCTATGATCGCAAGGCTGCGCCCACGGCCCTGCGGGCGTGCTCTTATTTTTCGTGCGCGCAATTTAACAATGGAAGGTTTACAGATGGGGTACAGATAGCGGATGGGATGCAAAAGGGTGCGCATAGGTGGTCGAACCCTGAAGCGATCTTCAATCAAGCGGTGACCCTATGGACAACTTGGGTACTGCATAATATTTTTCTATCTGGGTATCCACCTCGGTCAACTGAGATACGGCGTGGGGTGACGTAGGAAAACCCCGGTGATCCGGGTGGGTGGGAAGGAGATGCCATGAGACGTTTACGAACCATCGCCGCGATGGTCGGCATGCTGTTGGCGATGTGCAGCATGGCCCTTGCTGACACGATCGCCGGAACGTGGACCAAAACAACCCATCCGGACACCCACAACATCGTTCTCTTATACAGCGATTCGGAGATCGTGAAAGCCATCGGCTACGCGCAAGTGGGCGGTGTGCCGGCCTACTGGTATGGCGAAGGCACTTTCCGAAAAGGACAACTCGCGTTACAATACCATTATAGTGCGGAGGCGACACCCTTTGGTTGGGAACCCGAAGGCCGGATGCTGCTGACAGTGACCGCGGATGGTACCACCCTGCGCGGTACGGCAACCTCACGATCGGGCAACTGGTCCGAATCGATCGAAATGCGACGGATTTCCTTCGTCAAGCAGCGCTGAATGCGCGTTTTATCGTTTCAGGCGACTGCAAAATCCCATCCCATCTCAATCGCCAGATAATGCGGAAGAAGCATTATCGATCGCGAGAAATCCAAGCCTGCTGTTTCGATGTGATGCCGAATTTTTGATGAGAAAGGAGTTGTTGCGGCCACAACGGATCTGAGTACCACTGGGGGGGCTTCCGTAGATTCCGGATCGTTGGCGGCGCAACAGGCCTCGGGATCCGAAGAGACATAATGCGCCCGACACATGATGGGCCGCACCGGATAGGCACTGCATGCCTGGTCAACCAGCAAAGGGCAGCAATGCTCGTAACCGGAAAAATCGGCCTGGGCGTCGATAATGGCCGCCGGGTATCTACCCGGTCTGGAATTGTCCCATGCATGCCATTGCCGGGTTCTCAACTGAAGGTCATTCATCTGATCCAAGCTAAATTCCCGTTTGAGATATTGCACCAATGTATGCGCTTCTGCAGGGTTCGTCAGAATATGACACCGGCAACAGCAACAACAGCCCAGTTTGCACATGGGAACAATCCCCTCTTGGCTGCGCAGCCGATCCATTTCACGCGACGCTGCGTCATCCGCCGAGGCATACACATCGTTGACGAATTTTTCTTCAGGTGACATGGGGATATCCGTCCCGAATTCCCCCCGGTTACGATCAATCAAATGACCCACTCCTTTTGGACAGGGACTTCTTTCTTACCCTCAGGGAACATACCCGACCCTCGTAAAGGATCGGCTTATTACCCCACACCGGCGATAACCCCAGGGGCGTAAGCCGATGATCCCTGCCAGCAATACCAGCGATAGATCTGTCTTTACATTTAAGCTTTGCATCCTATCGCCCCTGGATTGGATTTGCAAGGTATTGAATACCCTACTTGACCTCACGTTGCCGCGTCGTGTGCTCCCGATTGGCAATCGGGTTACTCCCAAGCCATAGCCTGTATAAAGCATGAAGATGAAGAACTCTCATTCTTTTGCGCGGGGGTATCGAGCGCGTCGTCCGGGAGTTGTGCGTTTAAATCGGCGTACACCCGGTCTGCAATCAGGGCATGCATACGGGTTGTCGGGTGCTTGTCGTCCCAAAAAAGGGAACCGCCACCATCGAAATTATTCGGGACACTGAAATTGGGCGACGCTTGCGTCACGTTGTCGAAACCCAAGGCGCCCGGATCAACGAGGATTTCCAGGAACAAAGCATCCACGTCAAATTCATAGATGCCGATATTTGGATAAGCGGCACTGAACGTGTCGATCAGGCTTGCCAGGGCCGCATTGAAGTTGGTGGAAAATGCAGTGGCCTCAGGTGCATTGACCGATCCCAGCCTGTGCGGTATGGCGCCCAGATCGGGCAAATTCAGAATCAGTACAAACATGGCCCCGTTGGCGACCAAGTCGCTCATTGCGTTGTCGATATTGTTAACGGCCTTTTGAAAATCCCCATCCCCGTTAAAATAATCGTTTCCTCCGATCCAGATCATATACAGGTTCGTCGGCGAAAGCGGGGGACCCGTCGCCATGATATAGGCCCTCACCTGTTCGATCAGTCCCGGCGGTGTCAATCCATTGGATTGGGCACCCCCTAAGGCGCGGTCGGTTAAATTGGTGTCAAAGTGGGCTGGATCGGTTAGGTATTCGACCCACACCGGTCCATTGGAAAAACGGCTTTCCCAGTACAATTCCGGATCAGGCAGCGGCTGTCCCTCAAACAGCCCGTAATTTCCATTGTCCGACAAGCTGTCACCGAAGATGACGATTTCACCGAAGGGTCCTGCCAGGGCGTTCGATGCACCCAGCAGAAGCGATAGTGTTAAAAGGATACGGATAGCCCAGGACGCTTTCATTTTCATCGTTTTTCTCCATGTTTGGTTCATTCAATAGCGTGTGCGCTATCATTCACTTCCATTTGACGGACAGCGGCGGCGCACAGGCGACCTGGCCCATCCTACTTGTCGAACAGTTTCTTGATCTGGCCGAGCTTTTCTTGAACCTTCCCATCCGACTTTTCGCCTTTGCCTTCGGCTTCCAAGTCGGGGTTCATGCTCACCTGTCCGGCGATCTCCTTGATTTTGCCCTTCACTTGATGCAACTGGCCTTCTGCTTCGTCCCTGGTTCCTGATTTCATGGTATCCTCCTTCAACGGTAGTATTCGTGAATCCTTCGCTGCCTTAAGTACAATCTTTATGCCAAGTATCGATCGCGCATGGCCGGGACGCTCATCGTTTCGATTTTGTAGAAGAATAATTATAAAAAGCAATTTTCTCACCGGCTTTATCAGCCACGGAATAAAGGTCATATTTAATCGTTGGTCATATGTGGCCCTTTTCCGGTATGCCGTGGCGGGATGGGTGACAATGCCGAGGGCGGGCTGAAGGAGAGCTTGACGATACGCAAAATTGATAGAAATACCGACGATGCAATAAAAAGCATCTGAGCAGGGGGGACGCGATCAGCGCCGGCTTGTTGGGATATCAGCCGCAATAGCGAACCCTCTGCTCACCCTATCTGGGGATATGGAGTATAGCAGGAAAGCGTCTTAATTATTCACTATTCAAACAGAAGTAAAATGGATTTGCAACCTCAAGGCGGCCCGCCCTGCGAATCCTTGTAGAAGTAACGGGTGCATCGCGATCGCTCGTGCGGCCGTGCCCCTGTTCCTCTGCAGCGATGACCCGCCGGCTGCTGGCAAAAACCGGGAGCACTCTGCTGAAAGTGACTTCAATCGTCGACCCACCGCCATGCAGCAGGACAAGCGGAATCCCGTCCCCGCAACCATGCACTTCGTAGTACATATTGATGCCATTAACAGGGGCATGGCCGCTCTCCAGCGCCTTCAATTGAGGAATTGACATGCTCTCACCAGATCTAAGCAATACTGCGGATCACGCGGCAGGGATTGCCGGCCGCGAACACGCCGTCAGGAATATCCCTCGTCACGACACTCCCAGCCCCGATCACGGCGCGCGAGCCGATCCGCACGTCCGGACAAATGATCGCTCCGCCGCCGACCCACACGTCGGAGCCGATCTCAATCGGCTTCGCGAACTCTTGGCTACGGCGAAGTTCCGCATCGAAAGGGTGGGTTGCTGTGTAGATCTGAACAGCCGGACCAAAGAGCGTAAAGTTCCCAATGGTGACGCGCGCTACGTCAAGCACGACGCAATTAAAGTTAAAGAACACCCGCTCGCCGAGTTCAATATTCCGTCCATAATCGCAGAAGAACGGCGGTTGCATCCAAACGGTATCGCCGCCCTGGCCGAACAGCTGGCGTAGAATGCGCCTGCGTTCTTCCAACTGCCCCGCGCGGGTCAGATTGAGATCCTGGCAGAGGTCCCTTGCGCGGTCGCGCGCGCGGACCAGCTCTCCATCAAGGGGATTATATAGCTCCCCTCTAAGCATTTTTTCCCATTCAGAAGACATATCACCTCTCGTTAGCCTGCAAATACAGAATGTCGTGAGTAGCTTTCACTTGTTCTGCAGCAAAAGAATTTGTCTTTTGGTGCGGCGGTCTCAGCGATCCGGTGCAAATTGAAGCCAGAATTTATCCTCTATGGGTCAGTTGTGATTTCGGTCGGTGGCTGAAAGATGCCGCGCTTGCCAGCGTAAATAAGGAGATAATAACCAGCAATCCGACCGCCCAAATATGACCGTCCGCCATTGCGCTTGTACTGACTTGCTGCAAGATGATGACCACGCTAACTGCGCCCACCGCACCCCCTACCCGCTGAGCGATGTTCACTATCGTCGATGCGTCTCCCATCTCCTTAGCGAAAACAGCTGTATAAGCCGCGGTCATTGCAGGCATCTGTGCGAGAGCCAGGCCCATGCCGCGGATGGCAAGGGCAATTACCAAAATAGGATCCGACAGCATGCTCGGTGCAAGAAACGGCACAGTGCTTACAAGTAATAAGACAGCTCCTGTAAAAGAGACAATCCCGGCGCCATGACGGTCCGTCAGTGCACCGGCTATCGGTAAAACGAGGGCACTCCCCAACCCCATCACCAAAAGCATCACCCCAGTTTCGGCTACGCTCTGACCCAACACGAGTTGTAGGTATAAAGGCACAAGCAGGAGCCCTCCATACATGTTCGCTCCCGTGAGCGCTGTCGTGGTAGTGGCCGATGTGAATGATTTTCGATGAAACAGGCGCAAATCGATCAGCGGGTTTCGGCTTTTCAGTGATTCAGCGACGAAAATGGTGACCAACACCGCGCCGATAAGAACGATTCCACCAGTGATCCATGTAAAACCGGCGCCACCTATTTCGGTGGCTCCATAAAGTAACAGGGGCAAACCGATGCCAATGCGCATTAAGGCCTTGAAATTCATGACGCGATCAGTGTTCATAGCGCCACCAGGGACGAGATGATGGGCAGCGATAAGAGCAATAATGCCAAAGGGGACATTGATCCAAAATAGCCAGCGCCATGAGAAGGATTCAAGGAGTACACCACCAACAGCCGGCCCTATGGCAGGACCAAGAGCCACGACAAGCCCGAGAACGCCCATAATTCGACCAAGCTGTTGTTTCGCAACGGTTGAACCGATCACGGCCTGACCTGCCGGCACCATCACTCCTCCAGCAAGCCCTTGCAAGAGGCGCGCAGTAATGAGTGTCAAAGGACCGGGAGCCAGCGCACACAAGGCGGAGGTCACCACAAAAAAGAACAGACTCGCTGCCCACACTCGCCCATATCCGTAACGGGTTCCCATCCATCCGGCTGCAGGCAGCGAAACCGCCAAAGCGCAAAGGTATCCCGTGGCTACCCATTGTACCGCAGAAAGCGTCGACCCCAAATCCACTCGAATAGATTCAATGGCAAGGTTCGCCACGGTGGAATCGAGCATTGCCATGAACGCGCCAGCGCCTGCGACTGCGGCGATTGCCCAGGTTCGCCAGGCAATAGGCGTTGGGTATGTTGTGTTTCGATCATATAGTTCCCCAACTTGCATAATCCTCTTAATGCCCATGTTAAGCCAATTTTTTTAATGTTTGCTTGGTAGTAAGCACCTGTGCGTACGGTACAGATAATGCGGCCATAAATGATGCGTGGACATCTGATGCTTTCACAGTTTTGTCTTTGAAAACCAAATCTCTTGTTGCACAGGCATCTTCAACAACAACACAGTTAAAACCATAATCAAATGCGGCGCGCGTTGTCGCATCAACACACATGTGGCTCATCGCTCCACAAATGACAACAGTATCTTTTTCAGTCTTTTTCAGTATTTCCAAAAGCTCTGTTTCACGAAAGCTGTTTGGGTAGCTTTTGTTCACAACTTTTTCACCCTTTATAGGAGATACCATTTCATTTATCTCTACGCCTTTTGTATTTGGCAAAAAGAAAGTAGCACCTGGACGAGCTGATATATGTTGAATATGGATTATCGGCAGATTCTTGCTTCGAAATGTCCTCAATAGCTGTTGTGCATTTTCAGCAGCTTGTTTGATATGTACAAGCTCCATTTTACCACCAACGAAATAGTCGTTCTGAAGGTCAACTAAAATTAGGCTTGCATTCATTCTTTTTCTCCAGTTGTAGGTAGATAATAACGCATGTGTCACGGGCGGCATGCTCCTCGCCGTCCGAGCTTTCGCGCTGCTCCTGATTTTTCGCCAAAATAGGACAGAACCGCATTGGGAGCAATCAGGGACGCCCTTGGGAGCAATCAGGGAGCAATCAGGGACGCCCTTAACTTTTTAACTTATTTCAGTTTATACTCTTCTTTGGCCGCAATCTCAGCGCCGCATCTTACTGGTTTGCTGACAGCCACTGTTGAAATTTTCCTTGGCGGGCCAGCGCGGTCATGCTCAAATCCGTAAATGCACCGAATCATCATATCGTCGTTTTCATTTTTGTATTGAGGGCAGCTCAAGGACATTTATTCTCCTATTGCTTTCCTGCGCATGGTTTATCAGCAACTGCCACCGATTGAGCTTAACAGGGGCGACCGCGCTGTGAGATAGTAATCGATAGGGGACGCCCTTAACTTTTTAACTTATTCTAGTTTAATACTCTTCTTTGGCTGCAATCTCAGCGCTGCATGTTTTGCTGACAGCCACTGTTGAAATTTTCAATTAGCAGGATAGCGCGTCATGCTCAAATCCGCAAACGCACCGAATCAGCATATCGTCGTTTCCATTTTTGCATTAGGGCAGCGTCAGGACATTTATTCTCCTATTGTTTTCCTGCCGATGGTTTATCAGCAACTGCCACCGATTGAGCCTAACAGAGTCGTCCGCTGTGAGTTAGTGAACTTTCAGAAATCAGGATCGCGGCCGCGTCTGCTGCAGCGTCATGTTCGGCGCGGCCGTTATATGCTCCGGGAATCATACGCCCACTGGAGCAACGCCTGGCGCTGACGGGGACGGCAATTCCGGTCACCGCAGCGGCAGTGCTTCTTCACCTGCGCAACATGTCGTCGAAATGCGCGCCAGCGTTTGATCTGACGGTCGTCGTCCGGACAACGCCGGCCCATGTAATACCGGCAATACCACTGAAACCAACCGCGCGGATCTTCCCGATAGATCCACCCCTTCTGTTGCCAGTAAGAGAGTGGCTGGGCCGCGCTTACGCTGAAATAGTTCAACCGCGGGTCGTGACGTTCGGGACTGAGCTTGGCGTTGGTGAACCAGTCGGGTGGGAATTCCGCAGTGCAGTCCGTCATGTACTTCCCGCCGAAAACGCCAAGTTCGAGCATCTCTTTCGGTGTTAGCTCGGGGCTAAAATCCGGATGGAAATTTCGGCCGATCGGCTCGGTCAATAAATAAATGTAGCCCTGTTGCATCAGATCATTGACCTCGACCCTCTTCGGCTTCATATCTATCCCTTGATTAATTGCCGAACGGTTGAACTGTTCGGCGCGCGATAGTGACTGACAACCAAATAGGGAACCTCCGGGAAAGCACGCCAGTCCTTCGCAACCGCACGCGTGAATTGTTATACTTTCTCTATAAAGAACACCAAGGCTCTGTACTGCGCGACTTTTTTGCAACCACCCAGTAATGGGTTCGGCTATTTATTTCTATATCGGCGCTGGTTGAAATCCTCCGAGGGCTTTTTCAAGGAATTCGGCAACTGCCAATGCAACGTCTTCCCGCCATGGATGGGCAACAATTTGCACGCCAATGGGAAGCCCATTAGGGGATGTGCCGCCACGTACAACAGCCGCAGGCCATCCTGTCAGGTTATACGTCATGGTATAACTGAACGCCTCCAAATCAGCATTCAATGATCCGTGCGGCATGGCCGGAAAGGCATTTACAGGACTAAGAATCACGTCATAGTCTTTAAAGAATGACAACAGGGTGCTGCGAAATCGGCACCATGTCATCATCAGGGTATCGAACTGAGTAGCATCCATAGGTTTTGCGAGCCCCAACCACGGGAGGGTATGTGCCTTTGTAGCGGCGTCCTGCAGCAATCTTCGGATCGAAACACCACCGTCTGAAGATAATAGCGCAATCATCAGATCGTAAGACTGCTCAATACCTGTTGGGCGTATCTCCGTTATGATTAAACCTGCATCGCCTAAGAGTGCTGCTGCCTGCCGAACCACTTTGTCTGTTTCCGATGAAGGCGCAATGATTCCGTTGTCTGCATGGAAAGCAACCCTGAGACTTTTCAGATTCACCTTTTTTGGGTCAGCAAGTACCATTGGAACGATACCAGGATCGATATCGTCAGGCCCGGCGATAATCGGAAGAACCAGCGACAGGTCGTCCACGAACCGTGCCATGGGGCCCATCTGTTGGAAAGAGTCCAACACACCACCAAAAGAGAGAATGTGCCCTGTGCGTGGCACACGCCCTGAAGTGGGCTTGATTGTGGCAATGCCACAGCAATGAGAGGGGTATCGAAGACTTCCGCCGTAATCACTTCCGATATCAAATGCAGATCCGCAAGCGGCCACGATGGCCGCAGGTCCGCCACTGCTTCCACCAGGAGACCGTGAAAGATCATAAGGATTGTTCGTCTGGCCGTATATTAAGTTGTTGGTTTCGTAGGAGAGCGTCAATTCCGAGGTGTTGGTCTTACCCAGCAGTATAGCGCCAGCGGCACGTAAGCGGCTGACAATTGAAGCATCTTTGGAGGGCACAAAGTTTGCTCTTCCCTTGGTTCCCCCTGTGGAGATCAGGCCCGCTGTATCAAATGAATCTTTTATGGTAAATGGCACCCCATGCAGCGGGCCTGAAATATCACCTGATGCCAGCGCTGCGTCGGCTTTCGCTGCCTGGTCATGTGCGGTTTGTTCTGATAGCTGCACAACGGCGTTCAGATTTGGGTTAACTTCTTTTATTCGATTTAGATAGGCATCTACAACTTCTGTTGCGGAAACATCCTTGTTGCGTATGGCTTTGGCAAGTGCTGTAGCTGAAAGGTTGATTATGGGGTGCATGTTTTGCCTTTTACCGGATGTTCCGTGATCGCCATCGCAGGCAATGCAACAAGACGATAAGCGGTACTGCCTGCATCTGAATTGTGGCAGGAGCTGCCGATAGGTAATCGGAAAGCGCACCTGTGTCAATGGTCGGTTCGGAACTTATCGACGAATAAAGGCATCCCTCGTTGCGCGTCTGTAATCGCCCTGCGCTCATCTCCTTAATAAAATGGACAAAATCGCTTTGATATGCGATACAGTTGCACTTGGAAAATATGGCCGGGGCGTTCGGAATTATCACGTTATATAAAGGTGTTAATTCCGATCACCCCTTTGAACTAAACTGTAGGCCTTAAACTATCTTTCCACTTCTTTATGATCTCGATCACCAGCTTCTTGCACCGCGATGTACTGAAGAACCTGATCCGTCGGTGGATGTACAATCAGCCTTCACCGGGGGACGCGGAGGCCTTGAATCGTCTGGTGCATTTCAATACGGCCTATGTGTCCCGATATCTGCCAGTGTTTGCGGATCTGATTTTCCAGCAGGTGCCTGCCGGGGAGCCGATCAGCGCGCGGGTGTCCCGGAGCAAGGCCGATCTGAAGGATGCCATTGTCGTCAACTGCCCGCTTCGCAACGCGCGCATTGAGCAGTTGATTAGCGGTTATCGATCCGATCCCGGTCTGTTCTACAGGGAGACGCCTTTTCATGGGGTCCTCTATTTTGCTGAGGGTTCTGAGGGGCCGCGCGTGATCGGGTCCAGCCGAATTAAGCGGGTGCGCCGGTTGGCCGAAAAAACAGCTCGGCGCATCATCGACGCGCTTTTTGAAAATATCCGGCACGATGCCGATCGGCTGGCTTTCGAGCGCGCTGTGAGCATTGGGCTTGCCAAGGAGGCTTTGATCACGCCGCGCGATCAGATGGTGGAAGAGTTTCAGAAGGCGGAAGGCCGTTTATTGATGGATCTGCGGCAGGGCCATCCGATCCTGCCTGACAATATGGTGATTCAGGATGTGGCCGGCATGAAAGTGATTGTCGAGGATGGGTTCCGGGATGAATTTCTTGCCAGGCTCCGAAACCTTGCGCGCTGCGAACTGATCGAGGTTGAAGAACACCGGGGCCGTTACAATGCGCTCAATCTGATCGTGCGCTACCGTCCTGATCGTGAAGCGTTGATCGCCCATCCGCCGGGTGAGCGGTTGCGTCGTCGGATGCAGGCCGGCGGAATGCCCGCTGCTGATATTCATGACCAGTTCAAGGCGTTTGTTCTTGACGCCGAAGAAGATGTTCATATCGAAGTGATCGTTTGCAACTACCAGGAGATGCTGGAGAGTGAGATCGGCCGCTGCATGCATGAGGACCGTATCATGCAGCAGCGTTTGAGCCAGCAGTATATCGGGCCCCTGGCGCGCAACATCGAATTTTTGATGGCCTATATGTTCGCTTTTGCAGCCTCTTCGCGAACCGAGATCGGGGCGTTGCCGATCCGTTTGTGGGAGCGCTACTTGCCCGATTATTTCGAAGAAGTGCTGATGGGGCTGTTTGATGCGCCGCGTCTGGAAATTTTTGAATGAAGATGATGAATGTGGACCGAAAAGACCTGAGCCGCCGTTGACGGATAGAAATCGGGTTGTCCGCGAAGAGAAGAATGGAGTGGGAAAGCGATGAGCGCTGAAATGGTGACAATAATCGTAATGTATACCGCGGTTGGCGCAGTTGCGGGCGTGCTGGCCGGACTGCTGGGCATCGGCGGTGGGCTGGTGATCGTTCCCATGCTTGTCTACTGCTACGCATTGCAGGGCGTGGACCACAGTATCATCATGCAGGTGGCCTTGGGGTCGTCGATGGCCAGCATCATGTTCACAGCCGTTTCCAGCTTCATGGCCCATCACCGGCGCGGTGCGGTGGACTGGCCGATTGTGCGCAAAATAACGTTAGGAGTGCTGCTCGGCACGTTTTTAGGGTCCTGTTTTGCAGCCCGGTTACCGACTGATTTCCTCAAGGGCTTTTTCGTGCTTTTTCTGTATTTCGTGGCCACCCAGATGCTGTTAGGCAAAAAGCCCAAGCCGACGCGCGAGATCCCGGGCCAAATCGCCATGTTCGGCGCCGGCAATGTGATCGGCATTTTTTCAAGTTTGGTCGGCATCGGCGGCGGGACCCTTTCGGTTCCTTTTATGATGTGGAACAATGTGCCGGTTCATCGCGCAATCGGAACGTCGGCCGCAATTGGTTTTCCGATCGCCATTGCCGGAACGGTTGGCTACGTGGTCAACGGGTTGGGGGTCTCGAGCCTGCCGGCGTATTCGCTTGGCTTCATCTATTTGCCTGCCCTGGCGGGCATCGTGGCGGCAAGCGTATTCACCGCGCCGCTGGGGGTTCGGCTGGCGCACCATTTGCCGGTGGACAAGCTGAAACGCGTTTTCGCTTTTCTTCTTTACGTGGTCGCCACACGTATGTTGGTCGGCATCTTCATGTAGGCGGGTTACAGGGCCCGGCGCGCGTTCAGGTAGCGCGCGATCACATCTGTCAGCTGTACGAATTCACCCACGGCAAGCGTTTCAGCGCGGCGCCGCGGATCGATGCCGGCCTGCTCCAGCACGGCCAGGGCACCTGCGTTGTCCAGGGGCAACAGGCCGCCGGACAGTGCGTTGCGCAAGGTCTTGCGGCGTTGGCCAAAAGCGGCCTGGACGACCCGCACGAACAGGGCTTCGTCGCCTACAGCCGGATCGATGTGCGATTTGAAGGTGATGCCCAGGACACTGGAACCGACTTTGGGTTTGGGGTAAAACATCTCCGCTTTGACGTCGCGTAATACGGACAGGTCGGCGCAATACTGCAGAATCACCGAAAGGCGGCCGTACGTCCGGTTGCCGGGCGGCGCGCACAGGCGATCGGCCAACTCTTTTTGAAACATCAACACGGCACGCCGCACCACGGCACGCTCTTGGATCAACTTGACCACCACCTGCGACGAAATGTTGTAGGGAAGGTTGCCGATCACCGTCAGGGATTGTCCGAAATCCTGGGCAACCTGGGCCAGGTCAAGGGTCAGGATGTTGTGTTCGCGCACCTGCACGTGCTCTAAACCGTGCGCCAACAGTTCGGCGCGCAGCAGCGGCACCAGTTGCCGGTCTTTCTCCACGGCCAGGAACTTACCCGTCCGGCGCCCGGCCGGGATGGTCATGGCACCTAATCCGGCCCCGATCTCCAGAACGGCGTCGCTTTGATCGATGCCGGCCAGATCGACGATCTTTTCGGCCAACGAGGGTTCGCGCAGAAAGTTCTGGCCGAGTTCTTTGCGGGCGTGCAGATTCCAGGCCGTCAGCAAGGTCTGGGGGGATGTCATGTTTGTTTTCTCCTGGGTGGATTGAACGCCCTGGGCCATGTGCCGGGGGTGATTCAGCGCGGGTACGCTACCACAGGGTCCGGGAGAATTCAACTTGGTTGGTTTTGGGGGTTGAGGGAGGTTCGCCCCTACGGTAGAACGATGTTCCGGCACTGAGATCAAGCCGGCGTGGACGCAATTACCCTGGGGGTTATTGCCACACTACTTGACTTTTGGGGCGCAATTCATTAGCAATGCTGACGTTCATAGGAAATGTTGCAAAAAAATCTTATGGTTATATTGTATATCCAGTAACCGTACGTTCCACCACTGAAGGTTTCCAGGCGGAGGTTGCGATGCCCAAAAAGAAGGGAAAATTGGTCAGTTTTGATGCCATGGTCAAGTTCTTCATGCACAACTACAATATTCCCACCAAAAGGGACATCGATGGTATCACAGCGCGACTTGAACGCATCGAACGCCTGATTGCGTCTTCCTCGGTCAGCAAAAACCGACGCGGCAGCGATTCCGCAACCGCCAAGCAGCCTGCCGAGACAGCCTCCGACGTGGTGCTGGAAATCATCCGGCGCTACCCGGAGGGGGTGGGATTTGCCGACATCAAACTTCAAACCGGGTACGAGGAAAAGAAATTGCGCAACATCTTGTTCAGACTGCACAAGTTGAACAAGATCAATCGCCGCAGCCGAGGCATTTACATCCAGGCCTGAGCAGCGCGCAATTCCAACCGGTGCCTAAAAGAAAGCATACCTATGACCCTCTCTTTGGACCCCATCAATGCCGATCTCGCGGTCGGTCAGGAAATCTCAGGCTATCGCGTTGTGCGCATCACCGTTCTCGAAGAGATCGGCGCCATGCTCTACCGGCTTGAGCACCTGGCCACGGGTGCCCGCCATCTTCACATCGGCAACGCGGACGACGAAAATACGTTCGGCGTCACGTTTAAAACCGTGCCGGCCGATTCCACGGGCGTGGCGCATATCCTGGAGCATACCGTTTTATGCGGGTCACGCAATTTTCCGGTGCGCGACCCGTTTTTTTCGATGCTCAAGCGAAGTTTAAGCACCTTTATGAACGCCTTTACGGCGTCCGACTGGACCATGTATCCGTTCTCCACCCAGAATCGCAAAGATTTTTACAACCTGATGGATGTCTACCTGGATGCGGCCTTTTTTCCCAAGATCGATCATCTGAGCTTCAAACAGGAAGGCCACCGACTGGAGATCGAGGCCGACCCGGCGCAGGACGGCCAGCAACGGTTGGTCTACAAAGGGGTGGTTTACAATGAGATGAAGGGGGCCATGTCCTCGCCAGACCAGGTGATGGGCCGTTCGATGCTCAACGCCCTGTACCCGGATACGACCTACAGCAACAATTCCGGCGGCGACCCGGCCGCCATTCCCGGGCTGACACATGCGCAATTGGTGGCCTTTCACCAGCGCCACTATCACCCCAGCAACGCCTATTTTTATACTTACGGCAATCTTCCGCTCAAAGAGCATCTGGCGTTTATCGCCGACAAGATCATGCGCCATTTCGATCGTATCGATCCGCGCACCGATGTGCCCTCCCAGCCCCGCTGGAACGCTGCGCGCACGGCACGCTACACCTATCCGCTGGCTGATAGCGAGGACCCTTCGCGCAAGAGCCAGGTTGCGCTGGCCTGGTTGACCAGCGATATTCGCGATACTTTCGAGGTTTTGGTCCTGTCGGTCCTGGAGCAGGTTCTTCTGGGCAATGCGGCCTCGCCACTGCGCAAGGCTTTGATGGATTCCGGTCTGGGCAGCACGTTGAGCGACGGCACGGGCTACGATGCCGATAACCGCGACACCCTTTTTGCCTGCGGTTTGAAGGATACGGCCGAGGATTCGGCCGATGCCATCGAGCGGATCATCATGGATGTGCTAGAGGGATTGGTGCGCGACGGCCTGGACCCCGAGCTGATCGCTTCGGCCATTCACCAGATCGAGTTTCACCGTAAGGAGGTCACGAACACGCCCTATCCTTACGGCCTCAAGCTGAAGCTGATGACCATCGGCAGCTGGCTGCACGGCGGCGATCCCGAGCGCATCCTTCAGCTGGATGCCGATTTCAAACGCCTGCACCAGGAGATCGCGGCCGGTCCGTTTTTTGAAAACCGCATCCGGCACTACTTTCTGGACAACCCACACCGGGTGCGGCTGATGCTGGTACCCGATCAGCAAAAGGCCCGACAGGAAGAACAGCGCGTCCGTGCGGAACTGCAAGAGCGCTGGCGGCAACTGGATGAGGCGCAGCGTCAGCAGATCATCAGCGACGCGGACCAGCTCAAAGTGCGCCAGGAAAGCCAGGAGGATATTTCGGTTCTGCCGACCCTGGCCTTGTCGGACATACCGCCGAAAGTGCAGACGGTCGTGCCGACGGATGCTTCCGCGCAACCGCCCTTGTGGCGCTATGTTCGTTCCACCACGGGCATTTACTACGTGAGCGGAACGGCCGGGGCGGCGCGGGTACCGCACGATCTGCTGCCCTGGGTGCCCTTTTTCTGTTATGCGATGGCCAAGATCGGCACGCGCGCCAGCGATTATGCGAAGATGGCGCGGCGCATCGATGCGGCCACCGGCGGGATCGGCTTGAATGCGCAGGCCCGCGTCATGTACGATCAAACACGTGGCTGCCTGCCGCTGATTCAGTTCAATGCCAAATGTCTCACCCGCAACATCGATCCGATGTACGCCATTTTTGAAGAACTGCTGGCGGAAGCCAACTTTCACGATTTGAGCCGCTTGAAGCAATTACTGGGAGAATTCCGCTCCGGGTTGGAAACCATGGTGGTGCAGAACGGCCACCGCCTGGCGATCTCCTTGTCGGCCCGCACGTTCGGTCCGGCCGGCGCCCTGGGCGAGATGTGGGGCGGCATCGAGCAAGTACGCACCATCCGGGGCATGGGCAACGACCTTAGCGATGCGGACCTGCAGGCACTGGCCGACCGCTTGGATGCTATCGCTCGCAGTGTGTTTTCCGAGGATAATTTTATCATGTCGGCCATCGGTGAAGCAGACGCGGTCGAATCAGCCACGCACAGAACCCACGGCAGCACAGTGCTCTCGGGCTTCAAACGCGACCCTCTGGAAATACGGTTTCCGACCCTGGAATTGCCCATGGAACCCTCGCTTCCCTACGAGGGCTGGAGCACGTCCACAGCCGTGGCCTTTGTGGCCCAGACGGTGCCGGCGGTCGGCCTCGACCATCCGGATGCCGCGCCGCTGGCGGTGCTGGCCAAGATGCTGCGCTCGCTTTACCTGCATCGTGAAATCCGCGAGAAAGGCGGCGCGTATGGCGGGTTCGCGCTGTACAATACCGAACTCGGGGTGTTCAGTCTGGCCTCTTACCGTGATCCGCATATCGTGCAAACGTTAAAAGTGTATGCGGGCGTCCATGCGTTCATCAAAAGCGGGGTGATCGGCGCCGAAGATATCAAGGAAGCGATTTTGCAGGTGTGCTCGGAAATCGACAAACCCGATCCCCCCGGCCCGGCGGCGCGCAAAGCGTTTCTGCGCAAGATCGTGGGCTTGACCGACGAGGACCGTCTGGCCTATAAACAACGATTGCTGAAAGTGACCCGAGAGCAGGTGCTGGCAACCGGCGAGACCTATTTCGCCGAAGCGCCGACCCGTTCGGGGGTGGCCATTATCGCCGGCCAGGAGCACCTGGCAGACGCCAACGCGCAACTTGGCCCCAAACCGCTGGCGCTCAACAGCATATAGCTCTGATCTGAACAAGCCGGACTTTATCAAGGAATAAATATATGACCCATGTTATCGGCAAAACACTTTCTCTTTACACTTTACACTTTGCATTTTACACGCCGGTTACTCTTTACACACCGACGCAGCCGGCCTGAGCATGCAATTTTTCGATCATGCCATCGATGCGCGCAAAGCCTTGCCGCTTTTGGAGTCGCTACGGTCCGCGTTGATCCGCATCGCCGTGGTGACGGTCACCTTGGCCGTGGCCGGGTATTTTCTTGCGGAACCTATCCTGGCTTACCTGCATCGCATCACGCAGACCGAGCTGGTCGCCTACGGTATCGCCGATACGTTTTTTTCCACATTGAAGATCGCCCTGGCGGTCGGTGTGATGGCCGGCATGCCGTACACGCTGTATGCGCTTTTCGCCACTGTGCCACGCCATTTTCCTAATTTTTCACGCAAGGCTTTCGTGGGTTTCTGGGCGGCATCGATGGTGCTGTTCGCCACCGGGGTGATCTTCTGTTTGAAGATCACCTTACCGTTCGGCATCCAGTTTTTGCTCAGTTTTGAAACCACGGATATCGTGGCCCTGATTTCCATACGTAAATTCGTGTCATTCTGTTTTTGGGTGATTTTCGGGTTTGGTTTGATTTTCGAATTGCCGTTGTTCATGATGCTGTTGGCCCGTATTGGTATTGTCGATGCCAAACGATTAGGCCGCTATCGCCGCTATGCGATTGTCGTGATCTTGATCGTGGCCGCCGTGCTGACGCCCACCCCGGATGTGTTGAACCTGCTTTTGATGGCCGGTCCGTTGTATCTTCTGTTTGAAATCGGATTGGTGGGGATGAAATTTTCGGGCGGAAAGAAGGATGAATAAAGGGTTGCGGTGCATTCACTGTGTGAAAACAGTGCTTATCAGGTAAGCGTTGTAACCGATGTAGCAGGCAAATAATGCTGTGCCCTCAAGTCGGTTGATGCGTCCGGGACCGCGGAATCCATAACAGATGAGGAAAAGAGAGACGGTCAGCGCAAACACGACCATCATGTCGCGGGAGAAAACTTCCGGACCTACCGCCATCGGGTGAATCGCACCCGCAATACCCACCACGGCCAGTGTATTAAATAGGTTGGAGCCAAGTATGTTACCCAGGACGATGTCGTGTTCGCCTTTGCGGATGGCGGCGATCGATGAAGCCAACTCAGGCAGCGACGTGCCAACCGCCACAATCGTCAGGCCAATGATCAGATCGCTGACCCCCAACCCGCGTGCGATTTCGACCGCTCCCCAGACCAGAATGCGAGAGCTTGCCATCAGCAGAATCAAGCCGACCACAAGCCAGAGCAACGCCCGCGAGATCGGCATGGCCTGAGCATCCAACTCGCGTGCCATTTCGTTGCCAAAGGCATCTGGGGATTTGCGCAGTCCTTGCCATATGGTCCAAGTCATGATCGCGGTAAAGACACCCAGCAGCACCAAGGCATCCGTACGGGTGATTTCGCCATTATAAATCTGCCAAGCGGCCAGCACTGTGACGGCGGTAAGCAGCGGCAATTCCTTGCGCAAAACCATCGAATGAACCGCGATGGGGCTGATCAGAGCTGTTACCCCCAGGATCAACGCGATATTGGCGATATTCGAGCCATAAGCGTTGCCGAGCGCGATGCCCGGGTTGCCCTGTAGCGCCGCGACGGCGGATACCACCATCTCAGGGGCGGATGTGCCGAAGCCGACAATCACCATACCAACCATCAACGGCGACATGCCGAAGTGACGGGCTGTGGATGAAGCACCCGCCACAAAACGGTCGGCGCTCCAAACCAGGAGCGCCAAGCCAAAAACGACAGCGAGAAAAGCCAATATCATAAATTTGTCGAACCCCATTCGCGTGTGTTGTGCCGAAATCGGTTTTATGCCTCTAAAGCAGAGGGCCGCCGGACTGCAGATCGACCATGCATCAGACATCGCATCTGGTCAATCGCAGCCCGGCGTCACTTATGTTACCCACAGACTTACAAAGGTATCATTTTCCGGTTCCGTCGGGTCCAACTTATATAGGCCACCCTCCCGTGAATTGCAATCGGGTTACACGCGCTGCGAAGCGAGCGCTTTTTTATCGGCCTGCCTCTGTTCGATCGGCAGCGTCAGACTGGGGTCCTTTTTAATGCGCACTTTCTGCATGAAGTAAACCGTAGACCACAGAGCTATTCCGGCAAAATCGATGAGCAGTGTCGGAATCTCGATGCCCGGTGTCAACCAATTTGCGGCATGCGGGAAAAATAGCAAAAACGTGGCCAGCGCGCAGACGCCCCACTCCAGAATGGTCATGCCACACAGAAAATACCCCATCGTCAGGCTGCCGAACGCGATGGTGCCCAAAATGATGGTCACCCACGTGCTGACCACCTGGTACCAGGGCATGATGAACCCGGGCCCGCCAAGCAGAAAACCAGGTGAAAAAGCGAACAGGAAGGGACCCATGTAAAGCATTTTGGCGAATTTGAACGAGGTCCAGCCGGTTTTCCAGGGATCGGCTCCGGCGATGGCGGCCCCGGCATAAGCCGCAACGCACACCGGCGGCGTAATGTTGGAATCCTGACTAAACCAGTAAACGATCATGTGCGAGGCCAGGACCGCCCATGATATCTGGGCCATGACCGCAATATAGTGAGGATCGTTGGGCATCATGCCCATCAACGGTTGACGCAGTTCCTGGAGGCTGACACCCCACAGGCTCCGGGCAATCATATCGGTCAGGGCGCCGACCGCGAGCACCGCGGTGATCAGGTATGCGGCGGTGACGGGAACCCCCATGCCCAACACCAGGGAGGCCAGCCCCACCAGCAATATCGCCAGCGGCAGGTGACCGAACGACAGTTCGATGATGATCTGGGAAAACTTGAGGCCGATGCCCGTCAATTGAATCGTGCCGACGATGATGCCGATAACGCCGACCGTGGCGCCGATCACCAGCGTGGCGCGCGATCCTTCGATCATGCATTGGAGAATTTTTTTGGCGCCCATGCGGTTGTCTTTGGTCAGCCAACTGACGCCAATGCAGGACAGAATGGCCCAGAAAGCCGCGTAGCCTGGAGAGTAACCGAACAGCATCATGACGACGATGATGACCAGCGGTAGCGACATAAACCATTCGGTCTTCAGAATCTCACGCGCCGTGCGCGCGTTGGGATCTTCATACCCGACCAAGCCCCACCGTTTGGCTTCGAAATGAACCATCACGAAGACCGACAGAAAATAGATCATAGCGGGGAAAATGGCCATGAGCATGATCTTGACATACGGGATGCCAGTCATCTCGGCCATGATAAAGCCGCCGGCGCCCATGATGGGCGGCATGAACATGCCGCCGATCGACGCAGCCGGTTCGATAGCGCCGGCCACATGTGGCCTGAAGCCGGCTTTTTTCATCAATGGAATGGTGAAAGCACCCGTGGAAACCGTGTTGGCAATAGCCGACCCGGACACCGAGCCAAAAAAACCCGAGGCCAGAACGGCCACTTTGGCTGGTCCGCCGGTGCTCTTCCCGGCCAGCGCCATGGGCAGGTCCAGAAAGAAACGGCCGGCGCCGGATGCTTTGAGAAAAGAACCGAAGAAGATAAAGAGGATTACATAGGTCACCAGAACGGTGGCCATGATGCCGAAAACCCCCTCCTCTTTGAGGTAGATGTGGTTCAATGCCCGATCCAACTTAAAACCTGTGTGGGCAAAGGCGTTCAGAACCGGCACCTGGTGCAGCAGATCCCCCCAGAGTGCATACGAAAGAAACATCAAACCCACCAAGGCCATCGACCATCCCAGCAGTCTCCGGGCAACTTCGAGGGAAATAATGATACCCAACACACTGACGGCCGTGTCCAGGGCATTTTCCGAGCCCATGCGGTAGTTGATATCCATGTATTCGATGATGTAATAGCCGACGACAAAAGTCGCCGCCAGGGCCGAGAACACGTCCATGGCGATGATTGAGGAACTTCCCCCCCGGGTATTGCCTATGTATTTGATCGGCAGAAAAAAACAGAGCGCGCCCACCAGACCCACCAAGGCATACACCACGTTGACCTGCGTAAAGGATTCCTCGGCGCCTTGGGATCCCAAAAGAAAATGAAGTGCAAAGTAAATCGAGAGAAATATATAGGTAAAAGGAATGACGGCATCGATGTAATAGCCCTTTTGCCGGGGCGTTCGGGATGTAAACGGGTACAATAAAAAGACGAGTACGTAGGTGATCAGGACATAAGTGCCTATGAAGTACTGGGTGTCCACCGGTGTGGCAGCGCAATACATATAAAACGCCACCATAAAGATGCCCAGACCGACAGTTATGTAATACCAGAGGCCGGATAAGGTGCGGCCGGACTTGGCATCCTTCTCGATGATCTCCTGGAGTCTCTTTTGATCGGCTGCGTGATCGAGTTGGGGTTCGCTCATTGATTTTTCCTTCGGCTCTCTACCGGGCTACCAACGAAGTGAAATTTTGAGAATGATAGCTACTTGGAGCATTTACGTTATCCGCTAAAATCCGAGGCGGCGCGTGGGGCGCCACCCCGGACAATGCAGGTGACTCTACGGCATCAGTTCGTCTGGAATGGTAACGCCCTGTTCTTTCCAGAATTTAACCGCTCCCGGGTGCAGCGGCACCGAGGAGCCGGAGAAGTTATTCTTCAGGTTCATTTCGGAGAATTCGTTTTTGGCCGTGACCATGGCCTGCATGCCGGCTTCGGACCACAGCGCCTTGGCGACCTCATACACCAGCTCGTCGGGCAAGTCTTTGTTGGCACTCAGGATAGTGGCATCCTGAAAGGTTTTGCATTCGGGCATATCTTTACCGTAAGTGCCGGCCGGAACTACTGTCGGGCTGTAGGCGAATTCTTTGTAAAAAGCTGTTTTTTCAGCCTCGATGCCGACATCCAGCAGGTTGACTTTTTCCTGCAGACTGGCCTCGATGATGGATGCATTGGGATATCCCACCAGCACCCAGAAAGCATCGATCTTGCCGTCTTTAAACGCACTGGCAGCGGCTGAGTACCCCATGAAGGTCGGTTTGAACTTGTCCCATACGCCGATGTGGCGGAAGAACCGTTCGGCACTGGCCGCGGCACCGGAACCGGCATTGCCGACAGCCACGCGCTTGCCCTTCAGATCCATGGCGGTCTTGATTTTACCATCCCCTTTGACCACCAATTGGGCCGGCGCACCATACAAATACCCAACCGATCGCAGTCCCTCATACTTATTGGTGTCCTTGGGCAGTTGGCCTTTGTAGGCCAAGGCGCTATCCACCGCATAGCACATGCCGAAATCCGTTTCGCCGCTGGAAACCCGTTTGACGTTTTCAACCGAACCACCCGACCCTACCGAGCTCGCCTGAATGTTGGGCGCAGCTTTGGGCACATAGATGGACATGGCATTGGAAAAGGTATTAAAGGTGCCTCCCGTCGGGCCTCCGCCGATCTTGATGCTGTACTGTTCCGCCATTGCCGGCGCAAAGCTCATAGCGACCACGGCCGTTACTGCCAACAGATGCTTTCCAAAAATGTTCATGCCAAAACCTCCTTGAATTGGATGGATGTATGGATGCGCGACCGCAAGAGCCGCCAGGGAACGCGAAAGCAATTATGTCTTTTCCGTGTGACATAATCTGTGCCCGCCGAACCGGCCGGCGCCGAAAGATTTGCCGAATGCCATTTACCGGTTACATCATGATTTAGTTGTAGCGGGCAAATGCAGGTTGGTCAATGAGGTGATTTCTGATTTTTTCGTCAGAAATTTTCTTACAAGTTAATTGTCGGTTCCAGCAGCGGTAAACCACTCACACGATTCACCTCTGTAATGGCTAAACCGGACAGTTACGACCTGCAGGCGGTGTTGCGTGCTATAGGGACTGGGATCCGGATCACTTTTTCTCAGGTGATCGGCTATCTGGGGCATTTTTTTTTGTGCGTGTCACCTGACATGCATCGCGCATTCAGGTGGACACTCCCATTTTGGGCAAAATATAGGCCTGCATGAGATACCAGACGCCTATCACGCCAACGATGATGAGAATTTCTATCATAGGGACTCCTTTTCGTACCGCGTGCGTGATTTTTATCGCACCCGCAACGCGGCCGAGTCGATTTCGTATTTTTTGATCTTGTAGTGAATCGCCCGCCGGCTGATGCCAAGCAACTTAGCGGCCTCTTTCTGCACGCCGCCCGATTGTTTGAGTGCCCGGACAATGGCATTTCGTTCGGTATCCTCAAGTGAGAAGGAGTTTTCACCAACGCTTTCTTCGGCGAGCTTGAAGGTCGGAAGACCCGAAAGATGCATGTCCTCGGGTCGCAGCACGTTTCCATGACAAAGAACAATGCCTGCCTCGATGGCGTTTTTCAGCTCGCGCACATTGCCGGGCCACGGATAGGATACCAGGTATTCGACGGTTTCCGGGGGCAATTTGGCCAGGCGGGTACCATTTTGACGCGCATAAGATTTCACAAAGAGATCGGCGAGCAGGGGGATATCTTCTTTCCGGTCGCGCAGACGCGGAATTTGCAGGGTCACCACGCGCAGACGGTAATACAGGTCTTCACGGAAGCGACCGTTCTTGATGTCATCGATCAGGTCGGAGTTGGTGGCTGCCAGCACGCGACAATCCACCGCATTTTCTTTCAAATCGCCAATGCGCCTGATCTTGCGGTCTTCGAGAAATCTGAGCAAACGAACCTGCATTTCCGTGGAAATATTGCCGATCTCATCCAAAAAAAGCGTCCCTTTGTCCGCTGTATCGATCAAGCCGCGTTTATCCGTCACCGCGTGCGTAAACGCGCCGCGCACATGCCCGAAAAGCTCGCTTTCCAACAAGCCCGCCGGTGTACTGCCGCAGTCCACTACCACAAAAGGCTGCTTGACCCTTGCGCTTAGACGGTGGATCAGCCGGGCGATGCGCTCTTTACCAACACCGCTTTCGCCCAGTATGAGCACATTGACATCGCTCAGGGCGACTTTGCGTACCAGTTCGTAGAGTTCCTTCATTTTGGGGCTGACGGCACTTTCCATATCGATGAGCAGGGTATCTTCATCTTTGTGTGGCGAAAGGCGCGGGTTTTCCTCGAGCACTTTTTTCAGTTTGTACACCAGCTCGCGTCCGTCAAAAGGTTTGGCCAGATAATCGATGGCGCCGGCCTTGACCGCTTTGACCGCATCGGGGATCGTCCCATAAGCCGTCAGAAAGATGATGGGCAATCCCGGATGGAGCGATCGGGCTTTGGTCATAACCTCCATACCGCTCATGCCGGGCATTTTCATGTCCGATATCATCAGATCGATTTTAATGTCTTTCAACAGTCGCAGGGCATCCTGCCCATTTTCCGCCTTGTAGATCGTAAAGCCGGAGGATTGTAAACGCGCTTCGAGAACTTGCAACACGTTTTGATCGTCATCCACGATAAGAATGGATGACATTGTTTCTGTCGATAAACCTGCCATTTATTTTTTTCCTTGCAACAAACGCCCCCCACCGGAGGCGGTTCGCGCAGCCGGCACTTATCAATCAATCTGCCGGTATGGCGCTTTTTTTCTTCTGTATTTTCTGATCGATGCTCTCGAAATCTTTGATCTGCTGGTTCAACCGCGCAATTTCTTTTTCGAGCGCTTTGATTTTTTCGTCCCGTTGATCAATACTCTGGACCGTATTATCCAATTTTGGCTTCAATCGCTGTGATTCCCGATCGACCTGCGAAATGAACACATCCACAGCATCTTGATTTTTTTCATCCTTGAACTCTTCGGAGTCGAGTAAAATAAATGAAAAAATCATCTTTTCTTTTAGAATGGGCGCCATCATAGCCGCATTCTCATGATAGGGCGGCCTGACCGGTGGGGATCGCATCCATCTGTCCCACAGAGCCATCGCATCGCGATATTCTTTGATTGTCTCGGCACTCATCAATCGAGAGCAGGCGATCCCGTACAATGCCACCCGGGCCACGTCGTCCCCGGCCGCTTGCTCCCGCAGGGTGGCAAAATGCCGGGCTGACGTCGCATAATCCTGGGCTCGGTACGCGTTCAGAGCTTCAGCATACTTTTTCATCTCACTTGATGAGAAGGCGGCTTTTTGGGCAACCGGTCTGAAAAAGGGGGCACGGCACCCAGCTGCGGCCAAAACAGCCAGGCAGGCGAGTATCAGGATACTTGTGTGTAGTTTAGAAATGCGTTTCAATGTTCTTTTCATGAATTCCTTGCTTGGATTCCATTACACTGGCGTCGCCGGCTCCCCATATTGGGGCGACGATTATGCTTGCGGCCGCACACAACTAAATCGACTCGTCATGATAATAGCTTTTTGTATACCAACTGCATCTTCGGGCGCAATACATTATATATTCCCGCTGGGCCTGTGTGTTCGTTTGGCGTGCCGATCTTCATGTCATGATCCATGCGTTTGTGTATGTTTCCGCTAAAGCGTCCACCGGCAGCCTCATTGTGCATGGGCTTTTTTCCGCCAGCGGCTGGCGGTCTGGCCGGATCGAGCGTCTGAAACAGCAACCGGCAAGCTAAAGCTGAATGTGGCGCCTTTACCCACCTGGCTTTCGACCCAAATGGCGCCGCCGTGCGCTTCGACAATGTTCTTGGTGATGCTCAGCCCCAATCCGACCCCATCCAGGTGCTCCCTGACCGTTGCAGCCCGATAGAATTTATTGAATAGTTTGGCTTGATCTTCTTCAAGGATGCCGGGACCCGAATCCACCACACTGAAGGTGATGCGATTGCGGTTGTCGATATTGCCGACGCGGATCCAAATGTGGCACTGCGCATCGCAAAATTTGATGGCATTGCCGATTAAGTTCAAAAAAACCTGCTGCAAGGATTGGCTGTCGCCCAGGACATCCGGTGTTTCGGGAGGAACTTCGGAGATAATGTAAACTTTTTTGGCTTCCGCGGATGGATTCAGGATCTGAATGCAGGCCACGACGAGTGCAAAAATGTCCACCGGCTCATGGGTCAGTTTCAATGTTCCCGGCTCAAGGCGAGATGCCTGCATCAGGTGGTTGAGCAAATCGCAGATGCGACCGATTTCAGACCCGGCAATTTCCAAAAATTTGCGTTGCCGATCATTGATCGGGCCCATGACCTCTTCTTCGATCATGTTCACCGACTCGCGGATGGAGGTCAATGGTGTCCTGATTTCGTGACTGAGCATGGAAATGAAATCGGATCTCAACTGCTCCTCCTGACGCAAACGGCTGGCCATATCATTAAATGCCGCAGCCAGTTCGCCAAACTCGTCCCTGGAATGAATTTTGAGCGGTTCACTGCGCCTTTCTTTGGCTATCGAGCGAATGCCCCGCATCAATTCCTTGAGGGGGCGAATCATGGAATAGGCCAGAAATACCACCCCCAACAACCCCACGAGACTTGATATGCCGAGCCCGATCAACGCATTTTGAACGGACCTGACCCCCCGGGTGTTGAGCTCGCGGGTCGCGCTTTCGACCTCTTGCTGATTTTCCAGGCGTGCTGCCGAGATTTTCTTGATCCATTCATTGATCACCTTCTCCGGGATCCACACGCTGTCCGGGGAAGAGACCTCCTCCAAGGCCTTTGTATCGCCCGCTTGAATCGGATAGCTGCGATAGGCATCGTACACCTCCTGCCACTTGGAGGATACGGCCTGACCCCGGGCAGACAAAGACAGAATTTTCAGCAGGCTGCTTTCGAATTCTTTGCGCGCGTCGGCAAAAAAAGTAAGATAGTCCTGCTTTTTAAGAAGATGATACTTTTTTTCGTTTTCCTCCATGCTGATCAGGTTTTCCAGCGTGCGCTTGGAATAGTCCGATATGGCGTAATTCTTACTGACAATGGTTTCGGAAATGTGCACTACCTGCTGAAAATTCATATAGAGCAGCAGTATCGTGCCATAAAATATGGCCACGATCGCAAAAAACCAAACCAACAATTTGCCTGTTATTCCGTAACTGGGATCCATGAACACTTTCAATTCGTTTGATGGTCATTTCCTTCTACTCACATAGCTTATTGTAACCATTACCAGAATTGACCCAACAAATCAAAGTGAAGGTCGCCGCGCCGGACAATACCCGCCAAATTGTCCTATGAGCGTCTCCCATCCTGCCCCAGATACCAACCAAAGGGCAATTATTGTAACCGCACACCAAAACGGGGGCCTGCGATAGACCAAATGTCCGGGGGCAAAACTACAACCAATTGAAATATAAGTTATTTATTCCATCGATCAATTAGGCACGCATATTGCTAACTTGCGGACTAACAAATGCATTTGGGTTTAGGTCTGCAGTACTGGCAAAAACTTCATTAAGGCGGATGTGATTAGATGAACAAAGCTTTCACTATAACCTGCCTGTCAGAACGGCGCCCGTTTTTTGAACGGCGCAAATTTGATTATTCGAAGCATATACCGGAGAGGCGCTCGGGCATAGGCCGGCGCGAAGACACTCCCACGGTCCGTGACCCCTGGAATTGCAGCCCCCCTGAGCCTGCGTACCAGATGTCCCTTTTAGTAACCTTGAAATGATCGCCAGAGAATGACCCCGGCATCATTCACTGACAAATGGAGCACTTCTCTTGACTCACGATACAACCAACAGAAACCTTATCGGCAGAAACAGTATTATTTTCAAATCAATGCGCTATCTGGCAGGAACCTTTCTGTGCGCACTTTTGCTGGCTGCATTCACGCCTCTTGACAGCATCGCCGCGCAAGTGACGCTACAATGGGACCCAAGTACGGGCGCCACGGTTTCCGGGTATCGGCTTTTCGGCCGTGCCGCCGGTCAGGCATATAATTACAACGGACCGAGTTGGGAAGGCGCAACCACAACCTGCACCATCAACCAACTTGCCAGCAATAAAGTGTACTATTTCGTCGTTCGTGCTTACGACAGCCAAGGCAACGAAAGCGCAAACTCCAACGAAGTGGTTTTCCGCACATCATCCATTTCGGGCGCTTCACCGAACGCGACGCCTCCCGCTGCGCCTTCGGCCCAGATACCGTCCCACAACGCGCTGGATGTCCCTCTGGATGCGGACTTGGCGACCAGTGCATTCAGCGGTTCGGCTGCGGGAGACACCCACAAGTTGACCCGCTGGCAGGTTTTCCGCGGCAGCGATGATGAATGCGTTTTCGATCTTTACAGCGATGCCTATCTGACCCAGACGACGTTGCCGCCCCTGGTTCTCGAAGGCCTGACGGACTACTACTGGACGTCGCAGCACTTCAATCAGACGGACGCCGCTTCCGCTCCGGCCGCCAGCTGTTCTTTTACAACAGCGGAATGGGCTGCGGATGACAATGCGAACGGCATTCCCGACAGTCAGGAATTGCTGACCGACACAGATCTGGATCAAGACGGGCACCCCGATGCGGATCAGGCCAACCTGAAATGTTTCATGTCCGCCCTCGGCGATCAGCAAATCGGCGTCAGCGCAACATCTTCCAGCGGCACCGTCCGTTTGGAAGCCGCACAAGGCGTAGACCCCTCGACGGTTTCGGTCCCCGCGGGTCCGAGCCCCACGCTCCCGGCCGGTCTTTTCAATGTCAGAATGGCCATCGACCAGCCTGGCGAAACGGTTATGGTCACGCTGTATTTTGCCCATGCCATCAGCCAGCAAGAGCGTTTTGCCATGTTCGATCCGGCATTGGGCTATGTTGATTATAGCGGAACCTTTGTGGTTGCCGAGGATGGCCAAAGCGCTTCCTGCCAAATGCAAGATGGCGGCGAAGGCGATATGGATGGCGTAGCCAATGGCACCATCGTCACAATGGGTGGCTATGGCACTCTGCCCAGTGCCGGCTTATCGGACGGCGGTTCGTCTTCCGGTGGTGGTGGCGGATGCTTCATCGGCTCGCTTTTAGGCCGTTAAACGACTCAGTAGTCAATTAGAAAAACTATAAGGGCAATCGGAGAATCCTCCGGTTGCTCTTTTGGGTAATGGGGAACGAAAATGGTACAGTCTGGAAAACCGCATTTGGAAATTCAGCCATAAGACTTCTCACCTATAGTTTCGAAAAAGCTGCCGTTCACCACAGGTGTGGACCTGAGGCGAAACGCGCCACGCGGCACTTAATCCGTTCACCTGTAGGGGCGAACCTTGTGTTCGCTGTGCGATACGCACAGCATTCAGCAAGAAGATCTATTTCGTCATACGCACGGGACGAACACAAGGTCCCCCTACGAGTAGAACGATGTTCCGTTTCTGAAATGCGCCCACACACAAATACGATTAGCCCTTTGCACAGCAGGATAAGCTTGACTTGCGGATGCCAAGAGGCTAATTGCATCTTTACATATCATCAGTCCTATAATTCCGCGCTATCGACATCTGGAAGGAACGTTATGCTTCGATTAGGCTCTCCATCTTCTGAAACCCGGGAAATGGACCTGGATGATATTTTTCACTCCCGCCTGAAACTGATGATCATCATGGCAAAAGCCTATATGAACGGATACCCGTTAGGGGAACACCGCCGACGGGCCATGCTCGAAAATGCCCGCCATGTGGAATCCGAATCCATTGACTTGGACAGCACGGTCGGTGGGCTTCAAAGCCAACCGCATAGTTGCGTTGACTATGATCATGTCTTTTATCAGCGCGTCAAACTGCTGGCCGTGATGGTCAAAGCAGTGGCCAAGGGATTCCCCATGGGCGAACACCGCATAGCAGCCATGCACGAAAACCTGGACAGCATCTGCCAGACGTTGATGTTCAACAGTCAGCCCGAAGATTTGGCCTTTTTGAAGGTGGCTTGAATGCAGGCGCCGGTATCGGAGGCAAAAATCCTGATCATCGACGATGACTTTTTTGTTCGCGATTTTTTCGTGCACACCGTAGAATTTGGCACAAACCGGCATGTGACCACCTTTGAAAGCGGCTTTCACGCTTGGCAGTGCATAGAGAAGGCTCCCGACAATGCGGATGTCGTGATCGCCGATGCCAATATTCCCGATATCAGCGGTATGGAACTGCTCGAACGCGTTAAAAAACAATTCCCCCGCATTGTTTTTATCATCATGTCAAGCAATCCGGCCTTTGAAAAAACAGCATTCCAGATGGGGGCCGATGCCTTTTTATCGAAACCTTTCGATGTCAATGATCTGTTCGCGATCATTCATCGATTCATTTTAGCACCGCCCCCACCGTCTGCGCACGAAACAGTGCCATTTTGACATAGCATGGTCCATCCCTATAATCGGTCATAAGAGGGGGACAATGACAGCAAGCAGGGAGGTCAGAATGCGACTTTGGATCAAGGGTGTTTTGGTATCCGCTCTATTTCTATTTTTGGCAGCTGCGAGCGTACACGCCGAGGACATTTATAAATGGACCGATACCAAAGGGGTACAGAAATTCAGCAATAAGCCGCCGCCAGAAGGTACCGATTACGAAATCATCAAGGGGGTATCACCGAATCAGGCTCAGGATGTATCACCGGATCAGGCTCAGGATAAGGGCTACCGGGAAAGCTACGAACGTATGATGGAGGGTGTGGAGCGCCAGAACCGGCAAAGTGATGCCGAATCACGTCAAAAAGCCCTCGAACGCGCCCAAGAAGAACAGCACAAGGCTGAAACAGAACGCGTAACCCGCATTCAAGCCGAGCGCCGACGCTTGCAGCAGCAGATCGATGAGATCAATCAAAGAGGTTTGGGGCCATATTACACCGAAGGCATGCGCCGGGCGCAAATTAAAGAGATTCAAGAGAAAATCGATGCCCTTGAAGCACAAGGCAGTGAATGATAATGCATCATCCAAGCCGGCCTGGAGTTTTTCCAGCCGGCGCCAGGATGACTACCACCCCTTGGATGTAATAATACTTTTTAATTTCTCTTCCATGCGTTTTTCAACCAAAACCATCTTTTTAGCCTGTGCCTGCTTGATTTTTTGGGTTAACTGATCGAGATCGGCCGGTTTTTCCACAAAATCCATGGCGCCCAGTTTCATGGCTTCGATCCCCTTTTCCAGGGTGGCATGCCCGGTCAGCAGAATCACCTGCAGCGTCGGGTTTCGCTGTTTGATGGCTTTGAGGGTTTCAATACCATCCATGCCAGGCATCATCAAATCCAGCACGATGGCGTCAAAGCCGCCGGACTCGACTTGCGCCAAGGCTTCCTCGGCCGAATCCGCCGCGGTGACATCCATGCCCCTGGCTGCCATGCGCTCGGACATGACCGACAAGAAATCTTTTTCATCGTCCACGAGCAAAACTTTTTCCGCCATAATCGTCTCCTTGTGTCTGATTCCGCCGGCGCAATGCTGCGTCAGCGTCCAGATAGCGTGATAACCATGCGTCCGGCGGGGCCGTCTGCCTTGAAACGGGCGTTCAAAGCGGTCAGCAGAGCCTTGTCGCTTTCCTTGGGGAAGGCTTCGCCAGGCATATCCGCAAGCCCGGTTAAGCTGTCGAAAAGAATTTGTACATCGTGACCCTCTGGCGCGATACCCAGGGTGATCGTTTGCCCCGGCTGAGTTGCCGCCAATGCAAAGGTTATACAGTTGCCAAGCAGCGTCAACAACGCAAATGGCGCCGTGGTGACCGTAATTGTACTTTGCGTGGGTCGAACGGTCAAGGCCACCTGACGCATGGCGGCCTCGCGCAGGGACAACGCTGCCAGCAGTGCCACCAGATCATCGAGAACGACCGATTGCACCGGACTGTCCACGCTATGCGCAAACCGGTTCATGTTTCGGATCAGCTGGTCGGCCCGCCGGGTCTGATCTTCGATGCGCACGGCCACAGTTTTATAGCGCGCAGGATCGATTGTAGTGCCTTTTTCGGCCAGGAGCAGATAATCGTTCAACAACCCTGCATTTTCTTTGATGATGGCCAGGGCATTTTTCAACTCGTGTGAGACAGAGGCGGTTGTACGGCCAAAATATTGCAGCCCGGCCAATCCGATGGGGTCCGAAGGCAGGGTCATGCCTCACCTCCGGAGTGGGTGACCCGCCGTATCAAATCAATCAGAATCTGAATGTCGACCGGTTTGACCAGATAACAAGCTTCACCCTCATGACAGGCGACCTCCTTGAAATCGGTTTCCGATCCATACCCTGTCAAAAAGATAAACTTCATGTCAGGATGCAGCGACTGCAAGCGAGCCTTCAGTTCAAGTCCACCAATACGGGGCATCTTCAAATCGAGGACCGCCACGTCGAAGTCATTGGAAGCCGCACGCTGCAGTGCTTCCATGCCATCGGTCACCCACTCCGCCGCTATGCCGCGCATGTCGAGCCGCTCAGCCAGTGCAGAGGCCAAATCAGCTTCATCATCCACTAACAGCACTCGCATGATCCTCTCCTTTCGGGTTCGGAATACAGATCGGCAGGCGTATCGTAAAGCAGGTGCCTTGGCCCACCTCGCTGGAAACAGCTATCTCCCCACCGATTTCACGGACCAGGTTATACGTGATGGACAACCCCAACCCGGTACCGCCCTGCCCGGTTTTGGTCGAAAAAAAGGGCTCGAAGATGCGTGGCAAGTCTTCTGCGGGAATACCGCTGCCGTCATCGCTGAAACGCAGCATCACGCCGCCGCCTGGCGCCGGCTCGATTCGGACCTTCAGATGCCCGCCATCGGCCATCGCGGCCAAGGCGTTGTTGATAATATTCAAAAATATCTGCTGCAGCTTGCCCCGGTCGCTTTCGATGGCCGTTACACCCGCGGCGACATCCACCTCCAGATTGATTTCACGCAACCGGGCTTCTTTTTCGACGAAGCTGAGCACTTCGCGAACGACATCTTCCAGCTTAATGCGTTCGATCGACGCCTCGAGATTGCGGGCAAACGTCAACAGCCGCTTGGTAATTCTGCCGGCGCGTTGCACCGAGCGCGTAATCGCGTCGACCAAGCCAATCAATTTGGCGTCAGCCGCATAGAGCTGTTTGATCGTGAACAGGTCCTTGATCAGACCCGCCTTTTCATTGATGATGGCCAGGGGATTGTTGATTTCATGCGCCACACTGGCCGCCATTCGCCCGATCGATGCCATTTTATTAGCATATTCCATCTGGTGCAACCCCATCAGGCGTTTTTCATCGGCCAAATGCATGTTGCGCACCATGTAAGTGGCCGAGCCCAGAATCACTGCCAGAATCAAGGTCACGCTGCAGACCAAAAAAAGGATAAGACCCAATCGCGTGGTATGCCAGAGGGTCATCAATTCCGCATGTCTTTTGACAATCATCAGAAGAAATGGCGTGCCTTCGATGAAACGATAGCCGATCAGGAGCTTTTCGCCATCCCGCGTGCTGCCGTCCATCACCTGGGTACTGGGATAGTACTCGGGTATCGGCAAGTCCAATTTCTCCAACACACGGCCGTAATAGCGCGAATCGGTCTGCAGCACCCCCCGGTCGTTCACGATGAAGGCGTCTCCCGAACCACCTATTTCCATATTGTTAAGATGATCTTCGAAAGGCTTGATGCCGAGCGAAGCCCGCAGCACCTGAAATGAGCCGTCGGGCAAGCTTTGCTTGACGGCGATGATAAGGTGCGGCACCCTACGAAACCCCAGGAAGACATCGCTGATGTAAACGCCGCGGTCGACCACCATTTTAAACCAGGGCTGCTCGTGATAATCCTTGTCCTGCAGCTTGAAAGGTCCCACGTAAGTCTTCTGCTCGCCATTGGCGCCGATGACCCCCAAGTCCATGAAACCACCGCCGAAACTCTCTCTCAGGCTGTCCAGAATCGCCGTCAGTCGCTCCGGGTCGCTCAGCGCTTCGGGTGAATTGTCGCGCACAATGAATTCCAGAGCTGACTGACGCTCGCTGAGAAAAAACCCGATAACCCGCCGCGTGTTCGACACCAAACGCGCCGCGCGCAGGCGGAATTCTTGTTCCAGAGCGTGCTCTGTCACTTTGTAATCCAGCAAAGTGATGAAGATCAACGGCACCAAGGACACTATGGCGGTCAACAGTACGGACCACTTCCAGATGCGCCGGTAATTGAACAGATAGCGGAATGCCCCCGTCGAAGTGGGCCTGATCCGCCAAAAATCCGGTGTTATTCTATTCAGAAGTGCCATGATTTCAGGATTCCCGTCCCCGGACGCTATTGCCGCAATGCATTCTTTTGGCGGATTTTCTCATTGGCGCTCTTGATGGTTGCACTGAGTTCTTCCACATCGACCGGTTTTTGCAGGTAGGCAAAAGCGCCCAACTGCATGCACACCAGGCGATCGGCCTCCGACCCGTGGCCTGTGAGGATGATCACCTCGATTTCAGGCTGGGTGGTCTTCACCCGTCGCAGCACCTCGATGCCGTCGATCCCCGGCATTTTCAAATCCAGGATCATCACGTCGGGCTCATCTTCACGTACGACTTCCAGGGCCGATTCGCCGTCGTAAGCCACGGCCGAGCCCATGTCGCGCATCAGCAACCGTTCGGAAAGGGTTTGCACAAACTCACGTTCGTCATCCACGAGCAATATTTTAGAGGGCATATTGAAATCCTGTTTACGATAGATATCGGCCTGATAAAAACCGGGGCCCACCTTGGTTTGCACCGCTTTGACACCCGGCACTTTGGCGGCAATCGTCTTGAGTTCACTTTCCAGACGCGTGAGCATCAGCACATGCTTGTTGATGGTAAGAGTGACCTCGCCGTCCTTGACATGCACACCGGCCTGATGGCCTTCCTGCACCAGGGCCACTTCGACCAGGGCGGCCAACAGAAAATCGGCGGCCGCTCTTTGACTGCGATCGGTCGGACGCACGACTGCCGATGCGGCGCTGTCGGCAATGGCCGCCGCGATCGTGGCCGGATCCATCTTGTCGGTGGGCAGCACCATGTCATACAACTGCGGCGCCCAGGGATCCGTATGGTCGAAAAGCGCCCGCACCCACTCCGCCCGATCCTCATCCTGCTTCTGGATCAATTTAGCCGCATCCTGGTCCGTGACCTGCATGGCGGCCGCAGCTTGAGCGGTACGCGCCTTGCGGTCGGCAATCAGGCACACCCTCAGCACATGGTTGATGGTGCGGCTCACAAGTTGCCCGCCATACCCGCTGATGACAAGGTTGTTTGCGACCACGGCCCGGGCAGCGGCCAGACGCAGGTGCGCCAGCGAACGCTCGCGTTCATGCGTAAATTTATTGAACACGGACGGCCGAGCCGAAAAAACGCGGTCTATCTTGGGTTCGGGAATTCCGGATAGTTTTGCAGCCTCGGCGACCAAGTCGGCATCCGACACCAGTTGATACCCGGTCCGCGCCACCAGCGCGCGAACCACCGCCTCTTCATTACAAAAACTTCCACTGTACACGGTAATGATGGACATATATCTCTCCCCTTAATTTTCCACAAGTCGGCATACGGTCAGCAGCGGGCAAGCCGCCTCACCACTTGTCCGGTGAGCTTCGGGGTGCACCGCGCTGATGGCCTTTTCCATGGTCGGGTATATGTGGTTTTCACCGATTTTTTCCGGCAGATGGGTACGCCGCAAGACCTGCATGACGGCTTCATTGACACCGCTCAGGGAAATGTCGACACCCGCGCTACGAACGCGATCCACCAGCAGCGACAAGGTCTCTTCACCCGATGCATCGATATCGTTGATGCCGTTGCATACCATGATGATATGTTTCAATCCTTCTTTGGCGCGCATGATTTCCATCATCTTGTCTTCAAGGTAGCTTGAGTTGGCAAAGAACAGCGGCCCGTCGAAGCGTACCATGGCCACATGTGCGCACTCTTTCAGACCGTGGGTGGATACGCAGCGCAAGGCTTCATCTTCGGCTCGCGCCAGGGAGACTACCTTGGGACGCATGCTTTTATACAGAAAGACCAGGAGTGACAGCACCACGCCGATCATGATGCCCTCTTCCAGATTGGGAGCGAACACGAGGGTCGCGGCAAAAGAGATGATCGAGATGAGACCGTCATACCATTTGGCATGCCAGGCATGCACGAAACCCGAGACGTTCACCAGACCGATGACCGCCATCATGATCACTGCCGCCAGAACCGATTGGGGCAGATGATAGAGAAGGGGTGTGAAAAACAGCAGTGCGATAACGACTGTCAAACTGGTGAAGACACTGGACATGCCCGATTTGGCGCCAGACTGCAGGTTGACCGCCGAACGTGAAAATGAGCCGGAGGTGGGATAACTTTGGCCGAGCGCCCCCAACATGTTGGCCAGTCCCTGCCCGATCAGTTCCTGATTGGGATCGAGACGCTGACCTGTTTTGGCGGCCATGGCCTTGGCAATGGAGATGGCCTCCATGAACCCCAACAGGGAGATAATGGCTGCAAACGGAAACAGGCGGGCCATTACTTTCCAATCAAGCGTGGGAATGGCCGGTGTCGGCAACCCCTTGGGGACATTGCCGACCACTGCGCCGCCGCCCACCATAACGATGCCACTGCCCGACAGAGCGGCATTGCCAACTTTGAACCGCCAGACCCGACCATCGGTACGGGCATCGGCCGGCAGATCCTCTTCAGGGTAAAAGCGCACTGTCTCATCCGCCTGGGGCACACCGCGGAATTTGTATTGCCGTAAAGTAGCCCGAGCATGGCGCGCCTCTTCTTTCAGGCGATCCATATGCACCGCGATCAAGTCGGCTTCATGCTGGGCGTTCATAACACCGATGGTGTCATGCGATTCACCGGCCTGATCAATCGTGCGGCTCACGTCGGTGCGTTTCCCGGACAATTCGCCAATGCCGGTGGTCGCGCTGTTGAAGCGATCGATCATGGCTTGTGCCTCGGTCGAAGCGATGGTCTCTCGGTTGACAACCATGTTGTGCTCAAAACCGATCATCCATGAAATCAAGGTGGTCAGGACCACCGCCACCAAGACATTGGGAACCCGCGGGGCGATGGTTTTAAGCAGGTACATCACCCCGAAGGCGCCGACACCCATGATCAGACTGGGCCAGTGGATGTAATCCGAGGCCGCCTGGATGACACGCCAGATGGTCTCGTAATGATGGGCCGCCGTATCGACATCCACCCCGAACATCTTGGAAAGCTGGGAGGATGCAATGATAATGGCGGCCGCATTGGTAAATCCATTGACCACGGGATGGGACAGAAAGTTGACCACCAGCCCGAGTTTCAGAACCCCCAATGAGAACTGGAACAGGCCTACCATCAATGCCAGCACAATGGCATAAGCGATATAGCCCTCGCTGCCGGTGGTGGCCAGCGGCTCCAATGAAGCGGCGGTCATCAAGGATACCACAGCTACCGGTCCAGTGGCCAATTGCCGGCTGGAGCCAAACAAAGCGGCGATCATGGGTGGCAGGAACGAGGCATACAGCCCGTAATAGGCCGGCAGACCGGCCAATTGGGCGTAGGCCATGGATTGCGGGATCAACACCAGGGCCACGGTCAGCCCGGATACCGCATCCGTTTTCAAACTGCTCAGATCGTAATCCTGGAACCATTTAAGAAACGGCAACACCTTTGTTATCATCTTTTAACTCCTGATCCGACGGCAAGTTATTCTGCAGAATCGTGCGGCATGAGAGGACCACATCTTCGTACAACACGCCTGCATCATAAAGTTTGTAATTATGAAAACGAACCAGGCCGTCCACCATGGTGAAAATGATCATCGCCATGCGGCGGGCGGGCACTTTGCGGATGGAACCGTCCGACTGGCCGGTAACGATTGCCTGTTCGAAGATGTCGATCAGGCAATCGTAAATCGATTCGAGACAGTCGTGACAGGTGGGATTGACGCGCGCCAACTCGTAAGCGTCATGCCGGTGAAGCAACATGAAGCGATCTTCCATCTGGGCGACCATGTGCAGGTAAAAAGCGATCACATCCTCGACCATCTGCAGCCCGGACGCAAAATGATGCTCGTTGCGGTAGCGCGTGAATTCCGCAACGATGTCTTCCTGAAACGCAATGAGGATCGCCAGGAAGAGCTCTTCTTTGTTTTTATAATGGTAAAAGATGGTGCCTTGGGCCACAGCGGTGATCCGGGCCAATTCGGCCACGGAAGCATCCTTGTACCCTTTGACGGCCAAAAGGTGGGTGGCCGCCTGTAATATGTCGTTCTTTTTGGTCATGTTAAAATGACTCCAGGCATTATACTGAGTGCTCAGTCAGTATTATTCGGCTTCTAAGATTAAAGTCAAGAAAAAAACACCTGCCACCCTTTTCGCGGGGGGTCTGGACCAGTTTATTCCTGTATCTTTTTCTCGATCAGGTCGGCTAGGTGGCTATGGCCTTGGGCGCGGAGGGGGCCGAGCAGTTCCCGGTAAAAGGGTTCGCGATGGCGGATGGTGATTTTGAAGCTATCGAACAGCGCTGGATCGACACTGTTCTCTTCAAAGGCGTTGGTATGCTGCAGGGCGTCGATGGCGAGCAGCCCGGTCATGGTACGCACGCATTTTTCACAGCGGCCGCAGTTGAGCCGCTCGCTTTGGTTGGCCAGACAGACTCTTAAATGATGGAACGCGGCCGGCCATTCGGCGATGAGGCGCAACTTGTCGATGCGGGTCAATTCCACGTCACAGTGTTGAATCTGCACATCCGCGCTGCTGTATGCAGGATCGAGCAGGGGGTGCGAACCGCACGGCGTCAGGTTGGGGATATCATAGGATGCGGCGATATCGGCAAGATGCAGCCGAGGGGCAAATGCGTGCGCCACCGATGCCAGAACCGCGCCGAAAAAGCGATTGAGCCACAGGTCGCGATCGTCGCACAAGTGCCGGATATTGGTGTAGACGGGGATCAATTCGACACCGGCATCTGCGGCTATCGGGAGCAGGTGCGCTTTGGCGCGTTCGAACACGTGATACTTGGCGCCGCGTGCGACCACACCGCCGATGTCGAAACCGTGCACCAGAAGGCAATCCCGGACGCTGTGCGGATGCCCGACGGGATAGCGCAGCCGATTCAAACGCAACGTGGCCAAAGAATCGATGCCGCCAGACAGAAACAAGGCAGGGCGCCGGGGGCGGTCTTCATAGGCGAGGGCCGATCGCGTATCGGTTTCGAGGCGCAATGGTTTCATCTGCCCGGCCGACCAGTGCTGCATCAGGCCCATGACGGTGGATAAACCCTGCTTCAATCGCGGGCACACCGCCTCCGCGATGGCAATGCGGCGCTCGCCGAAATGAAGGGCCGGGATGATCGCGCCGGTCAGAAAAGCGTCGGGGTTGGCCACCATCGCGTCAGCGTAACGGGCTTCGCCGGAGATGAAGATCTCCCTTGCCGGCTGATCACAATCCTCCCAATGCACCGTGGCTTTCACCCACGCTCGATCGCCGTCGATCTCTTTGGCCAAATCCGTGATTCGCATGCTGCCTCCCATCGGCTCCCCGGCGGAATCGAGCCGTTTCATGTAGGGACGACCTTATTATCGCCCAGGGTGTACAATGTTTATGCGGTTGCAGAATGCCGCGCACCGTCCCTATCGTCATCACCTTGAAACCTGCAAAAATCCGCTGGACCGACCGTGAGGTACGAACGTCAGCACATGGGCGATGATGGCGGCGGCGATGTCCTGGCCAGTGGCGGCTTCCAAGGCGCGGAAGCCGGGCGCGTAGTTAACCTCATTGACATACGCGTTGCCGGCGGCATTGTTGATGATGTCCACGCCCGCGATTTCAAGCCCCATGCTCTGCGCCGCACGCACAGCCAGATCGGCGATTGCGGGTTCCGGTGCGATGGCCCGGGCTTGGCCGCCCAGGTGGAAATTGGCCCGGAAATCATTTGCCGCCGGACGCAGGGCCATGGCGGCGGCCACCTGATCGCCAAGCACCAAGACCCTCAGGTCCTGACGGCCTTGGGGCGCGATGAATTGCTGGACCAGCAGGCCACGCCCCTGGTCCAACTCCGCTTGCAATTGAGAGGGCAAGCGGATGCCGGCCTGCATCCGGCAGATACCGCTGCCCTGCCTGCCGGAAACCGGTTTAACCACCGCGCCGGCCGCGCCGAAGTGCTGCAATGCGTCCGCCACCCCTTCGGGTGCGGTTGCAAAGATGGTCTCGGCAACAGGCAGCCCTTGGGCGGCCAGGGTTTGCAATGTATAAAATTTATGGCGTGCCCGTTCGATGGCCCGGCGCGTATTGAGCACCGGCACCCCCATCAATTCGAAATGACTGATCAGCGGCAGAGAGGCATCCTTGATTTCGGCGCCCTGACGCGGCAACACGGCATCCAGCCCTTGCACGGATGAATTTCCGGAAAGCACGGGCAGCCCCTTCCGAAAAGCAGGCCAAACCGTATAAGGATGAACGGCAACGATGCCGCACCCCCTCTGCTCAGCCGCCTGCGCCAAACGCATCGTTGGATGGTAGTTCATACCACGGACAGTCAAAATACCGATTCTGGCACGCAATGTCATTTTTCCTTAATCAAGATGAATCAAATTTTCTACTTATCTTCCAACATCTCTTCGGGGATCCAGACGCTCATCGTTTTACCGCTGCGTTCGCTGTAGAAGGTGGCCACGGGCCGGGTCCGGTTGCGAATGGCCATCTTCTGCGTGGCCACATTGTCTTCGGCGATAATGGAAAATATTTTATGCCCCCCGGCGCGCTGCGTCAGTCCTGCCAACAAACGGGCGCCCACCCCCAAGCTGCGGTACTCGGGTCTGACTGATGTGTAACCGCGTTCCAGGTAGTTGCTCAAATCCAGACCGCTTTGGGCGCTTACGGCCTGGATGTACTCCTTGCGGGGGTGTTTGAGGCTCGAATTGCCCACGATGACCCCGTTTTCCTCCACATAACCGATCAGGAAAGCGCGCTCGAGATTGTGGCGCACCCATTGGGGCTGCACCGAACCGCCGGCCTCGACCATCCGCACGATTTCATCCAGATGGCCCGGCGGCAGTTGCGCAGGCGGCACGAAACTGAACGTCATCTGACTACCGACCTCGTGCAAGCGATCATCCTCGAGCAAGTACATGCGCGCCAGGATGTTGGCCCCCAATCGATCGACATAGGTATTCAAGTAAAGAGGATCCTGCAATCTTTGCCACAGAGGCATTCCCGGCAGGGGCCGCGTCGCCCCGTAGGCAGGGTTGCCGCTCGGATAAAGGGTACGGACATCGCTGTAAGCTGAAAGCGGGCCACTGTTGCAGGACCATGAATGAATGATGTTGGGATTGGCCTTGGCAAAACGGACCAGCGCCTCGATAAGCGGTTGTTCGAAAGTATCCGGAAGCACGAGGTGATTCCAGCAACCCGCTTTGGTGGCGCGGTAAAGCTGGGCCGTGATTTCGGGCAGTGCACCAGCCGGATTCTGCCAAATCAGGGTGCGGCTCTGACCTTGGGGCAAGCCGTCCAGGAGGGCCTGCATCGATTCAGGCGCAAGCCGCGCGAAAAGCGGCGGTGCGGCCGTTGGCGACTTGCCCTGCCAAAGCCCATGGATAGCTGGATCGGACTCCGAAGCGCTCGTTTCGTTCAGAACCTTGCGCACTTTTTGAAGCCAATTGTCAAAATACGGGGGAAGTCGTTGGGTGTCCAAGCCCAGGATTTGATGGGCCACCGCCTCTTGGCGCCCATCGGCCGAACACAAGGCCATGATGGCAGCCGGCATGCGGTCGCGCCAGACCTTGGCCATGCTCAACGCACCGGCTATCTGTCCGGGCGTGCGGATGACGAAAATGATGCGCTCGCAACGCGCCGGCGGATCGCAAGTGACGCAGCGGGCAAGGGCATACTCCCGGAACGGATTACGCGCATTATCTTCCAGCCACCCGGCCAAATCGGCCGCACGTTGCAGGGTCGGATCGCCGAAACTGCGACGATCGACAATGGCCGGCGCATACGCATGCGAGACCAGGGAGAAGGTCATGTCGATGCGCTGCAGAATTTTGACCGCCGTGAGCGGATCGACCAAATCATCGCTGAACAAACGCTCGGGCGTGTAGACCTGCCCGTCGAAGAGATGCTTTTCATTCAGCGTTTCAAATGCGAGGGCACCGGGGTGGGGATCGTGATCCTGCGCGCCCGGGGTCGATCGACGATGGGACTGGTCCAACAGGTTTCGCAAGACCTCGGGCGTCATCACATAATCGAGGTAATCCCGTCCGGCATGCAGCAGTTCCGTCCGCACGCCCACTTGGCGCAACTGAAGGGCTGCCGCGCGGCAAGCACCCGACAAAGCGACCGGATGACTGACCGGCGGTTCGACAAGCAGCAGATCGACCATTCTATCGCCCATACGCCACCTCCGTTTAGAATGCGTTGCATGCCAACGAACTTACTTGTTCAGGTTTTTACCTGCCCAGGTCGGACGCCACCCTCACGGCCCGACGGCCAAAAGGGCCTCACACCTCCACTCGTGCTTGGCAATTTCATAATAAACCATTATGATCTACGATTCCATCGCAACATTGCATGTGTGATTGTTGGGATGCCGTTTCAAGACCCTGTCGGGAAAGCCCATGCCGCAACGTATCGCCCGTTTCCTGGACATCCACGAAAAAGAGATCGCCCTGTTCCTGTGGACCTTGGCTCTGCTTTTCATTGTGCGCAGCTCCGGCATTGTGTTGAACAACTACGCTGAAACGGTTTTCCTGAAACGCTACGGCGTCGAAACCATGCCGGTGGTCAACATGATCAACGCCGTGCTTACGGTGGTGGTCATGGGCATCATGGCCGGCCTGATGCACCGCTTTCCCGGTCCCAACCTGCTGGCGGCCACCTTTCTCTTCACCGGTGGCAGCATCATGGCCTTTCGTTTAACCATACCGTTGGGTTTCGACTTGGTCTACCCTATTCTTTTCATGCTTAAGGCCCTTTACGAAGTGCTGTTGGCCATGTTGTTCTGGAATCTGGCCAATGACCTGTTCAATACGCGCCAATCCAAGCGACTCTTTCCGCTGATCACCGCCGGCGGGGTGGTGGGCCAGATTTTAGGGAGCTTCGGAACACCGCTTTTGGTTCGATGGATTCGCTTCGACAATTTGCTGGTCGTTTACCTGCTGATCTGCATTGTCGGCGCCGTGCTCGTGTGGGCCATGATGCGACGTTTTCCCACGCTGCTGATGGCCGCGCCTGATCCCGAAACTCCGGAAAAAAACAGCTCGATGGTCGAAGAGCTTCGGACGATGCTGCCGCTGATGAGAAAATCCCTGCTGTTTCGGTTAATGGTCCTGCTGACCTTAATGCCCAATGTCGTCATTCCGATCATCAACTACCAATTCAACTATGCCGTCGATCAAACTTACGCCAGTGAGGCCGGATTGATTGAATTCTTCGGCTATTTCAGGGGCATACTCAATATCATCAGCCTGGTGATCCTGTTGTTTGTCGGTCGGATTTACGGCCGCTGGGGATTGCCTGTGGCCTTGATGTTCCATCCACTGAACTATATCCTGGCCTTTGCGGCTTTTTTCCTGCGCTTTGATGTATATTCAGCTATTTATGCCAGGATGTCTACCAATATCATTCGCACGACGATCAACATTCCGGCCAATGCGGTCATGATGGGGCTATTTCCGGAATCCTTCCGCGCCATGGTAAGGCCCTTCCTGCGTGGTACCATGGTGCGCATCGGTCTTTTCGTGGGGTCCGGACTGATCCTGATCGGTGATCGCCTGTTTCACCCGCGATTTCTGTCGCTGGTGGCGCTGCCCTTTGTCCTGGCCTGGCTGGTGGCGCCGATACTTTTGAAGCGCCGCTATGCTGCTATTTTGTCGGACCTGATCAAGGGCAACCAGCTCGATCTGAAATCGATGGAGGAAAGCGATCTGGAGCAACTTTTCAGGGATCAATCGGTCCAAACTCGCTTGGTACAGGCTTTTCTCTCTGCAAACGGCCCGGACATACTGTGGTATGCCCAGTTGCTGCAGCGCATCCGTTTGCCCGATCTGGACCGCCTGCTGCTTCAGAAAATCAAAGAATTGTCCCATGATGAGCAAATCGATCTGCTTGAAATGATGTCGTCCGATGCCGGTCCGCACGCGGCTCCCGTACTCTCGCAACTGGCGGCACAAGGCAATCCATTGCTGACCGTGATGGTACTTAAAACCGTGTACCGTCTGGGTAGCAGTTTAACCGGATTCGATCGGACCCCATTTCTGGCCCATCCCGATCCGAAGGTGCGCGCTTTCGCGACGGCCGGATTGTTGCATCAGGCGCCTGAAAAAGCTGATCGCATCATACGGCAATGGTTGGCGGACGATCGTCAGGATCCGCGCAAAGCGGGTGTGATCGCCGCCGGGCTTTCCAAGGATCCCGCGTATGTTCCTGTGCTGACGCCGATCCTGCAGAATCCATACGACAACGAACTGCTGGCCGAAACCATCACGGCACTGCATGATCTGGGTATGCATGAAATGGATCGAAACATGCTGAGCTTGCTGCAGCATGAGGATAAACAGGTGCGGCTGGCGGCCCTGAGCGCCTTTCACGTCAGAGACCGGGACAGCCTCAAGACCGTCGTGGGGCTTTTGGCGGATCCGGCTCCCGAGATCCGCCGCATGGCTGCCAAACGTATCGAAGCCGGCCGCTACGTGGATGGCAAAACATTGGTCAAAGCCCTGAGCACGCCGAACAAAGAGGCGCGCGAGCTGATCTTCGACCTGCTGAACCGGTTGCAGATCAAAGATACGGATGTGTACCGCTTCGCCCGTGACCAAATCGAGGGCGCCTACAAATCGGTGGCCGAAAACCTGGGTGTGCGGACCGTGCCCGCGACGCCGGCACGCGCCCTGCTGCTGGACTATCTGGATCAACAGAAACAAATGATCGTGGAAAATGTCTTGCGCGTTCTGGCGGTTGCCGACCGCAGGGGCCGGATGCGTATCATCAGCCGCGGTTTGATGTCCACCGACAATCGGCAGCGCGCCAACAGCCAGGAAGCCCTGGATGATCTGCTCGACCGCTCATTGAGCCGGATTTTGATGCCGCTGCTCGATGATGCCGCACAGGAACAACTGCTCGCAATCGGCCGTAAACGGTTCAAAATTCCGGATTTTACAAGAGATAGCAATCGGCTGTTCGAACACCTGCTTCAGCGTGATGACGCTTTGACGGTGTTGTTGACCCTGCAGCTCATGAGCGAGCTGGATCACCCAATGCCAAACCCGTCCCGCATAACGGCCCTGACCGGTCATGACAACCCGCATATCAACAAGATCGCGCAGCGCTGGGTGCACCGCACATCCCGGCAATCCCTTCAGGAGGAGTACGCCATGGCAGAGGCACTCATGTTGCCCAATGTAATCCTGCTACTCAAGAACATTGAAATTTTCGAACAACTGGCGGTCAATGAAATGGCCGCCGTGGCGTCGGTTACCGAAGAGGTCTCTTTTCCGGAAAACCACGTGGTCATCCAAGAAGGCGATGCCGGAAACACGCTGTTTATGATTATTGAAGGCCAAGTGGCCGTGTTGAAAAACCAGGAGGGCCACCGTGATATCGAACTGGACCGCATGGGGGCCGGCGATTATTTCGGAGAAATGGCGCTATTCGAGGATATCCCCCGCACCGCCACCATCCGCACCCTGGAACCCTGCCGCATGCTGGTGCTGCACAAACAAGAATTCAAAGAAATGGTGCGTGAATATCCTCAAATCGCGCTCGATATCTGCAAAGTGCTCAGCGGCCGCATCCGCAAACTGCACGCCAAAATGACCCAAGCTTAACCTCGGAAGTCCAATGGACTTGGCGCGTCCCCTGTGAATAAGACACACTGATGACGGCACCTGCACGTCCGAACCTGTGTCCCGTACAACGCGTAGGGGGACGGTACCTGGATCAACCGGTGTAACGTTCAAGGATCGCAGTCACCGAGAAAATGGCGCCCATGGGTACGCAATCCATGGCGATGAGAACCGTCTGTAGGGGCGACCGGCGGTCGCCCGGTGCGTGTGCGGAAACCAACGCCCAGACAAATTATGGTGCGGGAGAACAAAGGGGCGCGTCAAGCGTGCCAGCACACCTGATCCTTGCGCCGCGCGGGCGACCGCCGGTCGCCCTTCAGGAGAATCCCCTGCGATAAAAAGAGGTTATGGGGGGCGGCGTGGGTGAAACCCGGCGATAGCCATTACGGCTTTTCCCGCTCAATCGGGGTGATCTCCTGGCCGTCGATCCGGATGGCATCGACCTGGCCATCACGGACAAGACTTACCTTGGCATTGCTCTGGCCCGCCAGAGGAGCGTGCGTGGCGCGTAATCTACCGAAATCAAATGTTTGCAGCGCATGCTGCGTCAAATCAATCGTTTGCTCAATGCGCGATTTGTCCTGGCCCGCACGGAAGTACCCGGATAAGGCGCGGTTATAAAGCCGTCTGACTTCCGTCTCGATACAGTGCCGGGAAAGATCCAAAGGAATTTCTATCATTTTTAATGCCCTCCAGATTTCTCGCGAGAATTGCTGACTTCGCTTTCAGGGTATGGTACCACTCTTTAACTGGCTGGGCCGGCTTGTCAATTTCTCCTTGACCTTTTTCCATGATACATGTCTTTGCATGTTTCGGATAAAGCGCTCATGTTTCAAATGGGACATGGGCACAGTGCGCTGGTATAACTGGACATGCATTATGAATGACCATTCTCTGGATCTGCATAAGCCCGACGACGAGGGCCTCGTGGCCATCGATCGTCTGTTTCGCATCATGAGCAGCAATAAAGCCGCCGAGCACCTGCTGAAAATGCCGCTGCGGCCCGGAGAGGTTTTCCAGCCCGCAGCGCTGTGGCCCGGGGCGCCGGCCGAGCATTTACTGACGCTGGTGCAGGACACGATTACCTCCGGCCGCGGTCACAGTCAGGTGTCGCTGACCCTGCCCACGACGACTCTGGAGGTGGCCATCCAGCCGCTTTTCGAACGGCCGGAAGTGATCATTGGTGTAATCATGACTGTGCGCCACAAAATGATCGCCCGCCATTTAAAAAGAACCCTGACCGACAAGATCTTTCAAAGCTCAGAGTCCCACAACCTGCTCGAGGCGCTGCCCGAAGGGGTGTTCACAATCAACACCCATTGGCGCATCGAATCCTTCAATCACAGGGCCGAGCAGATTACGGGGTACCATCGCGCAGAGGTCATCGGACGCCATTGCTGGGAGATCTTCCGCTCCGATTTATGCGAACTGGGCTGCCCCTTGCGCACGGCCCTGGAATCCGGCCTCACGAGCATGGATCAGGATGTGCGCATTCTGAAAAAAGGCGGCAAGCGCCAGACCATCCTGGTCAACGCGGGCGTGCTGCGGACGGCCACCGGCAAAATCAGGGGTGCGGTAGAGACGTTTCGGCCCCTGGCGGGCGAAATGTATTTCAATGGCATTGAAGGCGAGAGCTCCGGTTTCCCCAAAATCATCGGCGGCAAGGGGATGCGGCGCATCTTCGACATGCTGCCGGATATTGCCGCCAGCGATGCCAATGTGCTGATCACCGGCGAAAGCGGCACCGGCAAGGATCTGATCGCCCGCACGATCCACGAACACTCATCGCGGCGCGATAAGCCGTTTATCGCCGTCAACTGCTCCGCTTTGGCTGAATCGCTGCTGGAATCGGAGCTATTCGGCCACGAAAAGTCGGCTTTCACCGGCGCCACGGCGACTAAAATCGGCCGTTTCGAGTTGGCCAAGGGCGGCAGCTTGTTCCTGGATGAAATCGGCGAACTCAAGCCCGAGCTGCAAATCAAACTCCTGCGCGTTCTTGAAAATCACGAGTTCGAAAGGGTCGGCGGCACGCGCACGTTGCCCATGGAAGCCCGGATCATCAGCGCCACCAATAAAGATCTTCGCCAGGGCATCCAGGACGGATCGTTCCGTGAAGATTTCTACTACCGCCTGCGCACCGTGCCGATTGCCATCCCCCCCTTGCGTGAACGCGTGGAAGATATCGCGCCGTTGGTAGAGTTTTTCCTGAAAAAATTCAACATCCGCTACAAAAAACGGGTCATGTCGGTCCATCCTGAGGTGATGCAGATGTTCATGCACTATGCCTGGCCGGGCAATGTGCGTGAACTGGAAAGAACGCTGGAGCACGCCTACGTTTTCGTGAAAGGACCGATCATCATGGCGGCCAACCTGCCCGCGGCCGAGGAGTTCCAATCCAGACCGCAGTCAACCGGTTCAAACGGCCAGACAAATCATAAATCCCACCAGGAAGCCATTCAATGGGCTTTGCTGCGCGCCAACGGCAACCGTCTGGAAGCGGCCCGCATGCTTGGCATGAGCCGGACCACCCTTTGGCGCCAAATGAAACAGCTCGGGATAGCGTAGATTTGTTTTATCCTTGTTTCATCTGTTCCATCCCCTATTTTACATAACTCATTACATTAAATAGTTATTCCATTTTTATGGAACACGTGAACCGGCCTGTCTGTTTCACGCAACGTCCAAAAGACCTCTTTTGCCTGCTTTGGACCTGTACACGGTCATCTCCGCTTCCGCATCCTGCCCGATAAGCTCAATTATACCATGGAAACGAGCACTTAAAGCATAGGGCATGGTTATTGCCATAGGGGTAACCGATTTCGCGTGTAGCGTCAAACCCCATCGAGGCAACCATGAACGAACCACTTATTACAACGCACCAAGCGCTCCCGGATGTTGCAGATGTTTCACCCGAAAAAGGGGTTTTGGCATTGTCGCGCAGCTTTGCCATCATGAGCATCAATAGCGCGGCCCGGGCGCTCCTGAAATGGGCGCCGGCGCCGGGCGACACCCTGCACCTGGAAGCGCTGTTCACCCCCAAAGACATCGCGCCGTTGCACGCTGCTTTCGCGGCGGTCCTGCAGCATGGGCGTTCTTTTAGTGGAATGCGGGCTGGCCTGCAGCAGGCGAACAGCGCCACACGACCTTGCCTTTTGGAACTTCAGCCCTTGCTCGGCAACGAACGCGGCGCACTCGGCGTCATTGTCATTCTGAACTGCGGTCGTAGCCCCGAAGACCTGAGCGGGTCAGGGCCCGAGTCTCTCGTCGGCACTCAAACCGGGCACGATACCCAGTCGCTCTATGAGCACCTGCCCAAGGGCAGCTTCACCATTGATGCCCAATGGCGCATTCACTCATTCAACCAGGCCGCTGAACTGATCACCGGATTCAGCCGTGAAGAAGCCTTGGGACGCCACTGCTGGGAGATATTTCGCTCGGACAGCTGCCACAAAAGGTGCCCGATGCGACAGGCCCTGGACCGTAAAGAGCCGGAAATGGACCGACAGGTCTGCGCGGTGACCCGCAACGGCCTGCGCCGGACGCTCTCGGTGAACGTCAGCCTGTTGAAGGATCGTCAGGGGAAAACCGTCGGCGCGATTGAAACGTTCCATGCTACTGGCGGGGATCGCCCAACGCCATTAGGGGAGCCCGGCTGCTTCCACGCCATCGTTGGCAATAGCGCCCCCATGCGCACTCTTTTTGCCCTTCTGCCCGACTTGGCCGCCAGTAGCGCGAATGTCCTGATTTGCGGTGAAAGCGGTACCGGCAAAGAATTGATTGCACGGACCCTGCACCAAATCTCCGCTCACGCCGCGGCACCCTTTGTCGCGGTCAATTGCGCGGCGTTGACCCAGACCCTGATCGAGGCGGAGTTGTTCGGATGCGAAAAAGGTGCCTATACCGGCGCTGAACAAACCCGCCCGGGACGTTTCGAAATGGCTGGCCGGGGCACCTTGCTCCTGGATGAAATCGGGGAACTCAAGCCCGAGTTGCAGGTCAAATTGCTTGGCGTGATCGAGCAGCGCCGTTTCGAGCGCGTGGGCGGCACACGGTCGGTCCCCTTCGAAGCGCGCCTGATCAGCGCCACCCACCAGGATCTCTCCAAGGCCATCGTGCAAAAACGCTTCCGCGAAGATCTGTATTATCGCCTGCGCACCGTGACAGTGACCGTACCCCCCTTAAGGCAGCGGATGGCTGATTTGCCCTTATTGGTCGATCATTTCATCAAAAAATACAGCGCCCGAACCGGCAAGCAGGTCCGTTCGCTGGATCCGAAAGTACTGCGACGGTTCATGGAATACGAATGGCCCGGCAATGTGCGCGAACTGGAACGCTGCATCGAACACGCCTTTGTCTTCGTCAAAGGACCGGTCATTTTCCAACATCACCTGCCCGAGCCGGAGGTCTTTGAAACCCTGCACAGCGTCCCGGGAGCATTGCCGCCACAGCTCGGAAACAGTGACGACCGCGAAGTCCTGGCCTGGGCCCTGGCCAAAACAGGTGGGCGGCGCGAGGCGGCTTCCCGGCTGTTGGGCATCAGCCGCACCTCCATGTGGCGGCGTATGAAATCCCTTGGGATGGCATAGGAAGAATCGATGGGTTCAGCGGTATCCCGCCTGCACGAATGTAAAACGGCCGTCGTTGCCCACGCTTGTTTCATCGCGCGAACGGCTGAAACGGGATTCAGGCCCGGAATGAAACACTTTTGTTTCAACTGCGCAAGGGGCTCTCGAATGCGCGGCCCAACGCCCCCATCGAGTCTTCAAATTTAAAATATTTTATTTAAAATCAATTACATATATCAGTGGCATCAAGATTGCTCATACAACCAAGCAAAGCTTAACCGACTCTTACCAAGGAGGAAAACCGATGGAAAACTTCGGCGTTCAAATCGATGAGATTATCGAGCGCTATCCGGACAAGCCCGAATATCTCATCTTTTTACTGCAGGATATTCAATCCAGTTACGGTTACATTTCGCCGGAGGCCATGCAACTGGCCTGCGACCGAACCGGCGTACCGCTGACCCAAGGCTATTCGGTGGCAACTTTTTATCAATCCTTTCGCCTCGATCCCAGCGGCGAGCACGAAATTCGGGTTTGCCTGGGCACGGCCTGCCACTTGAAAGGCGGCCAACGCCTGGTCGAGGATCTCGAACGGCGCCTGAACATCAAGGCGGGTGAAACAACGGCGGATATGCGCTACACCCTGAACACCGTCAACTGTGTTGGCGCCTGCGCATTGTCTCCCGTGGCGATTATCGATGATGAGTACCATCCCAATGCAACGGCCAGAAAGTTGGAAAAACGTCTAAACGCACTCGACCAGACAGACGCGGCAGACGAAAAGGAGGCTGGCCATGCATAATTCGGCGATTGCAGTGAAAACGGAACCCGTGCGGCTCCAATCCGCTGAAGAGCTGAACGCTCTGCGCGACCGGATCATTGCCGAACGCGATCCCCAACGGCTGGAAGTGGTGGTCTGCCACGGCACGGGATGCTTGGCCAGCGGCAGCGCCAAGGTCTCCCAGGCTTTCCGGGATGCGCTCGAAACAGCCGGCATCCAGGCCAAAGTAATGCCTGGTATCAAAACCACCGGCTGTCATGGCCTGTGCTCACGTGGGCCGCTGGTGGTCATTCGCCCGCAAGGGTTGTTCTATCAGCGGGTGCAACCCAAAGATGTAGCAGAAATCGTGCAGCGCACCCTGATCGAAGGCCAGGCGGTGGATCGGCTGCTCTACCGAAATCCGGATACCGGCGATTTGGTTTTTACGCAGGACGACATTCCTTTTTACAAGTTGCAAGAGCGTGTCGTGCTGCGCAACGTGGGCAAGATCGATCCCACCGACATTTCCGATACCATCGAGGCCGGTGGCTACCAGGCCCTTGCCAAAGCATTGACCACGATGACGCCCGAACAGGTGGTGGCCGAAATCGAAAAATCCGGGTTGCGCGGACGCGGTGGGGCCGGCTTTTCTACCGGACGCAAGTGGCGCAGCGCCCTGAGTGCGATCAAAAAGAAGGGTCGCCCGGTTTACGTGGTGGTCAATGGCGATGAAGGCGATCCAGGCGCTTTCATGGATTGCGCAGTCATGGAGGGCGACCCGCATGCCGTTCTGGAAGGCCTGATCATCGGCGCTTATGCCCTGGGTGCTGAAAACGGGTATCTTTATGTCCGCGCGGAATACCCGTTGGCCATCCGTCACCTCGAGATCGCCATGGCACAGGCCAGGGCGTACGGCTTGCTGGGCGAGAACATCCTCAATTCCGGCTTTTCCTTTGACGCCCGCATCAACCGGGGCGCGGGCGCCTTTGTCTGCGGTGAATCCACGGCCCTTTTCACCTCCATCGAGGGCAAACCGGGCAACCCGCGGCCCAAATACATCCGCTCGGTCGAAGAAGGATTGTGGGGCAGACCGACCGTGCTGAACAATGTGGAGACCTGGGCCAATGTGCCCCCTATCATCGCGCGCGGCGCCGACTGGTACAACCAGATAGGCGTCCCCCACTCGACGGGCACCAAAGTTTTTTCCCTGGTGGGCAAGGTCAATAACGTCGGGCTTGTCGAAGTGCCGATGGGTTTGCCGTTATCAACACTCGTCGAAAAGATCGGCGGCGGCGTACCCAACGGCAAACCTTTCAAAGCCGTCCAGACCGGCGGCCCCTCGGGCGGCTGCATTCCTTACCATTTAAAAGACACCCCTGTGGATTACGATTCACTGGTCGCCGCCGGTTCCATGATGGGTTCGGGCGGTATGATCGTCATGGACGACAGCGACTGTGTGGTGGATGTGGCCCGCTATTTTCTTCATTTTCTGGAAGAAGAATCGTGCGGTAAATGCCTGCCCTGCCGACTGGGACTGACGCGCATGCGCGAAATTCTGGACAGTTTTTCAAAAGGCGTCGGCTCCGAACAGGATATCGCCGATCTGACCAGCCTGGCCCAGGCCATCCAGGATGGCGCCCTGTGCGCCCTGGGGGCCAGTGCGCCTAACCCTGTGTTGACCACCATCCGTTACTTTAAAGAAGAGTATCTGGCCCATGTTCAGGATCATCGCTGCCCGGCCGGTGTCTGCAAGGACCTGATCACCTATGCCATCGATCCGGCGCTGTGCACCGGCTGCATGACCTGTGCGCGCCAGTGTCCGGTGCAGTGCATCAGCGGCAAGAAAAAACAGCCGCATGTCATCGATGCTGAAAAGTGCCTACGCTGCGGCATTTGCAAGGAATCCTGCAAATTCGGCGCCGTGCTAATTTCTTAACCGAAGGAGATGCGATCCATGATCACATTTAAAATAAACGACCAGGAAGTTAGTGCGCGGCCAGGCTGGACGGTGCTGGAAACCGCGCGCGAACACGACATCGACATTCCGACCTTGTGTTTTCACCCGGCCGTCAGCGCCAGTGGCGCCTGCCGCTTGTGCATGGTGGAACTGCGCGAAGGCTCGTGGTCCAAACTGGTGGCCTCGTGCATCTATCCGGTGGCCGAAGGCCTGCAAGTGTTCACCGAAACTGAAAGGGTCCGCAATGTCCGGCGCTGGGTTTTTGAGATGCTGCTGGCGGCCTGCCCGGCCAGCCCGGAGATCGCGCGAATGGCAGCCAAACACGGTGTCACAAGCACGCGTTTTGAAAGCCATGACCCTGAGCAAACCTGCATGGTGTGCGGTTTATGCGCGCGGGTCTGCGAGGAGGTCGTCGGCTTGTCGGCCATCGCCACCGTGGACCGCGGCGTTCACAAACGGGTCGGTGCGCCCTTTGCCAAGCCCACGGATGTCTGTGTGGCGTGCGGCAGTTGCGTGACCATATGTCCTACCGGGGCCATGCAGAGCATCTTCGACTCAATACGCGGCGTGCCGGCCACAAACTTGACCCAGTTGGGATAGACGTCGAAATCGTTAAGTCGTTGGATCTTTATTCGGAAAAGGCGGCGAACATCGCGCATTCAAGGACGGATCAAAGAATCAACGAATTAACCCATTAAAGAACATGGAGGAAACCATGAGTGCCTATGCCAAAACCGGTGTTTTTCTCTGCAAATGCGGAGACAAGATTGCACCGTTCATTAATTTGGAACAATTGGAAAAATCGGTCGGCGCCGAACCGGATGTGGCCCATTGCGCGACGATGGCCTTTGCGTGCCTCAAGCCCGGCCTGGAGCAAATCACCCAGATCGCGGTCGACAAACAACTCAACCGCGTGATCGTGGCCGGCTGCGAGAACCGGCTGATGTTGAGCAAGTTCGAAGAGCATCTGCGCCCGTTGGAACTCCTCAAGGGTCAGATCGACATGGTCAATCTGCGCGGCCACGTGGCCACCGTATCGGACCTTGACGCCGAACAGAAGGCCACAAAGTCCGCCAAGTTGATTGCGGCGGCCGTAGCCGAGATGACCGCACTGCGCCCCAGCAGCTTGACCCGCGCCCGCCTGCAGGGTCCTGTGGTGATTGTGGGCAACGGCATCGCTTCGTTTTCCGCGGCAGCCGAAATGGCCCGCCAGAAGATCGATTACCGGTTGGCCGTTGAAAGTGCCGATCCCGGTCTCATCATCGAACGGATTCATGAAACCTATCCTGGAGAGCAATCCTACCATCCACGCCTGCAAAAATCCATTCAGGAGGCATTGCAAAGCCCACATGGAAAGCTTCTGGTCGGGCGCAAGCTGGCGATGCTCTCCGGCGTGACCGGCGATTATACCTTGACGTTCAGCGATGATCAGGGAGCGCATGAAAAATTCACGGCCGGCGCCATCATCGCCTGCCTGGATGCCCAGTTCACGCGGCCTAAGCCCGGATTCGGCCATGATGGCAAAACGGTTATGATCCCATCGGAAATGGAAAGTCTCATTCTGCGCAGTGGGCCTCCCAAGGGAACCGTGGTTTTCTGGATCAGCGATTATGAAAACGGCCAACCTGAATTTGCCGCCTTGTCCGCCAAAAGCGCCTGGCAGATGGCCGCCCACATTCGTCAGACCTCTCCGGCCGCGACGGTTATCATGCTCTACAACCAGCAGATGGAGGTGCCGCTGACAGCCGCCGAACGCGCCATGAACCGCAAATTGAACCTTTTGTGGATTCCATACGACGGTGCCATGCGGCCCACCGTGCAGGATGGTTTTCTGACCTTCTGCAACCTGTCGGATCATGTCGAGCACGAACTGCGCTGGAACCATCTGGTCCTGTCGCCCGAACGCATGATCACTGGTGAAACCCTGCGTGTCGCCCGTATCCTGGGTCTCGTTCATAAGGAAGGACGCTTTCTGACCGGTCATCATGCCCGCGTGCGTCCCGAAATGGTGGGCCGTGAAGAGACCTACCTGGCCGGCAGCGCCCGTTTACCGTGCAGTCTGGCAGACGCCCTTGCCCAGGGCCGGCGGGCAGCGGCCAAGACGGCCGAGATGTTCCGCAAGGCCAATGCCGGCGAACTGTTCGTGCCCCGAATCGTGTGCGTGGTTGACCCCGAAAAGTGCATCGGCTGCGGCCAGTGCCAGGAACTTTGCGACTGTGGCGGCATTGGTGTGGAAGAGGGCCCGGGCGGCGGCCTGCCGCGTATCGTCGATCCGATGGTGTGCACCGGCGGCGGCACCTGCGCTGCAGCCTGCCCCTATCATGCACTGGTGTTGCAGAACAACAGCAACGATCAGCGCGAAGCACGCGTGGCCGCCCTGGCGCGAAGACTGGGGCCGGACGAAAGCATGGCGTTCGTGTGCGGATGGGGCGGACTGCCCGCGGCGGATATCGCCGGCAAACAGGGTCTGAAGTATGATCCGCGCATCCATTTGCTGAGCGTGCCCTGTGTGGGACAGATCGATGCCTGCGCCATGGCGCGCGCCTTGAAAGAAGGCGCCTCCGGTCTGGTTCTGGTCGGCTGTCTGCCGGAAACGTGCCATCACTCCTATGGTCTGGATCATGCCTGGGCGCGCGTTAACACCATCAAAAAATTGCTCAGCCTGAGCGGCTTCCAACGTGAGCGTATCGCACTGGCACATGCCGATTTGAATCGTCCGGAAGATTTTGTCCGCACGGTGGACAGCTTCACCCGCACCATTGCCGCCATGGGACCGATGGTCAGGACCCCGGAAGACCAGGCAAAAGTGGATGCCCTGTATGACCTGATCAAGCACAACACCCGGGTGCGCCATCTGCTCTCGGCAGGTCTGCGGCGTCCCGGCGAAGACACTTATCAGGGCGATCAACGCCATGCCCTGGATTACGATCGGGATTTTTCCGCCGTCCTGGCCGAAGAGTTCCTGCAACAGCGGCTATTGCAGGTGTTCCGGGCTGCCAAAGGGCCGTTCAATCTGGATGAACTGACCGGCCGGCTGCACGAAGACCCCAACCAGGTGGCGACTTGCCTTTGGGAAATGGTTCAAAACGGCCAAATCGGATTTACCCACAAAAACCATGAAGCCGTTTACGCACTGAGCTAAATAGCGTGCACACGGGTGCCGCCGCTGTCTGGGCGGCACCTTTGTTAACCAGGCACATTCTCATCCGGGCTCCGTCTGTGTGACCGACGGATTTTTCCGCCCGCCGTTCCGACGTGACGGACAGAACTGAAAGAGAAGGTAATGAAAAAAGATATCCTCATCATCGGAGGTGGTCCAGCCGGTATGATTACCGCTTTGACCGCTAAAAGTGTCTATCCCCATCGATCGGTGTGTTTGATCAAAGACGTCGGCGATGGCGTGATCCCCTGCGCCATTCCCTACATGATCCATACGATTCCCGATCCAAACCAAAATATCATGGGCTGTGGCCCCTTGGACAAAGCCGAAATCGAAACGATCATCGACAAAGCGATCGCCTTGAATGTGGAAGAAAAAAGAATCGACCTGGCCTCGGGCCAAAGCATCTTCTACGATCGTCTGGTGCTGGCCACAGGCATGATGCCGGCTATGCCGCCCGTGACCGGCATCCGGACCCCGGGCGTTTTTGGCATCGAGAAAAGCTTGAGCGCCATGCGCACCTTGCGCGAGCGTTGCCGTCAGGCCGAACGCATCGTCATCTTGGGCGGCGGCTTCATCGGAGCAGAATTCGCCGATGAAATCGCGCGCGGGTCCAAAGCCGAAGTGCACGTGGTCGAAATGATGCCCAAGTTGCTGTACTTCGCCTTCGACGATGAATTCTGCGACATGATCCAGCAATCGCTCGAAGAGGCCGGCGTCCATCTGCATCTGAATCAGCGCGTGGTGACGATCGACGGTGGCGAGCAGGTCCGTTCGGTTACATTGGAAGACGGCGAAAAGATACCGGCCGACTTGGTCATCGTCGGGGTCGGCGGCAAACCCAATGTAGCCTTGGCCGCCGAGGCCGGCCTGCGCATCACCGCGGGCGGGTCGATCTGGGTGGACGATTATATGCGCACCAATGCCCAGGCGATTTTTGCGGTGGGCGACTGCGCCCTGAAACGTGACTTTTTCACGCGCAAGGAGGTGCCTGTCTGGCTGGCATCAACGGCCACGGCCGAAGCGCGCATTGCCGGGACCAATATTTACGGCATTCGCGTGCTGCGGCAGATCCAGGGCACCATCGCTGCCTTTTCGACCAAGATCGGTGGCAAGGCATTTGCCAGCGCCGGACTCACGTGCCGGGGCTGCGGCCAGGAAGGGTTTCGGTGGGTTTGCGGACGAAGTATCGCACCGGACCGGCATCCAGGCACGCTACCCGGGGCCATGCCGATGCATGTCAAGCTGGTTTTCGCGGATCGGGCCGGTACGCTGCTGGGCGGGCAGGCCGCTGGCGGCGAGTCGGTCGGAGAATTGATCAATACGATTGCCGTCGGCATCCAGAAGCAACTCAACGTCCGGGAGTTGGACATGATGCAGATCGCCACCCATCCGTTGCTGACCTCCGCGCCGACGGTTCACCCCTTGATCAATGCAGCCCATATGGCCCTGGCCAAATTACGCGGGCAGGCCAGTTGCCCTTGATGCACACTTTACACTTAACACTTTGCGGTTATGCATAAAACCCAAGTGAAAAAAACTGGTAGGGTGGGCATTGCCCACCATTGGAATTTCCAATTGACCGCCGCTTGGGCAGGATCAGTGCGAGTAACCGATGATGTTATTTGCGGGAATAGTTTGCGCCTACGGTGGTGGGCAATGCCCACCCTACAACTTTACACTTAACACTTTGCTCCCTAACCCCTTGAGCAAACTGGATAACCAAATAATTATATATCCGGTTGGTTGTGCAAAATCGTTTTATCGATTGGGATGCGTGCGGCCCTTGCGCCCGGGCATCGCAAATCCGGCATCGTGAATGTTGCCGTGCAGCCAGGCATCGATGATCACGGCAATATCTCCGGCCACGTAGTCGATGACTTGAATCTCATGGGCGGTCAGCATCGACCGTAACGGCTGCGAAATGGCACCGCAAACGAGCGTGCGGATGCCGCATTCAATCAGGCAAAGCACCCTTTGCACCGGCAGGTCGTCGTTGAATGTGAGCACCCGCTCATCGGCGATACGACCTTGATCGGAGGATATCACCAGGGCTTGGCGGGCGACGTCGAAGAGCGGTGCGATGCGCTGGTTCCAGACCGCGAAGGCCGCTTTCATTTGATCCTTTTCAGCATACGGCGACTCACCCGCCACAAATCGAATTCCTTGATCTGTTCGGCCAGATCGCGGCATTCAAGTCGAAAACTTCTGACATCGCCATGCTTGCCCGGATCGATGTGATCCGCAAAATAATCAAAAATCGTATACCCTACCCTATCGGCCATCTGCCGCAGCATCGTGCTCAGGCCCACAGCGGTTTTATAGTAATCGGCCACATCCAAGGGACGATCGTTGATATCTTTCAGCAATTGTTTGAGCTCTTGGTAGGTGGCGGGCTGCAGACGGATGGCCTGATCCGCCCCCAGCAGGCTTTGTATTCTTCTTTGTTTTAACTCTTCAAGGGTATAGCGCTGCATCGTTGGATCCTCTTAGGGAAAGGAGGACGCGTGCCCGTGCCTCAGCAAAAAGGTGCGTGGCGTCGCATGTGAAACTGTATACTTACGATTACACGACGCACGAGAACGAAAGGAAACCCCTGACAGTCATCTGCTCGCGGCACAAATACGCCAATGCGTATTTGTGCCGGTCATGGCCGTTGGTCGTGCGCTATTCCATTTCCGGGTGAAAGACATTCACTTCTTTCAAATCATCCCGAAGATATTCGCGCTCTTTGGGCCCCAATACGCCCAGGGACAGACAGATCAAGGTCCATAGATGCACCACGCCGTATTCAGCCCCATAATGCTCACTTAGCTCATGGATCTGGGCATGGCAGTTATGGCAGCCGGCAATACAGTAGTCGGCCTTGGTTGCCTGGATCTGCTGATCTTTCAAGCGGCCGTATTCGAGCCGGGCATCCTTGAACCCGGACTGCAGGAACCCGCCGCCGCCGCCGCAACAAAAATTGTTGGAGCGATTGGGCTGCATGTCGATGAAATTCTCCTCGCCCACTACCGATTTGACCACAAAGCGCAGATCTTCGGCAATCGGGTCGCCATAACTCTTGCGCACGATCTGGCACGGATCCTGGACGGTAAACTTGATCTTGAGTTCCCTGTTCCAGTCCGAATTGACCTTGAGTTTGCCTTCGCGAATCCAGCGCGCATAATATTCATAGATGTTTTTGACTTCGAAGGTGTGTGGAATGTCGAATTTTTTCAGTCCTGCCAGGACTGAGAAGGTGACGTGCCCTCACTCGGTATTGAGAAATGTCTTACACCCTAAATCCTCGGCCTGCTTTGCCGAGGTGCTGGTAATCTGTTTCCAGGCATCGTCATCGGCCAAAAACATGCAGTAATTTTCGCCACCCCAGCCTTTGGATCCGTAGGTCCAGTCCACACCGGCCAGATGCAGGATCTTCCACAGCGGCACCATCTCGTCCGGTTCGGTCACCGGCTCGCGCGAATTCTGGTTGAGAAAGAACTCGGCCCCTTGTTTGTCGACCGGTGCCTGCATGTCAGCGAATTCCGGTTGCGCTTCCTGGTATTCGGCCAGCACATCTTCGACGACGAACTTGAAATCCTCCGGTTCTGTGCCCATGGCGCTGCAGCTTTCGTTGCGCAGGGCCATATCGCAGGACCCCAGGATTCCCTTGGGCCGCTCCTCACGCGGCCACAGCGCACGCGCGTTGAAAACCAATTGAGGAATATTGATCTGCATGGGACACACGTAAATGCACCGCTGGCACATGGTACACATCCAGACCCAATTGGTTTTTTTAATCTCTTCATCCATGCCCAAGGCTGCCATGCGCAGAAACTTGCGCGGGTCCATGTTTTCGAGCCCCGTGGCCGGGCACCCTGATGAGCAGGCGCCGCAGGTCAGACAAAGATTCAGATTGCCGCCGTCCGGCAGCAGTTCCTTGACCTTGTCCAAAAATGTGTCTTTCTTGACACTGCCGAGTATGATCGGTTGATCGGTCATGCCTGATTGTCCTCCTTATGGAAATGTAGGTTGAATTCCCGGCCATAGGCTTCACTGGGAAACGTTGTTGTCGGTACCTACTAAGCATTGGGCATGCCAACTTCCTGCAGTAAGGCCCCACAAAATGTTTTTAATCCTGCTTGGGCACGACAGGTCAGGCCAACCGACGGCCAGGAGCCCAGGATTGGCGGCATCACACGTTCTTAGACAACTTTTTACCCGAGATCGGCCTCGTGGGGGCGGGTTCAAATTCGATGGTGGGTCAGGGAAGACGCGTTAGGGGTACGAACAACATTGCAATATGCAATATTATCTTCGTTTGCCGCGTCCGTCGGCCTCCGGCACCTCTATGTGCAGCGTTTTGATCTTACGATATAGGGTCGCGGCATCGATGCCCAGGTCCCGAGCGGCCTTGCGCCGGTTGCCGGCGTGATAACGCAAGGTTTCGGCGATATAATGCTTTTCCATGCGCCGCAGGCTCATCGGGCCGAAAGATTCCGCTGCGGGGGCTTCGGGCCGGAATTCGGAGGGCAAGTGGCGCAGCTCGATGATTCCCGCCCGACACAGCACGAAAGCCTGCTCGATGATATTTTCCAACTCGCGAACATTGCCGGGGAACTCGTGGGCCATCAGGCGGGCGACCACTTCGGCGGATACCCCGGCGATGTCCTTGCCCTGCAGTCGGTTGAATTTGCGGACGATGTGATCGATCAGCATGGGGATATCCTCACGCCGCTGTTTCAGGTTCGGCAGCACCATGTGAACGACACGGATCCGATAGTAGAGGTCCTGACGGAACTGCCCGCTATGGACCAACTGGACGAGATCCTTGTTGGTGGCCGCCAGGACGCGAATGTCCACCGGTTTGGGCTGGACCGACCCTAGGGGCTCGATGGTGCGCTCCTGAAGCACGCGCAGCAACCGCATCTGCATGGCCGGTGATATATCCCCGATTTCATCGAGTAAAATGGTGCCGCCATCGGCCAGCTCGAAGCGTCCGGCCTTGTCTTTGCGGGCATCGGTAAATGCCCCGGCCTTGTGGCCGAAAAGCTCGCTTTCCAGCAAGGTATCCGGCAGGGCAGCGCAGTTCACCACGACAAACTTGCCTTCCCGGCGCGGCGACAGGTTATGGATGGCGCGTGCAAACAGCTCTTTGCCGGTGCCGCTGGGGCCTTCGATCAAAACAGTGCTATTGCTTTCCGCGATTTGCGGCAGAATTTTGAACAACTGCATCATGGCGCTGCTGCGGCCGACAATGTCCTCGAAAGTGTACCGGCTTTCCAGCGCTTTTTGCAATTGTTCGACCTGGCTCAGATCCTGAAAGCTCTCCACCCCGCCGATCACCTTGCCTTCGCGATCTTTCAAGATGGCCGTTGAAATACGGATGGGAATCCGATGCCCCTGATTGCTGACGATGTGGGCGGTGGCATTGACCACCGGACGCCCGGTATTGAAGGTCTGTCGCAATGCACAGGCATTTTCACAAATACTGGCATGAAAAACATCACAGCACGCCTTGCCGACGGCATCCTTGCGGGCAATGCCGGTGATGCGCTCGGCGGCGCGGTTGAAGGATGAGATGCGCCAATCCAGCCCTATGGTAAAAACCCCTTCATTGACCGAATCCAGAATCACATCCCATTGCTGTTTTTCTTTATCTTTGATCATGAAAGAGCCCTCATTCTTGCAATTTGCGACACTTCACAGAGGCATATCTTGCATATTGCACGAATGGGGTCAACCGAATTCACTTGCGCATGGCCTATGGTTTTAGACGCGGCTCACCCCTTGTGGAGAGAAGCTGCCGCGTGTTTCCTTTAAATGCAGTTACCTGGCAGGGCGTCTGGCACACGGGTTGCTTAACGGTACGCAGGATGTCATCATATCGCGACGTTGATGCGCGCACATTCATTCATATAAGAGGAGATACACCAATGGCCCAAATGACAGGACGTATGCAGGAACTCTTCAATAAGGTGACAACGGTGGTGCTTAGCACAGCCACTGCCGACGGCATGCCCAATACGGTTCCGGTCGGCGCCAAACGAATCATCGATGCTGAAACCATCCTGATTTCCGACCAGTTTTTCAACAAGACGCTGGCCAATCTGAAAAGCAACCCGCGGGTGGCGGTCACTTTCTGGGAGGGACATGAAGGTTACCAGTTCAAGGGCAGCGTGGTTATCGAAACGAGCGGTGCGCGCTATGAAGAAACGGCCCGATGGATCGAAGAGAAGAGCAGCCGGGCAGGGTTTCCTTTAAAATCGAAGGGCGCCGTCATCATGAAAATCGAAGAAATTTACGGCATCGCCCCCGGTCCGGGCGCGGGTAAAAAACTGGCTTGAAATGATCGAGGAGGATACCAGGTGGAAAGTATTTTGATTGTAGGGTGCAAGAAGGCAATGGACGATGTCTGCATCGGATGTTCACGATGCATGGTGGCTTTCAACCGACGTCAAGGAGCGTTCGAACGCTACAAGGACAAGGATGCCCAGCTGGTCGGCCTGCTCAATTGCGGCGACTGCCCCGGCGCGACCATCGTCACCCGTCTGGCGCAGATCAATTTGTGGAACAAACCCATGGCGGAAAAAGTCACTAAAATCCATGTGGCACCATGCATCATCGATCATTGCCCGCACAAGGAAACACTGCTGGCCAAAATCAAAGCCAAAGCCGGCGTGGACGTCATCGAAGGCTGCCATCCCTACAAGCCGGAGAACATCTTCGCCTGATAGATGATGCCGATAGAGATGATGCCGCTCGTAAAAAAGATCGTTTATCACAGAACATGGGGGCACAAAGAGAATACTGCAATGCCGATGATTATGGTATCTAAAGTCCCGGTGATTCGGGTGGGTGGTCCGCGCCACCACCCACCCGGATCACCTCCTCCGTGCAAATCCCGAATACACTTCGCCAATAGTCCATGGAGCGAATGGATAACCAAATACCGAATAAAGCGGTGCCGTGCCCCTGACGGTTCTTCCGATCGAAAGGAAAACACCCATGACAACGATTCCTTTGCTCGAGGTGCAAAAAGCTGAAGTAACGATTCTGGTCGATAACTACACCGATCTTTTGCTGGGTGACACGGGTACGGTCAAGCGCTTGCGTATACCGCCACCCGATGCACCCCTGGCCGAGCATGGTCTGGCGTATCTTGTCACTGTTTTCGGCGCGGATGGCAAACACACGATCCTGATGGATGCGGGCATCTCCGGTCTTTGCCTGCATCACAATGCCGCATTGCTGAAATCCAGTCTGTCCGTTCAGTTTGGCGTGGTCACCCACAGCCTGGATGATATCGAATGTGTTGTGCTGAGCCACGGGCATTTCGATCATTTCGGCGGTCTGCCCCAGTTCCTGAACAAAACCGGAAAGCAGGTGTCCCTGCTGGTCCATCCGGGTGCATTCGCCGCCCGCCGGATCAAGCTGGTGCCCGAGTTTCACATGGATATGCCCGTGCTAAGTGAGGAGACCCTTCGTGCCGGCGGGGCGTTGGTGGAAAAACGCAGTCAGGTGTCGACGTTTGCCGGCGGCAACATTGTGCTGAGCGGAACGGTGGCCCGCACGACCTCTTTTGAAACCGGATCGCCCGTTTTGGAAACACAACAAGATGGGAAGTGGCGCCAGGATCCGTTCGAAGACGATCAAGCGATCGCTTTTAATTTGAAGGATCGCGGCCTGGTCGTGATAGGCGGCTGTTCGCATGCCGGCATCATCAACACGATCGAACATTTCAGAACGATCACCGGCATCGACCGGGTACATGCGGTCTTAGGCGGCTTCCATTTGAGTGGGGCCGGCGAGGCCCTCATCGAACCGACCCTGGCGGCCATGCAGAAAATTGCCCCGGACCTTCTGGTTCCCACCCACTGCACCGGATGGAAAGCCATCAATGCCTTCGAGACGGCCATGCCGGATGCGTTTGTCTTGAATACCGTCGGAACGACCTATTTGTTTGGGGAACACTGATCGGTCGGCATCTCAAGGTTCGTCAGCGTTGAGCCGGGCGGCCGTGTGACCGGCACTCGGCTCAGTTGAGCAGGGTGCCTATGAAGCACCAGGAAAAGTTGTCGCCTCTGGAGGCCACCTCTCCGCTGGTCGTCACCGAAGCGGAATCGGTTGCCTCGTTGAACGCACGGATGCGGTATTCATAGACACCTCGCGCCAGATTCGAATCAGTGTATTCAGTGATGTCGGCGGCCACTTCGAACAGATCGCCCCACGCGCCATCCGGCGTGCGGCGCTCGATCACGAAGCCCAGCTCGTCCGTGCTGTTGTCGGTCCAGCGCAGCACAATACGGTTGCCGTCGACCGTAGCGCTCAGGCCGGATGGCGCCCCCGGCGGTGTGCCGCCGATAAAAGCCCCCAGGGCAAAAGTGCCCTCGATGGGGTGTTCAGGATCTTGATCGATAACAAAATTGCCGATCGGCGTCGTGGCGACATCGATTTCGTGGATGGTGTTGCTGCGTTGATTGACAACATAGGCCAAATCGCCGTTTTTGGTCGCGGCCACGCCCTGAGGCACATCACCGACAGAAATTGTGCCATAAACCGAATTATCGCTGGCACGAACGATGGTCACCGTCCTGGAAAGATTGCCGCTGTTGCTGACATAGACGAAATCCCCCTGGGAACCGACGGCAATGCCCCAGGGGCCATGTCCGACGGGGATGTTGTCGGCCAGCAAGGTGTCGTCGCTGGTGCGGATCACCCGGACGCTTCCAATCAGCCCGCCGTTAAAATTCGCCACGTAGACAAAACGGCCGTCCGGGGTGGCCGCCAGGCCGATCGGCTGTCTCAACCCCGTGATGGTCTGCGTCACTTCCGGTGTGCCATTGTCGGTGATGACCGAAACCGTGCCGGCCAGTTGATTGCTCACATAAACTTTGATCACGTTGGCGGCGGCGTCTTGGACGGCAGTCACGCCCCACGGCCCGTCGCCGACCGTCACGGTGCTGGCCACGGTGCGCGAGGAGATCGTGATCACGGAAACCGTATCGTCGCCAAAATTGGCCACATAGGCGCGGCGTCCGTCGGGTGCGATGGCTACCCCCCTGGGGGCTTCGCCCAAGGCCGTCGTCAACGGCACCAGTGTACCCGTGTCTTCGAAATTGGCATTGGTCAGGGTGGCCAGGGTATTGTTCGACTCACAGGTCACCAGCACCAAGCTGCCGTCCGGCATGACCGCCGCGCCATAGGGACCGCCTTCCAGGGCCACTGAAGCGAATGTGCCGTCACTGGTCGCGATTCGCACCACCCGGTCATTGTCGAAACTTGGGATATAGGCGTAAGTTGCGGCCCACAGGGGGCAAATGGACTGGAGCGGCATCAGCAGGAAAAGAGCCGAAATAAGCCAGAGAAGATGCTTCATGCAATCACCTATGAAGGGTTCGTTTCAAGCGTTACATGTACCGTATTATTTAATAAACGACACTATTATGCCTTCGAACGTGTAAAAAAGATCTTTAGCATAGAGAACATGCCGATCACAGAGGTAAGTTCTTCAAATAAGTTCTTCAACTTTCGGGTTCCAAACGCCGGTGATCCGGGCGGGTGGTCCGCGCCACCCGCCCGGATCACCTCACTACGTGCCAATCCCGAAAGTTGCGTAAGTTCGTTATCTTTTGTATCCGCTGCTCGCTCTGGGGTAAAAAAAGGGACTTATGCGCCGGATTTTGGCAGAGATTGCAGGATAGCCGGCAGCGCCTTGTGCACGGCCCGGTGAAGCGGAAAAGTCTCAATGCGGTCGGGCGAGATCCATTGGAAAGCACGCGGCCCCTCCAGGCGCACGCGCCCACTATGCCAAAGGCACAGGTATAATTCAAGGCGCAATCTGAAATGGGTGTAGGCGTGGCGCACGCTGGCGACATGCTGCTGCGTTCGAATGCCGAGCCCCAAGCTGGCGCGGGCATATGCAAGGCACGCTTGCGCCGGGTCCTCTCCCTTGCACAACAGGACCGAGGGGAACTCCCACATTCCGGCCAGCAATCCTTGCGGGGGGCGTTGGGTCAGAAGCAGCTTCCCCTTTTTGACGACCACCGCGGCGGCCCACGTTTGCTCGCCGACCGTGCGGCGGGGCGCCCGGCGCGGATAGCGGTCGAACGTTTCAGTCTGCGACGCACAGCAACTGTGCGCAAGGGGGCATTCAGGGCACAAGGGCAGGCGCGGCGTACATACCAGGGCGCCCAATTCCATCATGGCCTGATTGTGCCGGCCGGGGTCCGCCCTGTCCAGAAACGCGTCGGCCGCGGCCTGAAAAGCGGCATGTCCGGCTGAATCGTTGACGGGCGAATCCATGCAAAGCAGGCGCGCCAGAACCCGTTTCACATTGCCATCCACAACCGCATACGGCTGAGAGTAGGCGATGCTTAAAACCGCCGCGGCGATGTACGGCCCTATCCCCGGCAAACTACGGATCTGGGCGGATTCGGCGGGCACCGCCCCGTGGTTTTCCATGATCATTTGAGCGGCCCGCTGCATATTGCGGACCCGCGAGTAGTAGCCCAATCCCTCCCATGCTTTCAGGAGCGCCTGCTCATCGGCCCGGGCCAAGTGCCGGATACTCGGGAAAAGCTGCATGAAACGCTCATAATAGGGAATGACGGTCCGCACCTGCGTCTGCTGCAGCATGACTTCGGAAACCCAGATAGCATAAGGATCGCGGGAGCGGCGCCAGGGCAAATCACGCCGGGCTCTGTCGTACCAGTCGCCCAACAACTGCCGGGCGGCGCTACCTTCGGCCTGTGAAAACAATTGTGACGGCACCTGTGAAGAAACGATCAGCATGCGGTGCATGTATCATATTACCGATCTATTGGCCACAGCCAGGAGCAGGCGAATTCAGGCCCATCGCATGTAAACCTTGGCACGTAGCGTGCTGTCGTCATTCGAAGCCATCCGCACCAACAGATCACCTATGACCATTTATTTCGGGGATCCTACGTCACATGGCGGTTAACCTGTATCCCTAAAAAGCGGTTTACAAAACCAAACGCCTGGAAGCAGTCTGGGATATGGCGCAAGAACAAACTTGTTTCCTTGAGCCATTATCGGATATATCGGCCCACTGGTGACCAATTGAATCTTTTAAACGAAAAATGCAATGCGCATTGAACTTATCCTGACACCTGCCGGCCGCCTTCGTTTGCAGCACGACAACGATAGCTCGGCCGCACCCGATGCCTGGCTGACAAGGGTCGCGGCCGCCTTTACCTCGTCCCAGGCCGCGGGTCTTTTCGCTCTGGCCGCCACGCGGCCCGTAATACCGCCGCCGCCATCCTTCAACTTCTGGCGGGATTTCGCCAGCCGCTACCTGACCCAACTGTGCCGCACCCCCGAGGCCGCTGGCAACCAACTCGGTCCCATCGAGGCGCCGGGTGAATCCGAAATGGCACTCATGCTGCTCAATGCGCCGGCCATGCAGGGAGCGGAGTATCTCAGCCTCGCCGTATTGGCTGACCTTTGGGGGCAACTGGACGCATGGGTGCAGCAGGAGATCGCTGGGTCAAGGATCAGCCTGGCGCAATGGCTTAAGAAAAATGCCCCGATCTGGCGTCAGGTCGGACGGGTCTGTTTTCACCTGGCCGAGAACAAAAGTTACCCCGAGTTGCCGTTTGCCTTCATGGCCACCTACGCGCCGAGTCTTTCCAAGGCAGGTCGCGTGCAGTACCAGCCTTTAGGCAAAGCGCTTCAGGAATACGCGGGGCAGCGCAACAAGAAAGCTTTAATCAACCTGCTTTCGCCCGTTCAGCAGGCGTCGGAAAAAATCGACTTTCTCAGGGAAATGGTCGCATCCGGTGATATTTTTCACCCTTTGGCCTGGACGCCCGCACAAGCCTATCGTCTGCTTAAAAATGTGCCCCTACTGGAGGAATGCGGGCTGCTGGTGCGACTGCCGGATTGGTGGCGAAAACGCCCCCGCGCCCGGGTGACGGTGACGATCGGAGATAAGCGGCAGGGTCGTTTCGGTATCGACACGATGCTGGACTTCAAGGTCTCTGTCTCTCTGGGAAATCAGGAGCTGACTGAAAATGAGTGGTGCCGGATTATGGCCTCGCAGGATGGCCTCACCTATATCAAGGGACAGTGGATTGAGGTGGATCGGGAGAAGCTGTCCGAGGCCCTTGCGCATTGGAAGCAAGTGGAGGCCGAAGCCGCCGGACAAGGCATCACCTTTATTGAAGGCATGCGCCTGTTGGCAGGTGCGCCGGCGGATCTGGATGCCAACGGTGGCGCCACAGGCGCGCCGCATGACTGGGCCTTTATCGACGCTGGCCAATGGCTTTCCGGCGTCTTGGCGGGCCTGCGCAATCCGGAAGGGTTGACCGGCTCAGGGCGCAGACTGGATTTTTGCGGCACGTTGCGTCCCTATCAGCAGATCGGCTACAATTGGCTCTGGTTTCTTTCAAACCTGGGATTGGGCGCATGCCTGGCCGACGACATGGGGTTGGGCAAAACCATTCAGGTCCTGCCGCTTCTGCTGACGCTGAAGCAAAGACGGCCGCGCGGCGCAAACCCGTCGCTGCTGGTGCTGCCGGCATCTCTTTTGGCCAACTGGAAGGCCGAGATTCAGCGTTTTGCGCCGACGCTGACGGCCGCGTTTATCCACCCTTCGGAAATGGATCCGGCACCCCTTGCCGCCCTGGCTGCAAAGCCCGCAAAGCTTATTGCGGACACCGATGTGGTTCTGACCACCTATGCGATGTTGCCCCGGCACAAATGGCTGCTCGATATCAAGTGGCGCCTGGTGATTCTGGACGAAGCCCAGGCCGTCAAGAACCCTGCCGCGCAACAAACCCGAACCGTCAAACAGCTCAAAGCGGACGCCAGGATCGCGCTGACGGGCACGCCGGTGGAGAACCGGCTTTCCGATCTGTGGTCCCTGTTTGATTTTCTATGCCCGGGCCTGCTCGGTTCGGCTGCCAAATTCAAGCAATTCGTCAAAGGCCTGGAGACGCGCGAGCACGACCGTTACGCACCCCTGCGAAATCTGATCAGCCCTTATGTGCTCAGGCGGCTCAAGTCCGACCGGCGCATTATCGCGGATCTGCCCGACAAGACCGAGATGAAGGCCTACTGCGGCCTGACCAAAAAACAGGCTGCGCTGTACGCCAGGTCGGTGCAGGACCTTACCGCGGCCCTTGAAGGGCTCGACGGCATCCGGCGGCGCGGGCTCGTGCTGGCTTTTCTGATGCGGTTCAAGCAGATCTGCAATCACCCGAGCCAGTTTCTCGGCGATGGTGAATATGGACCAGCCGACAGTGGCAAGTTCGACCGGCTCAAGTCCATCTGCGAGGAAATCGTGTCGCGCCAGGAAAAAGTTCTGGTGTTTACCCAGTTCCGTGAGATGACCGAACCGATCGCCGACTTTCTTACGGGCGTGTTCGGTCATGAAGGCCTTGTCTTGCACGGCGGCACGGCGGTCAAGAAGCGCCGGACCCTGATCGACAGGTTTCAGAAAGATGACGGGCCGCCTTTTTTTGTACTTTCACTCAAAGCGGGCGGCACGGGCCTGAATCTGACGGCCGCCTCGCACGTTGTGCACTTCGACCGTTGGTGGAACCCGGCCGTGGAAAACCAGGCCACGGACCGGGCCTTCCGCATCGGTCAGCATCGCAACGTGGTGGTGCACAAGTTTATCTGCCGGGGCACGATCGAAGAAAAGATCGACACCCTGATCGAAGAGAAAACCAACCTTGCCGACGATATCCTCAAGGCCGGTGCCGAGTCCATGCTCACGGAGATGAGCGACGAGCAACTGCTCAAGGTCGTGGCCCTGGATATCGATCGATCACAACTGTAGGAGTGCAATGATGGGATGGTACGGCGGTTTCAGACCCTACGTGCCCGTGGCTGTGCGCCAGGCGCGGGCCTTGAAAAAAATGGAGAAGCTGCGCAAGCAGGGACACTGTATCAAGCCCGTGCAGATCGACGGTCGCAAGATTACACACACCTTCTGGGGACAGGCCTGGTGCGATCACCTCGAATCGTTCAGTGATTATGACAACCGGCTGCCCCGCGGCCGCACGTATGTCCGCAACGGCTCGGTTTGCCATCTGGACATCGAAAAGGGCCGGATCAGTGCCATGGTCTGCGGCTCAGAGATCTACAACGTGGAAATCGCCATCAAACCGCTCCCCCGGAAAAAGTGGCAAGAGGTGAAGAACCGATGCGCCGGGCAAATCGGCTCGCTTTTAGAACTGCTTCAAGGCAGGCTTTCCAAAAACGTGATGTCCGTTGTGACCGATCGCGACAAGGGCCTGTTCCCCCTGCCCGGGGAGATCAGCCTGAAATGCAGTTGCCCAGACTGGGCCGTGATGTGCAAACATGTGGCGGCCGCTCTGTACGGTGTGGGCGCTCGGCTGGACCAAGCACCCGAGCTGATTTTCCTTCTGCGGGGCGTGGACCATGAGGAGCTGATCAGCGCCCAAGCCGATGTGGCGGCTGTTGCCGAGGAAACAAAAGCCGGCCGCAAACGTATTGCCGATGATGATATCGCGGATGTCTTCGGCATTGAGATGTCGGAGGATGCGGCGCCCGTTGAAACCATCCGTCCGTTGCGCCCTAAAAAGACTGTGCCTGAGCCGAGAAAAGCTTCCAAAGTTGCAGCCAGCGCGCCGGCCAGGCGCCCGTCGAAGACCGGCGGGCGTCCATCCAAAGCCGACAAGATCCCCGTACCAGGCAAAACTGCGCCCCAGGCGATGCCGCGCAGCGAAAGCAGTATACGCCCGGTTACCGGCAAGGCGGTTGCCGCATTGCGCACCAAATTTGGTATGTCTCAGAGCGAATTCGCAAAACTTCTCGGCGTCAGCGCGCCGAGTATCGGCAACTGGGAAAAGAAGACCGCGACGCTTGACCTGCAAACCCGCTCGCTGGACGCCTGGAATGAAGTGAAAAGATTGACGAAACGTCAGGCCCGCAAGAAGTTGAGCGGTTCATAGGAGACGCTGCCCCTTCGATCGAAAACGGCCGGCGCAAAAGGGAGGGATCGACGGCCCGGCGGATCACGCCGGGCCGTGGGCGTGCTATTTGAGTGCCACTGGAATACTTGCGTAGCTTTCATCCACGGGCGGCATTTTAATATTTTCAGCGCTGACCAGCCTGCCGTAGGTCGCATCATCCTGCCAGCCGTCAATATGGGCGGCGCGCTTGGCGGCGGCCTTGAGCTTGTTCCAATCGGCACTGCCGTACAGGTGCATCTGCTGAGCGGCCATGGAGCCTTCGCCGTGAATTGTGTCAATCTGCCAGTAATTGCAGGTCATGTCCTTGATCAGGCGCATGAGGCGCAGGCGGTGCTCCGTGGGCACACCGTCTCTGGCCCCGAGATACTTGTCGATGTAGGGCCGGATGTCCATATTCTGCCAGTCACGATAGGCCGGCACGGTGGTGCACAGGCCACCCGCAATATCCTGCAGGTGCTGGCACATCTGGTGGAAGTTGCTGGCGAAGGTGAATTTGGCGGCGTTGATCGACATGGGGTTGGGCATGGCCACGTCAAGGCCGAACTCCTTGACCGGTTCGAGGCAGGCAGCCTTGCCCAGTTCGGCCACCATGTGGGTGATCATGGCCATCCAGGCCAGTTTCTTGCGGATGTGATCGGCATTGGCCACACCGTTGTAATCCGCCACCAGGGCCGCTGCGCCGGTGATGGCTTCGAGCTTGCCGATCATTTTGCAGGTGCCGAACAGGCGGTGATAGCTGCCAAAGGCATAGGCCAGAGTACGCGAAAACTGCCATTCGCCGCACATGAAAACCCGCTCCCAAGGCACGAAGACATCGTCGAAGACAATCAGGCACTCGGTCGGCTGCAGGGCGCTGGTCTTGGGGTAGTCAAAATGGCCTTCGGCGCCATAGGTGCGGGTCACCGGCTCCACGGCCAGCATCTTGACCCCCTTGGCGTTGCACGGTACGGCAAAAGCCAGAGCGTAATCCTTGTCCGCCTCGCCGAGGGTGCGGCACGGCGAACAGAGCAGCTCGTTGGCGCATGGCGAGGCGCTGATGTGGACCTTGGCACCGCGCACCACGATGCCGTCCTTCTGGCGTTCTACCACGCGCAGGTAGTAATCGGGATGCTGCTTCTGCTGGGAGGGGTGCAGACTGCGGTCGCCTTTGACATCGGTGATCGCCCCGGTGATGCCCAGGTCCTGCTTCATGAGCAGCTTGCGGTAGTTTTCTACACGCTCGGTGTATTGGGTTCCCAAGGCCTTGTCCATGGCATTGGCGGTCACCGTGAAAGCGGCCAGGGCGTCGGCGCCCATGCAGTGCAGCAGAACGCCGCCACCGGTGCGCATGGCTGTGGCGAAGCACTCTCTTCTTCTCAGAAGGTCTTCCGAATTCCTGGGAGCCGTCAACAGGTAATTGACATCTTCGCCGTCTTCGTCCTGGGTAACGAAAAGGTCGCGGTAGTCCGGGTGATGCGGCAGCACATAATCCAGGGCCGCGGTCCGGATGATGCCGCTGATGGTGGGATGGGTACGCACATCCTTGACCCGCTCTCCCATGCACCACATCTCGCGTCCATCGTCCAGGCTCTCCAGGTATTGTTCGACTGTTCTGATCATACGTTTAAATCCTTTCTTGGCAGACGATTTAAAATGACATCGAATTCCGAACGTTCGCTCGGAAAAACAATAGCAGGTCGCCCCCGAAAATCAACCTCAAAAACTGAATGCCAATTGAAAAAGCCTCTCCCTTTTAGCCTTTTAAAGGGGAGAGGCCGTTGCAATGAACAATAAGGGAACTGAACTAGGAATCATCCGCCGAAGGCGTCTTCATCGATCTCGATGGCGGCGGGACTGCCTTTGGCGATGGCATTCATGCTGCCCAGCGTCACCGGCAGAATGGTGTTGATGAAAAACTCGGCGCTTTTGATCTGGCCTTTGTAAAAGGCCCCATCTTTTGTGGCGGCGCCTTTGGCCAGCTTGGTGGCCGCGACCTGGGCGCGCCACAGCAGCATCCAGGCCATGATCACATCGCCTGTGGCGTTCAAGAACGGCGAGGCGTGGGCAAATGCGGTTTTGAATTCGGCCGACATGGCCCGTGTGCCCATGATCATGGCCACTTCGCCGAGGCGGTCGACGGCGGTTTTGAATTCGGTCGCGACGGCTTGCAAGCCTTCGCTCGCTTTGGCCTTTTCGATGATGGCGTGCATCTGACCGAGCATGTTCATGAAGACTTGACCGTTGTTCAATCCCAATTTCCGACCCAATAAGTCCATGGCCTGGATGCCATTGGTGCCTTCGTAGAGTGAGGCTATTTTGGTGTCGCGCATCAACTGCTCCACCGGATACTCTTTGATATATCCGTAGCCGCCGTAAACCTGGATGGCTTGCACGCAAATGTCGAAGCCGCGGTCCGATCCCATGGACTTGATGATAGGGGTAAGCAGTTCAGCCTCATCGTTGCAGGCCTTTTTGACGGCCGGATCGTCGCTGCAATGGGCCCGGTCGAAAAGCGATTCCACGTAGTAGATCAGGCTGCGCAGCCCCTCCACGTAACATTTCATCCACATGAGCATGCGGCGCACGTCCGGATGACGGATAATAGGAACTTGGGCCGGCGCATCCTTGGGACTGCCCAGTTCTTTTCCCTGGCGCCGCTCGCGAGCGTAATTGACCGCATAAAGATAGGCGCGCGAAGCGGCGAAAAGCCCCTGGAATCCAACGTCCTGACGTGCTTCGTTCATCATCTTGAACATGATCTTCATGCCCATGCCCTCTTGCCCCAGGAGCAGGCCGCGACATTGGCCCTTGCTGCCGAAGGCCAGACTGCAGGTGGCGCTGCCGTGGATGCCGGTCTTCTCCTCGATGCCGGTGCAGACCACATCGTTAGGCTGCCCCAGGGTGCCGTCGGGGTTGACCCATATCTTGGGCACGATGAAGATGGAAATGCCCCTGACGCCCGCGGGTGCGCCTTCCACGCGCGCCAGTACCGGATGGATGATGTTTTCGGTCAGGTCGTGCTCGCCGTTGGTGATAAAGATCTTGTCGCCAGTAATGGTGTAGGTTCCGTCGGCGTTCTTGTGAGCTGAAGTGGTCAGGGCGCCCACGTCCGAGCCGGCATTGGATTCGGTGAGCACCATGGTGCCGCCCCAAATGCCGTCATACAGCTTGTTGATGAAGAGCTTCTTTTGTTCCGCTGTGCCATACAGTTCAATCATTTTACCGGTACCGTGCCCCATCTGGGCGTATGCCACCAGCGCCCCGCACGCGCCCGAAAGATATTCGCGGACGGCACGGTCTATGATGTGGGGCAGCCCCTGACCGCCCAGCTCCGGCGCCTCGCACATGGAGGTCCATTCGCCTTCGACCAGCAGCTTGAAGGGCCGGTGAAAGCTCTCCGGCACCTTGACCTTGCCATTTTCGAGAGTCACACCGATGCGGTCGCTGTCGACATATACGGGCAGCAGCTCCTTGACGGCAAAATTACGCGCCTCGGTGATGATCATGTCGAAAGCCTTGCGATCCAACCCGTCAAAGGCTTTTTCCTTGGCCAGTTTTTCCGTGTCCAACTGTTCGTACAAAACAAAATCAATGTCCCTGCGATCGGCAATTTGTTGTGCCATGAGAATAATGCTCCTGTTCATTTATATAGAATTTATAAAACTGCACGATGCTCAAACCCGCTTGACGAGACAATAGACAAGAACAAGGGGTCAAGTCTTCTCTTGACTCATTTCAATACCATTTTTTTTTGCCTCAAAGCAATTTTGCGCAATCAACGGCGCAAGGGGTAGCGGTGTTCTCGCGGGCACAGGGGCGAAAAATCTGTTGAATACCTAAAAGGAGGCTGATTTTCAAATGTGAACCTTTTGAATCTTGGCGCTCTGGGCGAATTGAACTCAAGCTGGGTGGGTGCGCGGCCGATAACCAAATACGTTTCATGGGCATCCCCATCGGGGCCGCTCACGCTTAAAACCGCAATTCAGCCGTGCGAAGACACCCGGGCCGATCCTATAGAGGAGTTCCATGACGACTGTCGATCCCCACCACTTTATCGAAGAACTGCGCTTCGACATTCAGACGGACGATCTGCTCAAAGCACGTCTGGTGATGGCCCATTTTGCCGAAATGGATGCCAACACCCAGCGCAGGGCCCTGTTCGAACTCAGTCGCGCGCCGGATGCTTTCGTATTTTCTTTAATGGTGGACGTGCTGGCCAATTCACCCGGCCTGGGCGACACCTACCCGCCATTGAAAACCCTCCTTTTCGCCAAAGCATCGGGCGACCCCGATCTGCTGTCACGCACACTGATGCGTGCGGTGCAACCGGGCACTCGCGTGGTCTTGGCCGAAGTGGCTGGCCAAATTAGACTGTCTACGGCTGTGCCTATTCTTCTCGGCATTCTCGGGGAAGAGCGGCATGAAAAGGTCCTGAGCGCCGTCATCATCGCCCTGGGGCGGATTGGAAATGCCTCGGCAACCACAGCCATTTCGGAATTTCTGTATTCAGGCAGCGTGGAATTGGTCGTTGCCGCCATTCACGCCCTGGGGCTACTGGCGACCCAAACCGCCCTCCAGCGTCTTTTCGACAAACTCGGTGCCGAAAGCGATTTGGACAAAATGATCCTGGATGTGTTCACCTGTTCCCAGGAACCTGAAGCCCTCAAATGCCTCAACGCCCTTTTGTCGGCCAGGCACGTCCATCTGCGCAACGCCGGCAAGCAGTGCCTGCTGGATATCGGGCACAAAGCCATACCCACTTTGATTGAAAATCTGCGCAATGATGATCCGGACCTGCTGATCCATAGCCTCAACGTTCTGGGCGCCATCGGAGATGCATCGGCCATCGCCCCAATCCGCAAACTGCTGCACAACGAGCCCAAAAATGCCAACGTCCGCTTTGCAGCCTATGAAGCGCTTGGTCTGCTGCCGGTGGCCCAAGGGGCTTTTACGCTGGCTCAGGGACTCAACGATCCGGTGGACAATGTCCGTGCCGCAGCCGCTGCCGCAGTCGATCATAACTACAATGCAATCCTGGCCACCGGAATTAAAAATATGGTCCGAAGCGAGAATGCGGCCGAGCGGCCCATCAGCCGCACCATCATGGATGCCGAATGCGATGCGATTTTCAACGACCTGATCGAAGAGGCCGGTTTTTGCGAATTTGCCGTCCGATATCTGAGCCGTCAAGCCCATGCCGATACTCGCGCCCATTTTGTCGATCTGCTGATCGCCAATGGTCGTGTGCACGTCGCTGCCGCCATCCAAGAACAGTCGATTACCCCCAAATGGGCCATGAAGGTTTTGGCTGTCGATGACTCGCGAATGATTCTCAACATTTATCGCAACGTCTTGCACAACTTAGGCTGCGACCCCATGCTTTTTGAATTTCCGGCGGAAGCCATTGCGCACCTGGATATCGTCAAACCCGATCTGATATTCACCGATTTGAATATGCCGGATATCAGCGGCGTGGCATTGACGCAGGCGGTGCGCCGACGCTACACCCGGGAGCAGGTCCCCATCATCATGGTCACCACGCAAAATGAAAGCCAGGATAACGCGGCCGCTCTGCAAGCCGGCGTCAATGCAATCCTGAACAAACCATTTAATGAAAAGACACTGCGCAGCGCTATGCAAGCGCAACTGGGGCGGTCCGTTTGCGCATTGGCCCCTGAGCCCGGTTGCCCGATGGCCGGTGCGCCGTTCGCCCATTCGTGTGCGCCTGTCAGGGCGGGAGCACGAAGCCGCTAAACCAGGCGCAATTTTTCAAATGGCCTGCTAATGCGTCGTAAAATGAAGCTATGGCATGGGATCAAGCGTTGTCTGCACACTGCGCTGTGGTGTCAATCAGGATCTGCAGGTGCGCCTTTTCGGCTTGGGCGAGACTGATGAACGCCTGGCGGGTCGCCTCGTCGACATCGGAATCGTCCGACAGTGTCCGGTACAGGTCGTAGGCGGCATACTCGATCTGCAGGCCCATTTCAACCAACCGCAGGCACGCATCGTCCGGCACCTGCGACAACTGTTCAAGCGCTGTTTTCAGGGTCATTCCGCCTTCAAGAACCTCCCCTTGACACTGTTCGAAAAGTTCCTCGAATGGCGCGAGACGGGCTTCATCTCGGCGTTGAAAAGCGTAAACGCTGCGGGCATGCGCCACTTCGGCTTTGGCCAGACGTGCGAAAACCTGTGCCCAGGGTTTTCCGCCATGCGCGGAAACCACCGCTTCATAAAAGCGCTGAGCCCCCTTTTCCAGATCCATGGCGGTTTTCAGCATTTGCGTGCGGGTCTGCCCTTCAAACAGACGCACCTGAGGGGCATCGGCCAAACGTACGCCATCCCAGGCCAACATTCCTCCGGTCAGATTGGCGATGGATGCATCGGGCGCTTCTTCTTCCAACATGACGGCCGCCGCCATCGAGCGACCACCGCCATGGCAGTAAATGACCACCTCCTTGTCGGTCGGCAACTGGTCGATCGACTGCACGAAATCACGCAGCGGCAGCAGGCGCGCGCCCGGAATGTGGCCCCGACGATACTCCTCGGGCTGGCGCACATCCACCAGCACATAGTTTTTTTCATGATGGGTCCGGATAAATTGCCGCAGCTGCTCCGCACTCATGGACTTGAGGCCCATACTTTCTCCTACGCCGGCGTGACCGGATTTTGTATCTGCTTATTCATTTTTATCTCCCGCCTCCAAAACGCGCCGCCAGCCTTCAAGGGTGTGGATGAAAGCCGCCGGCTGCCGCCGCACGGTTGCACCGGTGGCCTGAATCAACCGCAGGGCCTGATCTCGCCATTGCGCATCTTGGGTCAAACGGCCGAGCCAGACCAGGTTGTTCAATGCCACGGCGTTGGCCGAAGGGATGGCCCCATCATAAATCTCCTTGGGACGCACCGGCAAGTCCCTGGCTTCCGCTGAGGTGAGAAAGTAGCCGCCCTGCTCCGCATCCCGGAAACGGCTGTCCATGACCGCCTGCAAGTCGAGCGCCCGCTGCAGCCAAGGCTTTTCCTGGGTTGCGCGATACAGTTCGATCAACCCCATAATCGAAAAAGCATAGTCATTGGCGGTCGCAGCGATGGCGGCATCGCCCTCACGGTATCGGTGCAGCAACTGCCCTTGCACGAAAAGATTTTCAAATACAAAACCAGCCGCCCCCACCGCAGCTTGCAAGTGGGTCTTGTCACCTAGGATGCGATACCCCATGGCCAATGCGGCAATCATCAGACCGTTCCAGTCGGTCAGGATCTTGTCATCCTTCAGCGGCGGCACGCGCTGCGCCCGTGTTTTGAAAAGGCGGCCGCGAAGGTCCTCCCAACGCGCATCCAATTGCCCGGGCGCAATACCCAACTGTTGCGCCCATTGCTGCCAGGGTTGGGTCAGATGCAGGATGTTTGCGCCGGTCTTGCGATGGGTGGCTTCGTCCAGAAAATTGCCTTCCGACTGCAGATTGAGAATGCGTGTCCAGGGAACATCCGCGTCGCCGCGCCCGGCCACTTGCTCGAATTCGGCCTGGGACCACACGTAGAACTTACCTTCCTCGCCTTCGCTGTCGGCATCCTCGGCCGTATAGAATCCGCCGCGCGGATCGGTCATGTCGCGCAAGACGTAAGTAAAGACAGCACGGGCGGTCTGTTCGAAAAAGGGGTTTTGCGTGATCTGGAAGGCTTTGAGATAGGCCATGGCCAACAGCGCCTGATCGTAAAGCATTTTCTCGAAATGGGGCAAGAGCCAGCGGCGGTCGGTCGCATAGCGATGAAAGCCGAAGCCCACATGGTCCCACAATCCGCCCAGACGCATGGCTTCCAGGGTGCGGGAGGCCATCTCCAGGACGCGCGCATCCTGGGAGCGTTCATAGGCACGCAGGAGAAAAAGCAGGCGATGGGCCATGGGGAATTTGGGCGCGCTGTCGAAGCCGCCAAATTCACTGTCAAACCCCCGGCCGATGTTCTGCACAGCCTGCTCAATCACTTGCATGTCGGGCGCCGTCCCCTCCCCGTCCGATTCGAACTGAAAGGCCGCGCCCAAGTGACTGCTGACCGCCTGGGCCGATTCGATGACCCGCTCGGGCGTTTGGCGCCATAGCTCGTCGATGCGGTTGCACAGGTCGATCAGGCCAAGGCGTCCCTGCACGCTGGTTTTGGGAATATAGGTCCCGGCGAAAAAAGGTTTCCGATCGGGTGTCATCACGATACTCAACGGCCACCCACCGCTGCCGTTCACCATTTGACAAGCCGCCATGTAGACGGCATCGATGTCGGGGCGCTCCTCGCGATCCACCTTGATGCTCACAAAACTGCGGTTGAGCGCTGCGGCGGCCTCATTGTCTTCGAACGACTCGCGTTCCATCACGTGGCACCAATGGCAGGTGGCATATCCCACGGAGAGAAATATCGGCTTGTTTTCCTGCCGGGCCTTATCGAAAGCATCGTCGCCCCAGGGATACCAGTCTACGGGATTGTGGGCGTGTTGAAGCAGATAGGGGCTGCTCTCGTTGATCAGTCGGTTAGGCATGTGGTTTGCCTCCCTTCATGTGGTATGAGGGCAATATAGGGCGTTGGACAGGGCTTGGCAAACCGACGCACGCCTTGGGAAACGGCAGGAACACGGCGCATGAATTCATATTTCCGGAACGCTGTAGTGATCCATCCGTTTGATAACGAGGCATCGTATAAGCAGGAGGGCAACTCCCAGGGTCCCTATTAAGGAGAGACGTCTCCGATGGCCCTGCGTTACTTTTGCAGGTGGTGATATGGCGGCAGCGTCTGCAGGCGCTGATCTTCCAGCGCATAGCCCACGGTGAAATGATACAGGCTGTTTAAAGTGTCCGTTTCGAGCCCTATCAGTTCGGTTAGCGGGTTGTCGAAAAAACAACCAATACCGGTGCCGCGCAGTCCCTGCGCTTCGGCTTCCAGATAGAGCGCCTGGCCGATCATGCCACACTCCCAGTGAAGATGGCGATACATATAGGGTTCTGAGGCGATAGCACGCTGCAATGGGGCCAGCATGGCCAAGGCAAAGGCGCTCTGGGCGGCGATCTCCTGGTGGCAGCTTACCTCCATGGATTCGACGGTGACGTCCCCTGAGTGCAGCAGATACAATGGCCAATCGTCGCGTAGCGGTCGCCAGGCGTATGCGCCGCGGCAAAGCGTGCGCAGGTGCGCGACCGGTTCGTCGCTGCGCATTAACCAATAGAGTCCCGGATCGATCCCTTGCACCCGATGCACGAATATCAGCAGATCGATTGCCGGCATGCCCAGGGCGACATCGAAGGGCGGCACCCCGGTACGCGGCAGGGTACGGTCCAGAATCGAAAAGAAAGCATCGGCGGAGATCGTTTTAGCCGGATCGAAACGTACGGCACTGCGTCGTTGACGAATGACGCCGACGGCGGCCGGTCGCTGCGGCGGCGGGTACGAAAAGGGTCCGGATATCATGCGGACCGGGGCAGGCGCAGTGGGCCTTTTTCGCGCGGCGGCGGCCGCCTGGGTGATGATGGGCCAATGCACACGCTCGGCGCTCAAGGGATTGGGCCGGCCTTTGAAAAGGGTCGTCGCCAGGGGACGTGTCAGTTCTTCCGAAAGTTGCCTGGGGGTCGCCCTCTTTTCGGCAGCGCCCGTGCGGACCCAGCCGATCAAATCGGGTTCTTCTTCTTCCAGGGCCGGAAACAGGGTTCGATCCAGTCCGAGCAGTGTGCGCATCTGATCGTCGCCCGCACCGCTGATGCAGGTCAGTTCCCAACCGTGCAACCGGGCGCCAAAAGAGAGCGCGGCCAGCGCGTGGCCGACATCCAGATTGCAATAGCGGTACGCACGTTCGCCGTATTTCCAGGACTCGCGCCAGAAGATGCTGGTCAATGCAACCCAAAAGCCGTCTCCTTGGAAATGGGACGTCCAGTGCGACCAATGCTCCGATGATAGGTCGGCGCGCAGGGCGAGCGCATGCCACAGAGCGTTATAATGATAAACGCCCGCAGGCAACGAAGACAGGGCACCGATGCCCAGATAACATTCGGTGGGATGCAGATTGCCTGAGGAGGGATGGATGCGCAAAGACCAGCGATTGTTGCCGGCCGCTTTCCAGGCGGAGAGCCCGAGGGAAAGGGCCAGAAAAGAACCTATGGTCGTCCGATCCAGAGGCTGCGGTTCATGGGCGGGCGCATAAAGATCCGCATAAGGCATGCGGGCCACATGGCCATCCGACACCCCCAACCGGAACATGGGAGAATCTTCGTACACGCGGAATGGATTGGGCTGGTTGGCCCAATCCATGTGTCCGGCCGAGCGGGCATACCGGTGGAAATGATGCTTTGTGGCCGCATGGTATGCCATGATTTTTGACGCCGGGGTCTCTATCTTTTTTCCCTATCCCTTTCTCATGAACAGCCGCAATGTGCGGTTACCCATGGGGGATCAGCGGATCCGGAGCGAGCGTTTAGGGACCCGAGCCGTAGCGTGTGCAGCGAGAAGAATTCGTCAAAACCAAAGGCCGCGGTATGCTTTTACCACTGCTCATAGTGGGTGAACTCAGCGATCTCCCGCCGTTTGGGGGCGCTGCCGCTTTTGGCCGGATAACCCAGCGGAATCATGGTGACCAGTTCATATCCGTCCGGCACCTGCATCGCTTCGGCGGCCTTGCCGTGATCGAACAGACCCACGACGACGGTAGCCAGTCCCAGGCTGTGAGCAGTCAGACAAATGCTCTGGGTGGCAATGCCCAAATCGTACATCAGCCAATCGCCGAATTTGGTGGCGGCCTGGTCTTTGTAAAAGCCTGAAGATTTGGTTTTGGCACACAGCACCAACACGACGGGCGCCTGCACCAGCGCTTTGGTGGCAGGATTGCTCGACAGGCTGGCCTGCAGTTTCTCCTTGGCTGCCGCACTTTTCACCACAATCACTTCCCAGCACTGGGTATTGGCCCAGGAGGGCGACCAGCGCACCGCTTCGAGCACCTGCCGCAGGGCGTCCTCGGGAACCTCTCGATCTTCATACTTACGGATGCTACGCCGTTCTTGAATCAAAGTCATCAGGTCGGTCATACACTTGCTCCTTGCGGGGGTGAAGGTAGATTTGCGACATGCAAGTACGCGGGCAGATGATTACCCGTTTTCATCCGCCTTGTGACACTCGCACTCCTTTTCATTGCAAACAGGGCAAACGTATCTTGCCATCTTGCTGGGGGGACGATGCGGCGGCTGGGATTTGGCGATCCGCCAGCCAATAAAAACGAACACGGCAACGAACAAAATCAGGAGAAGAAATATGGACATGATACCACTTTCAATGAAGGTGTGACATTTTGGCGTACCAATCCGTGTGTGGAATCATGCCTGCATGATAGAGCAGCAATAGAATACATTGGCATCGTTATCATAGCTGCAGCCGGGCGTCAATTTGCCGCAGCATCCTGAGCATCCTAAGCAAAGAGCGGATGCGCTTCTTGCGCATCCGCCCTTTGTGGTGGGTCAAGGTGTCGATCTACTTAGCAACTGCAGCTGCTGGAAGAGCCTGTGCCGCATCCGGAGCAGCCACCGGCATTAAATTCCATACCGCAATCCAGTTTAAAACCATACATATGAAAATCGACTTTGATGGGTTGCGCACGGTCCAGGAACTCTTGATTGACGATATATTTATAGCCGTCCACATCAAATTCCTTGTCCAGTTCGTTTGGCTCATCCAGAGCCATGGCCAGGCCGGGTCCGCCTCAGCCGCCTTCATTCAGGAAAATCCGTATCGGACGAACTTCCTTGTCCTTAAAATAGGCCGCAATTTGTTCCGTGGCCGCAGGGGTAACTTCGAACATGATATCCTCCTTGATTCATTATCCATCGCGTGGGCACGTGGTTCCTGCGCGCGTTGCGTCAACCTAACCATAACCGGTGATTATGTCAAACATCGAGCGCTGCCGAACTAAATGAAATAGAACCGGTATCCGATTCACAGGCCCGTTGTCAAAGGAAATCGGCCCGCTATCCAGCAATTCTCGCTGAACAGCATTCGTTTGGGTCCAATGCGCGCACAGTGCGTTCAGGTCATGGTCCGGTTCACCGGCCACACATTTCAAGTGCCGCTAAGGGTGCGCTCCGGGCGGCCTGGAAACTCGCTGCGCTCAAACAGTCCAGGCCGCTTTTCCTGCGCTGCACCCAAGCGGCACTAAAAATGTATGGCCAATGGTGCCCCGGACCATGACCTGAACGCACTGTGAAGGTTCACCGAGAATTGCTGCCGGTTATCCCCTTTTTTAGCATTTTCGCGGGAGGGTCGCAAACGCTGCACCGCTTTGAATCAGGCCATCGCAGACCGTCGGCGGTCATCTTTTATTATCCGGCAACGCGCTGCAGTACAGGCGGTAGACTTCGAGATCCGCACTTGAAAACAGGACGAAAACGACTTTTTCCAATTCAGGATGATCCTGAAGGAATTCGATACAGGTATCTACGGCGATTTGGCAGGCTTCATCAATAGGATAGCCGTATACGCCGCAACTGATGGCGGGAAAAGCGATTGTGCGGACCTGGTTCTGGACCGCCAGCGACAGACTGTTCATATAACAGGCATGCAGCAATTGGCCATCCCGCGGTTTAGCGCTGTACACAGGCCCTACGGTGTGGATGACATGCCGGGCCGTAAGCCTGTAGCCGGCGGTGATGCGCGCCTCGCCGGTCGGGCAGCCTCCGATGGCGCGACACTCCGCAAGCAGTTCCGGTCCGGCGGCCCGATGAATGGCACCATCCACCCCGCCGCCGCCCAGCAAGGAGGTGTTGGCCGCATTGACGATGGCATCCACCTGCATCCGGGTGATGTCGCCTTGTTGGAGCGCGATTCGATCCGTTACCCCCATGTTGCCTCCTTGCCGTGACACTTACAGGTCATACAGCGTGGCGTCGTGGCGGGGCGCTTTGCGCCTTAGCCCTGCCCCGCCTCTTTTGGCAGCCAACTGAAAAGGATCTTCGTTTTCGAGCACATCGCCCATTTCGGCCTCTATCTGCTCGGGATCTTCACCATTTTCCATGCGGCGCAGTGCTTCTTCCATGCCACCGCCCAATTCCAATCCGGTCATGCTGCTCAGTTTGCGCATCAGGTTGGCGGCCTGACGCGGATCATCCTCGTTAATGTTCTCCGCTTCGCCGGCCAGCATTTGCATGGCTTGTTCCATTTTGGATTCATCGAACGGCAGTTCTTCCGCATCGCCGCCCTCTTTGGCCCTGCCGGTCACGGCAAACGCCGACATCCGCCGGGACAAGGTTTCTGTTTTGCAGACAGGGCAGCAGGGGGTTTTGGTGGTATTGATGGACCGCGAAAAGAAATTGAAAATAGTGTTGCAAGAACCACAGTAGAATTCGTAGATGGGCATCGGACACCTCGTACTATTGAAGTGTTAAGTGTAAAGTTTAAAGTGTAAAAGGGAGGCATTCTGTCGCGCTGATATGCTCACCTGCCCATGTTGCATGCTTTTACGGGCATGCTTTTGTTAAAGGGTCTAAGAAAATGGCAACGTGACCTTCTGGTGACACCCATACCTGGTCTGCATAACCAAACCATATTACCAGAATTGATAGTTGGTTGCGCACCCATTGTCAATGTCTTGAAAGCAGGCTCGCCACGTTTAAGTCGCACTCGGGGGCGGCAGGCCTTCTCTTAACACTTTAGACTTTACACTTTACACTCCCCTCTGTTATTCACCGCCAAACTTCTAAGATGAAAGGAAGATCTTACCATGCAACAAACTTTTGCCATTGTGAAACCAGATGGTGTCGCGCGCGGCGTGATCGGTCAGGTGCTGGCCCGCATCGAGGCCAATAATCTGAAAATCAAAGCCATGAAGCTCATTCACATGACTGAAAAACAGGCCCAGGGATTTTACGCGGTCCACAAAGAACGTCCTTTTTTTAAAAGCCTGACGGCGTTTATGTGCTCCGGACCGTGCGTTGCCATGATTCTGGAAGGAGACGATGCCATCGCGCGCTGGCGTGAAATGATGGGCGCCACCAATTTCAAAGATGCTGCCGAAGGTACGATCCGCCGCGATTTCGCCACCGACATTGAAAGAAACGTGGTGCACGGTTCGGATGCGCCTGAAACGGCTGCCTTTGAAACCAGCTACTTTTTCAACGCCTTTGAACGCGTTTAGCCCGAAAGCCTTGCCATGACCGAACGAACCGCGACTGGGGTGTGCCTGGAAAATGTGGTCGTGGTGCTCAACCGACCCCGCTTTCCGGAAAATATCGGGGCCGCGGCAAGGGCGGTCTGCAACATGGGGATCGGCGGACTCGTCGTGGTGGCACCCGAAAACTGCGATCTAAAGCGCGTGATGGCGTTGGCAACCCATGCCGCCATCGATGTGGTCGAGGAGATGTTCTGCCACGACACGCTTCAAGATGCCCTGGCGCCGTTCAACTACGTGGTGGGCACCACCGCCCGGTTGGGCGGCGAGCGTCAGATGGTTAACGCGCCGCCGCAGATGGCCGAGCAGTTGATCTTAATTTCGCAAGAGAACAAGGTCGCACTGCTTTTCGGCCCCGAAGACCGCGGCTTGACCAACGATGAGATCCGGTTCTGTCATCAACTGGTGACGATACCCACAGCGCAGTTTTCTTCTTTGAATCTGGCCCAAGCCGTCATGGTGCTTTGTTATGAATTGTTCAAAACCGGGTTGTCGGCGCCACGGGCGTTTACGCCGCGCCTGGCCACACGCATCGAATTGGACGGGATGTACGCGCAGATCAAGGACATCCTGGTGCGCATCAATTACATCCAGCCGGAAAATCCCGATTACTGGATGAACAAACTGCGCCATCTGTTCACACGGTTGCAGTTGCGCGCCGGTGATGTGAGTATCATTCGCGGCATTTGCCGGCAGATCGACTGGTATGCCGGCAAATGCCACCGCAACGGTGCGCAAGGCGCACCACCGCCGCCCTCCGCCCCGACCGACCGCTAATCATCCGATAGCATCTGCCGCAGATCACCCAGTTCAGCGCGCGCTTGCGCCAATTGCCGGGCCAGACGTTCATGGTTGAGACGATCCAGATCACTCAGTTCCACCAGGTGGCGCCGGCCTCTGGCGCTTTTTCCCGCAGTGGTCAGCAGCATCGCCAGTCGGCCCAGCGTTTTTCTCTGGCGGGATGTTCCCAGCCCCGCGATCAGCGGGTCACAGAGAAATTCGTAACAGACCGGCGGCCTTCCGGCCGAAAGGCGGCACCCTTCTGCCCCCAGCCAGCCCCTATCCTCGTACCAGGGCACCTCAGGGGCAAAGCGGATGCGGACCTGTATTAAAAAAGGGCTCTCCAAAGCCTCCCTGCAAAAATGCGGCCGACAGCAGCGCTGCGCACATCGGCTGCAACGGCCGGCACAATGCTGCGTCATGCAATCCTGCACCTCTTTTTCCAATCGCCCGTATGTGTCGACAAAAAAATCTATTCCGTTCACGGCAACCTTCCCGATCGTATTTAACCCAATACGCCGTTTCCCTGCTGCGAACCACACCACTGCCCATCCCGTTTCTTGAACGATGGTCCTTTTCTATTTTCTATAATGATGTGGTCTGGCGCTGCCCCTGTGCCTTATACCAGGGCAATCGCATATAAAAAACCTCTCTCAGCCAGCATTGGCATAGATATCGCCATTTGTAGGGTGGGCATTGCCCACCACCACAGGCGCTGGATTGAAGATTCGCAAAGCAGGCCGGTTTTCCGGCAGGGTAAGGAATTTGTGGCGCCGGTAATTTAGCACGATAAAAAAGTAAGTCGTACCTGTGGTTTTGATCCGACATGATTTTTCATCAACACCTATAGATGGGCGGGGCTTTGCTTGCCATCGTGTCAATCAAAGCCATCCGCACCACAGATCACCTATGACCATTTGCAAATAAATGGTGGGCGATGCCCTGGGCGATGCCCACCCGGCCTGGATAGGGGAAATTCGGGATCCTGCGCCACATGGAAGCATCCCTAAAAGGCGGTTTACAAACCAAACGCCTGAAAGCAGTTTGAGATCATAAATACCCGTTAAAAATTCTGCAAGCGTGATTTTCTACATGCGATTGCCTTGGGTGTTATACCAGGGCAATCGCATGTAGAAACTCTCTTAAGGATACCCGAATTCAGTATACGGGATTGGCACGGAGGAGGTGATTCGGATGGGTGGTCCGCGCCACGTCAGCCATGAGATTTAGTGAGGCATAAGGCGTGGCAGGACATGGGGCCGCACTGTTTGAGCGCAGCTAAGTTTGCGGCCCGTCCGGAGCATGCCTTATTGCCTCACTGAATCGAATGGATGGTGGCGCGGACCACCCACCCGAATCACCGGGTTTTCAGCACGATAGATATGGCGCCAAGTAAAGGCACGATGCGTGCCGAGGTTTACATGCGATTGCCCTTATACCCACATCCTCTTGCAAAGATACGGCCGGCATACTATTTTAAATCGCTGTATTAAGGATGCTGGACCGATTCGGAAACCCAATCGATCTTTTACGTGTAAAGGAGGAAGTGCGGATGCGCGGTATTGCGCTGCGATGGCTCACACTGACGGCCGCCATTTTGGTGGCCTCATACCTGTTCGAAGGGATGCGGGTGGGTGGTTTTTTTTCCGCTCTGGGGGGCGCCGCCATGTTGGGCATTTTGAACGCCTTTCTGCGGCCGATTGCATTGATCCTGACGCTGCCGATCAACATTCTTACGTTCGGACTGTTCACCTTTATCATCAACGCCATCATGTTGAAAATGGCATCCGGTGTGATCACCGGATTCGAGGTCCACGGTTTCTGGACCGCCGTTTTCGCCTCGCTCATCATCAGCTTGGCCAGCTTCGCCTTGAACAGCTTGATCAGCGGAGAGGGCCGTATCGACGTGATCGATCTGAAACACAAAGGCAACAATCGTTGGGAGTAGCGCCGGCAGCCGGTGCGCTCAAACGGAAGTGGTTTAAGGACCGTCACATCGGGACGACGCGAATACTATGAAGACCTGGGTCTGGATACTATTAGGGCTGATCTACATCCTATCGCCCTATGATCTGATACCCGATTTGATCCCCGTTCGGGGATGGATCGATGATCTAGTTGTGCTGATTCTGATTGTACGGTATTTTTTGCGAACCGGAAGACGCCCGGGCACCGAACGTCCGGAAGACCGGCAGCAGCGTCAAGAGGATGGTGAAAGCGCGCACGAATACGGCGCCCAGCCGCCCGGCAGTCCATATGACGTACTGGGCCTGCCCCCGCATGCCAGCCAGGATGAGATCCGGTCCGCCTATCGAAAATTGGCCGGGCAATACCATCCCGATAAAGTAGCCCATTTGGGAAAAGAGTTCCAAGACATGGCTGAAAAACGCTTTAAAGAAATTCAGAACGCTTATGATGCCCTGGCAAAACCATGATACATGGATTGCGCCGGGATCAAGCAATGCAATGCTGCCCGACTGCATTGTCGGTGCCGAACAAAGGAGTTACGTATGCCACCCAAGAATCCGGATCGTGACCGGTTGAGCCAGATCGTCAGCGAAGCGCGCCGCCATCGCGAGCAGCAGGAAAAAACCTATCGTGAAAAGGCGTTCAAACTTTTCCCTGCCATCTGCGGTCGCTGCGGGCGTGAATTTTCCGGCAAACGGCTGCGCGAATTGACGGTCCATCACAAAGATCACAATCACGACAACAATCCGCCGGATGGCAGTAACTGGGAGTTACTTTGCGTCTACTGCCATGACAATGAACACGATCGTCAGTCTGTGGCAGACGCCTACGCGCCGTCGGCTTCAGACAAGGAAGACCCTTCTTCATACGACAACAAGCCGTTTGCAGACTTGGCGCGCCTGCTGAAAAAGGATAACGACGCGGATCACTGAAGTCCATTGACAAAATCCACCCGTCCGGGTAGATGATCGTTAATTTTTTCGGCGGTTTGCAATTCCATCACAAGGAGAGCACGATGAACCTCAAGGCAAAAGTGTACGAACAGATGCATAAACAAGCAGCACAGGATGATCTTACGGCTCGCATGGGCTTGCTCCAAGAGCGCGGCGCCAGCGAAAAAGACGTCCAGAAAGATACCCTTGTCCGGCAACTGAAAGCCACCATTCGGGTGAGCAATCGCAGATTGGCCGCGGTAGCCGCCATGGAACAGTTGAACGCTCAGAAAGCACAGAACAAAGTGGAAAAAGCGGCCCAGGCGCAAGCCAACGAGCCGGCACCTGAAAAGAAATCCACCAAACCCAAAAAAGAGAAAAAGATCAGGGAAAAGAAATCCAAATAGCACTCGCCGTAACCCCAACGGCAGGCGCAAAATGATCCGTTTGGCGACCATGTGGCCAACCCGCCAGTTAGCTTTGTTTTCGTATTCAAATCGATGCGACAGCCTCGCGACCGAGGTGGCCGCGCGGTGAACAGGATCGATACAGCTTCTCGATGTCATTTTGCGCCTGCCGAACGCCTTCCAAATGCCGCGAGGCCAAATGCGGATTACCAACTGCAGTCCAGACACAAACAGACATCTATTTTCTGAACCCCACTCATTTATAATTCATTGATATAACAATTAGAATTCCAATAATTACTGGCATGATCGGTCCTAACCTGATATGTTGACGCGTTCGTTTTTTGAGAGCGTTCATGCAACGCATTTCTTCGATCTTTTAATGTGTGAGGATGGAGCAGGTATGACAGTCAAACAACCGATACATATGACGATAGAGCAGTGCGTGGATCACATCATCGAGGTATTCGGCAATACGATTAAAATGGGAATCCCGCTAGGCCTGGGCAAACCGGCGCCTTTGGTGAACGCCTTGTACCAGCGGGCCAAAAAAAATCCGCAGATCAGCCTGACCATTTTCACAGCCCTTTCTCTCGAAAAACCCGTCTGGCACAATGACTTGGAGCGACGATTTCTGGAACCCATTTCAAAGCGATTATGGGAGGGTGTTCCCGATCTCGACTACCTGATGGACATTCGCCAAAAGGCCCTGCCCGACAATATCACCGTTCATGAACTGTTCTGCAAAGCCGGCGCCTACCGCAAAGACGCCAACATGCAACAAAACTATATGAGCACCAACTATACCCACACCCATCGGGACTGCCTGATCAATGGTGAAGCCTGCTTCGGCCACATGATCGCCAAGCGCGAAACGGCCGACGGTTGCTCTTATAGCTGCAGCTGCAATGCAGATACCTCGGTGGATGCGTTGAACGGTTTCTCCGAACTCAAAAAAGAAGGCAAAAAAACCTTGATCATCGGTATGGTCAATTCACAACTCCCGTTCATGTATGGTCAAGCCGAAGTGCCGGCGCATGTGTATGATGTCATTATCGACGATCCTCAATTATATCACCCATTGTACGTAGCTCCGCGCCCCGCGATCAACCCCGCTGATTACATGATCGGTTTGAACATCAGCACGCTGATCAAGGACGATGGTACGCTGCAGATCGGCATCGGGGCGTTGGGCGACGCGATCGCCTATGGTCTGAACCTGCGGCATACCCAGAATGACCTCTACCGGAAACTGATCGCCGAGTGCGGCATAACCGCGACGAATGGCGATCTGATCGAAGAAATCGGCGGAACGGAACCGTTCGCCAAAGGCCTTTACGGATCGACCGAAATGCTGGTCGATGGGTTTATGCAGCTGTACAAAACCGGCGTCATGAAACGCAAAGTCTATCACCATGTCGGCATTCAACGCATGGTCAACGATGGCACGTTGCAGGACGAGATCCCCACCGACATCCTGGACCACATGATCACCCAGGAAAGCCTTCATCCCTATCTGACCCAAAAAGATTTCGAAGCCCTGCAACGCTATGGTGTTTTTAAAGACACACTGACCTATCAGGAGGGCTGGATCATCGACGACGGCCGGCGCTACTCCGCGCTGCTGGCCGACAAGGAGAACCTGCGTGCGGTCAGCGAAAATTGCCTGGGAAGCCATCTGAAAAACGGGGTTGTACTCACCGGCGCGTTTTTTATCGGACCCAAAGATTTTTACGACACATTGTGCCGTATGCCCGAAGAAGAGCGCCGGCAGTTTGAGATGTGCGGCGTCGATGTGGCCAATCACCTATATGGGGACGAGGTGCTTCGCTCTCTGGAAAGAGCAAACGGCCGTTTCTGCAACACCGGCATGAAAGCCACCCTGCTGGGGGCTATCGCTTCCGACGGCCTTGAAGACGGCACGGTCATCAGCGGCGTCGGCGGCCAGTACAACTTCGTTTCCATGGCCCACGCGCTGCCCGACGGCCGGTTGCTGATGATGATCAAGAGCACGCGCCACGAGGGCGGCCAGACCTTTTCGAATATCGTGTACAATTACGGCCATGTCACCATTCCACGCCATCTGCGCGACATCGTGGTGACCGAGTACGGCGTTGCCGATATCCGCGGAAAATGCGACCAGGAGATCATCAAGGCCATGTTGAACATCGCCGACTCGCGCTTCCAGGATGAACTGCTGGCCGAAGCCAAAAAATACAAGAAAATCCCTGAAACGTATGAGATCCCGCAACAGTTCAGGAACAACACGCCGGCGCGCCTGGCCGAAACCCTCAAGGCCTATCAGGGCCAGGGGCTTTTCCCGAATTTTCCCTTTGGAACGGCTTTCACACCGATCGAACTGATGATTGCGCATGCGCTTAAGATCTTGAAGAACAAATCGATCGGCGCCGGCGCCGCCGAATTGCCCGCCATCATGGCACAATTACCAGCCGACATTCCGGCGACCCTGAATCCTTTGATGGAGCGGATGCAATTGACCAATCCTGCGTCCCCTGAAGAGCAGAAGGTACACAAAACATTTCTTCTGGCATTGAAACTAGCCGGCTTTTTTTAATGCCACGCCGATGCCCGCAATACGGATGCGAGCTTTGGCCTCCGCTGCCGTATCCCGGCCGGAAAGGTTTTCGTAATCAGGCACTTTTCAACTGGTGAAGGATGGACCCTTATGAAATCAAATGGCACCAAGTACGTGACAGTCGACCAATGCGTCGATCTCATTTTGCGGGAATTCGGCGATGACATCAGAATCGGCATGCCGCTGGGCCTGGGAAAACCGGTTCCGCTGATCAATGCCCTGTATCAAAAAGCAAAAGAAGACCCCCGAATCCATCTGACAATCTCAACCGCCCTTTCCCTGGAAAAACCCGGCTGGTCAAATGAACTGGAGCGTCGCTTCCTGGAACCGTTTGCAAACCGCACCTGGCAAGGGGTTCCCGACCTGGAGTACCTGAAAGATATTCGCAAGGGCGGGCTTCCGGACAATGTGGTTCTTCACGAACTGTTTTGCAAAGCCGGCGCTTATCGCAAAGATCCCAAGATGCAGCAATGCTACATGAGCACCAACTACACACACACGGTGCGGGATTGTGAGACCAACAACAACTGCATTTTCGCCCAATTATTGGTCAAACGCCAAGACGGCGGTGAAACGACCTACAGTGCCAGCTGCAATGCGGATACGGCATTGGAAGCGCTGAAAAGCTTTCAGGAATCCAAAAAACAAGGCAAGCCAAGAATGAGCATCGGTATGGTCAACACCCAGCTGCCCTTCATGTATGGGGATGCCGAAGTTTCTGCCGATCAGTACGATGTCATCATCGATGATCCGCAGCATAGCTTCCCGCTGTTTGCCACGCCACGCCAGCCCGTGTCTGTTCAGGATTTCATGATCGGTCTGCATGTCAGTCCGCTTGTCAAGGACGGTGGCACGCTGCAGATCGGCATCGGCGCATTGGGTGATTCGATTGCCTATAATCTGAGCCTGCGTCACAACCAGAACGACATCTATCGACAGCTGATTGCCGAAAGCGGGATCGGCGCCACGTATGCCCAGCTGATCAATACCGTCGGCGGTACAGACAGCTTTGCGCAGGGTCTTTATGGCTCGACCGAAATGCTGGTCGACGGTTTTATGCAGCTCTACAAAAATGGTATCATGAAGCGCAAGGTGTATCACCATGCGGGCATTCAGCGACTGATCAACGCAGGCAAGCTGCGCGAAGAGATCCCCAGCGACATTCTGACGCAGCTGATCACACAGGAGAGCATCCGGCCCTACCTGACCCAAAAGGATTTTGAAGCCCTGCAGCGCTTCGGTGTCTTCAAAGACGAATGGGCGTACCAGCAGGGCTGGATCGTCAATGGCGAGCGGCGCTACTCCGCGTTGCTGACCGACCCGGAAAACCTGCGGGCAATCAGCGAAAACTGCCTGGGAACCCATCTGAAAAACGGGGTCGTGCTCACCGGCGCGTTTTTCATTGGACCCACCGATTTTTATGAATCGCTGCGCAGCATGCCCGAAGAAGAACGCCGGCAGTTTGAAATGACAGGCGTTGACGTGGCCAATCAGTTATATGGAGACGAGTTGTTGCGCTCACTGGAGAGAAAAGATGGTCGTTTCTGCAATACCGGCATGAAAGCCACCCTGTTAGGGGCCATTGCTTCCGACGGCCTTGAAGACGGCACGGTCATCAGCGGCGTCGGCGGCCAGTACAACTTCGTTTCCATGGCCCACGCGCTGCCCGACGGCCGGTTGCTGATGATGATCAAGAGCACGCGCCAGGAAGGCGGCAAGACGCTTTCCAACATCATCTACAACTATGGCCATGTGACCATTCCGCGCCATCTGCGCGACATTGTGGTCACCGAGTACGGCATTGCGGACATCCGCGGCAAATGCGATCAGGAGATCATCAAAGCCATGCTCAACATTGCCGACTCGCGCTTCCAGGATGAACTGCTGGCCGAAGCCAAAAAATACAAGAAAATCCCCGAAACGTATGAGATTCCGCAACAGTTCAGAAACAACACGCCGGCGCGCCTGGCCGAAACCCTCAAGGCCTATAAAGCCCAGGGCCTGTTCGCGGATTTCCCCTTCGGCTCGTCGTTTACGGATGTCGAGTTGCTGCTGGCCTATGCGCTGAAAATACTGAAAACCAAAAGTGTGGGGCCGGGCGCGGCCGACATTCCGAGCCTGATGCAAGACCTGCCCGCGGAAGTACCGGCCAATCTGACCGTTTTCATGGAACGCATGCAACTGGGCAATCCGACCACCCCCGAAGAGAAGCAGTTGGAAAAAACAGTCCTGCTGGCCTTCCGCTTGGCCGGCTTTTGCTGAAAAACAGAGCTCACAATCAACTTTCGAATTGGCACGGACGACGACGTGAACCAGGTGGGGCGTCCGCGCCAAATCAGCTTAACGCGCAACTTTGGGGTGCCAGCACCGGTGAGCCGTGGGGGTGGTCTGCGCCACCCCACGGCTCACCTCTTCAGCTCTAAATTCAGAAAGTTGCGTGGCTATAGGCCACTTTTAGATGTCAAATACACGATACAACCATTCAGCGTCGCGAGCTGCGGGTAGTCTTCCTCTGGGATTTCCACTTGCAGGTGTTCCTGAAGCGCAACAGCGAAGTTCATAAAATCAACTGAGTCGAAATCGAACTGGTCGCGCAACCGATTGGCAGGATCAAGATTCGCGGTGTCTGCTTCCGGCGCAATCTTGCCGATGATCTCCAAGGCTACTTTTTTAATGTGATCTTCGGTCCACATCGTAGCGAATCCTCTATAATTTATCTGGTTATGCAGGTCGCGCCAGTGACTGTCGGCGACATGTATTCGGGATTGGCACGCCCATCCTGCGAAGCGGATTACACCACGTTGCCAACAAAAAACCGTTCCAGGCATTTCCGGACACTGCCTTCGGGCAAGTGTTTCATCTGAGCGGCGCAATGGGGACACAGGCATATATCCGCCGTCGCGCAGCTTATTTGATCGTTGGACATCAGGCTGCCGCACAAATCGCATATATGGAGCTGAATATCGTCATCGTAGGCTGGCAGGTAGTGACTATGCCCAACAAATTGCACCCCGACGGCAAAACCATCTCTTCCGGTTTTCATGGTCGGGTGAATCCATTGAACACGCGCACGATAGAAACGAAATGATGCTGGGCCAAAACGATCGAGATGATAGTCGCTCATAACGATGCTGAGCTCACTGTGCGAGGCCAGCGCCTGATCGGATGCGAAGCATAGGCCGCCGGCGCTGTAGTTGTGCATACGCGCAGATCTGAATGCCGTAATGTTCTCAGGGGCATACTTTATGGCCGCATGATGGCGTATTCTTGGATAATCCCGCGGGATAAGCTGTACCATGGGATCCTCCTTTCGCTGAAGGTTGGTCAGATCCCTTTACCGCACGTCGCCAAAAGGTGTCGGAGGTTTTTCTATACTGTAAAGGGTACTGCTCTATGGCGCTGGTAAAACGCAGTGGTAATGCGACATTGCGATAAAGGACTACCGTTTACTTTCTATTCAAGCAAAAAATATGCCTACAGGCACCTATGAGCGGCCTATGGACCAGGGCAATCGCATGTAAAAAATCTCTCAGGATACCCGTTTTCGGGATTGGCACGGAGGAGGTGATTCGGGTTTTTCAGCACATAGATATGGAGCCAAGTAAAGACAGCACGCTGCATGCCAAGGCTTACATGCGTTTGCCCTGGCCTATGGACATTTTTACCTGAATCATATTATTGATGATGGCAGATTTGTAAACCTGGATACATTGACGTCAAGGCAAAAATTGATGGCGTGGTACCGCATTCGACACTTTTGGTTGTTTATCTGTCTCGCGGCGGTCTCGACGGGTCCGCCCATTCCGGCTGAGGCGCAGAGCGCCCCATCGCGGGCCTGTGTGGTGCTGCTGCATGGATTGGCACGCACCTCACGCTCGATGGCCAAAATGGCAGACGCCCTGGAACAGGCGGGCTATTATAGTGTCAACATGTCCTATCCCTCGCGAACGGCCACGATCGAACAATCCGCCATGCAGGTGATACCCGAGGCTATCCGGCAATGCGATGCTGCGCAATGCGGCCCGGTTCATTTCGTCACCCATTCCATGGGCGCCATCCTCTTGCGCCAGTTTCTGTCCAATGAAAAGATCGATCGCTTGGGCCGCGTGGTCATGATCAGCCCGCCCAACCAGGGCAGCGAAGCGGCCGAGGCCCTGAAAACGCGCTGGTATTACCGAAAATTCAATGGGCCGGCCGGACAACAACTCGGCACTGGCCCGGATGGAATCGCCGCCCGCCTTGGGGCCGTGGACTACCCCACGGGCGTCATCACAGGCAATATGCACAGTTTTTTCGATGGCTGGCTGGCCAGGATCATTCCGGGAGAGGACGACGGCAAAGTGTCCGTCGAACGCGCAAAGGTTGCAGGCATGCGCGATTTCCTGGTACTGCCTTATTCGCACCCCTTCATCATGGCGCGGGAGGAGACCATCTCTCAGACCCAGCATTTTTTGGTGCACGGCCATTTCCGGACACCGTCCATCGAACCGGAATGATGAAAACGTTCGCGAACCATCAACGTTATCCTTAGCAGAGAGGTTCTAACGCATGGATCATCCGCAATGGCTGAATCAAATCATAGAAGATCCCATCGACCCACATCTTCCCATCATCGACCCGCACCATCATTTGTGGGATTACCCCACCAGTCGCTATCTTGCGCAAGAGTTGCTCGCCGACACCGGCAGCGGGCACACGGTTGTACAGACGGTTTTCGTGGAGTGCCTGTCCATGTATAGGCCCAACGGGCCTGCCGCACTACGGCCGATTGGTGAAACCGAATTTGTGCACGCTATTGGCGACGCATGCAAAGGCCCGACACGGATCGCGGCCGGCATCGTAGGATTTGCCGACCTCACCCTTGGCGCGGATGTGGTGCCCGTGCTGCAGGCCCACATAGAGGCGGGCGGCGGACGCTTCAAAGGCATCCGACATGCGGCCAGCTGGGATGCAAGCAACGCCGTGGGCAACGCCCACACCCACCCGCCCGCGGGACTTTTGCTGGATAGCACTTTCCGCAAGGGCTTCGCCTGCCTGGATCACTTTGGGCTGAGTTTCGATGCCTGGATCTATCACCCCCAAATAAAAGAGCTGATCGATCTGGCGGAGGCTTTTCCGAACACGCCCATTGTTCTGGATCATGTGGGAACGCCCTTGGGCATCGGCCCTTATGCCGGCCAACGCGATAAGGTATTGCGCCAATGGCGGCGCGACATTTCTCAGCTGGCGGCCTGCGGCAATGTGTTCGTCAAACTGGGCGGTCTGGCGATGAAGCTCAACGGTTTCGGCTGGCACAAGCGCCTCCTGCCGCCCACCTCGCTCGAACTGGCTGCGGCCATGACCCCCTATATTCATCATTGCATCGCATGCTTCGGTGTGCAGCGCTGCATGTTCGAGAGCAATTTTCCGGTCGACAAGCCTTCGTGCGCCTACACGGTGCTCTGGAACGCCTTCAAGCGCATGACGGAAAAATTTTCGGATCAGGAGCGAGCGGCTTTGTTTCATGACACGGCAGCCAAAATGTATCGGATATAGATAAAAGGCCTGGTGTTATGTTTCAGGTGTCAGGCGTGCAAAATAGCCACCCGGTTTCTCAGGCGTTTTATACCCAGATCTGTTTATCCACTTCGGTCAAGTGAGATACGGGCGTGGGGTGACGTAGGAAAACTCCGGTGATCCGGGTGAGTGGTCCGTGCCAATCCCGAATACGCTTCGCCAATTAGTCACTGGAGCGAACTGCATAACCAAATAACCAGAAAGTTGCGGTTGCATAAAGGATCGAAAGATGGAAGTAGAGGTCCGTCCGGCCTTGCCGGAAGAAATGGAAGAATACCGGCGCGTGGCCTTGTCCGCTCTCGTGCTGTCCCCCCAGGTCGTATCGCCAGAGGCGATCTACGGCGTCCAACCCGACATGACGCTGTGCGGCTTTGTGGAGGGCCGGTTGGCCACGGCCTATGCCGCATGGCCCTTGAAAATGCGTTTAAACGGCGGCACAGTTCCGACCGCAGGCATCACCTACGTGGGCACGCTGCCCTACCGGCGTCACCTGGGTATTCTGCGCAGCGTTGTCACGCGTCATTTCGAACAGATGCATGAACGCGGCCGACAACCTGTTGCGGCCCTGCTGGCATCCCAGGCCGCTATTTATCATCGCTACGGATATGCGGTTGTCGCCACGCGCAACACTTACCGGATTGAACCACGCCATCTGCAATGGATCAACAACGGCCGGCAGCGCCCACCGGGGTCCTTGCGTGAACTGTCGGCGCAGGAACTCGGGATACTGGATCAGGTCTATCGCGATTTCTGCGAGGACCGCACCGGCTGCATCCATCGCAGCCGCGCCACCTGGACATCCGGGATGCTGCGCCCGGCCCCGACTGACAGCGTGCGTTTCATCATCGTCTATGAAGAACAGGGATCGCCGCTCGGTTATGTGATTTACACGATCGAACCCCAGCAGGTCACCGAAGGTGACCCGTGGCAACGCATCTATATCCGCGACATGGCATGGCTGTGCCCGCGTGCCTACGATGCCTTGTGGCAGCACTTTGCAGGATTTGGCTTGGTGCGGGATATTGTCTGGATGCGCGTGCCGTCGGATGATCCTTTGCCGCACCTGGTTGCGGAGCCCAGAAGGCTCAATGCGGGTTGCGCTGACGGCTTGATGGCGCGGGTGGTGGATGTAGCGGCTGCCGTGCCGCTGAGGCGCTACGCCGCCGTGGGCGAAATCACCTTCGATCTTATCGACCCCCTATGCCCGTGGAACGCCGGCGTCTGGCGAATGGCGGCAACTGCCGCCGGCACCAAGGCCGAACGCACCCATGCATCCGCTCAGGTGCGTCTGCCGGTGGACACACTGGCCATGCTGCTGTTCGGTCAGATCACGGCCGGCGAAGCAGCGCGAATGGGCCGAATAGAAGTACGCGACCCCGAAGCCGTCTCTTTATGGGATCGGATGCTGCGCACCCAGTACAAGCCGTTCTGTGCGGACTATTTTTAACGAGCGCCCACTGGGCTGTCTCGGGTTCACCTGCAGATGGAAGAATAGATATTGGGGATGCGAATGACAGCACCCATCACGCGTAAGGGGACAAGGCTCGCCCCTTACGTTCAAAGGCAGTCGGATCCGAAGAGGGTGCTAGTGTTTAAAACTGCGCTGCCCGGTATACACCATCGTCGCGCCCACCTCGTTGCATGCTTCAATGGATTGGAAGTCGTTGTTTGAGCCGCCAGGCTGGATCACGGCGCTCACGCCCTCGCGCAATCCTACGTCCACGCCGTCGCGAAATGGAAAGAAAGCATCACTGACCATGGCCGATCCGATCAGCCCGCCCTTTTCCTCGTCGACCCGGGCGTCGATTGCGGCGCGCTTGTCCACATCATGCAAGTCATTGTAGGCCATGTGGTGCTCGGCGAAGCAATAGCGGTCGGCCAATTTGCGATAGGCCTTATCCCGGGCGATCTGGGCTACCCCCACACGATCCTGCTCGCCGGTGCCAATACCGACGGTGACTTCATCTTTGACGTAAATCACCGAATTGGATGTCACGCCCGCCTCCACCAGCCAGCCGAAGAGCATATCGCGATACTCTGCTTCGCTGGGCTTACGAGCGATTTGATAGCGCTTGCCCTTGTAATCGCACTCGGCCAGGCGCAACGACTCCTTGGTGCGCGTTTCAGGCACGAAGGCCCATTGGGCGATGATGCCACCGTCGATCAGGCTTTTGAATTCCACACAGCGTTGCTCCACAAAGGTTTGCAGGCGTGACATACTTTGGATACGAATGACGCGCAGATTCGCTTTGGCGCCGAAGATATCCATGACACCCTCTTCGAATTCGGGCGCCACCACCACTTCCGCATACTGCGCGGCGATCGCTTCCGCGGTAGCCAGGTCCACCGGCCGGTTCAAGGCGATGCACCCTCCGAACGCAGCGACGCGGTCGGCCAGATTGGCCTTGATGTAGGCCTGTTCCAAGGTATCGGCCCGCGCCACGCCACAAGGATTGTTGTGTTTGACAATGATGGCGGCAGGTCGGTCGGACAGGTATCGCAGAATATTCAATGCGTTGTCGGCATCGGTCAGGTTGGTTTTGCCCGGATGCTTGCCCGACTGCAGCAATTCGATATCCGAGACCAGGTAGCGCCCCGGCTGGATCATTTCGGTATGGCCCAAAACCAGGTTGCCGTTGACCAATTTGTACATGGCGGCCTCCTGGCCAGGGTTTTCGCCATAGCGCAATCCCTTCTGCACCTGATCGATCGTCCAGAGTACTTTTTCATAAAAAAGCGTCTGCCGTTGCTGCCCTTCGACAAAACTGATCTCCATGCGGGACGGGAAATGCTCGTCCACAATAGTCCGGTACATTTTTTTCAGATCTTCGGCCATAAAAAGCTCCTGTAAATTATTTTACTTTCTACTTTCCACATCCGCTTCTTGATAAACTCCTTTAACCACCTGAATGGACTGATTCGCCAGATAGCGTGCAATGGCCAGATCATATTCAGCCGTATGGTCGAAGGCCTTGCAGGCCAGTTCATAACGCAGGTTCAGGGAAGTATGGCCTTGGCGGACGGTCAGTTCGTTGATGATGTGTTCATAATCATTGGGATCGACCACGCTGGCCACGCGGATGAAATTCTTGGCAGCCGCCCGGATCATACAGGGGCCGCCGATATCGATGTTGCCGCGCGCCTGCTCGACGGTCACATCGGACTGGGCGATGGTCGACTGGAAGGGATACAGATTCACCACCACCATATCGATAGGCACGCTGGCGGTGCGGGCCAAATCGGCCTGGTGGGCGTCATTGTAAGTTTCAGTCAACAGACCGAGATAGATTTTGAAATCCAGGGTCTTGACCAAGCCCCCCTGGGTCTCGGGCTGCCCGGTATAATCGGATACCTGCTTCAGGCACTGCTCGGCTTGCTCCCCCAGCAGGTCTTTCAAACGGGCATAAGTGCCGCCGGTGGAGAAAAAGCGGATCGCCGGATTGATTTTGCGCAGTTCCGGAACCAATAGATCCAGACCGGTTTTGTCCGATACGCTGATCAGCACATGCTGGACTTTGACCATGTCATCAATTTTGCGAACGACATTAATACTCATTCATCCTCCCTTAAAACCAGGTAATAATCAGGTTTGATTCGTTAGTCCGCCCCCAATCGACGCCGCTGCGCGCCAAAGACTGACTGGGCACAATACCTTTTCACACTCTACGTATTCCGCAACTTGCGGATTTCAAGGGGCGGTGAAGCCGAAACATTTATCCGCGCCCCGCATACTCTTCCAGGAACCGTTCAAAAAAGCGCTCCATGAATGCGTGGCGCGCTTCAGCCAAGCGCTTGCCTTCACGGGTGAGAATGCGCGTTTTGATCTTGGACAATTTGACCACGAATTCGCGATATCCGGTGTCATCGCGCGAGTAAGCATCGGCCCTGTCGGGCGGCACGTTGGGATTATGCAGGCAAGCGCCCAGCTCCCCTGCAAAAAGGTATGCCCGGGCCACGCCCACTGCGCCAATAGCATCCAGCTTGTCGGCATCGAAAAGAACGCGCGCCTCGACGGTCGCCGGTGCATAATCGTCCCGAAAGCGGTGCGCGCGCACACAATGCACAATATTTTCCTTGCGGGCCGCCCCTATCGCCAGTGGGGTCAGAACGGCCTGCGCTTTTTGCGCACCGCGCACTGCATGGCAGAGCGCACCGTCACTGGCGTCCTGATCGCTCCGACCGATGTCGTGCAGGTAAGCCGCTGCTTCGACAACCAGTCGGTCGGCGCCTTCCTTGGGACCAATGCGCTGACACAGCGCATGCACCCGCAGCGTATGCTCCCAGTCATGGCTGCCGCGTGCGTTTTCGAAAAAGCCCCGGGCCATACGCCGGATATCTGATAGCAGCGCGTCCGTCTCGTCGTTGGCGCCTGGCTCAATTCGGGTGTTCAGCATCGATCTCTTTCTTTCAGTCAATATACTGTTTGTCTATAATGGACTGGAATAGTGCAGGCCATGATCGATGTCAAATTACAAACCCCAAGCGCGCGAAATTTTCAGTCCAGCGTCACATACCCGCTCGCCGGTATTTTCATTCGGCGGATGGGTGCTATTTATAATCAATCCACAAAATTCCACTTGCTATTGATCCTTTAAGTCGGAAAAATTATTAATAATTCATCGATACAACCCATAAAATTATCTTGACAGAAACCCAGTAATGTAATTTATGTGGTGAAAAGTGGATAATTATGGTGATCTGTGTTTCGAGGAAGCTACCCACATACCCTTGATGACAAGGGTCGTATTTTCGTTCCGGCGCGCTTTCGGGATCTCATTCGTGCTGGCGGCGGCGATACGGTTATGATCACGCGCATGGACAAAAGCCTTTATGCCTATACGATGGAGGAGTGGAACCTCCTGGAAAAACGCATCGAACAGGCCGAAAAGAGCGATACCATGCGCCGCTTGCGACGGGTTTTCATCGGCATGGCTCACGAATGCCCATTCGATAAACAAGGCCGAGTGCTCATTCCACCTGCTTTACGCGAATATGCCGCCTTAGATAAGGAAATTGTTCTGGTTGGTGTTCTGGATCATTTTGAAATCTGGTCGAAAGATAATTGGATCAAAGAAAACGAGGCGATGGAAATGGACATGCAAAACGTGGAGGTACGTAACGAAATCGCCAAACTAGGATTGTAAAACGATGGCATATCGACATGTGAGCGCCATGCCGAACGAAGTCATGACGTGCCTGGCTTGCAAGCCGGGGGGCATTTATGTGGATTGCACCCTGGGTGGCGCCGGTCACGCGTCTGCCATTTGTGAACGGATCATGCCCGATGGCACGCTCATCGGCATCGATCAGGACGCCGATGCCATCGCCAACGCCCGGAATGTTCTCGCCCCCTTCGCCGATCACATCCATCTTTTCCATGGAAACTTCATCCACTTGCCGGATTATCTGGATCAGTTGCACCTGCCGACCGTGGATGGCATTCTACTGGATCTCGGTCTTTCTCAACACCAGCTCGAAACCAGCGGGCGCGGGTTTACGTTTCAAAAGGACGAACCATTGGACATGCGTATGGACGTTCGCACGCGTACGCGTGCCGAGGATCTGATCAATCAGCTTCCCGAAGATCAGCTGGCAACCACTTTCTGGAGGTACGGAGAAGAACGTTGGTCCAAACGCATTGCAAAGGCTGTCGCAACCGCCCGCCGCAACACACCCATTCGCACCACGGGGCAGTTGGTTCAACTGATCCGCGAAACGGTGCCTCGCAAGTCGGCGGCCAAGCAGAAGATCCACCCGGCCACGCGTGTGTTCATGGCGCTGCGCATCGCTGTGAATGAGGAGCTATCACGGCTGGCTGAGTTTTTGAATGTGGCGGTCGAACGGCTTCATCCGAACGGTCGCATTTGCGTTCTGGCCTTTCACAGCCTTGAAGATCGCATTGTCAAACAGCATTTTAAGCAATTGTCCCAGCGCTGCACGTGCCCGCCGGGTATCCCCGAATGTCGTTGTGAAGGCCGTGCCACGCTGCGCAGGGTAACCAAAAAGGCCCTGCGGCCGTCGACCGAAGAGGCCGATCGCAATCCAATGGCACGCAGCACGCGCTTGCGCTGCGCTGAGAAACTTGCCCAGGAAGGTGACGCCAATGGCAGCCGATAACCATAATACACGCGCCGCAAAGCGACGTGCAGCGGCCTTTTGGGTGACGGTTCTATCTCTGTTTATCGCCGAGTTGCTGTTTTACACCTGGTGCCGCGTGCAATGTGTCAATACAGGCTATGCCATCACCCTGGAAAGTCGCCAGCAAGAAGAACTTAAATCGTTGCAGAACAACTTGAAAATCGAACTGGCGCGATTGAAAGCGCCGGAAAACATTGCCCGCATTGCCCGTGAAAAACTAGAAATGGGCATGCCGGATGCACACCAAATCATCGTGGTGCCGTAGTATGAAGAATTTAAAATATCATGGAATCAGGGCGGCTGTCGTCAGCAGCTTTTTTATGTTATGGCTGACAGTGATCGGCGTACGCGCCGCATACTTGCAAATTTACAAAGGCGATTGGCTGTCACACAAGGCGGCGGTGCAGTACGAACGCGAAATTACCCTGAGCGGCAAACGCGGCACGATCTACGACAGCCGGCACGAAGCCTTGGCAGTCAGCATCGAAACCACCTCTATCGCAGCTTATCCCGGCATGATCGAAAACAAAGGCAGTGCGGCGCTTGAATTGGCCAAGGCCTTGAAAATGAACAGCAAGAATTTGAATCGCAAACTGAACACGAAACGCTCTTTTGTGTGGATCAAGCGACCGGCAACCCCCAAAGAGGTGGCCGCCTGCAAGAAATTGAATCTCAAGGGAATCGGTTTTTTACCGGAACACAGCCGCTTTTATCCCAACACCACGCTGGCCGCCCAGGTTCTGGGGTTTACCGGCATAGACGGCCACGGCATGGAAGGCATCGAGCATTTATACGACAACGAACTCAAGGGTGCGGAAACAACCGTAACAGTGTTCAAGGATGCGCTCGGACGCGGCTTCGATTCCGATCGCTGGGCGGCCATGAAACAGTCCGGCAACAACCTGGTTCTGACCATCGACCGCCACATCCAGTACATCACCGATCGGGCGCTGGCCGATGCCGTGACGGAACACAAAGCCGTTTCCGGCATGGCGGTGGTCATGTCGCCTCAGACAGGGGCTTTGCTGGCCATATCGCATTATCCTTTTTTCAACCCCAACGCGTATGCTAAATCGGACCGCCCCGTATGGCGCAACAGGGTCATCACCGATCAGTTCGAACCGGGCTCGACCATGAAAATTTTCAGCGCCGCGGCCGCTCTGGATAGCGGCCTGAGCCAGTCTGGTTCTATTTTTTATTGTGAAAACGGCAAGTATCGGGTCGGCGGCCACATGGTCCACGACACGAAACCTTATGGTTGGCTGTCTTTGCAGCAGATTGTCAAGTTCTCGAGCAACATCGGCGCGGTCAAACTGGTGGAGAAAGTTGGTCCGGGCGTCTTGTACGACCATTTGCGCAAATTCGGATTCGGCCTGCGAACGGGTGTCGACTGTCCGGGCGAATCCGCGGGCAGCTTATCCAACTACAAGCGCTGGACCACCGTCGACACGGGCGCTATCGCTTTTGGACAGGGCGTGTCGGTCACGGCCCTGCAATTGATCACCGCGGCGTCGAGCATTGCCAATGACGGTGTGATGATGAAACCTTATGTTGTCCAGGCGGTTACCGATCCGAAAGGCCAGGCGGTACGCACGTTCGCACCCGAAATCCTACGGCAGGTGATAACGCCCCAGACCGCCCTGAACATCCGCCGGATCATGCACTCGGTGGTGACCGAGGGCGGTACCGGTGTCAAAGCAGATGTGTCGGGATACTCGGTCAGCGGCAAGACCGGCACCGCCCAAAAGATAGATGCCAGCGGCAACTATGCCCCCAAATTGTACGTGGCGTCCTTTCTTGGTTTCGCGCCCACCGACCAGCCGGCCATTGCCGTACTGGTCATCGTGGACGAACCCCAGATCAATTACTATGGCGGTCTGGTGGCGGCGCCGGCTTTCAGCCGAATCGTTCGCGAAACGCTGGGGTATTTGAACGTAGAGCCAACCGAAGAGTACGACTGGAAAAAATTAAGAGTGTCCAGAGAAGAAAAGGTGAACGGATGAAACTGGCCCAACTGCTCAGCGCATTGCAATCGGTGGCGCCCGACGACGCGCGGCCTCGGACCGCCGGCAGCAATAGCGGGGTCGATGTTCAGGCGATTTATTGCCGTGCCCAGGACGTCACCCCCGGGGGGCTATTCGTCGCCATTAAAGGATTTGCCACCGACGGGCATGCTTTCATAGAGCAGGCCGTTGCCCGCGGCGCGGCGGTGGTGGTCTGCGAACAGCCTGCAGCGGTCGCAGCCGTTGTCGTCCAGGTAAGCGACTCACGCAAGGCTCTGGCGGCACTGGCAGCCGAGTTCTACGGTCATCCGTCGCGCCACATGACCGTGGTCGGGATCACCGGTACCAATGGCAAAACCACGACCAGCTACTTGATCGAAAGCATCTTGCAGGCGGCCGGATGCTCTGCCGGCGTGATCGGCACGGTGAATTACCGCTATGGCGGCCGGCTTTTTGACAACCCGGTCACCACGCCCGAATCCCTTGATCTGCAACGCATTCTGGCCGACATGCGATCGGCCGGGGTCAGCCATGTGGTCATGGAAATTTCTTCGCATGCCTTGGACCTGCACCGCGTGCACGCTTGCGACATCGATGTGGCCGTGTTTACCAATCTGACCCAGGACCATTTGGATTTCCACCAGGACATGGATACCTACTGGGCCTGTAAGCGCAAGTTGTTCAACGACTGTCTGCCCGCCTGCCACGGCAAAACCGGGCTGCGGGCTGTTGTCAACATCGACGATGCCCGCGGGGCCGAACTGGCCGCGACGCTCGCGATGCCGCATCTAACCACCAGCCAGCGGCAGACAGCCGACGTCCAGGCTGTCTCCGCGACGTTCGATCTGAACGGCATCGCCGCGCGGGTCCAGGCCCCTGAGGACATGCTCGAGGTTCGCTCGGCCCTGGTCGGTCGGCACAACCTGGAAAACATACTCAATGCCATGGGCGTTGGCATTGCACTGGCTCTGCCCGCGGCTGCGCTACAAGAGGGTATCCGCGCACTGACCACGGTTCCCGGCCGATTGGAACGCGTGGCCGACCCAGCGGGGCGCTTTGTGTATGTGGATTATTCGCATACGCCGGATGCATTGCAAAACACCCTGCAGGCCTTGCGCGAACTGACTACCCACCACATCATTTGCGTATTCGGATGCGGCGGCGACCGCGATCGCTCCAAACGGCCTTTGATGGGTAAAATCGCGGCCAGCCTGAGCGATCTGGCCGTGGTGACGTCGGACAACCCACGCACCGAAGCGCCGCAACAGATCATTGCCCAGATTCTGCAGGGTGTTCGTGCGCTCAGGGTCAGGGAATATTCGCCGGAAACGCTGACCGACGGCATCGGGCAAAAAGGATTCGTGGTCGAGTCCGACCGGCGTAAGGCGATAATGCTGGCGGTGGCTGTGGCGCGCCGCGGCGATACGATCCTGATTGCCGGCAAAGGCCACGAGACATATCAGATCATCGGACGCCAGAAGTTCGCTTTCGACGATCGCAAGGTCGCTGCGGAAGAATCGGAAAAAAAGTGGAAAGTGGAAAAAGGAAAGTAGAAAGCTAAAACGATCTTGGAGTTGTTCAATTTAATATAAATTTCGAACGGAATAATATGATCTGGACCATCGACGAAATTTTACAAGCAACGGGCGGCCGGTTGATGTACGGCGCTGCCGAAACGACTTTTGAAGGCGTAGGCATCGATTCGCGCACGATCGAAAGCGGCCGGTTGTTTGTGGCCATTCGCGGCGAAAAATATGACGGGCATGCTTTTATCGACCAGGTCGTTGACAAGGGTATAAAAGGTCTGGTGGTCATGGCTGATGCAACGGCCACAGAGCACTATGAACAATGGCGCGCGCGGGGCATCGTCTGCATCGGCGTTGCCGATACCACCCGGGCGCTGGGCGCCCTGGCCGCTTTTCAACGCGCCCGCAGCCGCATCCCCGTGGTTGCGATCACCGGCTCAAACGGAAAAACCACCACCCGCCAGATGACAAGCCTGGTGATGGCCCAGCGGTTCAACACGCTGTCCACCCAAGGCAACTTCAACAACGAGATCGGATTGCCGCTGACCCTGTTCAATTTGACGGCCGAACACCAGGCGGCCGTGCTCGAACTGGGGATGAACCATCCCGGCGAGATCAGCCGATTGGGTGCCATTTGCCGGCCTACGATCGGCATGATCACCAATGTGGGGCCGGGCCATCTGGAATTTCTGGGTTCCCTGGAAGGCGTCGCCCGGGCCAAGGCGGAACTGATACCCTGTATCGATCCACACGGCACGGTGGTGTTGAACCGGGACAATGCCCATGTCGCGGCCATGGCGCGGGATGCCGGGCGGCCGGTCCTTTTTTTCGGCACCTCCGAACGTGCGCAGGTGCGCGCCCGCCAGATCCACGACACTGACAACGGCGTGTCTTTCGACCTGCTGCTGCCCGACGGCGCGATCGCAGTGGCATTGAAAACACCCGGGCGATTCATGGTGGCCAATGCCTTGGCGGCCGCTGCGGCAGGCCACCTGGCCGGCCTGTCACCAAACGAGATCAAAGTTGGCCTGGAAGCTTTCACACCGGCCAAAGGGCGCCTGCACATTGTGTCTACCGCCCGGGGCGTCAGCATCATTGACGACACCTATAATGCGAATCCGGCCTCGATGGCGGCAGCCTTGGACACTTTCGAGGCGCTGCGCGGCACGGGGCCGGGCACTTTGATCCTGGCCGACATGCTCGAACTCGGCGCGCAGGCCGATGCGCTGCACCGCGAAGTAGGCATGCTGGCGGGAAAAACCGGCGCCGGACGCCTGTACATTCACGGTCCGCACGCCGAGGTGGTCAGTCAAGGCGCCGAGCAGGCCGGCATGGCGCGTAGCGCAATCTTTGTCGGCACCAAGGAAGAAATCGTGGCCGATGCGATACGGCACCTGACCGCGGCGCATTGGGTTCTGGTCAAAGGCTCGCGGGCAATGGCCATGGAAGCCGTCGTGGAAGCGATCCGCCGCTGGGCCGATGGCGTGCAGCGCTGAATGTGATCCACCCTTTAACGAAGCGACTGATTCACCCGGTAACCTTTTAACGCATCAACGAACCGACCACTTACCGAATCAACGAAGAACGAGATGCTATACCACCTACTCTACCCCTTACATACGGACTTCATTGTCTTCAATGTGTTCCGGTACATCACTTTCCGGACCATATATGCCATTTTGACCGCATTTCTGATCAGTTTTCTGCTGGGGCCCTGGTTCATCCGCAAACTCGCCCAAATGCAGGTAGGACAGTATGTTCGCGAAGACGGGCCGCAGACGCATCTTAAAAAGGCCGGCACGCCGACCATGGGCGGCTCGCTGATCATTACCGCGATCGCCGCGGCAACGCTGTTGTGGGCCGACCTGACCAATTTTTTCGTCTGGATCGCATTGCTGGTGTTGATCGGGTTCGGCCTGATCGGATTTGCCGACGACTACCTGATGCAGGTCAAAAAACGCAGCAAGGGACTGAGCGCCCGCGGCAAACTGGTCCTGCAGACCGTCCTGGCCCTGTTGACGGGGGCCCTGGTTGTCATGCACCCCGGATTCAGCACACAGGTCACACTGCCGTTTTTCAAAACGGTCAGTCCCAACCTGGGATGGTGGTATGTGCTTTTTGCCGCCTTTGTGATTGTGGGGGCCTCCAATGCGGTCAATCTCACCGATGGTCTGGACGGTCTGGCCATCGGCCCGGTCATCATTGCCGCGGCCACCTACATGATTTTCGCGTACGTGGCCGGCCACGTGAAAATCGCTGATTACCTGCAAATCAATTATGTGGCCGGCAGCGGCGAAATTGCGGTCTTTTGCGGCGCGATGATCGGCGCAGGTTTGGGATTTTTATGGTTCAATGCCTATCCGGCGCAAGTCTTCATGGGCGACGTGGGATCGCTGTCGCTGGGTGGCAGCCTGGGCGCCGTGGCCGTCATCACCAAACAGGAGATCGTACTGGCGCTGGTCGGAGGGCTGTTCGTGATGGAGGCGTTGTCCGTTATCTTTCAGGTGGGCTATTTCAAAATGACGCACGGTAAACGCATATTCCGCATGGCCCCGCTGCACCATCATTTCGAGTTGAAGGGTTGGCCGGAACCCAAGGTCATTGTGCGATTCTGGATAATCGCCATCGCACTGGCCTTGATCAGCATGAGCACTCTAAAATTGCGATAGATCCATGGAACTCAAAGAAAAAAACATTGTGGTGGTAGGACTGGCCCGTTCCGGGTTGGCGGTGGCGCGTTTCCTGAGTTCACGAGGCGCCCGCGTGACCCTTACCGATCAGGCGCCCGAGCAGTGCCTGGGCGCTTTTCCGGAAGAGGCCCGTGCACTGGACGTCACGCTGGAATTGGGGGGTCACCGGATGACCACCTTCGAGACGGCCGATCTGATCGTCATCAGCCCGGGTGTGCCGCACACCATTGCCCCCCTGGAGCGCGCCCGTTCGCTGGGCATTCCCATCTTCGGCGAAATCGAGTTGTCCGCGCGGTTTATCCGCAAACCGATTCTCGCCGTCGGTGGTACCAACGGCAAAACGACCACCACCGAACTGCTCGGACGCATGCTGGCTGCGGCCGGCCAACGGGTGTTTGTGGGTGGCAACATCGGCAATCCGCTCATCCAGATTGCCGGCCGCGATGACGACCTGGATGCCATCGTCGCCGAAATCAGCAGTTTTCAGTTGGATTCGTGTGACCGTTTCAATCCGCACGTCGCCATCATGCTCAACATTTCACCCGACCACCTGGATCGCTACGGATCGATGACCGAATATGCCGCTTCCAAGGGGCGGATGTTCAGAAATCAGACAGCGACCGACTATGCGGTCTGCCACGGCAGCGATCCCCTGGTTCAGCGCCAGGTTCTGAATGCGCGCAGCCGCTGCCTGAACTTCTATCCCCATCCGCCGGTCGAAGGCGCGCAAGGCGCAGGTGCGATCATCACCCCCGGGCAAATCGCCATTGACATTCCTGACGTATTCCAGGGGCGCATCGACTTGAGCCGCACGACCTTGATCGGGCCGCACAACCGCGAGAATATCGCCGCCGCCAGCCTGGCGGCGCTGGCAGCCGGCGCCGGCATCGAGGCAGTGCAGCAGACAATCGATGGCTTCCAGGCCCTGGCGCACCGCTTGGAGCGCGTCGCAACCGTCAACGGCGTCCAGTTCATCAACGACTCCAAGGCCACCAATGTAGACGCGGTGATCCGTGCTTTGGAATGTTTTGACGGGCCGGTCGTGCTGATCATGGGTGGCCGTAATAAAGGGTACGATTTCGCGCCCTTATTCGATCATATCCGGACCCGGGCCAAAAAATTGATCGCTATTGGGGAAGCGCGCGGAGAAATCGTGGCGGCCTTGCAGTCAGCGCCTGTCGAGGGCACCGAAACGGCAGCGGACATGGCCCAGGCGGTGCGACAAGCCTATGCCGCGTCCCGGCCCGGCGATACCGTGCTGCTTTCGCCGGCCTGCGCCAGTTTCGATATGTTCGCCAACTATGCCGAACGCGGCGAGGTGTTCCGCCAGTCGGTGAGGGCCCTAGCGTGACAGAAAACCAGGAAAAAACCGGGGTGTTTCCGACCTACGATATCCACCTGCTCTTTGCAGTTCTTTTTCTGGTGGGTATCGGCATCGTCATGGTTTACAGCGCCAGTTCGGCCGTGGCGGTAAAAAGGTTCGGCAGCGACGCCTTCTTCCTGAAAAAGCAAGCCCTTTTCGCCGGCATGGGGATCGTCATGCTGGTTGTCTTCAGCCATATCCCGTTTCGCGTGTACCGTCCGCTGGCCTACCCTTTTCTGGTTGTGTCAATCGGGCTTCTTTTCGCCGTACATTTTTCCGGGATGGGAGTATCGGCCGGCGGCTCACTGCGCTGGCTGCGACTCGGGCCCCTTTCGTTTCAACCGGTGGAAGTGGCCCGCCTGGGATTGATCTTCTATCTGGCGTATTCGCTCACGAAAAAGCAGGATTCGCTCAAACGCTTTTCGATCGGATTTGTGCCGCACCTGGTGGTCCTCATTCTATTCAGCATCCCTTTGATGCTGCAGCCCGACTTCGGATCGGTGGTCATCTTCGGTGTGCTGACCTGGATCATGATGTTCGTAGCCGGTGTGCCGTTGCGCCATTTGTTGTCAGTACTTGTGGCGCTCGTTCCGGTAGGCGGCTTTCTGATGATCGGTGAAACCTACCGCATCAAACGCCTGGTCAGTTTTTGGGATCCCTGGCAATATCCGGCCGGCGAGGGCTACCAGATCATTCATTCCCTGATGGCCTTCGGAACCGGCGGATGGTGGGGGGCAGGCATTGGCAAAGGGTACCAAAAATTGTTCTATCTGCCCGAGCCACATACCGATTTCGTATTCGCCGTGATCGGCGAGGAAATGGGGTTCTGGGGTGTCATGTTTATTCTGGCCCTCTATGCTTTGATTTTGTGGCGCGGTTACCGCATCGCCTGCCGTTGCAATGATTCCTTCGGCATGCTGGTGGGAATGGGCATAACTTTTGCGGTGGCGCTGCAGGTATCGATCAATATGGGGGTCTGTTTGGGACTTTTACCCACCAAGGGGTTGACCTTGCCATTTTTGAGCTACGGCGGCACCTCCTTGCTGTTAAACCTGGCCGGCATGGGCATTTTGACGAATATTGGGGCAAATCATGGCAAGCGTGCTTGAACCCAGCGAGCCCGCAAACGGGCGCCGAATGATCGTGGCCGGCGGCGGCACAGGCGGCCACCTCTTTCCAGGCATTGCCGTGGCCCAGGCCTTCAGGGCAAGGCACCCGCGCAACCATGTGCTGTTTGTCAATGCCGGGCGGCCGTTGGAAAAGGATGTGCTGACCCGCTTGGGATGGCCATTCGAGACCATCCGGATCGAGGGGCTCAAGGGGCGTGGCGTCTGGAACCAAATACGTGCGCTGTTCAAGTTACCGTGGGCGATTTGGCGCTCGCGCCAGATTATCACAACCTATTCACCGGATGCGGTGCTGGGCGTGGGCGGATATTCGGCCGGGCCGGTGGTACTGGCCGCCTGGTTGTCGGGTATCCCGACCGTGCTGCACGAGCAGAACCAACTGCCTGGGATGACCAACCGGATGCTGAGGCGCATCGTGCGACGTGTCTACCTGAGCTTTGCGGATCGCAGCGGCCGCTTTGCCACCGACAAGACCATACTGACGGGCAACCCTGTACGCGATGAAATCCTGAAACTTGGCGCGCATGCGCAGAGGCCCGATAAGCCGGAAGCATTTACCGTGCTGATTCTAGGCGGCAGTCAAGGGGCCCACGCCATCAACCAGGCCATGGTGGAGGCCCTGGCGCACATTGCCGGAGCACCTGGTCTGCGCGTAGTGCATCAGACCGGCCGGGAAGATGAAGGCTATGTATCCCAGGCGTACGCGGAGGCCGGCACGTCGGCGGTTGTGCAGGCATTTTTCAATGATATGGCCGAGCGCTATCGCCAAGCCGATGTGATCGTGTGCCGGGCGGGCGCCACCACCGTGGCGGAGATTACCATCGTTGGACGGGCAGCCATATTCGTGCCCTTTCCGCATGCCGCCGACGATCACCAGACCAGCAACGCCCAGGCCCTGGTGGAAGCCGGCGCGGCGCAAATGATCCGCCAAGCGGACCTGAACGGCACACTGCTGGCCGAAGCCATTATGGCATTGATGCACGACCACGCAAAAAGATCGGCGATGGCCGCCAAAGCCCTGACGCTGGGTCACCCCGACGCGGCCCAGGCCATCGTGCGGGATATTTACCGATTATTGGAAACAAACCCTGACGGGCAAACGGGCTGACGAACCAACGGACAAACGGAACAATGTATCGCAAAAAATACCACATCCACTTCGTAGGCATCGGCGGCATCGGCATGAGCGGCATCGCCGAACTGTTGCTGAACTTGAACTACAAGGTATCCGGATCGGATTTGAGACCTTCTGATATCACCGACCGCCTGGGCCGCCTGGGCGGCATGATTTTCGAAGGGCATGCGGCCGAACAGATCGCCGGAGCCGATGTGGTGGTGGTTTCTTCGGCCATCGACCCGTCCAATCCGGAAGTGCATGCGGCCCTTAAGGCTTCGGTGCCGGTGATCCCGCGCGCTGAAATGCTGGCTGAATTGATGCGCCTCAAATACAGCATCGCCGTGGCCGGAGCACATGGCAAAACCTCGACCACCTCATTGGTGTCTTCCGTTCTGGCAGCCGGGGGACTGGATCCGACCGTGGTGATCGGCGGTAAAATCAAAAGCCTCGGTTCCAATGCGGTGCTGGGCAAAGGCGATTACATCGTGGCCGAGGCCGATGAAAGCGATGGTTCCTTTTTGAAGTATTCGCCGGCCATTGCGGTGGTCACCAATATCGACCGCGAACACCTGGATTTCTACAAGGATCTGGATGCCATCAAGCAGGTGTTTTTAGACTTCATCGATCGCATTCCCTTCTACGGATTGGCCGTACTATGTCTGGACAATGATGCCGTGCAAGATCTGATTCCGCGCATGCGCAAACGGTTTATCACCTATGGCATGAATCTTCAGGCCGATTTGCAGGCGCGCGATGTCGTCTGCGAAGGCCTGACCAGCCGCTTCAACGTGGTCTTTCAATCCGAAATGCTCGGACCGGTCCTGCTCAATTTGCCGGGCGTGCACAATGTCTACAATGCCTTGGCGGCCATTGCCGTGGGGCTGGAACTCGCCATCGCGTTCTCAGATATCAAAGAAGCCTTGGAAAAAGCCGAGGGTGTGCAGCGGCGCATGGAGATCAAGGGTGAAGCCCGCGATATTACGGTCGTGGATGATTATGGCCATCATCCCACCGAGATCAAAACCACCTTGGCGGCCATGGCGCAGGCTTGGCCGGGAAAACGCAAAGTCGTGGTGTTTCAACCGCACCGTTTTACCCGTACCCAGGCCCTTTTCGATGATTTTGCACGCAGCTTCTATCAGTCCGATATTTTGCTGGTTCTGCCGATTTATGCGGCCAGCGAACGCCCGATCGCCGGCGTGGACAGCAGCACACTGTGCGACAGCATTCAGGCACGCGGGCACAAGGATGCACGCTTTGCTGCCGACATGGACGAAGCACTGGCGCTGCTCAAAGATCTCGTGCAGCCCGGAGATGTGGTGCTGACGTTGGGGGCAGGCAATGTCTATCAATTAGGCGAGCAGCTGGTAGAACATATCAAGCAATGATGATCCGGCAGCCGGGCATGAATCGACGGCCGCGGTCCGAACAGGAGTAAACGCACATGCTTCGCAAGGAAAAATCTTCCAAAGTGCGTAAAAATCGCATGAAGCGCGATGTGGCCATGATCCATCGCCGCTGGCGCGAGCGACTGCTGGTCGGGTTCAAACTGACAAGCCTGATCGTCTTATTGATGGCGACCAGCGCGCTTTACGTCATGGGCTACGCGGCTGTGACAGGGTCGGATTACTTTGGTCTGCGCAACATTTCGCTCAGCGGCAACCAGCGCCTAAGCGAAAAAGAGATATTGGCCCAGGCCGACATCCACCCGGGCGACAACCTTGTGGCGCTTAATTTGCGTCTGGTGCGCGAACGGTTGTCGGCGCATCCCTGGATTGCCACGGCACGCGTGTCCCGGGAAATACCGGAAGCATTGAACATTCAGATCGTGGAACATACCCCTTTGGCGCGGGTCGATTTGGGGCGCACTTTTTTGATCAACACCCAGGGCCGCATATTCAAGGAAGCCGAAGACAATGACCCGCAAGATATTCCGCTGGTCACCGGCATGGCCTACAGCGACATAAGCTTAGGCACGAATGCGCTCACCGCTGCCATGCAGACGGTCCTGCAGATGTTGCACCACAGCCAGGCCGCTTCCAGCGCAATCGGATACACAGAGATAAAAAGACTGCACATGGACAAACAGATAGGGGTCGGTATTACGCTCAAACAGAGCGAGCGCATTATCAAAATGGGTTTTGACGATTTCGAAAAGAAATCCCGGCGCTACAAGCAGTTACGCAGCCATCTCGAAGGCGATGCGCGCTGGCGCGACTTTAAGGCTGTGGATCTGAACAATCCGGACCGTGTCGTGGTCCGGTTGTCCGACGCGGATCACTCATTGGATCAACAATGAAACGGTTCGGTCTCAGACATTATTTCTACAGAGCAAAGCGTATCCCCCCGCAAGGGGTTGAATAAGGAGGCATATGGCGCAGGGTCAGGAAAACATCGTTGTAGGATTGGATATCGGCACGACCAAAATATGTTGCGTGGTCGGCGAGGTAAGTGGCCCGGAGGTCAATATCATCGGCATCGGCACGCATCCTTCGGTGGGCTTGCGCAAAGGTGTTGTCGTCAACATCGAAGCAACCGTGGAATCGATCAAAAAAGCCGTGGAAGAAGCCGAACTGATGGCCGGTTGTGAAATCTCTTCGGTTTACGCCGGCATTGCGGGCGGTCACATTACAGGATTCAACAGCCGAGGGATTGTGGCGGTCAAGGGCCCTGAAATCACGCCGACCGACATCGATCGCGTTATTGACGCGGCCCGGGCGGTAGCCATACCCATGGACCGCGAAGTGATTCACGTTCTGCCCCAGGAGTATATCGTCGATGACCAGGTAGGCATCCAAAACCCACTGGGCATGGCCGGCGTTCGCCTGGAAGCAAAAATCCACATCGTCACCGGCGCGGTGACTTCAGCGCACAATATTGTCAAATGCGCCAATCGCGCCGGACTGGATGTTTGCGATATTGTCTTGGAATCGCTGGCCTCAGGCGAAGCCGTGCTCACCGAAGAAGAAAAACAGCTAGGGACCGCACTGATCGACCTGGGAGGCGGCACCTCCGATCTGGCCATTTTCTCAGGGCAGAACATCAAGCACACCTTCGTACTGGCCCTGGGCGGAGACAACCTGACCAACGACATCGCCGTGGGGCTGAGGGCGCCGCTGGCAGAGGCCGAGAAGATCAAGAAAAGATTTGGCACCTGCCTTTCATCCAATATCAACAGTGAAGAGAGCATCGAAGTACCCGGCATGGGTGGACGAAAATCGCGCAAATTGCCGCGCCAGATTTTAGCCGAGATCCTCGAACCGCGCATGGAAGAGATCTTCACGCTGATCAAACGCGAAATTTACCGAGCGGAGATGGAGCACATGGTCTCTTCGGGACTGGTGGTCACCGGCGGCAGTGCGCTGCTGGACGGCATGATCGAGGTTGCAGAATCGGTGCTGGGTCTGCCCTGTCGATTGGGCCGGCCGCATAATATCACCGGCTTGACCGACGTGGTCAACAACCCCATGTATGCCACCGGCGTCGGACTGGTGATGTATGGCGCGCGCCGAATGCCGACTAAAAAATTCCGCATCCGTGACAAGAATATTTTCAACAACATTGTCCAGCGCATGAAGAAATGGTTCAAGGAAGTAATATAAAGATAAAAGAATCTGAGTTTAAAGTATTATGTTGAAACTTTAGGATAACATCGTCTATATAGCTGCAAACAGGTGAAAAACATAATCGATGCCCATGTTCGGAGAAAACCGTACGGAAGTTTACGCCGCGACCGATTCCACATCTTCGTCCTTCCAGACCCACCTTACAGCGCGCGGCAACTGCGGGAGCTATCCTACCTGCGGCCCGGTTTGGCAAATGAAGAAAGCAAAAGGGAACCTTTAACATAAGGGGGGGAGACAATGTTCAGTATTATGGAACCGGAAAAATCAGCCAAAATCAAAGTGATCGGCGTGGGCGGAGCGGGTGGCAATGCCATCAACAACATGATCGAATCCAGCTTGCTGGGGGTGAAGTTCATTGCCGTCAACACCGACCTGCAGGCCCTGGAAATTTCAAAAGCTGAAATCAAGATCCAATTAGGAGAAAAACTGACTGAGGGCTTGGGGGCCGGCGCCAATCCCGAAGTAGGCCGCGATGCTGCCATCGAAAGCGGCCAGGCGGTCAAGGCCGCCCTGGCCGACAGCCACATGGTCTTCATTACTGCAGGGTTCGGCGGCGGTACGGGCACCGGCGCGGCACCGGTGATCGCCAATTTGTGCAAGGAGATGGGCATTTTAACGGTTGCCGTAGTGACACGCCCATTTTCTTTCGAAGGCAAAAAACGCCTGCGCCAAGCCGAAGAGGGCATCAACGAACTGAAGAGAGTGGCCGATACGGTAATCACGATTCCAAACGACCGGCTGCGCGGCCTGGCATCCAAAAACGCGCGCATGGTAGACATGTTTCGCAAGGCGGATGAAATTCTACTTCATTCGGTCAAAGGCATCACCGATCTGATCATCCGCCCCGGTTTGGTCAACCTCGATTTCGCCGATGTCAAGACGACCATGTCCAAAGCCGGCATGGCCATCATGGGCATAGGTGTGGCCAACGGCGACAATCGGGCTATCGAGGCCGCCGAACGGGCCATCTCCCATCCGCTGCTTGAAGACATCAATGTCTCCGGCGCCAAGGGAGTATTGATGAACATCACCAGCAGCAGCGATATTACCATGGAAGAGATGACCGAAGCGTGCGACCGCATTTACAGTGAAGTCGGCGATGAAGCCGAAATCATCTGGGGCACCGTCATTGACGACGACATGGGAGATGAAATACGCGTGACCGTCATTGCGACCGGCATCGGCACCGAAGCGGAGAAGGCCGCGCCTTCGCCAAGCAAGCCCGGCAACGACCCGACGTACGGCGGCAAAGTGCGCGATATTACCCCGGCTGATCTGACGAGCGGGAGTGACGATCTGGAAGAGCCGACCTATCGCCGCGTCCGACGACAGCAAATGCTCTCAGGAGAACAACCGGCTTCATTGTACAAAGGATACAAGGGCATGGTGATCGACAACAACGATCTGGATGTGCCCACCTTTTTGCGACGCAAAGCCGATTAACGATCTCGGGCATGGCACCCCCACAACACGCATTGCGGCAAGGGGGCTTCGGACTTACTTTGCGCCATAGATCGCGGCACCCGAAAGGAAATGTGTCATGGCGCGCACATCGGACAAGCAACGCAGGGACCGGCTGGATGCCGAAGTCGGAACCCTGCGCAAACATTGGCACGGACATATCCATGTGGCCCTGGTCTTCCCCAACCACTACGCCGTGGGGATGGCCAACCTGGGTTTCCAAACGGTTTACGGCCAGCTCAATGCACTCGACCATGTCGTCTGCGAACGGGCCTTTCTGCCTGATGACCAGGGTGAGGGATCTCCCCCCCGCACCCTGGAGTCGGGCCGGTCACTGCGCGACTTCGATTGTTTGGCTTTTGCGCTCTCCTTCGAAAACGATTACGCCAATGTACTGACGGTTCTAAAAACCGCACAGATCCCCCTGCAGTCCGCCGCGCGCGGACCATCAGACCCCCTGGTTGTGGCCGGCGGGGTTGCCTGCTTCTTGAACCCCGAACCGATTGCTGCTTTCTTCGATTGCTTTCTGCTCGGTGAAGCCGAAGAACTGATCGTACCTTTTTTCAAGCGCTTCGATCCGGCCACGGACCGCCGTCATTTTCTACTGCAGGCCGCGCGCGAAGTGCCCGGCATCTACGTACCGGCGTTCTATCAGGATCATTATAACGCCGATGGCACACTGGCCGGACTTTCGCCGCTGCTGGCTGTCCCGGAGCAAATACGGCGCATGTATAGCCGCGATATCGCCGGTTTCTCAACGCAGAGCGTCATCATCACACCGGAAACGAGCTTTGAAGACGCCCACCTGCTTGAGGTCAGTCGCGGCTGCCCGCATGGCTGCCGCTTCTGCGCTGCAGGCTACATCTACCGGCCTCCGCGCTTCCGGGCTCTGCCCCAGCTCCAGCAGGCCATGCAACGGGCCGGTGCGCACACCTGCAAGATAGGTCTTCTGGGAGCAGCCGTCTCGGATCTGCCCGACCTGAAAACCCTGTGCGACATCGGCCATCAGTGCGATTTACAGCTCTCTTTCAGCTCGCTGCGCGCCGATGCGCTGGATGAAGCACTGATCACCGCCCTGAAAGGCGGGCGGCTCAAAACGGCGACTATCGCCCCCGAAACCGGATCCGAACGCATGCGCCGCGTGATCAACAAAGGCCTGGACGAAACGGCCATCCTGCATGCCGCCGAGTTGCTGGTCACCCATGGGATCCCCAATCTGAAGCTCTACTTCATGGTGGGTTTGCCGACCGAAACCAACGCGGATGTTGACGAGATCGTGGGCTTGGTCAAACGCATCAAGCACTGCTTCCTGCGTTCCAGCCAAGCGCGCGGGCACATGGGGGAGATCACGGTCGGCCTGCACGCCTTTGTGCCCAAGCCATTTACGCCTTTCCAGTGGGCGGCCATGGACGACCTCGCCCAGCTCAAGCAGAAGATCAAGCGCGTCAAGGAGGGTCTCAGGAAAGTGGCCAACGTGCGCGTACATGCCGATGTACCGCGCTGGGCGCTGATCCAGGCCTTGCTTGCGCGCGGCGATCGGCGCGTGTCCCAAATGCTGCTCATGGCCGACGCCAATGGTGGCAATTGGCCCCAGACATTCAAGGCTGCGCCTTTGAACCCCGCCTTTTACATTCATCGCCCACGGACCCGCGAGGAAATACTGCCCTGGGACATCATCGATCACGGGTTGGATAAGACCTTTCTATGGAATGAATACCAGCGCGCCCTGCAAGCCAAGGCCACCCTGCCCTGCCCCGCCGATCCGGAAAATTGCAGCATTTGCGGGGTTTGTAAAAACCGCTAAGCCGGTTTTTGATCAAGAACGTCACGGATCATGCGCGACCATCAAAAGAAGGCACCCGGCTACCCACTGGCTCTGACCGCGTCGCGCACCGCCGCGACGAGCTCGGAAACCGGGCATGTCTTGCTTTTATATCCGACGGCCCCTGCCTGACGCATCACCTCGGCACGCTCCTCATCTTCGTACATCGACAGTCCGACAATGCGGATTCCAGGCGATTGCGCATGAATGACGCGGGTGGCTTCGATGCCATTGATGCCGGGCATGCTGATATCCATCAGAATGACATGCGGATTGAGTTGCTGGGAGAGATCAATGACTTCCTTGCCGTTTCTGGCCTGCCCCACCACTGCAATATCGACTTCCTTGGCCAACAGGCGGGCGATGCCGTCGCGAAAAAGCGTGTGGTCATCGGCGACCAATACGCGAATAAATGCGCCGACAGGTTCCGCGGCAGTTGAGTCGGAAGCAACAAGCGTGGAAACACTCACGTGCCCTTCTTCCCGTTTGGCCTCGTAGGGGACGGTCAGCAAAAAACAGCTGCCTTTGCCAAGTGTGCTGTCGATGGTCAGTGTACCGCCAATCAAGGCCAGCCGCTCACGGACGCTGAAAAGGCCGAAGCCGCCGCCCGTTTCACCGGACGGAATCAGCAAGGCGGGATCGAACCCGACGCCTTCATCGCTGACGCAAATCTGCAATCCGGTCGGCTCAGCCTGCCGCAAAATGATTTTTGCCGCGGATACCTTGGCATATTTGACCGCATTGAACAGCAATTCGCGCACCGACTCAAAAACCAGGATTTTGACATCCTCGGACAGATCGGGTTTCTGCTCGATCACCAGATCGACCTTGAAGGCATGCCGTTCCCAGGTGCGGCGCACCAGCCATTCGAGGCCATCGGCCAGTCCGCCTTCATGCAACGCGGGCGGACTCAGATCGGCGCTCAGGGAACGGGACATCCGGATGGATTCGGCCAGCATCTGTTCGATTTCCGAGATCGTCTGCTGAAATCCAGCGTTGCGGTCGACCTGCGCCACGAGCCCTTCCACCTGCATCTTGGTAGCGGCCAACTGCTGCTGCAAACCATCATGCAGGATCTTGGACAGGCGTTTGCGTTCGCGCTGTTCGGTCATGGTCAACTCACCGGTCAACGCCGCCAATTGTCTGGCGCGGTGGTCCAACTGCTGGTTGGCCGATTCGAGTTCCTGCACCATTTTGGCCAACATGGCCGTTCGCTCCTGGACCATCTGCTCCAATCGACGATTGATTTCGCGCAATTCACGCTCTGCGCGGATACGGGCAGTTTCATCGCGAACCGTGATCAGCGCCAACCGTACATTGCCATTGCTGTCATACAGCGGCACGCCGCTGTAGCTGCCATAAAATGCGCATTTGCCATCTGAACGGCGCACGTGCGCCAGCACGTCCTTGAAACGCTGACCGCGCAGCACCTGGTTGTGCATCCAACGCTCGAAGGGCACGGGTTCACCCTGCATAGTGGTCACTTCCCAGGTTTCGGAGGCCTCTTGGTCGGATCTCGGGTCTTGGTTTTCGTCGAAGCCATGCATGCGCAGGCTTGCGGGGTTGCGGTAGACAATACGCCCCGAGGGGGAATGAATGAAGAGCCCTTCGGTCAAATTGTCCACCACGCTGCGGAAAATTTCTTCGCTCTTGCGCAGCTCGTCCTCCGCACGCTTGCGCTCGGTAACGTCGCTGCCGATGGATAGAACTTCGGTCATCTGGCCGTGGGCGTCGAAAATGGGCCGGTTGGCCCAGTTCATCCAGACCCGGCGGCCATCACGGCAAATGTTCTCGTTGACCTGATTTTCGTAGCGCTCGGGGTGTGCGATGAGTTTCACGACCATCCCGCTCAAATCCGCACCGTCCGATTCAACTTGCGGTATAATAATATTGATGGGTTTTCCGAGCACCTCCTCGTGGCTGTAACCGAAAAAGCTCTCGGCAAATTCGTTGAAAAAGGTGATCGTGCCGTCTGTCTTCCATCGTATGATGGCGCTGCTGGCGTATTGCACAAGCTCACGGTAGCGGTTCTCCTTTTCCTGCAAAGCGCTTTCGCGGCGACGGACCGTCTCGGCCATGTGATTAAATACGGTGGCCAGATCCTTGAACTCGGAAGGGCCGCCGGTCACCGCCATCCGAGATATTTCTCCACGGCCGAGAGCCAGCGCATGCGCGCGCAAGCGGGCGATCGACATGACGATCAGCCGCGCAAGCACGACGGCTACGACAAAAGTGCACAGCGCAACCATCAGAAACAGCAAAAAATGAGCTCTTAAGGCTGCGCGGACCGGCCCCATGGCATCTTTTTCGCTCCGACTGGCGGCCACAAACCAGCCAATCCCGGGAATGGGAGAAAAAGCGGTCAGCTGATCTTCGCCCGTGATCGGAGACGGCAAGATTGCAGTGGTTTCTCCGCCTTTAATCAAGAGGGCCGCAAACACCGGAAACCGCTTCGGCCAATCCCGTTGTTTCCACGCCAGGTGGGCCTCAGGATAGCGGTAGACATGCCGCCCGTTGCCGTCAATCAAATGGATGCAGGCTTCGCCTGTTCTTTGAACCGGCAGAATATCGCCCAGTTCATCCGCGAGTATAGCGGTGACAACAACCCCTACCAACTGCCCCCGAGCGTCACGAACGCCCCGGTTGATCGTAAAAACCGGCTCACCGCTGATCTTGGAAAGGATCAGGTCGCCCACGACCCATTCACGACCCGTAGCGATCTGTTGGAAATACTTCCGGTCCGAAATATCCAGGCCCACGCCTTCCGAAAAACTGGACGCAAGCACCCGCCCCACAGGATCGATCCACAAGACGTGGCGTACCGGCGGGGCGGCCTTGGCGCTCTGGGTGAGCAAATGCTGGAGGTTCGCCATCCCCATAAACGGCTCGGTCGTGGCCGCAACGGCGATGGCAATCTGCTGTTGGAGAATGCCGCGGACAAAGGCATTAAACGCCCGAGAGGTCGCACGTGCCACCTCCAGGTTCGATTCGAATTCCTTTGCGCGGCGGGTGTGAAAACGATCATGGTAAATATAGGCTTGAATGAGCATGGTTGGAATCAGTACGACCGTCAACAGGAGCATCAGCATCATTCGCACGCTGTAGGATTTCATGTTGGCCCGCCCTGTTCAATCGTGAGCAAACGTTTGGCGTGTTGATCATCCTTTCGGCGATCTGTTTCCGCCCTGCCAGCGGTGCCGCGTCACATGTCCCCGGCCACCGAACCGATAAAGCAGGAACTCGAATCACTGTCGTCGTCTGACCCCTCCCCAGGTTGCGCGTTCAAAACCGCAAAGACATTGTCGGCGACAAGCACGTGCATCTCGGTGGTGGGGTGAAGGTCATCCCAGAAAACATGGCCTGCGCTGTTGTCAAAATTGTTTTCAACGTCAAAATTGGGGGATGGCTCCGTCACATTATTGAATCCGTATGCCATCGGATCGCTTCGTACCAGAATGTAAAAAGAGTAAACATCGAATTCATAGATCTCGATCTGCGGGTTGGCCGTGGCGAATTCATCGAGCATAGCTGCCAGGCCGGCATTGAATTGCACCGAAAATTCGGTTGCCAATCCGGCATCCGAATCTCCCAGTTTTTTCGGAATGACGCCCAGGTCGGGCAAATTCAGAACAAGCAGGTGGCGGGTGCCGAATTGGGCCAGTTCATCGAGGGCATCACGGATATTGCCGATGGCAGCCTGGACATCGCCACTTCCATTCAGATAGTCGTTACCGCCAATCCAGATGGCAAAGAGTGCATCGGCCGAAGGCGGCCCCTCAGTCAACGTATACAGAAGAACTTGTTCGGTTAGTCCCGGTGGCGTGAGGCCGCCGGTCTGCGCTCCGCCAAGGGCCCAATCGGTAAGCGGTACGTTCAACCGATTCGCATCGCTGAGATACTCCGCCCAGACGGGTCCGTTCGAAAAGCGTCCATTATAGTAATAGCGATAATCAGGCACCAGGTCGTCCAACTCGGAGATGTAATAAGCCCCGTCATCCGAGAGGCTGTCACCAAAAACGACCAACTCACTGAAAGGCGCGGCTGCGCCTTGGGAACACCAAAAGAGTAAAAGTGTTGCAACGGCTCCTATCGCTGTTTTCATGGCTTTCATGGGTGTCTCCTCGTTGTGGGTTCTGCGCGATAATGCATTTTCCTCTTGCAAGGAATGTTGTTCAGGAAGGAGCACGCATCGCAGCAACAAGGAACCCGCCGTTGGCATCCGGCAAATCGCGGGCCGCGGCAGCGGATAGGTCCGCGGCGGCTTCGAAGCACGATCACAAAGAGAATTCCAAACGACACTTGGAAATTGAACGAAAGCATGGATAGAAAGACAGGAGAATCGTGGCGCTGTTTGCAATAAGACTACCAGAAAAGAGTCCGTACTTCAATGTGCTTTTACGATTCGGGCCTGTTTGGCCAATGGCCGGCTGACGTTTTCAAGCTCCTCGGCCCCCTTCACTTATGAACAAACATCGAAAGAATTATTTCTGCAAAGCCGATACGCGCCATATGACATTTCCGACATCATCGGCCACCAGCAATGCCCCCTGGCCGTCGATCGCCACGCCAACCGGCCGGCCCATTGCTTTGCCTTCGGATAAAAAGCCGGTCAGTACATCGATCGGCTCGCCGACTGGGCGGCCCCCTTCGAACGGCACGAAGATCACCTTGTAGCCGCTATGCGGTTTGCGGTTCCAGGATCCGTGCTGACCGACGAACATGCCGTTGGTGAACGGCGCAGGCAATTGCGCACCTTGGGACCACGCCAAGCCCAGGCAGGCGGTGTGCGGGCCCAGGGCATAATCCGGTACGATGGCCTGGGCAACCAGGTCCGGACGCGGCGGCTTGACGCGTGTGTCCACATGCTGTCCGAAATAGCTGTAGGGCCAGCCGTAAAAGCCCCCGTCGCGCACGGTGGTCATATAATCAGGCACCAGATCGCTGCCGATTTCGTCACGCTCGTTGACCGTGGTCCACAATGCCCCGCGGTCGGGTTCCCACGCCAATCCATTGGGATTGCGCAGACCGGATGCAAAAATGCGATGCTGGCCCGTTTCAGGGTCCACCTGCCAGATCGCAGCACGCCCCTGTTCGTTTTCCATGCCGTTTTCGGCCACATTGCTGTTCGATCCGACGGTCACGTAAAGTTTGCCGCCGTCAGGGCTGGCAATGACATTTTTCGTCCAGTGACGGTTGATCGTCCCGGCTGGCAGATCCACGACTTTTGTGCCCTGACCGTCAATGCGCGTCTGCCCGGACTGGTAAGAAAAGCGCATCAGGGCATGTGTGTTGGCCACATAGAAATCGTTGCCCACCAGCGTCATGCCGAAAGGCGAGTACAACCCATCCAGGAATGTGGTACGGGTCTCGACAGTGCCATCGCCGTCCTCGTCGCGCAGCAAAGTGATTCGGTTCGCGCTCGGTCCGGCGGCGCCGGCTTTCTGCATCATCTTTTTCATCATCCAGCCTTTGAGAGAATCATAGTCTTCCGGCTTGGGCGGGGCATTGGTTTCGGCGACCAGCACATCCCCGTTGGGGAGCACATATAGCCAGCGCGGATGATCAAGGCCATCCGCAAAGGCGGTAACCATCAAACCAGGTGCAGGGCTCGGTTTGCCATCGCTGGACCAACCTACGGCCGATGCGACATTGACGGTGGGGATCATGGATTTATGGGGGGGTGGCAAATTGGGATCGGGTCCGGTACCGGCCGACACCGGCAGCCGGGCTTCATGAGAACAGCCGGCAGCGAGCACCGCCAGAAAAAAGACAACCCATTTTATCGTTGGCATAGAACCTCCTCAGTGTCTCTGGCCCCGCTGGGCATAATGACCCCATGGTGCTGTCACGTCGGGTCGGCGGGGATATGGCAGCCTGTCAGCGGGGTGTAAGGGGCGACCCCGCGGGTGCATGCAGTATTTGAAGAGAAAGCGAACACGTCAACGTCATTGGCATGAAATGGTATGTGGAAGATGGAAGGAGAGTACAGGCAAGATGCGGCTGAAGCAGCCCAGTGTCAATACCTGCGGCCATTCGGACAGCACAGCAGATCACTCTGACCTGGAAGTCATGTTTGCGGTCTCCGAGACCGTGGGGGCGTTCAGGGTATTGTGGCGATTATTCGATGTGAATCTCGCCTTTTTTTAAGGTTGCCGTTGGCATGAACCACTGAATGCCTAGCCGATTGGCGATATCCTCACAGCGTGCAGCCACGTTGTGCCACCCCATCGCCTTGGCCAGTGCAAAAGGCCCGAACGCGCCGCCGCCGCCGTTGACCACGGCTTTATCGATTTCAGCCGCCTGGCTGGTAACACCGGACTCGAGCAGCTTGGTGCCTTCGTTGACCTGCAGACAGATAATATCCATGACGTCGAAATGGGGATCGGCTTTGCTGAGGTCTATCGTCGGACGCGCACCCTGCGGCCAGTCGAAAATGCCCTTGCCGCTTTTCTTGCCAAGTTGCCCGGCCGCGACCAGTTTTTTCATCCAGGTGCGCGGCGTGAACTCCGGCGACAAGGTCCGCGAGAAGTATTCATTGCCGTGCAAATTCACGTCCAGACCGGTGAAATCCATGATTTCATAAGGACCCATGGGTGCGCCGAACGATCGTACGCAGGCATCGACCGCTTCCGGGTCGACCAGACCTCTTTCATACAACTCGGCCATGTACAGCCCAATGGGCGCCCCCAGTCGGTTGTAGATAAAACCTGGCGTGTCTTTTTCCACGCGCACCGGCACCATGGCGCCTCTGAAGTTTTTTAGGCGCTGTATCAGGCCATAGCATATCTGCATGGTCGCCTCAGCGGTATTCTCTCCGCGAATAATTTCCACCAGAAGCATCAGCATCACTGGATTGAAGAAATGTATTCCGACCACTTTGTCCGCCCGTTGGGTAGCGGCACCCATTTGGGTGATACTCATGTTGGAAGTATTGGAGGCCAAAATGGCGTGCCGGGGTGCGTGCACATCGGCTGCCTCGAAGATGCGTAGTTTCAAATCCAGGATCTCAGGCGCCGCTTCGATCATTAAATCCGTGTGCGCCAAGGCTTCTTGAAGAACCGTGAATGGATGTATGCGGTTCATGGTGCCGACCATTTCCGTCGCGGTCAATTTCTGCTTGGATACCTGTTTTTCCAAGCTCTGTTGAATACGACGTACGCCGCGCGACACGAATTCTTGCTGGACATCGTAAAGGTTAACCTGCATCCCGGCCAGCGCGCATATTTCGGCAATGCCGTGGCCCATGTCGCCCGCTCCTATGATGGTGATCGTGCCGATCTCTTCCGCCTTCATCTCGATTCTCCTTTTCAATAAGGTCCGTCGATTTCGTTGATTCGTTGATACGCGAATACGTTGGTAGCTGCCGGGTAGCCATTGCCCAACCTGGCGTTTACCCGTGGCTCAGACCGGGCCGCCAAGCGCCCTTCGACAAATCACAGTAGAATTTCAATCACATGCGGGCCAGGCTCGGCCATGGCCCTGGCCAGCAAAGTGTTGAAAGCGGCCGTACTTTCGGCGCGCGCTGCTTCCACGCCCATGCCTCGGGCTAGTTGAACCCAATCCAGATCGGGCCGCCCCAGGTCCATCATGTTCAACAAGGTTGCAGCCGGATCGGTGAAGCCAAGTCGCGCCAGTTCGACTTGCAGGATCTGATATTTTCGATTGGAGAAAATCAGGGTCGTGACATCCAACTGTTCACGGGCCTGGGTCCACAAAGCCTGCAAGGTGTACATCGCCCCGCCGTCCCCTTGCAGACAGATCACCTTACGATCCGGGCAGGCCAGAGCCACGCCCGTGCCCACGGGGACCCCCTGGCCGATAGCGCCACCGGTCAGACAGAGCCAGTCATGGGGCGGTGCGGCGGCCGTAAGGCGGTAGGCGTATTCTCCTGAGGTTCCGGATTCGTCGGAAATGATGGCGTTTTCAGGTAGCAGCGCGCCCAGGGCCGCTCCGACGGTGTGGGCGCTGAGCGCACCCGTGGGCAGTTCAGGGCGCTGCTCTTTGACGGTCCCAATGTCTTCGCCGGCTTCCAGGGCACCGGCCAATGCCTGCAAGGCGCCCACGCTATCTTCATGAGGCCCTGCCAGAACGGCTGACCGGCAATCGTCGGGCGCCATTTGCACCGATCGCTCGGGGTAGGCGAAAAAAGCGGCCGGCGGATGGGTTCCGACCAGAATAATTTGGGCATAACCCGACAGCCGCTTTTGAGCTCGTTCGGGGAAATAGGGCAACCGTTTGAACTCGGGAAGCCCGGCACCGCGTGCCATGCGTGCATCGAAAGTGTGAGACATCACCACGGCGCCACTTTTTTGGGCAATGCGGGCCGCGGCCTGCAAACCAGGGGATAGCAGCGCCGAACCGCCAAGCAGAAGAACAGTCGGCAGACCGGAACGCAGCATTTCGGCGGCTGCATCCACCGTCTGGTCCGACACCGCTGCCGGATGAGGTTGCGCCAGTGCGGTGGTTGTCGCCTGCGCCGGTCCCCAGGCATGGTCAGCCGGTATAATGAGGGTGGCGACCTGGCCCGGTGGTCCGAGGGCCGCTTGAACCGCCGCAATGCCATCGGCAGCCAAACCGGCGGCGCTCGACGCTTCGCGGACCCAGCCCGAAACATATTTGGCCAAGGTTAGAATGTCAGAGGCCAAGGGCGGATCATTGGCGCGATGATACTGTGCATGGTCCCCGACCAGGTTGACGACCGGTGAGCGGGCACGGCGCGCATTGTGTAAATTGGCCACGGCATTGGCCAGTCCGGGCCCCAGGTGCAGCAAGGTGGCAGCGGGTCGGCCGGTCATGCGCGCAAACCCGTCGGCGGCCCCTGAGCAGACCCCCTCGAAAAGCCCAAGGACGCTGCGGATGCAAGGCTCCTTGGCAAGAGCGGCCACCAGATGGATTTCAGTGGTTCCCGGATTGGTGAGACACAGGGTGACGCCGGCATCGACCAAGGCTTTCATCAAGCATTCGGCCCCGTTCATGCGTTTTCCTTTCTTCAGATAGCGGGAGTGTCGCGCTTTGGTTTGGTTGACGTTTGCGTGCACTTTGTCATCAGTGGTCTATCGTTGCCTCGCTTGCCTTCGCTTGTCCACCACACAATGGATGCCTTCGCCTGCCCGGGCGGCCTTGTTGCAAAGGTTATCGGACACGCAAGCCGATTTGCGCGCATCGCCTTCCTGCCAGCGTTTAATCAGATGCGGTTCACATATCAATGGACGCGCCATGGAGAAGTAATCGGCGACACCTTCTTTCAGCAGCGTCTCCGCCGTTTGGCGCGAGCGGATGCCGCCGACCAGCAGAATGGGCACATCCAAGGCATTTTTGAATCGCACGGCCGACGTTCTGAAGTAAGCTTCTTTATCTTCGGAAGTGATCTTTTCACGCACCGGGCTGAGCGCACCCGACACTACCGTACCGCCGCTCACTTCTATCGCGTCGATGCCACCGTCTTGCAACATGCGGGCGACCTGCAAAGCGTCTTCGATCGTCAGACCATTTTCTATGAAATCAGCGCAGTTGATTTTAACAAGAACCGGATAGTGACTGCCGACCGCCTGGCGAACGGCAGCCAGTACCTCCAGAACCAAACGCGCGCGTTGCGTCAGTCCGCCGCCGTACCCATCCTCTCTTTGGTTGAAGGCAGGCGACAGCGATTGCGATAGCAAGTACCCGTGCGCGGCATGGATTTGCACCCCGTCGAAACCGGCCTGCTGCGCGCGACGCGCGGCATTGGCAAAAGCGGCGGGTATCTTGTCCAGATCCTCGGTCGTGGCCAGCCGGCATTTTTGGGTGCTGCGCGCGTCATACAGCGTAAGCGCCAGCGGCGGCATCCCGGACAGACGCTCGCTGCCAAAACAGCCGGCATGCGCGAGTTGTGCAACGATCTTGCCTTGGCAATCATGCACCGCGCCGGCCATCCGGACTAAGCCATCGATCAGGCTATCGTCATAAATCCCCAGTTGCCAGGGCGTGGCCTGCCCTTCCCGGGTAACATAGGCGTGACTGGCGATAATCAGGCCCACCCGGCCTTCAGCCAGTTCACGCATGACCCCGACTAACCGTGGCGTGCAGGTCCCGTCTTCCGCAGCCATACCTTCCCAGGTAGCCGACCGCACGAAGCGGTTGTTCAAAGTAAGACCATTGATGGTCGTTTTTTCAAAAAGAGATGGCATAGGCAGTACTCCTCTGATTTTTCTGCGAGCGCCCGGGAGGGCGCAAGGCCTGACGAACGTAGGGCCCTGGCCTACCTAAACGCAGCTTTTGCCACGCGTCCACCTGCCAGGGACCCCGGAAGTGGCACGTAATAGCAAAGATACTATGATCCCTTTCCCTTTTGCAACGGTTATGTCCGATCCATTTTGCCATGCCGATTATCATTCGACTATGACGAACAAAATGATGCTCCCTATGCACATATGGAAAGACCGGCTCTCATCTTTTTGCTTTTACGCGGAACGAACCGTAAGCGCGCACAACATTATTGTTTCCGGGCGCCATTTCGGTTAGGGTGCATCGTCGTCGGCATCCATTCCCGCCAGCGGTCTTAACGGCGGCAACCCTCATGGATTACAAAAGGAGAACCTATGTCTGAATTGGTAAAAATCAGCATCGTCGACCATGTGGCCGATGTCCGTCTCAATCGGGCTGATAAATACAATGCCCTCAGCCCTGGTATGTTTGAAGCGATCATTGCGGCCGGCCAGACGCTTGCCAAGGACAAAACCGTACGCGCCGTTGTCATCTCCGGAGAAGGACGCGGCTTTTGCGCCGGCCTGGATTTTCAGAGCTTCGTGGAAATGGGCGCCGGCAAGGGCGCCGTTGATTTGCTGGGCAAAATGGATGAACTTCCAGGCAATCGGGCCCAAATGCCCGGGTTAATATGGAAAATGGTTCCGGTACCGGTCATTGCCGCTCTGCATGGCGTGGCTTTTGGCGGAGGCCTGCAGATCGCCCTGGGAGCGGATATTCGCTTGGCCGCACCTGATACGCGTCTTTCAGTGATGGAGATAAAGTGGGGACTCGTGCCGGATATGTCCATTACGCAAACATTACGGGACCTGGTCCGCATCGATGTTGCCAAGGAGCTGACCTTTTCGGGAAGGATCGTGGAAGCCGATGAAGCCGAGCGTTTGGGCCTGGTTACACGGATCTGCGATGATCCACTGGCCGAAGCCCACAAAATGGCCGCGGCGTTCGCGGCCAAATCACCCTCAGCCATTACAGCCGCCAAACAGTTGCTGGAAGCCGCCTGGCATGCCGGCGCCGATGAGGGGCTTGCCCTGGAAGCGTCCTTGCAAAGGACTTTGATCGGCTCTGCCAACCAGGTAGAGGCGGTTACCGCCAACTTTGAAAAACGTACGCCGCAATTCAAAAACAGGGATTAACGCAACGTAGGGGATCGCACCTATCGAGGTTCGGGCGGGTGGTCCGCACCCAATCAGCCATCAGATTAGTGCGGGCAACCGCCTGCCCCCCCACAGAAGGTGTGCATAGCGGTTGGGACGGCATTATTGAACGCCGGCGAGTATCATGCCGGCAGCCATGGGTTCCAAGCGTTTATCCGCCGACGCTTTTGAGACTCTCGGAGGGTGGCGCCAGGGCCATATTTAAAACCTTGTGGTAGGTGCGGATACGATCCACATATTGCACGGCTTCATTACCGCGCGCGTAACCGAAGGGGAGCCGCTGGTAATATTTTTTTTGCTGTAACAGGGGCAGGACTTCACGCACCCCACTCCAGGTATTGGAAGATTTGCCGATCTTCCGCGTCAGATCGCGGGCATCCTGCAGATGACCAAAACCGATATTGTAAGCGGCCAGTGCCATCAACGTGCGATCGGGTTCGGGCACGTCATCCCCGACCAATCGATGCAAACGCGCCAGATAACGCGTTCCTGCGAAAATGGCGTCTTTTTCCGCAAGACGATTTTTGAGTCCGAGCGTTTTGGCGGTATCCAGAGTGAGCATCATGATGCCGCGCACCCCCGTGAAACTGACGGCATTGGGATCCCAATGTGATTCCTGGTAAGCCTGGGCCGCCACCAACTGCCAGTCCATGCCGTGCTGTTGGGCTGCTTGTTCGAAGTACGTCTGATACTTGGGCAGGCGTTCGCCGATCCGGCGACGATAGCGCACCAGATCGACATAGTCGAACTCTTCCAGGTGGCTGTAGTAATGACTGACCAGGCGGTTGACGGTCTGCTGAGCCTCTTTGGTGGCGAACCAAAGACTCACGGCGCGCTGCAGATGGCGATTTTGCGGGTTGATGGCCCAGCGCAGCTGTTGCACGGTGCCCAGATCGAAATGAACGGTCAGTTCAGGGTAAAAACGACGGTTCATCATCAGCGTATTCGATTCAACCACCGTCAGCGGCACCGACTCATTCCAGACCAACTGCAGCATCTCTTCACTGTTGCGATCGGGCATCATCTGCCAGCTGAGGTCGGCATTCTCCGCCTTGAGCGCATTCAACTGTTCGAGGCTGGCGCTGCTTCCCGCAATCGAAAGGGGATACTGAATAAGATCCTTCACACTCGTAAGAGCCGGTCCGCCCCGCCGTCCCACGACCTGCTCGCGCACATCCAGGTACCCGGGCCCCAGGGAAACCAGGCGTGCGGTCGGCTGGCCAAAAGGAAAACCGGCCGCAAGAAGGTCGCCTTTCCCTTGAAGAAGGGCTTCGACCATATCCGCTTCGTCTTCGATCACCACAGGCCGCAGGCGGATACCAAGATGGTCGGCAAATGCCTTAGCCAACTCATATTCAAATCCGGCCGGACCATGGGAAGTTTCTAAATAGCAGGCGAAATTGTTGCGCGTGATGAGCGTCAGTTCACCACGGGACTGGAGCGCCTCTAAATCGTTGCGCATCAATACGCCATCGCAAGCAGCCAAAACCAGGGTGCTCAACAACGCACAGATGATGTGCTTTGATATTTTCAGGTTTTTTCTGGGCATCTTTGGATATCGGGTGTCATAGTAGCCTTCTATATACAAACGGGCGTTGAGGAAATCCCGGTATCAAAAAAACATCGCACACGCCAGAGCATGATCAGGCAAGCAATAAATCTGCCAGCAACGACCGACATGGCCATCTCGGCAAGAATGCCTTTGAATTATTGAAAATCTATCTTGAAAGAACCGGATGCATAGCACTGTCACGACGCAAACATAGGGGCAATTGCACTGAAATCAACCCAATTTTTGTCCAACCAAGTGACCAAAAATGTCGCCGGTCGTTCAAAAGTATGGTGCAGCGGGGGGACTCAATTTTCGAAATGCGCGTTGGATGGGCGATAGAACGCTTCGACACCTCAGCGCACTTTTTTGCCATCATGTCCCAAACCGTGCAACTTTTCCAGGATTCTGACTGCGTTTTCCATATCCTGGCGGGCTTTGGGGTGCTCTGGATTAAAGTACAGGGTTTTTTCCCAGGCAGCCACAGCCAGCGCCAGGTCCTCGTCCAGAAAAAACCGGACACCTTCGCGGTAATGGTTCTCGGCGCGCGCATTGAGCCGTGACCGCGCTCGGTTCAACAGAAGGCCGGTATCCTGATAGCCTTGATCCAGATGGCTCAGCGCATCGATGGCCTCAATCTCCAGGTCTTGTTCGAGCAACTGTTTGCCTAGTGAATAATAACAGGCCTGCAGCATCGTTTGAGCGTCCTGACGGGATGACTCGCTGGTCAGCATCGCCTTGTACACCGCGATGGCGTTGGCATAAGCGCCGTCGTCATAAAGCTGGCGGGCTGAAACCATTTTTTCGTTCGTGGCGCGCTGCTGCAAATTGTGCCGCGCCCGGGCCATTTCACTCTCCAATCCCGGATACCCCGGGCGGAGCTGCTTAAACTGCGCCAATGCCGATCTCTCATCGTTGCGCGCCATCAGGGCGCTGCCCAATGCGAAGCGGGCCGTCTCATTCAATTCCAGCGCTTCAGGGTGAGTGAGAGGGTCGGTGAGGACCAATACTTCAGCATAGTTTTTCCGCGCCAGCGCCTGTCGGGCCTTTTCCACGAGCGACTGGATTTCTTTCCGCGCCGCCGCGGCCGGTCCTTTTTCACAATCCGGCAACCGAAGCACCTTGCCGATTGGCAATGTTTCGTTCAAGTCCAGATTATTGTAAAAAGCGATCATCACCGCTTTGCCCGGATCATCATAAAAGTCGACCGCAATCCGCGACAAAGAGTCGCCGCGCCGGACTTTGTAAACAAGCGGCGGATCGTTCCAAAGCGATTTCAGTGCATTCAGCGCTTTGGCGTGTTCCGGCAATAGTCGCAAGGTGATCAGCATTTGCCGTTGCGCCGCATCCAAGCGCCCTGCCTGAAGATGTTCGGTACCTTTTTTGAAATGGATCTTGGCGCGGTCAGCAATGGTGATTTCCAGCGATGCGATCTTCTGGCGCGTATCGGGATGGTCTGGTTCAAGTTGCGCTGCAGTGCGCCATGCAAACAGGGCCGGACGCAGATTGCCTTGCTTTTCGAGAATGAGGGCGTGTTGCCGGCAACTTTCAGCCGTCAGAACATCCTGCGCACCGCTTTGCTCGGCGCCTTTTTGGGTGGCAACTTGGGGCCATGCGGTACACCCGTGCAGCGTCAGCAGGCAACACATCATAATCGGCAAAACCCCGGCTGATTTCATTGCAGATCCGCCTTTACAAAGATTTGTAAAAGGCGCTCGAACTGTTCCAGCGAAAGCTGGCTGCTGATAACGAAACGCTTCAACTTATAAGGATCGGCAAAAAACGGATTGCCCCCGGGTTGTTGGGTAAAGGCGCCATGATACCCGTTGCGCTTGAGCATGGCCACGGCCACATCGTTGGTCTCTCCGCCGGGATAGGCAAAATAGCATGGGGTGTTCAAGTGTTGCGCAATGGCCACTTGAGGCTGGCGGATCTGCTCCTCCAATTGCCGGAGGTAAAGGGCCGCATTGCCCCCGCCGGCCCCTGCGACAAGGCTGCTTCCGCTATTGCCTGCGGCCCCGATGTCGAAGCCGTCGGCTGCCATGGCAGCCAAATCCGGCCAGGTCAAATGCCCAGGGTTTCCAATCCGGTCGGTGGCAATGAACACAGCCGCCGTGAACCCATGACGTTTGAGGATGGGATAAGCGATTTCGAACACCCAACGTTCAGTGCTGTCAAAGGTGATGAGCAGCGCCTTGGCAGGCAGGGCATCGGCCAACGCGAGAAAGCGGTCGAAACTGTCCAGTCGGACCGTGCAGTAGCCGTTTTTCCGCAGGTAGTGCATTTGGTCGTTGAAAATGGCGGCGGATAAGCCGTCGCGTGCCTCCGGCTGATCGGTCATGTTCGGATAGAGCAACACAGGCACGGTCTGATACCCGTCCACAGCCAGGCCGCCATAGACGATTGGCTTCAAGGGGATCACCAGATGCTGCCCGGCGCGCACCGATTGGAGGTTGTTGGCTGTGGCGATCACCCATGCCTTGCCGCTGTCCCCCAGGTGGGTTTGCGCCAGGCTTGCCAGGGTATCCCCGCGCGCTACGCGGACAATCGCCAAGTGTTCGTCACGGGGCGATGGCGCGACATCTCGAAACCACGGGCTGCCGGTGCAACTGATCGCGGCGACAGTCCAAAGAATCGCCCCCAGGACGACCATCCTATAATATGTGCGCTTGGGATTTCCCATGAATATTATCGATCTTGAAAACCTCCACTGGATCGGTGATGCCTTTAATGACCTGAGGGCCAATGGCTGCAAACTGAAATTCAAGTCCGGCTTTTTCGGTTCGATCGAAATGCTCCTTGATCACGCGACTGACCACCACTTCGCCACGACCGGCCAGTGCATTGAGCCGCGCAGCCAGGTTGACGGTATTGCCGATGACTGTGTATTCCATTTTGGACTGAGAGCCCACGTTGCCGGCCACCACCTCACCGGTGTGAATGCTGATTCCCACGGCGGCCAGGAGCTGATTACCATGCCGGCTCTCCTTGCGCAACTCTTGCTGCAGATACACGGCCGCGCGCAACGCCCGTTCGACATGGTCCTGCCGGTAAACCGGGACCCCGAACACCCCTAAAACCGCGTCCCCAATGAATTTGTCGATGTAGCCGCCGTGCTGAATGATTACCCTGGTAGCAATCTCCAGATAGGTATTCAGGGCTTCCACCACCTGCTGCGGTGCCTTGCCGGCGGCATAGGAGGTAAACCCGCGCACATCTCCGAACAATATGGTGGCTTCATTGCTGGTCCCTTTCAGCCAGGCCGTTTCCGGGTTGGCCAGGATCATATCGAGAACTTCATTGCCCACATACTTTCCGAATGATTTCTGGGCCATGGCGTTTTTCCACAACTCCTGCCCCATGCGGTTGAACGCGACGCCCAGGGTGCCCATCTCATCGTTGCGTCGGACCGGGACCTTGTATTGGTAATTGCCCTTGGCGATTTCCTGAGTGGCTTTGACCAGGTAAGAAATGGGACGCGAAAAACGAAACCCGTAAAGCACCGCCACGCCCAAGCCCACCGCAATGACCGCCAAAGTGATCACGATCACCGAAAAGCGCTCCTGGCGGATCAAAGCTTCTATAAAATCCAAGGAAATACCGACATGGACCTGGCCCAGGCGTTTGCCCTGGAAGTGGATGGGCCGGTACATGTCAAGCAGGTGTTCACCATCCGGACGGTGGTACCTGTAATAGACTACCTCCCCGTGCTGGGTAATTTCGGGATTTTCGCGGAAGTGCTTGAATGGCAAGCCGATCAGATTGATGTCAGTGTGGGCTTTGACCACATCGTTGGCGCCGACGATCAGGGCATAACGCATGCCTTCGACGCGTGCCGCGTCCTTGATCAACGTATTGAGCCGCACGATATCGTCTTCCAACAGAGCGATCGGAGAATTGTTGGCAAAATAGTTCAGGCTGACCATCCCCAAACGCACACTTTGTTCGTAAAGACGGGTCTTCTGCTGACCAAGCACCACCAGACTCAGGGTGGACATCGCCAGGATGATGACAAAGGTCATGGCCAGGGCCATCTGTATCCACATAGGAATGCGCGCGCGCGGCAGACTTTCCAAAGGACCGCCGTATTTATCGGACAACCGTTCGCGGATGTCGTCTTCCAGGGATACAATCTCGATCTGATACTCATCGTTGAGCGTGCGGATGATATCGGCTTCGCCGGCATACCCGAGCGCAACGACCATTTGCCCAAGGCGAACCGCCCGGCCTTTCTGCACCAACGTATCGTGTTGCGCTTCCAGGGCGCTCTTAAGCTGGAATTCAGTGATAATTTTATTGCGTTTGAGGAGTTCGCCGATAAACAGATCGTCGCGGGTGTTTCGCCCGCGCTGCAGTCGATTGCGCAACCGATTGAGAAAAGTGCCTATGGACTTGGGTAAAGGCCTCATCGAACCCCTGTATTCGCTGGAATGGCAACGCCGCGGATTGAATGGCAATAAACGACTGAGTCGGCTTTGCGCGTCACTATAGATATATCGGCCAGAGTTGTCAAAAGTTTACCCTCCGGCGCCTTCGGCTAAATGCATGGGGCGCCCAAACCACCAATTGTGCCAGAATCGACCGCCATGGCTTTCATCGTGTCCATGCGTGATTATAATGATGCACGCGCGAGCGATACAGGATTGTTCATCGCGGGAAACCGTAAATGCAACGTTGGCTCCCATTTCAAAGGAGGAAGCAATGATTGATAAAAACGCCTTATGCGAAAAAATCAGGGAAATTTACCCGGATATCGGGCAATGCGGCATCGATATCGATGTTGCCTACGATGAGGAACAGGCGCGCTGGACAGTCCATCTGCACAAAGACCATCACCAGCTGAAAACTTTCCTGGAAGAAGGCGATGCGGAGTTGTGCTTGTCTGGCCGGCAATGTATCGGGTTGGGGGTCGAGATCACCCAATTGCGCGATACGATCGATCGCATGCCGTAAGCACAGTCACGGAATGCCAAAGCACTGGTCCGTGAATAAAAATCATGATAATGTGCGGTGCCGTCAAAAAGAGGAAAGCGATGTTTTCGAACACCATTTCCGGAAATTTCCGTGAAGAACAAGACAGTATGGGCGTGGTGCGGGTGCCTGCCGACGCGTATTATGGGTCCCAGACGCAGCGCGCCGTGGACAACTTCATGCGCAGCGGCCTCAAACCACCGCTTTCCTTCATCTATTCCCTGGCCCTGGTCAAACGTTGCGCTGCGCGGGTCAATCAAAATCTGGGGATTCTTGAAAAACGCCTGGCCGAAGCGATCGTTCAGGCGGCCCAGGAAGTGATGGAGGGCCGCTTCGACGATCAATTTGTGGTCGACCTGTTTCAAACCGGGTCGGGCACGTCCACCAACATGAACATGAACGAAGTGCTGGCATCGCGCGCCAACGAGATCTTGACCGGCCGCAAAGGCGGGCGCTCGCCGGTACACCCCAATGACCATGTCAACCAGGGGCAATCCAGCAACGACCTGGTACCCACCGCCCTGCATGTGGCAGCCGCCCGCAAGATTCACCATGAGGTGAAACCAGCGCTGCGCCACCTGCAGCAGATGTTGGCGCATAAGGCCGAGGCCTTCAAAGATATTCGTAAAATCGGTCGTACGCACTTGCAGGATGCGGTGCCCATGACGCTGGGCCAGGCTTTTTCCGGCTTTGCCCGCCAGATGGCGCTGGCCGACCAACGGCTCGCAGCCGTATTGCCGCACCTGACCGAATTGGCCCTGGGCGGGACAGCGGTCGGCAACGGTTTGAATGCCCACCCGGGATTCGCTGCGTCGACCATTGCCGAAGTATCCGCTTTTACCCGCATCACCTTCAACGAAACCAGCAACCACTTTGAAGCCCAAGCCGCCCGCGATGCCGCGGTCGAGACCAGTGGTGCGCTGAAAACCATTGCCGTCGGCCTTATCAAAATCGCCAACGACATCCGCTGGCTGGGATCGGGACCGCGCTGCGGCATCGGTGAACTCAAATTACCGGCCCTGCAGCCAGGCTCATCCATCATGCCCGGCAAGGTCAACCCGGTGATTCCCGAGGCGGTCATTCAGGCCGCCTACCAAATCATGGGCAATGACACCACCATTGCACTGGCGGGACAGGCCGGCAACTTCGAGCTGAACGTCACGCTGCCGTTGATCACGCACAACCTGCTTCAATCCATGGACCTGCTGGCCGGCGCGAGCCGACTGCTGGCCGACAAGTGCATTCAGGATCTGCAGGCCGATGCGGAAAAATGTGAACAGTACATTGAAAGAAGTCTGGCGCTGGTGACCAGCCTGGTGCCGCTGATTGGCTATGACCGCGCTGCCGAACTGGCCAAAAAGGCCTACGTTGAAAACAAAACAGTTCGCCAGGTGGCTCTGGAGGAAAAGGTTCTTCCACAAGACAAGATTCAACAACTGCTCGGCTGACCACCACCGGCCTACGAAAATTGCCACGGAAAAACGGAACAAAGGAGATGATTATGTCTCAAAAACGTTATCAGATCAAAACCGCCTGTCCGCAATGCGGATGCAGCTTTGCCACCCATCTATCGGCTGAAGAACTCAAAAAACGCTATGGCGATGTCCCCAATGTGGAAATGGAATGCGGCGAATGCATGGTGCACTACACCACATCCATGGAAAAAGCCTGCCCGGAATGGGATAAAGAGTGCAAGATGAAAGAAAATACATGAGCCGGTGCCGCCGGCATCTGCACCCTGCAAGTGTTCAGGGAAGGAATGTCGTCGATGTCATCCGCCAGTTCCTTTTTTGAAGAGACACTTTTCGATACTTTCGGATCCAAATCGTTCAACTCACAATTGAAAGGAAAACCGCGACCATGATGTATGATTTCAATGCTGATGACATTTTCCAAATGGCCGAGCAGATGGAGCGCAACGGCGCACAATTCTATCGCAGAGCGGCGGATGCGGTCGCCGACCCGGCGGCGGGAGAATTTCTCCGCAAATTGGCGGCCATGGAAGACGACCACGAGCAGACCTTTGCCGCGATGCATGCTCAACTGGGCGGTGCCGAAAAAAAGCCGACCGTGTTCGATCCCGAAGACGATGCCATCCATTATTTACGGGCACTGGCCGATACCCGGGTTTTTTTCGAAAAGAAGATAGATACCTCCTCGATGGAAGCCATTTTGAAAGACGCGATCACGGCAGAAAAGGATTCGATCGTTTTCTACTTAGGCATGCGTGACGCGGTTCCGGAAAACATGGGACGCAGCCGCCTGGATGACATCATCAAAGAAGAGATGGGCCACATCCGCCTTTTGAGCCGGGAACTGACGGCCCTAAAGAAGTAACTCGTTATATCGAGCCTTATCGCTGGCAAGCGTGCACGGACGGGGGACAGCCCCCGTCCGTGCACGATCGATCGGGTTCGCTCGCAAGGCCTTTCCAAACTACGGTGCTGGAGCGCTCGACCACCCATCCGAATCACCTCGCCGTTGTATGATCCGAAATGGCGCAGATTGGGTTTCTGACGCGGCCGGCTTTTTCTTCAGCTATTCGCTCAGACGGCCGGTGGCCGCCAGATCTTCGAGGGCGACGCGGTCCTTTAGTTCGATATCGGATCCTTGGACATCGATATATTTTTGTGCGGTCATCTTGCTGAAAATGCGTGACAAGGTCTCCGGAATGGTGCCCAGCAAACTGGCCAACTGCCCCTTGGAAATAGGCAAGCGCACGCGCTCGGGACTGGCCTGTTCTTCGGACAGGTAGATCAGATAGGAGGCCAGCCTTCCCGGCACCTCCTTAAGGGAAAGATTTTCGATCTGGACCGTGAATTGCCGCAGACGCATGCTCAGCACAGCCAGCATATTCAGCGCCAGAGAGGGATTGGCCGATATCAGATCGATGAAATCCTGACGCGGGAAAAAAAGCAGACGGCTCTTGTCAACCGCTTGTGCATTGGCTGGAAAGTGCTGCCCCGCAAAAACAGGCACTTCGCCAATGGGCTGGCCGGGACCGTAGATATGCAGGATCTGCTCCTTGCCTTCGGAAGACATTTTATAAACCTTGACCAGGCCGGCAGTCACGATATAGAAGCCGACCCCCTCATCGCCTTCCCAGAATATGGGGGCGTTGCGTGCGAAATCCATCGCACGGCCGATCCGCTCAAACTGTTTCAGCTGATCGTCCGACAACCCACTGAAAAGCGGGCTGCCGGCCATAATGGCCCGAGTGGTGTTCATGCGTACCCCTGTGTCATCGCTTTTTTCGGTTTTAACACCGGACATCGGCATCCTTTCCATTGAGTTTTATATTGCAGGCGTTACGTTTCAAAAGATGATCGTTTCGTTCGGCAAGTGCTTATGGTCTGTAATGTCGTCGGCCGTGTACATTGTTTTCGTAAACGCATCCACTTTCAGCCGGATCTTGATCTAAGTCAAGGCAGCGCCCCCGTGATCGGGCTATATATGCACTCAAGCCTGATGATTCACCGGCGAGAAAAGCGGGTTTGACTTAGGTCAATGCGCCAGTTCGGCAAACCGGTTAAAAGGTTCAAAACGACAGTCACCCACGCACCACGGAATCGATCCAGCTCATCATAATCGACAAGGAGGAAAAAATCATGTTTTGTTTTCAGTGCGAACAAACGGCCAAAGGCGAAGGATGCACCAAAATCGGCGTTTGTGGCAAGCAACCGGATGTGGCCGATCTTCAGGATCTGCTGATCTACGCCGTCAAGGGCCTTTCACAAGTGGCCCTGGCGGCTCGCAAGGCAGGTATCAAGGACTCCCGGACGGACCGCTTTACCTGTGAGGCGATCTTTTCCACCCTGACCAATGTGGACTTCGATCCGGATCGCTTCGAAGGCATGATCCGTGAGTGTACGCGGCTACGTGACGATCTCAAAGCCAAAGCCCAGGCCGCCGGTGCCCAGGTGCCCCTCGAGGGCGCGGCTGCGTATGTGCCGGCCGCTTCCCGCCAGGAACTGCTGGCCCAAGGCGAAAAAGTGGGTGTCCCATCTGCGGCCGACATGGACGCCGATATCCGCAGCCTGCGCGAATTGCTGGTTTACGGCCTTAAAGGCGTGGCCGCCTACACCGATCACGCCGCCATTTTGGGGCAGGAAGACGATGCGGTATATCAATTTATCTATGAAGGCATGGCCGCCACCCTGAACGACAGTTTGAGCGTCAACGATCTGGTCGGCCTGGCGCTCAAGTGCGGCGGGACTAACCTGCGCGCCATGGAACTGCTCGATGCCGGCAACACCGGCACCTACGGCCACCCCGTCCCGACAGTCGTGCCCCTGGGTCGCAAAAAAGGTAAAGCCCTTCTGGTATCGGGCCACGATCTGAAGGACCTCGAAGAGATTCTGAAACAAACCGAGGGCAAGGGCATCTACATCTACACCCATGGGGAGATGCTGCCGACGCACGGCTACCCTGAACTGAAGAAATACAGCCATTTTTACGGCCATTACGGCACGGCCTGGCAGAATCAGGCCAAGGAGTTCGCTCAGTTTCCCGGCGCTATCGTCATGACTACCAACTGCATTCAGAAACCCCAGGAGAGCTATCAGGACAACCTTTTCACCACCGGCCTCGTGGGCTGGCCCGGACGGCAGCACATCGTCGATAAAAATTTCGCCCCCGCCATTGAAAAAGCCTTGGCCCTTCCCGGATTTGCAGAGGATGAGGAAGGCAAGACCGTCATGGTCGGATTCGGCCGCAACGCCGTGCTGGGTGTGGCCGGACAGGTCATAGAAGCCGTGAAGAACAAATCCATCCGCCATTTCTTCCTGGTAGGCGGCTGCGACGGCGCCAAACCGGGCCGCAATTACTATACCCAACTGGTCGAGCAGATCCCCTCCGACTGTGTGGTCATGACGCTGGCCTGCGGCAAGTTCCGCTTTTTCGACAAGCAGCTTGGGGATATCGGCGGGATTCCGCGACTGCTTGACATCGGCCAGTGCAATGATTCCTACTCGGCCGTCAAAATCGCCGTGGCCCTGGCCGACGCCTTCAACTGCGGCGTCAATGACCTGCCGCTGTCCATGATCCTGTCATGGTACGAGCAGAAAGCCGTGGCTATCCTGCTGACGCTGCTTTCCCTAGGCATCAAAGATATCCGTCTGGGCCCCAGCCTGCCGGCTTTCATCAGCCCCAATGTGCTGGATGTACTGGTCAAAAACTTCAACATCATGCCGATCACCACACCCGAGCAGGACCTGAAAGCCATCCTGGGGTAGTGGGTCGTTAAGGAGTCAATGGTCGATTCGCCGATTCGTTAAATCGGAATCGACGAATCGGCCATCAGACAAAAAGATACAACGACACACCAACGATCAACAACTTAAGAAATTAACCACCAAGGAGAGGCCATGCGTTGTCCCGGACAAGATACCCAATTTTGGAATCAGAGCGCGATCTTCGAGGCTCCCTGTCCCAAATGTGCGCACATGGTCGAGTTTTTCAAAGATGACACCACGCGCAAATGCGGTAGCTGCGGTCATCGTTTCGTCAACCCCCGCATGGATTTCGGCTGTGCAGCCTACTGCTCCTTTGCCGAACAGTGCCTGGGCGACCTGCCACCCGAACTGGTGGCGCAAAAAGAAGATCTGCTCAAGGACCGTGTGGCGGTGGCCGTGAAACGCTTCTTGAAAAGCGACTTCAAGCGCATCGGCCGCGCCGCGCGCCGCGCACGCCACGCCGAGCACATCTGTCAGGCCGAAAAAGGCAATCTGGCCGCGGTGCTCATGGCCGCTTACCTGTGGGATCTGGACGCAGGTAACCAGGACAGCCAAAATCTGCCCGCAGCACGCGCTATTCTCTCTGATCTGAAAGCGCCGGAGCCGCTGATCGAAAAGGTGTGCGCCATCATTGCCCAGCAGCATGGCGGAAGCGGCGACATCGGCGAGCATCGCGTGGTGGCGGACAGCGCCGCAATTGCCGACTTGGAAGAAGCGATCAAGGAAGACCCCTCGGTGCAGTCTTCTATCAACCGGCACCTGCAGGAAACCATCAAATCACAGAGCGGTCAGAGCTATGCGCGGGAGTTGTTTCAGCAGTCCTGACATCATTCGAGAAGCGAAGAGGTATACCATGAAAATCAAGCGTAAGATCATTCAAATAGACGAAGAAAAGTGCACCGGCTGCGGCAACTGCATCATCGGCTGTGCCGAAGGCGCTCTGGCCATTGTGGACGGAAAAGCCAAAGTGATTTCCGATAACCTGTGCGACGGGCTTGGGGCATGCCTTGGTGAATGCCCCGAAGATGCCCTCAAGATCGTTGAACGCGAGGCGGACGCTTTTGACGAGGAAGCCGTAGAAGAACATCTTCAAAAACAAACGGCTGCCCCCAAGGAGAAAACCATGGCTTGCGGATGCCCATCCGCCCAAATTCAGAGCTTCAGCCCCTGCGCGCAGGCCAACCAACCCACTCATGCACCGGCCAGCGACGCGTCGGCCCTGAGTCACTGGCCGGTCCAGATCCGTCTGGTGCCGCCCAACGCACCCTTTCTGAAGGGCGCCGACCTGCTGGTCGCGGCCGATTGCGTGCCAGTGGCGTTTCCTTCTTTTCACCAGACACTTTTACAAGGCAAAGCCGTCATGCTGGGCTGCCCCAAATTCGACGACGCCCCGGCTTACCTCGAAAAATTCAGCACCATTTTCAAGACCGCCGGCATTAAAAGCATTACCGTGGTCATCATGGAAGTGCCCTGCTGCGCCGGATTGCCACGCATTGTCGAAAAAGCCCTGCAGGAATCGGGTGCCAAAATTCCCTACAATCAGGTGGTGGTCAGCACGCGCGGCAAGATCATCGAGGAGCGTCGGATGGCCTGAGGCATTTGGCCGATTCTCAAATAGCGCATTCACACGCCCCAAGCGCCTTAACGATCAGCCCTTCAGGGCTACCCACACTTTGTTCAAAATGCCGTACCTTTTCTGCGGACTCTACGCGTCTGTGCCCTTACGCGAACCCTTTCGACGTGCTATGGGGCGACCGCCGGTCGCCCCTACAGCGAACATCGCGCATAAGCATTATGGCCCCATCGAGGTGTCCATTCGCCCCAGGAATCCAATGACATCTCCCCGCGACGGGCAACACAGGGTTCGCCCCTGAGATTAAGAAAGAACGATGTTCCATTCTGAAATGCGGCCCATACGCACATGCGGTTACCCTTGCCTGCAACCTCGCCATATTGATTTTTAAAGCTTTTTCTGGGTATATTCGCCCTTACAAATCACAACGGTTTCTATCCATAACACATTTCGATGCAACCAACCTTAAAGGGAGATGGGGCGATGGACATGATCGGTCTGGGCCTATTGGCCAGTTTGCTGGCGGGTATGGCTACCGGGGTCGGCGCATTGCCGATTCTTTTTTTCAGGCATATCCCCGCGCGCCTGGTCAACACCATGCTTGGGGCGGCCGCAGGCGTCATGCTGGCAGCGACTTCCTTTTCATTGATCGTCCCCGGCATTGATTATGGGAACGCGCTCTGGCCGGGTCTGGGGGTTTATGTGGTCATTGTCGGCATGCTGATTGGGGCGCTTTTTCTCGATCGCGTGGACAACTGGTTGCCCCACGAACATTTCGCCATAAACAAAGATGGCACCACCAGCACAGGCAAAGAGGGCCCTGCATCGCACTTGAAACGGGTCTGGCTTTTCATTATTGCCATTACCATCCATAATTTTCCCGAGGGGTTAGCCGTCGGCGTCGGGTTTGGTACCGGCGATATCGGCGGCGGCACCAGTTTGGCCATCGGTATCGGAATCCAGAATATGCCTGAAGGGTTGGCGGTGGCCCTGCCGCTTATCGGTTTGGGCTACAGCCGCGGCAAGGCCATTGGATACGCTACCATGACCGGATTGGTGGAACCGATCGGCGGCGTTCTGGGCGTCGGCGCCGTAACCATCTTTCAACAGGTCCTACCCATTGGACTGGCCTTTGCCGCGGGCGCCATGTTATTCGTGATCAGCGATGAAATCATTCCTGAAACGCACGCCAAGGGAAAGTCCCGCAGCGCCACCTTCGGGGTATTGGTGGGCTTTGTTGTGATGATGGCCCTGGATAATTTGCTGGGATGATCGCTTCGTCGACATGGATTGTTGATGTCATCGCAGGTATCGGACGCAGAGTGTAAACAAAAAATGAACCGGCTTCGTCTTACATATTCAGATTGTGCAATGGCCGACCCTGCACTTTCGGACATAATGAGCAACACGCAATGAACAACGCTTCTTTAGCGGATGGGCCTCTGACCGTTGCCGACGAAAATTCACGGATTGCCGAATGGGTTCTGCAAGCTCAGGCCGGCAATGAAACCGCTTTCCACCGGCTGGTTGATCTGCATCAAGCGGAGATTTTTCGCATGATTTATTATCGCACCCGCTCGCATATGGATGCCGAGGATCTGACTCAGGATGTATTTTTGCGGGCCTTCCGGCATATCCGGCGCCTGGCGTCCCCAGAGCTTTTTCGCAGCTGGTTGTATCGTATCGCGATCAACCGGGTTCGGGACCATCACCGACAAAATAGGATCAAATCGTTCATCGGCTTGGTTTCCATGGATGACGACAATTTTCATGAAACCGAAGAGATGGCGGTAGCGCCGATAGCTTCGCAAACGTTAGACCAGCAGGATTTCTGGAAGCGCGTACGTCAATTGCTGACACAGCTGTCGCGCATGGAACGGGAAGTTTTTCTGCTCCGCTTTTTCGACCAACTCAGCATTAAGGAGATCGGCACTGCCATGGGGAAGAATGAAAATACGGTCAAGACCCATCTCTACCGCGCCTTACACAAAGTCAAAGCAGCCGACGACACGGAAGGGCTGTGGGAGGGAATATGAACCGGAATGCCCCATTGCATTTAACACGCGATGAACGGCTGAAGGCGGTCGTCGATATAGGCGATATCGATCATGCGCGCCGGTCACACCTGGCAACCTGCGATCGCTGCCGCGACGACTTCGAGCGCCTGCACGGTCGCCTTGAGCGGCTCGGGCGGGTGGCCGCAACACTAGCGCCGAAACCCAAGGCCGCGTTCCGCCTGCCCGCCAGACAAGCCAAAACCCATGGCTTCTTCAGGCCTGTATGGGCCATAGGCATTTCGGCCCTGCTGGTGGCCATTGTCATCGTGTGGCCGCATGCATTTTCGACGGTTGAGCCGCAGCCGGAGCTGGCCCGCCAGGAGGATCGGCAACTGATCACCAGCATTGAAAATTTAGTCATAGATGCCCTACCGGCCCCTTATCAGGGCCTGGTTGCCTGGACTGACCCGCCAAACGTGGATGTACCCGATATTTCGGATGATGTGCGCGATTGGTTTATGCCCTCGCCGTCGGATCAAGACGATGATGAATGGCTATCTTAAACAAGGAGTTCTCATGCACCAATACATACGCTTTTTGGCAATAGGGATCATGGTCCTCTTAGGTGTGGCAGCAGCCCAGGCGGATAAGGATTACAGGGGAAAATGGTGGCGCATACCGCAGGTTGCGGAAACGCTGAAACTCAGCGAGGACGAGACGCGTCAGCTGGAGGCCGCATTTGAAACCGCCCTGGTCAACATGCTCGAAGCGAAAAGCAAAGTGGAAGTCGAACAGATCAAATTACGCATGCTGATGGAAGAAAGCGATCTAGATCGCGCCGCCGTTCTGGAACAACACCGCCGGCAGGAAGAGGCGCGCACCCGTTTGGCCGAAGCCCGATTCGCTTTTCTACTGGAGGTACGCCAAATCGTGGGACGCGACCGCTTTCAAAAAATCATGGAGATACGCGAAGAAAGAAAACGCGAGCGCAACCTGGAGAAATCTCACCGCAACCCGGAATAATCGTGAACCCACGGGTCAATGCGCCAACGGCCAAGGAGAACGCAGCCCAAAATCGCCCCGTTTCACCCGTAGGGGCGGACCTTGTTTCGCCCGCGTCCAACTCACGGGCATCTGAACAAAAACGCTCCCCCGTAAAACGCACCGGACTAACACAAGGTTCGCCCCTACAGCTTGAACGACGATTCCAGAACTATTCGAATGGCAAATGCCGACTTTTTACGAGATCATCAATAATGGCTGTCCGCAAATTCCACCCAACCGCCGGCTTCGACCAGGCGGCGGTCAAAGTCTGAAATCACGAACGGCACCGTTTCCTCATCTTCCGGGGTGCAAAAGGTCAGGCGGCTGTTCGTAAAATCCATCCGCACCGAAACTGCCTGGCCGGCATAGCGGCCGAAGAGCCGATCGATCATCTCATCTGGCAGTTCGATGGCCAGCATGCCGCAATTGAACATGTTCTGACGGAAGATACGCGCGAAACTCTGGGCGATGACAACCGTAATCCCGTTGACCTCCAGTGCCCATGGCGCGTGTTCGCGCGAAGAACCGCAGCCGAAATTGCTGCGGGTGACGATGACGCGCTTACCGGCGACATCGGCCTGCGGATCAAATTCTTCCATATTGAGATCTTCAAGCAAATGCGGCTTCAACGCCTCTTTGCTGATTTCGGTCAGGTAACGGGCTGGAATGATTTCATCGGTGTTGATATCCGAACGGTCCAGAAACAGTACGCTGCCATCAAAGTCCTTCATTGTCGTTCCTTTGTGTACCGTTGCCTGTCCGCCAGTCGGTTGACGACGCGGGCTAACGGGCTAACGGGCTAACGCCCCCCATAAAGATCCGAATTGGCGATCGTGCCGGCGATGGCCGTGGCCGCGGCCGTGGCCGGGCTCATCAGGTGCACCATGCCGCCTTTGCCCATGCGGCCATTGAAATTGCGGTTGGTGGTGGCCGCGCACACTTCGCCCTCGGCCAACACGCCGTTGCTCATCCCCAGGCATGCCCCGCAGGTCGGATTGGTCACGCAAAAACCGGCTTCCATAAAAGTGGCGATAATCCCTTCGCGCAGTGCCTGGTCATAGATCCTGGGGGTGGCCGGAGAGACAATGCCGCGCACGCGCGGGTGGATCGTGTGCCCCTTGAGAATCTGGGCGGCAATCCGCAAATCTTCGATGCGCCCATTGGTGCAGGAACCGATGTACACCTGATCGACGGGGGTGCCGACCAATTCGGACACGTCTTTGACATTGTCCGGCTTGTATCCGAAGGTGGCCTGCGGCGCCAATGCGGCGACATCATGCGTCACGATCCGATCGTATACGGCATCTTCATCCGGTGCAAAGCGGCGATATGCCTCCAGCGCGGCTTCGGGCGAGTCGAAATCATCTTTTATAAATGGCCACAAGTAGTCCACCGTGGTCCGGTCAGGCGGACAGATGCCGCAAGTGGCACCGGCTTCCACGGCCATGTTGCACAACGTCATACGCTCTTCCATCGTCATGGCGCCGATGACGGGGCCGTGGAATTCGATCACCTTGTCAGTGGCGCCGTTGACACCCAGACGACCGATGATCGAAAGGATCACATCCTTGGCAAATACGCCGGCCGGTAGTGTGCCGGTAATATCTATTCTGAGGGAGGACGGCGCGCGAAAAGCGCACACGCCTTTCAGAATGCCCACTTCCAGGTCGGTCGTGCCCACGCCGGCGGCAAAGGCACCGAAGGCCCCATGCGTGCAGGTATGCGAGTCGCCCATGATGACGGTGTATCCGGGGCGCACGAACCCTTTTTCAGGAAAAAGAGCGTGACACACGCCGTTGCGGCCGATATCGAAAAAGTCGACAATGGCGTGCCGGCGCGCCCATTCCCGCAAAATTTTGCCTTGGGTGGCGGTTTTGCTGTCCTTGGCCGGCGTGACATGATCGATCACCGCCTTGATTCTGGTTGAATCGAAAACGCGATCCTTGCCGCGCGCCACCAGATCGTTGATGGCCATCGGCGTCGTGATTTCGTGGCAGAACACCGCATCCAGCCGCAACACGTACGTGTCGGGCGTAGGACGGTCCACCACGTGGCTTTCGAATATTTTCTGCGCGATTGTCTGGCCCATATTATATACTCCTTCGGAGAGAGTTTTAGGTTTTATTCAACTTTCGGGTTCCAACGCCGGCGCCCCCTGCTTAAAACATGAAGCCTAAAACTCGAACCCCTTACTCCGTATCCGTTTTGAGAACCGCCAAAAACGCGCTCTGCGGCAGCATTACCTTGCCGACCATCTTCATGCGTTTCTTGCCCTTCTTCTGCTTTTCGAGGAGTTTGCGCTTGCGGCTGATATCACCACCATAGCACTTGGCTGTAACGTCCTTGCGGAAGGCGTTGACGGTCGAACGTGAAATGATTTTGCCGCCGACGACCCCCTGGATGGCGATTTTGAACTGCTGGCGCGGAATCTCTTCACTGAGTTTGTCGCATGCCACGCGAGCGCGCGTATAGGAGCGCTCTTCATGGACGAGTTGGGAAAGGGCGTCCACGCGCTCGCCGTTGATCAGAATATCCAATTTGACAAGTTTGCCCGGCCTGTAATCGATGACCTCGTAATCAAACGAACCATACCCTTGCGTTTGGGTTTTAAGGCGGTCGTAAAAATCGAAAATGACCTCCGACAGGGGCAGTTCGAAAATCATTTCCAAGCGGTTGCTGGTCAGGTACTGGTAGTTTTTATTGATGCCGCGCCGGTCCAGGCAAAGCTTCATGACCGCACCCATGTAACGGTCGGGAATGATGATGCTCGCGCGGATATAGGGCTCCAGGGCCTGCTCGATGGTGGTTGGGTCCGGATAATGCGTCGGGTTGTCGATGATCATCTCGGTCTTATCATTGAGAATGATCTTGTAGCTTACCGAGGGCACGGTGAGAATGACCGACTGGTCGTACTCGCGCTCGAGCCGCTCCTGGACGACCTCCAGATGCAGCAGTCCCAAAAAGCCGCATCGGAACCCGAAGCCGAGCGCCGCCGAAGTATCCTTTTCATAGATCAGGGATGCATCGTTGAGCTTGAGTTTCTCAAGAGATTGGGCCAGTTCCTCATATTCATCGGCGGCTACGGGATAGATCGACGCAAACACGACCGGCTTGGCATCGCGAAATCCCGGAAGCGGGGCGTCGCAGGGGCGATCCTGCAAGGTGATGGTATCACCGCAGCGCGTATCGCTGACGGTCTTGATGCCAGCGATCATGTAGCCCACTTCGCCTGCCGCGAGTTCTTTCTGAGGCTTGCGCACGATCTGGAACAGGCCCACTTCTTCCACTTTATGCATGGTATTGTTGTACATGAAGCGGATGCGTTCACCGGCTTTGAGCGACCCTTCGAAGATACGGAAATGGACGATGGTGCCCCGGAAAACGTCATAGTGCGAGTCAAAAATCAACGCCTGCAAGGGTGCTTGCGGATCACCCTTGGGTGGCGGCAGTTTGGTGACGATGGCCTCCATCAGTTCGGAAATGCCAGTGCCTTCCTTGGCTGACACCAGGATGGCTTTCTCCGAATCAAGCCCGAGGTCTTCCTCGATCTGATGTTTGACCCGCTCGATATCGGCGGACGGCAGATCGATCTTGTTGATGACTGGAATGATTTCCAGGTTGTGCTCCATGGCCAGCAGCAAGTTGGCCAGCGTCTGGGCTTCCACCCCCTGGCTGGCATCGACGAGCAGCAGGGCCCCTTCGCAAGAGGCCAGGGCCCGCGAGACCTCATAGGAAAAATCCACGTGACCGGGCGTATCGATGAGGTTCAGGGTATACTCCCGGCCATCCGCGGCTTTGTAAGGCAAGCACACGGTGTTGCTTTTGATGGTGATGCCCCGCTCGCGTTCGATATCCATGCTGTCCAGGATTTGATCCTTGAAATCACGGGCAGCCACGATATTGGTGGCCTGAATCAGGCGGTCCGACAAAGTGGACTTGCCATGGTCGATGTGAGCGATGATACTGAAATTACGAATTTGTTTCATGGATTAAGCGCGTTTTTCGGCCGGGAAAATGCTCCCGGCAAGACCGAATATGGTTGTAAATGAGTGACCGCCCTTGGGAGGAATATTGCAGGGGGTTCGTGGCGCTTGCTAAATATGGTGCGCGCGATATCGATTATCTGCCATTTTAGTATGTCCCAAGCCGGCCCCGATGCTGAAATGCTGCCCCTAAAACCGGGTTGACTTCCCTCATGCGAGCCGGTATATTCTGCTAACGTGTGAAATTTGTTTTACTATCAGATTGTTTCGAAGAGTGTCAACCGCTAAAGAGAGGCCCATGGGCGAAGTATCCCAGAGCACGATAGACGCTCATATCCTGATTGTGGACGATGATGCCGAAATCCGCGATTCCATGCATGAATTCGTGAAATTGGCCGGCTACTCGTCCTCAACGGCAGCCAGCGCTGAAGAAGCCTTGGACATGCTTAAAGACAGCAACATCGATGTGGTCATTACCGACATCATGTTGCCCGGCATGGATGGCCTCGATCTGACAGATCGTATTCGGAAGCGTTTCGAAATAGATGTCATCGTGATGACCGGCTATAGCGGCGATTACTCTTATGAAGAGGCCATCAGCAAGGGCGCCAGCGACTTCGTCTTTAAGCCGGTGCGCTTCGAAGAGCTGCTGCTGCGCTTGCGGCGGGTGCTTAAGGAACGGCGCCTGACGCAGGAACGTATCCACATGCTTGAAAAACTCAAGCGCCTGTCGATCACCGACGGTCTGACCAAACTTTACAATTCACGCTATTTCTACAATCAGCTCAAAATAGAGATCGACCGCACCACCCGCTACCAGAGGCCGTTGAGCCTACTGTTGCTGGACATCGATAGATTCAAGGAATACAATGACCAGCACGGACACCTTGAAGGGGACAAGGTGCTCGTCCGACTCGGGCAAGTGATCAAAAGCTGTCTGCGCAAAATGGATTCAGCCTACCGCTATGGCGGTGAAGAGTTCACCATCATTTTGCCCGAAACCGAATGCGATGAAGCCGCCACTGTCGCCGAACGCATCCGGGTGGCCGTGGCCGAGGAATCGTTTTATCCCGAAAAGGATGGTCCGACGGTGTTCATCTCGATCAGTCTCGGGGTTACCGAGTATGAGTGGCAGGAAGAGATCGCCGCTTTTGTCCAAAGGGCCGACAAAGCCATGTATCAATCCAAGCAGGCGGGCCGCAACCGCGTGTCCTGCCTGTTTCGCAGCGATTTGCGGTGAATGCGACATTCCATAAACCCCATTTGAACGCCAACCGTTCCGTGCCCGTCGGCGAGCGCCGACTGAGTTTTTTCATTTTAAGCGTGCTGGGCATCATTGCACTGTCAATCATCGCTTTGCAGACCCGCTTCGATCCGTCCACTTGGCGGGCCCAACCGGCGGATGAAATACAGCCACAACCGGGCGCCGCCGTTACCCAGGGCCTGGACGCAAGCCCTGTCAGCGGTTTGCAAGCCCTTTCGCCACCCGAAGCCTACGATGCGGCCAGCTTGTCAGATAAGATCAACGGCAAGGCCGAATTGTATCTTTCCGCCGGCTTCGAACGTCTGGAGAACCGGCGCTTCAGATTGTCCGACCATCCGGAACACTGGCTCGAGCAGTTTGTCTACACGATGGACGATCATGCCAGCGCCTTTTCAGTGTACAGCCAACAGCGCCGCGCCAATGCCCGAACCTTGGATCTTACCGTCGATGCGTACCAGGCGGCCAACGGCATTTTTCTGGTTCAGGACCGCCACTATGTGGAAATTATCGGCTCGGCGTCGTCCGAGGCGATCGTGGCGAAAATGACCGATCTGGCGCGCGCTTTCGTCCAGGCGCATCCGGCAGCGGCGGCTGTTAAGGATGAACGCGCGTTGTTCCCGGAAACGGATCGGGTGACTGATTCACTGTCATTGACCGCCGCCAATGCTTTCGGTTTCGAACCGTTTGACCAGATCTTTTCCGCTAAATATCGCCGCGGCGACCGGACTGCCATGGCGTTTCTGTCACGCAGGGCGTCGGCCGCGCAGGCCGAAGAACTGGCAGAGGCCTACGTCGCCTATCTGATCGACTACGGCGGGCAGCCGGTGGCCCGGCCAGAGGCTGCGCCGCCATTTCAGGTGATTGCCATTCTGGACATGTATGAAATCGTGTTCAGCCAGGGCGAACTGCTGGGCGGCGTGCATGAAGCCGACGATCTGGACCTGGCCCTCGAACTGGCCGAAGCGTTGTACCGTAATGCGAGCGAGGCCTCCGATGCCCAATGAGTTGCAGTCGCAGCCTTTTGATCGCCGCGCCTTTCTGCGCAGAATGACGCGCGGCCTTTTCGGCGTCATCGGTGCCGGAGCGATAGGGTTTTCTTTCTGGGACCGTAAAGGTCCTGAAGGGGAATCGCAAAGTAGCGCTGGTGTGCTGCCTGATTTCTCCATCCCATCTCTGGCGGGTCGGATGTCCGTGGCCCATGGTGACCATCGCGGCCGCATGGTGCGCGAGGCTGTGGGCGCTTTGGGCGGCATGGCCGCTTTTATCCGCCCTGGTGACCGCGTGTTGCTCAAAGTGAACGCCGCTTTTGCCGCACCCCCGGCGATCGGCGCCACCTCCCATCCCGAGCTGGTCGCCCAGGTCGTCCGCATGTGCCGTGAGGCCGGGGCAGCCAAAGTGCTGGTGACCGATAATCCGATAAACGATCCGGGCAGCTGTTTTACCCTGAGCGGCATCAGCGCCGCAGCCCATGCAGAAGGCGCCGAAATCGTGCTACCGGATCAAGATCTGTTTGAGCCGTACAGCATTCCGGGTGCAACTTTAATCCGACATTGGCCCGTGTTGACCGCGCCGCTGCGGCGCGTCGACAAAGTCATCGGACTGGCCCCGGTCAAGGATCACCACCGCAGCGGCGCATCCATGACGATTAAAAACTGGTACGGCCTGCTGGGTGGCCGCCGCAACATCTTTCACCAGCAGATTCACACGATCATCAGCGAACTGGCCCTGCTGATCAAACCGACCCTGGTGATCCTGGACGGCACCCTGAGCATGATGCACAATGGCCCGACCGGCGGCTCTTTCGACGATCTGAAAGCAACCCGGACACTGATCGCCGGCACCGATCCGGTGGCAGTGGACACCAGGGGCGCCGAATTGCTCGGCAAAACAATTGAGGACCTGCCCCATCTGCGGATGGCCGGGGATTTATTGAGTCGTTAACGCGTCGATTCGATCGATGGACCAATAAATATTTTTGCAATCACCATATTAACGAATCACCACCCATGCGAATCCTAACGACCCGTCGAATCAGTCAACTCTTCTTTTTCCTGCTATTCATCTGGCTGTGCGTCGTCGCCACCCTTGGGGAGCGCTGGTGGCAGCTGCGTGGATGGCCGATCAACTGGTTTCTGCAGCTCGATCCTCTGATCGGACTGAGCGTCCTGCTATCCACGCATACGGTTTATGCCGGGTTGATATGGGGGGTGGTGACCGTCGCGCTGACCTTCGTGCTGGGCCGCTTTTTCTGCGGATGGGTGTGTCCCTTCGGCAGCGTGCAGCAGGTCATGGGTTATCTGGGGGGCCGCGGCATGACTTTCGCGCGTCGCATTCAACGCAACCAGCCGCACCCGGCACAGCGTGTCAAATATTATATACTGCTCTTCCTGCTTGCGACGGCGTCGGCCGGCCTGCTGCAGTGGATGCTGGATACATCGCAACCCGGAATTTTGCGGACGATATTGTTGGTGTCGGTTGGGGCACTCGCGCTCACCATCATCTTTAAACACCTGCGGAATGGACGCCGCGCGGCCCTTGTTATTACCTTGGTGATCGCGGCAGCGGGCGTTATCCTGCACCTCACGCAGGCCCAACCACTGACGGCCTCTTTGCAAACCGGCCTGCTCGACCCCATCGCCTTGATCTATCGTTCGGTCACACTGGTATTGCTGCCATTGGTCGACTCGCCGGTAAAAATCGTCTCGGAGACCCCGCGCATCTATCCCTCGGCCGGATTGATCGGCCTCCTTTTCCTCCTTTTTCTGTTGCTGTCGCTGCGCATCCCCCGTTTTTATTGCCGCTTTATCTGTCCGCTGGGTGCCTTGTTCGGACTTCTGAGCCGCTGGAGTATCTGGCGCATCGGGCAAAAGACCGACGGCTGCACGGATTGCACACGATGCGAGCAGGCGTGCGAGGGGGCCTGCGCGCCTGCGGGAAAAATCCGCACGAGCGAATGCGTGCTCTGCCTGAATTGCCTGGATGAATGCGGCCATGGCGTCATGACCTATCATACGCAGCTCTCGGCCCGGGGTGAACAGATCATTCCGGATCTGGACCGACGTCACGTGGTCGCGGCCATGGTCGGCGGGTTGGCTGCGGTGCCCATCCTGCGACTGGATGGGCATGCCTCCGCGAACTGGCGCCCGGATGTGATCCGCCCGCCGGGAGCCTTGCGTGAGGATGCCTTTTTGACCCGCTGCATCAAATGCGGCCAGTGCATGCGCGTTTGCCCGAGCAATGTCATCCATCCGGCCGGCCTGCAAAGCGGCTTGGAAGGATTGTGGACTCCCCTGCTCCATTTCCGCATCGGCAGCAGCGGCTGCCAGCATAACTGCGTGGCCTGCAGCCAAGTCTGCCCCACCGCGGCCTTGCGTCCGCTGAGCGTGGACGAACGCATGGGCCGCGGTCGCTTCGCCAGCACTGGCCCCCTGCGAATCGGCATGGCTTTTATCGACCGCGGCCGCTGCCTGCCCTGGGCCATGGACACCCCTTGCATCGTATGCCAGGAGAATTGTCCGGTGAGTCCCAAGGCCATCTTCACCCGCACGCTGTTTCAGCCGGTTCGCAATAGCGTGCGCACGGTGCAGACAGTCGCCGCCGACAGCCTGGTCCTTGAAAAAGGAGATTTGCAGCCGGAACAGTATGGCACCGGCGATTACTTCTGTCGAATCGGCGATCTGCGGCCTGTGCCCATCATCACCAACACCCACCAAAAGCTGATTTTGAGCGTCAAAGACGATCTTCCTGCATTGGACCGGATCAGCGGCCGGACGATTGACATTCTGATCCGGCTGCAGCAACCCTACATAGACCCTCACCAATGCATTGGTTGCGGGGTATGCGAGCATGAATGCCCGGTGCAAGGCCGCCGCGCCGTCCGCGTTTCGGCCGAAAACGAATCGCGTACCCGGGCGCACAAACTCACGCTTTCATGAAAAGGAGAGAACATGACCGATCCTTATAAGGGCTTTTCACGACGTCGTTTTCTGAAAACAGCCGGAGCGGCTGGAATCGGATCGCTGTTGGCCGGCGGGGTCGCCGCGGCGGCGCCCACTGAACAACCCGCTACGCCGCGGCCGACTGCAACGCAGGTGCCTACCCGGCTCTTTGGCAAAACCGGCCAGCAGGTCTCCATATTATCGTTGGGCGGGATGTTCGATCTCGCCGCCAATCAATTGATGCTGCGCCAGGCGGTCCAATGGGGTGTCACCTACTGGGACACGGCCGATTGCTATCACGAGGGCAGCGAAAAGGGCATCGGCAAATACTTTGCCAAATATCCCCAGGACCGAGAAAAAATATTTCTGGTGACCAAATCCGATGAACGCAAGCCCAAAGGCATCAGCGGTCTGCTGGAACGTTCCCTTGAACGCCTGAACACGGATTATATCGACCTTTATTTTATCCATGGCGTGCGCAGTATCGATGAATTGGACAACGATGTCCGCCGCTGGGCCGAACAGGCCAAGGCCGATCAGAAAATCCGCTATTTCGGATTCAGCACCCACCGCAACATGGCCCCTCTGATGCAGGCTGCCGCTAAATTGGGCTGGATCGATGGCATCATGATGAAATACAATTTCCGCAATATGCATACCCCGGACATGCAGGCTGCCGTGGCGGCTTGCATCCAAGCCGGCATCGGACTGACGGCCATGAAAACGCAGGCGGAAGGCTCTTGGTTCGACTGGAGCAAAACCGATCGGACGGCCAGTCAATTGGCGGAACATTTCAAGCAGAAGGGCTGGAGCGAAGAGCAGGCCAAACTCAAGGCGGTTTGGCAAAACCCGCATATCGCCAGTATCTGTTCGCAGATGGATAGCATGCGCCTGCTCAAAGCCAATGTGGACGCGTCTGTGGATACCACCTCCCTGACCTCGAAAGATGTGGCCCTGTTGCAGGCGTACGCCTGCGCAACTTCCGAACACTACTGCGCCGACTGCGCTGACATATGCGAAGCGGCAGTCCCCCATCAGATCCCGATCAGCGATATCATGCGCTACCATATGTACTGCCGCCATTATGGACGGCCGGAGTGGGCCAAACAGCATTTCGCCGCCCTTCCCGAAAAGGTCCGGGAACAGTTGATGACCACCGACTTTGCGGCAGCCGAGGCACGCTGCCCGCAGCGCATGCCGATCACGCGCCTGATGCGCGAAGCGCTCGAAGATTTCGCTTGAGCCGTTTGCCCGTTGGCTCGTTTGCCCGCTTGCCTGTTGGACCATGGCCGCCTGAGCATCGTGCGGCCAGTCGGCAGGGTCAGCCTTGACGAAGGGGCTAACTGAATTATTGTGAAACAAAGTCCTTTTTGAGGCTCCCCGCAGTCAGCGATCACTTCATCCATCGTCACCGTAGTCAGCTATAGGCCCACATCCGGGAACAATCTGGTCACCCCATGCAGTGGGGCGATCCAGTGCTCGCTCAAGGCAGAATGGCGGCCGTCGTTCATGGCAGGATCCTGTGTTTCGAAAGCGGGCGAACACAAAGTTCGCCCCTACAGGCTATAAAATCAACGCTCAGTTTGAAAGGGCAAGATGTGCAAAAAACATATGTCTGTTAGAACCATTGGGTTAGTCGTTTTGGTTGCCATACTGGCCGGCTGCGCTATAGTCGGCAACAGCCCCCTGGAGGTGTTGACCTACACCAATGGCACGACCGCTTCCCGCAAAAAATTGATCGTGTTCATGCGCGGGATGGGAGGAAACCATAAATCCTTCGAAAAAGAAGGCTTGGTCCAGGATATCCGCGACCGCAGCATTCCCTATGACATGGCCGCACCCAGTGCGAGTCCGTCATATTATTTAAGCCGCACGCTCACAACCCGCCTGAAAGAAGATGTCATCGACCCTGCCAAAAGCTGCGGGTATGAAGAAATTTGGTTGATCGGGTTTTCGATGGGGGGGCTGGGTTCGTTGCTCTACTTGAAAGAATACCCTGAGGATATTCGGGGGGTGTGCTTGATCGCACCGTTTCTGAGCTATCGGGGCATACAACGTGAGATCATGGCCGCGGGCGGTCTGCCGAGTTGGGATCCTGGCGATTACGATCCCGAAACAGATTGGCAACGCATGTTGTGGCACTGGTTGAAAGAACATTTTTCCGATGGGCCTATGGCCAACATCCATCTGGCCTATGGCAAGCAAGACCCTTACGTGGACGGTCAGCAACTGCTCGCCGGCGTTGTTCCAAAAGAGCACATCATCACGATTGCGGGCGGGCATGATCACGCAACCATAAAGAATTTGTGGACCGGACTGCTGGATAGCGGTATATTCATTAATAGTATGCCATCTGCAACGACAGATGAGATAGGAATCATCAGCGGGAAAGGTTCGGACGAATAAATCGACAGGATGCACTTTCTCGTGCAACGCCCGTGAAGACGGATCTGCCTGGCGGTTATCAGTGGTCCGCGATGATTTGAAATTGGTCATACTGTGGAAAATTCATGTTGAAAGGAGCCATCACCCCCACCCACTTCAATGATTCGCGAAAAAGGAGGTTCGTACCCATGCCGGCATTACTCAAATTGACAATGGCTGTATTGATGGTACTACTGCTGAACCCGTTTACGCTGATGGCCGACGGAAAAGCCTTTTCCTTCATCGTCGCCTACTCCTACCATCAGAAGACCGCTTACCACAGCAATGTGATAGAGCACACGGTCAAAAGCAAATCCTTGAACAAAGAGGAATATGTCGCGGATGTAAAGTTGATCCGGGCGATGGAAGATGCTTTTCAGACCCATCTCAGGGATCAAAAAAAGATAAACACCCGCGATCTCACGTTTGCCGCCCATACCGGATATAAAAGCGCAACCACTGCGGCCGGCCGATTGGAAGGCGAAAAAGCGGATTTGAACTCCAAGGGAGTGAAAATTACTGCGGTTACGGATTTTAAATACCCATAGCTTTTCTGTCTTTACATTACTGCCGTTGTTTAATGCCCAAGTCAACGTTTGGTTTGATTCAGGCAGGTGGTCCATGCCAGACCCGAAGTTGCTGACATAAATTCTCCAACCCTCGGGGGCTGCACGGAAGGTCGCTTGCCGGTGAGAATCTGTGTCATGCAACCAGGCGTTTCAGGGCTGCTTAAGTGCACGGGAGGATCAGGCATTCCCGCTATGATAATGGCGGTATTGCGCAATCTGCCGCGACAAGGCGACCAGGTCACCGGCCTCATCCCATATTTCGCCATCTTCCTCTAAAAGACCGCAAGAAATAAAGCGGGTCCGGAAGTTACATTTAAGCCATTGGGAGGAGGGGAGCTTGCGTATGTTGACAGACAGTTCTATCGTCGGCACCCAGGCGGCCAATCCCTGACTGGCAAAGACCGGCGGAGGGAATGCGTCGGCAATAAGCAGCAATGCATTCGCGTCGTAGGGCCGTTCGTCTTTAAACCGAATCCATCCCTTGTGCTCCGATTTGTCGACGAGTCGGTTGTCCATCCATCCGGCGCAACGCGGATCGAGCCTGACATCCATATGATCGAAAAGCGTGAATTTCGGCATGACCGGTATTGGCACGCATTCGGCCAGGGGGGCGATATCAGGGGCGGAAGATTCGCGCCGATCAATACTGCAAGCCATATCTTCACTCACGAAGGTGCCAAGGGCTCTGAGCTTCTCGACCCCCTTTTGAACCAAGCGTGCTTCGAAGCGTTCGAATTGTGAGGAAGCGGCAATTTTTTCCAAGTGGATGCGGGCGTTACCAGCGGTGGTGCGGGCGATGAACGTGGCCGTCATAATGGCTATCTTTTTTTTTGCACTTACCCGCAACATCGCATTGGCCAGGACAGCCATTTGATACCCGCCATTAGGCAGATCGTTGATCGACCAGTTGCCGGCGATGCGTGTCACCCACTGATCCGACTGTGCGCTAGGTTCGCTGAGGATATCTTTGTCAAACGGGTGCATACATGCGCTCTTCCATTTATAAAGTAAATACTATATCGCCCAACAAACGTTACCGGACAACCATGTCCGGCAGAAACGATTCAGCACAGTAGAGATCCTTGCCGCACGTGTCAAGTCATGACTGCGGAGAACACAGGGTAACCGTTTTTGCGTCTGGGCGCATTTCAGAAAAGTACATCGTTCTAAGCGTAGGGGCGAACCTTGTGCTCGCCCGGTGCGTGGGACGACCATCGGCCCCATTGATGAAGGCTGTGCGTCGAACGCGGGCGAACACAAGGTTTGCCCGTACAGGTGAAACAGGCTAAAGGGCCGTCTCCCTCAGGTCCGCACCTGTGGTGAACGGCAGCTTTTTCGAAACAATAACAATGGGGTGAGAAGTCTTAAAGAGCTGAATTTCCAAATGCGATTGCCCTGGCGGAGAACCTCGGGGGGGCTTGCTGCTGCATCCGGCATGTGTTAGACATCTACTTTTAAATATAAGGAGGGTTGAATCCATGTTCACTGGACATATGACGGGGTGCCGCCGCAACATGCTTCCGGGAATCGACATGACGCCGTTGTCCTGGGGCGAAAAGACGATCATGGTGCGATTCGATCTCCTGAAAGGCAGCCAACTGCCTGTCCACCATCACGTGCATGAGCAAACCGGCTATCTGGTATCGGGCCGACTGCGCTTGACCATTGGGGACCACACCTACCACGCCGCCGCAGGTGACAGCTGGTGTATCCCCACCGACGTTGCCCATTGCGCCGAGGCGCTGGAGGACTGCGTGGCCATAGAGATCTTTTCCCCATTGCGGGAGGATTACCTACCTTCAGACGGCCTTTATTGATTGAAGTGTAATGCCGATCGTTTTTGGAGTGCAATTTTTGTAATCGACGCTTCAATTGTGTACTCGAATCCTGCCTTATCCCTTCCCCCCACAAGTTTTACGCAACAATATCAAACCACCAGCAATTGGCACACCAATTGCTTCCATCTAAGTTAAGTGCCGGCCATCTCAACTCATGGGGGAAGGGGGGTCGGCCGGCACAGCACCAAGTTCCATCCTAGGCAAAAAAGAGGAAAAAAAATTCAAAGATGAAAAGGTAAGGAGGTAAAAAACTAAGCTCTCCAAACGCTGCCTTACCGCTCCGGAAATCGTGAAGCGGTGCAAGCGGTGTTTACAACCCCGCCTCGAACGGATACCAGGCCCCTTTCTCGGAAGCCTGTCCCGTTCTAAAGCTTCCACCCCTTCGTGACGCCCGGCGCACAACCATCGCCCCGTTGGTTGTGCGCCGGAATTTTCAACATCCATATTCTTTTCTTTAGACGTCGAAACCAGATGCGGCATCGCACAAAAGCGCAAAGAAGAAGGAAAATTCAAAATCTGGTTATCCACTTCGATCAAGTGAGATACGGGTGTGGGGTCACGTGAAGTAGTCAAAGCCCGGTGGTCCGGGTGGGTGGTCCGTGCCAATCCCAAATACACTTCGCCATTTGTCACTGGAGCGAACTGGATAAGCAAAATTCAAAATTACTGCATCCGCAACCGCTGTCTCAAAGCAATTAATTGCATCTTTAGAAAGTATCATTCTTCAAAATACTGCACTTGATAGATTTCCACGGTTATGCCACCTTTACGCCAGGCATCCGCGGCAAGGCCCGCCTTCAAGCATAGCTGGGAAAGAAAATCTTGCGCGCGCGGCAATTGGTCCCACACCTGGGGAAGAAAAGTAGCGCTGGCATGTCCTTGATGGATGGTCACCCCATCCACATGCGGCCGCAATTTTTTGAGAAGATCGGCAAAATCGCTGAACGCCAGGGGTTGGGGCGGACTTAACACGCTGATTTCGATGCTTACACGATCCAGTTCCTCTGCTGACAGAGATTCGAAGCGCGGATCGTGAAAGGCCGCGTTGAGGGCTTGCGTGCGCACCCCTTCCGCCAGCGGCACGCGACCGACCAGGCTGCCGATGCAGCCACGCAGGCGGCCGCCTGTTTTCAGGCTGACAAAGATGCCGCAATGCGCCTGCAGCTCCGGGGCGCTGGCCAATGCCATCGATGTCGCAGCGGCGCCGGTGCGCCCCAAATGGTCATTCAACGTTGCCCGGGCAAGATCCAACAGGACCCGCCCGTGTTCGGCGGTCAATTGAGGGATGTCGGATGTCATAGACGCTCCTTTCGATGGCTTCCCCGGCGACGCCGTGCGAGCGCATTCCCCGAATAGCCATCCCATCAGAACAGGTGCAGTTGTTTGCGGTATACATCGGTGACCTCTTCAGGGTCATCGGTAATAACCACATACTCTTCGATCCAGGTCGGAGCGCGATTGAAACGCACCATATCGGCAATCTGACGCCGCATTCCCTGCCAGAATCCTCTGTCCCCTTCCGTATCGAACAGTATGATGGGGACGCGTTCCATGATGGAAAGCTTCATGTTGCATAAGGTGATCCCCAACTCTTCGAGTGACCCGAGTCCGCCCACATTGAAAATAGGAAAAGAGGCGATTTCGAACCATTTTTGTCGGCTGTGGCGGCACGTGGCCTGGAAAACCTGGCAGAAATCGACATCGGTGGTCATGGTCTGATCTGTGATATCCAGAAAATTGGCGCCCGACAGAATGTTGCGCCGGCGGGCCATGGTGTTGGCCTCTTCCATCACACCACTGCCGCCGCCAGTGACAATGCCGATCGTGTGCCCCCAGAATGCGACCAATGCGTCCATCAAGCGGCCCAGGCGCTCGCCGCCGCCGTCTGACAGCGGGAGGGTCGAGCCATAGAAAGCGAACAGCATGGATTTGTGGAAATCGGCCAGGCGGTCGATCGCCACAAAATAGCCCTTTCCATCACGCATGGTATGAACCATCAACCGTTGGTTCAACCCGCACACCCAAAAAACATCTACGCCGAACGCATGATATTCCTGCAGGCGCGAGTGATCTTCCTGGGACAAAAACGGTCCATGCTCACAAGAAGCTTCGTAGAAGTAAATTGATTTTATTTTGTTCTCCGCGACCAAGTTGATGATGTCGCGATGCTCCACCATATTTGGAAAGTACTTCAATACCAGAACAGATGCGTCCTGGTTGGCATCCACGCGAATGCGGGCGGTGGCATAGGCATGCGGGCAAAGGCTGCGCGTTGAAAAATCCTCGCGGGCAGTGGAACATTGGGCTTTGGAGACAGTGCATCCATTGCACGGCCCGTTGGCGTAAATACTGGCTGCCTTGATCCCGTCGGCGGGATGGATCAGCGCAAGGCCGCGATCGACATAATGACACGTGCGGCTGTTTTCTGCCTTCAACTGACGCTCTAATGTTTTAAGTTCGCTCAATGAATAGCCGACGTGATTGCGCGCGGCGGATTGGCGGCGATCCACCGCTTTTTCTTTGGGCGTCCCGTAAATGCGCGCACTGATCAATGGATTGACAATGGTGTGCCCGGTGCCGTTGATGATTTCAAGATAAATACGAATACCACGCGTTTTTATCGGATCGAGCACCGTGGCGGGCAAATTGCGGCCAAGCGAAAAACCACTTTGCAGCACCACGTAATGCTCATTGAGATACATCGAACACGTGGTGATTACCCCTTCTCCCGGGGGAATGATCAAGTGAGGAACACTTTTGGGCACCTGATAGCGATTCAGCATGTCACGACCATCCTCGCGCAGCAGAATCCGACCAAAAATCTCTTCGCCAATATCCGCCCGCAGAGTGCAGACCACACGGTGCGGCGCGATGACGATACTGCCGTCGCTGGATATGGCCGTCGAAGCCGGCAGCTTTATCGCAGAGCGTTCAATGGCGGCTATGACCTGCTCGGAAGAAAGCAGCGCCTCGGGATCGCAAAAGACAAGGCGGCCCACCGGCAATCCTTCATCGAAAAAACCGCGCAACTGATCGAGGAGCGGGTAACCGGGGATCACCGCCGAGGCAGTTTGCGTGAGAATCAGCAGATCGCCATCCAGGTGTGCCATGGCTGGCGGTTCGCAAGTGATTTGCACGCCCAGGCGGGCAATACGCGATCGCTCGCTGAAAACGATGTGTTGCGGGTCGGATTCGAGCCTCCGGATCATGTGGCGGGAAAGACCGAATGCGCTTTGAAACGTAATACTGTCCTTATTTTGCGAGACAATCCGCAATAGCCGGCCATCGTCGGACTGCAGCACGCCGCGATACGATCGGGTATCCCTTTGAATTTTTGTCATGCCCGCTCCTTAAAATTTTTAAAGCGCGATGCCGATAATTGTCACCGCATCGCGTCACTGCCTGGAAATTTCGCACCAGTATGCGGGAATGCATGCCTGAATTCAACGTTTTATTGATGGCATGTTTTTTGTAGAAGATTTGTAAAGGACTGTAGAAAACCCTTAAATACAAGTAAGAGGCTGAACAATGAAGTGTCCTAAATGCGGATATGTGAGCCATCCCAGAGATCATGCCTTTGCGCCCCCTACGGAATGCCCGGCGTGCGGTGTTATCTATTCCAAGATAGATGCCAAGATTGATGCCAAGATTGGTACCGGCAAATCTCCGGACATGCAGATCAGCCAAGGACCTCTTATCAAAAAGCCCAGTCCGGTACATGAGGATACCCTCAAAAATGCTCGTCGTCGCGTGGAAATGCGGCTGCATCAAAAATCCGGCGATCGTCTAAAGGAGAAACAACGCGAACAGACGCTGGCCTTGGCGCGCCGCTTGGTGTCCGAAGGCTTGCGACAGCGTCAGGAAGCGTGGCAACGTCGGCAGGCCGCTGAAAAAGCTGAAAAAGCTGTTCCTGAATCGCTGCCAACCTTTTTAGAAATCCAGACGCCCCCCTTGGAAACAGCGTCTGTTTCACCAAACGCCGCGACGACGCAGATCGACAGGTCACCTGATCTGCAGGCGGGCGCGTCGATGTCTGACGTGCCCGAAGCGCCATCCCTTGCAACACTCTCCGAGATTTCGGAAATAAACCAGCCCGAACCCGCCGGCATGGCCGCTGAATCCGGCCCCACGCCGGAAACCGATGAAACCCGTTCAGTACCAATGCGCAAGGCAGGTCAAGCTCATGTGCACCGACGACGGTCTCTCAACGGCCACGCCAGTGGGGTGTACACGGCCGTCGCCTGGCTGATTTTGACTGCCGGTCTGGTGGGGGCGGTCCTTTCATGGACAACGATCAGCGATGTCCAGGCCCAGTCGATCGAAGCTGCCGGAGGCGGCCTGAACCCCTGGCCGGTGGCGTTATTACTCGGGTTTGCCTATCTGGCCACAGGGGTTCTGGGTTTCGCTTTTTTCTGGGTAGCGTCGATGATCAACAATCAATTGGCCGATATCCGCCATCTGCTGCTGAGACCGGTGTGCCAGAAGGAAGATACCCCTCCGCCTGCGTCGGAGTGTTGAAAGGTCACCATAAAGTCATTTCAATGCGTGTGACCGCCCTCCACGATGTCCACGGAGAATCCCGCAAACTTCGAAGGTCAAACAGGCAGCGACTTTCCGACGGCTTAGTCCGAAGTATGCGTTCACATAACATTCCGTAATACTATTCCACCATCTTACCCGTCACCTCTCCCATACAGGTCCCTGAGGATGTCCCGGACGTACATGCCGCAATTCAGCAATGCGGTTGCACAGCATTGCTTTCATCACATCCAAGGTTATCTTGGGGTTCGAAAAATTTTTATTCAAGCTTAGCACAAGTGTGATAATATCGAGTTTTCCCGAGGGAGCGCGAGGGAGCGCACGAAAGCTTTTCAGATGCACTTAAGGCTGTCGAAATCACCCGGTTCCTGACGGGAAGGCTCCCTCTTGTTTGGGCTGCGTATCTCCGTTCCAATGGATACCAAAATTTCGGCCGTTTCCGTTTCGCGTCTCGACCGGCATTTTATTCGAAACGGAAAATTGGTGGGTTCGTAAAAGACTGTGTTTCACCGCAGAGCGCACAGAGCACATCGAAAAAACGATTTTAACCAAAAGTCGCTTCTTCTATCGGCTTAGTGTTTTCTGTGGCAAAGGTACTTTTTGACGACACATCAAGATTGCATCGCATGATTGCAGACGGTTAACCTCTCCTGCCGGTCACGACCGGAGGGCTTGATGACTAAACCGGTCACGGCCATTGGTGTATGTCTGGGCGCCTCAACGGTGTCCCTGGTTCAAATACGGGCGGACCGCACCGGCGCCAAAATAGAGCGGCCGGTCATTGTCCGGCACGTCGCCGTGCCCCATGACGGCAATCCCAAACAGACCCTGATCCGCGTTCTGCAGGATGTGGATTGGTCTTCCGTCGACACTATAGCGGCTACCGGACGCAAGTTCCGCGATTTTCTCAACATCGCCGCCATCCCTGAACCCGAAGCCATTGAATTCGCGTACCGCCATACACGGCCCGCCAAGGGCTGCCCGGCGATCGTTTCGGCCGGCGGCGAAACGTTCATGGTCTATATGCTCAACCCGACAGGCAGCATTGCCAACGTGATCACCGGCAACAAATGCGCCGCCGGCACGGGCGAGTTTTTTCTACAGCAACTGCGGCGCATGGATGTCTCCCTGGAGACGGCCGGCCAGTGGGCCGAGCAGACCGAACCCTATCATGTATCCGGCCGCTGTTCGGTTTTCTGCAAATCGGACTGCACGCATGCCACCAACAAGGGCATCCCCAAGGCACGCGTGACCGCCGGCCTGGGCCAGATGATGGCCAACAAGATTTTGGAGTTGCTGAAAAAAGTAGAACGCCGCAATCTGATGCTAGTCGGCGGCACCGCCCGCAACCAGATGATGGTGCGCTACCTGCGCCAAGCCATTCCAGGATTGATCATCCCTGATGAAGCGCCCTACTTCGAGGCTCTTGGAGCAGCCTTGTGGGCCATGGACAATCCTCCCCACCCGTTTCCGGGCATAGAGCGGCTTTTTGTGGCGCAGCGCAACCGATTCGATGTGCTAGCACCCCTGCGGCAATTCGAAGACCAGGTCACCTTCAAGAGTATGCGCCGCGATACCGTTTGCGAGGCAGATGTCTGCCTGCTCGGGCTGGACGTGGGCTCGACCACCACCAAGGCGGTTTTGATCCGCCAGAAGGACAATGCCCTGCTGGCCTCCATCTACCTGCGCACCAACGGCGACCCGGTGGGTGCCTCGCGCCAATGCTACCGTGCCATACTCGAACAGATGCGCAGCCAGGTCGACCCCGCGCGAGTGACCATCGTCGGTCTGGGCGTTTGCGGGTCGGGACGCCAGATCGCGGGCCTGCATGCCTTGACCGAGGGGGTGATCAACGAGATCATCGCGCACGCCACGGCGTCGGTCTACTTCGACCCGGATGTGGACACGATTTTCGAAATCGGCGGCCAAGATGCCAAATACACCTACATCACCAACGGGGTGCCGTCCGACTACGCCATGAACGAAGCCTGCTCGGCCGGAACCGGTTCGTTCCTGGAAGAATCAGCCCTGGAAACCCTCGGGGTGCCAATGGAAAACATCGCCTCCGTAGCGCTGGCCGCCCAACGGCCCCCCAATTTCAACGACCAGTGCGCCGCCTTTATTTCGTCGGACATCAAAAATGCCATCCATGACGGGGCCGCCCACGCGGATATCCTGGCTGGCCTGGTCTATTCGATATGCATGAATTACAACAACCGGGTCAAAGGCAACCGTCCGATGGGCCGTAAAATTTTCATGCAGGGCGGGGTCTGCTACAACGCGGCTGTGCCGCTGGCCATGGCGGCGTTGACCGGCAAACCGATCATCGTGCCGCCCGAACCCGGACTGATGGGTGCCTTCGGCGCGGCCCTGGAGGTGCAAAAACGCCTGGCCAATGGTTTGATGCAGCCCGGCCATTTCGATTTGGCCATTCTGGCCGACCGCGAAACGGCCTACGGCCAATCGTTTATCTGCAAAGGCGGCGCCGAAAAATGCGACCGCCGCTGCCTGATTGCGCGCATCACCATTGAAGGCGAGGTCTATCCCTTCGGCGGGGCCTGCAATCGTTATGACAATCTGCGCCGCAACCAGCGTTTCGATATTGCCAAACTTGACTTGGTGCGCGTGCGCCAGCAGTTGATCTTCGGCAAATACGCGCCGCCGGCCCTCGATCCGGCCAGCCCGCGGTACCGCGGCCGCGTGGGGCTGAACCGCAGTTTCCTGGTGCACACGTATTTTCCCCTGTATGCCCACTTTTTCAGCAACTTGGGATATGCGCCGGTGTTGCCGCAAGAAGCCGACCCTGCGGGCATCGATCAGCGCAATGCCCCTTTTTGCTACCCGGCCGAACTGGCGCACGGTTTCTTCCATAACCTTATCTCCAAAGAGGATGCGCCGGAACTGCTTTTCCTGCCCCATTTCAAGGCGGTGCCCGCCCTCAACGGCGACCACAACGCGCAGGTGTGTCCACTGGTTCAGGGAGAGACGTTTTATCTGCAGTCCACCTTCAGGTCCCGCTTAAAGGCGCTCGATCAAAAGGGCACACGCATTTTCACCCCCATGATCGACCTGGCCGATGGGCTGGACGGGGCCCGTCAGCCACTGGTGGATACTGCCCTGCAACTGGGGTTCAGCCGAAAAAGCGCCCAAGAAGCCTTTGCCCGCGCCGAGGCGGTCATGCAAGCCTGCCTGGACGAAATGCGGGCCATCGGTGCACAGACCCTGGCCGAGTTGGAAAAAGACCCGCAAAAAATCGGCGTGGTTCTGTTTGCCCGTCCGTACAATGGGTTTGTGGAAGAGGCCCACAAAGGCATCCCCCATAAATTCGCGTCGCGCGGCATTCTTGTCATCCCATTGGATTTTCTCGACCTCTCCAAACAACGCGCCAAACGCCATATGTATTGGGGCATGGGGCAACGCATCATTGCGGCAGCCCGCAAGGTCAAGCCCCATCCCCAACTCTTCGCCACCTACATCACCAACTTTTCCTGCGGCCCGGACTCGTTCCTGATCGGCTATTTCAGGGATCTGATGGGGCGCAAGCCTTCTTTGACGCTTGAACTGGACAGCCACACCGCCGATGCCGGCCTGGAGACCCGTATTGAGGCTTTTCTGGACATCGTGCAATCGTATCGCCAATTGGGGGATAAAATCCGGATCGAACCGGGTCCGGGCGGCTACCAGCCTGCCCGAACGGTCGTCAGCGACGGTCTGTTTTCGGTGGTTGATTCCCAGGGCCGCACCCTGCCCTACACAGACCCCCGCGTCACATTGCTTTTTCCGGCCATGGGCGAACTGGCCGTCCGCATCATGGCCGCGGTTTTCGAAAATGCGGGCTTCCATGCATACGCCCACGAGCCCAGCAATGAAGCCATTCTCAAGCTGGGCCGCGGCAACACGTCCTGCAAAGAGTGCCTGCCGCTGATTCTCACCACAGGCACGCTGCTCAACTATGTCCATCATCATAAGCGGCCCGACGAAGTGGTGATCTACTTTATGCCGACCGGTTCGGGTCCCTGCCGCTTCGGGCAATACTACATCTTTATGGAAGACCTGGTGCGCAAACTCCGGATTCCGAATGTGGCCATGTTCTCGCTGTCTTCGGACAATGGGTATGACGGCCTGCCCACGGGCCTGCATCGCCGGGGCTGGTGGGGCATACTGCTTTCCGATATCCTCGAAGACATTCGATCGATGCTGCTGGCCAATGCCGCAGACCGCGAAAGCGCCCTTGATCTGTTTAATGCAAGGTTTCAATCGGTACTGGACACCCTGCGGACCGGTGGTCTCGCGCAACTGGAAGAGACATTGACCGCTTTTGCGGATGTTTTAGCAGCCATCCCTCTTAAGCGCCCGGTCGAGAAGGTGCCGGTCATCTCCTTGATGGGAGAAATATTTGTCCGGCGTGACGGTCTTTCGCGGCAGTACTTGACCGAGCAGTTGGCCGAAAAAGGATTTGCCACGATGTGCGCGCCGGTCGCCGAATGGATACTGTATTCCGACTACACCTTCACCAAGGGGCTGAACGGCCACGAACGACCGGGATGGCGTGGCATGATCGGGGCGCGCATCAAATATTTCTTCATGCGCCGGGACGAACGCCGCATCAAAAAAATCCTGGCGCGCTCCGGATTGGTGCATGCCGGGATGCTCGATATCGAAGAGGTGATCGATGCAGCCCGGCCCTATATTTCTCCGCACCTGGGCGGCGAAGCGATCCTGACCGTCGGCAGTTCCTTGAAAGAGGTCGTTTCGCATGCCTGCGGCGTCATTGCCATTGGTCCGTTCGGCTGCATGCCCAACCGCCTGGCGGAATCGATTTTGAACGAAGTCATGCAGAGCGAAAACAAACTGGCCAGCGAACCTGGCAATGAAAGCTTGCGCAGCGTGTTGAGCGATGTACACGACTTACCCTTCCTGGCCATCGAAAGTGACGGGTCGCCTTTTCCACAACTGATCCATGCCAAGTTGGAAGCCTTCTGCCTGCGGGCCGAGCGCATGCATACGCGAATGACAGCAGGGCGGCCGCTGCATTGAGTCTGAACGGGGTTGGGCCACGCTTTGGATGCATGAACAACAGGTCTAACTCACTATCGCCCGCGAGGAGAAAAAATGCGGATGCGCAAGGCCGTTTACGCGCTCAATGCAATACTGCTGTTGTCGACCACTTCAGAAAGGAATGAAAATGCAACGCGACCAAAGCGCAGGCCTCACGCAAGCCATCCGGATATCCACGGGTAAACACTGGGTTCCCTATGCCGCACCCTTTGCGATTTTCATTGCCCTCACCGCCGCAGGTACCTATTTTCCCCAGTCTGCGCACCTGTTTTATATTGGTAAGACGATTGCCGTCGGCGCACTGCTGTTCTGGTGGTGGCCGGTTTATGCGCGGGACATTGCCCCGGGATTATCAACGGCTGGCTATCTTACGGCCATCGCCGCCGGCCTGATCGTCCTGTTTTTCTGGATCGGACTCGAGCCCTATACACCCAAGATAGGTGAGCCCAAAGGGTTCGATCCGCATGCTTTCGGATGGTCCGGCGGCGCGGTGCTCGCACTGATTGCCGTGCGGATTGTGGGCGCAGCTATCATCGTACCGATTATGGAAGAGTTGTTTTGGCGCTCGTTCATCTTGCGTTACGCGATCCATCCCAATTTCCGCGATGTGGCGCTGGGCACCTTTACCTGGTTTTCCTTTTCAACCGTTGTCATCCTGTTTGGCCTGGAACATCATCAGATCATCGAGGGCATGCTCGCGGGCGTTGTCTATGCGCTCCTTGTCATTAAGCAAAAAAGTCTCAAAGGCGCCATTCTGGCTCACGGTGTAACCAACCTGGGCTTGGGCATTTACGTGATCGCCACCGAGAGTTGGCGGTTTTGGTAGTTGCTAACATCCACTTTGCCCCTGGACTATGCCGACGGCAATGCTCCGCCCGTTCCCGGAACCGGGCACGCTGCTCCTGTCGGAACGGGACTGCTGGGTTTGGTGGCGGTTAACCGCAAGTGGTTCCGTAAAAAGGGATAATACCCTACGCTTTCAACACGACCTGCGAGAAGCCCCGGTATCCGGGGCTTTTTTGCGTAAAATCAGTTAAGCCCATGTTTTTTAAGCAAATCATGCAATGTTGGCCGACTGATTTCGATCAATTTGGCGGCCTGACTGATGTTGTTGCCGGTGAGCAGCAGAGCCTGCCGGATGCAGCGGCTTTCGGCCTGCTCGCGCGCCTGTTGAAGCGTCATGAACTTGTTGACAGAGGGTTCCAGGTGGGCCGCGGTTGTCTCCAGGTCGAGATGCGCAGGCGTTATGATCTGCCCCTCGGCAACGGAAAGCGCCCGACGAATGCAATTGAGGAGTTCGCGAACATTGCCGGGCCAATCGTAAGCAGAGAGCGTCGCCAGTGCGGCCGGCGAAAAGCAGGGGCGGCCCAGCTTCAACGCCAACGCTTCGGTATGTAGAAAATGTTGGGCGAGCACCACGATATCTTCGGGGCGCTCTTTCAGAGAAGGCATCCGGACTGGCACGACGTTAAAACGGTAGAAAAGGTCCTCCCTGAAACGTCCCTCTCGTACGGCTTGCTGCAGGTCGGCATTCGTGGCGGCTACGATGCGGATATTCAGGGCAATGGTTTTTTCACCCCCCACCCGGTCGATCGTGCCCTCTTGCAGGCAGCGGAGCAGCTTTACCTGCATGGAGAGCGGCAACTCACCGAGTTTATCCAAAAAAACAGTGCCTCCATCACCTTGTTCGAGTTTTCCGGTTTTTCTGCCTACGGCACCTGTAAACGCGCCCTTTTCATGACCGAACAATTCACTTTCGAGCAGATTTTCGGGGATAGCGCCGCAATCGATGATGACCAGGGGTTTTCCGCAACGAGAGCTCAGACAGTGGATGGCATGCGCTGCCATTTCCTTGCCCGTGCCTGATGCGCCGGTAATCAGAACCGGGTAGTCATTGGTGCTGACCTTGCGAAGGGTCGCAAACAGATCGCGCATGGCGGTTGAAACCCCAATCATGCCATGCAGCGACATCGCCTGGTCGGCTTGATTCTGAAGGCGACGGTTGCTCGTTTCCAGCGCTTGCATACGGAAGCTGCGATTCAGAATAATTTGCAAAATTCTCAAGTCTATAGGTTTCGTACAAAAATCAACGGCACCCATCGATACCGCTTTCACGGCAATATCCTGTTCCGCGTGGCCGGTGATCACGACCACGCGCGTCATGGGACTCAGCCCGGGAAGCTCCTCGAGCAGCTTCAAACCTTCCACAGGGTTATCCGGCGAAGGGGGCAGGCCAAGATCGAGCGTTGCCACCGGGAATGCTCCCGAAATGAGCATTGCCCGCGCTTTGCGCGGGTCGTCGGAAACGGTAATCTCGTAATGATCGGCCAAGGACCATTTGAGCTGCTTGGCCAACATGGCTTCATCTTCGATGATCAGTAAGCGTTCCTTACCCACTCGCCGCGCTCCAGTTCGTTTTTCACTGCACTGATAAGGATTTAGACCTTTTTCATAGTCCTCCACGCAATAAACGCGTTCCGATGAAAACGGTCATCGTGGGTAGTCAACAGCATGTCTCCATTTGGTACTGAACACACCGGCGAAGACCGGTTTAGGAATGATACCCTTTTTTAACAGCGAATTCGCGCGGGTGTCAACAAAAGCCATGTTTCAGGGCAGGGTAACCGCCACCCTCCGGTCCGCACATAGGAAACTGCTTTTCGAACCACCCACCCGGATCACCGGGGTCTTACGTCACCTCATGCCCGTATCTCACTTGACCGAAGTGGATAACCAGATTCCTGAAATTGCTGCTATGAAAGCCTTGCATTCTTGTGCTAAAAAGAACTGTTTTGCTTCGTTTCATTTAATGCAAGGCCAAAACCGCAGAGATATGAGTATGTCTACATTGCGCACAAGCTATATCGGGAATACGTATTACAAAATCCTGCAAAACCATCTGCTCCTCCCAATTCAGAGAATTGGCCTGACCCCCGATCAATTGACGATGATCGGTGTGGCTCTGGCCGTTCTGGTGCCGTTTGGATTCATGTTGCACCCAGCCCTTGGCTGTCTATTCATAATGACTTCCGGTTTGGCGGATTCCCTGGATGGCCTGATGGCCCGCTGCCAACAACGCAGCTCGACTTTCGGAGCCTTTCTGGATTCCACCATCGACCGGGTATCGGACTTTTTTTATTTGAGCGGATTCTGGCTGCTGCTTTGGTCTCATCCCCAGAGGTTGTCCGCGACTTTGCTGATGTTGGCGGCATTGCTGCTGACACTGATGATCAGTTATGTAAAGGCCAGAGCCGAGAGCCTTGGCGCGGCTTGCCAGGTCGGCCTGATGGACAGGGCGGCACGCGTGGCGTATCTCATTGCGTGGGCATTTCTGATCGCCGTCATCCCCGGAACCTTTGCGATATGGATTGGTTTCCTTATCTATATCATCCTGGCTGTCGCCACCGTTGTACATCGCATCATCCATGTCCGACAACAATTGCTGCCATCTCACCGATCGACGCTTTAGCAGTTGCAATTCAGCTGATGTGTTCAATATTATCTAAGTGCGTTCAGCACGTACCATCCGACACGTGCCGCTTCAGGCAGTTCCGCAAGCCTTATAAGATGAACCCCAGGTTGAAGGAGATGCCCAACCGATGCCCAATATCAAAATCGCCATCGTTGGCGTAGGCAACTGCGCCAGCGCATTGACTCAGGGCCTTCATTACTACAAGGATAAATCACCCGAAAAAGCCATTGGCCTGATGCACTGGGAGATCGGCGGCTATCACCCCCATGACATTGAAGTTGTGGCGGCCTATGACATCGATCAACGCAAAGTGGGGAAAAAGTTGAGTGAAGCCATTTTCGCCAAGCCCAATTGTACAACCACTTTCTGCCCGAATTTGCCCGAATCCAATGTCATTGTCCAAATGGGCCGGGTCATGGACGGCATTTCGGAGCATATGCGGGATTTCGACACGCACCGCACGTTCGTCCAATCCGACCACCCGGAACCCGAGGCACGGACCATTATCGAGCGATTGAAAGAATGCGGCGCACAGGTACTGCTCAATTACCTGCCAGTCGGATCAGAGCTGGCCAGTCGGTTTTATGCCGAATGCGCGCTGGAGGCTGGCCTGGCTTTCATCAACAACATTCCGGTGTTTATTGCCAGTGATCCGCGGTGGGCCAGCCGTTTTGCAGAAAAAGGCATCCCTGTGATCGGCGACGATATCAAATCCCAATTGGGCGCGACGATCACCCATCGGGTGCTGACCGACCTATTTAAAAAAAGGGGCGTCAAACTCGAGCGGACCTATCAGCTCAACACGGGCGGCAACACCGATTTTCTCAACATGCTCAATCGCAATCGGTTGTCTTCCAAAAAAAAATCGAAAACCGAAGCTGTTCAATCGGTCATGGCCCATCCCTTAGACAGCGACAATATCCATATCGGTCCCAGCGACTATGTGCCCTGGCAAAATGACAACAAGGTGTGTTTCATCCGCATGGAAGGTCGTTTGTTCGGAGATGTGCCCATGAACCTGGAACTGCGCCTGTCCGTTGAAGACTCACCCAACTCGGCCGGCGTGGCCATCGATGCCATCCGCTGCGCCAAACTGGCCTTGGACCGGGGCGTGGGCGGCGCCCTCGAAGGCCCGTCCGCCTATTTCTGCAAACACCCGCCAAAGCAGTTCGATGATGATGAAGCCTACCATATGATTGAGGAATTCGTTAAGACACGGGTTGTTTGATCGTTCTCACTTGGGTCGCCGTCCTATTGCGAAATTGATCACCACGTCGCTTTTAGCGCCGCTGGCAAGACTCAACTTGGATTGATCGAACGAGACCCGGGCGGTCAGATTACCCGAACTCTGCAGTTTGTCGAGCGGCACTTTCTCTGTATAGAGGGTGCGGGTGTGTTCCATAATGCCTTCGGCGCCCAAAACTGAAATCTGGCTGGGCACCACCGTCGCGCTTTCCAGAATCAGTCCCTCCGGCAAAGCGCCGACCCAATCGATTTGGACAGGCACCTCCTTCAACACGGGCTTATCAAGGCTCACATCGACATCAGGCGGTTCAATACGATTCAGCCGCAAACCCGGCGGTAAAACGATGTTGCCGGCCGAAAGAATGAATGTATTCTGACCGTTAACCGCTTTGCTCAGATCCAGTTTGGCCTTCACCTGATCCGTGCGCAGGGAACTGATCAGGGCACTGGAGCCGCTCAGGTGCAGGCGCACGGTGTTTATCGAGGTGGAAACAATCTGCATATGAGGATCACGGTTCATATATTCCAAGGGGACCTCGAGGCTGGTCAAAGTTTCCATTCCTTTGGCGATGCTGAACCAAACTGCGATCATGCACAGCACACAGGCAACAGCGGCCGTCAAGAATTCCCTGCGCGCCGGCCGCGGGTCTTTGTTGTCGCGGCAGGTCATGCCCAGATGGTTGTCGAGGATTTTTTCGAGGGACAGATTGTCGTGAATCGCATCGAAAGAATTGCCTTTAACTGTGACGACCTGTCCCCTCTCTTCGGAAACGACGATCACCAGGGCATCTGTTTTTTCAGCCAGACCCGCGGCTGCGCGATGCCGCGTACCGTAATATTGGGGCAGATCATCACGCATGCTGAGCGGTAAAATGCCGGCCACACGGGTAATCCGGTTGTCCTTGATAATTGCTGCACCATCGTGCACCGGATTGCCATTGTAGAAAATCGAAACCAGCATCTCCTTGGAAACCAGTCCATCCCAGCGGACCCCCCCTTGGATGGTCTCATCCAGGTTTTCCTTCCCGAGAAGGACGATCAATGCCCCAATGCGATTGCGGGCCAAATCATACACCGCCTCGATGATGGCGTCGGTGGGGGTACGCTTGCCTTTCTGGGGAAACTCCCACAGCAGGGTACGCAAGTTTTTGGCCTGTAAAACGTTGCGGATTTCATTGCGAAAAACAATGACGATGATCAGAGCCGCACCGGCAATGATGCCCTGCATGGCCCAACTGGTGACGATCAGGCCCAGTGCAACGGCGATGCGCTGAAACAACCACAGCAGCCCAATGCCGGCCAACACGCGGATCACGTTGGTGCCGCGGAATAATACCCACAAGCGGAACAGGATATAACTGTTCAGGAGAATGTCGATGACATCTTGCCACCGGATGGTCGATAGAAATAAAAGCATAGGGTCATCTCAGTGCAGTCAGGCAGGCCATCGTCAATAGCCCATTAAGTTGCGGTAAATCCTCGATACGTTTCATTTGGTGATTCATCAAAATCCATAAATAGGATATAGATGCGCGACAGGGCTTGAATCTGAGCATGCATTTGAAGATCACTGATGTAAAAAATCGACTACCCACGTTAATCGGTTACACTGAATCGCAACGTCTTGATCATTTGATTGCGTGCATCCCAAACCTCCACCCGCCAGGGACCTTTGTCGTCCTCGCGCAACTGGACGCTGCTATAAGTTGACCATTTGGGCGGTTTGAGGGTCAAGCGCTTCACCGTGACCAGTTCATCGCGCCGATACCATTTGTGTTCCACAAATGTGGTATCGGACACGTCGTCGAAGGACGTGTAGCAGGAAATTTTGACCGCCCTGATGGAAAAAGCCACGGAGATATATTTGGGTTCATACCCCGTGATGGATTCGCACATGACCGCGCGCACCAGTTTGCATGCGCGCGCCTCTTCCTCCGGGGGTTCATCCGCGCGGCCATATGCGGTCAAAGCGATCACCAATAATAGTGCCACTGCGTATCGTGCCGTTTGCATCATGCTCTATTACTAACCAAAACTTCGATTTTTGAAAAGGAGAATTAAGCCGGTCGGATTTTAAATAGATGCCATCACGACCTGCGCAGCAAGTCGGACAAGGTTTTTTCGGTGATATCCTCCTTGTCGATCCGACGTTCTTGCAGCATCTGAACGGTGCTCTTATCGACCACCCATCCAAATCCGAGTTCGTCGAAATAAATGATCTCTTTCGGGGTCATCTGGAGTGAACCTTTTTGAGAATGATCGTTCTTCAATGATGTATTCAGCTTGCACCCTATTATCGCCAATACGGAAAGGATCTTTAATTTTTTTCCTTGTCGCGCCGGTCACGATTGGCGTTCACGCCGTATCTCACTTGACCGAAGTGGATAACCAGATTTTCCTTTTGCGCGCTGTCGCGACGCGTATCCGGCAACTCGCCACAAGATGTGACCCCACATCTAAATGCGGTCGCCCCTGAACGGCAACCACGGGCAACCACGTACCTGTTTGACAGGCGGATAAAGGATCCTTTAAAGTAGATCGATTCTGTCCGAAGGTCATCACACAATCTTCCAAGGAGAAACATGTGAACAAGGAAGCTACCGGGCAAAAGGCTACGGACCGACGGACGGTATGGGGGTGGGCCCTGTATGATTGGGCCAATTCCGCTTTTGCCACGACCGTCATGGCGGCATTCTTTCCAGTGTTCTTTAAGCAGCAATGGAATTGGGGGGTAGATGTCAACCTGGGCACGGCGCGACTGGGGCTGGGCAATGCCGCAGCCAGTCTGATCGTGGCGCTGATGGCACCTCTGCTGGGCGCCATTGCCGACCGTAGCGGACGGCGCAAGCGCTTCCTCATCGCTTTCTGCTATTTGGGCGTCTTGATGACCGCGACGCTCGCCTTGATTCCAAAGGGGCAATGGGCTCTGGCCCTGTTGGTGTATATTCTCGGCTATATCGGGTTTTCGGGTGCCAACATCTTTTATGATGCCCTTCTGCCCCAAGTGGCCCCCGCAGACCGGATTGACCAGATATCGAGCCTGGGATTCGCGATGGGGTATCTGGGCGGCGGACTGCTGCTGGTTCTCAATGTGATGATGGCGCTCAAGCCTGCTATGTTTGGCATCCCCGACGCCGCGATGGCTGTACGCCTGGCCTTTGCCAGCGTGGCGATCTGGTGGGGCGCTTTTGCCGCTTTCACTTTTATCTGGATCCCTGCTGATCCGGTCAGCGTCCGTCCGCCTGTGAGAAAACAGATCGCAGTGGGATGGCGCCAACTGCTCACCACATTTCGGAAGATCCGCCAACTGCGAACCGCATTTTTATTCCTGCTGGCATATTGGTGCTACATCGACGGCGTAGACACAATCATAAAGATGGCCGTCGATTTTGGCATGTCGTTGGGCTTCGACTTCAAAGACTTGATCGCCGCTTTGTTGATCACCCAGTTCATCGGTTTTCCCTCAGCCTTGCTTTTCGGCCACCTGGGCAAACATTGGGGCGTGCGTCGCTCTATCTACCTGGCATTATGTATTTATATGCTGGTAACCCTCTGGGGCGCCACAATGACCCATGTATACGAGTTTTACGTTCTGGCCGCGGTGATCGGCCTGGTGCAGGGCGGCATTCAGGCCTTGAGCCGTTCCTATTACGCGCGATTTATCCCACATCGTCAAAGTGCGGAGTTTTATGGTTTCTACAACATGCTCGGAAAATTCGCCGCCATTATCGGGCCGGCAATGATGGGTGTAACAGGCCTGTTTGCCAAACGGCTCTTGCTGCCGGCCTCCCCGTCCCCCGAACAGATCGAGGCCATTGGCAGGACCGCCACGCGGGCCAGTATACTGGCCGTGCTGCTGCTGTTCGCCGCCGGAGCCCTGCTGCTTTATTTTGTAGACGAAAAAAAGGGCAAAGCCGAAGCCGAACGAATGAACCAAACCGATACCGGGACTTAACCACCCGTTCCCCAGCCCCCTGCATTGCGGGCAGGTTGATCGGAATCGCCGGCTCCGTGGTCAGAGGACATACCTGATCACCAGAAATATCTGCCATCCAATCACCGCAGCAAATAAGGCGCTGAACAACGAGAGCAGATCGCGCATGCAAAGGTTCAAAAAGGGTATGAACGCATAATTGAGCATGACCACAATGAGTAGCGCGCCGGCCGTGAGCAGGTATTTGACTACAATAAACGAGAGCCGGCCTTTTTCAAGAAAGTAGGCCATCACGGGATTCAATTCCACCGCCCCGTGATCCAGCAGGAAAAGCGTCAACACGGCATCCGTGATACTGAGTACCAGAATCAGGACAAAAGGTGCCAGCATCGCGTTGCCATACCGATCCAACAAGATGATGCGGCGCCGGTCGGAATCGCGCCGCACGTTGCTGCGCCGGCCGTGGCCAAGAAACGCCCGTATACCGGGCAATCGCTGCCGGCGTCGATCCGCGCCGCCGCGACGCATGGTTGTGTCCGTTTGGTCCATGTGACGAAATTGACCATTCCTGCATTTTTTGCAAGGGGCAGCCGATCAAACAGAATTGACCGCAGCTAAACTTTTTCAGCGAACTGGCGATAAAGAGCAAGGGGCTATGTTTAGGTGCGGGAGGGTTTTCTGCTACCATTCGTTTAAAAGGAACTGCACTGATCATGGATGAAAAAGCGGTGGTCCTGGATACTGAAGCGCAAAAGTTATTCGAACAATTCGGCGGCCTGCAAGCCTTTCAAAAAGGCGCCCCAAGTGTCGAGCGCCTGGCCAACAGCCTGTTGGAAGAACAGAAGCGCCATGATGCTGTCCGCATTCTCATGGTTCAAGCCACCTGGCTGCTCAGCCGCTACCTGGCCGACGAGCGCCTTTGCGCCATGGATGCCCAGACAACAAGAGTGCCCGCCTATTTAAACGATATTTTGACCAAACTCGCCAAAACGCCTGGCTCCCTGGGATGCATGATGATTCGTTATCGTGGGAATTCAGGCAACCCTGAAATACTGGACAAATTCGACTATGAGGTGGTTTTCGGCCACACCTGCGTGGACAGCGGCATCGTTCCCAAGATGGTCCGCCGCAATGGTGGCAAATGGGCAAAGTTGCCGGACCAGCTGCTCAAAGCATACATGGCTTTGTCCGACTATGGGGTCAATAACATCTTCGTCCGCTTGCCCTGCCCCTCCTCCAACGATTTGCCCAACATCCAGTTGTGCATGAAAATATTATCCGGTTTCCGCAGCGGCCGCCAAAGCGGCGGCCCGATTCAGATTCAAAATGCATCGGGGCAAATAACCGTTCCAGTCATCAAGGATGAACATTTGTTCCCTGATCCCAACCTGACCCTGATGGGCGGTCTGAACCGCTTCAGCGCCAAAGCCATGGAAACACTGGTTGACAAGATCGATCAGTGGCTGAGACAACAAAACACCGCGGACACGAAGATCAGCCAGTATGCCGGAATCTACAATGCCGCACTTGAGTTTCCCAAAATCCGCGCCAAGGTCCAGCAGCCGCCGGTCGAGATGAACAATATCAAATGGTTGCTCAACAAAAACGAAAACCAGGTCGTTTCCCCTGAAAAAGCGCATGTGGCCAAACTGGTGTTGGATATCGCAGGGAAATCCCCCCATCAGGTGGCCAAAATGATCCAGAGCGTCTATGGCGATGATTATGCCAAGGCCACCAAAAGCATTTTGGGCGAACGGCTGCATCTGTCATCCGACCTGCTCGAGGCGGCCCAGCGGCAGACCCATGAACCGGCTTTGTCCAAGGAAGTTCTGGGCAACCTGCAGATGCGCCTCGATCAGGTCAAAGATCATGTCATGGACGATATCCACGTGATCGCCGACACGGGCGCCGAGCGCCTGCAAGGCAAAACCCCGCCGCGGGAAGCCGTTCATAAAGATATCTACAACATGGTCTCTTTTTACAAGGGACGCTCGGCCACCCGCAAAAAAATGGTGGGCATGGTCTGCCGATCGATCGTTTTCAGCGATCATGACTACGCGATCCTGGCCAAAGATTTTCGCATTTCACTGCAGGATGCCCAGGCCCTGGTGAAGAAGCTGAAAAACTGTTTCAACGAGGAGGGACGCTTCAAAAAAAGCGCTTTTTCAGAAGCCGTGCCGCATTTTCAACGCTATGAGCAAAAAATCTTCCATTTTCTATGGCACCATATGAAAGATGTGGTGCAACCCCCGGACCGCGCGGCGTTCCTTAATGCGCTGCAAGCTTTGACCACCCAAATGGATCAACCCAAGAAAGCTTTCAAAATCCTGCTTGAAGACTTTTGCAGCGAGCCGGAAACCATTCAGTTTTCAGACAACAAGGCAATCATGCTGGCCAATCTGATCGTGCATCGGAACAAGCTCATGACCGATTACGATATCACGCCCGAAGACATTGTGCTTACCCGCCACAACTTCGATCCGATGGTCGTGCAGTATGCCGCCTGGCGTATCGAGCAGGACCACGAAGCCTTTTCCACCAAAGTGCAAACGATCCACAACCAATTGGCTGAAGCGCTAAAATTGGGGCATACAGTCGCTCAGCGAATACCCGCAGCCATTTTGCTCAACCTGGAACGCGAACTTTACATCTTCCTTTCTTTGGTGGAATGCGACACGAGCAAAACGATATTACAATCGGCGGTGGCCGAATATGGGGATCCCGACGCAGACCTGTACCACAGCAAAGAGAGCGAAAACTGCCTGGGCCCGCTGCTGCAGAACCTGCGCGTGAGCTTGCGCGGCATTGGCAGCATCGGCGGCATGGCCGATATTTCCCTGCTGGAAAACGTCAAAACCCATGAAGAAACGTTTGGACGTCTCAAAAACGATCGCCATTACCGTGCCCAGGTGCGCCTGTTGACCGAGTGGGTCGATGAAGCCATCAAGCTGATCAAGTTCCGGGTATGATAGAAATCGCCTTTGTGTTGTTTGAGGCTACTGGGATGCCCCTGTCCCCTCACGGCCCCGGCGTTCTTCCATGCGTGCCTTCAAATTTGGGAAGCGGTTCAAATCGGTGTGCGGCAAAAACAGCGCCGCGATGTAATTATCCATATAGGAGGGTGTCTCGGATAACTCGAAGTTGGTCATCATGTTGGTCACACCGACCACCTCCTGGCGCACGCTATTGGTCAGGGCGCTCATGCGAGCGCCCAGCAATGAACTGTTGCCCGCGTAAATCACTTTTTCCGGGGGCACTTCGGGTAACAGACCGATGATCATGGCGCGATCCAGGTCGACGAAACTGCCGAAACCGCCGGCCAGTATGATCTGCTCCACATCATCGATCCCCATGCCCACTTCCTTGAGCAGCGTCACGCAGCCGCTGTAGATGGCGCCCTTGGCCCGGATCAGGTTTTCAATATCAATCTCGTTGATGGTAATATCGCGATCAATCTGGGTGGTATCGCGGTAGGCCAGCACATATTCGTAGATATTATCTTTTCCGCGGATGCGTTCGGTTTTCAGATTGCGGTCAAACTTGCCCTGGTGGTCGATTACACCGCTTTCAAACAGTGTGGCGACAATAACGATCAGGGCGGAGCCGCAGATGCCCTTGGGGCGTACGTTGCCAATGGTGGTGATCATCGGCTCCAACGTTTCCGGGTTGATGGAAAAATCCTCGATGGCGCCTCGGGCAGCGCGCATGCCGAACTGGATGCCGCCCCCTTCGAATGCCGGCCCGGCGCTGCACGCCGCGCAGGCCATCCAGTCCTTGTTGCCGATGACCACTTCGGCATTGGTGCCGATATCCATGAAGAGGGTCAGTTTATCTGTCCGGTACATGCCCGAGCCCATGACCCCGGCCACGATGTCACCACCCACGTAGCTGGACACCTGGGGATAGACCAGGGCAGTCACATGCGAATCCAGGGCAAATCCCAAATCGGTGGCCCGGATGGGCGGATAGATGCTGGCCGTGGGTACGTATGGCGAACGGCGGATATAGCGCGGTTCGACCGATAGCAACAGCTGCGTCATGGTGGTATTGCCCGCCAGCGTGATCAGCGATATATCCTCACGGTTCACCTTGGACCTTTTCAGGATCGCTTCGATGACCTGGTTGGCAGTGCCGATGACCACCCGCTGCAATGTCTCGAGCCCATCCGGCTTTTCGGCATACATGATGCGCGTGATGACATCCTCGCCATAGCTGATTTGGGCGTTGAACTCGCCATGTTCCGCCAAAACCTTTCCGGATACCAGGTCCACCAGTTGCCCGTATACCGTCGTCGTGCCGATGTCCATGGCCACGCCATAATGGTGCGCGGTCGTGTCACCCGCCTGCACATTGATGATTTGGGTCTTGCCCGAGCTGCGTACCGGGCGGGCCAATGTCACGGTCACCTTAAAATCCTGCTCACGGAAAACCGTGGGAATTTTTCGAATGACCGGCAACTGCACTTCAACGCGATGCTCGTTATTTTCGATACGCAAATGGTTGACCAAACGCGAGACATCGGGCAGGTGATCTTGTGCATCCGGGGGCGTCAGTTCCAGGTACATCTTTTCGACGGCCGGCAGAAACAATCCCTGTTCTTTGAGTTCTTCCAGTCCGATCTGCTGGACGGTGGCCGTGCGGCGGGGTCCCCGGCGCTTCAACACGGAGGCATCGACGACCGATTCCACCGGCACGCGCACGGTCACATCGGAGTTGACAGCCGTTTTGCAAGCCAGACAGTACCCCTTGGCGCGATCATCGGCGCTGATCCGTTCGGAAGGCTCGCTATCGGTCTGTCCCGTTTCGATGATCACGCGACATTTGCCACATACCCCATCTCCGCCGCACGATGCATTGATGTGGACACCCGCAGCCATCGCGGCACGCAAAACGGTTTCGCCCTTGGGGACGTCGATGGCGATATTGCCTGGAAGAAAAGTAACTTGCACGTTGCTCATGGCGACTCCTTGTCTGTCGGCGTATCGGTATGTTCGAATGAGGCATTCCCACCGATTTGTCAGCCTGCTACCATACCCAATTTCTTCTCGGGTTAAAACCCAAATCAACGCAATGCCCAGCGCAATCGCATTTAAAAGAGCGTCCCGCAAGGCGGCGGCCCCACCAGGCGGATCTGGAACCCGATAGTCGCCTTCATAACTGAACGCCTGAATACTATTCCAAGTGGACAATGGCCATCCGGATGGTATAATTCGATTTTGGAAAAGCAAGACAAAAACGGAAGCCCTGGAGAAAATGACATCATGCAGTGGTCGCCCGAAGCAGAAGAAGCCATTCGAAAAGTTCCTTTTTTTGTGCGCAAACGCGTGCGCGCCCGGGTCGAAAGCGAGGCCTTACAGGATGGTAAAACGGTGATCTCCCTGGCCGATGTCATGGCCACCCAGAAACGTTATCTTTCAGGCATGGCTTCTGAAATAAAAGGGTATCAGCTTGATACGTGCTTCGGTCCGAGCGGTTGCCCCCACCGCATTCAACTTCCCGGACCCCCATTGGCAGAGAGACTCGAAAAGCTGCTCCAAGCGGAAAATCTTCTCGGGTTTTTGAAATCCAAGGGTATAGGCGATTTGAAATTTCACCATGAGTTTCGCATCACTTTGGCCGATTGCCCCAATGCCTGTTCGCAACCTCAGATCAAGGATATCGGCATCATCGCGGCCCTATTGCCCGGCAAGAGCCCAGCCGATTGCAGCGCCTGCGAAGCTTGCGTGGGCACCTGCCGTGAAGATGCCCTCCGGATCGATCCGAGCGTCCCCGCGCCGGTCATCGATGTGCAGCGTTGCGTCGCCTGCGGACAGTGCATCGCGGTTTGCCCCACGGGAACGATGATCGAAAGCGTTAAAGGCTATCGCATTCAACTCGGCGGCAAACTGGGGCGACATCCGCAACTCGCCCACGAACTTCCCGGCCTTTACGACGCGGACACCGTCCTTGACATTGTTGCGGCATGTCTCAATTTATACAAAATCAAAAACCGGCACGGTGAGCGCTTTGGCGTGTTGCTTGCGCAAGCCGATCTTACCCGAATGGCGGACACCTTCATCTCCCGCGCATTAAAGTGACACAGGAAAGACATTTATGGGCCAAAAACAGTGGTTTCGACTGCCGATCGATACGAGCGCATTTCAACGTTTCTTTCACCACGAAGTCACCGGCAGCCTGCCCTTGTTCTTGGCCACGGCCGTCGCCCTCATCTGGGCCAATCTCTCTTTTACGTCCTACGAACATATTTGGCATGCCGAATTGAGTGTGCGCATCGGCCCTTATGCCGTTACCAAGTCCCTGGCGCACTGGATCGATGAAGCCCTGATGGTGCTTTTCTTTTTTATTGTCGGCCTGGAGATCAAATACGAAATACTGGTAGGCGAACTGGCGTCGTTTAAAAAAGCCTTATTGCCGGTGGTGGCCGCGGTGGGCGGCATGGTAGTGCCGGCCGGATTTTATGTGTTCTTCAATTATGGGGAACCGACCTTGCGGGGCTGGGGCATCCCCATGGCCACGGACATTGCTTTTGCACTGGCGGTTCTGGCACTGTTGAGCCGACGTGTCCCCGTAGGTTTAAGGGTTTTCCTGTCCGCCCTGGCCATTGCCGACGACCTTGGCGCTGTCATGGTCATCGCCATTTTTTATACCCAGCAGATCGCATGGTACTATCTGCTGGCAGCGGCTGGATTTCTCGCTCTGATGTTAATCGCCAATCGCCTCTGGGTCCATAGTGTGCTGGTCTACGCGGTGCTGGGCCTCGGGGTGTGGGCCGCTTTCCTGGGATCGGGTGTGCATGCGACCGTGGCCGGCGTGCTGGTGGCCATGGTCATACCGGCACGCGGGCGGTACGCAACCTATATCTTCGTCGATAATGTGCAGCGCAACCTGGACCGCTTTCAATGCGAAGCGGATGACTGCGGCCATTCGATCCTGCTCAACAACCGGCATCTGGAGGCGGTCAGGTCAATCGAAGAAAGCTGTCTTGACGTCGAAACGCCGTTGCAGCGCATGGAAAACGGACTGCACGGCTGGGTGACTTACCTGATCATCCCTTTGTTTGCACTCGCCAACGCCGGCCTGTATCTCGGCGACATCAACCTTTCCGAAGCACTGGCCCATCCCATAACGCTGGGCGTGTTTGTCGGTCTATTTATCGGCAAACCTCTGGGGATCACCTTTTTTACGCTTGTGGCCGCCCGTTTGCTTAAAATCGACATGCCCCAGGGGGTGACCGCCCGCCATATCGTCGGCGCCGGCTGCCTGGCCGGCATCGGCTTTACCATGTCGCTCTTTATCAGCGGACTTTCATTTGCCGAACCCTACATGGCGGACCTTGCCAAGTTGGGCATACTGGGCGCATCCGCGCTGGCGGCCGTCGCAGGAATGCTTGTGCTTTTCCCAGGCCGCCCGGCCGCGACAACCCTCATTAAACATTCCTAAGCTTGTATTCGTGAGACCATGTGTTCAGGGTTTGCGCCAGCGGGTGCTGAATCCCCTTTTGTGAAGAATCTGAATACCCTGGTCCAGATGCAAACCGACCGAGACCACGCTGTGCGCGTCGTCACCGGGCACCACGGCAATGCCCATATAAAGGGCCTGCGCCAGAATAGGTTGACACAGGTAAGGTTCCATCGCCCCTTTTGCCAGGGCCGCCACGTTGTAATCCAGAATCAAATCCATTTCCCGGATCAATTCCAGATTACGCTTGATGCGCTTCTGGACCTCCGGCAGGATCAAATGACGTCGATAGTTCGGATCGAAGATCCGGATCAGATCGAAGTGGCCGACCACCAGTGGACAGAGCGCTTGGATCAGAGCGTACTGCCTGTCAAAATAAGCGCAATACAGGGCCTCGATGCCTCCGACCGCCGCGACCGCCTGCTGATACGCCTCGGCGCTGTAGTCAAAGGGGATATCGGCCACATGATGCACGCTGCCCAAGATGTAATCCGGCGCGTGCCGCGCAACCAACTGCTTCGCGAGATCGATCGCACCGGTCGTATCCTCGGTTTCGAAGCCGACCCGGATGTCCATTTGAGCGGCATACGCCGCCTGCAACCGACGCGCCTCGGCCATATAACGGTCGAACCGCTCGGCCATGGCGGCCGCCGTCAGCCCGGCCTGGCGCTCTTCCGGAAACAGAAAAGCGTCGGCGGCCGGCGGCATGTGCTCAGTCAGCCCCACCCAGACAAAACCCTGATCGATGTAAGCCCGCACCATCTCTTCCAAAGTGTTCTGGGCATGATTGCAGAATTCACCGCTATGGCCCCCATGTATCGAAACTCGTTCAATCGTCATCGCGCCTCGCGCTTTCTTTTATATAGTTTGGTTATCCACTTCGCTCAAGTGAGATACGGGCGTGGGGTAGGAAACCCCCGGTGATCCGGGTGGTGGTCCGCGCCACCATCCATTCGATCAAGTGAGGCTATAAGGCATGCTCCGGACGGGCCGCAAACTCGCTGCGCTCAAACAGTGCGGCCCAATGTCCTGCGCACACCTTATGCCTCACTAAATCTCACGGCTGACGTGGCGCGGACCACCCACCCGGATCACCTCCTCCGTGCCAATTCCGAAAGTGGTACCTTATCCAAAAGCATGCAGGTAAAAGTTTCCAACACGTGGAGGTGAGCATATCAAACCGACAGAATACCTCCCTTTACACTTTAAACTTTACACTTAACACTTCGCCGATAGTCACTGGAGCAAACTGCATAACCAAATTCCTTTATTATGGGATGTAGACAACCGCCAGCAGCTTCATAGCCATTCCAATACTATCGACAGTATCCGATTGCCATCCAGCGGTCCATCCGTATTTTTAGCCGCATCGACCGCTTGCCAGGAAGAATCTTCGCTGATATGGTTTTAGCAGGCACTCCGATGCATCCTCCTCATGAATGCTGTTTCAGGCCCACCCCGCGTTTTCACCATCGTAACAGAAATTCTCCACCTTTCGGCACGGTAATCCACCTTCGTGTAAACGCTGGTCTCTGCCCTGTGCGACATCCTGTTTCCCAGTGTGCCGTAACCCGCCACAACTCCCAAAAGAAAGGATCGTAAACATGCTCGACTTTCGCTTGACGTCCGAACAGGAGCATCTCCGCCAGGAAGCGCGGAACTTCGCTCTGCGCGAATTGTTACCGGTTGCCTGGTACTATGACGAGATCGATGCCACGCCCATACCGGTCATTCGCAAAGCCTACGATGCCGGTCTCATCAATCTGGACATACCGACCCGATATGGCGGCCGGGGGCTGGGACTCGTCGAAGCGACCCTTTGCACGGAAGAGATGGCTGCGGCCTGCTCCGGGTTGGCCACATCGCTTTTCGATAACTCATTGGGCATGGAGCCCTTGCTGATGTCCGTCAATGACGCCGCCAAGGAGAAATACCTTCCCAAAATTGCCAAAGAATTCAAAATGATCTGCTTTGCAACATCCGAACCCACCATGGGATCGGATGTTGCCGGCATGCGCTGCCAGGCCGACGAAGACGGCGGCGACTACATTCTCAACGGCACCAAGTACTGGATCACCAATGGGGCTATAGCCGATTATGCGTCTGTTTTCGCCACCGTGGACAGGAAAGCGAAACACGCCGGCATATGCGCCTTTCTGGTCGAAATGAACTGGCCGGGTGTGACCGTTGGCCGAACGATCCCCAAGATGGGCCAGCGCTGCTCGAATACAGTCGGAATCCATTTCGAAAATGTACGCGTGCCCAAAGAAAATGTGTTGGCTCCGCCCGGAGAGGGATTCGTGCTGGCCATGCGTACATTTGCCCGCACCCGTCCGACCATCGGCGCCTTCGGTGTGGGGGCGGCCCGCTCCGCCCTGGAGTACGCCCTCGATTATGCTAAAAAACGGCGCGCCTTCGGCATGGCCATCAGTACCTTTCAGGCGATTCAATTCAAATTGGCCGAGATGTTTCAAAAGGTGGAAACCGCCCGCCTGCTGACCTGGAAATCAGCCTGGGAGACCGATCAGGGCGTCGATGCCAATCTCAGCGCCTCCATTGCCAAGTTGTACGCCACCGAGGCCGCCCTGGAGGTCGTCAACGAAGCTTTGCAGGTATTTGCCGGATACGGCTATACGAAAATGTTTCCCGTAGAAAAAATTTTTCGCGATGTTCGCCTGCTGCGCATTTATGAAGGCACCAGCGAAATTCAGCGAGTGGTGTTGGCCAGCCACCTGCTCACCGAGTATCAACCCATTATGCCGCCCCTGGAAGATCTGCCTTTACACCGCGAATTCGATCCATTGGACCCGATGGCTGCCAAGGCAGGTCAAAATGTCTGGCGTTGCCGCATATGCGGTCACGTCCACTATGGCGATCACCCGCCGGATGTGTGCCCATACTGCTTTTTCCCCCCATCCGCGTTCAAACGCATCGAAACGCCGCCTACCGGGTCGTAAATGGGAAGGAAAGGGTAGCACTTCGTTTGAGAGTACGCTCGATATCGCATCAATATAAAGAATTCCCCCTATGGCGTCTTACCCGGGAGTTCATATTGTATGTTTCGACTATCGGTTTTTCTCCCGGCGGGTCTTTCCATTGTGTATCCACAATTAAAGTCACCATTAACCTACGCACAGGAGGGTGGTATTATGCGTTTAAAAAAACTATTACTTTGCACTTTGGCTGGGCTGCTTTGCTTGTCAATGACTTCATGCGCTGCTGTTGTGGCGGGCGGTGCGGGTGCAGCCGCAGCCTACACCTACATTTCGGGATGGCTGGGCCGGGACTATGACGCATCATTGGCGGATGCCTATCAGGCGTCGCTCGACGCATTGGAGAAAAATAAATTAAAGGTGGTAGAGAAGAATCGAGAGATGGCCTCCGCTACCATCAAAGCCGAATCTGCGGAGCAAACCTACTGGATCAAACTGGAATCCAAAGGTGAAAAACTGACCAATGTCGCGGTGCGTTCCGGTCTTATCGGCGATGAGTCGGCATCGAAAAAGCTACACCGCGATATCGAAGCCAACTTATAAGATAAGAGTTAATCGCACCAAAGGAGGAACTATGCAAGTCAAACAACGTGGAAGGTGGAAAATCGGGGCGATGGCTGCCTTGATGGTCGCTTTGCTGGCACTTGCCGGCTGCGCGTCCGTCGATAAAGGTGCAGCTCGCAAGAACATCGGCAGCGCGGAATCGGCTATCGCGCAGGCCGACACCAATCAAGCCAACCGGTACGCCCCCCTCGAATTGAAGGTGGCTCAGGAAAAACTGGCGCAGGCCAATATCGCTTTCGCCAATGAAGAGTACAAAAAAGCCGAGTATCTTTCCGAAGAGTCCTTGGTCAATGCCCAGTTAGCCTCCGCCAAATCCGAAACCGCCAGGACCCAAACCATGGTGCAGGCGTTGCGGGAAAGTATTTCCAGCCTTCGCCAGGAAATCGAGCACAACGATTCCATGCGATAAATGTAAAAGGAGGGTATCAATGAAACCAGTATCAACATTGGGCATTTTTGTGGCAGCCGGACTCATCGCGGTTGGCTGTGCCACCCCACAGTCCCAGGAACTCCAACAGGCCGAGTCATCCTACTCGCAGGCGCAAAACAATGAAACCATCAACAGACATGCGCCCGTTGCATTGCGCGAAGCCAAGCAGGACCTGGACAGGGCCAAAGCTGCTGATGAGGTGGAAGAACAGAAACACTTTGCCTATCTGGCGCAAAAGAAGATAGAACTCGCCCAGAATCAAGCGACTCAAGCCAACTCGCGGGAAGAAGTGGCCAACCTTCAGCAGCAACAAGATGAATTTTTGCTGGCGATGCGACGGCAACAGGCCGATCAGGCCCGCGCGGAAGCCGAACAAGCCCAGCAGCAACTGCAAACCTATCAGTCCCGCGAAAGAGAGCAGGAACTGACCCGTGCCCAGCAGGAAGCGCAAGAGGCCCAATCCGAGCTTCAGCAACTGCGCGAGCAAATGTCCGACATGGACGCGAAACAGACCGATCGAGGAACAGTGCTGACGCTCTCGGGGGTGGTCTTCGAGACGGATAAGGCTGAATTGAAATCCGGGGCTGAACGCAATCTTTCACAGTTGGCCGATTATCTACGCGAAAATCCGGACAGGAACATCAGGGTGGAGGGGTTCACCGACAGCACCGGCAGCGCTGAGTACAACCAGGCACTGTCCGAGCGGCGTGCCCTGGAAGTGGCGCGAGCACTCCAAAACCAGGGTATTTCCCCGGACCGGATAAGCACCAGGGGACTGGGGCAAGATTATCCTGTGGCCTCAAATGCTACACCCGCCGGACGGCAACAAAACAGAAGAGTGGAGATCACGATCCTGAATTCCGGCCAGCAAGAGCAATCGCCGCAAGAGGGGCGAGGCAGGATGTGATGTGACGAAAAGTGTAAAGTGTAAAGTTTTAAGTTAAGGCATTCTTCCCAATAATGGGAAAACGGACATACGAATCGTTTACCTTAGCAAGGGCCTGCAGCGGATAACCTTGGCGCGATGCGGTGCACATGACAGTTGTGGATGAGAGGTTCCCAATGGATGTTGAGCGGTTGACGAACCAGGTCCGGCGCAATTGCGATATTTCGGATGCCCGACATGCCGGTCTTTACTCCATTTGCGGTCTGGCCTTGCGTCTGCGCGATCTCTATAAATGGACACGACGGCTGTTGCCCTGGCAGGAAGATGAAGCCGGCCTGGTGCTCGAATGGATTGGCAACAAAGAGGATCAGTGGGAATCCATGGCCGAAGAGGATTTTGGCCCTCTGAGCATCGGGTCGCACACGTTCGACCCGTTCGATACCGAGGCCGTCAATGCCGCGTTGGCACCCCACGGCTTATTTTACGGGGCGGGTTATGCGTACAGCCTAAAACCGACATTTTTCCTGGCGGTCGTAATAGACCGCGAGTGTGTTCACGGTAAGGTCGTATGGCAACTTGGACGTGAATTGGCCCGCGACCTGCTGACTTTGCCTGCGTTTTCCCAGGATGACCAGGTGGTGCTGCGCACCGAAGCCGCACGCATGTTCGTATGGGACCAGATGATTTACGTCCGGAGCGCAGGACGTCCGGCGCTGGCTTTTGCGCTAAACGAATGCTGCGCTCTGAGCGACATCAATCCGGATTCCCTGCGCCCCCATCTGGATACGATAATGGCCGTTCAACGCCATGCCTACATCCGTCATGAGCTCGGAGAGATAGCCGAAGAGATCTTCGATCGCGACATTTGGCGCCAAATGCTCTCCGATTTTCCGCATACACCCGTCGAACTGCTGATCCGCACCCTCAAAGACGCATTGGCCGATACCGGCCCGGACGGCCCGTTGCGCTATTTCATCGAACAACGCAGCCGGGCCGGGCTGGGGTTTTACATGGCCTTCGGCAGCGGCCTGACCCCGCTTCTTTTCGGCCCCTTGAAAACCGCCTTCGACGCCTTCATGCACTATCCTGACTGGGATGCCATGACCCAGGCCGTTGACGACGCCCACCGTAGCGCCGCCACCTATACCCGAGAGATCATAGACCTGTATGCAGCCGCCTCCCAAGGCAAGGGATTGCCTTGGGCCCAAGCGGCCATCGAAAAGACACTCCAAACCAGGGGCATTCTGCGTTAATTTTGATATGGTCGGGCTCCTTTACTTACGAATTCAACTTTCGGGTTCCAAACGCCGGTGCGCCGGGCGGGTGGTCCGCGCCACACGCCATTTCGCTCAAATGAGGCTAAAGGTGTGCGTAGGGTTGGGCCGCAAACTCGCTGGCGCTCAAACAGTGCGGCCAAAACACCCTACGCACACCTTAAACCTCACTAAAGCTCATGGCTGACTATGGCGTGGACCACCCGCCCGGCACACCTCACTACGTGCCAATCCCGCATACACTTCGCCAATGGTCACTGGAGCGAACTGGATAAAGTGTTATTCTGTCGCGCGCGGTCATTCAACAACTCAACGCGTGACGATTTGACGGCTTAACGACGCCACGCATCAATGACCCGATAGATAAACGAAATCCAAATCAACGAATCCCGATTTGCCGATTCAACCATTTCAGTGTATGTATCCTTACCGATGCCAACCCGAATTCCGGGAAAGAGGAGTGTATGGATACCCAGTATGTCGCACAACAGGCCCGGCAGGCCGCCATCCGCATGGCAGCCCTGGATGCCGAAACCAAGAACAATGCCCTGGCGGAAATCGTCGCCGCTTTAGAGGCCGAAAAAGCAGCTATCATCGCCGCCAATCAAGACGATCTGGCCCAAGCCGAAACAGAGGGATTGGCTGCGCCCCTGCTCAAGCGGCTGCGCTTTGATGAAAGCAAGATCATGGAGGCCTGCGCCGGGCTGCTCAGCCTGATGCAATTACCCGATCCGGTCGGCGTTACCCTGAGCGCCACCGAACTGGACCAGGAGTTGGAGCTTTACAAGGTCAGCCGACCCATCGGTGTGATCGGGGTCATTTTCGAGTCACGGCCGGACGCCCTGGTCCAGATATCCTCCCTTTGCCTGAAAAGCGGCAATGCCGTCATGCTCAAAGGCGGCAGCGAAGCCGCCCGAACCAACCGCCTTCTGGCCGAAACGATCACCGCCGCCACCTCCAGGTCCGGGCTGCCCGATGGCTGGCTCGGTCTGCTGGAAACACGGGCGGCTGTCACCGACATGCTGGCCCTGGACCAGCATATCGATTTGATCATCCCACGCGGCAGCAATGCCTTCGTGCGCCATATTATGGAGAACACCCAGATTCCGGTCCTGGGGCATGCCGACGGCATCTGCCATGTCTATATCGACCGTGACGCCGAGCCAAACATGGCGTTACGCGTTGCCGTGGACAGCAAATGCCAGTATGTGGCTGTCTGCAATGCCGCTGAAACCCTTTTGGTGCATGCCGAATGCGCTGAACGGATTCTGCCGGACCTGAAAAAATCCCTTGAAGCCCAAGGCGTCGAAATCCGCGGCTGCGATGCCACCCGCAAGATCATCGACGTCCTGCCGGCTGACGAACAGGATTGGGCGACCGAATACCTGGATCTGATCGTATCCGTCAAAGTGGTATCGGACCTGGCTGCGGCCGTGGACCACATCAACCACTACGGTTCCGGGCACACAGATGTCATTGTCAGCGCTGACCGCAAGCGTGCTGTGCGTTTCATGGATTGCGTGGACTCCGCCGACGTCTTCTGGAATGCCAGCAGCCGTTTCGCCGATGGCTATCGTTTCGGACTGGGGGCCGAGGTCGGCATCAGCACCAACAAAATTCACGCCCGCGGCCCCGTAGGCATGGAAGGCCTGCTGATCTATCAATGGCGTTTGATGGGTACCGGACATGTGGTAGCGGATTACAGCGGCGACAACGCAAAAGTGTTTACGCACCGCAAGTTGAAAAAGATATTCGGACACTAAAAAACTTTTTCTCACTTACTAACCATAGAGACTCTGCCGTGCCTATAAATAGACTTAAATCCGCAAAACGCATCGTCGTGAAAGTAGGCAGCAACGTATTGACTGCCAAGAATGGTTTGAACCTTCAGGTCGTGGACGCGCTATCCACTCAGATCAGCGGGCTTATCGACCGCGGATTGGAAGTCCTGTTCGTTTCCTCGGGCGCCATGGCCGCTGGGCTGCGCAAACTGGGCCTTAACCGGCGCCCCGAAGAGATCCCCAAGCGCCAGGCCATTGCCGCCGTGGGCCAGAGCGGCCTGATGAACGCCTATGAGGCGGCCTTTGGCCTGCACGGCAAACGCGTAGCGCAAATCCTGCTCACCGGCGAGGACCTGAACAACCGCAAACGCTACCTCAATGCCCGCAACACCCTGAACACCTTGCTCGATTGGAAAGTAGTGCCCATCATCAATGAAAACGACACTGTCATGGTGGAAGAAATCAAGCTGGGCGACAATGACAATCTGGCAGTCATGATCACCCTTTTGATGGATGCCGATTTCATGATCAATCTCACCGACATCGACGGATTGTACACCAAGGATCCACGCACGCAGCCCGATGCCGAACTGATTCCCCGAGTAGATAGCTTCAAAAAGAAGATCGAGCAGTTTGCCGGCGACATCCCCGGCGCCCTGGGCCGCGGCGGCATGCTGAGCAAAATCAAGGCGGCCAGGAAAGTCACGGCCGCCGGTGTTCCGATGATCATCGCTCAGGGTACCAAGCCCGACATCCTGCTGCGTCTGTTTTCGGGAGAAGCCCATGGCACCTACTTCGCTCCCCAGGAAAAGAAAATGAAGCGCCGCAAATGTTGGATTGCCTACAGTCTGACTCCCAAAGGCAGTCTGATCCTCGATGCCGGCGCCGAACAGGCTCTGCTGCACAACGGCAAAAGCCTGCTGCCCAGCGGCATCGTGGATGTCGAAGGGGAATTCAACGAAGGCGCCCCGGCGTCTCTGAGAAATCTCGACCGCAAAGAAATCGGCATTGGGCTGGTCAACTACAGTGCGGCCGACATCCGTGTGATCAAAGGACTGCAAACCAATCAAATCAAAGACCTTCTGGGCGGCAAGCCCTACGACGAAGTGATTCACCGGGACAACATGGTGATCACGGGAACGAACTGACGGGGTAAATCATGCCGGAACGCGCAGCGTTGACGATCGACGACATATTGGTGGCTTTTAAAGAATCCGAAGGCATTTACGAGCGTGAGATGGTCGATGCCGCCATTGAACGGCAGGTGGAGATTGTGCCGCGTTTGATTGCACTGCTGCGGGATGTGATCGATTCACCGGACGATTACCTTGAAAAAGAGGATCGCCTGGACCATCTCTATGCATTGATGCTGCTCGGCTATTTCGAAGCCACCGAAGCCCATGACACCATTGTCGATCTGTTCAGTCAGCCGGATGAATTGCCCCACGAAATTTTTGGCGAGATCGCGACCGACCATCTGCCGGACATCCTGTTGCGAACATGCGGCGGCGCTCTCGACCGGATCAAAGCGATGGCCCGCGATCGTCAAGTGGATGCTTATTGCAGGAGTTCGGCTTTGCTGGCATTGTCTTTCGCCGTCGCCAAAGGCACTGCCGCAAGAGACGACATCGTCGCTTTCATAGGCGGCTTGTTCACCGGAAATGAGGCCGAAAAGGATTCGGATTTCTGGTCATTTGCGGCCGAGATCGCCGCTGAGCTCTATCCTGAAGAGAATATGGCCATTATCGAAAAAGCTTTTGCGGACGGATTGATCTCCGAGACGATCGTCAGCTATGACGATATTCAGAGTTTCATGGTCAGGGGGAAGGACGAAACGTTTGCCCATTTAAAAACAAAATACGACAGCTTCGCGCTGAATGACATCCACGCCAGCATGTCCTGGTGGGCCTGTTTTCAGGAAGGGATGGATTGGACCGTGCCCTCCGCACCGACCGATTTGTTCACCTCGCCCCTCTATCCTCTGCCGGAAGCCACCCTGAAAAAAAAATCAACGAAAGAAAAGAAAAAGAAGCGTAAACAAACCCAATCCGCAAAACGCAAAAACCGGCGCCGCTGATCACCGCGCATCGGCCCCCTTGCCATCCTTTATCTTCCTAACGCAACTTTCGGAATTGGCACGTAGTGAGGTGATCCGGGCACCGTCAAAAAATTTGTCAGCCTGTTAACGCAGCTAACATGCATCAGTCAGCAGGGTGATACCCGACAAGCCCCTTCCCGTCGTATGCCCACCAACGTCCGGCCGCTTTTCCCGTGAATCGGAAAAAACCGAAGCAGCGCCGCCAAGCGCCATTGCCGCGCCCGTGCTATTTCTCCTGCTATGGCAGAGGCGAAACATCCTGATTGGCTCGCAATACGTCAACGCACCCAATCAAAGTGGAACACGAATTGCAAAACCATTTACAGCGCAAAAAAAACAACAGTCCCGTTCCACCGGCTATCGACAATAATAGCAATCTAATTGAATTGGAGAAAAATCATGATGACAGAAGAGCTCGACATATGCATGGACGCACCGTCATGCTGGATCATCGCCTATGGCAATCCCTACCGGGGTGATGATGGCATTGGGCCGTTCGTAGCCAAAATGCTGCGTTTGCACTTCGACAATGCTTATGAGGTGGGCATCCGCACGATGTCGCAGCTAGACATGGCCTTCCTGGAAGAGGTCCAGAGCGCCGACACCATCATTTTCGTTGATGCCAGCAGGGGCACCGATACGGAAGTCCGCTGGTCGCCGGTCGAACCCGAGTTGAACGGCTGGGCCATCGGCTCGCACCACCTGACGCCGGATATTTTTCTGGGGTTCTTGCAAGTGCTGTATAATCGAAACCCATCGGCATGGATGGTTTCCGTTCCGGGTTTCCAGTTCGCGTTGGGCCAAGACTTAAGTCCCGCAGCCCGCCACGGCGCCGAAGAAGCCACACTGCAGATCGTGGACTGGCTGTTCAGACAAAACATCGCTTTGCCCCATAATACATTGAAAGAGGACTGAAGACATCCTCATGACGTGGATGCGCCCATCCGGTAAAATCCACCCGCATTGACCTGCCACACATTGGTGGGGTGCATGCACATGTAAGCCTGCCTGGTAGCTGACAAGCAGATAGCCCATCGAAATTGTGTATCATGTTGACAAGATGATCGCGCCCCGCTATTTTTGCCGGCAGAAATGAGATTGAGGACCATGCGCAAAAGTTCGCTTACTGGCAGTATGCAAACCGTACTTAAAAAAGCTGCTTTGTTTTTTTTATCGATAAGCCTTATGGCCACCGCTATGGGACCACACAGTCTGGCGTGGTGCCTGCATGCCGACAGCTCCGGTGCGAACCATCTCATTGCTGAAAAAACGATCCTGAACATCTCTCATGGCTGTGACGATCACCATAATACACAAGCAACCGACCCGATGCCGTCCTGTGATATTCATTCCGGGCCCGCTGTTCACCTCCCCTTTTTGAGTCAACCCGCCGCCATTCAGGAAAATGAGCGTATCGCTCACGATCCGGGCTTGGTTAGTTACCTATCCCTGCATGCAATGCCTTGCCTATCGAATGACGATTCCAGGCAACGTCTTTTTTCAGACGGGTTTGCCGCGGCGGCATTGCTTCCAGACGCGTCACTCGCCGCACTGCGCACTGTCATTCTGCAAAATTGAAACCCGCCCCATTCGATTTTTATTCTTTTCAGCCATCGCACTGAAAACAAATCGCATCCATCTATCCTCTTTGCATGTAATGAGAGTCATTTCAGGAGATCCGATTATGCTGCAACGCAACTTGCGGGCACTGATCGCCATCGTGTCATTTACACTCGGCGGTCTGCCGCTGCAATGGGTCAATACCGCAGGTGCGGATGCCCCACCCACCCCGGCCATGATGCAGCCGCCGAACCCCATAACGCGTGACACGGCAACTGTCGATGTCGCCGGTACGCTGACGCTCGAACAGGCCATCGCACTTACTCTTGAACACAATCAGACGCTGAATGCGCTTGCCTTGCAAGTCCAGGCCGAGCGGGCGGCGGCCTTGCAGGCCGGTTTGCTGCCCAATCCCGCATTGGATGTAGAGGTCGAAAATTTCGGTGGGCGCCATGAAACCAGCGGTTTTGATACTTCGGAAACCACCGTCGCGCTGAGTCAATCCATCGAATTGGGTGGCAAACGGGGCAAGCGCCGAAACCAGGCGGCACTTGCCGCCGATGTCGCGGCTTGGGAATACGTTGAAAAAAAAGAGGCGTTGATCGCCGATGTCAAAACAGTTTTCAACACGGTTTTGGCGGACCAGCAGCATTTGGTGGTGGCTGGCGACCAACTGCGACTGGCCGAACAGATCTTTACAGCGGTCCAGGCGCGCGTCGAAGCTGGTAAAGTTTCCCGTCTGGAGGAGATCCGTGCGCGAACCGCGCTGTCGACGAACCGCATTGCATTGAAAAACGCCCAACGGGCCCTTGAAACCAGTCGAATGACGCTGGCCGCTTTTTGGGGCAGTCAGACGCCTTTTTTTGAATCCACAGCAGGTGAACTGTCCGCAACCGACCCCATGCCGCTCGAGCTCCAGGATCTGACCGACTTGGCCCTTAAACATCCCGGCATCGCCAAACGTGCCGCTGAGGTGGCCCACCAGGAGGCTGCCGTGAAGCTTTCTCTGGCTGCGCGCATTCCGGACATCACGGTCAGCGCCGGCGTCAGGCGTTTTGAGGGAACCAACGACAATGCCCTAGTGGCTGGTTTTTCGGTACCCCTTGCACTGTTCGACCGCAACCAGGGCGCCATCAGCCAGTCCCGCCATCAATTGGATGCTGCCAAAGCCGATCTGCAAGCTGCCAAAACAGACATATTAGCGCGCCTGAACCAAGCTTACCAACACATGTTGGCCGCCCGCGAAGAAGCGCAAGCGCTTTTCGAGGATGCATTGCCCGGCGCGCGCGAGGCTTTCGAAGCCACGCAAGAGGGGTATAAACAGGGTAAATTCGGTTTTCTGGAATTGCTCGATGCCCAAAAAACGCTTACCGAACTGACCCGTGCCCACATCGATGCCCTCAGCGCCTACCAGGCAGCCCTCATCGACGTTACGCGATGGACCGGCCGCCAGTCGCCAAAAAGCGCCATCGAAACCAAGCCTAATACGAACACACGATAGAGGATATCGATATATGAAACCGATCAAACTATATTCAGGAGTACTTATCCTGGCCTGCATGACTTTGCTCTTGTTCATTGGATGTAATGGCTCCGGAAATGATGCGCGCGCCCAGAAGGCACCCCAGGGGGAACATGATGACCACGGCCATGACGAACCAGACGCCCCGGAAGCGCACGAGACGGCCCATGACGAGGACGAAGACGAGGACGAAGACGAGGACGCGCACGCGGATGAACACGTTGTCGTCCACCTGAGCGATGCGCAGCTTATCGAGTTCGATATCACGCTTGCTGAAGCAAAACCCGGCCAAATAGCCACCTTTGTCGACCTGCCTGGTGAAATCGTGATCAATGACGACCAATTGGCCCACATTGTGCCGCGTGTCGCCGGCACTGTGCGCAAGGTCCATAAAAAACTGGGCGACCCCGTGGTGGCTGGCGAAATCCTGGCAGAGATTGAAAGCCGCGAACTGGCCGAGCTCAAGGTGGCCTATCTTTCCGCCCGTGAACGCCACAGCCTGGCCAGGGAATTCTTCGAGCGCGAAAAAGCGCTGTGGCAGAAGAAAATCAGCGCCGAGCAGGATTTTTTGTCCGCCCGCCAAGCACTGTCCGAGGCGCGAATCGCGCTGCAATCCGCCCGGGAAACGCTGCGTGCCCTGGGCTTTTCTGAAAAAGCATTGGCCAAACAGGCCACCGAACAGGATACCCTGACGCGTTATCTATTAACCGCGCCATTTGGCGGCACCATCATTCAAAGGCATCTCACATTGGGCGAGACCGTTAAAGACGATGCGCAAGTCTTCATGGTGGCCGATCTGAGCAGCGTCTGGGTGGATATTCAGGTATACTCAAAGGATTTGCCGATCGTCGCCAAAGGGCAATCCGTGACCGTCGATGCCGGCCACCAGTTGACCACGGGACAAGGCACCATCGCTTATGTGGGGCCCATCATCGGCGAGACGACACGCACAGCACCAGCCCGTGTGGTGCTCGACAACCGGGATGGCCGCTGGCGACCCGGGACCTTCGTCACAGCCCGCATTGCCACCGGCAATCATGAGGTGCCTTTGCTGATACCCCGCAGCGCCCTGCAAACCATCGATGATCGTCAGGTGGTATTTGTCCGTAAGGCGGAAGGGTTCGAACCCGAGACCGTGACTCTGGGGCGTTCCGATGCCGAACACGTAGAAATTCTCACAGGCATTGCGCTGGGACAGACCTATGTCAGCAAAGGTGCCTTCACGCTCAAGGCGCAATTATCGAAAAATTCTTTCGGCGACGGCCACAACCACTAAGGAGGAACGCAAGCGATGCAAGCATTTATTCTGTTTCTCCTGCGCAACCGGCTATTGATCCTTATTCTGGCGATCCTTACTCTGGGAGCAGGTATTTTCAGTTACCGCGACCTGCCCGTGGATGCGACCCCGGATGTGACACCCGCGCTGGTGCAGGTCTTCACGGAAACCGAAGGATTGGCCCCGGAAGAGGTCGAAAAGTTTGTAACGTATCCCGTGGAAGTTGCCATGAACGGCCTGCCGCACCTCAAAGAGGTCCGTTCAGTATCCAATTTCGGCTTGTCGGTTATCAATATCTATTTCGAGGATGGCATCGACATCTATTTTGCCCGGCAATTGGTCAACGAACGGCTGCAAATGGCCCGCGAGGAAATCCCGGAAGGGTTTGGCGATCCGGAAATGGGGCCCATCGCCACCGGTCTGGGCCAAATTCTGTTTTACGTTCTGGAAGATGAAACGGGCCGGCGCACCCCTGAAGAGATGCGCGAAATACAGGACTGGCTGATCAAATTCAATCTGCAGACCGTGCCGGGCGTGACGGAAGTGCTCTCCCTGGGCGGCCAGGTCAAACAATTCCATGTCCGTGTGCGCCCCGCCGATCTGCTGCGCTACGACCTGACCATCGGCGAGGTGCTCGAAAAGGTGCGGGCCAACAACGCCAATGTGGGTGCCCAGTTCATCGTTCAGAATTCGGAAGAGTATATCGTGCGCTCGATCGGCCTGGTGCAAGAGATCAGCGATCTCAAAGGCGTGGTCCTTAAGGTGCGCGATGGCACGCCGGTGCACCTGGATCAGGTGGCCGATGTCGTTATCGGCGGTGAAGTGCGCCGGGGACTGGCCACCATGAACGGCAAGGGCGAGGTGGTGGTGGGCATGATTCTCAAACTGATCGGCACGAACACCTCGACCGTGATCAGCGATCTCAAAACCCGCCTGCAGGAGGTCAATCAGACCTTGCCGCCAGGCGTCACGGTCGTGGCCTACTACGATCAGGCCAAACTGGTCGCCAAATGCATTCAAACCGTCACCCATGCCTTGGTTCAAGGCATCGTGTTGGTGGCCATCGTCTTGATGGTGTTCATGGGGGGCCTGCGGCCATCGGCGGTTGTGGCCTTATCGATTCCATTTTCCATTCTGTTCGCTTTTATTGTCATGAAGGTGCTCGGCATTTCGGCCAATCTCATGTCCCTTGGCGGATTGGCGATTGCCATTGGGATGATGGTCGATGCCACCATTGTCATTGTCGAAAATGTGGACAGTGCCTTGCGCAAGGCCGATCCCGTGGCCTCGCGGGCCCATGTGATCGCACGCGCCTGTGCCGAAGTGGGGCGTCCGATCGTGTTCGCCATCACCATCATCATTATTGTTTTTCTGCCCCTGTTCACGCTTCAGGGTGTAGAAGGCAAAACGTTCCGGCCCCTGGCCTACACAGTGTCGCTGGCCATGCTGGGGTCGTTGATCTATGCCGTGTTTCTGGCCCCTGTCGCGGCCGCCTGGTTGATGCGCCGTCCTAAAAACCCAGCAAAAAGCAAAGAACCGATCGTAGCGCGATGGCTGTTGGTGCCCTATCGGCCGCTGGTCACGCGTTTTGTCGAAAAGCCACTCCTGGCAGTGGGGATATCCGGGGCAATGCTGTTGGTCGGTGTGCTCCTTTTTACACGCTTGGGTTCCGAATTCGTACCGACTCTGAACGAGGGCGATCTGCTCGTACGCGCTACCATGGCCCCGAGCATTTCCCTGGAAGATGCACGCGACACAATGCTTCGTTTCGAGCGGCGTCTCATGCGGCAGTTTCCCGAGGTCGAGCGCGTCGTGACCCGCGTCGGACGTGGTGAAGTGGGCGCGCATGCCGACCCGGTAAACAGTGCCGAAGCATTTGTGGCACTCACGCCACAGGCGCAATGGCGCAGGGCCAGCCGGCCGGAGGATCTGTACGCTCTGATGAGCGAAGCGTTTGAAGACTTCCCTTCCGCCCAGTTCAACTTTACCCAGCCGATTGCCGCGGCCGTGGATGAATTGTTGACCGGCACCAAAGCGGAATTGGCCATCAAGCTTTTTGGCCCGGACATGGAAATATTGAAAGAAAAAGCAACTGCCATCGAAGCGGTGATTCACGATACCCCAGGGGCCGCCGACGTTCAAAAAGACCAGATCAGCGGCACGCCACAACTGCGGATCACCGTGGACCGCAAAGCCACGGCGCGCTATGGCATCAACATCGAAGATGTGCAAAGTGTCCTCCGAACCGCGGTGGGCGGAGAAACCGCCGGCCAGATTTTTGAAGGCATCCGCCGCTTCGACATACTGGTGCGTTTCAGTGCCGAATCCCGCGGCAGCGCCGACACGATCCGCAAAATTCTGATTACCGCGCCAGCCGGCGAGAAAATTCCGCTCGATCAACTGGCCCTGGTCGAGGAGATCGTCGGCCCGCGCCAGATCACCCGCGAAAACAGCCAGCGCTTCATTACCGTGCAGTGCAATGTGCGCGGCCGGGATATCGGCTCGTTCGTGGCCGAAGCGCAGCAACGTATCGAAACGGCCGTCCAGTTGCCAGCAGGCTATATTATCCGCTGGGGCGGACAATTCGAACTGCAGCAGCAGGCCAACAAGCGACTGGCACTGGTCGTTCCGGTGACGTTGCTGGCGGTCTTTCTTCTGCTGTTCAGCAGTTTCAATTCACTGCCCAATGCATTGCTGATCATTTTCAACATTCCACTGGCCTTGGTGGGCGGCATAGTGGCCCTGTGGATCACCGGCCAGAACCTGTCCGTGCCTTCCTCGGTGGGGTTTATCGCTCTATTTGGCATCGCCCTGGAAAACGGTCTGGTGCTGGTCACCTGTTTGAATCAATTGGTGCGTGACGGGGTCAGCATGACCACAGCCGCGGTGCAGGGCGCCTGCATGCGGTTGCGGCCTGTTTTGATGACAGCAGTGACCACAGCCCTGGGTCTGATTCCATTGCTTTATTCAAGCGGCAGCGGCAGTGAAGTGCAGCGCCCCCTGGCTACCGTGGTTGTCGGCGGGTTAATGACCTCGACGCTCTTGACCCTGCTGGTCATACCGGCCCTGTATAAGTGGTTTGCCATCCGGGTTGAACATGAATAAAAGCCGGCAGTCATTGAGGAGGTGTGCATGAAGGAAGTCAAAGCGTATTTGAAAAAGCACAAAGTGGATGCGGTTGTTTTCGCGCTCAGCAAAATCACTGCCCTTACCGGCCTGAGCGTGGTTGAGGTCAAGGGATTTGGGCGGGGCCGTGGAAAAACCGCCGGGGCCCGTATAGGGGCATTCGAGGAGCGTCTTTTCGATGCGCCCAGCATCAAGCTCGAAGTGGTTTGCCGCGACGAACTTGTGGAAGAAATTATCAGCACCATCGTTGCGCATGCCCACACAGGGCTGCGCAGCGATGGCAAAATCTATGTCAGCCATGTTGAAAATGCGGTTCGCATCAGCACAGGCGAACGCGGCGAAGATGCGGTTTAATCACTTTCGGCCAAGCGGGCTTACGAAAGGAGAAAAAATGAAACAACATGTTGGGTCGGTCTTTTATGCGTTGCTTTGCGTGGTCGCACTCACCGGGTGCGCGACCACCGGGAATGGGGTAACCGGCAATCTTTTAAGCAACGGACAGTATCGAAAGCAGACCGTTGCCAATCCCAAAACGTACTTCAGGCGTGTGTGGGCCGTGGAAGATAATGGGGAAATCAGAGTTTCCGGATACCTCCGACTGAAAGGGATTCACGGTTTCAATATTCCCGATTATGTGGAAGTGGCCTTCATCGATGGCGAGGGTAACATTGTGGATGCAAAAAAAGTCGTCTACTATCCCGGCAGTCTTTATGGCCGAAAGAATCACAGGGAAGGCCGTTTTTCAGCAACCTTTGCGCAAGTCCCTCCAGCAGGAACAACGATTCGGCTGGACAATGTCAATTGAAAAGGCGACTTTCAGGACTTCAGTTACTTTTGAAGCAATAAGCTGCTCATAAAAACGCGTAGAATTCAGCGTATCCAAATCGACACAATACCTTCCTTTACTCTTAAAACTTTACACTGGACACTTCGACAATGATCCTCTAAGCGAACTGCATAACCAGATTTCGGTTATCACCATGCAATCAAAATTAAAAACCTGATTCTATTTAGTTTGACTTTGCTTGCGCACACCACTGCATGGCAGCCATCTGCACCGGATCCCAGGGACTGGAGAGCGGCGGCGTGTAGGATAGATCCAGATCGCACAGTTCCTCCACCTGCAATCCCCGATAGAGAGCCGTAGCGAAAATGTCGATGCGTTTGCTAATCTCGGAACGGCGGTGTCCGACAATTTGGGCCCCGAGCAGGCGCCCGGTCGACCGGTCGCCGGTGATCCGCAGGTGGATCGCTTCGGCGCCTGGATAATAGACTTTGTGATCCCAGCCGGTCAGCGCCACAGTCAACGGATCGAAACCGGCCGCGGCGGCACTTTTGTCGCGCAGTCCGGTACGAGCGGCGATCTGATCGAAGACTTTGACAGACTGGGTGCCCAGGCTGCCTTGAAATTCGCGCCGGCCGCCAACCATGTTCTCCCCGGCCACGCGCCCCTGCTTGTGGGCCGTGGTGCCCAATGGCAGGTAGGCATTGCGTTTTAATAGACGATGCCAGGTTTCCACGCAGTCACCGGCGGCGTATATGCCGGGGACAGAGGTGGCCATGGTGCGGTCCACTCGGATTGCGCCGCCCTCGCCCAGCGGGATGCCGACGATTCGCGCAAATGCGGTGGCCGGCCGGGCGCCGGCGGCCACTAGTACCAGGTCGGCCGGCCAACGCTCCCCGGTGGCGGTTGTTGCGGAAAGCTCATGTCCCTGGCGTTCGATGCGCGCCACGCCCTTGCCGGTGACCACCGCAACGCCTCTGGCCGTCAACTCGGCGCGGATGCGGCTTCCCAACGCCGGGTCGAGCGTGGTCAGCACTTCGGGGGAGAATTCCAGCAGCGTCACCGCCATCCCGCGCACGGTCAAGGCATCGGCCATCTCCAGGCCGATATACCCACCGCCGATGATCACGGCCCGACGCGGGGCTTGCACATCCAGGTACTGCTTGATGGCAAAGCTGTCGGCCATCCAGCGCAGGAAGAATACTCCCGGAGTGTCCAGCCCCTGGATCGACGGCCGCGCCGACTCGGCGCCCGTGGCGATCAGCAAGCGATCGTAGGCGAGTGTCCGCTCGCTGCCGTCCGTGGCGCGCACGCGTACGCGCCGGGCTTGCGGGTCGATCGCTTCAGCCCGGTGGTCGAGCAGCAAGCCAATCCCATGGTTTTCGATCTCCGCCGCGGTGCGGTGGGCCAGAGCGCGCCAGTCGGCCACTTCGCCGCTCAGAAAGAAGGGCAAGCCGCAGATGCTGAAATTTGGAAATGCGTCGGCCACCACCACGGTAACCTCGGCGCGCGCATCTAACTCCTTGATGCGCAAGGCCGCGCTGATACCGGCATCGCTGCCGCCGATAATGAGCATGTGTGCCATCGGATATCTCCTTGGGAGACCTCTTTTGGGCTGCTTAAATGATCGGATACAGTTAGTAATCGCATCGGGTGCTGCGTTCGTTTCATCTTGAGAATACTTCAGGGCTTGCATCTTACGTGGCAAACGCCGGTGGGCGTGTTCGTCACGTATGGGAAATACTTCCGTTTCAACAACAGGGCCACGTTGACCAGCCCTATCAGAACAGGCACCTCCACCAGCGGGCCGATCACCGCGGCAAAGGCGACCCCGGAATTGATCCCGAACACCGCCACGGCCACGGCGATGGCCAGTTCAAAGTTGTTCGAAGCCGCGGTAAACGATAGCGTGGTGGTCTGCTCATACGTTGCCCCGACTTTCATGGACATCCAAAAAGTAATCAGAAACATGACCAGAAAATAGATGCACAACGGAATGGCGATGCGAATCACATCCAGAGGCAGTTTGACGATGTATTCGCCTTTCAGGGAAAACATGACCAAGATAGTGAACAGAAGGGCGATCAGGGTGATGGGGCTGATTTTAGGGATGAATTTGTCATTGTACCACTGCTCGCCCTTGGTCGTAAGGCCGATGATGCGTGTGATGACGCCGGCGAGAAACGGAATGCCCAGGTAGATGAAAACGCTTTCGGCAATCTGACCGATGGTGATATCGACGACGGCGCCCTCGATGCCGAACCATTGCGGCATGATGGTGATGAAAAACCATGCGTAAACAGAGAAAAAAAGCACCTGAAAGATGGAGTTGAAAGCCACCAACCCGGCACAGTATTCAGCGTCGCCTCGGGCCAAATCGTTCCAGACCAATACCATGGCGATACAGCGGGCAAGTCCAATCATGATCAACCCGACCATGTATTCGTGGTGCCCGGAAAGAAAGGCGATGGCCAGCAGGAACATGAGAATGGGCCCGATGACCCAGTTCTGAACCAGGGAAAGGCTGAGAATTTTGACATCGCGAAAAACAAATCCCAGCTTTTCGTAGCGCACCTTGGCAAGGGGTGGGTACATCATCAGGATCAGCCCTACGGCAATGGGAATATTGGTCGTGCCTACCTGAAAGACGTTGATGACGTCACGTACGCCGGGGTAAACATACCCGCCGAACACGCCTGCGGCCATGGCCAAAAAGATCCACAAGGTAAGAAAACGGTCCAGGAAATTTAATTCCTTGATGGGTGAATCGGTCACGACACCTCTCCCTTAATAAATGTTTGTTTCAATGGCACGGGTTCGCGCAATTCCAGTGTTGTTTTACTAGAGCACAGCCATTGAAAGAGTTTTTTGCGGAAACGGATGGTTTTTTGATCATAAATCAACTTTACCCCGGTGATCCGGGTGTGTGGTCCGCTCAGGCACCATTCAAAAAGGGGCTGGAAATAAAATAGATCCCCAACAAAGCGATCATCACCCCGGCGCCGCGGCGAAACCACAGGCCGGCACCCAGCCAGGCGCTGCTTTCGGTGATTTTGCGCACCTGGGCCGTGGAACTGCCGGCCACTACAATCGGCAAACAGTGTCCCAGGGCGAACAGGAGCATCATGACCGAACCGGTCACGATTTTCTGTTGCACCGTGACAATGGCCAATATCGGCGCGATAAAGCCGAAGGTGCACGATCCGGACAGGATGCCGTAAGCCAGCCCCAGGCCGAAGGCGCCATGAATGCCGCGCAGTTTCAGACGATAAAGCAATGCGCCCGACATAGAGCAGGCCTGCACGCCCAGCATGCCCAAGGCCACCCAGATCAGCACGCCACCGACCGCCACCTGCCACCAGGTACCGACATCGCCGAGCATACGCCCGAGAAGGGCGCATACGATGCCCACGGTGGCGATGGTAATAAACAACCCCAAGGTAAATGCGCCGGCGTACCAGCCGGCCTTGCGGGGTTGCACGGCCGTTTGCTGGCCGCCCACATAGGCTACGATCAGCGGAATGGAGGCCAGATGGCACGGGCTGAACAACACGCTGACCATGCCCCACAAAAACGCGCCCGCCGCAGCGATGACGATGCCGCCGGTCATCCATTCATTGACCGTTATGAAAAATGTGTCCAACATTGTTGACTCATCTCCTTTGGATAGGTCCTCCAACTGACAACCGGCGTGCGCCCACGGGATTCGTCATCAGGATACACCCAACCGCGCCAGGATTTCGACGATACTTTTTTTATCCATGAAGCCGGTATGGCGATGGACCTCACGGCCGTCCGTATCGAAAAAAATTTGCGTCGGTATGGCGCGGATACCGTATTTTCTGGCCTGCTCCGGATTTTCCCACACATCTATGAAGATGATATCGGCTCTGCCGGCATACTCTTTTTTAAGCTCTTCAAGGATTGGAGCCATCATTTTACAGGGAATACACTTGCCGGCACCCAGGTCAATCAGGGTCACCCGCCCTGCCGATGGTGCTGCATCGCTTTTTGGAGCGCTCGATGCGATGGCTTCTTGAATGGTCGGATTGCTTCGTGCCAAGCCGTAAGCGGCCAACCCAGTGATGATCAATAGGGTGGCGATGAGCCCCCATTTTACTTTCGATGTCATCTTTCAACTCCTATTTAATATCGACAGTCATCATTGCAGGCTGCTTTTATCCTCCCCTTCCTCCTGACCCAGGAGAATGCGGATCTCGCGCGCGCATCAGCGCCCTCGGGGATTGGTTTCGCCGCAGCGCCCCTGGGTGCAGGCGCCCGTGGCGGCTTTCACCGCAGCCAGGGAGCGCGCACCCGTGAATCGGGCACGCAGAATCGCCCCCTTGGTAACACCGGCGCAGTAGCACACCATCTCTGTTTCGGGCGCATCGCGGATATCTTCGGTGAATTTATTTTCCATGATTTGAGGCGCCCTCATTTGAGCCATTTCAATACATCTTCTTTCTTGGGAATTTTACCGACCGATTTGACTTCGCCGTCCACCACCACGGCCGGGGTGCCGAACACGCCGTAACCGGCGATTTTCATCAGGTCGGTGACTTTTTCAACATTGGCGCTTATACCGCTTTCGCCCACGGCCTCTTTGACAATTTTTTCGGTCTGCTGGCATTTAGCGCAGCCGGGACCCAACACTTTAATTTCCATGGTTTTCTCCTTTGATCTTCCTTCTTTCAGCTTTTGGTTCTTCTTCCGGCCTGGGCAATCCAGGCCGTGATTTTAGATTTGGGCGGCACTGATCCGGCCCAGACGACCCCTTCGTTGATGACCAGGGCCGGCATGCCCATGACACCATAGCGCCCGATTTCCATCACATCGCGCACATGCACCAGATCGGCCATAATATTCATTTCCGCCATGACGGCCATCACGTCCTGCGCCAGTCGCTCGCATTGGACGCATCCGGGTCCCAGCACCTTGATGCAAAGAGCGCTCGTGTCGTTCTCGGGGACCGGCGCGCCGATGGCTTTCTTGTAGGCTCTCAAAAAAGCGCACGCGTAAGCCTCCCGGACATTGTCGCTGATATAGTTGCGCACCGCAAGGCGCGCCAGCAGTATTTCGGCGATCTCCGCATCGGGGAGGCCTCGGCATTCATCCGCGACCGCGGCCAGAGTCTCTTTCAATCCGATGATGCCGGTCATGTGCTCGCCAACGCGAATTTGGGTAACTTCTTCCATAACAGACCCCCTATCCAAAAAAAGCCCCGTAGATCATTCCGGCGAATGTAGACATAATGACGATAATGCCGCAAAATGTCGCCGTCTTTTTCACCCCCATCACGCTGACAATCACCAGCATGTTCGGAAGACTAAGGGCCGGACCGGCCAGCAGCAGCGCCAGGGCTGGCCCCTGCCCCATTCCGGAACCTATCAGACCTTGCAAGATCGGCACCTCGGTCAAGGTGGCAAAGTACATCAAAGCACCGGACAATGCGGCGATGAAATTGGCCTGAAAAGAGTTGCCGCCCAGCAGCGAAGCGATCCAGTGTTCGGGAATCAAGGCTGGGTGGCCGGGCCGTCCCAGCATGAATCCAGCCACCAGCACGCCTCCGGCCAGCAGTGGGAAAATCTGTTTCATGAAACCCCAGGTGGCTTCCACCCAATTCTTGCATTCATCGCGGGTGAACCAGGCTTTAAGCATTATACCCAATACGATCAGCAAGCCAATGGTGATATACCACTTGGCGGCAAAAATGGCCGGCCATAATCCGGTCGAACCGGGCGCCGGCTTGGCGAAAGCGGCAAATACAAGGATCAGCACCATGGTCAGGATGTATAAGGTGTCCTGCAACAAGGTACGCTGGTTGGCATCGGCATCCGGCACATAGATCTGCCCGGCGGTGCGCGCGGCATCGTCCTTGCGAAAGATCAGCGCCATCAGCAGGCCGGTGGCAATGGCGAAAACGATTGCGCCGATGGCGCGCGCCAGGCCCAATTGCCAGCCCAGGATCTTGGCCGTCAGTGTAATGGCCAGCACGTTAATGGCCGGACCCGAATAAAGAAAAGCCGTGGCCGGGCCGATACCCGCCCCGCGCGTGTAGATGCCGGCGAACAGGGGCAACACGGTGCACGAACAAACCGCCAGGATGGTTCCCGATACCGAGGCCACCGAGTAGGAAAGGATCTTGCCGGCCTGTGCCCCGAAGTACTTGAGGACCGAGGCTTGGGATACAAAAACGGCAATGGCGCCGGCAATGAAAAATGCAGGAATCAAGCAAGTCAGCACATGCTCGCGGGCATATTCGCGTAGCATCATGAAGGCTTCCAGTCCGGATTGCCGGATGACGGGGTGATTCCAGGGGATATAGTAGGCTGCCGCGAATATGCCCACGATCCATAACAACTTGGTGCGCTCTTTCATCTCAATTCCCTTCCCCCTTTACAAACCTGCCGCTGTGAGTTTATTCTTATTTCGTAATTTAGCGATATATAAGCTTTCAAATACCGCAGATCGTTTCGCGGTGGATTTCAGGCAATCGCGCCAACATGGCCGCTACGGCCTCGTCTTCCTCCAGCCAATGGCGCAGGTTTCCCAACAGGCTCGCCACATAAGGATTTTTTGCCCCATCGGCCAATCGGTAGTTGACCCACAGGCCATCTTTGGAATAGGTAATCAGGCCGGCTTCCTCTAATATCTTCAAATGTTTGCTGACGGTGGACTGCGCCAGGCCGAGCGCTTTCTGCATTTCACAGACGCATAGAATGCGCCGTTGAAGCAGCTTTAACATTTTGACCCGGTTGGCATCCGACAGGGCCTTCATGACTTTGATGAAATCGCGCATAGCACCTCCAAATCGTTGAATCGGAATATATGAAAATGACACGGGGGCCGTCAAGCATTTTTTTGCACAAAACACCCTAAGCCTCACTCATCGCATGCCTGACGTGGCGCGGACCACCCGCCCGGATCACCGGCGTTGGAACCCGAAAGTTGAATTAAATATTACCATACCCGTGTCTCACTTGACTGAAGCGGATTACCAAACGCTTTAACATAATCCTAACATGTAACGGCTATAGTAATAATACGTCGCAGTGATCGCACGCACGAACCAGCCGTGCCAGAAAGGGGGTGAAAACAATGTTTAAAAGGCCAACAATCAAAAACATTCTGTTTGCCACCGATCTCTCGCAAACTGCTGAACACGCCTTCGGCTACGCTGTCGGCATGTCCGTGGCATATGGGGCAAGAATCACGGTCTTACACATCATCGAAAAAATGGCGCCCAATGCCGAGCTGTTATTGACCACTATTTTGGGATACGGCAGCATCGATGCATTCAGGCGCAACAGCGCAAATGGCCTGACGGCACGCATCAAAGCGCATATCGAGCAGTTTTGCGCCAGGGCGGCCGACGAGGTCCCGGAATGCCCTTTCATACTTCACAACATCGTGGTTGAGCCTGGCAAGGCCGTGGAGCGCATCCTGCACCACGCCGGCACAGGCGCCTACGATGTGCTCGTGATAGGAAACCGCGGCCTTGGCATTGTCACGGAAACTTTGATGGGCGGCACCTCTCGCAAAGTCAGTCTTCACAGCCCTATCCCGGTATGGGTCATTCCGGCTGAGCGAATCGATCCGAAAACCCACGGCTGATATTTTCCAGCCAGGTAGCCAGGTAGGGTGGGCAATGCCCACCCTACAACTACAGCTTAATGAAATTGGTTTATTCGGGATTGGCACGCAGGAGGTGATCCCGGTGGGTGGTCCGCGCAACGTCAGCCATGAGATTTAGTGAGCATAAGGTGGGCGCAACTAGGTAGGGTGGGCACCGCCCACCATTTGTCTTATGTTGATCGCCTCGGCTATTGGCCGTACTCAACGTTTCATCGATAGGTTCGATCCGGTGCCTATCCAATCGCTTAGGCGGCATCAGGGAATAGGGGTGGGCAATGCCCACCCTACAACTTGACCGAAGTGGATAACCAGCTATCGAAGATTTCTTCGCAAAAGGAGTCGTTCTTCGCTTAGGTGCGCAGTGCCGTTCCACACGTTTTCCAGCCGTGTATCCGCCCGCGCAATCGACGCACCAGACAAACACAAGGTTCGTCCCCGCAGTTAGCCGATGCCGCGTGTCTGGCGCAAGGACCGCTGCGGTTAGCATGTGACATTTTTCTTGACATCGTTTTCTTTACCAATGTAAGTGCACACTATTGCAAGCGGCCCTTTGGGCCTTAATGGGGAAGACGGTGTGAATCCGTCGCGGACCCGCCGCCGTAACCGGGAACGAACGTCGCAAAAGTCACTGTCCGCAAGGATGGGAAGACGCGATCAGTAGAATGATCCGGAAGCCGGAAGACCTGCTCGCAACTTTATTTTTGCTTTGCCTCTCGTGGTCAGGAGGCGGGGTTTTCAGTTATGGGATAAAAAACGGTATCCCCGGACCTGCATAGACAGGTCCGGGGATTTTTTTTTGGTACGCGCGCCCTGAGGTCTGGTCGCATCAGGCCGCAGTAAAAGGAGTAAAACGATGGAATGGAAATCGTTGGCAGGCGCCCTGGCGTTGTCCTTTCTACTTTTCGGGACCGCACCAAATCCGGCCGTCGGAAATGACGCCCACCGCCAGCACGTCAGGGCGGCCCGGAAAGTGGGCATTCTTTTGGTTGGTTTCGGCACCAGTGAAGCATCGGCGCAAGTGTCTTTCGACACCCTTTTACGCAAAACGGCGGCGGCATATCCGGGTATTGACGTGCGCTGGGCGTATACCTCGCACATCATCCGTGCAAAACTCGCCGACCAGGGAAAGCGTCTGGATTCTCCTGCCGTGGCCCTGGCCCGGATGCTGGATGAACGCTTCACCCACGTGGCCGTGCAGTCCCTGCACACCATCTCCGGGGCGGAGTATCACGAACTGCAACGCACGGTATCCGGCTTCAACGCCATGGGCGCGTTCGAGCGGATCGTGTTGGGCGATCCGCTGCTGGCCACTCAGGCCGACATGCAGCGAACCGTGTCGGCGCTGATCGATGTACTTCCCCGCGAGCGCAAGCCAGATGAGGCGGTGGTATTGATGGGCCATGGCACCCACCACCCGGCCAATGCGTTCTATGCGGCCCTAATGTTCCAGTTGCAGCGCGAGGACCCCAATATCTTCGTTGCCACCGTGGAAGGCTATCCGGATATCGAGCTGGTCAAGTCTTTACTGCTCGAAAAGCAGATCAAAAAAGTTTTCCTGATGCCCTTGATGTCAGTGGCCGGCGAGCATGCCAAAAACGACATGGCCGGTGATGAAGCGCATTCCTGGAAAACGGTGCTGACCCGGGCCGGTATTCAGTGCTTACCGGTCATGAAAGGCATGGCCGAGTATGACGGGTTGGCGGATATCTGGGTCGGGCATATTGGGCCGATGATGGCGCAGTTTGGGCTGGCCCGTTAGCTCCTTAGGCCGTTGGGACGTTGAGAACCTTGAGAATTCGTTCCAACTGTGGGGGCAAACCTTGTGTTCGCCCCTATGGGAGATAATGTGCTGAAAGAAGTAAAACAACTATCGGTGCGGATACGGTCAAAAAGGGCCCTGTGCAAATGGACAAACCATTTCCGGCGAAGGTGAGCGGGACGCAGATGAAAGCGGAAAGCCACCATATGTTTTGTAAGTGGCGCGGGTCCGCCTGGCTGCTGGTGTGCGGGCTGTCGGGACTGCTTGCGGCTGAGATCGCCTACTCTGCTGGAAGTGGCTTTCTGAAAATCCCTTTCGTAGAGGTCATCCGCATCATGATAGCCGCTTTGGGCGACGGCCGGGGCTTGGACGAACTTGGGACGGTAGTGGTCCTGGATGTGCGTCTGCCGCGCATTCTCACCGCAGCGCTGGTCGGCGGCGGACTGGCGGTCTCGGGCGTGGTCTTCCAGGGTATTCTGCTCAATCCCTTGGCCGATCCGTACACCCTGGGTGTATCGGCCGGCGCGGCGTTCGGGGCCTCGTTGGCAATTCTGGGCAACTTTACTCTGCTGGGCGTCTGGTCGGTACCAGCCCTGGCCTTCGGCGGCGCAGCGACGACCCTGCTGGCCGTCGTCTACCTGGCATCGGGCAGCGGCGATTTCTCGTCGGGCAGCCTGATTCTGGCCGGTATCATTGTGGCCGCCATCCTGTCGGCCGGGGTCAGTTTCATGAAATACCTGGCCGATGAGCATGTGGGCATCATCATCTTTTGGCTGATGGGCAGTTTCGCATCCAAAAGCTGGGCCGACGTGGGCGTGACCGCCACGTCGGTCGCGCTGGGGACAGCGCTTTTTTTCTTCTTCAGTCGCGATCTCAACCTACTGGCCCTGGGCAGCCGGGCGGCCGGATCGCTGGGTGTCGCACCGCGCAGAATATCCTTGATCCTGCTGGTCGGCGCGTCACTGGTCTCGGCGGTGTGCGTGGCCGTGGCCGGCGTGATCGGATTCGTTGGATTGCTGGTGCCGCACATGGTGCGTTCGGTCACAGGTCCCGACAATCGGCGCCTCATCCCCGTGTCGGCCCTGGCCGGGGCCTGTCTGCTGCTGGGCGCCGACACGGTCACGCGCGCTGTACTGCCTCAGGAGATTCCCATCGGCGTGATCACGGCCCTGATCGGCGGTCCGTTCTTCTGCGTCGTCTACCGCCGACGCCATCGGCAACGAGGCGGATGACCATGCCGATGTTCGCATTGAACGCAATCGACTTTGACTACGGCCCCAAAGCCATCCTCTCGAATGTGGCCCTGACGTTCGAACGGGGCTTTTTTTACGGCATCATCGGGCCCAACGGCAGCGGCAAAACCACCTTGCTTGATCTGCTGGCCGGGCACCTGCGGCCACGCCACGGCACGTTGCTGCTGGAAGAACGGGCCCTGGCGCGCTATTCGCGCAAGGCCCTGGCGCGCCGGATCGCCCTGGTGGCCCAGGATTTCCGGATCGATTTTCCCTTTACCTGCGCCGAAGTGGTCATGATGGGCCGTTATCCTTATATCCCCCGTTTCGGACGCCCCGGCGTGGCAGACCGGCAGGTGGTCGAGCGGGTGCTGCAGGAAGCCGGCTTGACCGATCTGGCAGGACGCCACGTCCACCGATTGAGCGGCGGTGAACGCCAGCGCGTCGTCTTCGCCCGCGCCCTGGCGCAGGAGAGTGCTATTTTACTGCTCGACGAAGCGACCGCCCATCTGGACATGCACCACGCCATCGGCCTGCTCAATCTGGCTGCCCGTCGGGTCGCCCAAGGCGCTTTGGTTATCGCCGTTATGCAGGATCTCAATCTGGCGGCGCTGTATTGCGACCGGCTGGTGTGCCTGCGCGCGGGCAAGGTGGTTGCCAGCGGCGCCATGACGGAGGTGTTGACCGCCGCGATGCTGCACACAGTCTTCAGGATCAAGGCCCGCGTGGGGCACAGCGCTGCGCCCCCCACCCGACAGGTGGTGTTGACGAGGGAGGCGGTATGAGTCGCTTTGCGTGCATCTTCGTGGTGTGTTTAGCCCTGGCAGTATTGCTGTTCGCTATTCCCGCAGCCTGCACCGCGGGAACCGGACGGACGGAGGTGATCGTCGACGATGCCGGCCGGCGCATCGTCGTAACGCAATCTTTCCAGCGCATCATCTCGCTATATGGCGCCCACACGGAAAACCTGTTCGCCCTGGGCGCTGCGAAGCACCTTATCGGCGTCAGCCCCAACGAAAGCTTTCCAGCGCAGGCCCGCAACAAACCCGTTTACGCCTATCACGACGATCTTGAAAAATTTCTGGCGGCGCGACCGGACCTGGTGCTCATCCGGCCCATGATCGATCGCGGCTATGCCGCGCTGGTGCACCGGCTGGAGCGTCACGGCATCATCGTGGTCTCCTTGCAACCGGGCACCCTGGACGAAATGTTCGCCTATTGGCGCACACTGGGCCGGCTTACCGGAAAGGTCGCCGAAGCCGACGCCATGGTGCAGCGTTTCACGCAAAGCGCCGCGCGCATCGCGCAACATACGGCCGCCATTGCGCACAAACGGCGCGTGTATTTCGAAGCCATCCATGATCGCATGCGCACCTTCGCGCCAGGCAGCATGCCCATTTTTGCACTGGAAACCGCTGGTGGCATCAACGTGGCATCCGACGCCGTCCCGCGCAGGGACACCACGATCGCCGACTTCGGCAAAGAACGCATTCTTGCCCGCGCAGCCCAAATCGATGTCTACCTTGCCCAGGTCGGCCCCATGAACCGTCCGACGCGGGCCATCATCAAAAACGAAACCGGGTTCGGCCTGATTCGCGCGGTGCGTGAGGATCAGGTATTTTTCATTGACGAACAACTCGTGGCACGGCCGACCCCGCGCCTGCTGGCGGGCATCTGCCGCATCGGCCGGATCCTCTACCCGCACGTATTTGACGATCCGGCCGTGGTGCAGGAGTGCCCGGCAACCGAAGATATGGCGGCCTGGGTGTCGCCCCTACCGGAAGGATAACAAACAATGACGACAGGAATCCTTTATGGCATTGGCGTGGGACCCGGCGATCCGGAATTGCTGCCCCTTAAGGCCGTACGCGTTCTGGGCGAGGTCGGGCGGGTCTTTACAGCCGCTTCGACCCGCAACGATTACTCCCGGGCCGTGGAGATCGTCCGCCCTCACATTCCGGCCGCAACACCCATCGAGCGACTCGACTTCCCCATGAGCAAAGACCATGCGGTCATGCAAAACGCCTGGCAACAGCACGCGGCGCGCATCGCCGACGTTCTTGAGATGGGTGAAAAGGCGGCCTTCCTGACCCTGGGCGATCCTTTGACCTACTCCACCTACGGCTATGTCCTGCGTCACCTCATGGCCGGATGGCCGCACCTTTCGGTGTGCACCGTACCGGGCATCACCGCCTACCAGGCCGCGGCCGCGGCCACCAATCAGCCGCTGGTCGAAGGTGAAGAGGCGTTGTTGATTCTGTCCGGCGTGCACGGTGGCGAACGCCTGGCGAAAATGACCGCAGTGGCGGACAACGTGGTTTTCATGAAAGCCTACCGCAACCTGAGCAGCATCGCCGGTGCACTCGAGCAGGCCGGGTTGGCTGCCGGCAGCGTGGCCGTGGTGGATTGCTCGCGGGCCGAGGAAAAAATCTACACCGATCTGCATAGCCTGGCGCAGCAGGCGCCCAATTACTGGACCTTGATTCTGGCCAAACGGAACGGACATGCATCAGCGCGCAAAAACTAACGCACGACTGCCGGCACTGGCAACGGCACTGGTTGTTTCGGCCGCCATGCTGGCCCTTGGTGCGCACGCGATCGCGGGCCTGGACGCCGCCCGGATCGGCCGCGGGCTCGCCGGGCCGATAAGCCGCCTGATGCTGATGATCGGTGTGGGGCTGGCGGTCGGGCAAATCATCGAAGCCGCCGGCTGGACCCGTAAGTTGGGTGCGTTCGGGGCGCCGCTGTTTCGTTTCGCGCGCCTGGGGCCGCACTGCAGCGCCGCCTTCACCACAGCCTTTTTCTCCGGCGAAGCCGCCAATGCCATGCTGTTCGGATATTGGCAGGAGGGCCGCATCGACCGGCGCCAACTGATATTGACCAACCTGGCCAATCAATTACCGGCTTTTTTCCTGCACCTGCCCACCACGGTTTTCATCGTGCTGCCGCTCACGGGCTGGGCCGGCGGGCTCTATTTCATCATCAATTTCCTGGCTGCGCTTCTGCGCCTGATAGTTGTGGTACTGGTGGCGCGCCGCAGCCGATCGGCGGCACCGGCGCAAGATAGCCTGGAAAGAAGCACTGCGCCGCGTCCACCAAGAAGAATTGCGTTCTTCTGGACGACGTTGAAGCAACGATTGCCCGGCCGCCTGATTGGCATAGCCACTTATGTCATCCCCATCTACATTGCGGTTTTTCTGCTCAACCAAGCCGGGTTTTTCGAATGGACCCAGCAGTGGCTGGCGCGCGGGTTTGCCGCCCGGCTCATGCCTATCGAAGCGTTCTCGATGGTGGTGCTGAGTTTTACCGCCGAGTTCACATCAGGCTTTGCCGCGGCCGGCGCCTTGATGCAAGAAGGTGTTTTGTCGACCAAACAGATTGTACTGGCGTTGCTCATCGGCAATGTGGTGGCCTTTCCGATCCGGGCCCTGCGCCACCAACTGCCCCGCCTGATGGGCATCTTCGCACCAAAAATGGGGATGACGTTGCTGCTGCTGGGACAAGCTACGCGGATAGTGAGTTTGCTCTTTGTCGGGGGCGTTTACTACTTTCTTTTTTAAATAAAAGGAGAATTCGCATCAAAGCCATCGTCATTGCCGGCACCCACAGCGGCGTCGGTAAAACCACAATTGCTATCGGCATGATGGCGGCCCTGCGCCGACGCGGCTTACGCGTGGCGCCGTTCAAGGTGGGACCGGACTTCATCGATCCGGGGCACCACGCCCAGGCGGCGGGACACACCGGCCGCAATCTGGACGGCTGGATGCTCAGCCGGGAGTATAACCGGGAATGCTTCCAGCGCCAGGTCCTGAACGCTGATGTGGCCGTCATCGAAGGGGCCATGGGATTGTTCGACGGTTTCAGCGGCCGCAGTGAAGCGGGTTCCACGGCCCAGATGGCCAAATGGCTGGACCTGCCCGTGCTGCTGGTGGTCGACGCCGCCGGCCTGGCGCGCAGTGCCGCGGCCCTGGTGCAGGGCTTCGTGCGCTTCGATCCGCAAGTGCGCTTTGCGGGCGTACTTTTCAACAACCTGGGCAGCGCAGGCCACCTGAGGTATCTGCGTGACGCTCTGGCCCAGGATGTTGGTGTGCCGGTGCTCGGCGGACTTCTGCGCGACGCGCGCATGACCGTGCCCGAACGTCACCTGGGACTGGTCACGGCCGACGAGCGGCCGCTGTCCGGGGACGGCCTGCAAATCCTGGCGCAAGCCCTCGAAGAGGCCCTGGATTTGGATACGCTGCTGGCCGCACTGCCACGAATCGAAGCACCGCCGCCGCACCCTGCGTGTGTGCGGGCGGCAACGGGCACCCCCGTGCGGATCGGAGTGGCCCGGGACCCGGCCTTCTGCTTTTACTACCCGGACAACCTGGCCCTGCTGGCAGCAGCCGGTGCTGTGCTCGTGCCGTTTTCGCCCTTGAGCGATCGTGTTCTACCCGAAGCGCTCGACGGCCTTTACTTCGGCGGCGGCTACCCTGAACTGCATGCCGAGCAATTATCCGCCAACCGGACCATGCGCGACCAGGTCCGGCTATGCAGCCGTCAGGGAATGCCGATTTATGCTGAATGCGGCGGGTTCATGTACCTGTGCGGTGAGTTGCAGCAGGTAAACGGCACCGTCCATCCGATGTGCGGCTGCTTTGCTTTGCGGACGCGAATGCACGCGACGCTCAGTCGTCTTGGCTATCGCCGGGTGCGCCTGGCCGGCGACACCCTGCTGGGGCGCGGGGGCGCAGAACTGCGGGGCCACGAGTTTCATTACTCCGCTTTGTCCGGTGACGCGGCGGCAACCACTGTAGACACCGTTTTCGCTGTCGAGGGGCGCAAATCAGGCGGCAGCACACCCGAAGGCTACACCGTCTACCACACGCTCGGCAGCTACATCCACCTGCATTTCGGCAGCCGTCCCGAATGCGCCGCAGCCTTTGTCGAAAAGTGCCGTGCGTTCAGAGAAAAGAAGAATAACACACCACTACCGCCCACTTTCAACTTTCAACTTCTATAAAGGAGCTCTTCATGCATTTTTACTGGCGCATTCAGCAAGATCTGAATTGTTTGGGTGAATATCTCATCTTCCGTGAACCTTGTCTTAATCGCTGCTTTCGCCAATGGTTGCAAAAGAATGCGACCGGCGTCGCCCTGGCCGAAGATTGGATCCAAAGACCACCGGCCAAGGCGCATTTGAATTAAGTCAATTGTGGGGAAGAAAAAAGGCTATCCAATGAAACCTCTGGAAATTGAACAGCAAAGCTTTGCCATTATCGACCAGGAAGCCGGGCCGCATGGCTTTTCGAGCGCCCAATGGTCAATTGTGCGGCGCATGATTCACACCACAGCTGATTTCGACTATCTGCATTCCGTGCGCTTCTCAGACGGCGCCGTGGCAGCCGGCATTGCGGCGATCCGGGCGGGCGGCACGGTATTCACCGATACGAACATGGCATGCGCGGGCATCCGCGCCCAGGCCCTCGAACGCTTCGGCGGTTGCGCAACCTGCCTGATGGGGTCCCCGCAAATTGCAGAGGCCGCCGCCGCGGCCGGCACCACCCGCGCCCGAGCGGCGGTGGATGCCGTGGCCGATCGCCTGGCCGGCACCCTTTATGTCGTGGGCAATGCGCCGACCGCCCTGCTGCGCCTGATCGAACGCATCGCGCAGGGCCCAACGGAACCGCCGGCTCTGATTGTGGGCCTGCCGGTGGGCTTCGTGCAGGCGGCCGAATCCAAGGCCCAATTGCGCAAGCTACCGGTGCCGCACATCACCAACATCGGCCGCAAAGGCGGCTCCAACGTAGCGGCCAGCGTGGTCAACGCCCTGATTCTGCTGGCACAACAAGATTAAAGTTAACCCCTGCATCTCTTGGAAGAAGGTCATGGCACGACGACAATCGACAGAAGACAATCACTGGCCCCTGGCCACTTTCTACCATCCACACGCTTTGGCAAAGCCGGCATGACCACCCCTGCCCGCCACCATCTACGCACCGGCTTCACCACCGGTACAGCCGCGGCCGCGGCCACCCAGGCTGCCCTGTCCTGCCTGGTGAGCGGCCAGACGCCGCAGCAGGTGCGCGTGGCCCTGCCCACCGGTGCGTCGCTGGACATTGCCGTGCACGCGTGCCAACGCATGGACGCATATACCGCCAGCGCTTTGGTCATCAAAGATGCCGGTGACGATCCCGATGTCACCCACGGCGCGGAAATCGGCGCGCGCGTGACCTGGCACCCTGCTGGCACGCAGAACACGGTGACCATTCGCGGCGGTCCGGGTGTGGGCACAGTGACCAAACCGGGGCTGGAAACCGCACCCGGACAGCCGGCCATCACCGCCGGACCGCGCTGGATGATCACCCAGGCCGCCCGGCAAGTCTTGACCGCGCATGGCGTTTTTGGGCATGTGGTCACCGAAGTGTTCGTACCCCAGGGGCTGGCCCTTGCCCGCCACACACTCAACGCACGACTTGGGATCGTCGGCGGCATCTCGATTCTCGGCACCAGCGGCATCGTGCGCCCACTCTCCCACGAAGCATATATCGCCACCATCGACGCGGCGCTGTCGGTGGCCCGGGCAGCGGGGCTGGCCGAGACGGTGCTGACCACCGGTCGGCGCAGCGAACGTTTTGCCCAAGCCCGCTGGCCGGAGCGCCCCGTGGAAGCCTTCGTGCAGATCGGCGACCATTTCGGCCAAGCCATGGGCATCGCCGCCGCCCGCGGGTTTACGCGTGTGATCTTGGCCGTTTTTTTCGGCAAGGCTGTCAAGATGGCCCAGGGTATGGCCCACACGCATGCCCGTTCGGCCGAATTGAGCCTGACGCACTTGGGCGCGTGGGTGCTGGAAATCAGCGGCGATAGCGCCTTGGCTGATGCGGTCTCGCGGGCCAATACGGCACGCCAGGTCTTTGACCGCATCCAGGCCGACTGCCCCGCCGTGATCGCCAAAATCGGCCATGAGATGATGCAAACAGCGCTGGCGTTCGGCGATCACCGACTTCAGGTGCGGGTGGTCATCTTCGGGTTCGACGGCGTGATTGGATTCGACAGCGAAAGTAACGAACCATGAAAGCAATGCAGAACATTATTATTCTGGGCATGGGCATGTCCGCCCGCGATCTGACAGCCGCGCACCTGGAAATCATCCGTGGGGCAGACCTGCTCATGGGCGGCCGCCGGCACCTGGCGCCGTTCAAAGATCTGGCCGTGCCCAAACAGGTCATCACCGGCGACATCGACGCGGTCATGGCCACATTGCGTGCCCAGCCTGCAGAGCGCCGCGTTGTGGTACTGGCCTCGGGCGACCCTCTGCTGTTCGGCATCGGCGCGCGCATCGTGCGCGACATCGACCCGCAACGGGTGTGCGTGGTTCCCAATGTCTCTTCGATCGCGGCAGCTTTTGCACGCATCCGCGAAGCCTGGCACACGGCTGCCCTGGTGAGTCTGCACGGCCGGCAAGACACCCAACCCCTGGCCATAGCCTTGAGAACCCATGCGCACGTGGCGGTGCTGACCGACGCGCGGCATACGCCCGCCTGGCTGGCCGGCTGGCTGCGCGACAAAGGGGCCGGCCAAGCGCGGATGGCCGTTTTCGAGCAAATGGGCACGGCCGCCGAAAAAATTGCCTGGTACACGCCCGCGCAGGCGCTCGACCTGAATTTCAGCACCCCCAACCTGGTCATCGTCAAAACCGATCCGCAGGCCAGGGCCGACGCGCGCCGGTTGCAGATCGGCATGCGAGACGCCGCCTTTGCGCACGACCAGGGGATGATCACCAAGGCGGAAGTGCGCGCCGTGGTCCTGGCCAAGCTGCGATTGCAACCCGGCATGACCTTATGGGATCTGGGCGCCGGCAGCGGGGCGGTTGGAATCGAGGCCTCGGTGCTGCTGGGCGCCGGACGGATCGTGGCCGTCGAGCAGCATCCCGAACGCGTGGCGCGGATCCGCGCCAACGCCCGGCGTTACCATGTGTATAACCACGAGGCCATCCAGGCGCGGCTGCCGGAGGGGATGGCGGCGCTGCCCGCACCGGCGCGCATCTTCATCGGCGGCGGCGGCCGCGATCTAACCGCCATTGTGCAGGCCGCGGCCGACCGTCTGCCGCCCGGCGGCGTTATCGTGGTCAATACCGTGCTGCTCGATAATCTGACCTCAACCATCCATGCGCTGGAAGCGCGCGGCCTGTCCGCCGAGGTGGTGCAGCTGCAGGTCGCCCGCACCAGGCCCATGCCATGGAGCAGCCGTCTTTTAGCTGAGAACCCGGTATGGGTCATCAGCGGCATCCGAAAGGAATAAAGCATGCATACCACACAACACCCGATCCTTTTCTGCGGCGCCGGACCGGGTGACCCCGAGCTGATCACGGTCAAAGGCCAACGGGCCCTGGCAGCGGCCGACCTGGTGCTCTACGCCGGTTCCCTGGTGCCCGAGGCCGTGTTATCGTGGGCGCCCGCGGCGGCCCAACGGGTCAGCAGCGCCGACTTGGACTTGGAGCGGATCATGGACATCCTGGCCGAGGCATACGAGGCCGGCCGCAAGGTCGTGCGGCTGCATACCGGCGATCCCAGCCTGTATGGCGCGATCCAGGAACAGATGGCGGCATTGCGCGCCCGTTCAATCCCCTATCACGTCATTCCAGGCGTCACGGCCGCTTTTGCCGCCGCCGCCGCCCTGGGGATCGAGTACACAATTCCCGAAGTCACCCAAACCTTGATTCTGACCCGTATGGCCGGCCGCACGCCGGTGCCCGCAAAAGAGTCATTGGCAGCCTTGGCCCGCCACAATGCGTCGCTGGTGATCTATCTGAGCATGGGCCTTGTGGCGGAGGCGGCTGCCGTGTTGGCCGAGGCCTACGGCGCCGAAGCCCCGTGCGCCATCGCCTGTCGGGTAAGCCATCCCGAAGAAAAGATCCTCACCACGCGCATTGGCGATCTGGCCCGCACCGCCCGCGAAAACGGCATCGATCGCCTGGCTGTGATCATGGTCGGCCCTGCCCTGCAAGATCCCGCCGCATTGGGCATGGTGCGTTCCAGGCTTTATGACAAGGAATTCGTTCATGGCTACCGGGGATAAGCAGGGTTTGGCGGAGTCGAAGGTGAAGTGGGAAGTTCATGGCGTCATTTTGTCGCTTGCAGCCGTCGTGACCTCTTACGAGATACCCGCTGGGGGGATGTATGTTTTGGGATAATGGCACACGTACCATAGCCGTGTGGGTTCTGACGCCCAATGGGCTTATGCTGGCTGCCAAACTGCAAGCGCAGTGGCCGGAGCTGACGCTTCATTGCTCGCGGCGCCTGGCCGATGATCCTGGCGCAAGGGCCGCGCAGCCCTTCGATGGGGTGATCATGGCCGTCCGGGAGCAATTCAACCGCTTCGATGGACACATCTTCATCATGGCGGCCGGTATCGTGATGCGCGCAGTCGGGCCGCTGCTGCGCCATAAAAGCATCGACCGGGCAGTGGTCGTCGTGGACGACCGCGGACAGTTCGCTATCAGCCTGGCCGCCGGCCACATTGGCGGGGCCAACCGGCTGGCCGACCGGACAGCCGCAGCGCTGGGCGCCACGGCCGTGATCACCACCGCTACCGATGTCAACCAACGGCCCGCTATCGATACACTGGCCATGGATCTGGCGCTGGCCATCGAAAATCCCGCGGCTATCCGGACGGTCAACATGGCCCTGCTCACCGGCCGACCGGTGATGCTCTATGATCCCCACCGCCTGTTGGCCGATATCCTCGGCGATGCCTGCCGCCGTGTGGCGCTGCCGGCCCTGTTAGCGGCCGACACTGACGCGCCGGGCGTCTATGTGGCCGACCTTTGTCAGCCGCTGCCGCCGCATATCCTCATTTTACGGCCGCCAACATTGGTAGCGGGCATCGGCTGCAACCGCGGCACCAGCGCAACCGAGATCCGGGCCTTGCTGACGGCGGCCTTGGCCGATCAGCGCCTGTCGGTCCGCAGCCTCTGCAAAATCGCCTCCATCGATCTGAAACTCAACGAACCCGGCCTGTCGGCCCTGGCGCAAGCGCTGGGGCTGCCGTTGCATTTTTATTCAGCCGATACTTTAAACCAGATCCATGTGCCCAACCCATCGGCCATGGCCGCCAAACATGCAGGAGTCCACAGCGTATGCGAAGCAGCAGCCATTCTGGCAGCCCAACAGGGTCCCTTGATTGTCCCCAAGTGCAAGAGTCCAAATACGACGGTCGCCATCGCACGCCGCGCCTTTCTATCGTCGGCATCGGCCCCGGCAGTCCAGACCATCTGTCCGAGCGCGCCCGACAGGTGTTGGCCCAGGCCGACGTGATCGCCGGCTACCGGACCTACCTCGATCTGATCCAACCTCTCGTCGGCGACCGGCCGACCATCAGCACCGGCATGACCCAGGAAGTCCAACGGGTCGAGGGCGCCCTGACAGAAGCCCTCTCCGGTAGCCGTGTGGCGCTGGTTTCCAGCGGCGATCCGGGCATCTATGCCATGGCCGGACTGGTGCTGGAGATGTGCGCTGTGCGGGGGGTGGATGTCGTGGCGGCCGAGGTACCCGCCGCAAACGGCCTGGTGATCGAGGTCGTACCTGGCATTCCGGCCTTATGCGCGGGCGCCGCGCTTTTGGGCGCACCGCTGACCCACGATTTCGCAGCCATCAGCCTGAGCGACCTGCTGACCCCCTGGGAAACGATCGCGGCGCGCATCGAGGCCGCGGCCCGCGCGGATTTCGTGATCGTGATCTACAATCCCAAAAGTCGCAAGCGGCACTGGCAGCTGCAAAAAGCCCAGCAGATCCTGCGCGCCTTTCGCGACGGGGCCACACCGGTGGGTATCGCCACCAGCGCCATGCGCGACGGCCAGCGCATTCACATCACCACGCTCGACCAACTGCACTTAGCGCAGGTAGACATGCAGACCACTGTCTTCATTGGCAACCGCAGCACACGGTGCTATGGAACTTTTATGTTTACACCCAGGGGCTATGACCGTAAGTACATCATGGACATACCCACATAGGGGCGTTCACCCTTTATCGGAGGACTTTTTTCTATGCACGGCTACGTACATGTGTATACCGGCAACGGCAAAGGTAAAACCACGGCCGCCCTGGGGTTGGCCCTGCGGGCCGCCGGCGCCGGCATGACGGTTTATATCGGCCAGTTCATCAAAAACGCCGATTACAACGAAATTAAAGCCCTGGCGCGCTTTGCCGATCAAATCACCCTGGAACAGTATGGCCGGGGCTGTTTCATCTACGGCACACCCTGCGACGCGGACATCGAAGCGGCCCGCACGGGCCTGCGGATCATTCGCCAGGCGCTGATATCGGGCGCTTATCACCTGGTGATCGCCGATGAAATCAACGTGGCCTTCGGATGCGGATTGCTCGACGAGACGGATTTGCTCGACTTTATCGAAGCCCGGCCACCTGCGGTCGAATTGGTGCTGACCGGCCGCGGCGCGCCGCAGGCTGTGATAGAACGCGCCGACCTGGTCACCGAAATGCGCGAAATTAAGCATTACTACCAACGCGGTATTCTGGCGCGCGAAGGCATCGAAAAATAATAGGCTCGGAGAAATCGCACGTATCACGACTTCAGGGCGAATCTCGTGTTCACCCGCGTTCGGCGCACGGTCTTCTAACCGCCCCCATCGACCCCTGTCCTCTGCAGGACAACCCCATACTGGACCACAGGCAAAAACCGTAGTAAGAGGTGAACCGCGCAAGGACTCATGGATTTTCCAAAGGGCAGAGAGACCTTTTCATGGCAATTCGCAGCGGTATACTGAAAATGCATCCGGCAACGCTCGTACTGGCGAGCTTCATTCTGGTCATCCTGACCGGCATGATGCTGCTCATGCTGCCGATCGCCACCACGTCCGGCGCGATCCGTTGGATCGATGCGCTGTTCACGGCGACTTCGGCCGTCTGCGTCACCGGATTGACCGTTGTGGACACGGGCAACTATTTCAGCACCTTCGGCCAATGCGTCATCCTGGTATTGATCCAGATCGGCGGCCTCGGGCTGATGACCATCTCGGTGGCCTTGTTCCGCTGGGTTGGCCGCAGCATTTCCATCCGCCAGCGCATGGCCATGCAGGATCTGTTCGCGCATACGCCGCGCGGAGATATCTTGGGACTCGTCAAGAGCATTTTCCTGTTCATGTTCATCGCCGAAGCGATCGGGGCCGTCCTGCTGACGATCCACTGGACGGGCGAACTGGGTTTCAGCCAAGCGCTCTATGCAGGTGTTTTTCATTCAATATCGGCCTTCTGCAATGCGGGCTTCTCCTTGTACAGCAGCAGTTTGATGAACTACAGCGACAGCATTCTGCTCACCGGCACGATCAGCGGCCTGATCGTTATCGGCGGTCTGGGGTTTCCCGTGCTGTACGACTTGCAGTGCTGGATGCGCCTGCGCAAGAAAATGCGCTGCCGTCTCTCGGTCCAGACCCGAACTGTCTTGCTGACGACCGTGATTTTGATCTTCGGCGGCGCCATCGTGTTTGCCTTGCTGGAACGCCACTCCCTGGCGAACGCCCCTTCGATAATGCACCGCATCATGGTGCCGCTGTTTCAATCGATCACCTGCCGCACGGCTGGTTTCAATACGGTCGATATCAGCGCGCTGCGCGAAGCCACTTTGGCGATGATGATGTTCCTGATGTTCTTCGGCGCTTCGCCCGGCTCTTGCGGCGGCGGCGTCAAGACCACCACGCTGGCACTGCTGACGGCGTTCACGATAAGCCGCATTCGCAAACGCCGCCGGGTCAATCTCTACAGAAAAACCATCCCCGTCGAAACCGTCACCCGCAGCCTGTCGCTGATTCTGGTTGCTATCGGGATTCTGTGCGTGGTCCTTTTCTTGTTGCTGGCCGGGGACCCGGTCACCGGCCAGGAGAGCGCCCGAGAAGGCCATACGTTTCTGGCCTACCTTTTCGAAGCGGTATCGGCCTTCGGAACGGTCGGTTTGTCGATGGGGATTACTCCGGACTTGAATACCCTGGGAAAGTACTGGATCATTTTGTTAATGCTTGTCGGACGCGTGGGCGTGCTGACATTTTCGTATATCGTTGTGGGAACAGGCACGGCCGAAGGCGTGGAACATGCCGAGGAAAACATCATGATCGGTTAAGGCAAGGAGAACCGAATGAAACGATTTGCAGTGATCGGGCTTGGCAACTTCGGTTTTCATGCCGCCAAGGCCCTTTACGAGGACGGCAACGAAGTCGTGGCCATCGATACGGACAAAAACAGGGTGCAGGCCATCGACCCGCATTGCACGGAGGCGATCGTGCTCGACTCCACCGACAAGGAAGCGCTCAAATCGCTTGGCCTGGAACACATGGATGGGGTCATCGTTTCCACCGGCACCAATATCAGCACCAGCATCCTGATATGCCTTTACCTGCAGGAGATCGGCGTCAAGAAGATCCTGGCAAAAGCCCTGGATGAGGATCATGCCAAAATCCTTCGAAAGGTCGGCGCCACCGAGATCATCCACCCGGAAAGGGACATGGCCGTGAGAATCTCACGCGGTTTGTCCCGGCCCAATGTGCTCGATTTCATTCCCCTGGCAGAAGAGTTCGACCTGATTCAAGTCGGACCGCCGCGCGAGTTCATCGGCAAGAGCCTCAAGGATCTCAATTTGCGCGCCAAATACAACGTGCACATTATCGCCATCAAAGAGCTGGTCCCGGAAAATTTCATCCTGGTGCCGCCGGCCGGCTTCATCATCAAAGACAGCGACATCCTGATTATGCTGGGTAAAACTGAAGATATCCGCAAAATCAAAGCCTTGAAGTAAGCCAGGCCGGACGATAGGAGAGCGGAGCGAGATTGCGACGGCCTCAGGCTGAACGAGCGCTGTTCGCCTTCGCAGGCCCTGGCGCGTGGCCTTCTTGGGCTGTAAAAAATTTGGCATGATCAATGCTTCTCTATGGTTGTAGTCTTACGCGGAATGTATTAATCTTCGCCGCAATGCAAGGCGTGACCATCCCACGCGAAGATTCGTCGGGATGGGCGCGATGACCGGACGCGCGGGGCGGCTTCTGTCCGGAACGTATCAGCCCTGGGTGTATCGGTATCAGCGGCATTGGGGCGTGAATGGGGCGGTGGCGCCGGGTGGCGGCATCTTTTTTTCTGTCGACGGTTGGGTCCACTGTCGGATACAGGATGGGGCCATGCCGCGGCAAAAGTGACGGGTGGCATGACAGGCATTAAAGATCCAGGCCGATGCACAGCAGGTATAATGGGGGCCACCAATCGCCTTCTGCATCGGATGGGATCTTACGACACGGCATAATCGGCCGAATATAAAATAGAAAGGAAAATCGGTGCAAAAAATTGTACCTACAATGATGTTTTTCACCAAGGGGGTGGGGTATCATCGCAACAAGTTGCAGAGTTTCGAATTGGCCCTGCGCGATGCCGGTATTGAAAAATGCAACCTGGTGACTATTTCGAGTATTTTCCCACCGGATTGTAAAATCATTTCCAAGCAGGAAGGGCTAAAACATCTTGCGCCTGGTCAGATCACCTTCGTGGTGCTCGCCCGGGAAGAAACCAACGAGCCTGCCAGGCTGATAACGGCCGCCATTGGTCTGGCGCAACCTAAGGACAAGAAGCAGTACGGCTATATTTCCGAGCATCACGGGTTCGGGCAGAATGCCCGGCAGTCCGGCGATTTTGCCGAGGACCTGGCAGCTACGATGCTGGCCTCCACCTTGGGCATCGAATTGGATCCGGACAAGGCTTGGGACGAACGCAAACAGCATTACGTGGCCGGCAAGGATCGCCTTTTTGTCAGCCGCAGTATCGCCAAAGCGACTCACGGACATAAAGATGGCCTATGGACCACGGTCGTCGCCGCTGCGGTCATGCTCGTCGATTAATCGATTCACTGCGCCGGCCATCGTTTTCCAATGGCCGGCGCAACCCATCATATTTCCTTAATGGTAATCGCGTTTTCTTCACATGCTTCGATGCAGCTTTCACAGCCGACACACTCCTGTGCATTGACTGGCACTGACGTCGTGCCCTGAATCTCATACACATCTACAGGACAAATATCGACGCATTCCTTCGCGTAGGCTTGGGCAATGCGCCAATCAAAAGGAATCTCCATCAGAATGTAGGGTGGGCATTGCCCACCACTATTGCCCGCAAACAACATCATCGGTTTCTGACACTGATCCCGCCCAAGCGATTGGGTAGACACCGGATCGACATAGCGATGAAACCTTGAACACGGCCGATCACAGAGGCGATCAACATAAGATAACGGTGGGCGATGCCCACCCTACCTGGCTGGCACTGACGTAGTGCCCTGAATCTCATACACATCTACAGGACAAATATCGACGCATTCCTTCGCGTAGGCTTGGGCAATGCGCCAATCAAAAGGAATCTCCATCAGAATGTAGGGTGGGCATTGCCCACCACTATTACCCGCAAACAACATCATCGGTTTCTGACACTGATCCCGCCCAAGCGATTGGGTAGACACCGGATCGAACATAGCGAGGAAACCTTGAACACGGCCGATCACAGAGGCGATCAACATAAGATAACGGTGGGCGATGAACGATTGCCCGCAAACAACATCATCGGTTTCTGACACTGATCCCGCCCAAGCGATTGGATAGACACCGGATCGAACATAGCGATGAAACCTTGAATACGGCCAATCACAGAGGCGATCTACATAAGACAGTGGTGGGCGATGCCCACCCTACTGCTGTCGCTCATCCATTTACTCCCCCATGGCAAGGTATAACTATAAATCACTTTTCAGGTTTAAACATGCTTGAAGAACGGGACGGGTAGTCCAGTTCGTATGCAATTGGCGGTTTCAGGTTTCAGGAAACCTTACTCCTAAATGCTTTAATTATTTTAATGCGCGCGAATACCGAACGTTAAACCGTTTGCCGACCAGTACTGCGTCACATACGGGCATTGAAAAATACATTATTCGTCAGATAAGCATCCAGAACATCTTCGGCATTACCTGATGAAAAAGGAATCAGTTTAATGCCTTGTGTTTCAATCAAGTTGGCAAACGACTCAGAAATACCATTACATATCAATATATTCACACCTAAATCACTCAATCGTGCTGCCCGGGCAATGGCGGAGTCGCAGTCAAAACACTCGTAATGCTTTTCAACGATCCTGCGACCTTTTACCTCTGCGACAAGCAGCATGCGCGTAGCGTCGAAGAGAGGAGAAATCCGACCTTCCCAAACGGTCAATGCCACCTGCATGGCAGGTACCTCCCCTTTCTTTGCATCGATGCAGAGCGTATGCCGTGCTTTTTTGAACCTGCAATTTGCGGCAAATACCCTTTATTGCACCAAATTATAGATATAGACGGACAACTGGCACCCCTTGCGCTACTGGTCTCAATGCTGGCGTCCCGGGGAATCGATCACCACAGAGTGCCCATCCACCAAGTCGATTGTACGAATGGTACCTTCGATGAACTTCTTTTCTCCAAAAAGCGTGACCAGCCAGAACCCATGTCCTTCAGCTTCGATTCTGGCCACATCTTTCATGATTTCATTTTGCCCACGCGTTGAACGAACATATATGGTACTCAGGCACATCGTCGCTTCCTATTTGAATTGTTTTTTGATTCCCACTGCCCCCTTTGCCGCAGACCGATATCTTCATTTACTGGCCTCCCAGATGCTGACTATTGATTGATAACGCAATTTCACTGTCGCCATAGGGCATCGGTGCGAACCCACCGGCTGCGATTCGTTTTTTCCAAATGCTGCGAAGTACACATTGCGCCCGTTCCGAGGGAATCCGGCTATCCAGCCTGTAGTTCCCGGCGATCAGCCATGTCGGTCAACACTCTTTCGCGGGATCGATCGATACCCAATTCCTTGCGCTTGCGGTCAATGTGCGCAATCATTTTGTGAGCATGCAGAATAGAATCCGCCTCGAGATCCCACATGCCGCCGTACTGCTTTTCAAGTTCCTTGTGGCCGTGCAGCAAATCCCTGAAAGCTGAATGCCTTTGGCCCCCTTGGATTTGGCATAGTCATCCATCTGCTTGGTCTGCGCCACGGCCACAATCATCTCAGAAAGCACCGGTTCATGCCAATGAATCACGAGGTTGACATAGTCTTTTTTCAACACGCCGAGATTGGCTTCGGATTGAACCGGGTACGGCGTTCCAAAAAGAACATCCTGCAGATCGGTCGCCAGCATGGACCCGCCCCAGCCATCGGCGACGTCTGTTTCCTTCCGCGCGGCGGACAAAAACACCTCGGCCACGCACCTGCCATGATCCGAATGGGCGGCGGCACCGCCGGCGATCATACGAATGTAATTGTGGGCAGCGATGGTATTGGCCGTTGCCCCGCACAATCCTTTGCGTTCGTCCGGGCCGTCTATCCCGCCCTTTGGAAGTGGCAGGCATGGGCCCATGCCGCAGTTTTTGCAGCAGGTGCCTTGAACCCGATATTGCAGGGCTTCATGTTCTCGGCGCGGTCGAAAATGGTTTCGATGCCCAGATGCTGGGCATGCCGGATCATCTCCTGGGTGGCCAAATCGATCGAAGCCTTTTCAGGATCGGCCATTTTTTTATCTTTCACAGTCGACTTTACTTCCTTTTCCATTATTGACTCCTTATTGGATTCTCCGAAATGTATTCGGGGTTAACGGACCGCTTAGGGGTTTCCGGGAGAGCGGCGAAGGTCATCACATGATCGATGTGCGCTCCCTTGCAATGAAAACGGTGTCGAGGGAGTGGCGTGCCTGTTTTTGCGAGACCTCCTGATTGGCTGAGCCCTGCTGGTTGTCCAGTATGATACTCAGATAGCAAAGAGTATGCCGAATGGAATACGAAAGAACTCTGAGCAATCCTTTCGATACGGAAACCGCCGTTGCGCGGTTGTAAGCCGGGGCTCGACCTGTCGTGTTAAGGCGGCTGACATCTGACCGATCGTTCTTGATAAAGGCGCAGACATAAGTTTACCGTTCCACTTTTGCAATCGGAGAGAAAAAGAGTCGCACAAGTGCAACCGTCTTGTGATGTCAAAACGACTGCAAACCGGCTGTGGGCCACTCCTGGCACAGATTAGACCGGACGCCAACCTGCGCCACAGTATTCGCTCAGGTGTCATGCGCGGGGAGTAGTAACTCACTTTGGCGCCGCTCTTGCATGATTCGAATGCACAGGCATGACAGGAATTGACGCTACAAAGTTCTTCCCTATTGGGGACGATCATCGTGCCGGCTTTTGATATAAGATACAATCAGGACTGCACTGATTGAAAATGCGGAATCATGATGGCCAATATGTGTCATCTGAAGAAAGGAGCGTGCAACATGCCAGGAGGAGATCGAACAGGACCCATGGGTATGGGCGCCATGACCGGACGCGCGGCTGGGTACTGCGTGGGGTCCGGGGTTTCGGGATATTCAACGCAATTTCCTGGGCAACTTTTTGGAATGGGTTTCGGAGGCGGACGCGGAGCCCGCAGCAACATCCTGCGGCGCGGCGGACGCGGGCGGCGGAATATGTTTTATGCCACCGGTGTTCCCGGCTGGCAGCGGTTCAGTTGGCAAACCACACCTTATTCACCGGATCGGCAATCGGTTTCGATGCAAGACAAGCAGGCCCTCAAGAACCAGGCCGAAGCGTTGCAGTCGGAGTTGGAAGCAATCAAAAGACGCCTGGAAGACATTGAATCCCGCAACGCCACAGACTGATCGTCAACGTCGGGGATTGGCGCGGAACCCCAACCGGATCACCGGGGCTTTGGCTTTTTTACGTCACCCACACCCGTATCTCACTTGACCGAAGTGGATAACCAGAAACCTGAAAAGCACCGAACATGTCCAACCTTCGAAAATGTGTTCGCTCGATGAATAGGCATGGGAGGGTAGCAGGGGGCGCGTGTGTTCTCCGCGGACGCGACGGTCAATAGACGCCGGGACAACGGGTTGAAAATAGCCTGTGACGCAGCGCCCAGATTGCGAGCGGGCTTGCCGGTAGAGGTTTGCTGCAGTGCAAACCCCGAAAGTTTCGACATATTCCTCAGGTCGCTTTCGGGATTAGCGCGCGTTGCCTCATTTATTGGGGGCGACCCATACCTCCGCCGCCGCCCATACCTCCCCCACCCATACCTCTACCTCCGCCGCCGCCCATACCACGACCACCGCCCATGCCACGGCCGCCGCCCATGCCGCGACCGCCGCCCATGCCGCGGCCAACACCCGTGCCTTGAGCAACTCCCGTGCCGTAATGGCTTTGCACGGAAGGTGCGGACGATTGGGTCAGACGGCCTGCTTTAAATTGTTCTACCGCTTCACGCACCGGGCCGCTGACACCGGTAATCACCTGAATACCGGCAGCCCCGAAGGTTTGAAACGCGTTGGGACCGCAGTTGCCGGTGAGCACGACCGATACGCCTTTTTCGGCCATCAACTGCGCCGATTGCGGTCCGGCGCCACCGCCCAAGGAGATGTTGGGGTTGGGAATCGCCTCCAGCGATTGGGTATCCAGATCGATGCACAAAAAATAAGGACAGCGACCGAAGCGGGCCTCCACCATCGCGTCAAGGTTAGAGCCATTGGATGTCACTGCTATTTTCATTGCTTGTCCTCCTTTGTCGAACGTTATCTGATTTATGAAAACGAGGCGACAAGATCGCTTCCGGTCCAATTCAATTCTGAAAAGTCAACCCTCATGGTGTGCGCGTATACTTCCGACAGGATTCATCGGGCGTGTGGCCGTCGCCATTGTATTGGAGATACTATCTTCCCAGCAAAACATGTGCCGACATTAAAAATAGGCGCGTAAACAGCTATCCTCACCCCCTGGCTTACCAAATCAACCCCGTAGAAAGCATCACGGATCGCTATTTTTTTCGCAACAATGCGACGCAACTCTCAATGACCGTCGCAATTGCAAGACACTTTCCGGATAGCGCCTGAGTTTCAGGCCCCGTGTCGGGTCTAAAATCTGCCCCTCGCGCGGAACGCTTTTATGGCATGGCCTGTGCTTTACAAGTTCTTCTCGAGATGTGGGAGCCTTCCGGTTGGCGTGAAGAGATCCCATCGAGGTCGGAATCGGATCGGGATCGGCCAGGATGGTGCAAACTGGTTCGATCCCGATTCCGATATTTTCTCTCAAACGATGGCGGCTGACATTTACGCGCCGGCTTTTTCCAGGTCGGCCGCACTTCTGGGAAGCACCAGGGTAAAGCGGCTGCCGCGGCCGGGTGTGGAAGCTACCGTGATGGTGCCGCCATGCTGCGAGATGATTTTTTGGGTGATGTACAATCCCAGCCCGGTGCCTTTGCGGCCTTTGGAGGAGAAAAAAAGGGTGAACAGTTTGTCCTGCGTTTCCGCATCCATGCCCGTGCCCGTGTCGCTGATGGTGAAGGTGATATGGGTAGCATCGGATTTTACACCGAAAGTGATGCGGTGGTCGGAGCGGTCGGTTTGGCGCTGGCAGGCGTCAATGGCGTTGTCGAAAAGGTTGATCAGCGCGATGTGAACGGATCCGGGATCGATCGTACAATCGACCCAGGGGCCTCCGAATTCGCGTACATACATGATGCCCGTGTCTTTCAGGCGATTTTCCATGATGCGCCCGATCTCTTCGACAAAGTGACGCAAATCGACTTTTTCCCACTGCAAATCGCGCTTTTTAGCGTAAAAAAGAATATCCATCACCATCTTGCGGATACGCTCGGCCATCAGCCGGACCGTTTGCCACCCCTCCTCCATCTGGACTTCGTCGCCGGTTTTCAACCCTTTGCCAAGCAGGTAGATGCCACCGTCCAATCCGGTCAGCAACCCCTTGATGCCATGGGAGATCGAGCCGATCATCAGTCCCAATGAGGAGAGATGATCTTGCAACTGGCTCTTCTCACGTACCAGCGCCTCCAGGTGCGTCGTATACTCCTGAAGCTTGCGGCGCATCACAATCCGCTCGCGCGTGCGCTGAAGCGTGATATCCAGGGCATCCACATTGATCGGCTTGGTGATAAAATCGCCGGCTTTGTATTTCAGGCTTTTGATTGCCAGGTCCATGTCCCCATGCCCGGTAATCATGATCACCTCGGTTTCCGGGTTCTCGCGCTTGATGCGCTGCAGCAGTTCGATGCCGTCCATAACGGGCATTTTGATGTCGGTGATGACGATCGGCGGGCTGCTCTCACGAAAAAGAGCCAAGGCTTGTTGACCATTTTCAGCCAGAGAAACCGTATAGCCCGAATCCGATAGGGCCACCTGCAAGACATCGCGGATGTCCCGTTCATCATCGACCAGCAGCACGTGGAAAGAATTTGTCATGGGTGACATGGCCTATCTCCCGACCGGCTGCGCCGGAGTATTAGGGGGTCGAATTCGCACTGGCTCCAGGTGACCCGGGCGGATGGAACTCTTTTTTCAAAGGGCACCCTTCTATGCATATCGGCGTGCGTTCTAGGAAGAATTCTCCGCCACCGGGAAGTCAAGTTCGAAACAGGTTCCCGAATCGGTGTTCGGCTTGCATTCAAGCCTGCCCCGGCACTCCCGGACAATGCCGTAGCTGATGGATAGCCCCAAACCGGTGCCTTTGCCCACCTCCTTGGTCGTGAAAAAGGGTTCGAATATCTTGTCCCGGACCTGCGGCGCGATACCTATGCCCGTGTCGCAAATCCGGCAGATGACCCGTTTTTCGCGGAACGCGCTGTGGATCGTGATGTGATCGACCTGCGACGACTGTCCTGCCTGCTGCCACTTTTCTTCAATGGCATCACGTGCATTGAGCAGCAGGTTGATAAAAACCTGTTCCAGGCGCTGTGGGTCCGCCTCGATGTCGGGCAGGTTGTCGCATAATTCCCAGAGCACCGCGATACCGTGCGCCTTCAACTGCTGGCTGAAAATATCGAAGGCGCTGTGCAGGATCTCGTTGATCTTGACCCTTTGCATCACCATATCCGATTTGCGCGCGAATTGACGCATATGGTGAATGATACGCGTGGCGCGGTCCACGTTGGTATCCGCTTTGGCCAGCATGGTCGATAACATATCCGGCGCGATGGCTTCCTGGCGCGCGACCTTGCGCATGAAAAAGCTGGAAATGGTTTTGATGACCGACAGCGGCTGGTTCAACTCGTGGGCCACACCCGAAGCCATTTCGCCGAGAGTGGTCATTTTGCCCGCCTGGATCAATTGCTGCTCAGCCTCCAGACGTTGGGTGATATCGTTGGTGGTCACCAGCAACACCTTTTTATCCGCATACTCCGAAGGTGAAATGCGGATGTTCACATACAACATCCGACCGCTTTTATGCACCTGGCGCACCTGGAGCAGTTCCTGGGCGGTCGCCAGACGCTCTTGCCAGTGCTTGCGTTCCTGTTCGACAAACAGATCCCAAAAACTGGTGTTGACCAGTTCTTCCACCGTATATCCGTAAATCGCAACGACGCTGTGGTTGCAATCCATAATGGTGAAATCAGCGGGATCCAATACGAACACGGGATTGGGAATGTTGCTGAAGATAGCATGGTATTTGCGTTCCGATTTGGCCAATTCCACCTCGAGTTGACGGCGTTCGGTAATATCGTGAGAGATCTCCATGGCCGCCACGATCCGGTCGTTTTCATCGCGGATGGCGGAGGTGCGCACCAGCCAGTAGGATTGGGTGCCGTCCTTGTTGATACCGCTTTCCTCGGTGTAATGGGAACGACCATCTCTGAAGGTCTCTTGGACCGGGCAGGACTCGCACGGGCGCTCGCGCCCCTTGTAAGCCCGGAAGCAGGTGTCGCCCTCGCGCGGGGCGAAGCGTCTGGCAAACTCCCGGTTGAAGCGCAGCAAACGAAAATCACGGTCCTGCACTGTAATCAGGCATGGGACCAATTCGAACAACACCTGGTATTCGTCTCGCTGTTTCTTTAATCCGATGCGCTGGGTGGCGATGGCGTCGCCCATCTGGTTGATGGCCTCGGCCAGATGCCCCATTTCATTTTTGCGGGATAAAGTGAGGTAAGAAGTAAACTCACCACCGGCAATGCGCTGCGTGCCAGCGATCAGTGCGCGAATTGGCCGGTTGACGAAGCGCAGCAAAAAGATCACGATAATGGCCGAGGTCGCCAGGAAGATAAAAGCCGTGAAGGCAAACATGCTGCGCTGGGCTGCAGCGATTTCCCGGTCGGTTTTTTCCAGGGATACCACTGTGTCCAGGGCGCCCAGTATTTTTTTATCCGCGGGGTGGAAGTGGCATTCGCCCGAGCTGCAGCCCGGCTCGTTGCCGATGGGGGTGATGATGCCCAGTAACCGATACCCTCTTGGTGAACGGAAAATGCGTGTTCGTTCGGCAAGATCCAGTGCTCCCAGGGGCGGGTCGGTGCGATGGCAGATGTAGCAGGCTTCCGCCTCGATATTGGTAACCCGATCGACTTCGGTGGGCTGGTCGGAGTATTTGATCTGTCCTTGTTTGTTGTAGATCCGGATGTTTTCGATCTCTTTCTGGCGGCCTACATTGCTGATGATTTGCGTAATGTCGTCGCGTGAGTTGAGCATCATGGCATAGTGGGTGCCCAGCCGGACGGTGTTGGTCAAACGGTCGGTGCCGAGCAGGATGTTTTCCATCAAGCGCTCTTGCTGGTCGGCGACGTTGGTGTAGGCCCACAACGACATGGCGATCAGCAGCACCCCTCCCACGGTCAGGGCCAACTGGGCAGCAAGGCTGTATTTCAGGCTGCGTATTATCGATTGCAGCATGGCTCCTCCGTTTCGGCTTTGCAAACCCCGGCGCATTTTTCCAACCGGGGGTTTATACGCTGGCCTCCAAAGACCTCAGGGCATTTTTGAACGATGCGGTCACCGATAGATTGCGCTGCAATCCGACAGCATGCGGTCCCAATCCCATGGCGAGGCCCAGCAGTTGGGGTAGGTAGACAACAGTGGTTTCAAGAACCGCCCCCCTGTGCCGGGCGATTTTTTTCTGAAATCCGTCCAGGTTGATCTGGCACATGGGACAGACCGTTGCGATGGCGTCGGCGTCCTTGGCCGCCGCCAGGATGGCGCCGGTCAAGTCCATGCCTGCATGCATGTGGGTGGTCATGTGAGCGCCGCCGCAGCACCTGGGCCCCATCGTCCACGGCAGGACCTCGGCGCCCACAGCGCGGATCAGTGGTGACATGCTGGCAGGCGCCTGGGGATCGTCGAAGACTGCGTAGGGCCGCAGGCACTGGCAGCCGTAATAGGGCGCAATCGTCTGGCCGTTCAACGGCCGGCGCACATGGCTCGCGATCGTATCGGCCCCCACATCCCGGGCCAGGACATCCAGGATATGACGGACCCTTACGGTCCCGGTGACCGACAGATGCTCATCCGCCAGAATCCGGTTGACCGCCGCGCGCGTTTGCGGCTCTTCACGCATGGCATGGGCGGCTCTCTGCAAATTCAGATAGCAGGCACTGCAGGGCACCAGCAGATCGCAGTCGCTGTGCATCGCTTCCGCCAGGGCCAGGTTGCGCGCCGCCAGGCTCAGCGCCAGCAGACGGCTCACCCCGGAGGCGGCCGTGGCCCCGCAGCACGTCCACCCCGCAACATCGATCACGTCAATGTCCAATGCCTGCATCAAGGCCCGCGTCGCAAGATCGTACTCGACGGCCGTGCCTTCCAACGAACAGCCTGGGTAGTAAAGATAGCGCATCGGCTTCGCCGCGGTTGAAAGGGTCACGTGTACCGTGGAATGTGACAGGTTTCTATCGATTTTATCCGCCATGACCTTCTCCTAGACCGGCTGCGCCGGAATATAAGCGATCATCAGTTTTCTTCCTCGACCTGGGCGACCTTCGCAAAGAGGGCATCCAACTTGCCCTTACCGCGAGCCGGACGCGGCAGGCTGATTTTGCCTTTGGAGGTCAGTTTCCATCCCAGAGAGGCGTAGCGCAGCGGCAGCAAAGGATTTTTCATGTGCGCAAAGTAGCCGGTCATCACTTCCATTTCATGCACGCGGCCGTTGCGGCGGACGCTTCGCAGAAAATAACGGTAGAACAACGTGCTTGACCGATGCTGCGGCATTTGCCGGGCGGCCGCGATGCATTTGAGGGCCGCCATGGCATCGGCCGGCTGCAGGCCGCGCGGGCAGCGCAGGCTGCAGTAATAACATGAGGAGCAGAGCGTGAACGTTTGGCTGGTGAAGATCTCTTCAAAGGAATCCATCTGCACACACCGCCAGATCCGGCGCGGGGTCATGTCCATGGCGCCGGCATTGGGACATGAAGCGCTGCACGTGCCGCATTGGATGCAGGCCCGCATCATTTGCCGCACGGATGCCGTATGCGCTTCCAATGACACCCCCTCGCCTTTCCTTTCAGTCGCTGAATGCAGCATGATTGTGCTCCTTGTTAGCGCCAGTTGCGCTCAAATAGACAGATTTGCTTCCACGTCACAGTCACACGTCGCATTTTACCACTTCCGCGATCATCGCCAGCATCTGCCCTGCGCTGTAATTGCTCACCACAGCCGCGCCATTGGGGCAGGCCGCCGCACAGGCACCACACCCCTGGCACATGGCCGGATTGATCAGCACCTGGTCCTGTTCGGGGCTGAGGGCGCGGGCGCCAAAAGGACAAGCGTCGATGCACCGCTCGCACAGGCTACACAGACTGCGACGCACCGTGGCGGTCACAGCGTCGGGGGCAATGGTCGGCCGCCTGAGAATGCCCACCGCTTTCTGGGCGGCCGCCTGGGCCGTGGCGATTGATTCTGCCACGCCGCGGGGCGAAAGCGCGCAACCACAGGCAAACACGCCGGCCGTCAAGGCTTCGACCGGGCGCCACTTGAAATCGGCCGGCCTGAAAAAATGGTCTTCATCCAACTGCGCGCCATAGGCTGTGGCCAGTTCGGGCGGCAACTCGGGAACCAAGCCGGTGGCCAGAACCAGCAGATCCACGCGGATTTCAACGTCCGCCCCCAAGATCGAATCCATCGTCCGTATGCACGGCCCCTGGGTGGCGTCAGCCGTTACACGCGGCTTGGCGTCGGTCGCGTACGGCATAAAAACAATGCCCTCCCGGCGGGCCTGGGTGAAGAAGGTCTCGCTGAAACCGCAGGTCATCATGTCGCGGTACAGAATGTAAACGGCCGTTGCGGGATTGGCTCTTTTTAGTGTTAAGGCCTGCTTGAGCGCCGTCGGACAGCAGACCCGGCTGCAGTAGCTGCGTGGCGCCTCACGGGACGCCACGCACAGGATCATGACCACCGCACCCAGTTGTTGCGGGTCGATGCGCTGGTCAGCCAAGCGCACTTCCAACTCTTTTTGTGTCACGACGGCCGCATGCGTGCCGTAGCCGTACGCAGCCGTGGACGCTTCGCCGCAGCCGGTGGCCAGCACCGTCACGCCGTGCTCGAGAATGTGTGGCGCTGCTTTGGCCGGGGCCAGCGTCGTATAAAAATGACCGACCTGCCCAAAGGCGGATTGCACCTCTGTTTGCAGATGCACATGGATCAGGGGCTGGTGCGCCACCCGGTCGATGGTGTCGGCCAACAGCGCAGTCAGATCGGCGCCATCGAGGGTTTGCCGCAGCCAGTGCAAATTTCCACCCAAGGATGCCTGCTTTTCCACCAGGGTCACCAGATAGCCGCGCTCGGCAATCGACAGGGCTGCCTGCATCCCGGCAATGCCGCCGCCGACAACCAGGGCATGCTGAACGACGGACACGCCGGGCGGCCGAACGGGTTCCGCATGTTTCAAACGCGCCACGGCCATGGCCAGATCGGTCGCGACCCGTGCCTGCCGCGACGCAGCGGACGGTTCGCGGTCGTAAATACGCAGATCCACGGCCTCGACCATCTGCGAAGGCAGACCATTTTCCGCGACCAGCGCGCGCAGCCGGGGAGTGAACGCATCGGACCGGCAGGCGCCGAGCAGGATGCGATTGGCCTGCGGATCGTTCAGGCCGTCGACAAGGGTGCGCCAGCCATCGTCCGTGCAGAGCCGATTCAGGAAAACGATGCGGCTCACGCACGGGTCCTGGTTCAGGCGCGCTTCGAGGGCGGCGGCCGCGCCCTCAGCGTTCAATGCCCCATCGCATGTGCATAGGGCCACGGCAATACGCGGCGGATCGGCTGACAGATCACGAGGTGGCGTACGCGCCGCATCGGCCGCCACCGACAGCGTGCCGCCGGTCGCATGCAGAATACGCCCGGCTTCGGCCGCGGCAGCTGAAGCCTGGATCACCGACTCGTTGATATCCTTGAGGCCCGCACAGGCACCGGCCACCAGGATCCCTGCCTGGTCGGTCCGGACGAGGGAATGCGCTTGCGTCCGGACAAAACCCCACGGGTTCAGGCTCAAACCGGTCATTTCAGCCAAAGGTGCAAGCCCCTGGGCTGGACGCTGACCAACAGCCAGTACGACCAAATCGAAAGTCTCACCTGTTATTTGACCGTCTGGGCCCAGCCAAGTGAGCACCGGGTCGCCACTGGCGGGGTCTGCCAGCAGCGAGTGCACCCGGCCGCGCACCAGGCGCAGCTGGTCTTGCTCGCAGGCCGCTTCGCCCCATCGTTGATACGGCAGGCCGGCCGTCCGCAAATCCATGTGGAAAAGGGTCGCGGCAAGCTGCGCCCCGCCCCGCTCCCTGGCCAGACGCGCCTGTTTGATGGCGATCATGCAGCAGACCGACGAACAGAAATCCGCATCGCTTTGCAGATCACGCGATCCCACGCACTGCAAAAAAGCGATCTTGCCGACGGGCCGCCGGTCGGCCGGGCGCAACAACGCGCCGCCGAACGGACCGCTGCCGCTGAGCAGGCGTTCAAATTCCAGTTGGGTCAGCACGTGCGGGCAGGTGCCGTAGCCATATGGATTTTTACCCCGCCGTGGGTCAAAATAGTCGCTTCCGCAGGCCAATATCACAGCCCCCACCGCGATCGACTCGTCCTGTTCAGCCATTTGCTCCTGGAATACGGCGGCCACCTTATCCATCATCGCGGCAGTGTCGAACGGCTTCATCAAGTAGTCCAAAGCCCCCATCTTCATGGCTTCCACCGCCGTCTCCACGGTCGCGTAGGCGGTCATCATCAGCACGCACAATTCGGGCAATATCTGCCGGGACCGCTGCAGCAGTTCGACCCCATCCATGCCCGGCATCTTGATATCGGCCAGCATCAGGTGAACGGGCTGCCCGCTCAGCATCTCCAGGGCCTCGGCGCCCGAAGCGGCCATCCGCACGCTGTACCCTTCGGCGAGCAGCCACTCTTTTAAACTGTCGCGCACGACCAGTTCGTCATCGACCACCAGGATATGGAATTTGCGGCGTCCGTCCTGCGCCAGTTGAATGGCTTGCGTGGGACAGACCGATGCGCACACCCCACACTGGGTGCAGGCCTGCACATCGATGACATAGCCGGTGGAGCGATCGTGGGGCACCGGTTGGTAAATGGCTTTGCGTGTGGTCAGGCCGGCGTTGAAAGGATCAGGCACCACGACCGGGCACACCTCGGCGCACTCTCCACAGCCCACGCAACGCCGCGCATCGACGCCATTGGGCGCCGTGCGCAGACTCACCTGCATATGTCCGGGAGCGCCGCTCAGGGCAGTGATCTGCGTGGACAGGCGAATGTCGATGCGCTCATGGAAAAGTCCTCTGCGCAGGCAGGCCTGGGACGCCGCATCGCGTTCGAACGCCGGCAGCATCCGGCACATGCCGCAACGGTTGGTGGGAAACTGGCGGTCCAATTGGCTGAGGATGCCACCCAAATGCGGCGCGCGTTCGACCAGGACGACCCGGTGGCCGCTCTCGGCCAAGTCCAACGCCGCTCGGATGCCGCTGATACCGGCCCCAACGACCAATGCTGTATTAGAATTTTCCATATGCTTCTAATGCTTCCGTAATTTAGAAAGAATGGATTCACTTTACACTTTACACTTTCTTTTCTATTATTCCCCGATCCCCACCACCTCCTGAAATTCATCTTCCTTGAACTGCGTCAAGGGCGGCTTTGCCGCCAAGTCTTCGCCGGCTTTGTAGTCAAAAACGCCCTGGGTGCGATGGGCCACAAGCCGGAACAACGGCATGAGATCAATGCCGTTGGGGCAGGCGTTGCTGCATTGCCCGCAACCGACACAGGCCGTGCTCATATGGGCCATCCGCGTCAGGTGGTAGAAAAGCGTATCCGTGGGCAGCTTGACCGCGCCTCTACGCTGAGCCCAACTCAGGTACTGCAAGGGATCGTGGTCGAACAGATCGGTGGTGAAAACGCATTCACGGCAGTAGCAGACCGGACAGGCCACCCGACAGTTGTAGCAATTGACACAGTGGGACAGATAGGCGGCCAGTTTTTCCAGGGTACCGATGGCGGCGGCAGTGGCGGCAAACATGGCATCGCGATAGTCGGTGCGCTGGTCAACTAAAGCATGGACGACGCCCTCGCGCTCGGACGGCACCTGACCTGTCGGCAACTGAAGCTTTTCCAACAGCGCGGCGCCCTTATCGGTTTGGGCTTCGAGCAGGATGTGGCGTTCAGTGGCCACGCCCCACAAGCGCACGGCCAGGTCCGCGCCGGTCGGCAGAAACGATTCGCAAGCGCGACAGGCCCCGGACAGGTTGATCCCCTCCAGGACAGCCTCCTGCCCGGAGAGCATACTTTGATAAAAGATGCGGCTGGCGTCTTCCCCCTTGGCCTGGGCAAAAGCGAAGTAATCGTGGTTCGTAAAGGCGCCCAGGCAGTCGCTGCCGATGATAAGGATGTTCTCCGTTTGCCCCTGGTTGAGCTTGACCAACTCGACAAAGGCGCGAATTTCGCAAGGACGCAGCAGCACCGCGATCTTTCCGATACCTGCCTTGCGGTTGCGGGTGAGTTGGCCAACCACCTTGGCAGCGTTGAGTGCAAACGACGGTGCCAGCGGGTCTATGCGCTCCAGGTGTGCGGGATCGGTCACCAGGGTCGGCATAACCGCAGACCCGCAGGGCAACCGCATGGGGACGAAGACGGCATCGATCGTCTCCAAAGTCAGAACGGCGGTTGAGAGTGTCCGGAAAGCCGCGGTCAGATCATGGTCATGGACCTCGATTGCTGCAACCATTCAAAACCTCCTCGTATTCAGACAATCATGGCCGAGCGCGCCTGACTGGGCCCCAGGGCCGTGACCTGCGCGACCAGCGCACGCATGATCGCCGCAAACTGGATACCGTCGCTGGCACCGATCCAGGTCAGTTGCAGCCGTTCGGGTTCGAAACCGAACTGGGGCAGAATCTCCTTGAGCAGTTTGATCCGCCGGCGGGCCTTGTAGTTGCCGTTGATGTAGTGGCAGTCGCCCGGATGACAGCCACTGACCAGCACGGCATCAGCGCCTTCCAGCAAGGCTTTGAGAATATACTGCGGATCGACCATGCCGGTGCACATGACCCGGATCAGGCGCACGTTGGGCGGGTAGTCCAGGCGCGAGGTGCCGGCCAGATCGGCGGCCGTGTAGGTGCACCAGTTGCAGACGAAAGCGACGACGACCGGTTCAAATGATTCCATAGGCTCCCTCTTTGTTGTATCCATTGGCCCGTTACCCGTTGTGATCGGTATTCAGATCGTTACGTCCATGCGCAGGGCGGATCTTGTGTTTGCCCGGTGGGTGCGTCGGCACACGATGCCGTGCGTCCACCACGGGCAACGCCTCCCTTATCCTGCCAATCGGTGCGTGGCCTCGAAAATCCCATCGATCTCGGCAAAGAGCTGCCTGCCCGTAAAATGCCGGCTGGCGGCCGCACCGCTGGGACAAACGGCCGAGCAGGTGCCGCATCCTTTACAAATCAAAGGATTGACCTGGGCGCGCCCGATGCGTTCATTGAAACTGATCGCGCCGTAAGGACACAGCTCGATGCACATGCGGCAGCCGGCGCAGATGTCCGCATCGATAACGGAAATGGTCGGCGCGATCTCCACCTGGCCCTTAACGGCCAAGGATAGGGCCTTGGCGGCCGCGCCCGAGGCATGCGATACGCTGTCGGGAATATCCATGGGCTTCTGGCAGCACCCGGCCAGGAACAAGCCATCCGTGGCGGTGGCGATCGGTCCCAATTTGGGATGCAGCTCCAAAAAGAAACCGTCGCCGCCCTGGGACACTCCGAAGATGCGCCCCGTGCAATCGGCATCCGCGCGGGCTTCTATGGCCGTGCACAGCACCGCCATGTCCACCGGCAAACGCACCGTGCGTCCGAGCAGTGTGTCTTCGGCAATCACGATCAAGCGGCCGTTTTCCTCCGCGCAAAGCGGCTGATCGCTGATTTCAGCAACCTTGCCGCGGATAAAGCAAGTGCCCTCCTCCTGGCAGCGCCGGTAGAACTCTTCATAGCCTTCGCCAAAACAGCGCATATCGATGTAAAAATCGTAAACCGCCGTGTCCGCCCCCACCTTCTCCTTGATCAGGTGGGTATACTTAAGCGCGTACATGCAGCACACCCGCGAGCAGTAGTCGTGATAACGCACGTCGCGACTGCCGATGCAGTGCAACAAGGCGACACTGCCGGGCGGCCGATCGAAACAACCTTGGCCATCGCGCATGAGGATGCGGCCGCCGGTGGGCCCGGTGGCGTTGCTGAGCCGCTCGAATTCCAGTGCGGTAAACACATTCGGCAGACGGCCGTAACCGTATTCGGTCATCAGGGTCGGATCGAGGGTGTCGTATCCTGTGGCCAGAATGATGCTACCGACATGGACTTTGGTTTCGGTGGCCTGCATGTGGTGGTCGATCGCCTTGACTTCGCAGGCCGCCTCGCACTGCATACACTCGCAGCACACCGCGCAGTTGAGACAGCGTGCGGCTTCAGCGCGGGCCTGCGTTTCGGTCAATCCCAGATCGACCTCGACAAAGGTTCCTGCGCTCGGCTCGGCCGGTCGTCGCCCGGACGCGGCGCGCGCTGATAGCGCCATACCCGGTGGAATCTCCGCCCAATCCCCCGCATGGTCATCAGCCGCCAGCGACGGCGCGCCATCCGACAAAGACGCGCCACGCACAAAGCGGTCCAGGGCCGCCACGGCCCGGTGCGCGGCACCGACCGCCTCAATGGCGAGTGCCGGCCCACTGGCCATGTCGCCGGCGGCAAAAACATGCGCCAGGGAAGTTTGCCCGGTATGCGGATCGATCGTCAGTGTACCGCGCCGCGTCCAGGACAGATCGGGCACATCGGCAGCCCATGCGCTGTCGGTGGTCTGACCGACGGCCGCGATGACAGCGTCGCAGTCAATGGAAAAGACGGTTTCCGGCATCACCTTGGGCCGGCGGCGGCCATCCGCGCCGGGCTCCCCAAGACGGGTCCGCACGCAAGTCAGGGCCGCCACTTGCCCGGCCTGGCTCTCGATGCACACGGGGGCGGTCAGAAACAGGAAGTCGATTCCTTCCTGCCGGGCGTCCCGAATCTCCTCCGCATAGGCCGGCATCTCCTGTTCGGTCCGCCGGTAAACGACCGTGACCGCGCGACTGCCTAACCGCCGGGCACAGCGCGCGGCATCAATGGCCACATTGCCGCCACCGACGATCACCACCCGATCGCCCGGCTTTGCGCGCGCGCCGCTGTTGACCGCGTGCAGAAAAGTGACGCCGTCGATCACGCCGGCTGTCTCAGCCTCACCGGGGATATGCAGACGCATGGCCTGATGGGCGCCTAAACCCAGAAAAACGCCCGCATAGCCTTGGGTGCTCAAATCAGCCAAGCTGAAGTCCCGGCCCAGGCGCAGGCCGGTACGCGCATCGACGCCCAGGGAAAGGATATAAGCGATCTCCTGGTCCAGGATATCCGGCGGCAAGCGATAATCGGGGATACCCACGCGCAGCATGCCGCCCAGGCAGTCAAGGCCTTCGAACAGCGTGACCTGGTATCCTTTCAGACGCAAATCATAGGCTGCCGTCAGACCCGCCGGTCCGCCACCGACCACCGCGATCTTCTCCGGACGCTCCTTGATTTCGGGAACCGGCAGCGCGCTCATCGCGACCTGGTCAGCCGCGAAACGTTTCAGGGCGCGAATCGATACGGGTGCATCCACCTGTGCCCGCCGGCATTGGTCCTCGCACGGATGCGGGCAGATGCGTCCCAAGGTCCCGGGCAGCGGCAGACGCTGCATGATCAGATCCAATGCCTGGCGATATTTGCCCTGGCCGACGAGCTGCACATACCCCTGAACATTGATGCCGGCCGGGCAAGCGGCCGCGCATGGCGCGCGGTCTTTTTTTTCGATATTGAAGGCAATGGGAACGGCCTGCGGAAATGCCCGGCCGATCGCATGGCGCTGCGCCATACCCTGATCCCAGGCGTTGGGAATCGACACCGGACATACCTTGGCGCACTCCCCACAGCCCGTGCAGGACTGGGCATTCACATAGCGCGGGTGGTGGCGGATGGTCACTGCAAAGTTGCCCACGAACCCGGAAACATCGGTCACCTCGCTCAACGCGTGCAGGCGGACGTTGGGGTGCTGACCGACGTCGACCATTTTGGGGGTGCCGATGCAGGCCGCGCAGTCCAGGGTGGGAAAGGTCTTGTCGAATTGCAGCATGTGACCGCCGATAGTGGTGTCCCGTTCGACCAGGTGCACGATGTGGCCGGCATCGGCGATGTCCAGGGCTGCCTGCATGCCCGCGATGCCACCGCCAACCACCAGCATCTCCGGGTGCACCGCGGCCCAGCGGCTTGTCAGCGCCTGGTGGTCCTGCACCCTGCGCACAGCGGCCGCGACCAGGATCTTGGCTTTGGCCGTGGCAGCCACTGAATCCGTTGTGACCCACGAGACCTGCTCGCGCACGGATGCCATTTGAAAGTAGTACGGGTTCAGTCCGGCACGGCGGCAAACGTTCATGAAGGTCTTGCCGTGCAGGCGCGGTGAACACGAGGCCACCACCACGCGGTCCAGCCCCAGTGGGCGGATGTCGTTTTCGATCATGGCCTGTCCGGGGTCGGAACACATGAACCGATAGTCGCGCGCGATAGCCACACCCCGCAACCCCTGGGCAAACTCAGCCACGGCGCCCACATCGACCCGGTGAGCGATATTGATGCCGCAATGGCAGATATATACGCCGGTTCGCATGTTCAATCCCTTTCGGTTTCGTCGCAACAACTGGAAATCCCAGTCAACCGTTGCACCACGGCGATGAACTCGTCCGCCTCGGGCGGGTTGGGTAAAAAGGCGTCCGGCAAAGGCAGATGACGGACGTTCGTGGACAAGACGCTTTGCAAACGGGCGGCGTGCAGCTCACGCCGGGTCAGACTGGAGAGCATCACTACCGGCACATGACGCAGCCGCGTATCATCTTTGAGCCCGGCGAAAATCTGCTGGGTGCCATCCGCTGGCAACATGGCATCCAGAACGATCAGCGAAGGTGCGTGAAAACGGGCGGCATCCAGGGCATCGCAGGGCCGATCCACCGTCAGCGGTTCAAATCCGTGGGCGCGTAGCAGATTGACAACATAAAGGCGCTGATCGTGCTCATCTTCGATCACCAGGATCTTGATCATCGATGCGGGCATAGGCGCCTCCTTGGTCCGGACGCTTTGTAACCGCGTCACGGTGTTGCCCTTTACCTAAGCACACCCCATGCCACATGGCCATCATTCGTAAGCGACTGTGTTCGCTACATAAATATAATCGAAAAAAATTCGGCAGCCCGCCCCGCGCAGTTGCAACCATGCAACAACCGCCACGCAGATTTAAAATAACACTCCGATAAATAGAAATTTTTAGATGATGCAGCTGTTGCGCAACAGGCTTGTTGCGTTCACCATGCAGAGGCGAACCTTATGGTCGCGAGGTTCGTTCACGTGGATTGTTTTTTGAGAAAGGGGCCGTGCGCCCAAGGGCTAGCGAGCCAGGGTCAGTGCAACCCGTAGCGTTTCATTTTACGCCACAAGGTTGTGCGGTCCATACGCAGGTTGTGGGCGGTTTTGCCGCGGTGCCCGTTGAAACGGGTCAGAGCGGCGGCAATGCGGTCGGCTTCATGGGCAGGCTCGTGCGCCGACCGCCCTTGCTGGGGGGGCCGGACCGTTGCCGATGCGGTCAGCGTGGCTGGCAGATGTGCATGCTGGATGGGCCCGGCGCCGCTCAAGATCAGGGCATGCTCCAGGATATTTTCCAGTTCGCGCACATTGCCCGGATAGGCATGGTTGAGCAGGATGCCCATGGCATCTTCTGAAATGAGCACCGGGGTAAGTCCGCGCGCGGCGCACAATTTGCGCAAGATATGGCGAATGAGCAACGGCAGGTCGTCACGCCTGGCTTCGAGCGACGGCAACACGATGCGCACCACGTTGAGTCGGTAATACAGGTCCTCCCTGAACTGACGGGCGTTGACCAGTTGCTCCAGCTTACGATTGGTGGCTGAAATGATGCGCACATCCACTTTGACCGTGCGACGGCTGCCCAAGGGGTAAAACTCTTTTTCTTCGAGCACGCGCAGCAGTTTGGCCTGCAGCGGCAGTGGAAGATCGCCGATTTCGTCGAGAAAAATCGTGCCGCCGGCGGCTTCCTGAAACCGGCCCGGCTTGTCACGATCGGCGCCGGTAAACGCACCCTTGACGTATCCAAAAATTTCCGATTCGATCAAACTGTCCGGAATGGCCGCGCAATTGATTTTCACCCAGGGCTTGCCCTTGCGCGGGCTGGCGGCATGGATGATCTTAGCCAAAAGATCCTTACCCGTGCCGGTGGGCCCTTCGATCAGGACGGTAGCGCCGCTGGCGGCCACCACCGGTATCATGGCGAAGATTTTCAGCATGGATGCGCTCTTGCCGATCATATCGAAACAGGTGTAGCGGTTCTTGGTGACCTGATCGAGCTGGTGTACCAGGGTCATGTCCTGGAAGGTGGCCAAGCTGCCCACCACCGCCCCTTTTTCATCGCGCAGGGCAACATAATTCGACCGGATGGGAATGGCGCTGCCCTCTTTGTCGCGCAGCCAACCCTCTTGGCCACGATGGCTGGTGTCACGTGCGATGACGTCCCGGATCGCTGAAACGCTCGGCCGGTCGCTGCCGCCCAATAAGGACGCGCACGACAGGCCGAGCACCTCACTGCGCGCGTAGCCGGAAATCTGTTCAGCCGCCGTGTTGAAAAAGGTAATCAGCCCGCCCCGATTGGTTGTGAAGACGCCCACATCAAGGCTGTCCAGAATGTTTTTCAAGCTGCGCTCTTCGTAACGCAGCCTGTCGATCAGGTCGCTGATCGGCGAATGATCCTGCAACACGGTCAAACAACCAACCACCTGCCGCTCCAAGTTAAAAATCGGTGTGGCCATGCGGGTGACCAGATGCTGGCGCTGATCTTCGTCCGTGACCCGCATGGGCACGTCTTCGGCTTGACGGCCGCTGCCACTGCCGACCATGCAGTTGACCATGCACGGCACGCCGGTGAATACTTCGCGGCACTCCTTGCCAAGGATCTCGACGGCGCGCAATCCAATCAAGGCCTGGGCGCAATGATTGATGGCCGTGATGCGGTGGTCGAGGTTGACAGTAAAGGCCCCGATATTCAGTTCATCGAGCACCGCCAGCCATTGATCGCAGGGGATGCTCGTGTCGCCGCATACGATGGAAGCGCTCGCCTGCATAAAGCCTCTCTAGTCGCCTGCCCGGATATCACCGGCCGGCAATTGAATAGTGAAAACGGTTCCTTGCCCCAAGCGGCTGTGCACATCGATGGTGCCGTGATGCCGCTCGATGATGCCGAACGTGGTGGCCAGACCCAGTCCAATTCGGGCCCCTTCGTGTTTGGTCGAGAAAAAAGGTTCAAAAATATGCGGCAAAACGTCTGGAGCAATGCCGCAGCCACTGTCCTCGACCGTGATCAGCACAGTGCGGCCATCCGGCGCAGGCGCGGCATTTACCGATAAACGGCCGCCCTGGGGCATGGCGTCGATGGCATTGAAGATCAGGTTGAGCAGGCACTGGTGCAGTTGATTGGCATCGCCATGGACCGGTGGCAGGTCTGCGGAGCACTGCTGGACCACGCTGATGTTGCCCAGTTCCAGGCGATGGCGGCTCAGATCGAGGCAGCGCCGCAGCAAGCCATCGACTGGCACCCATTGGAATTCGACCGGTGATTTGCGAGCGAACGTCAGCAGGTTGGACACTATGCCCGCGCAGCGGGACACCTCCTGTTCGCTGGTGGTCAGATAGCGCTGGAACAAATCGGAACGATCAGGGCGGCCCGCCTCGCCGAGCATGCGCTGCATGAGACGCAAATAATTGAGCACACCCGACAAAGGATTGTTGATTTCGTGGGCCACGCTGGCTGCCAGGCGTCCGAGTGAGATCATTTTGTCCTGGTGCAGCATCCGCGCCTGATCGGCCATTTGCTGCTCCATGCGCCGAAGTTCGCGCAAATCGCGCACAAAACAGACCAGACCTTCAAGACGCGCACCCTCTTGAATTGCAACGGCTGACAGCTGTACGGGAACATCCTGGCCGCTGCGGGTACGCAGGCAGGTTTCGTAAAGATACAGACGCTCGGGACCGCCGTAGGCCGTGTCGGAAAACGCCTGGCGGAAAGCGGCCAGACGGGGTGGATCAAAAAAATCCGCCAGCTGCATGCGATGCATTGCCTGGCGCTTGGAATATCCCAGCATTTTTTCCAGGCTGGCGTTGTAAGTGACCACAATGTCACGCGCGTTGCAGCCCAGGATGCCATCAGTGGCGCTTTCGATCAGCTTGTGCTGATAGGCGAAGGTCTCCATCAGCTCGTGCGTGGTTTCGGTCCAGCCCTCTTCCAGAAAACGCGTGTAATCCTGAAGCTGCCGGCGCGTGGCCGACCGTTGCCTGGCGCGCTCGACGGCTGTGATCAGCACCGTGTGATCGATGGGTTTATTGATAAAATCCGAGGCATCCAATTGGAGGGCGCGCACGGCCAGGTCCATTTCGCCAAAGGCCGTGATCACGATGACTTCGATGTCGCGTCGATAGCGCTTGAGATGTTCCAGAACCTGCAGGCCGTCCATGCGCGGCATGCGGATATCGGTAATCACGATATGCGGATCGAACGCGCCGCAATGCTCGATCCCCGCCTGGCCGTCAGCCGCCGTGGCCAACGTGTAGCCCGCGTCGGTCAGGATCATGGCAATCACCTCGCGGACATCCGGTTCGTCGTCGATGATCAGTATGCGCCAATCTTTGTTCTGCGACATGCCCAACCCCCGTAAGTGGTTGGTTCCTGTTCGGCAAGAAAAGATGTTGCAGTCAGTATAGACCCTTTATCGAAAACGTGCACGTAAAAGCGAACATCGTGAAAGAATGTCATGGGGTGGGCATGTTTTAAGCCATTATAAAATCGTGGTTTTTCAGCGCCCAATGTTTGCAACAGAGTATTTATACCTTAGCTGATATTCGGCATAAGCGCCCACTTAATGATCCATGTTGGGGTATCCGGCTGCCTGTCCAGACAGACAATACCGCCATTTTGAAACTTAAACACCGGCGGCTCGATTGTACCGATAATCAGATAGGATGTCAGCCGTTGCATAAAAGGCAGATGGCCGACCAGCATGACATTGTCTTCAACCGACAGGTTCCCTGAAAAAGCGGCCACATCATCCAATGGGTTGAGACCACTGACTACTACAACACCATTTTCGGGTTTCAGGTATGATTCGAAAATTTCTGCTGTCTGCTTGGCGCGTTTTTTACCGCTATGGGATATTTTCCCAACCTTGCAGCCATAACCGGCCGCCACTCCGGCAATCCGCTTGACCTCGGAGATGCCTTCCTCGGAAAGCCCTTTGTCCGGATCGACCTCTTTAGGAAGGCTCTTCCCGTGTTGAACCAAATAAAGTGCCATCATGTCCTCCTTGTGTTTGTTGAATGATAAGCAGTTATAAGTGTCGACTTTCGGGATGGCGCCAACCACCCACCCGGATCGCCAGGGTTTGAAAACCCGAAAGTTGCCACATACAAAAATTATCTTTGTGGGAATGATCCTTTCACATCGGAGGGAGGTTTTCAAATACCGAAAAACCATCACAGATGGGCGTTTCAAAGATTAAAAAAGAGTGCAATGAAAAATAATGGGAATTTGTTGATCGGAGAGGTCGCCCTGGCATCGGTGATCCCCAAAAAGTATGCCCATTATCGTCGACTGGTTCAGGGAGCACTCGGCCAGTTTATCGCGTTGCTCAACCCTGACCAGTAGGCGGATATTTTGACCAGCAAAGAAGGTCGCCCATTTCAGCAAGTGCCGCCCGGCGCCTTGCGCTTTTAGCATGCCGACCCGCATGCCGGAAGTCTGCCCGCCGGTGCTGCCGGCGAGGTGCTCGTGCGCGATTCATACGCCCGTTTGTCCGTGAATAGCCTCAGCGCTGGGTCAAACCATTTTTCTCGCGGTCCTTTGCCACCCGACTTTCGAGCGCATCTATTGGGGCTGGCGCTATCTTTTCGTTGGCCGCTACTGGCGCCTGCCTGCGCAAGCAGATGTTGTTGACGCCGTATCATGTCAAGCAATAAAAGAAGAGGCTATATTGAGTAAATAGAAAATAAGGGGACTATAGCGCGCTGGTTGCCGGAAAGTTGGAGAAAATCGTAACCCTTTAAGACATCGCTATCTATAGGAGTCCAAGATTTATATGGGTTTCTTTTTAAGCCATTGACGCCTGGCATCGCAGCTGCGCGCTCTTCAGAGAAACGTAATGGAGGTTTCCCTTCCGCATTGCCGGTTATCTTTCCAAGACTGTATCCTCTACGCCATATCTCTATGCAAAAAAATACCTTCGTAAGATGGAAGAAATTGGCTTTTTGGGAAGCAGAATACATATAACTAAGTGACTTTCTGTTGAATAAAGAAGTCTGCAATCCTCTGCACAATTATAACCAGTTGATCTCTTGGCTCAATTCAATGCTGGCACGGCGAGTGCATATTAAGCTGCCAAAGTTTGGGGGCGCACCACCAGGGTGCTTTTACATTCAGAAAGGAGATGGATACCATGATTACTTTAAGACGCATGAAGGATACCACAAGAGAGAGATTGATTGGACTTGTAGACGATACGGAAGTCATTTCAGTTGAAAGAAGTGTGTTTGAACCATTATGGAAGGTGACCCAACAACTCAGATTGCCCGATCATCTCACGATGGCTAAAGAGTACAGTAAATGCATTAACGATATCGTTTTTGCAGCCGAAGTATCTCGATAATCCCAATACTCTTGTAGAAGAGTATTGAATTCAAGTTGGAAGAGCAGTTCTACTGCGCCAAGACTTAAGCAATAAGAACTTAGTCTAAAAAAAGATTCGTTTAAAGAGCGGTATTGCTTTTTGGCCAGTAGTATAACCATGCCCTGGGCAGCCTGGCGGTCAAAGATGTTCTCAAGAACATCGGCCGCCAGGCTCCGGTCTGTTGGTGGGGCTGGGCGTTAGTAATTATTGATGGGGAGCGTTGGTTAATTTTCTACTGCCGATGTCGGATAGATTTTGTTCCTTTTTTTTCTTCAGATGCAGTTTTCAAGCGCCCCCTGGCACGGGAAATTGCCCCAGGATAGACAGCTTATCGGACGGCCGCTCTATCCCGCGAAAGGATAACCCTACAGAAAGATCCGGTAATCGGCTGCGTTGAGCGCCTTAGCCGGCTTTTCAGCTCGGTTTTTACCGATCGATCGCTTTCCGTTTTCCATTTCGCCCAACAGCACGGCGATAACGAAATCGATCAACTAACCTCTGACCAGGTCCTTACCTTCCTCAATCAACTCACCGAAGGCAATAAACCCTACACCAAACGAATCCCTTGGCCCCGGGTCCACTCCGCCATCAGGGGAACTGCCAGATAACTGGGAATCATCGACATAGTCACAAACTGGCCGAACCCAATCGCAACCCACAGCTTGCCTCACATCATGAAATAACTTGACAACGATTTCGCAGCTGACTTAATAAAAAATGACAGGCGCACTCATCCGCTCTTCGGTTGAATCCTCTCCATTCACCATTGCCTGCATGCCCCATAGAAATTTACACCCATGAAAATGGTCCTTGTCATGTAGGGGAGGCTCAAATAAATAGCCCTGGTGCCGGATCTGTAATTCTCGGCATCCGATGGCACTTTCAAACAGTGCAATAGAAGAGGGTGCAAGGATACCTTCGCACTGGTAGCATTTGGAGGGCAAGAAAAGACAAGCAACGATTGGTTTTTATTGTACCTCTTTTTTCATAATCCCGCAGAACCAGGCAAGAATCCACCTTTTCCGATCAAATTCGATAAATCCCCATTCTCATACATAGGGTCCAAACATCGATCTTTCACCGAGCTGCCTTTTTAAACCTGAAATCCGGTAGGCCACTCTTAAATCTTTTTAAGAGTGTTTTTCCATGGCCCGAAAATAAAGGAGACGATCATGAAAAATGAAAACTTAAATAGGAAAAAGGGGATAAGAATGAGTCGCCGGCAGCTCTTAAAAGCAGGGCTTATCGGTGGGGCTACCCTGTTCTGGCATGGTGACACACTCTTTGGCTTGTTTGGAGGTGAATACGTTGCTTTCGCAGCGATCCCCGGCGGTACTTTGGACCCCAAGACAGTGCCGAAATACGTCTCTCCGCTGGTCATACCGCCGGCGATGCCGAACACAGGGACTGCGCACACGTATTCCATTGCAGTCAAACAATTCGGACAGCAGATTCTACCCCCTCCTTTCCCACAGACAACAGTATGGAGCTACGGTGCGAGCAACAATCTCGGAACGCTCAATTATCCGGCCTTCACAATCGAAGCTGTCCGGGGCACTCCGACGAATGTGACATGGATCAACGGACTCGTGGACGGCTCCGGCAATTATCTGCCCCACCTGCTGCCGGTCGATCCGACCCTGCATTGGGCCAACCCGCCCGGTGGCATAAGCGGCCGCGACATGCGCCCGACTTTTACTGCAACACCGGGACCGTACACCGGCCCCGTTCCCATTGTGACACACGTGCACGGCATGGAAGGTGTAGAGGATTGGTCGGACGGGTATGCTGAGGCGTGGTACCTTCCAAATGCCATCAACATTCCGGCTGGATATGCCCCCGTTGGCACCTGGTACGACTTTTTTAATGAAAAAGCGGGGGCCTCCTGGGCACTGGGCACCGCTGCCTTTGAATACCCGAATAGCCAGCGGCCTTCCACTGCCTGGTACCATGACCACACGCTTGGAATGACGCGGCTCAATGTCTACGCCGGCCCAGCTGGATTATACATTGTCCGCAGCGAAAATCCTGCGGATAACCCTACCTCGGCCGGCGGCGGTGCTGCCGTACTGCCAGGACCGGCTCCGCAGCTGGGAGACCCACAGAACACAAGATACTACGAGATCCCGCTCGCCGTGCAGGATCGCTCTTTCGACCTCGGTGGAGAGCTCTTTTATCCAAACAATCGAGCCTTCTTTGATGGCTTCATCGGGCCTTTTATCCCGCTATCAGATGTCTCCCCGATCTGGAACCCCGAGTTCTTCGGCAACCACATGGTGGTCAACGGCCAAACGTGGCCGTTCCTTGAAGTAGAGCCTCGGCACTACCGCTTCCGTTTGCTCAACGGCTGCCAGTCGCGCTTCTTGATCCTCAGCTTCGACGATCCTAAAGTCGATATATGGCAGATTGGAAACGAGGGAGGTTTCCTGCGCTCGCCGGTGCAATTGAAGGAAATCCTGATGAGCCCGGCGGAACGGGCCGACATCATCGTCGATTTCTCGCAAGTCAAGTTCGGCAAGAGCGTGAAGATGATCAACCGCGGTCCCGACGCGCCATACGGCGGCGGTGGCTTCCGGCCGTCAGACCCCCAGACGACCGGTCAGGTCATGCAGTTCAATGTGAACATAGCGCTCACAGGCATTGACAGTACTACCCCACCGGCACAGTTGGTGCTCCCCGGCGACATTCCCCAGGTTTTGCCCACACCCGATGTAACACGAGGCCTTGCGCTGCTGGAAAAGATGTCGACGACCCTGGGTGTGCCGCCTATTCCTGTCGAGGCTCTTCTCGGCATCAAGGCTGCGGATCCGAATGCCAATGCCGGTCCAGGCATTGCCGCACCTCCAGGTTTTATCGAGAAGCTGTGGATGGATGAAATAACCGAAAATCCGGAGCTGAATACTGTCGAAACCTGGGAGATCTACAACTTCACCGCCGACGCGCATCCGATCCATATTCATGAGGTGTTTTTCCAGGTAATCAACCGGCAGCGGCTTGACAAGCACACCGGCCTGCCCATCCAGAATTTGATACCGCCCGCGCCATGGGAGAATGGCTATAAGGACACGGTGATTGCCTACCCAGGCGAGGTGACACGCGTGCAGATGGAGTTCGGTATGGAAGGCCAGTTCGTCTGGCACTGCCACATCGTCGAGCACGAAGACAATGAGATGATGCGGCCTTACCGGATCGGGAACGTGCAGCCGGGGCAACCGGGCTAAGCCTAACTGTCTGAATGACCATAGGCAATCGTCGGGAATAACAACCACCCCGCGCGAGCGCCAAGCCTTGGGCCTGGATGAGAAAACCCGGCCGGCTGCGCCCTTGATGACAACCGAAGAGCAAAAGGCAAACCTGAGGCATGTGGCTCTGTTGGCGGCAGAGGTCACCAGGAGCGCTGCATATCTGTCTCTATTGCTGCTGCAACGCTCACCCTTTAAATGATTTGGGCTTAGCTCAGCCTGATTTTAACGTTCACAGGGGATTGGTGGAACACATCGCATTTCACTCCGGCAACCCTGCCTTTCGTAAAGCCTGAGAAAAACGATCTCTGGCATCGGAATCAGCAACCAGAGCTATTTTCATGAATCGCCCGACAGAAAACTTCGGATTGATCCTCAGGGCCTCCTTCGCTGCCGCACGGGCCTCCTCTTCTTTACCGGTCATTGCACAGCACGCGGCCAAGTTAATGTGAGCAAAAATATTGTCCGGGGTCAGCGCGATGGTTTTTTTGTACATGGCAATGGCTTCTTCGAGAAGACCGAGCTTACGGTATGCGTGGCCGAAGTTAAGAGAATAAAAAGCCGGGGGCATGGGGTTCAAACGCATCGCTTTTTTGAAAAGCGGAATGGCTTCTTGATCCCTCCCCGCCAGGGTCAGGCTCATGGCCAGCCACGCATAGGCATTCGCTCCGTTCGGCACAAGGGATATGCCTTTTTCTCCAAACTCGATGGCCCTGCCATAGTCCTTCTTCATGGCGAACAGGTACCCTAATATCGGATATACTTGACCCTTCGCGACATCTGTCATGCCAAGCGCTTTTTCCATAAACTGAATTGCAGTATCTATAGATTTTTCAGGATCCTTGCCGTAATCCAGCCAATAATCCATCATGTGGACCGCACCATATAAAACATAATTGCCCCCAAAATCGGGCTCGAGCGCGATGCATTCCTCGGCGATGACCCGGGCCCGGTTGTTGTCATCTGTATTGAATCCCCTCAAATACTTAATGCCTTGCATCAACTTAATTTGAACCTGAATATTCCTGGGCATTTCAACATGCAACGCATCTTCTCCGAGGGTCAGCTTCAGCCCTATGCCGGTCAGAACCTTCTGCACCAGTTCGTCCTGGAGCGAGAAAAGATCTTTGAGTTCCCAGTCGTATCGCTCGGACCATATGTGATAGCCTTTCAGCGCATCTATCAATTGGGCCGTCACGCGGATGCGGTCCCCGGACGTTGCGACACTTCCTTCAAGCACATAGTGTACGCCCAGGTCTTCAGCGACCTGCTGAACCTTCACCGGTTTTCCTTTGTAGGCGAAGCTCGAATTGCCCGCGATGACAAAAAGATTGGGCAATGCAGAAAGAACACTAATGAGGTTTTCCGTTATTCCGTCCGAGAGATATTCCTGCGCTTGATCGCCGCTCATGTTAACGAAAGGCAGCACGGCGATGGAGGGTTCTTCCGGCAGGGGGAACGCCATCTTCTCCAGGGAGGCGGGTTCGATTTTTGGTTGCCGAAAGGAAAAATTCCAAATCAGCCCGCCAACGATGATCAAGACAACGATAAGCGCCCCTGCGACGATATTTTTATACCGGTCCGCTGCGCGCCTTTGCGGCCTTGTTTTGCCCTGTGCGCCGGTGACCCGGGTTTGCATCAAAACCTTGTAGGCCCCGACCGGCCTGGTGATGTTTTTGACCGTCTGCTCCCCAAGATACTCGTAGCCGAAGGGCAGTTTGGTTTCGATCTGGTCAAAAGCTGTTTTAGAGATGCAGATGCCACCGGGATCGGCCAATGACTCCAAGCGAGCGGCAATGTTTACGCCGTCACCATAAATTTTACCCTCCTCTTCGATCACATCGCCCAGGTTGACCCCGATGCGAAATTCCATGCGCCGGTTTTCAGGCAGTTGCGCATTCCTGGCCTGGATCTCCTTCTGAACGGATACCGCACACTGGACAGCATCTACGACGCTGGTAAACTCGCATAGCAGGTTATCCCCCGGTGAGTCGATGACCCTGCCCCGGTGCTGCCTGATGAGGTCCCCCAAAACCTTCCTGTAGGCGGACAGGGTCCTGACAGTGGCAGCCTCGTCTTGCCCCATAAGGCGGCTGTAACCGGTCACGTCCGCGCTGAAGATTGTGGTCAGTTTGCGGTCGAATCCCTGGTCGTTCATGAGATCACCCCCTTATAAACTTGATACAACGACCCAGTGGGGCGCCCCACCTTTTCTGCCGTTAAGCCGCAAGCTTGTAGACCTGGGGGGTGAAGTTTTCCATATCGGCAAACAGCACCGTGACCTGTTTGCGTTCGGGACGCCGCGCTCGCTGAAAAATAAATGTTCCTGAGGATTTTTGGTCCGGCACTTGGGGCATTCCATAAAGGCGCCTCCATGCACATGATATAATAAACCCTATCAGAGAGTATCAGGCATTTGGATTGCGGTGTTTAGCCTCGGGAGGAGCCGTAGCGTTTGAACTTTCCAATCAGGCACTTGCGTAAGCGGTCTTACATAAAGATCGTGGAGTATAAATATACTTATAAACTCAGAACCTGAAACCGGTCAACTGGAAAGAATACAAACCCATTTGAGGAAGCACCCACATTTGCCCTTACCACTTTAATCTTACCTGGGAGTTGTGATTACATACCATTTGGGCATCTATCTGAATGCTGCAGATAGCCTAAAACCCCAAAGATGACTTAAGTTATTCAACTTTCATAATGGAAGATGCGATCACGCCGAAGCCCCGGTCCTCTTTCCCCACATATGAAGTTTGCGCTTAGCATCCCACGGTTACCACTTCCGAGCCCTCAACCATATGAACTGTTTGTATAGGTGTACCCACTTTGTATAGGTGTACCCACTCGCCTTCACCCCTTTCTTGCTCCGACCCCACTCCCTGGCAATCCGACAAAAGGTGGAATTATCCCAAAGATGAACCCACGCTGTATCCAAGTGTGTTGAGCCGAGATGCATTTTAGAGCTATTCGGCCGGAAGGGGTGGAATCACCAGGACCGTGGGCTGGTAGCCGCCGTTAGTGGCCGTCAGCCGTTGCAGCTCGGTAACCCCGCCGGTGTCGCCATTTACCGAGTACACCAGCGCCACCTTATTTCCGGAAGAGTACAGTTCGGCGGCTGCGTAAAGCATTCCGCCGTTGGACGCCACGCGCATGTCCATGCGGTGGATATTGAATTGCGGGTCCAGGTTCGTGACGCCGAGCTGAGTCAGTTCGCCGGTCGTGCTGTCGATTTCGAATACGAAAAGGACCGCTTGGGAGGAGGCATCCTTCGCGAGCACGTATAGCAGCGGATCGACCGGGTCTTGCGCCATCACCATCGTCAGACCGGCAAAAGGCGTGCTTTCTTCGAGCGTGAGCTGCCCGGTCGTGGAATCGAGCGAGAAATGATGGATCGCGCCCGGGTCGGTGACCGCGTTCCAGTTGTTGCCGGCATAGAGATGGTTCCCGTCGGGCGAGACGACCATGCCGAATTTCACGCCCGACTTGCGCGGGAGGATTTCCGTCAGATGGCCGTTGGTTGAGTCCACTTGGAAGGACAACAACGAAAAGGTGTAGGGTATCGTATTTGAATCCTGGCCGATCATATAAAAGGAGGCGCCGTCGGGCGTGAACGCCTGGGCGACGGCGTAGTTGCTGCCCACAAAGGTCCCCGGATCGCTGGTGGTAAAGCCTTCTCCGGTGATATCGTACGCCCGGATGGTGTTGCCGATCCTGTCTTGCCAGCTCACAGCGTACATCCAGGGCTGCGTGGGATGCGCCCACAGACCGTTGGGCTCATCACCCGGAATGGTAAACGGGGATCCGGGGAGTGAAGTAAGCGTGCCGTCCGTGCGATTGATGCGCGAGGCGTAGATGCCGGTTTCGTACTCCGTGAAAGCATAGCTGCCGGAATGGTCGGTGACCACGCGGTCGCCGCCGATGGCCCCGTCATTTTGAACGGGTGATGCCGGCATAACCGCCAGGAGGCCGTCGCCCTGGATGCCGTACACGTACCAGTTCGCCTGGTTGAACGGCCAGATGTAGACCAGGCCACCGGCTTCCTGCGCCGGGCTGACCGTCAGTATGGCGGTGGCGGTGATGCCGTTCAGTGTGGCCCGAATGGAGCTGCTGCCTTCGGCCAGGCCGAGCGCCAGGCCGGTGTTGTCGATGGCGGCGACATCCATGTCGGAAGAGGTCCAGGTGGCGGTGGCGGTGACGTCCTGGGTGGTCGAATCCGACCGGGTGGCGGTGGCGGTGAACTGTCGGGTGTCATTCACCTCAACGCCGGCCACTTCCGGTGTGACCGCGATGGAAACGATCGTAGGCGCCAAAACCGTCAGGGTTGTCGAAGCCGACATGTTCTCGGCCTGAAGTGAGATGTTGGTCTGCCCCTGTGAGAGGGTGGTCACCAGGCCGTTGGCATCGATGGTGGCCACGGCGGTGTTCGAGGACCCCCATTGGGGATGGGACGGCGCGTAGGTGCTGGCGTCGGTTCGAACGCACTGCGCCGTGACCTGCTGCTGCAACCCGAGCGCCAGTGACGGGTGGGTGGGGGTGATCTGGACATGATCCAGCACCGCCGCGGAGACGGCAATGGCGGAAATCGTGCTCAACGAGCCGCAGGTTGCGGTAATGATCGCTTGGCCGACTGCGTGGGGGGTCACCAACCCGTTTGCATCGACGGTCGCTTTGTCTGTTGCCGAGGATACAAAGGTGCAGGTGCTGAAATACGAGGGATCCGCAGGGGTATTGTCAGACAGCGTCCCTTCCAGTGTGAGTTGCTGCGTGCGGCCCAGAGGGACCGATGCGCCGGCGGGTGAGAGCGATATGGTTTCGAGCACCCCCATGGTAACGTCAAAGACGCCCGAAAGCCTGTTCGAGTCCCGCCCCCTTGTATCGGTGACAAAGATCCCGAAAGAAAAACTCCCGGCAGTATCGGTCGGCACCGTCGCCGAAAAGGCGATCGTGCCGGACGCCCCATCGGGCACATCAGAAAGCGTATAGGATCCGGTTGTAAGCAGATTGTCGCCACTGTCATATATTTCAACCGTGCAGGTCGACAGAGCACCATTTACATCACTAAAATCGATTGTTCCCGTAACCGTCGCAGTTCCGCCGCTACTCTCTAAAGATACCTGCGCAGGTGAATACAACAGGTTGGAAATCGTGGGGGCATTTGTCCCTCCATTGTCTGAATCATCGCCGCCACATCCCGTAAATACCGCCATGAACAAAGCCATTGCCACATATGCCGTGAGCAATGATATCCTACGCCGTTTGCGTGCAGTCATAGTTTCCTCTTTCGCTTCTGTTTCAAGCTCAAATTGGTGCTTGTCCTATATCGATTGAATGTGCCGGTTCCATGTGTGTTTTCAATTGAGGTGATCATCAGTCAGTGTTCAGCCTCTTTGGCGTTTTCATGAATCGAGATGTTTACAGTCCTTTTCGTATCGCGTCCGCATTCCCCTTTCGTCGATTGCCAGCGCCAACGTCGGTGTGTCTTTCGATCAAAATGTGAGATTGCTCTATGAAATTGGCAGCGAATACATGGGGTCGTCTTTTTTCGTGAATAGCAATTTAACAAAACGAGGATTACAGATGGGGTACAGATCGCGGAAATTCGGAGATATGATCAAAGGGTTGTTCAGGGAGAACAGAAATATAGCGCGCAGCCCAAGGTGATTTTGTGATGGTGGACACCCGCGCCAAAGACCGACGCGGAACCATACGGGCATTGACCATCAACGGTTGCATCGACGAAATCGCCAGTTTTTCAATTCACATAAACAGCCGCAATAAAATATTTGATATTTATAAGAGCAGTCTGTATTGTGAAACTGGATTGAATCACAGGGCTAAGCTGAAGTTGCATTCAAATGACAAATGAAGCGCCTTTATATAATAGCAGAATTTTTCAGACCTATCTTGATTATCTGCGCATCTACCATCCTGACTGCGATATACAGGAAATTTGCGATCAATCCGGTATGGCGGCGGAAGAGGTAGCCGACTCGGCTCATTGGTTTACCCAGCAGCAGGCCGACCGCTTTCATGATACTTTGATTGCCAAAACCGGTGACAAAGATATTTCAAGGAAAGCCGGACGTTTCAGCGCCTCGTCTACAGGCCTGACCCTTATAAAACAATATATATCGGGGCTGCTCAACACCGAAACCGCTTTTATGGCCATGGCCAAACTCTTTCCTTTGATGACAAGGGCCTCTACGGTTGAGGTAATCAAAATTGGACCTGGCAAGTTTGAGATAATCGCCACCCCCGTCTCCGATGTCGAAGAAAAACCCTATCAGTGTGAAAACCGCCTGGGCATTATCGAGGCACTGCCGAAGCTGTTTACAAACCTTTATGGCCACATCGAGCACCCAGCCTGCCTTCATAAGGGTGACGGGGCCTGCCGCTATATTGTTTCGTGGGACAATCCTGTTTCCACGGCCATTCGATTGCTGCGCAACTATTCATTGATATGCTCTTTGTTGCTTGCGCCAATCCTTTACTTCTTTATGTCCGGGTTTTCCTTTCTTCTCCTGTCGGTTTTCTTATTATGCCTCAATGCAGGCCTGGGGTTCGGCTATAGCCATCTGAAAATCAAGGAGCTTGAAAAAATCATTGAAAGCAGCCGCACTACAGCTGAAAAGCGTATCGAAAACGCCAATATCGATTATAACAATTCCCTGCTGGTCCAAGAGGTCGGTCAGGCGACGGCCGCAATTCTCAACATAGATGATTTGATGCGCAAAATTACTACTTTGATGGAACAGCGTCTTGATTTTGACCGCAGCCTTATCATGCTCGCCAACGAAAACGGCACCCAGCTGGTTTATGCCGCCGGCTTCGGATATTCGCAGGAGGAAAATCAATATCTGCAAGAAACCGTTTTCCATCTGGACAATCAGAACTCAAAGGGATTTTTTGTCCGGGCTTTTCTGGACCGCCAAACCGTCATAATCAAAAATGCCGATGAAATAGCGGATGTCCTTTCGGCCAATAGCCGCAAACTTCTGGAAGCTTTCCGTGTCCGATCCCTGTTATGCATACCGATCTTATACAAGGATGCCTCCTTGGGCATCCTGGCTGTGGACAACGTGACCTCCAAAGCGCCCTTCAAAAAGAGCGACATCAATCTTTTACAGGGCATCGCATCCCATATCGCTATCAGTATCAACAATGCGCGATCCTTTAAGACATTGCAGGAAATCGGGAACAGATATCGCCAGACCCTTGAGAGCATCGAAGAGGGTTATTTTGAAGTCGACCTGGACGGGCGAGTCACTTTCGTCAACAAAGCGTTTTGTCAGCTGATCGGTCTGCCCCTCGACCGGCTTCCGGAATACACCTTCGAACGCTACTTTGTGCCGGAATCGGCCATGCGTCTGGATCGGTTGTTCGAGCAGATGCGCGCCTGCGGAGAATCGGTTCATTTTGCGCAACTTGAACTATCCTTCAACAATGGTACAACCCTTCCCGTGGATCTTTCCGCCTCGTTGATTGTGGACCACAACAGCCAGGCCGTGGGCTTTCGGGGGTTGCTGCGCGATGCAAGGGACCGCTTAAACCTGGAAAATGAGCGCAGGGAACTTGAAAAAAAGTTACTGCACTCGCAGAAAATGGAATCTTTAGGCCTGCTGGCCGGCGGCATTGCCCATAATTTTAATAACTGGCTCGGTGGCATACTGGGCAACGTGGGCATGATCCGTCTATCTGTCGAAGGCCAGACAAAAGTGATAGAGCGGATTGCCAAGATAGAAAACATCATCGACAATGCCGCCAAGATGACACACCAGCTGCTCGGCTACGCCCGCGGCGGCAACTACGAAAAAAAACATATCAACCTGAACACGATCATCCAGGAGGTTTCGGAAACTTTTGCGGCAGCCAGAAAGGATGTTGCTATCCAGCTATCCCTCGCCCCTGACCTGAGGACCGTTAAAGTTGATAAAAGCCAGATCGAACAGGTGTTGTGGAATTTGTATGTCAATGCGGCAGATGCCATGCCCGAAGGCGGCACTTTCACTATCAGGACAGCCAATGCAAACTTTGCGAAAGTAAAAAAGGGGCGCTTACATGACATCGCTCCCGGCAAATACGTGATGCTCAACTGCACGGATAACGGAACCGGTATCTCGCCCGAACACTTAGACAAAATCTTCGAACCGTTTTTCACCACAAAGAAAAGCAAAGGCACGGGGCTCGGTCTGGCCTCATGCTTTGGCATCGTCAAATCCCACAAGGGCTATATCGAGGCCTCCTCTCAAAAAGGCACTGGCAGCACCTTCACCATCTATCTGCCTGAAGCTGGTGTTTTACAGGATTTCAATGAAGAGCACCTGTCGTCTACCCAAAAAGGCCATGGCACTATATTGATCGTGGATGATGAACAAATGTTGCGCGAACCCATCGAGAGACTTCTGAGTAGCCTTGGATACAGTGTGCTTTGTGCGGCAAGCGGTGAAGAGGCATTGGAAAAATATGCAGATCATCTGGATGCCATCGATATTTTTATCATCGACATGATCATGCCCGGAATGGGTGGTGGTGAACTGCACACCCGCATTACAAAACTTAAACCGGACGCAAAAACAATACTGTGCAGCGGATACGCAATGAACCAGCGTATTCAGGAGATAATGGATCGAGGTTGCACCTCATTTTTACAAAAACCTTTCAACCTGGCTAAATTGTCGGAAACAATAAAGAACATTTCGAACGACGAAAAACTAACAGCAGAACGCAGCATCGCTGTGATTTGAAAGATTCTAAGCTAATCACATCATACGAGAAAGACCCCTTTCGAATGGAGCTATCGCCTATGGTGCTGACCAAGGTTCAAGGGCTATGACTGTTGATCACAATGGTTCCCCAAAAAACACAGGCCAGGTGTAGACTGGTCAAATCCACCGTCATCCTATCCGTTTTCCCACAGCCGATCCAGCTGCAGCGGGCCTTCCTTTGCACTTGACGCAAAAACCGCTAATCACCAGATCATCCCAGGATCTCTAAAAGAAGGGTGGCGAGACGATAACCATTTTGCACAATTAGAAGCTCAAAGGAGGATTCTCCATTAATCTGGCCCCAGAAAGGAGCAAAAACAATGTATGTTCCCATGACGCCCAGTCGAATTCTAAAAAGAGCCGTAAAACTTTATTCCACAAAAACAGCCGTGGTGGATGGTGCTGTGAGATTGACCTACGCTGATGTTCAGAAACGGGTGTGGCATGTTTATCATGCCGTGGAAAAGGCAGGTCTGACTTTCGATGGACGTGTAGCGGTTCTAGATTATAACACCTACCGCTATTTCGAACTCTATTTCGGCATGTCGCTAACGCATCACACTTTGTTGCCTCTCAACATCCGTCTGTCACCTGCCGAATACACCTACATTTTAAACGATTCCGAAGCCGAAGCGATCATTTTTCATGCAGATTTCAAACCCGTGCTGGAAAAAATCCGCCCCGATCTTCACTCAGTCAAATATTTTTATGTCGCCGAAGGTGCCGCTGACGTGGACTGGATCACGGATACTTATGAAAACCTCATCGATAATGCTTCGAGTGAACCTGTGGAAGCAACCGTGGATGACGAAAACGCTTTGTTGAATCTGTATTACACCAGTGGCACGACCGGCAAACCTAAAGGGGTAATGCTCACGCACCGCAATATCTACGCCAATGCCATGACCACGATTGTTGCATTTAAGCTTGAGGACCGCACGGTGTGGCATCACATCGCCCCGTTATTCCATTTGGCCGATGCCTTTTTTATCTGGTCGGTGACGTATCAGGGCGGACGGCATGTCATGCAGCGCCAGTTTGTTCCTCAGAATGTGCTGGAAACAATCCAATCCGAGGGTATTACCGCTGCCATGATGGTTCCCACAATGATCAATTTTCTACTGAACGTGCCTGACCTTGAACGTTATGATTTGTCATCTCTGCAGTGGGTCATGGTCGGCGGTGCGCCCATGTCACCCGCCAATGCGCAACGCATGATGAAAAGCCTGGGATGCCGGTACCTATCGGGGTACGGCCTCACCGAAACCTGCCCGCTGCTGACGGTCGGCAATATCAAGGATACCTTGTTGCACCTTCCCGAAGAAGATCAGATGAAGTATCTCACACGCACGGGTCTGGAGGTCCCGGGTGTGGATTTGAAAGTGGTCGATATCTCAGGCAAAGAAATCCCTTGGGACGGCCAGAGTGTTGGGGAAATTATCGTGCGTGGCGACAATGTGATGAAAGGCTATTGGAAGCTTCCCAATGAAACCGCCGGGGCCATACGCGATGGGTATTTTTATACCGGAGATTTGGCGACGGTGGATGAAGAAGGCTATGTTCTCATTGTCGATCGGGCTAAAGACATTATCATCAGCGGGGGTGAAAATATTTCTTCGGTGGAGATCGAAAATGTCCTTTACATGCATCCCGCTGTATTGGAGTGCGCCGTAATTGCCATACCAGACGCAAAATGGGGCGAGATTCCCAAAGCGATCGTCGCTTTGAAACCGGACAGCAGCATCACGGAAGAAGAATTAGTCATTTTTGCCCGCGAGCGTTTGGCCGGATTTAAAACACCCAAGGCTATCCTGTTTGTAAAAGAATTGCCCAAAACGGGATCAGGCAAAATTCTAAAAACAGAACTGCGCGCGCGTTATCGATAGCTTCGTACCGGATAAGTTTAACCCTGCAAATGGAGGGCACTTTCAGTCGTTCAAGGGCGAACGAAGACCACTGGAACTCGAATCTTGACTAAAACTCTCCTATATAAAGGATGTAAAAAATGATTGAGAACACGATGAAGGCATGGCATCAGTTGGTAGCATCGAAGGACGAGGCGGGGCTGGATGATATTCTTGCCGACGATGTGGTTTTTCACTCTCCAGTGGTACACACGCCGCAAGAGGGCAAACCGATCACCAAATTATATCTGACTGCGGCGATGCATGTGCTCAATAACACCAGTTTCAAGTATGTGAGAGAGATTGTGTCCGGCAACCATGCGGTGCTTGAATTCCTTACGGAAATTGACGGAATCACCGTTAATGGCGTGGACATGATCACCTGTGGCGACGACGGCAGGATTACCGATTTCAAAGTGATGCTTCGGCCGCTTAAAGCCATTAACTTGATTCACCGCATGATGGGCGAAATGTTGCAGAAATAAAGTAAAAAAAAGAGGCATCGGTCAAGGTGTCCATCCTGACCCATGCCCAACTGGCGGTTATATAGGATCAGACTGGGAACATTTTCAGCCGTCTTTATCGTGCACGCAGTTGTGGAAATCCTCGCCCCCAAAAGGGCACTAAGGCTCCCAAGCCCCGGCGAAGGTTTGCCAATGATACTATCCTAGCACTTAATCCCTTATCGAATTTTTGCAGTTCCCCATCTTGCCCGTTGGATTGGCCCTCTTTGCATCCGAACACACTGTCCCATTCCGGGACCTGCGGAAGTCAAGAACAAGGTGCCTATCTCATCGACGATGAGGCTCTTGGACCCCCAGAATACCATCTGATTAAAAAGTAGCGGCCCAACCTTCCATTAAATTGAAAAAGTTCCTATTTTTTCAAACACCAGTGGTGCCTTCTCGTTGGGAAGGGAAAGGAGATCAATATGGATATCACACAAGCCATTACCAACATATCCAGCGATGTGCTGCGCCGCGCAATTAAAGCGGAATACGCACAAGTGGCGCTGAATCCTAATAAGGGCTATCATTTTCATACAGGACGCGAGGCGCTAACCCGAATAGGCTATGATCCGGAGTTGTACGCATCGCTGCCTGAAGAAAATATTGCCTCGTTTGCCGGTACCGGCAACCCATTTAGCTTTAGACCCATCCGTCAAGGCGATGTCGTGGTCGATGTCGGATCGGGTTCGGGATTCGATTCCTTGATTGCCGCACGCTTGGTGGGTGCACAGGGGCGTGTGGTGGGCATAGACATGACCGCCGAGATGATTGAAAAGGCCCAGGCTGGGGCAAAGGCAATGGGATTTACCCATGTCGCGTTCAGCCATGGCCTTGCAGATGACTTGCCGCTTCCGGATGACTTTGCCGATGTGATTATCAGCAATGGGGTGCTGAATTTAACGCCGGATAAAAATAAGACCTTGAAAGAGTGGGCACGCGTGCTCAATTGGGGTGGCCGTCTGTCCATCGGAGATATTGTCATTGAGAAGAAAATGCCCCAGGAGGCATTGGACGATATTTCATTGTGGACCGGCTGAATTGCCGGCGGTTTGCTGGAGGCAGACCTTTTGAAAACAGTGAACAGCGCGGGTTTTACAAAGGCTCAAATCATTCAGCATCATTCAATTTTCGAAGGCGTCCCCAATCCTTCGAGTGCACTTGAATTTGGAACAAAGGGGATCACTCTACGGGCTTTGAAAAATAGTTTTCCTGTGTTTGAACAAATGGCATAACAGTAGGCAGGTTTTACATGCCGCCATAAATCGGGCCGGTCGGAATGCCATGCACAAAGATCACGGGCGTGCCTTCCCCGGCCTCCTCCCAGCGCATGCGGGTGCCGTCAACTTCCAAAATTTTCGTTTCCATGAAAACACCTCCCGTTTATTTGCCGGTGCGACCAATTGTTTCGGCGACCTGCGCAAAATCGGGCCGCTGGCGACGTGCGCGATGCGAGCATCAAGCAAGTGGTCAGCGCAGCCGGCGAAGGCGGCACAGCGGCTCTTGAGATCCGGGAATTTCTTAAACGAACGTAGGCAATTGACAGGCGTGGCGAAGATAAATGTGAAAATCAGCGTCATCATAGCTCAGAAAACCCTGTTCAACTTCACCTGACAAAAGTCGGAATACCGCCTTATATACAGCATTCTCCAGCGTGTAAAAATCCAATTGACAGAGAGCCCAACAACATATAAACGTAAATTTATATGTTGTTGGGCGTTGCCTTTTAAATGCCTTTGAAAACCTCATGACCACTCAGGTCGGAAACATGAGAAGGGACAGTATGTCGAAAAACGAGATGTACGATTTGATCATCGTAGGAGGCGGACCCGCGGGCTTATCCGCTGGGATCTATGCTATGCGCGCAGCGCTCAAAACCGTGTTGATCGAAAGCGGCGTCCCCGGCGGACAGGTGGCCATTACCAAGGAAGTGGAAAACTACCCTGGTTTTATAGAGATCGGCGGCTTCGATCTTTGTGAAAAATTCCTGCTGCATGCCAAACATTACGAACTCGAAATTTTAGAAAAGGAAGCCGTCGCAACAGACCCCGGGATTGAATACCACTCGGTACGCCTCGCCGATGGCACCCTTCTGAAAGCTCATGCGGTCATCCTGGCGGCAGGCGGCACGGCCCGAAAGCTGAACATACCTGGTGAAAACGAGCATTTCGGCAGTGGTGTGTCCTATTGCGCGACCTGCGACGGTTTCTTTTTTCGTGATAAAATCGTAGCGGTCGTCGGCGGGGGCGATACAGCTTTGGAAGATGCCCTTTATCTTTCCAAGATCACCCGCAAGGTCTATCTCATTCACCGGCGGGAGGCCTTCCGGGGCAGTCGCATCCTTCAGCAGCGCGTATTTGCCGAACCCCGGATCGAAATCATTTACAATACGGTCGTCACCGCGATCAATGGTGACGACAGCGGCGTCCGCGCCATCTCCCTGAAAGATACGCAAAGCGGCGCTCAGCGCGATATCGACACCGAAGGCGTTTTCATATTTGTCGGTTTTACGCCGAACAACACACTGGTTCCCGCCGGGATCAAGACCAATGGCACCGGCTATGTCATCACGGATGAAAAATGCGAGACCGATATTCCGGGTATTTTTGCCGTGGGCGACCTCCGGCAAAAATACGCCAACCAGATCGTTCTGGCCGCCGCGGATGGCTGCACGGCGGCCCTGGCGGCCGCGCACTATGTCGAAACCCGCAAAGACGCCCAGACGTGCCAAGCCGCGGGTTGAATTACAGGTGAAACCATCGACAGGGCATCGATCGCCATCCACAGAGTGTCTGATTATGGGTAAAATGGAAATGAAATCATCACCGGACGACCCGGCAGTTCAAAACGATGGATTTTTGGCGCAATGCCGGTTGGATAACGACCATCTTCAAAGGGCCGCCTTCCTGGCCAAGAGCCTGTCGGACGGCAACCGTCTGAGGATATTGTTGCTCATCAGCGCAAGCAAGAAGTCGGTGTCCGCCATCGTCGAGGCATTGGATCTGTCGCAACCGCTGGTGTCGCACCATCTGAAGGAGTTAAAACGCTCGCTGCTGGTCAAGGTGGAGCGCGAGGGGCCGTTTATCTACTATGAACTGGCGGATACGAGAATTCTGGATGTTTTACGAACCTTAGGCGAGGTGGCAACTGATCTTTTGTCCACACGAAGGACTTTTTAGTACAAAGGAGGCAAACCAATCCTATGGATGAGCTTTTTGAAATCATCTCCCGCATGGCCCCGGAAGAGGCCCTGTCGAAAATCACAACGGTCGCGGGAAGACTTTTGGCGGACCTGGACGGCACTGCGCGCGAGCGTTTCCTGATGAACCTGATCGGGCAATCCGAGGGCGACAAAGTATCCGGCATGGTGCACTTGTGACTGGCCGAATGCATGGGCGAAGGTGTCGACCCAACACAGATGTGCCAAAGCCTTGTGGACAAGGTCATGCAGTCCGAGCAACTCATGGCGATCGCCGATCCCGACCTGTTGGTGCTTTTCGAAGACTGGCTGGAAGAATTGGAAGCAGAGGTGCGGGCGCTTTTAAAAACGCAGGGACCCTTGGACGATGAAACCGTGGCCGACAAGCTCGGCCTGTCGCGAAGAGGGGCGAAATTCCTGCTTACCAAGCTGTTAAGCGAAGGGGCGCGGCCCATCGGGGATGAATCTTGAATAGCAGGAGGGATAAACAATGCACAAGTTGGTCGTGTTTCATAGTGGCAACCCCGGCTGAGTCTCATGCAGAAAGGCTATAGGTGTAGCCAACGACATGAAGGAAAGATTCGCTGAAGAACTGGATGTAAAGATCTACACCATGGATACGGAGGAAGCGAAACCGTACGCATTTGCCTTTAAGGGTTCGACCAATGTCCTTTTCGATGAGGATTGGGTGCCCCTCGGTGTAGCGATTGACAAAGCCAAAATGGAAACATTTTTATCCGGAAAAGTATCACCGGAAACAGGAAACGGTACATGAACAAAAGGATATCCTCTTTTTTGGCGCTGGCGGCCGTGTTGATCACGATCGTCTATGTTTGGCACGATCAGCGCCCTCCCGTGCTGGCGCAGGTTACCTGGGATGACGTGATCGCCGAGGCCAGAACCGGTGGCTACCGCATCATCACCACCGAAGCGCTTGCCGAAATATATGACAAGTCCCCTTCCGATCTGATGCTGATCGACACCCGCCAGGAGTGGGAATATCGCACGGGGCACATCAAAGGCGCGCTTAATTTCTCGATGGCGCCCACCTGGTGGGCGCGCTGGCAAAAGGCGGACGACCTGGAAGCGTTTTTAGGTCCGGACAAGGCGCGCACCCTCGTATTTTACTGAGCCGGGTTGACATGAGTCCGTAGCGACTCGGCGGCCCGTGTGGCCGTATCGCTTGGTTACCAAAACGTTTACCGTGACCCTTATGGTTTTCCCAAATGGCAGGAACAGGGACTGCCGATTGCAAGCACGCCCGCCGGATTATCGGCGCCCGTCCAGGCCGATGCCGACCCCACCAGCAGCCGATCGCTTCAGGGATGGGCCATGCTGTGGACGCTTTTGGGTGTTTTTGCCGGCGGCCTGGCGTTGAATCTGACGCCCTGCGTCTATCCCATGATCCCGATCACGGTCTCCTTTTTCGGGGGGCGCACGACCCGGGATAATCCCAACCAGTTCAAGCTGGTTTTGCATGGGCTTTGTTACCTGTTGGGATTGGCGGCAACCAACTCGGCATTGGGCGTAGCCGCCGCGCTCACCGGCGGATTGATGGGCGCCGTGTTGCAAAATCCCATCGTTCTGACCCTTGTGGCCGGTGTCCTGATCCTGTTTGCCACCAGCCTGTTCGGGTTTTGGGAACTGCGCCTGCCCGGCGCGCTGACCCAGGCCGCGGGCCGATCCTACAGCGGCTATTTTGGCAGCCTGTTCATGGGGCTTACCCTGGGCATTGTCGCTGCACCGTGCATCGGCCCCTTTGTCTTGGGACTGCTCACCTGGGTGGCCGGGATGGGAAATCCCTGGTTAGGTTTCTTGATTTTCTTTATTCTCAGCCTGGGCCTGGGGACGCCGCTTTTCGTACTGGCGCTTTTTTCCGGCCAATTGCAGCGCTTGCCGCGGGCCGGCGGCTGGATGCTCTGGGTGCGCAATCTCATGGGTTGGGTGCTGGTCGGCATGGCGGCCTACTTTATTCGGCCGATTTTGCCCGAAATCTTGAAAATCGCCTTGCCGGTCGCTGTCGCCTTGGCCGCCGGTCTGCACCTGGGCTGGCTGGACAAAAACCAAGCCGGCTTCAGGGCTTTTCCATGGCTGAAAACCATCGTGGGTACGGCCTGTCTGGTTCTGGCGACTTTCTGGATCACCGCCTGGGCCATGCGCGGCCCTGGAATCGATTGGCAGACCTATTCGCAAACAACCCTGCAAGAGGCAACCGCACAGGAAAAACCGGTGATCATCGACTTTTATGCCGACTGGTGCACGCCCTGCCGCGAGTTGGAAGAGGTCACTTTTCATCAAGCCGATGTGGTCCGCCAGGCGCGAAATAATTTTATCATGATCAAGGTGGATGTGACCAAAGGGGGCAACCCAGTGCACGAACAGTTGCTCAAGCAATACGGTGTCCAGGGGGTGCCCACGATTGTCTTTATAGATGATCGCGGCAAGGAACGAACAGATCTGCGCCTGGTGGATTTTTTGCCCCCAACGGATTTTTTGGGTCACATGGCCGATTTGAAGAAGACGAATCAACAATAAAGGAGATCATTGAACATGCTCAAAGTCCGCTTTTTTCTCAACGAGCCCAACGGCAAGCCCTGAAAACATTTTAAGCAGATGATGCCCAGGTTGGGCGCCAAATACCCTGTTGAAATCGTCGTCACGTCAAAGCCAAAAGCCGAGTACTCGACGGACGAGTACTTCGAACTGGATCTGCCCGTGGCCCCGGCCGTCATGGTCGGCGATGAAATCGTAGTGGAAGGCCAAGACGTTCCCGCAAACACGGTAGAGGTTCATATTTGCCGGCAACTGGGATTGCCCGAACCACAAGCGCGGAAAAAGGGTGTGCTGAGCCGAATTTTTAAAAAAGATTAGCACAATGGTGAATTGAAATGAGCGTGATAACCAAGGGGACATCATGCAAGTCGATGTAAAGAAAAAAAGCGCATGGGTAAGGTTGTCGATTCTGGTCTTGTTCATTGCCGCGGCGATTTACCTGGTCCGTTTTTCGCCTGCCCAAAAGTACCTCACGATCGAACAGCTGGGGCAGTTTATCGATGCAGCGGGTGTTTGGGCACCTTTGGTGTTTGTGTTCGTTTACGCGGCCGGCGTGTGCCTTTTTCTTCCCGGCACATTGCTGACCGCTTTAGGCGCCGCGATCTTCGGGCCGTACTGGGGATTCTTATACGTCTGGCTGGGGGCCATGTTCGGCGCAAGTCTGGCCTTTGTGATCGGACGCTACCTGGGACGGGACTTCGCTGCATCCATTGTCGGCAGCCGGTTGAAACGCTATGACGATGCTATCGGGCGCAATGGCTTTGCCACGGTCCTGTATCTGCGCCTGATCTATTTTCCTTTCACCCCCATGAATTTCGGCATGGGACTGACCAAGGTCCGTTTTTGGGACTATTTTGCCGGTACCGCCCTTGGCATTATGGTCGGCACTTTCATTTTCACGTTTTTTATTGGAACGATAAAGGAGATTTGGATCTCCGGCCGTTGGGAAGGACTTCTGAGCTGGAATGTGTTTATCTCCCTTGCGCTGTTCATTTTCTCCTTTTTCATTCCCAAGCTCCTGAAAATGGCGCGCGGATCGGAATGATTATGGATATTGCTTTCCTGAAAGATGAAAGAACGATCAGACTCGGCGCATTTTTAGCCGTCTTTATCGTGCTTGCGGTTGTGGAAGTCTTTGCCCCCAAAAGGGCACTGCTGACCTCCAAGCCCCGGCGATGGTTTGCCAATCTCACTATCGTGGCATTGAATCCCGTATCGGTGTTTTTGCTGTTCCCCATTCTACCCGTTGGATTGGCCCTTTTTGCATCCGAACACAATTGGGGACTGCTCAACCAAGTGGCACTTCCTGAATGGCTGACGGTCATTGCAGCCGTGGTGGTGCTCGATCTTGTGGTTTATACGCAACATGTACTATTTCATGCGATCCCAACTCTGTGGCGGCTTCACATGATGCACCACGCCGATATGGATATCGATATGACCACGGGATTGCGGTTTCATCCGATAGAGATTACCGTATCCATGGTCTTCAAGCTCTCCACCATTGCCGCGCTGGGGGCGCCAGCGGTGGCCGTTCTGATCTTCGAAGTGGCTTTGAACGCTACCTCCATGTTCAATCACGGCAATATCAGCCTTCCGCAAGGAATCGACCGGATACTGCGACTGATCGTGGTTACACCGGACATGCATCGGGTCCACCATTCGGTGATTATTCGCGAGACCAATAGTAATTACGGCTTTAACCTGCCGTGGTGGGATCGCCTGTTCGGCACCTATAAAAGTCAGCCCGCCAAAGGACACACAGACATGACAATCGGTTTGTCGCAGTTCCGCGATCCACAAAAGCTTTCCCTGCCGCGCCTGCTGATCCTGCCGTTCGTGGGCGATCCCGGCCGGGTGCCCATCAATCGGCATTGATGAAGATGTCAGCGATTAGAACTTTCTTGCCGTTTGTTACCCGCGCGTCTTGATCGGGTGCAGAACGCAGGTCTTTCCCAGACATTCCTTGTTCAGATGCATTTGCCTGCAGACAAGCCTGTATTCGGCCTTGAGCGTGACGGGAAGAAGTGTTTGGGACAGCTCGGCCGCCTTGGTCAACGCGATGAAGCCGTCTCGCTGGCAGCAGCGGGCGGCCTTTACGCCGGCAATCTGTGCGAGCACAGCCTGCGTGACGCCCTGGACGGTGCTGCGCTGCGAGGGCTTGACCGGATTGGCGTCCAGAAGCAGGCTGAACGCGACGCCAACGCCCACTGCCGCGCCGCAGATGCCCATAAATCCGCAAAACCCACCCGCAACGCCCTTTCCGCGCAAAATGCCGGTTTCGATCATCTTGTCCGAAATGTCTCCGCCCAGGTTTCTGTAGATACACAATAGGATGCCCGGAATCATGGCATGGTACTCCGGGCCGTGCATGGCGATGGACGGATGGCTGCGAATTGTTTCGAACAGCCGAACAACGTCTGTTTCGTCAGTCTGAAGGCAGATATGGCGAATGACCTCCACCGCGTCTTGCGTGTGGCATTGATCGCAAACATAATGGCCCTTTTCGCAGGTGGTGTTGGCGGAAAAGACCACGCCGCAGAACGCGCATTGCCGGTCCTGGGGATCCCTCGCGTAGATCAGCGGGGATCCGCAGACCATGCAGCCCATTGTTTTTTTTGCAGTATCCTGGATTACCAGCGGGGCCAGGGCGAATTTGTCGGCCGGCGGCGGCGCAGCCTTTTCTTCGGGGGCGACATAACAGGCGCACGTATTTTCCGCCACGACATTCATCACTGTACCGCTTTCGTCCAGCACGAATACCTGATCTCCCATCCAGTCCGCCTCGCTCCGGTCGAGCTTGGCAACGACGCCCTTTCGAAGCAAAGTGCCTCCCTGGGTCATCAAAAATGGAAGTGGGCCGCGGTAGATCACATCGACTTGCCCGGAGGTCTTTGGCTTGATGGCCGAGTAGGTGAGTGAAAAGAACGGGTGGCCGTTCACTTTCCGATAAGCAAACCGTTTCACGAGGGTGACCGCTTCAAACCCGGTCTCCTCCAGCAGGCCCACCAGGTGGGATGCGGTCAGCGCGCCCGCGATGCACTCACCCTTGAGCACCTCATCGTTTCGAATCGCCGGGTCCGGTTCCGTGTCGCAGACCACATCGGAGATCACCAGCCGTCCGCCCGGCCGAAGAACCCTGAAAATCTCGGCATAGGACTTGCGTTTATGCACCGACAGGTTCATTACGCAGTTGGATATCGCCACGTCCGCCGAATCGTCTTCCAGGGGCAATGCTTCCAGGTAGCCTTTCTTGAACTCTATATTGTCATACCCCAGGTTTTTGGCCACTTGGGGCCGGGCTGCATTGGCCAGGTCCAGCATGGGATCGAGCATGTCGATTCCCACGACCTTTCCCTTGCTTGCGCATAACCGGGACGCGATAAAGCACTCCACGCCCCCGCCGCATCCCAGATCCACCACGGTCTCGCCTTCCTGGATGTGCGCGTCCATAATGGGGCTTCCACAACCGTAACCCCGAAATCGATACTGCTCGGGAATATGGTCGATGAGCGCGGTTTCGTAACAGACCGGATTGAGAATGTCGATCTTGGAATCGGCCACGGCTTCGGCATAAAACGCCTTGATGGTGGTCAGGCTGTCATTCTGAGCCGTGGCCAACAGGCAGTTGGAATGAACCAGGGCGATTTTACCGTGCGCCCCGCAGCTTTCAAGGATCTCGCCCATCTGGAGAAGTAAACTGGGTTGGCCGTTTTGCTTCTGCTTTTCTGCCTCCCGGCTCACCAACCAAAGAGCGATTTTTTCGTAGAGTTTCAGATAGGGGTCTTCGCCGAGGAATTTTTTGCCGTGCAGATAGCTATGGTCGATATCTCCTCCGCCGAGAATAAAGCGTAAAGGAGAATCGCCGCCGGCCACCGTACTGTTTCGGATTTTTTGCAGTACAGGGCTGCGCTGCCAGGTATCGACCAGGCCTGATCCCATTTCGCTGGCAAGTGCTTCGATGCCCACCAAGGCGGCCGACGGGTACAGTTTTTCTTCCGGTCCCACCGCCAATGATACCCAACCGGCGGTACTCCCGTCGTGGATCGTCCCCGCGGGGGCAAATATCTGTGTCTTCATGGCCTCGATGTTGTCGACTGGAATGCCGCGCTTTTTCCCTCGCATCGAAGATGCGACCAAACTATCGAAAATCGTGTCAACGGATGCCACACCGGATTGTTTTGCCCTGCCGCGAACAAAATACCACATGTAATGGACGTTGCTTGCGCCCATGTCGGCGGCCAAATCCACGATGCCGGGCATTTCGTGCACGTTGGCGCTTGTGACGCACATGGCGATCGTATAGGGATAGCCTTTATTTTTCAGCCAATGGAATAGCTTGCACAACTTGGCGAACGCGTCTTTTCCCCTCAGCTTGTCGTGGGTGGCCCCCAAACCGTCCAAACTGATTTGGAGATGGAAGAACTCCGGATCCGGTTGCAGGCGCGAAAGAAAGGGTCTTACGGCGAGGCCATTGGTCAGCATGACCACATGGGTCTGGTCGTAGCCGAGAAGTTTACCGACGATTTCGTCGATACCGGGATGGACCAGCGGCTCTCCACCGGTCAGCACGAAAAGGCCGCATCCCGCGTTACGGGCTTCCGCTGCAATGTCCAGTACGCGCAGCGTCGATATTTCCGAACCGTCGTCCGGGGAGGAGGAAAAAAGGCAGTGGCTGCAACGCATGTTGCATCGGTTGGTCAGGTGAAACCAAAGCTCGCCGATTCGCTCGAGTGAAAGCGAACCCGACCTGCCCGTGTAATCGAGTTGCGGCGTTTCGGGTAACCTGGACAAAAGGCGCATGGCATTCAGATTGCCGTTGGGAGATGCGCCCATGACCATTTTGCGCAAGATGTCGTCGGCCGTTCGGTTGGGAACGAACCAGTTTGGGCCTTGTCTTGAAAAATATACAGGGGTGTCGCCGTGGGCGAAGCGGACCCAGGGGAAATGTGTGTTCGGCATAGTAACTTAGCTCACTTGTCCGCGCCCTCTTTCGGGGCACTGACGCTTATTTCAACCCCGACTGCTGAAAACCCGATGATTTTGCAAATCTTGCAGCCGTGAATACCTTCGCATTGATACTATGTCAAGGGTACCAAGGCTCAGCCGATAAAGCCAGCCAGGCACATTACGGGATGCGGCCGGCGCATCCGAAAAGCGCTTAAGAATATTCGGTGATATGACCTGGGCCGAGGGAAAGGATGGCTGACGAAAATACGCCAAGAAAGCTCCGGAAGATCCGCTGAACTGCATCTATCGTTTACATGGGAGAGCGCAAATGCTGCAAAAAAATACCCTTCAAGATATCGTCATCCCGTGGGATGAGCACAACCAGCGATTGGTATCGCATGTTCATCCCCTGAATTGGGAAAACCCCCGACCGGCGGATAGCTACAACCTGGTGGTCATCGGCGCCGGAACGGCCGGTCTGGTGAGCGCGGCCGGCGCGGCCGGCCTGGGTGCCAAGGTGGCCTTGATCGAGCGCCACCTGATGGGCGGCGATTGCCTCAATGTCGGTTGTGTGCCGTCCAAGGCGCTCATCGGAGCAGCGCGCGCGGCAGCGGCCGTGCGGGACGCGGCCGGGTTCGGCGTGCAGGTCCCGGCCGGCGTGCACATCGATTTCGCGCAGGTCATGGAGCGCATGCGCCGGCTCAGAACGTCGATTGCCCCCAACGACTCGGCCCGGCGGTTCAGCGATCTGGGTATCGATGTGTTTATGGGCGCCGCTCGCTTTATCGACGGCCATACAGTAGAGGTCGCGGGCGAGCGGCTGCACTTTAAAAAAGCCGTCATTGCCACCGGTGCGCGCGCGGCGGCGCCGCCCATTGAAGGTCTGAGCGATGTGGCCTACCTGACCAATGAAACCGTTTTTTCCCTCACCGAGCTGCCCCGGCGCCTGGCTATCATCGGCGCCGGTCCTATCGGCTGCGAGATGGCCCAGGCCTTTGCCCGGTTCGGGTCCGAAGTTTTCGTGATCGAGAGCACGCACGGGATTCTGCCACGAGAGGATCGGGACGCTTCAGAGATGGTATTGGCGTCCATGCAAACGGACGGTGTAAAACTGCTGTGCTGCGGTAAAGACTTAAAGCTGAGCAAGACCGATGGCGATAAAACCCGTTTCAGCGTCGACTCCCATGACACACACTACGAAGAAGTGGTTGACCAACTGATGGTGGCCGTCGGGCGCGCGCCGAATGTCGAAGGCCTGGGCCTGGATGAGGCGGGCGTGGCGTTCACCCCAAAAGGCGTCCAGGTCAACGATCAGCTTCAAACGACCCAGCCGGACATTTACGCGGCTGGCGACATCTGCTCCCCTTATCAATTCACGCATGCGGCGGATTTCATGGCACGTATCGTCATCCGCAATGCCCTTTTCATGGGGCGGGCCAAAGCCAGTGCGCTGACCATTCCCTGGTGCACCTACACAGAACCGGAAATCGCTCATGTGGGCCTTTACGAGAAACAGGCCCAGGACCAGGGGATGCAGGTGGAAACGTTTACCCGGGCCTTTAAGGAGGTCGACCGCGCCATTCTGGAAGGCCAAACCAATGGCTTTGCGCGGGTGCATGTGCGCAAAGGCAGCGATAAAATCATTGGGGCCACCATCGTCGCATCCCATGCCGGCGACCTGATTTCGGAAATAACGCTGGCCATGACCCACAACCTGGGGCTGAAACAGATCGCCGATACCATTCATCCCTATCCCACCCAGGCCGAGGCCATCCGCCAGGTGGCCGATGCTTTCAACCGGACCCGTCTGACGCCGCTGGTCAAATCCCTTTTTTCCCGATGGATGGCGTGGCGAAGATGAACGCTTCCTGGATCTCTTCCAGAACGACAGGAGGTCTTGCAAACTGCACGGAGGCTGAATTGGAAAAGCAAAAAGCAAAACTTCATCTGTTCGGCAAGCATGTCAAAGAGCGTGGCATCCGTGAAATCCTGCTCAATGGCGTATTTTGGAGAATACTCGTTATCGAGATTATCCTGCTGATCGGGAGCGTCTTCTACAGGATGGTGTCACAGGATGTCGCGCCGATAGAACTGCTGTGGTATGCCCTTCGTATCATGGCCCTGGTGGCCATCATTATTGCTTTCATGATGATCACTCTGCGGCGCTTTCTTGAAATAAAAATCATCAAGCCCCTTGAGATCATTGCGGACGCCAATCTCCAGCTGGATGGGCAAAATCCCAAGGTGAACCACGTTCCCCTGGACGGCGAGGCGGCCACGGAGATCCGAAAAATCGTCGAAACCCGTTCCCAGATGCTGCAAACCCTTCTGAAGGTATCCGAGCAGCGCCTCCAGCTGGTTAGTTTCATCAAGGAGACATTCGGCCGTTATCTGTCGCGCCGCATCGTTGACGAAATCCTGGAATCTCCCGGCGGGCGGAAAATAGGTGGGCGACGGCAGACCGTGACGGTGGTGATGTCCGATCTGCGGGGGTTCTCGGATCTTTCCGATATCCGCGACCCCGAGGCGATGGTCCAAATTCTGAATCGCTATTTTGAGACCATGACGCAAGTCATTCATAGCTATGACGGTATCATTGACGAGTTCATCGGAGATGCGATTCTCACGGTGTTCGGCGTACCGGAACCCAGGGCGGACGATCCGGTGCGGGCGGTGGCCTGTGCCCTGGACATGCAGCGAACCCTGGCCGCCTTGAACCGTGAGATGGCGCGCGAGGGGATGCCGACTTTGGAAATGGGCATCGGCATCAACACGGGACCGGTGGTGGTAGGAAATCTGGGGTCCGAGGCCAGGACAAAGTACGGCATTGTCGGTGCCGTGGTGAATGTCGCGTCACGCATCGAATCCAACACCGTCGGCGGACAAGTGTTGGTCGGAGAAAGCACCTATACGCAGGTGCGGGATAAGGTGACCGCGCAGCCTCCGATAACGGTCATGATGAAAGGTATGAAGAAACCACTGGTGTGTTATCCGGTGACCGCCATAGGCGCGCCTTATGATATCGCCTTTAGCATTGCCCAAAGTGACCGACAGCTGAACATTCAACTGCCGGTCCGGTTGTGGCGGATGGAGGGCAAAAAGGTCATTTCAGCCCCTGTGTCCGGAGAAACCCGATTCATTGGCGATGGGCGTTTGGCTGTGAAAATTCCAGTTCACCTGGAACCGTGGACGAATGTCAAGTTGTTGTTCGAATTTTGTCAGGAAGCCCACTGTTTTTCAGATATTTATGCCAAGGTGTTGTCCGTGGAAAACAGCGCCGCGGGCTTGTTGCACCATCTTGGCATCACTTACATGGATCCGAGGGACAAAACGCTGTTGAGTGGGTGGATTGAAACGACCGCCCCCGGATCAGATGCTTTCCTGAATGAAATCGGTTTGGCATCTGAAATGAAATAACATATTCTTGGGAACCCCATTGGGATGCGTTACAATCATCAGCGGTTGCCAGCATGGGGAGTTGTTGTCAACAATACTTTCCCCTGCCGGGAAAGCCGAAGTGAAGGCGTTGAAGGTAAAAGTTAAAAGATGAACGAAGCCACACGATTGCATCCTGAAGCCTGGGTGGCGCAATATGGCGATATGCTTTTCCGCTTTGCGCTTCAAAGGGTTAGTGATACGGCCATTGCGGAGGACCTTGTCCAGGAATCATTGCTGGCGGCCATGAAGTCCAAAGACCGTTTCCAAGGGCAATCCTCCGAAAGGACATGGCTGTTTGCTATTTTGAAGCACAAGATCATCGATCATTTTAGAAGTAAAAAGTATCGGCCCGCCGGTACTGAGGTCGAGGCATTCGCCGAAGCAAGCGACCATTTTAATGAGAACGGGACATGGCGTATCCAACCCAAGCGTTGGGATGCCAATCCTCATGATGCATACGAACAAAAAGAATTCCTGGATGCATTTTATCTTTGCCTGTCCAAAATGCCCCAACGGCTTGCCGATACTTTTGTCTACAGAGAAATCGACGGGTTGGATACGGAAGAAATTTGTAAAATTCTGAACATCACCACGACCAATTGTGGGGTCATGTTATACCGTGCACGTATGTCGCTGCGCAGCTGTCTCGAAAAAATTACGCAACCCAATGAGGATAGATGAATGAAACATTGGATGTTCAATTGTAAACAAGTCTCTGAAAAATATCCGAATCGTTGGACGGACCCCTGCCATTCCATCAGCGCATGATGATCCGATTTCACGTGCTGATGTGTACCTACTGCGCCAATTTCCGGCGGCAACTCATGTTAATCAGTAAGGCGGGCCGATATGAAAATTCATCTGAAAAAAGTGAGTCCATGCTATCTGAGCAGGCACGTGAACGGATCTTGAAAGCCTTGAAAGACAAATCATGACTGCTTGAAAAATCGGTCAATGTAATTCAAGTATCTTTTAATCTTCAAGTCATCATGTTAGAAAACGGCAGCCGCAAGCTGCCGGTTTTGCGCCATAGGCTTGAACCAGGTATTTCAATTACATCGAGGCAACCGTCATGCATGAAAAATCGCGATACACAATACAGCGCACCATGATTATATACTTTTTGTTGATCGGATTTGCCTCAATAATGGTGGGGGTCGAATTTCTGGTGGATTTTCATACCGGGTACAAGGAAGTGGCGTTCAGCGCAAGTGCCGACCATAAGGTGCAAGATCAGGATAAAGTTTCCGCATTCTTTGACCGGATGCGTAAAAAAGCTGTTGTTATGGTGGCCATCATCATGGTGGTGACGCTGATTGTGCTGACCATGTTCATCAAAAACATCTCCGAACCTTTACAGCACATGATCGATAAATCCCGTAAGATCTTATCGGGCGACTTGAGCCGGACGATAAAAATCCAGTCGGACAATGAGTTGTCCGAGCTAGGCACGATCATCAATGAAATGTCCTGCAATCTTCAGGAGATTCTATTGCTGTCCCGGGGCCTGTGCACCGCCGGGCAAAGTTTGACCGATGAGATACAGCAACTGCAGAAAGGGCCGCTCGATGCCCAGGATCAAACCCGCATCGCCGATATCGTTCAGCGCTTGAACAGCGAATTTGCTTCGATGAACCAGGTCATTGATTATTTCAACTTTTATGCCGGAGAATCCCAACATCATGCTGGATAGTTGGTTGTCGCTGCCCGCGGGTCTGCTCATCGCCACAATGGTGTCTATCATCGGAATCGGTGGCGGTATCCTTTGGATGCCCTTTTTCCTTATCGTTTTAAAATTGCGCCCCGATGTCGCCGTACTGACCAGTCTGCTGATTCAAATGGCCGGGATGGGGTCAGGCACGCTGACCTTTTCGCGAAAAAAACAAATCGATTATCGTCTGGTGGTTTTTCTGCTGGTCGTGACGGTTCCCGGCATCGCTTTCGGGGCTTATCTATCCCGCCTGCTCAATCCGGATAAAATGGAATTCATACTCGGGATTTTGGCCATGGCCACTGCGGTGCTGTTTGTATCCGCAAGCCACAAATATGGCGATCTTGGCCAGGAGCGCTCCCAATTGAAAACGGCTCGCAAATATGCGGCGGTCACAAGCGCTTTGGCCGTTATCAGCGGCCTGCTCAGCGTCAGCATCGGCGAATGGCTGGTACCGCTCATGCGAAGCAAACTTTCGTTGCGCATGCGAGTGGCGGTGGCCACCAGTATTGCCACCATTTTTGGCAATTGCGTGATAGGCGTTCTCTTTCATCTCCTCTTGGGCGCGCGCGCAGACCTGACAGTCTTGTTATGGGCAGTTCCCGGCGTGCTTATCGGAGGTCAGATCGGACCACGCATAGCCATTCACGTCAACGACCGTTTTTTAAAAGAGATCTTTATTTTCTTTCTTACCCTTATAGGCATTCATTTGATCTATAATTCTTTTTGAATATTAGATTTGTCGCGAGTCGACACCCACCCATTGCCATCTTTTTTATGATTATATAATGGATTGCCTTGGGACAGTGTCGGGCTGAAAACGATCGATGGTGGTGAAACATAAACAGGAGATGGCCATGTCGACGCCAGAGCAAAATCGTATCCTGGCAATATTAGCTGAAGAATGGCACCTCAATGGACCGCCTGGCATTATGGATGTAAACGATATCGTCACCGCTGCGCGATTATCGCGGAAAGAGACGTTCGCAGCACTGAGCGAGTTGTTCGAGAAAGGCCTGGTCGATATGAATAAATTCAAAACCGCAGCTTTTCTTACACCCGAGGGGTATTCTGTCGCAAATTCGGAATAGTCACTCTCTCACATGGCAGGCGACCCACCTGTCGGATCGTACCCTTTTCATTTCCGGTTCCGTCTCACTACAAATTCCTTGCTTCATATTACATCTTTGATGAAAACGACATCCCGGCGGGGAACCTGCTGGAAATGGACTATCCATGACGTCCGTCTGCGCGTCTGATAAAGCACGTGGTTGTTCGATCCGTGCAACCGCATTCAGGAGGATTTCAGTGTACGGGTGCAAAGGAAAACGGTACAAATCGTCCGAGGAACCGATCTCGCAGAGTTTGCCCATGTACATGACCGCGACACGATCGCAAACATTTTTCACTACAGCCAGGTCATGTGAAATGAACAGCATTGTCAAACCGTACCGGCAACGCAAGTCTTCAAGCAGGTTGATGATTTGGGCCTGGACCGAGACATCGAGGGAGGAAACTGGCTCATCGCAGATCAACAGGTGCGGATTTGTCATCAATGCCCGCGCAATCTGAACCCGTTGGCATTGGCCACCAGACAGTTCAAAGGGTCGCAGATTATAGTACTCAGGATCGATGCCCACCTGGGCCATCATCTTCTGCACCATGAATTTTTGTTCGGACCGGCTGCCATTATTTGCGATATGCAGCGGCATTGCAATGGCTGCCCCAATTGTTTGTCGGGGGTTCAAGGCCGAAATAGAATCCTGAAAGACAATTTGAAACTTTGGCCGGAGTTGTCTGAGCTGTTTTTTGGATACCTCCGTCAGGTCGTCGCCTTCAAGAAGAACTCTGCCGGATGTGGGTGGTGGAAGCTGCATGATGGCCCGGGCTACTGAAGATTTTCCGCACCCGGATTCACCGACCAGTCCAAGGGTTTCTCCTTGCTTGATGTCAAAGCTGACCCCTGAAACCGCACGTAGTGTTTTTCTCTTCTCGATACGGAATTCAACTCGGATATTCTGAACATCCAAAATCGTTCTTTGGTTAAACATTCCAAACCTCAAACCATCACGTAAGAGGATGCCAACACGCCGTTCGATGCGCAAGCGGGTCCTCCGGCAAAAGGGGTGGCTCCTCGGCTTTACATTTCAGGGACGCATATAAACAGCGTGGTGAAAATCGGCAACCCTGGGGCGGATCGATCGGATTCGGCGGTTGCCCGACGATTGTTTTCAGAACGCGATGGGTGGGGTTGCCAATCCGGGGAATGGCGTTAAACAGGGCACGGGTATACGGCATCCGCATGTTCGCAAAGAGTTCGCCAGTGGTTGCCGTTTCAACAATTTTGCCGGCATACATCACGGCAATATTCTGAGTCCTTGCGGCCGCCATCCTAAGGTCATGCGTGATCAGGATCATGGCCATACGCTTTTCATTATGCAAAAAACTCAGCAAATCCAATATATCCGCCTGAATCGTTGCGTCCAGCGCCGTTGTAGGCTCATCGGCGATCAGCAGTCTGGGCTCGCATGCGAGGGCCATGGCAATGGCGATCCTTTGCCTGAGTCCGCCGGACAATTGGTGCGGATACAGACGCGCCCGCTGCTCCGCATTGGGGATTCCAGTGGCCGCCATCAGTTGGGTCGCTTTTCGCTTTGCATCCTTCGCGGTCATGCCCAAATGATGAACCAACGGCTCGCTGAGTTGCCGACCCACGGTCATGACCGGATTCAGGGCAGTCATGGGATCTTGAAATATCATGGCAACCTCACGGCCCCTAATTTTGTTGAGCCCCCGTTCCGGCAACCGATTCAAAAGCTGTCCGTCAAAAATGATTTCTGCATCCTTTGACAGCATTGTGCCCTTGGGCAACAATCCTAATATGGCGCGGCAAAGAACTGTTTTGCCGCAGCCGGATTCTCCAACCAGCCCCAATGTTTTTCCTCTTTCGAGGGTAAACGAAACACCGTCGACCGGGCACACCGGGCCGCGGTCGGTTGGTATTCGGACCCTTAAACGATTCACCATTAGAAGCATTGGCCAATCCTTGCACCCTGCGAATTAAAGCTGTCCTTCCCTGGCGTCGACCAGGGCTCTGACCGCATCGCCGATCAGGTTAAACGAAAGAACCGTCAAAAACATGACCAGCGCGGGAATCAGGCTGACATGGGCGGCTTCATCCAGCATTTCCTTGCCTCCGGCAATCATGCCGCCCCAGCTTGGTGTTGGAGGCGGAACGCCGAGCGCAAGAAAGCTCAGCGATCCTTCCGCCACAATCATGTACGATACGATCAAAAGGGCGTAAACGATCATGGGCATGACAATGTTGGGGAGTATCTCTCTTGCCAGAATATGGATGTCGCTTTGTCCGAGGGCGCGGGCGGCCGTTACGAAATCACGCTGCGAAAAATTCAGGGTGTTGGCCCTTGCCACCCTTGTAAATGCAGGAATCGTAAGAAATCCGAGGGCGAATATCATTTTGTCGAGCCCTGGTCCAAGATAAAAATAGACGGCAAGCAGGAGCACAAGGCCCGGAAAGGCCAAAATGACATCCATGATCGCCATGACAATAGTCTCTGCGCGCCCTCTGTAAAACCCGGCCAGCATGCCTATGATGCCGCCGATCACCAATCCGATCATCGGTGCAATCAAGCCCACAGCCAGGGAAATGCGGGCGCCGTATATCAGGCGGGCCAGGATATCGCGGCCCATGGTGTCCGTGCCGAACACGTAAACAGTCGTGATTGCCGATTGTCCATGAGAATCGGATCGAATTGCGCGGAAACCCGGCGGCGACGCCTGATTTTTCCAATCCATAGCGTCGTATTCAGCAAGCGGAAGAAGATCAGCAAAAATCGCACACGCGAAAACAAGAGCGATCCAGCCCACTGAAAGCCAGAAACCGATGCCGAGCTTTTCAGATAAGGGCATAGGCCCATGGCAGGCGGATTCTGTATTTTGGATGGGATGTGCCATTGCGATTGCCTGTTATGCGGTTGCGATTGATCAATCCGCTTGCGCTCTGACGCGAGGATCCAGAAACGAATAGAGCGCATCCACCAAAAAATTCACCACAACATAGCCCAGTGTAATTAACAGAATGCAACCTTGGACCATGTTTAAATCCCTGCTGTAAATAGCGCCCACGAGAAGCCGCCCAATGCCTGGCAAAGCAAAAATGCTTTCCACAATGACAGCGCCTCCGACCAGATGACCGATGTGGATCCCCAGGATGGTAATCAGGGTAAATGAGGACGGTTTCAGTGCATGATCGAATAAAATTTTACGAGCAGAAAGCCCCTTGGCTTTTGCCGATAAAATAAAGGTTTCCTGAAGGGTTGCAATCATGTCGCTTCGCAATACCCGCATCAGGGGCGCCCATTCCAGCAAGGCCAGGCTTGCAGCCGGCAACATCAGCGACCGGATATTCGCCAAAAGACCTTCTGACAAGGGGGCAAAACCGGTGGCTGGAAGCCATCTCAGCTTCAGGGCAAAAATGTAAATGAGCACCATGGCCATGACAAAAACAGGGGCCGACATGAAGGCGAATGCTGTTGCGCTAAAAGCTCTGTCCAGTCCGGACCGGGATCGGTAGGCGCTGATAATCCCAATCGGTATGGCCAGCACCAGGGCCAAAATCTGAGAGATCATCATCAATTCGAGGGTGACCGGCAGACACGCAAAAATTGCGTTGGCAACCGGTTCGTGCGTAAGGAGAGACCTGCCAAAATCACCCTGCACAACGCCAGCGAGCCAATCGCCGTAGCGGATAAAAATATGCCGGTCTAACCCCAGCGCCTCGCGGAGGGCTTTCACCCCCTCAACGGTGGCATCCGCGCCCGCAATCTCATAGGCCACATCTCCGGGCAACACATCCATCATCAAAAATGTGAGCGCCGTGACCGCGACCAAAACCGATAGGAGGCGCAGGAACTTTTTGATTAGATGTCTGAACATAGCGATGTCCGGCGTCCGGTGTTGGATGAATGGATTTATGGCACATCGAACGACCTATTTCATTACTTTTATTCTCCCAACTTGACATTCATCCCCGATTTCCGAATGCGACGCTTTTCTAAAGCATACCACGAGAAGAACTGTGACTGCCGTCATTAAAACCGAACCGCCACGGAAAGCTGCTTCTCTGGAAAGGGTATCCATGGCCACACCGCCCAGAATCGGGCCGATCATCATCCCCAGGCTGTCCGCCGTTGCAATGAGAGACATTGCAGCCCCCATTGCCGATTTATCCAAACCGATCAGTACCGTCGTCGCCATGACAGGCGGAAGCGCAATGCCTCCCCCTATGCCCAGCAGGATGCTGGCCATGTAAAAGTCGCGTACGTGGTCGACGTTCGACAGCAGGAGCATTCCAATGGCGATCACGCAACCGCCGAGGCCGATTAAGAAGCCTTTACGCACCTTGTCCGCCAAGATACCCGAAACCGGCATCACCAAACCGCCTGCGACCATGCCGGAAGTAATCATCATCCCGATGGTGAACCCCGACAACTTGAAAATGACATCCGCGATCAAGGGCGCAAATGACCAGACAATACCAATGCACATGCCATGGGTAAGCCGGAATATGAACATCGCGGCGATTTGCGGATTTTTGATCAGGCTGCCAAAGCGCTTCCGAGATCTTTTCGGGGATAAATCGCGTTCCACGTCCACTTGCGGCAACAAGCCCCAGGACATTAAAAACCCCGCGAAGCAAACCAGCCCCATGCTCAAAAAGGCTGCCTCTATCGTCAGCCAATCCTTTATCCCGCCACCGATAATCGGTCCGCCGGCCAGACCGATCCACATCGAAAGATTCAAAACGCCCATGCGGGCGCCTTCTTTGCCTTTCGGTGTGATTTCCCCGGCATATGCCTGCGCAACCGGTATGACCATGGCGGATACCGCACCTTGGAAAAAACGAATCAGTATGAGTGCATAGGCATTTTTAGCGTAGATATAGGCCAAAGAGGCGATAAAAGACCCGAAAAGACCCAGCGCGATAAAAGGCTTTCTGCCTATTGCATCCGACCAATTCCCGAAAACAGGCTGGAACAAGGTCCGCGACAACGAAAAGGCGCCGAAGATCACCCCGATAAGAAAGCCGGACGCCCCCAGGCTGAACGCATAACCCGGCAGCAGCGGCACGACAAGGCCCTGCCCGAGAGAGGCGCAGGCGAGCGCAAAGAAAAGGATAATGAAAATTCTACTTTTCAAGCCAGGCTTCCGTAAGCTGAATGACGCCGTTTTTGATTTCCGGGATTCCTTTCACTGCCGGGTCGGCAATCACATGAAATCGCCGGCCGCCTCGGTAGATAATGGGGATGTCCCGATTAATGATTCCGGCAATATCACACAGCATCTGGCTCCGTTTTTGCGCATCCGTTTCCATGCGTTGGGCTACCAGCAGTTCATCCAGTGCAGGATTGCTGTAACCGGACACGTTACCTCGGCTTTGGGAGTGAAAATTTCCAAACAGTATTGGCCCCATGTCGGTTGCAGAAGGCATGCGCCATGTGGATATCTGATAATCTTTGGTGATGACTTTTTTGACCACCGGTCCGAAACTCAATCCCACTGGTTTTACAACGACACCGATCTGCTTGCAAAAATGCTGCAACAGCTCTCCTTGTTCACTCCCCCGCTTGGTGTTGGAGTGCAGGCATTCGATCGCAACGGGTTTGCCATAGTCATTGAGGAGCTGTTTGGCCTTTTGCGGGTCGTAAGTGGGATACCCCGCTTCTTTGCAGTCGATACCTTCCCCTAAAGGATGCATTGCTACCGGAATGGCATTTTTATAGCTCATGGTCACACAGGCTTCTTGATTCCAGGCATGTGCGATGGCGCGGCGCACACGCGGGTCATCAAAAGGGGGAATCGTCGTATTCAGGACAAAGATCTCCGCCCCATTGCCCTCGCCTTGGTGAAGCACCAGATTCGAATCTTTCTGCGCCTGCTCGATAATGGTGCCGCGATCCATCCAGATGGCATCCATTTGGCCCGATTTCAGGCTGACGAAGCGCGTCTGGTGATCCGGCATAATTTTGAAAACGATTTCATCGAGGTAGGGCCTGTCTTTTTGCCAGTAATCAGGGTTTTTCTTCACCACGAGTCGGTCGCCTGATATCCATTGCTTGAACACGAACGGACCAGTCCCCACTGGTGCGCGCAGTTGGGTTCCTTCCGCGACAGCTTTGGGTGAAGGGATAAACATGCTCAATCCCCTGGTTTCGGAAAGGATTTGGGGAAACGGCAGCCACGCATGGGCCAGTTGAAAGTGTACCGTAAAGTCATTGACTTTCGATACCGACTGAATCGGCTCAAAAAACGAACGTCCGCGAAAACGGTTTGCCGGATCTATCATCCTGGACCAATGATGAACCACCGCATCGGCATTGAATGGCGTACCGTCGTGAAAGGTCACGCCTTGCCGCAACGTTATCTTCCACAATTTTCTATCTTTTAACGGCTCCGCGGAAAGGGCAAGGGCCGGAATCAGGTTGCCCTTATCATCCGTATCGAACAGCGGCTCCAAGATCGTATTCAGTACAACCGCGTCGCAAATGGCAAATCCACTGGCTTTGATCACGTCAAATCCGGCGAACTCGTCTTCCGCACCGAATGAAAGCGTTCCACCGTGTTTGGGCTCGGCCGCCTGAACCGGTTCGCCCGCAAAGACAAACGTAACAATAACGGCCGTTATACCCGCAAAGAGATAATTTCTGCAGCGTGCCTCGAAAGATTTCTTTTGTTCCGGCCTTCTGTTCATACGCAAACCTCCTTTCTGGATCGGTTCGCTTTGTTCAAGGTTTTGGTTTTACTATTGCATGGACAAACATGAAAATATCCGAGACGGATCTTTTCTGCTGACTTCCATGCAGACACGTACGCCAAAATACATCGCCGGCAATGTTGTGCACCTGACAAAATCCTCTTGTATGAAGAAATTCATCAATCCGATCAGGATCGATCCCGAAAACGATGTCCTCATCGAAGCTTCGCAGATTTTCTTTAAGCGCTTTTGCTTCTGGCTTAAGGCATGTACCTTCGGCCACGGAACAGGGGAAATAATCGAAGACCACAGCGCTGCCGGCTTCTGAATTTCCAGAAATGAAAAAAAGTGTTTCGTCTATGGATGCTTGAGGGATGTAATAGGTGACGCCCTCCCATATGAACAACGTAAACAGATCTTTTCGGTATCCATTTGCAAACAGCTTCTCGTCCAGTCTCTCCATATCGAAGCAGATAGGCACATGACTGACAGCGTTTGAAAAGGAAGCGGGCATGTTTTGGAGGCATCGGATTTTCTCTGCCTGCGTGGCGGGATGGTCCAACTCGAATACTTTAACCCTTTTTTTGAAGAGTCGTTCGAATCGAAGCGCCCGCGTATCGTATCCGGCGCCCAGGATGACCAATTGGGCAAGGCCGCTGTCAAGGCATTTTAGCAGAACCTCGTCGATGAACCTGAGACGGGCCAACACGGCGCCACATACCCCTGGAACGATGTTTTCCCAGTGTCGGATCAGATCTTCGCTTTGTGCCGCGTCGTGATAAAGCGCCTTGAATTGAGGGGAAAGGAATTGTTCCGCATAAAGATCGTTGCAAATTCTTTGGTTGGGCGGTTTACGTGACTCCACCGCCCTGAGAAATGCATTGTGTGCCGCTGTCCGGCTAGGATTTTTGCCTCTCATAAGCTACGATCCCGAGTTTTTTCAAGGCCTTTTTATCTTTCAGGCCCTCGTAGATCACATGGTTGGCCATTTTCAGCACATCCGGCAATTTGACATTCATTTCCTTCAAAACAATTTCGGAGTCGATTTCCTGATGCGTAAACCACCCATTGTTGATCAGGGCTGCAATGCCATGGACAAAAAACCAGCGCATTACCCGGATCCGGTCCACGTCAGTCTGGGGCATATCCTGAAACGGCGGATAATCGGAAAGTTCCGCCCTTAATATCTCCCACATTTTACGGGTGTTTTTCCGCTGTAACGAGGCATGTTTTTCGTCATTAATGCATCGAAACAGCATTTTCTCCACGATAGCGAATTTGACATATCCGATCGCTTGATCGAGCCATTTGTCACCGGTGGTTTCAGACGTCAGGTAGGTATCGAACAGGTCCAACGCCTTTTTCACCACTTCTTCCTCGAGATTCTTCATAGATGCAAGATACGAGTAAATCGGCCGGGTAGATGAATTGAGCGCCTTTGCAATCGCCCGGGCGGAAAGTCCATCCCACCCTTCTCTGCGGACGATGGCAAAGGCGGCATCAATGATATCCTCTGTTAGAAAGCGCTGTTTGGGAGGCATAGAAAGTCTTGGCTCCTTATGGGTAACATACGTTACATTACATTTGTAACTTAACCAATGGTTTTGTTCACGTCAAGCGAAAAATACATCGGGGCGGCCATAACCATGGCGTTCGCCCTACGCTCGCGAGGACACCGCGATGAATGCGACCCTTTTGTCCACTCCTAAAGTCAAAGCGTATAGGCTTGCCAAAAATTGCGTGCACGCTCGGCCGTCAATTCTGGCGAAGAAAAAGTGGCCATGTCTCCCAACATTACTTCGAACCCGGTAAAATCGCTGCGTACCCAAGGTGCGTAATTTGCGCGAACAGTGAGGATCACCCGCAGTTCCAAATCGTTCGAACCGTCCTCTAAGAGAAGCAGGCCGAGATTGTAGCCATTGCGACCGAGGCTGCGGTAAAATTTTTGTACGTTCAAAACACCTTGGGCCAAGGCCTGCCATTGATCTTCAATGACTGTATGCAGGGAGGTGACCCCTGGCAGAATACCCCAGATTTCATAAAAGCCTTCGGGGGCAAAAGCGGCCAACCATTGCCACGGCCCGGTGGCACCTATCCATCGCCGGGCAGCATGCTTTTCCAGGGTCAGATAATCGCTGAACATGCGCGTGCCGGATTGCAGCCGGTGTTCAGCAGCACGGAATTTTAAAAAGCGCTGGTAATTGGCCGGTATGCGGTCGGCTTGTACCTGTAGATGGGGATGGAGCAGCGATCCCCCGGCAGACGGCAGGTGGTTCTGGGTGATGGCCATGTAAACGGCCGCAGGGTCATGGACCAAAACCTGCAGCAGGTATGCCCGGCAGTTCATAAAACTGTCCGTGTAGGATTGCCGGTGGGCGGTGCCGATTTCTACGAAGTGGTCATCGTCGAAAAGACTGACCCCTGAATACCGTCCATAGGGGAAAAGGTTTGGGAAAAGGGTCGAATTTCCTCGGGTCATGCGCCCCTGGGGCCACAATTCGGGTGCAAGCTGCGGGGTATGCGTCGCAAGCCGCGCTTGGCAGAAGGGACAGTTGGCGCGGTTTTCAGAAAAAGGCGGGGGTTCGGGCAGAGATTCCGTGCCGGGTTCATGCTCTTCACCGCGGCTGTGGGTGATTCTGCACGTTCGGCCGGTAATCGGGTTGGTGCGGACTTCGATGGGACGCTCAGCAGTCCGGCCGTCGGGCAGTACAATCCGGGAATGAAAAGTCTCTTGTTTAAATTGAAGCATGGGCGTCACCGCCTTCGGGCATACTTGATGAACCCCACCGTACATTGCTGCCGGTAGGAGTCATCAGCCCAGCCCGGGCGGTTATACGGGGGGCTCCATCCCCGATCAACTTTTCAAAATTAATATGAATTTTTCGAAAAAAAGCAAGTTCGAAGCTGCTCTTGGTCTAACCCAAAAACATTTTTAGCAACACCATATCAGCGGAAATTCAGATCGACTACTTAAAATATCTTCCGGTCTACACACCCATTCAGAGCGCCTTTTCATGCACTTGCAGAATCTATACTCGAATCCTCTATGATCGTGTTGAATCCCTTCGATGGATGCTTACCCTCACACTTTGTAAGGTTATGAACTCCTGAGCAGAGTACCCGGATGTAAGGAGGTCTAATATGTCAACGCCAAATTTTAAAAAAACTTTCATAATAGTTATCTTTACATTTCAGCTGGCGCTGGCGGCCATAACGATGAGTGTTGCGGGGAATACCGTTTCTCCGGTCAACAAAAACGATGACAGCATCGCTATCAAAGGCTACGATCCCGTTGCCTACTTCACCCAAGGCCGGGCAGTCAAAGGAGATACCGCTTATACATTTGACTGGCAGAACGCCAAATGGCAATTTACCACGATCGAACATCGCGACATGTTCGCATCCAGCCCGGAGCTGTATGCGCCCCAATATGGCGGTTTTTGTTCGATGGCTATGGCAGCCGGTGAATTTTACAGTGTGGATCCGGAGGCATTCAAGATCGTCGCCGGAAAACTTTACCTCAACTATAACCATTTGACCCTGGTGGATTTCGAAAAAAGGGCCTCCGAAAACATTCAAAAAGCGGATTCGAACTGGCTCAAAAAAACCGCATCCAACAATTAGAAAATTTTATTTTTCGGATGCCACCGCAAACGCCTTGCGCAGGCCATTTATGACTTTTTGCCGATCCACCGGATTTCTGAAGGCGCGACCGTAATCTTCCAAATCAAAGAACGGCTCCAGGCGCTGAGCCGTCTCCGCGGCTTGCGCTGCGGCACCCATACGTCCGGTCTGGGCGTATGCTGCCGAAAGAATGATGTAGTAGCCTGAAAAGGCCGGCCACTGGTTCAGGCCGCGCTCCAGCATTTTTATGGCGTCGTCGTATTGTTCCTTTAAATAGTATGCTGTGCCAAGATGCATCAGTGTGTCCCTGGGCTTGCTGCCGAGGCGCAGGGCAAATTTCAGGGAATCGATAGCCGCGTCTGTTTTGCCGGACCAGAGCATGATCCATCCGCGCGCCTCGTAGCTGTCGGCGTCGTTGGGGTTGAGTTCGATCGCTCGTTGTAATTCGCTTAATGCATTGTCATATTGCGCCTGGGCGGCAAAGATCCGAGCCAGCAGATGATGGCCCGCAGCATCGGCCTCGTCTATGGACAATGCCTTCCGTGCGAACTCTCGGGCGCGGACCAGAGTTTTCTCGGGGAATTCAGTCCAGCCGAAAATCACTTTTTCATATTCGACCTTGCCCATTCCGATGAATGCGGCGGCATAGCTGGGATCGAGCGAGACCGCCTTTTCAAACATTTCCTTTGCCTTGATGTTGGCCGCAAGCGTTCGCTCATGATGGAAGCTGTATCCTTTCAACAAATAATCATAGGCCTCGAGGTTGCCTGTCTTAGGCTTGACGCGGGACCGCTCGGCTGAAGAGAGTTTAACCGCCAGGTTCGATACGATCATCTGTACGATCTCGTTTTGCAGCTGGAAAATATTGCGCATATCCCGCACATACCGTTCGGTCCAGATGAGCTTTTGGCTGGCTGTATCGACGAGCCGAACATTGATGCGGACTTTCTCATCCACCTTCTGTATACTGCCTTCTATCACATAGCGGACATCCATCTCTTTGCCAATGCGTTCGATCCTGTCCGTCTTGCTCTTGTATTTGAAAACGGATTCGCTGGCGATCACCAATAGTTCATGGAATTTTGAGAGATCGGTGATGATGTCATCGGTCAACCCATCACTGAAGTACTCTTGTTCCTTATCTCCGCTGAGGTTCTTGAACGGCAGCACCGCAATCGAAGCTTTGCCGGACGCTTCCGGCGCCGAGGGACGGTCCTCTCCGAAGGGAAGGTTTGCTGCCTTTCGCGAGAGATCGAGCATCCAAAGCCCACCCGCTATGAGGCTCAAGATAAAGACCACGGCCACCGGTCCCATCCGTTTTGATGGGCGGCGCACCTGGGCCTTGCCCCTGCATCCCCGGTTGGAAGGGTCTTCCCAGATTTTGTATGCTCGGACAGGTGTGACGATGTTTTTTACCGTTTGTTCACCGAGATACTCGCAACCGAAAGCAAGCTTGTTTTCAATCTGATCGAATACACCCCCTGAAATGCAGACACCTCCGGCTGCGGCCAAGGACTCCATCCTGGCGGCAATGTTGACGCCATCGCCATAGATCCGGTCCCCCTGCTGAAGTACGTCGCCTAAATTGATGCCGATCCGAAATTGCATCCTGCGCTCATCGGGAAGCTTGGCGTTCTCAACAATTAAAGCTGATTGGATCGCAAGGCCGCACTCAACCGCATGAACCACGCTGACAAATTCGACCAAAAGATTATCGCCCGGAGAATCGACAATCCGACCCTTAAATTTGATTGCCAATTCTTCAATCACTGCTCGATAGGCGGTTAGCGTGCGGACAGTGGCTTCCTCATCGGTTCTCATCAGGCGACCGTAGCCTTCTACATCGGCACTCAAAATGGCGCTGAGCTTGCGATCGAATCCCTGGGGTGTCATAAAGGAATACTCCTGAACGCGCATGGATCTTGGACTCGGACGAACAAGAGACAGCCCCTGAAAGCGCTCTTATTACGAGGATTGAACACAATCAATAGATGTCAATTTACCCGGATGACACAATGAAACCGGTTCGCGTCACAGAAAAATTGAAAGGATCGTATGCACGCGACCATCCTCCTTGGGCAGTTGGATGCCGATGCGCTTGATTTTGCGATACAAGGTGCTTTTATGCATGTTGCGCATGCGCGCGGTAGCCAGGCGGTTGTAATCGTTGTGTTCGAGCGCTGCGAGAATCACCTGGTTTTCCGTGGTGCGCAAGGCCACATCCATACCGACCGGGAAAACGGTTGGAACCGCGCGGGCTTTCAGGTGTTCCGGCATGCAGCGCACTCCGATCTCGCCCTCCGGGCAGAGCACGAAAATGCGTTCAATAATATTTTCCAATTCCCGGATGTTGCCGGGGTAATCGTGGAACATCAGCAAAGAGAGCGCCTCTTGGCTGATGCCTTTCACCAAACCGCCGCGCAAGCGTTTCATACAAACTGATCGCGGAAGACAAGGAGCACCCGCACCAGCGCCGACATAACCATCGCCGCTGACATGACGATGGATTTTGCAATCACAACGTCAGAGAAACGATGATGACGTCGGGTTCCTCCCGGTCGCGTCTTTTTTTAAATCCAAAAGCCTCGCATAGCTTCAACATGGCTCTATTCTCGGCCAGCACATCCCCGTAGAGCTCACCGATACCCCGGTTTCTTGCGTAATCTATAATGCGGCGCATGAGCATCGGCCCCAACCCCATGCCGGTCATGTCGCGGCGAAGAAGGATAGCGAATTCCGCACGTTCGTTGTCCGGAACCGCCGCAAATCGGACAACGCCATATAACTCGGGTTCTTTGGGTGCGGTCGGATCGCAAAGAACCAACGCCATCTCCCGATCATAATCGATCTGGGTTAAACGTGCCGCCAGATCGTGGGACAAAATCTTCATCGCATGCAAAAAACGCAGGCGGACTTCATCCATGGAGAGTCTGGAAAAAAGCGCTTGCAGCGCCGGTTCGTCCTCAGGTCGTATCGGGCGAAGCAGCAGCCGTCGGCCGTCAGGGAGGCTGAGCGTCTCCTCGAGTTCCTTGGGATATGGCCGAATCGCCAACCGCTGTGCAGCAGGCAGATGCGATTGGACCACCTTGATGCGTGCGTCCAGTGCCACCACACCCTGGTCATCGGCAAGCAGCGGATTGATATCCAGTTCGGCGATATGTTCGATATCGCTGATCATTTGCGACACCTTGACCAGGGTCAGCGCAATGCTGTCCAGGTCCGCGGCCGGTTTGTCACGGTAGCCTTCAAGCAGGCGATAGACGCGTGTGCGTGTCATTACTTCGCGGGCCAAATGCATGTTGAGCGGCGGCAGCGCGATGGCTTTATCCTGGATGACCTCCACAGCCGTACCGCCATGGCCGAACAGGATCACCGGACCGAACTGGACATCATCACTGACGCCGACAATCAGTTCGCGGGCGTCGGGCCGGTGCACCATGGGCTGTACCGTAAATCCGGACAGAGTGGCGTCGGGCAGCCTTTCGCGGATTCGTTCCAGCATGATCCGCGCCGTATTTCGCACCGATTCTGCCGAGGAAAGATTCAGTGCCACGCCCCCCACATCAGACTTATGGGTAATATCAGGCGATAGGATCTTTAAGGCCACCGGGCCACCCAACCGGACAGCGATCTGTGCAGCCTGTTCGGGTGTCGCCGCTTCGTAAGTCGGAACCACGGGGATTTGATAGGCGGTCAAGACGGCCTTGGCCTCCATCTCGGTCAGCCATGTGCGGTCTTGATACAACGCCTTGTCCACAATTCGGCGGGCCTTATCGGTTTCCGGTTCGAAAATTTCCGGGAGGTTGGGGGGTGTCTCCATCAGCATAGCCTGGCTGCGACGGTAGCGCACCATCTGCATAAATCCGCGCACTGCTTCGGAGGGGGTTTCATAGGTCGGAATCTTGTTTTCGGCAAAGATGTTGCGAGCCTCGTCGGCGGAATCGATCCCCAGCCAACAGGTGAAAATGCCGCGGGAGACGGCCTTTGAACCGCTCGCTTTCAGAGTGTCGGCCACTGCCCGTGCGGCTGCGGTGCTCGAGGCCACGGCCGTAGGGCTGTTTAAAATAAGCATGGCATCGACACCCGGATCTTCAAGGAGCGCTTTTAACGCATCGACATAGCGATCCGGCGGGGCATCGCCGACGATGTCCACCGGGTTGTTGTGCGACCAAGTGCGCGGCAGGACACTGTTCAGCCGTGCTATGGTTTCAGGCGACAGTTCCGCCAGACGTCCCTTTTTATCGATCAACGTATCCGTGGCCAACACGCCCATGCCGCCGCCATTGGTCAAAATGGCCAGACGATCCCCGTGAAAAGGATGGGACATGGCCAAGGTTTCCACCGCATCGAAAAGCGCTTGCATGTCCATGACCCGCAGCACCCCGGCGCGCTGAAAGGCGGCGCTGTAAACCTCATCGGCGCCGGCCAATGCCCCGGTATGCGAAGCGGCGGCGCGCGCGCCCTCGGCGTGCCGACCCGCCTTGACCACGACGACAGGCTTCATCCGGGCTGCCGCTCGGGCAGCTGACATGAACTTGCGGGCATGAGTGATGTTTTCGATATACAGCAATATCGCTTTGGCACTGAAATCGGCGGCCAGAAAATCAAGCATGTCGCCGAAATCGACATCCGACATGTTGCCCACGGATACAAAGTGTGAAAACCCGATGCCCTTCGAAGTGGCCCAGTCCAAAACGGACGTCTGAACCGCTCCCGACTGGGCGACAAAGGCGATATTGCCGCGCAGAGGTTGTACATGCCCGAAACTCGCATTCAGGTTCACCCCGGGCACCATTATCCCCAGGCAGTTGGGGCCCACGATGCGCAGCAGGTAAGGACGGGCCGCGTCGAGCATGTGAGCGCACAATTGTTGTCCCTTCTCGGTGCCGCCCTCGCGGAATCCGGCCGTTATCACAACCGCTGACCGGGTACCGCGCCTGCCGAGTTTTTCGATCAGTTGCGGAACCGTGTCTGGCGGGGTGGCGATCACGGCAAGGTCCGGCGCTTTTGGCAAACTGTCCACATCCGGATAGGCCGTAAGCCCTTCTATGGTCTTGTACTTTGAATTAACGGGGAAAATCTCCCCTTTAAAGCCGGTACTCACCAGATTACGCGCAATGACAGCGCCGATGGCGCCGGGTTTTTGGCTCGCGCCCACCAGGGCGACCGCCGATGGGTTGAACATGAATTCAAGATTACGGATTGTCATCGCATCACTCCGTTCTTTGAATCAGTTGGCAAGGAGCATGCATTAAGATATTGCCGCAGGTCTACCTTATGCGACTATCGAAGCATATCCAGCATGCTGTATATGTTCCAACATTGTAAAGCATTTAGTGCGCCAGGAAAAAAGAATAGTGCACCTTCTGAATAAAGGATTGAGAAAACGCAGGTAAGACGAGTGCAACCATACCGCAAAGCGGCCAAAAAGATGGCGTGTCCATCGAAGCATTACAGAGCGGGTTGAGAACAATGACGCATGACAGCGGCAAAAAGGAAGTACGCATTCTTATCCTGGTAGACAACCAGGTCACCAACGGATTGTTGGCCGAACACGGCTTTGCCCTGTGGATCGATACGGGCACCGAGCTGATCGTTTTCGACACCGGACAGGGCCATGCCCTGCCTCAAAACGCCCGGCAATTGGGTATCGATTGGTCGCAGGCCGATCACCTCGTGCTCAGTCATGGGCATTTCGATCACACCGGCGGTCTTCGCCACATCCTGACCGAGGCGCATGGCATCCATGTCCATTGCCATCCGGGCGTTGTGCAGCCGCGCTACAGCATCCGCCTGGGCAAATCGCGGCCGATTCAAATGCCCAGCCACGCCCGCACGGCGCTCGACCATGTGCCCGAACAGTGCCTGCACTGGGTGCTGCAACCCACCATGCTGAGCGAACGGGTCGGGCTGAGCGGCCCGATCCCGCGTGCAGCCGCTTTCGAGGATACAGGGGGACCGTTTTACCTCGATCCGGCCGGACGCCGCCCCGATCCGATCGATGACGACCTGGCCTTATGGATCCGCACCGACCAGGGGCTGGTGGTCTGTGTCGGCTGCTGCCATGCCGGCCTGATTAACACTTTGCAGCATATATTGCACCTGAACCCGGGCGAAAAGATCCGTGCCATCATCGGCGGATTCCATTTGCTCAATGCCAGCGGCAACCGCCTGCGCCATACAATCGCCGCACTGCGCTCGCTTGCGCCCGGTTGGGTCATTCCCTGCCACTGCACCGGCGAATACGCGGTGGCAGCCCTCCACGACAGCCTGGGACAGCGGGTTTGCCCAGGAGCCGCCGGAAAGGAGTATCGGATATGACTCGTGACAACTTTTGCATATGCCCCGAAAGTTGAGGTTGTAATTCCCCGACACTTTTGCTTATGCTTCATAGGGGAAATGAAAAACCGCCTGTCCTCACTTCACGATGTGTCCTTCACCTTGAGTGCTGCACCCCGCCCCTGAATACAACGCAACGGCCAAGGTGCATTATGTCTATAAATAAACAGCTCTATCCCGATGAGGACCCGAAAAAAGAAAAATCAATCCTTAGCGCGGAGGCGGTGCGGCCGCCGTCCAATAAACCAACCCAGGCAGCGCTCTCTAACCAGAACAAGCAAGCCGATAAAACATTATTGCTGAGCGAGAACACCGCCAGCGTGATTCATACGGCCATCGAACAAATATACCACAACGCGCCCGTTGGATTATGCGTGTTGGACACGGAACTGCGCTACGTTCGCATCAATGAGCGATTGGCTGAAATGAACGGCCGCCCGGTGGAAAGGCATATCGGTCGGCCTATCAGGGAGATTGTTCCTGCGCTTGCCGAGCAAGCCGAGCTGAAGATGCACAAAGCCATCCAAACCGGTAACCCGGTACTGGGCATCGAAATGTCCGGGGAAACCGCGGGCATGCCGGGGATCACCCGCACCTGGGTTTCGAACTGGGAGCCCTTGAAAAGAGCCGATGGGACTGTGATCGGTCTCAATGTCGTCACGCATGAGATCACAAGGCAAAAGCAAGCCGAAGCGGCACTGCGGGAAAGCGAACAAAAATTCCGAGTGCTCTTCGAAAACAGCACACATGCTATCTTGCTGACGGTCCCGGACGGCAAGATTACTGCCGCCAACCCGGCGGCCTGCGACATGTTTGGTTGTTCTGAAAAGGAAATTTGCGATCTGGGTCGTTCCGGAATCCTGGATACGGATGACCCAAGATTAAGCATTGAGTTGGAAGAGCGCGAACGCACGGGATACGTCAGGTCGCGGGAACTTACGGCTGTCCGCAAGAGCGGAGAAAAGTTTCCTGTAGAGGTCGATTCGGTCATTATTTCTGACAATCCTGTCAAGTCATTCGTGATCATGCGCGACATCACCGAGCGCAAGCACTGGGAACAGGCGCTGCATCATTTAAATTCAACACTGGAGCAGCAAGTAGCCGAACGCGCCGCCCTGGCTGAACGGCGCGCCCAACAGCTTCACACCTTGGCCGTAGAACTGATTGAAGCCAAAGAGCAAGAAAGGCAACGCATCGCCCAGCTGTTGCATGATGATATGCAGCAGATCCTGGCGGCGGCAAGACTGCAGCTTCAGATGGCCATTGAGAACCTTTCAACAGAACCCAAGTTGGAAAAGGTGGATCAGCTGCTGAAGGAATCCATCAGCAAAGCACGCCGGTTGTCGCACGAATTAAGCCCTCCGGTGCTGCATCACTCCGGATTGACTGCGGCACTGCAGTGGCTCGTGCGGCAGGTAAAAACCCAGTTCGGATTGACTGTGGCATTGGAAACGGCCGAAACGCACATCGCAAGCGCCTCTTTGAAATTGTTTGTTTTTCGCGCCGTAAAAGAACTTTTGTTCAATATCACCAAGCACGCTGGGGTTAAAAACGCACGCGTTGTCCTCTCCTGCTCCGACAGAGACCTGGTCGTCGCAGTCAGTGATCAGGGCAAGGGATTTGACACCAATGTTCTCGAATCTTCCGCAGCAGTATTTGGTCTCGGTCTGCTGAGCATCCAGGAACTGGCGCGTTATATCGGAGGCAACCTGAAAATCGAAAGTTCCCGTGAAAAAGGCAGCCGTTTTATCCTGAGGGTGCCCCTCAGCATGGCGAACACCACCCGGACGGTGCCTATTGAGCCCGACACCCGAAAAAGCCCGAGCCCTGTTTCCAAAGAAACGGGAATTCGCGTGCTGTTCGCTGACGATCACAAAGTGATACGGCAAGGATTGATCCAGCTCATCGCCAAACAACCGGACATTGCCGTGGTGGGCGAGGCGGCAAACGGACGGGAAGCACTCGAATTGGCGAGGCAGCTGCGGCCGGATGTGATCGTGATGGACATTGCCATGCCGGAGATGGACGGCATCGAAGCAACCCGACGGATCAAGACCGAGCGGCCCGACGTGCGTGTGATCGGTCTTTCGATGCACGACGATGAGCAAATCGCCCAGACGATTCGCCATGCGGGTGCGGATGCATTCGTGAGCAAAACGTCCTCCTCGTCGGAACTGTTGAAAGAGATCTATAGGATCGCCCGCCAGGAGCGGGAAGCCATCCCTTCCGCCTTAATAGGAAAAAAAGCCGAAAGGCCAACGCAATTACTGTTCCCCTGGCGTCTTTGACCTGGCAACCTTGTTCAGACGCCATCGTGGGAGGGTGAATGTGCTATGGGAATCCAAAAGAAGCATCCGGCATCCTGGAAGACAGTTCCGAATCTTCTGAATTATGCTGACGTCGTGGCGAATTTTTCCTGGAATACGATCCGAAATGAATTGCAGGGGCTTCCTGAGGGCAGAGGGATCAACATCGCTCATGAAGCTGTCGATCGTCATGCCGGCGGACCGCTCCGCGACCACGTGGCCCTGCAATGGCTCGGCAGCGACGGCGCGGAGCGTGCGTTCACCTACGACGACCTCAAAAGGTTGAGCAACCGCTTCGCCAACATTCTCAAAGAACTCGGCCTGGGAAAAGCAGATACTGTTTGCGCTTTGGCCGGCCGAATACCCGAGCTGTATATCGCTGCATTGGGAGTCTTTAAAAACACGAGCGTCTTTTGTCCCCTTTTTTCGGCTTTCGGTCCGGAGCCCATCTTTCAACGGCTGAGCCGAGGGGATGCGAAACTCCTGCTGACCACCGAACGTTACTACCGGCAGAAGGTGAGCCAGCTGATGGGCGACCTGCCCTTGCTCAAGCATGTCCTCTTAGTCGATGCCCCGGACCATTTGGGCGACGACCTTCTGTCGCTGCCCAGGCTGATGGCCGCCTCTTCCGACACCTACCTCATCCCACCGACCGGTGCGGAAGATATCGCGGCCCTGCACTTTACCAGCGGCACCACCGGAATACCCAAAGGCGCGCTGCATGTGCACAGCGCCGCTCTCACCCACTACATGACCGGCAAATATGTCATGGATTTTCACCCGGAAGATGTCTTCTGGTGCACGGCCGACCCCGGATGGGTCACGGGAACCTCGTATGGCATCATCTCGCCTCTCCTGCACGGGATCACCAACGTGGTCGATGAAGCCGATTTCGACGCCGTACGCTGGTGCCGGATCCTGGCATCCCGTAAGGTGAGCGTCTGGTACACGGCGCCCACCGCCATCCGCAGATTCATGCGCATGGGACTCGAGCCGGTCAGGGAGTACGATTTGAGTCAGCTGCGCCTTATTCACAGCGTCGGCGAACCGCTTAATCCCGAAGCCGTGCTCTGGGGTCTGAAGGCCATGGGACTGCCGATCCATGACAACTGGTGGCAAACGGAAACCGGCGGCATCATGATCGCCAATTTTCCCGCCATAGAGATCCGACCGGGCTCCATGGGGCGTCCGCTTCCCGGTATCGAGGCGGCCATCGTCAAGCGCAGCGGCAAGGATAGCGTCACAGTCATCGAAGCGGACGGCGTTCAGGGAGAACTGGCGCTGCGGCCGGGTTGGCCTTCCATGTTTCGGGGCTACCTGCACGACGCGGCGCGCTATCGCAAGTGCTTCCTCGGCGGCTGGTATCTGACCGGCGACCTGGCCAAACGCGACGCGGACGGATACTTCTGGTTCGTGGGGCGCGCCGATGACATCATCAAAACATCCGGCCACATGGTGGGCCCCTTCGAAGTCGAAAGCGTACTCATGGCGCACCCCGCCGTGGCCGAAGCGGGGGTCATTGGAAAGCCGGATCCGCTCATCGGAGAAATGGTGAAAGCCTTTGTGGCCCTCAAGCCGGGCTTCACGCCCAGCGATGCGCTGCGTCTGGAGCTGATCGGCTTCGCCCGCAAAAAGCTCGGTTCGGCCGTGGCTCCCAAAGAGATCGATTTCACGCCGGACCTTCCCAAAAACAAGGCCGGCAAGATCATGCGGCGGCTGCTCAAAGCGCGTGAGTTGGGTCTGCCCGAAGGCGACCTGTCGACACTGGAGGAATCAGAATGAAAACCCAAGCGCTCCGCCGCCACCTCATATCTCTTTCAACCACCCGCCCTTCGTCAGCGCGGCGCCGATAGCCGCGGCAATGAACAGCATCATAAAGGCCAGGTGGGCGATATCGATGGTCATGGTGAATCCCGGCGAAAAGAGGACGTCCGGAAGATTTTTCAGCACGCGCAGCACACCGGTGGCCACAATGCCGGCCAGCAGGATGACGCGCACATGCGCCCAGAGCGTCAAGCGATATTTGCGGCGCAGCAGCGCCAGGTAAACGGTGCTGCAGTAAGCCATCAGAAAGAGCAGCGCTATGGCGCCCAGATAGTGGATGACATGCGTGACGTAGTATTCGGCCAACCAGCCCAGCCCTGGGATGTCGGCGATATAGTACCGTTTGAAAATCGGCATCTGGGAAAATCCGGTGAGCCCCATCATAAAAAGCAACAGCAGGTAAGCCGGCTTGATGAAGCGCCGTTCAAAATCAGTTACGATCGCGATGCTGCGGCTCATGAGCGTTCCTCCCCTTCTCCGGCGCTGTTTTTTACCACCTTGTAGATCCTCGCGACCGCCGCCGCCAGGCCGGCGATCGGCGCGATCAACATGGCTTTGGCCAGGCGATCGCCATGGGCCATCTGATCTTCGACGGCAGCCAGGTGCGGTTTCCCTTTACCTGCGGCGATGGCCTGGTTCAATTCATCGAAGGGTACGGGCGACAAGTACAGCGTATTGGTGCCGCCGTTTTCGTTTTCGCCGTAAATGAACAATCCTTCTTCGGCTGCCCGTCGGTGCGCCTCGCGCACTATTTCTTCACGTGGGCCGATGGTCTGGACATTTTCGGGACACTCTTCGATACAGGCCGGCAGCTCACCTGCGGCGATCCGGTCATAACATCGGTCGCATTTGTACATCACCCCATTGCCGGCAAAGGCGGGCATCAGATCCAAGTAGAGGCCCACGCCCGTCTGACGCTGCGGAATGGCCCAGGGGCAGACATCCTGGCATTTATTGCCGCCCAGGCAGACATCGGCATCGATACGCGTAATGCCGTTCTTGAGCTTGCGCGCCGCACCCCAGGGGCACAGATCGGCGCACGGCGGATTCTGGCAGTGCATACAGCGCCGGGGAATCGTCAAGGTGGTTTCTTCACCGTCGATCCGGACGGTGGCCTCCTGGATGAACAGCCAATTGTAAGGCGTCAGGCGATCGCGCACCGCTTGCCGCTCCGGCTCCGACCAGTCCTCCGCTTTGACCCTGGCTGGATACATGCGGGGAAAGGGTTTTTCAGGCTCCGGGTATTTGGGCGCATTGGCATCACGGCAGGCTTCAACGCACGCTTCGCACCCAATGCATTTGCGGATGTCAATCAATGTGGCCAGCTCCCGGTTGTTCTTCGGCTGGGCCGAAACGGGCAGCGGCACCTGCGCGGCGCAAGCGGCACAGGCGGCCGCTGCGCCAGTTTTCAAAAAAGTTCTGCGCGATACGGACATAACTATTTTCTCTCCTGTTCCCTGCGTTTCTGACGCTTGGTCATGAACCAGATCAGGCACGAGGGGCGGTATTTGCAGTAAAGTTCCGGATCCCGGCACGTCAAACACTCCTCACACAGATACGTGTTGTATTTCATGCAGATATACTGCGTTTCGATCTCCGGATGGCAGGAACATTGACCCATCGTGAGCCCCCTTTTCATGTCTGTTTATCGCGGTAGCATGAGCCATGCCACCCCTACGATTCCGCCGTGGAAAGCAAGCGTGGTTGGCTGAGTGCGTCACGATGGCGAAATTGTTTACTTTATAAACCCCCACACTGTTCAACCATTTAACACTTTAGTTGTTATCTTACTCGCGTACAGCCCGGGACACTCGCCCGCGGTCGCTGGAAATTGGCATCCCGGAGGTCACGTCGGATCGATAAAAAAACCGGCGCCTGAAGGGAACACCCCTTCAGGCGCGGTGCATGGAGGAAAAAGTGCTGAAGACGCCAAGTCTGGTTGTTCCAATGCAGTACTCATGCCAATCAAGACGTTTTATACGCCTCCGGACGGAGGCCGAAGCGCTTCATCTGCTGCCACACACTGGTGCGCGAGATGCCCAGTATCTGGGCCGTTTCGGATTGATTGCCCTTGGCGGAGCGCAGCGCTTCGATCAAACGCTGCTTTTTGATTTCCCCCAATGTCTGCAAGGTCGGCGCGATGGCCGGGCAGCTGTTTCTCTCCTCGTTCTGAAGATGCGCCGGGAAGTGTTCGGGAGCGATGATCTCCTCCTGGCATGAAACAAAGGCGAATTCGAAGGCGCTTTTCAGTTCCCGGACATTGCCGGGCCAATGATAGCGCATCAAGGCGTCCAAAGCATCTTTGGAGACCCCTTCGATCCGCTTGCCGCTTTTAAGCTTCATGCGGTTGAAAAAAGAGTGCGCCAGCAGCGGGATATCCTCTCTGCGGTCGCGCAAGGCCGGGACATTGATGGGAATCACATTGATGCGGTAGAAAAAATCCTCGCGAAAACGCCCCTGCTCGATCAAAGCCGCCAAATCCCTGTTGGTGGCCGAAATGATGCGCACATCCACCGTAATCGGATGGTGGTCCCCCACCCTTTCCACCACTTTTTCTTCCAAAACGCGCAGCAGCTTGACTTGGGTGGACAGTGGCAAATCGCCGATTTCATCCAGAAAGATACTGCCTTTAGAGGCCGCTTCGAAGCGCCCTTCGCGGCTGCGGTGCGCACCCGTGAAAGCGCCCTTGACGTGACCGAACATCTCGCTTTCCAGCAACGATTCATTCAAAGCGGCACAATTGACTTTGATATAAGGGCCCTTGCCACGATGACCGCCCTCGTGAATGGCTTTGGCAACCAACTCCTTGCCGGTGCCGCTTTCACCGAAGATGATCACCGGCGCATCCGAATGGGCTGCATCGGATATCAATTCGAACACTTTCTGCATGGCTCCGGAAACGCCGATCATGCCATGAAAACGGTCCTCGCCATCCAGTTCGCGCCGAAAGGTCTCAATCTGGGTCTCCTTGTCCATCAAATCGGTCACGTCGGTAAGCGTTTCGACCGCGCCGGTCACGTTGCCATCCTCATCCTTAAGGACCGAGGCATTTTTGACCACATGCACGGGACGACCATCTTTACGGATGATCACGCATTTTTGCTTTTTCAAATCGCCTTTTTTGAACATGACACACCAATTGCACCCATCCGCCCGGCGCGCCGTCTCGCAGGCGGCACAATTCAAGATGGCGCACGATTGACCAAGGGCCTCATCCCTGCTGAAACCGGTGATTTCCTCGAAGCCGCGATTGACGGAGATGATAATTCCTTGCGGACTGACGATCATCACGCCGTCCTGAATCGTATCCACGACGGTTTTCCAATAATGATTCAGATTTTCGCGTGCCATTGGCCCTCACAGTGTGTTCATAATTTTAACAACATCAATGTTCACCAACTTAACACATGAACACCCTGGATGCAATCTCCCTTCTTCGCCGCCGTGCAATCGCCGGTGACCTTTTTAATCCTCTAAGCAGGTACGGTGTGCAAAGTTGGGATCCGCCCGGCCACGCGTTGGGCTGCTGATTTTGCGTGGCGCCTGCATAAAATTCATGGCACAGCCTATGCAAAAACTTGGCTGCAACAGTCACGCACCAAACCGGTAGGGTTAAACACGCATGGAAATATTTGATTTACGCGAAGCCATCATCCCCTTTTCCCTGCTTCAAATCACCAATTACTTTCATCGAATGCTTCCAGGGGAAACAATCCAGATCGTGGGCCACGATGCGAGCATCACCGAGGATCTCAAGCGCATTCTGCCCGCAGCGACTTATGAAATGAAGCCGTGCGCCGATCGGCCCCAGAGCGGCCCGGATTTTCATATCCTCATAAAAAAAACTTTTCCGATGATTAAAGGAGCCAACACATGAACAACAAAGTATTGATGATCCTATCTTGCGGCACCAACAACACCAATCGCTCGACCCGCGCCTTTCACCTGGCGACGGTTGCCCACAAGGAAGGCAAGGAGGTGAATGTGTTTTTGCTGGATGAAGCGGTGTACCTGGCGCGTGAGGGCATTATCCAACACGTGCGGGCCGCCACCGGAGATGTTGCCGACGACCTGCTGACCTATCTGCAAGCCAACGAAATTCCCATCCTGGTTTGCACGCCTTGCGCCAAGGCCCGCAAAATCGAGGCCGGCGACCTGATCGAAGGCGCCCGCCTGGCCCCGGCCTCGGAGATGATCCATCTGGCCTGTGAAAGCACCGTCATCAGCCTGTAAACGACCGCCGGGTTTGCCGGTGATGAAAGTGAGACCCGGCAACCTGTCACAATGACAGCATGCTTTTTCGCGTGCGTTTTCGCTAAAAGCTCAAAAATATTTTCAGCGCAGAAAAGGACAGACGATGAAACTGAATGTACTGATCATTGGGGCTGTGGCCCTTGGCCCCAAAGTGGCCTGCCGCATCAAGCGACTGGTGCCAGAGGCCGAAATCACCGTTATCGAAAAAGAAAATCAGTTTTCCTATGGCGGGTGCGGCATTCCCTACTACGTAGGCGGCGATGTCGCCAATATTGAGGGTTTGTGTTCGACCAGCGCACATGCCATTCGCGACGGGCTTTTCTTCAAAAATGTCAAAGGCGTGACCGTGCGGTCCGCCCACGAGGCGCTCAGCATCGACCGCCAACGCAAGCACGTCAGAGTCAGAGATCTGGCCGCGGGCAGTACGGCCCTGTTACCCTATGACAAGCTGGTCATTGCCACCGGCGCCACCCCCGCAGTGCCGCCCATCGAGGGCATCGATCTTCCCGGCGTCAGCGTGGTTGCCAATCTGACCCATGCGGTGCGGATCAAAGAACAGATTGCCCGGGGCGGTGTACAAAAAGCGGTCGTCATCGGCGCCGGCGCCATGGGCCTGGAGATGGCCGAAGCGCTGGCCGACATGTGGGAAGTCGATACAACCCTGGTGGAAATGGCAGACCAACTGCTGCCCCAAGCCATTGGCCCGGACATGAGCCTGTTGCTCCAAAAACATATGGAAGCCAAAGGGGTTAAATGCTTGCTGGCCGACAGCGTCATGCGCATCGTGGGTAGCCAGGAAACCGGCGTCACAGCAATCGAAACCAGAAACACCCGCATCCCCTGCGAACTGGTCATTCTGGCCGCGGGCGTCAGGCCCAACAGCAAGCTGGCCGCGGATGCCGGACTGGCCATCGGCATGCATGGCGGCATTATCGTCGATGACCGCCTGCGCACCACCGATCCGGACATTTACGCCGGAGGCGACTGCATCGAAATGCTGCATCTGGTCAGCGGCCAGCGCGTGCCGATGCCGCTCGGCTCGCTGGCCAACCGCCAGGGACGCATCATCGGAACCAATATCGCCGGCGGCAGTGTGCGCTTCAAAGGCACGGTCGGAACATTCTGTCTCAAAATCTTCGACCTGGCCGTCGCCAAAGCCGGATTGACCGAGAAACAAGCCGTCGCGGCGGGCTTCACGCCAGTCCACTCGGTGGTCTCGCAGCCGGACCGCGCGCATTTTTATCCGACGCACGGCATCATGCACCTTAAATTGATCGCCGATCGCAAAAGCCGGCAAATCCTGGGCATCGAAGCGGTCGGACCCAACGGCGACGCGTCAAGTCCCGCGTCGATGCAGTGGCGGCCCTGCTGCCCCATGCAGTCGATGTCGATGAGATCGCCAATCTGGAAGTTGCTTACGCCCCGCCATATGCATCGGCCATGGACATCATCAACAACGCGGCCAACACCCTCGACAATATCATCATGGGATACAACGATCCCATCGATGTGATGACTTTTCTCGACCATTTCGACCAGCACAAAGCCACGGTTCTGGATGTGCGGGGGCAAGCTGAATCGCAGCCTTTTCTGGAAAAATACGGCGAACGCTGGATCAACATTCCCCAACCCGAACTGGCCAAGCGCTTCACGGAACTGGCCAAAGTGGAAAACATGTGCCTGATATGCGACACCGGCCCGCGCTCGTACGAAGCTCAGCTGTTTTTAAAAGCACACGGCATTGCCAACACCCGCAACATCCAGGGCGGATACGGCATGCTCAGAAAAAGCAATCCCGACTTCTGACACGCACCTGCCCAAGCACCGCGAAGCGCATGAGAAAAGGACTTCTTTTCTTCGTGCGCTTCTCGGTGTCAGGTGCGACCCGGATTTGGGCAGCTGAGCATATCAAATCGACAGAATGCCTCCCTTTACCCTTTACACTTTACACTTTACACGCTGGGCCCTAAGTACTTGAGCGCCCCCCTCTCCTTTCGGCAGTGATAATCTCCATCATCGTTTTCGACAGATCGGTGATATTGTATGGCTTTTGAATCAGGCCCACACAGCCGCTTGCGATCAGTTCTTCTGCCTGGCCGTCCGGACCATATCCGGTGCAAATCATCACCTTGAGCCGAGGGTCTATCTCCCGAAAGGCGTGGTAGAGATCGGCGCCATTCACATCGGGCAGGATCAAATCCAACAAGACCAGATCGATCTTGTCCCAATTCTCCTGAAACAGTTCCCTGGCCTTCGGCCCGTTGTCGGCCGCCAATACGGTGAAACCCAAATGCGCCAACAGCGATGCACTGGCTTCGAGCACATGGGGTTCATCGTCGATCAGCAGAATGGTTCCGTGGCATGGAATGCAACACGGTTCATCGGCCGCTGGCGGTTGCAAGGCTTCCTCCGGGCCGGCCGGCAGATAAACAAAGAAGGTGCTGCCCGTGCCGACCTCGGATTCCACCCAGATGTCGCCGCCGTGATTCTTGACGATGCCGTAGGTCGTGGAGAGCCCGAGGCCGGTGCCCCGGCCGAGCCCTTTGGTGGTAAAGAAGGGCTCGAAAATGCGGTCGAGCACCGCTTTGGGCATGCCGGCGCCCTGGTCGGACACCTTCAGCATGACATAGTCCTCGTGGCTGGCCAGGGCCATCTGGCCTCCGGCATGGACACCTTTCAGGCGGGCGGTTTCGATGAACACGCCGCCTCCGCCCGGCATGGCATCGGCGGCGTTGAGCAGCAGGTTCAGCAGGACCTGCTCGAGCTGGCCCTGATTGCCTCTAATACAGGCGGCCTCCGCGGAGAGTCTGAATTGCACCCGGATTTGCCGTTTGGTGGCGGTCAGGGTTTCGGCCGCGTCTTTGACCAGTTGGTTGAGATTCACCGGTTCCATTTCCGCAGTTCCGGTGCGGGCATACTGGAGAAGCTGACGGGTGAGTTTCGATCCGCTCTTCACCAGTTCGACGATTCTGGCCAAATGGGTGTATTCGGGATTCGAAGGGGCCATCCTGGCCAAGGAGAGACAAGCATAGCCATTGATGCCCATGAGCAGGTTGTTGAAATTGTGGGCCACGCCACCGGAAAGGGTTCCCAGGGCTTCCATTTTCTGGGAGTTGCGCAACCGGCGCTCCATCTTGTTCTGAACGGTGATGTCCCGTAAAAAATTGAGTATCGCCGGCCGACCTTCCCACTCGATCAAAACCGCGTTGAGCTCCACCTCCCGGATGTCGCCCATCCGGTTGACGATGCGGAATTCGACGTTGTCCGGGAAATCCTCGCCGGCCAGGCGTCGGTTGAAGCGATCCATGATTATCTCACGATCTTCCGGATGAACGAACTCCCCAAAGGGGCGGTCTACGATGCCTTCGCAAGTATACCCCAGGATCCCCGAGGCGCTGGGGTTCATGAATTGAATCCGCTGGTCCTGGGTGACGAAGATAGCATCCCTGGAGTTTTGAACCACATTGCGGTATTTCTCTTCCGAGTGCCGCAGCGCCGCTTCGACTTCCTTGAGGTCTGTGACGTCCACCAGCGCGCCCTGCATGCCGACCACCTCGCCATTTCGGAAGACAGGGCGCGCATTGGTCCGGGCCCATTTGATCTCACCCGTCTTTTTGATCATCCGGTACTCGGTGGCTTGGTCCTCTCCGCTCAGGATCTTGAGAAACATCTCGATGCGGCCTTCGAGGTCTTCGGGATGAACGAATTCGGTGAAGCTTCTCCCGATAACCTCATGCGCTTCATAGCCGGAAAGGCGGTAGATGTTCGGGCTGACATAGGCGACATTCGCATTTCGGTCATTGACGTAGATGGCCTCGTTCAGGTTTTCGAGCAGTGAGCGGTAGTGGCCGGTAATGCCCTGGTGAGGCTGCGGGTCCTGCCAGGTGTCGGCGGCCGGCACGATCATGCGGCACTCCGTTTCACCGAGCCGGAGAGCTCGAACGTCGGCGTCGACCAGCGCCCGGACACCGCTCGGCGATATGAAGTGGGCGAGGTTTTCGTTGACGAGGTGCAGGCGGAAAAGGAGCTGTTCGTCCGTCGGGGCACCGGAGCCGTCTTTAACGATTTGCGCGCGCTCCGCTTCAGGCAATTCCATTGCCTTGCAAAACAGCGCGTTGGCCGTCAGCAGACCGCCATCCGCAGCGGTGAATATGGCAATCGGGCAGGCCAGTGAGTGCAACAGACCGAGCAGGTCTTTTGATGGAATGTCGGGGGGCAGCATGGAAACGGGCATATCGGCAACCTTGGCATTTTCAAGAATACAGGAACGTAAAGGAGCTATCGAATGCCAGCCTACCCCGTTTTGTATGCGAAAATAGGCGCTTTCGATAAGATAGCGTTAAAAATTCTATTTGTTTCGCAAATCGCGCAACTTATTCTGAACTGCAAGGCCAATCCACCAGTAGTTTCATCACAGTGTTCGGTAGATAGGGCAATGAGAAAGTGGATTCATCTGATAGAATCCTGCACGGTTATAATCATTCGCAGCGCCAGCAGTCAACTCCGATTCTAACCTTCTCGCAAGACCCATATTACTATCACATTACTATTGACATTATTCAGCTGTTGGCCTCATCTACTGTTTATTCATAAATGGGCAATACCTGTTTATCCCTAAATAGACAAATTTGATCAAGATCGGCGCGCGGATTTAAACCGCAGGCATATGGTCGATATTCCGAGGATTAAATTTTCAGCGCAACAAAGATATCAGTCAAAGCTGCCATCGGCTTGACCATTTTTTTGGATGGGCACTCTTTATAATCATTGGCGTTTTGGAGTAACTGCATCCTCTATCCAACAATCTATACACTGAAATAATGGCAGGCCTCTTATGAACTAAAAGGAGCAAACCCATGGGCACCGTTTCCTTAGACGATATCCGACTGCGCCGGCACACGTTGGAGAGCCTGCCGCGGCTCAAAACGCTGCGCGGCAATCTTTTGGCCACGCCACCGGCCGTGTGCATCGAGCGGGCCCTGCACGTCACCCGATACCTGCGGGACAACTCGCCCGACACCGAGCCCATGATCACCCGCTACGCATCTGCCGTGGCCCACTTTTTGAGAAACAAACAGCCGCTTTTCTTCGACGACAACCTGCTGGCCGGCACCACCTGCGCCAAACCCTTCGGCGCGCCGATCTATCCCGAGTGGACCGGCATGACCATCTGGCCAGAGTTGGACGTGATCGGCTCGCGGGAGAAAAACCCGCAGCAATTAAGCCGCGCGGAGGCCGATACGCTCAATTTCGAGATCTACCCCTACTGGATGGAGCGCTCCGTGCTGGAGGTGACCCGCAAGCGGCACGGCAATCCGGACTGCATGCGCCTTTTCGAGCGCATCGTCTTTTTCATCGCCGGCAAGGCCGGCACCATCTCCCACACCGTGCCGTGCTACACACTGGCCCTGGAAAAAGGGCTCGATCACATCATCGATGCGGCGGCCCAAAAAGAAGCGTTGCTGAAACAGGCGGGATCTTTGGACGAAACGCAGCAGCGCAGCCTGCTTTTCTACCGGGCCGTACAAATCGCGCTGGACGGGGTGAGGGGCTATGCCCACAACCTGAGTGTGGAGGCTGCCCGCCTGGCCAAACTGGAACCGGACCCCTGGCGCAAGGCCAATTTAGAAGCCATGGCCCGGGTGTGCGCCCGGGTGCCGGCCAAACCGGCCCGCACCTTCCGCGAAGCCGTCAATGCCCTCTGGATCGTCCAGGTGGCCATCCACGCCGAAAATATCAACATGGCCATGAGCCCTGGGCGGTTGGATCAGGTGCTCTATCCCTACTACACGGCGGATCGGGCTGAGGGCAGTTTGACCGAAGAACAGGCCTTGGCCTTGATCGGCTGCCTGTGGCTCAAACTCAACGACAACACCAACCTGGTGCCCGAAACGGCCGAAGAGCTGTTCGGCGGCGCCGGCACCGTGCCGGCGGTGACCGTGGGCGGCGTGGATGCCGACGGCAACGACGCGGTCAACGACCTGACCTACATGATGCTGCGGGTGACCGAACTGCTCAAAACCCGCGACCCGAGCCTCAATGCCCGCTACCACCAGGCGGTCAACAGCACGGCATACCGCAATCGGGTGGCCGAGGTCATCGCCACCACCCGATCAGTGCCGGCCGTGCACAACGACAAGGTGGACATCCGGACGCTCGTCAACCAGGGCGTGCCGGTCGCCGACGCCCGCGATTATGCCGTGATCGGCTGCGTGGAGTTGGCCGTGGCCGGGCGCAGCTACGACGCCTCCAGCGCGATCATGCTCAACCTGGTATCGGTGCTCGAACTGGCGCTGTATAACGGCAAGCGTCCGGTCACCGGCGACGAACAGATCGGACCGGCCACCGGCGAGGCTATGGCCTTTACCGATTTCGAGCAGTTCTGGAACGCCTTTGCCGAGCAGTTCCGATGGTTGGCCGGTCAGGCCGTGACGCTCAACGAGATGTTCGGCCGGGTGTATCAGGACATCCTGCCGTCGCCGCTGCTGTCGGCTTTTTTCGACGGTCCCATGGACAAGGGGCAGGATCTGATCTTCGGCGGCGCCCGCTACAATGCATCGGGGGCCACCCACATCGGTTTCGCCGACACGATCGATTCCCTCAGCGCCATCGAAAAGGCCGTTTTCACCGATCGGCGGTGCACCTTCGACGAACTGCTCGCCGCTTTGCAGGGCGATTTCAAGGGGCACGAACGGCTGCACGCCTACCTGGTCAACCGCACTCCCAAATACGGCAGCGGCGATCCCGATGCCCAGCGCAATGCCCACCGATTGGTGCGGCTGCTTTATGATTTTTACCAGTCCAAGACCAATTATCGCGGCGGCAAGTATCGGCCGGCCTTCTGGACCATGACCAACCATGCCGGCCAGGGCAAGCTATCCGGTGCACTGCCCAACGGCCGCAAGGCGCACAAGGTCTTCGCCAGCGGCATCACACCGGTTTCCCAGGCGGCCGGCAACCTGGCGGCCTGTCTCCAGTCGGTGGGCGGTCTGGACGGCGACTGCATTCCCGGCGGCGAAGCCTTCAACCTGAAGTATCCGGCCATCGGCGGCCAGGAAGATATTGAAAGGTTCGGCGCCGGCATCGAGACTTATTTCGACTGCGGCGGTTTGCACATCCAGTGCAACATCATGTCTTATGAAATGCTGCTGGACGCCAAGGCGCATCCGGAAAAGTATCCCGAATTGCTGGTGCGTGTCTCGGGTTACAGCGCCTATTTCAAAGATTTGAACGATGCCATGAAAGAGGAGATCATCGTCCGGACCGCCTATGATCTTCGTTCCGGAGAAGCGGTGCCGTTTCCTGGGGCTCATGAAGATATGCTGGGGACGAAGTAGAAACAAGGAGTCGCGCCATGTGGAATCACATCCTGAACATCATCCTGATGCGCGCAACCCGGTTCAAGCGCGCGGCAGAGCGATACCTGGAGGCAATCAAGTCGGAGGGGGCCGAAGAGTTCCTCGAAATACTGCTCAAAGCCATGAAACTGGTTTTTTTCCTCGACAAGGATTTCCGCCGCAACATCGAGAGCTTCAACGGCCGCTACCTCTTCTGCAGCAAGGACCGCACCATCACCGTGTCGGCGGTGTTTGCCAACGGCAAGCTCACGGTGAGCGAGCAGGCCATCGACAACACCGACATGACCGTCACTTTTAAAAACGCAAAGGCGCTCATGGGCTTTTTGCTAAGCCCCAAGCCCGACATTCTCGGGTCCATGCTGCGCCAGGATGTGGCCGTGAACGGCAATCTGAACTATTTGTACAAATTCGCTTTCATGGCCAAACGGCTGCAGCTGATGGCCACCGGCGGTCTATGAGGTCAGAGCCGCTCCAGCCCCTGATCTTCGACATTCACCGCTACGCCCTCGACGACGGGCCGGGTATCCGGACCACCGTCTTCTTCAAGGGATGCCCGCTGGCCTGTGTCTGGTGCCACAATCCCGAAGGCGTCAGCGCCACACCCGAGTTGTACTACCACCTCCAGAAATGCATCGGCTGCGGTGATTGTGCCGCCGTGTGCAAACGCAACGCCATTACGTCAGAAGCGGGGCAGGTAGTGATCGATCGCCGCCGATGCAACGACTGCGGCGACTGTACCGGTGTGTGCCCGGCCACAGCCCTCGTCATCAAAGGACGCTACTACCCAGTGGACGAACTGGTGCCCACCCTCTGTCAGGACAAGCGTTTTTTCGATCACAGCGGCGGCGGGGTGACCTTTTCCGGAGGAGAGCCAACGCTGCATCCGGACTACCTCGAACAGGTGCTGGTCCAACTGAAAGCACTTGGTATTCACGTGGTATTGCAGACCTGCGGCCATTTCGACTGGCCCCGCTTTCACCACCAATTGCTGCCCTATGTCGATCTGATCTACTTCGATATCAAAGCCATCGATGTGCATCGGCACCACCAGTGGACCGGACGATCCAATGCAACCATATTGACGAACCTGGCCCGTCTGGCCGCATCAGCACCCGAAAAACTGGTGTGCAGCGTGCCACTGGTGGACTGGTTTACGGCGCGGGAGGACAATGTCCGGGCCATAGCCGGCCACATCGGCGCGATGGTCGGTGTGCCCTATCGCCTGAATGCCTATCACCCCGGCGCCATCATCAAAAATGCGGCCCTCGGCAAGACGCCCCCCGCGGCCCTGCACCAGCAGATCTTGAGCCCGGCGGACTATCGCCGCATCGTGAAGACTTTTGACGCCATCGTGTCCCATTCCCGCCAAAAGAGAGACCAAAGCTAAATTGAAGTTCTACAGTGGGCTTTCTCTCACCCGCCACAGCTCAGGTCAATCAGACACAGATATAAGGGATTGACAGTATAGCTATTTCTCATCTAATTTGCCTGCAGATCCAATCTCAAATTAAACACGGCTCCAAAGGTGAGGATGCATGGTCCCCCTCCCCTCGCTATTTTCTCAATCATACTCGAAAATCATGCGTCGGAAACGACCATGCGGAGCTATACCGAGACCTTCCCAAATCAGCGCAATCCAAGGCCGTTCACTCAAAGTCACTCGGTTTTATCCAATGGACTGCGCACACCCAGAGCATTCTTTTGGGCCACATGGGTGTAAATCATCGTTGTCTGTAAATCGGAATGCCCCAGCAGCATCTGGATCGTTCGAATATCATAGCCATCTTCCAAAAGATGGGTCGCAAAGCTGTGCCGCAGCGTATGGGTCGAAACACGTTTGGGAATCCGGGCTGCCTCGGCAGCTTTTTTAATCGTGCGCTGAATCAAATCGGGTGAGACATGATGTCTGCGGATCAAATTTGTCCGTGGATCGACGGAGAACCGGTCGGAAGGAAACACCCAAAACCATATCCACTGTTTGGATGCATTCGTATATTTCTTATCCAACGCCCCGGGCAAATGCACCCCGACAACGTTGGCCTCGCGGTCAGCTTCATAAATAAGGCGCACTTGTTCCAGATGGCTTTTCAGTTCCTTTGCCACATTATTCGGCAGCAGCGTCTGCCGATCCTTGTCGCCCTTACCTGCGCGCACCGTGACCGTGCTTCGTTCGAAATCCAGATCCTTGATCCTCAGTCTGGTGCATTCGTTCAGCCGAAGTCCACCGCCGTAAATTATCTTTACCATTAATGCGGAGGTGCCCTGAATAAAGCTGATAAGCCGCTTCACCTCACCCTGTGTAAGAACGGTCGGCAGCCGTTGCCCGCGCTTGGCCCTTACCACACTTTGAATCGAGCCGACTTCCTTCTCGAGCACATGCCGAAAGAAAAACAAGATCGCGTTAAACGCCTGGTTCTGGGTAGCTTTTGCCACATTAAGATCGGCCGCCAGATGAGAAAGAAAATTCTTAATGTGAAAATCAGACAACTCACCCGGTGATGCAGGTTTGACATAAACATAAAAAGAGCGAAGCCATTTCATATAAGTTTGTTCGGTACGGTAGGATCGCTGTTTCAGCCTCAACATCCGAGTCATCATGTCGCCGGCCGACTTCCAGTCATCAATGGTGACAATTCCTTTAATTCCAGGATCTGAATTGTTTTGACTGAGATAATAGGAATAAAGATTAAGCGCTTCTCTCGCCTGATCGACCTGCCATTGTTCATGGCGTCTTCCCACTTTGGTTAAAAATGGATCGATCCGCTTTTCATCTATGATCCCATTTTCTTGCAGTTTGCAAAACCGGATGAATTCCCGAACCCAGTGCATGTAGAAAGGCAAATGTTTAATATTCACATTTTTGCGGGATTTCAGATAGATATGGAATAGCTCGGCAGACATCGCATAATTCCTTCCCGAATTATACCGCAGCGGTATAATATTTATAATTAACGCAAATCACCGCTAACCATATGATAAAGTATGAGGGGCCAACGACTGAATTCGACAAGGGTGGGCAGCGTGAAAAAGTTTGATTTAAAATGAAAAAGTGGTGTAGGGATTCAGCGAACCTGCCGATTATGTGCTCCATAACAAAAACGATTGCCGATTGTCCATAGGCAATTTTATATTCGGTACCTTGACTGAAGATATGAACTTTATTACGGGGACTTATAGGCTTAATAAGCCGCTGCGAGATATTTCACAAGAAACCAGGTGGCCGAGAATTACCGCAGCGGCATAATATTAATGTTATGTCACAGGAGTGTAAATGAGAGTTGTAAGCATGGCACTAATCGATATGAGCTATTTTTTAGTGTCTGCGGCTTGCATAGGCATTGCTTTCTTAACTCAGTACTGGATTGGCTTTGGATATATAAACTCAGCATTACTGCTCTTCTTGCTTTATTTAGCGATAGTACGTATTCCACTTGTACTTAATTGGTCGAGCAACCTTTATGGCTCCGTCTTTCTAAGAGTTTTTTTCTTTCAAGTATTTTCTATAGCGGTATATGCAATTTCTTACAATCAGTCGTACGCATTGGGAGATAAATTCGAATCGTATTGGGATGCCCTTTATTTTAGCGCAACTACATGGACTACTTTAGGCTACGGAGATATTAGCCCTACCGGAAGCATACGATTGCTCACGTCAATTCAAGCGTTAACTGGCCTATCAACGTTGCCTGTGCTTGCGTCTGTAATTTGGCTTTATTGCGAAAGACGGTTGTGGAGCAAAAGCCAAGAAGAGCAAGGAAAAGAGGATTATCAGTTAACGACAGATAGTGCCCTGGGCTTTTTCGTGGAAGTTGAAAGCGAAAAAACTATAAAAGAGCAAAAGCAGCGAGATAAAATAAAACTTAAACCATGCTCTTGTTCAGGATCTGATCCGTTTATCGAGAAGTATTACGATATTATCGGCGTGCTAACACCGCTGGCAAAATTTATAGTTATTTGTAGAAGTTGCGGTGAGTTTTCCAAGCCAAGGAGAAATGCATATTTGGCTGCTTGGACATGGAATTTTAAAAGACATAACAAGGCATTCCAGCGGACAAGCCGCTGAATGCGGCGTTAAGTGTGTGAACTATGAATTCAGAATATACAGAATGGGAAATATTGGCTGGGAGATTAATTGTTTCCTTCGGCGGTATTGAATTGCTAACATACAAACTCTTTTCCTATTGGCTCCCGAAGGAATCTGCTGGAAGACTAAAATTAGGTGCCAGACTTACAAGGTTAATACTTGAATTTTGCACCTGAAATCTGACAGAAGGTGGAAACCACCTGGGAACCTTTGCTATGATGGGGGTTACGAAGCCAACCCATTATAAGCAGGAGGTACCCAGATGGTAAAATCCACAAAATCA